>Ga0268299_1000025_pt1 | contig 610398 bp, 566 predicted proteins | sample NOBtaG_FD_193484 | JGI IMG/M metagenome (GOLD analysis project Ga0268299, IMG submission 193484) | Activated sludge microbial communities from bioreactor in Nijmegen, Gelderland, Netherland - NOB reactor | ecosystem: Engineered > Bioreactor > Aerobic > Activated sludge | place: Netherlands... | reverse complement strand
AGTTGATGGTCTCCATCCACGACACGGTTCCGCACACCGTCAACGTCATCGAAGCCGGCAATCCTCCCGGACAGCCGATCGAAGTGGCGTTGGAAGCAGGAAAAACGGTGTCCTTCCAGATGCCGGAGAAGATCCTGAATGCGCCGAACAAGTACATCAACGGCGGTACGCACACGACCGGTAGCGGTTTCAACTTCCGCGCGGCTCCGTTTGCACAACGCCTGTCCAACAATCCGGACACCTCCAAGCTGTTCAGCAGCGCAGTCCACGGAGATCCGGGCACGCCGCTCCTGCGGGCGTACACGGGCGACACCATGGTGTTCCGCCTGTTGCATCAGTTGATGAACGAATCCCATGTCTGGACGATCGCCGGTCACACCTTCCTGACGGAACGGTATGCGCCGGATGCCAATCGGAAGTACTCGATTCACGTCGGGATCGCCGAGCGGTACGACCTCGTCACCAAGGCGGGTGGATTCCAGGGTATGCCGGGTGACTACATCCACTTCAACGGCAGAACGTCACACTTCGCCGAAGGTGGATGGGGCATCATCCGCGTGCTCGACAAGGAAGTGGCGGACTTGAAGCCGCTGCCCAGGGGGACCAATCCTCTCGGGATCCCAGCGACTCCCAATTCCGTGTGTCCGTCGGATGCTCCGGTGAAGAGCTTCAACGTCGTGGCGTTGGATCGCCCGATGAAGCTCAATCCGAAGGCTCCGGATGCGATCGAGGTGGACTTCGAGCGGAAGATCGAAATGACCATGCCGGAAGGCAAGATCTTCGCGCTGGAGGAAGAAGCCGCGACCGTGGCGGGCAACGTGATGCCGAATCCGCTCACGCTGCGCGCGAACGTGGGCGATTGCATCAAGGTGAATCTGAAGAACAAGATGAAGGCGAGCCGGGCATCGTTCTTTGCCCCGGGACTGGCCTTCGATCCGAAAGACAGCCAGGGCTTGAATGTCGGCAACAATGCCGGCGATCAGACTGTGGCTCCGGGTGAAAGCCGCAACTACACCTACTACGCGCATCCTCTGAACAAGGAAACGACGTCGTTGGTGTGGGACGGCGGCAACGTCGTCGTCAATCCGCGCAACGGATTGTATGGCGCGATCGTCATCGGCCCGAAGGGATCGCAATATCGTGATCCAGTCACCGGTGCCGATGTGTCGCAGAAGAATGTGTGGCGTGCCGACGTCATCGTCGATGCCAGCATTCCTGAAAACGTCGGCAAGCGGAACTACCGTGACGTGGCCCTCTTCTTCCAAGATGAGGACAACATCATCGGGACCGCCTTCATGCCGTATGTGCAGAACGTGGCCGGTTTGACGTCGGTGAACTACCGCGCTGAACCGTACAAGTTCCGCGAAGAACAAGGCTGCTCGCTGGGCAAGATCTTCCAGCCCTGCGCGGTCGACAAGCCCGAAGATCCCGTCACGCCTTTGATCGAGGCGCATGCCGGCGATGCGATCCGTATCCACGTGATCGGGGCGAATAGCGAACAGAACGGCATGTTCAGCGTCGAAGGCCACGAGTGGCCGATCGAGCCGTACATGACGGGCGCGGACATGATCAGCGTCGTGGAGTATGCCGGATCCGAGACCCTCGATGTCTTCATCCGAGGCGGTGCGGGCGGACCGTATCGTCAGGTGGGTGACTTCGTGTGGTCGAATGCTCGGCTGCCCTACACGCAGTCCGGACAGTGGGGCTATCTGCGCGTGTTGCCGACGGGCGATTCGCGGATTCAGCCTCTCAGCGCAAGTGGATCGGGTGCACGTCAAGCCGAGGTGCAGCCCGAGCCGCAGGCGATTCCAACTGCCATGAAGTAAGCGGGTCAGTCATGGCGTAACACCGGATGGGGGAGCTGCCTGTATCACGCAGCTCCCCCATCTCTGTTTTGAGGGTGGAGAGGAAATAGGTGAGGGGTTCCTTGTATGATCGAGGAATGTGTGTCGATCGTAACATGGACCCATCACAGAGGAGGCCGGACGTGGCACGTGGTATGACAATGCGCAGTACACAGTTGACGACGAAAGATCGTTGTGGTGCATGGTTGTTGGGATTGGCGGCGATCGCCCTCGCGTCTTCCATCGCGGGTGGATCGGCCTGGGCGTATGAAGAAGGAACCGTGACGGATGGGGGAACGCTGTCGGGTGTGGTCAAACTTGAAGGGGCGGTCCCGAAACCGAAGGGCTATAACCTCACCACCCTCCCTGATCCCTTTTATTGCGGGCGTATTTCCGACGGCGAGGGCTGGCGCATTTTGCAGCCGTTCAATGTCGGACCGGGCGGGGAGTTTCGTGAAGTGGTCGTGTATCTCGAAGGCATCGAGAAGGGGAAATCGTTCGCGGACAAAGAAGTGCCGCAGATCGAAGCCAAGGATTGCCTGTTCCTTCCGTTCACGACGGTCGTGCGTGACGATCAATCGGTGACGGTCGTCAATATGGATCCGGTCATGCACGATATTCAGGCCTACGAAACCTCGAACCTTGGCGCGCGAGTGTTGTTCAATGTTCCGCTTCCCATGAATCCCCAGCATCCGCGCAATTTCAAAGACCGGACCGAAGCGGGGATGTATCACAAACATATGGCCGGTCCGCCCATGAAGGAATTGGTGAAGCTGAGCAAAGGCCGGCGGATCTTCGTCATGCAATGCGGGTTTCACGCCTACATGGAAAGCTGGGGCGTCGCGATTACGAATCCGTATTTCGCCAAGACCGACGACCAGGGCCGATTCACGCTGACCGATGTGCCGCCGGGGACCTACAAGCTGGTGGTGTGGCATCCGTATATCAGGACCACGATCGAGCAGACCGTCACGATCGGTCCGAAGGGAACCAGCGATGTCACGATCGGCGTGCCGGCGCCAACTGGCCGGCTCTATGCGAACGAAGTGCTGGATCACGCGTACACGCGTTACAACGTGACCGAAGAAGCGAAGAAAGAAATCGATCCGCTGCTGGAAAAGCAGGCGCACTGAGAGGGAGAGTTTGAGAGCTGTCAGCGATGAGCCGCCAGTTCTCAGTGTAAGAATTCTGCGTCCGGCTGAAAACTGATGACTTCATGCGCATGAATCGCAAGATGGGTTTCAAGATTCTCATGGCAGTGGTGCTGTCGATGTCGTTTACAGCCATTGAGCTGTCGTTTGCGGACCATGAGCTGCCCAAGCCGCCGCCTCTCTGGTCTCCGCTCGACGAGGCGGAACGGCTGGCGCTGATCGAGGTTCCGCAAGGGATGGCCGAAGTGCCGGCCGGGCCATTCTTGATGGGCAGCGACCCGAAGATGGATCGAGCCGCGGGACCGCAGGAGTTGCCTCAGCATCAGGTCTATGTGGACGCATTCAGCATCGACCGGTACGAAGTCAGCAACGTGAACTATCTGCGGTATGTGCTGGCCACGGGCGCGGCCTGGCCCCATTACTGGCGCGCCCAGCCGTTTCCGGAGAAAATGGCGAAACATCCGGTGATCGGCGTCTCCTGGCGAGAGGCCGATGCCTATTGCCGCTGGCGCGGGGCGCGTCTGCCGACCGAAGCCGAATGGGAAAAAGCGGCACGGGGGGAGGACGGGCGCATGTTCCCCTGGGGCAATGAGCCGGCCGGGTGGATCAAGAGCAACATCGCGCATCCTGGTTCCAAGCGAGGGGCGAAGTATCCGCCGCTGGCCAATGTGGATCGTTACGACAACGGCGTGAGTCCCTACGGGGTCCACCAGCTGGCCGGCAACGTGAGCGAATGGGTCTCCGACTGGTTCGATCCGGAGTATTACCGGCGGCAGCAGAATCGCAACCCCCAGGGGCCTGCGTCCGGCCAGGACAAGGTCTTTCGGGGAGGATCGTGGAATGAAGATCCTGAAGTGGCCCGATCGGCCGGACGCAACGCCGGCGGATTGGATCACTGGAGTTATCTGACGGGTTTTCGTTGCGCAACATCAGGCGAGAGTGGTCGTCAACTTTCGTCCATCGATCCGGACATTGTGCGGCATCCGGAGCGGTGACTGAGACGGCAGGACAATAAGGAGGCCAGAGATGAGAAGACTACGGCAGGGTATCAGAAGGGCACGAATCCCACTGGCGCGGGCGATTGTGATCGGCGCCGCGCTGTTTGCGCTGGCTCCGGTGGCCCGGGCGCTGGATACGCAGGACATTGTGGTGGAATGGACGGAACAAGGGAAAAAAATCGCTCAGGAACGGGTGGAGAAATGGAAGACGAAAGAGGAAATGGTGCTCATTCCCGCCGGCGAGTTCCTCATGGGCAGCGATAAGAAGACGGATCGCCTCGCCTATCGGAGCGAGATTCCCCAGCGGTCGGTGTACCTCGATGCCTTCCTGATCGGCAAATATGAAGTCACCGCGCTCGAGTATCTCAAGTTCGTTCTGGCCACGGATCGCTTGCCGCAGTTGGATTGGCGGTACGACGGAGGCAATTTTCAGGACACGATGGCGCATCATCCGATCATGCACGTGAGCTGGTACGATGCGGATGCCTATTGCCGATGGGCCGGCAAGCGATTGCCGACCGAGGCGGAGTGGGAAAAGGCGGCGCGCGGGGTGGATGGCAGACTGTTTCCCTGGGGCAGTGAATATGCGGGGCCCACGCGGGCGAATTTCGGCCGAACCGGTTTGTCCGGCCCGGTGCGGGATCGCCCCGAGCGGTTGCTGCTCTATCCGCCGATTATCTCCGTCGACAAGTATGAGAATGCGCTGAGCCCCTATGGTCTCTATCAAACCATCGGCAATGTGGCCGAGTGGGTCTCCGATTGGTACGACCAGGACTATTACAGGACCTCGCCGAGTCGGAATCCGAAAGGACCGGAAACAGGCACGCAGAAAGCCTTCCGTGGCGGCGGGTGGATGGATAGCACCACTACCATGCGGGCGGCCATGCGGAACGGGACGGATCCCAAGACTAAGATCAATTGGATGGGGTTCCGTTGCGCGCAGGATGCCAAGGAGGATGCAGGCGCGAAGGTTTCCCTGATAAAGGAGTAGGTGAGGAGGGCCGAAGGAAGAAATCGTCTTCTCAGGCAAACCAACAGCCGGTCCGTCTCCCGCTGGATCGGGGGACGACCGGCTCCCTGTCGCCCTGCTTGCGCGCCTGGATGCCGTCCCGGGCGACTGCTTCCCATCCAATCTGCTCTCATCACTCGCGGCGGCATCTGTGCGAAGGGACCACTTGCCCGCACCGCTTGTCCGACCGTGGGCCCGCCTTGGACCGGGGGAATAAGTAGTCGTTCGCAGCATCCTATTGACGGCCGCGCTCGGATTGCGCTATTTCCTACCGCCAAGAACAGGGGTTCAGCAAGCTGAATCAATCTGTATTCGGTCGCACGGTGATGGGTCGCCTAGGAATCGGCAAATCGTGAAACGGAAGCCCTGCCTCATCGAGAATTGCAGCACCTGCGGGCTTCGCGCAAAGGTCGTGTTGTGTGATATCGCAGGAAGCGACCTCGCCGAATTTGAACAAATCAAACGCACGCTGCAGTACGCGCCTCACCAGACCGTGTTCTACGAAGGGCATCTGTGCCTGGGCCTCTACGTATTATGTTCGGGCAAGGTCAAGCTCACGCGCTCTTCGACGCGCGGCCGGCGGCAGATCGTCCGCATCTTAGGCCCGGGGGAGTTGATTGAGAAACACGTTTTCGGAGATCGAGCCCTCCATGAGGTCACCTGCGAGACATTAGAGCCCTCTCAAGTGTGCGTCATCGATAAGGAACGGTACCTCGCCGTCATCCGCGGAAACCCTCAACTGGCGATCAAGCTGATCCAACTCCTCAGCAACGAAGTCGGAGTGAACATGGATCATCTCGACCAGTTCACCTTCAAAACCGCCCGCGAGCGATTAGCCGGCCTGCTGCTGGAACTCGGCGATCGATTCGGCAAACCGCACGACGATCATGTCCGGGTCGGACTCACCCTCAAGCGCGAAGAGGTCGCCGAGATGGCGGGGATCACGGTGGAAACCGCCATCCGCCTGCTCGGCATGTTTCGCGATGAGGGCGTCCTGACCCTCGATGGCCGAACCATCACCTTGGTGAATCCGGACCGCCTCTCCAGAATTGCCCAGCGCTAGCAGGCTGCGGAAACACTCGATGATTGCGTCATACGTCGCGTTTCACAAAGGGGCCGTCTCGCGCCAGAATAGCCCGCAGGATGCGCAAAAAGGCCGTCCAGCAAGGCCGCAGCGAACGAAGAGGCGAATCGTACTCGTGCCGTACGGTGAGCCTCTGACTGATGCGAGAACGCCGCTGGCGGACTTTTTCCGCATCTTGCCAGGCGAACCAGTCGAACGTGATGCGTGAAGTGTCGTGCGTGACGCCCGGCAGGCGGAACACCACGCTCACATGGGCAGCTCCCACATTCCGCACCGCCTGAGCACGTCTCAATTCGTTCCTCTCATCCGAGTCGCTCATCCCGGGCTCGCGGATCCCATCCCCCGCAGCATAGGTCCAAAGACCTATCCGAAATCCTGAGATACATCATACGGCAGACCAGCGGATCGCAGTGTGCGCCACGGGCTTGTCCGGTACAGTGCGCGCGGGATTACGCGCAGGTTGGAGCCTTCGCCATGGGATTCTGGACCGATGGTGTCTCCAGATAGCTCGAAAACGAGGGTCGCCGTCGATCCGATGGCCTTGCTCAAACGGGAACACCGAATGATTCTTGACCGACTGGTGATGGTCGAAACAGCCATGAGCTCCCCTTCCGCGCGGACGGGCGGGGTGAAGCGGACGAACCGGGAGACGCTGCGAGAACTGCTCGCATTTTTTACCGGGCCTGTGGACGTGCATTTCAAACGTGAGGCCATGCTGGTGGACGATCTCCGAAAAACCTCCGACGGAAAGTGGGAGGAGGAGCAGTTTCAGAGCTTGCTGGATGAACACCGGGCGCTGAAAGCCGACGCGATGGCGGTGAAGAGACGGCTTGCAAGCAAGCAGGCCGGGGAGCAGAACGCAGCCGCGACAACACGATCCGGCGGATTGCGCACGCTGACTGCAGCACTTCAAGCGCTGATTCGCCGTTATCGTGAACAGATTGCCTGCGAGGAGCAACTGCTGTTCGCCTTGGCGGAGATGCGGTTGACCGCGGAGCAAAGACGGCGAATCGGCCGGCGCATGTTGCAGGTGTGACGTCCCTCATGATCGGCCACTGGCGCGGAGCCGGCGAAGAGGGAGATTGGTGGGGGAGGCCGTTCCGAGCGCCGCGATGCGGGAGATCTCAAAGTACGACGATCGGAGGATGTTGACGATGTTCAGCCGAGTACGTCACAGGCTTGCGCAGCTCCTGCGCCAGACCGGTGAGGACATCATGGGAGGGCAACCCGAGCGCCGCTCAGGCGTGTCGGTGACACAGCAAGGAGGGGATTATGATGGGGGTTCGGAGAGTCGCGCGGAATATTGGAATGTGGGGTGCAGCGGTTGCGATCGCCGCGGTGTGCGGTGTTGCTTCTGCGCAGCCGGCATCGGCTGAGGAAGGCACCGGTAACATGGTGTTCTTCAAGGGCGGGTTCATGAACTTGAACCAGGACCGCGGCGGGCAGATTTTTACGGATACGGCCGGCATTGCGGGCGTCAATGGAAGTAATGCCGGATGGTACGCCGGCGCAGGGCTGGATCTGGTCTTGTCGAAAGACGTGTGGGGCGGAATGGACAAGACCTGGGTGCTCGGTGAAATCGGATTGCAATTCAACAGCCTCAATTCAAATCGGGTGAATAACGTTGCCGGGAGCATCGCCACCAGAACCTTGAGCGATACGCTCGCGACCGATCTGCAAAAGGTGCAGCTCACCATGGTGACCATCGACGTGGCGCCGAAAATCAAGTTCATGGAAGGCAGCGCCTTCAGGCCGTGGATCATCCCGATCGGGTTGGACATCCATGTGATCAGCCCGCCTTCCAATCGCACCCAATATCTCGATCTCGGCGTGCAGTTCGGCGGAGGGTTTGAATTTGCGGTGTGGAAGGCGTTCAAAGTCGGCGTCGATGCGCGGTATCACCTGACGGCGCGTCTGACCAATACCAACAACGATTACTTCCAGGTCGGTCCGTACATTGGAATTTCGTTCTAGGGACAGAAGAGCCGGGTAGGACGTCTCCCGGGAGATCGTCAACCCGGTCCGCAGTCAAAGAGTCTGAGGTGGCCATGCCGGTCGCTCTCCTGTGGTAGATCGGCATGGCGCCTCTTTTCCCGCTCTCTCTTCCCGGTGATGCCTCCTTCCCCTATCCCTCCTGCATGGGCGGCCGTATCGAGCTGGTTTCGTAAACCGGTGCTGCCGCTCGCCTTGCGCCCGGTTCGTCCATCTGTCATGGTGCCCTGGTGACCGAGTAAGAAGGAGGGGCTTGTGCTCGCATTGGTCTGGATTCACGTGCTGGCGGCGGTGGTGTGGGTCGGCGGCATGGTGTTCTTGTCGGTCGTCCTGGTGCCGGTGCTCAAGCGGGATGGGGGATTGGCGCGGCACGCGGCGCTCTTTCGAACGGCCGCCTATCGATTCAGGGCGTTGGTGTGGGGGGCGATGGGGATCTTGGTCGCCACCGGGTCGTTGTTGGCGGCGGGGAGAGCGATTCCCTTGACCGTTCCCTCGCAATGGCCGTCTATCTTCATGGTGAAAATCGCGCTGGTGGTTGTATTGTTTACGCTGACACTGCTGCATGATCTGGTGGTGGGGCCGCGGGTGCGACGGGTTCTCGGCACGGATGAAGCCCTGCGGAGCGCCGGGGATCGCCTGCTCATGCGTTATTCCGTGATTGTGCCGCGCGTCTCGCTGCTGGTGGCCTTGTTGGTGCTGTTGGCGGCGGTGGTGCTGGCCAGGACCTAGCCCTCTCCAACCGGAACGCTCGAGCATCTCGTCCGATCTTCCCGGCGCAGCTATTGCGGACTATCAGTGAGGTTGGCACAGGGAATAGCGGGGCGATCAGGATCGTGCGGATAGGGTTAGCGTGCGGCTTGCGTCTCTGATGGATGCAACGCCTGCACCAGACGTTCGGCCTGTGCCTGGCTTGATAACGCAAGCTTGATCACGACGCCGCACAAGGTGAACACCACGGCGTTCAGCAGGAAAAACACGAGGGCCAAGGAGCCGGTCGTCAACGTCCAGGCTTCGGAGTCCGCCCGATTGCGGGCTAAGACCCGGGATTCTTCTTCGCGGATTTGCCCGGCGATATCGTGAATCGTATCCATGGTCCTGTTTTGTCGATTCTGGGCCACGACCGATTTGGCAACCGGCAGCCCCTGGGTCTGTCGCGTGACAATGGCCCGGTCCATTTCTTCCGACCGCTGCCCGACCTGGGCGGCAAGGTACGCCAGCCGGTCTTGCTGGACCGTATTGTCTCTGGTCAGACCGCCGATGCGTCGAATCTGATCCTGCAGCGCGTCGATGGCGTCCCGATAGGGCCCTAGGAATTCATCGGAGCCAGTGATGATAAATCCGCGCTGGTGGGTTTCCGCCCCGGCCACGGTGCTCCTCATCCGCTCGAGCTCAATCAAGACCTGCTCGCTTCTGGTGGCCCAGTTGTTCGAGGTCTTGGCGTGCATGAGGCTGAGGAAACAGGCGGCGACGATGGACTCGACGGCCAGGCAGCCGGCGACGAGGGCAATGATGAGGCCTTTACCGGCCCATAGGCGCTGTAACCACATACAATCTTCCTACTTGATGAACTGTCTTCATTAGAACTACCCACCGCTGACCCCCTCTGTCAACCCGACAAAATCCTTAAGGGAGCAAGCAAAGTGTCAAAATGTTCGAGTGAGACACAGTGAGATGTTACGCGCCCTTTGGTCGCGTTCCCTGGCTAGCCCCTGTCTCGAATGAATCCAATTCAGTCCTTCGTGCCTCTTAACGAATAATTGCAGGCCCACCTGCACAGGCTAAGGCAGCGGGCCATCCGTGGCCATCGCGGCTGCGGCAATCATTGCGTCAAGGGGCGCGCCAAGGCGGCGACTCACCGAAGGAGGAACATTATGGCGAGGGTAGTCATCATCGGAGCGTCGATCGGTGGATTACCGGCGGCCTACGAAGCGCGGGATCTGTTGGCCAAGAAACACAAGGTGACGGTGATTTCGAATGTTGAGTCATTTCACTTCGTGCCGTCCAATCCGTGGGTCGCGGTCGGATGGCGCAGCCGGAAGGACATCAGTTTCGCGCTGGGGCCGGTGCTGGAGAAAAAAGGCGTGGAGTACCTCCATGCGACGGCGGACCGGATCGAAGCGGAACAAAATCGCGTGATGACCTCCAAGGGCGAAGTGCCCTACGATTACTTGATCATCGCGACGGGGCCGAAGCTCAATTTCGGCGCGGTGCCCGGACTGGGGCCGAGCGGCTATACCCAGTCCGTCTGCAATGTGGACCATGCCGAGCAGGCCTGGGGGACCTATCAAGCATTTTTGAAGGACCCTGGCCCCATCGTCGTAGGGGCGGCGCAGGGGGCTTCTTGTTTCGGCCCGGCCTATGAAATGGCGTTCATTCTGGATGCCGATCTTCGCAAGAAAAAGCTTCGCAAGAAGGTGCCGATCTATTTTGTCACGCCGGAACCCTATGTCGGCCACATGGGATTGGCGGGAGTCGGCGCGTCTCGCCGGCTGATGGAAGATGAGTTCGCCGAGCATGCGATGAAGCCGATTTGTAATACCGCGATCAAGGAAGTGCAGCCGGGGAAGATGCTGCTGGAGGGAGGGGAAGAGATCCCGTTCCGATACTCGATGATCATTCCGCCCTTCGCGGGGGTCGATGCAGTCGCGTCCACGCCGGGGCTGTGCAACCCGAAGGGATTCGTGAATATCGATGCCTATCAGGCCAATCCCAAGTATAAGAATATCTATTCGGTCGGCGTCTGCGTGGCCATTCCTCCCGTGGAGCAGACTCCCATTCCAACCGGCGCACCCAAGACCGGGTACATGATCGAGTCGATGGTGTCGGCGGCCGTGCATAATATCAAGGCCGATATCGACGGCGACCCGAAACGTGAAACGGCGACGTGGAATGCGATCTGCCTCGCCGATATGGGAGATACCGGGGTGGCCTTCGTGGCGCTGCCGCAAATGGCCCCGCGCAATGTGACCTGGGCGAAAAAGGGCAAATGGGTGCATCTTGCCAAAATTGCGCTGGAGAAGTATTTCTTGCGCAAGATGAAAAAAGGCGTGAGCGAACCGTACTACGAAAAGGTCGTGCTGCAGGCCATGGGGATCTCAAAGTTGGAAGGCCCGGCGTAGCGGACAAGGGGACGAGGGATCGCGTGGGAGCGATCGGGCAGGAACCGGCATGATCGATCAGGCGCTCCGTGCTCTGCTCGCGGGTGTGCCCATCGGTCTGCAACTCGGCGCGACCGGAACAGGCGGCGCCATCCTGGGCATGCCGTTGATGGTCTATATCGCCGGCATGTCCCTGCAGCAGGCGGCGGCGATGTCGTTGATCATCGTCGCCGCCTCATCGCTCGTCGGCGCCTGGGAGTATGGCCGCCGGGGCCTGGTTAAGACCAAGGCGGCGGCGGCTTTCAGTTGGACCGGCATGGTCGGATCGTGGGGCGGGGCGTTCGGGCACCGCTTGGTCCGAGAAGAAGTGCTGCTGGTGCTGTTCGGATGCCTGCTGTTGCTGGTGCGAGCCATCATGGCCCGCCGGCAAGGTCAACCGGTTGAGCCGGACGACCAGGAATCCTGCGCCGTGCAATTCCCGCGTACCTGCTGGCTCAAGGTCGGCGCGATCGGTCTCGTCGTGGGCACGATCAACGGGATATTCGGCGTGGGCGGCGGATTCATGGTGGTGCCGGCCTTGATTTTGATCCTCCGCTTCCCGGCTCGCGCCGCGATCGGCACCTCGCTGACGATCATCTCGCTCATCTCCATCGGCGGTGTCATCGGCCATCTGCAGTTCGGCGGCATCGACTGGAATCTCCTGGCCTACGTGCTGCTCGGCAGCCTCACCGGTATGCTGCTGGGCGTCAGGGCCGGCTCGTGGGTGCCATCGGCCGTGATGAGCAAGGTCACCTCCGCCATCACCATTTCCATCGGGATCGTCCTGATCGTGGTGAACGGCATCAAGCTCTGGTGACGGCGTGAGTGAACCTTGTTGACAGAAGGGGGGAGTTGTCGGACGCTGAACCGGCAGTGGTTCCGTTCCATCGGGATCCGTGTGGGATTGTTGATCGCGGCCGGGCAGCTAATGCTGGTGCCCGATCCGCCGGCGCAGGCCCAATGGTCGGCGATTGCCGAACAGAAGACCAGCTACACGACCGATGCCTTCCAGTTTTCCTCGGCTCGCCGGCTCCGTCTGACGGAAGATCCCTCTCAACCGACGGTGGTCTCGGCCGACAAACCGCAGGATGTGATCTGGGAGCCGGCCCTGGAGGTCCTACACTCCACGCCCACGATGCAGGGAACGAACATTCTGTCGGTGAAGGCCCAGGGGGCCATCTATACCAACAATCCCGTGTTCAACCATGCCGACTTTCGCATTCAGGACCGCTTTTCGCTCAATCGTGACACCGCGGTTCTGCTGCGATATCGCTATGTGCCCAATCTGTTTTTAGGGCCGAACTTCGAACGTCGCACCGGGACGCGCTCTATCCAGGAAGAGCGGGTCACGTCCCACCATTGGCGGGCCGAAGTCGAGCGGCGCTTGTCGGACCGCGTCACCGGCACGCTCATCACCCGGTTCGGACTCCGCCGTTATAATGATGCGTTTGCGGAACGGAATACGAACTTCTGGACCGTCGGCCCGCGCCTGGACTATCACGCGAACAACTGGCTGACGCTCACACTGTCCTATCTGTACGAACGGGGCCTGGCGGACGGCCACAAGGAACCGCAGTTTGCGGATGACGTGTCCTATTATCTCCACATGGTCTCGGCCGGGACGGAGTTTCGGCTGGATGACCGGTGGGATCTCGGGTTGACCTATCTCCATCGTCGGAAAACGTTTACCAGCGGCATTGCCGGAGACACCCACGTCGATCGCTTCGACACGACGCACCAGGGCATCGCGGAACTGCGGTACCACATTTCGCCTGCGGCCACGGCGCTGCTCTCGTTCCAGTACGGCAAACGGACCTCGACGAATGTCCTCAGGGATTTTCAGGACACCATCGTCTCCATCGGCGTCCAGTATCGGTTCTGAGGCCGTCCAGGCTGGGACGGCGCATGGCTTGCGACGGCCGAGGCTAAGTGGTTGATGTCAGGTGAGAAGCGGCCTTGCCGGTGAATCCTTTCGCGCCTCCGGCACTCATATGCAGTAAGAAAGGAGGCGACGATGAAGCTCAATGAGTGGCTCCGATTGATCGCTGGACTGTTCGTGCTGGGCGCGGTGGTGCTGGGTGCGACGGTGCATCCCTACTACCATTACTTCGCGGCGTTCGTTGCCGTGAATCTTATCCAGTCGGCAGTCACCGGCTGGTGCCCCATGATGGCGCTGTTGCGGAGGCTTGGTGTTCAAGAATAACGCCAGTGGTCTCAGAAGGTGGATCATCGCGCTGGAGTTGCTGTTCGTAGCGGGATGCGGGCCGTCGCAGGATCCGGCGACGGTGGGAGAAGGTCCGTCGGCGGCCGCTCCGCAACCGCCGCTCCAGGTTGCCGTAATCGATGTGAAGACGAGTCACGTCCCGGTCAGCGTCGAGGTGACCGGGCAGGTCGCGCCGGTCTATCAGGCCACGTTGTCCAGCCGGATCCAAGGGACGATCGACAACCTGCTGGTCCGCGAAGGCAGCCCGGTGCGCACAGGGCAGACCTTGGTCGTCTTGGACAATCGAGACCTGCAAGCCGAATTGTCGCGGGTAACGGCGGAACTCGACAATGCGCTCGCGCAACGGGACCGTATGGAAGATCTGTATCACAAAGATGCAGTGTCCAAGCAGGAACTGGAGAATGCCACGCGTGCGTTCCGGGTTGCCGAAGCCGGCCGCAGGGCGGTACTGGCGCAGTTGAGTTACACCATCGTGAAAGCGCCGTTCGACGGCGTGATCACGGAGAAAAAGGTGGAGCGCGGTGAATTGGCTTCGCCGGGGCAGCCGCTCCTGAAGATGGAAGATCCCGGACAGCTTCGGCTGGAAGCGACGGTGGCTGAAAGTGACGTGCGGGTGGTTTCGATCGGCTCGCCGGTGCCAGTGATAATCGATGCGCTCGGGACCAGTCCGCTCAAGGGCACCGTGTCGCAGATTCTCCCTGCCGGCGATCCGCAGACCCACACCTTCACGATCAAAGTGGAGCTGCCTGCAACGGCTGGGCTCAAGTCCGGCATGTTCGGCCGGCTCAGACTTGATAAGGGGATCAGTACGACCTTGCTCCTGCCGAAATCGGCGTTACTCGAACGGGGAGAACTCGCCAGTCTCTTCGTCGTGGGGCCAGATCAGACGGCCCGGCTTCGATGGGTCCGGATCGGTCGCACGCTGGAGCAGGGCGTCGAAATTCTGTCCGGTGTGGACGCGGGTGAGCGGGTGATCGCCGACGGCAGCAGAGGCCGTGACGGCGTCCTCGTGCAGGACATGACCGCCGTGGCGCTGCCGCCGCAGGGTTTGTAAGTCGCTGAAGAGCTGATAGCGTATGGCTTATGGCAGGAGCAAGAAGAGGCGGGTCGTTGAATAACTGCATCTCCCACTCAGACTAGTAGCCATATGCAACTAGCTCCTCCACGCTCCCCAGCTTCCCTCGGCGTGAGCGGCCGCCTCGCCGCGCTGTTTGTCGGCAGCAAACTCACCCCCTTGATCATCGTCGCCAGCCTCCTGCTGGGGTTGTTCGCGATTCTGGTCACTCCGCGCGAAGAGGAGCCGCAGATCGTGGTGCCCATGGCCGACGTGTGGCTGCCGTTTCCGGGCGCCTCCGCCAAAGTGGTCGAAGAACAAGTCACCAAACCCATCGAACGCAAACTTTCTGAAATCAAGACCGTCGAGTACCTCTATTCGATTTCGCGGCCCGGCGGGGCGCTGATCATCGTGCGGTTCTATGTCGGGCAGCCGATGGAGCAAAGCCTGGTCGATCTTTACGACAAACTGATGTCGAACCAGGATCTCTTGCCGCCCGGCGCGGCGCCGTTTCAAGTCAAGCCGCGCGATGTGAACGATGTGCCGATCGTCACACTGACGCTGTCGAGTGCGCGGTATTCTGATTTCCAATTGCGGCAATTGGCGGATCACGTGCTGGAGGACGCGAAAAAAGTCCCCGGCACGGCGAGCGGCTTCGTCGTGGGCGGCCGTGCCCGCGAACTGCGCGTGCAGATAGATCCGACACGGCTGAAAGCTTACGGCCTGACGCCGTTGCGGGTGGCCGGTGTCATCCAAGGCGAAAATCTGGCTCTTCCGACAGGGCGTTTCGAAAGCCGGAACGAAAGTTTTCTGGTGGAAACAGGACGCTTCATCCGCTCGAAGGACGATCTTGATGGCGTGGTGGTCGGCGTCAACGAACAGCGGCCGGTCTATCTTCGCCAGGTGGCCGAGGTGATCGATGGCCCGGCCGAAGCGACCAGTTATGTCTGGCATGGACAAAGATCGGGGGACGGTCGCTCGTCTCTCGTGAAGCGTGAATCGCAGGAAGGATTGCGACAGACGCTTCAGGAGGAACGCGTCACGGAGGAAGCTCCGGCCGTCACCGTGGCGATCGCCAAACAGGCCGGCACCAATGCGGTGGCGGTGGCCGAGGGCGTCATTCGGAAGGTCGAGGAGATGAAGGGGCGGCTGATACCGGCCGACGTGCGGGTGACCGCCACGCGCGACTATGGCGAAACCGCCGATGAAAAAGCCAATGAATTGCTCTGGCACCTCCTGATCGCCGTGATCGCCGTCGTAGTGTTTCTGGGGCTGACCCTGGGCTTTCGTCCGGCGTTCGTCGTCTCGATCGCGATCCCGCTGACGCTGGCGCTCACCCTTTGCATCTCGATGCTGATCGGCTACAGCATCAACCGCGTCACCCTGTTCGCCTTGATCTTTTCCATCGGCATTCTGGTGGATGATGCGATCGTGGTGGTGGAGAACACCTACCGGCACCTCACGCTCCGGCTCCTCCCGCATCGCGAGGCCTCGCTCATTGCCGTCGATGAAGTCGGCAATCCGACGATTCTGGCCACGTTGACGGTCATTGCCGCGCTCCTGCCCATGGCCTTCGTGTCGGGGTTGATGGGGCCCTACATGCGGCCCATTCCGGTCAACGCGTCGATCGCCATGTTCGTCTCGCTGCTGGTCGCGTTCATCGTCATCCCCTGGTTCTGCCAGACCTGTTATCGGCCCGGGGTGCAGATGGCGGGCGCCGACCATGAATCGTTGGAGAGCAGCCGCAGCGGTCGCCTCTACCGGCGGGCGCTCGAGCCGGTTCTGTCTCATCCGGTCATCGCCTATCTGGTGCTGGCGGTCATTGCGCTGTTGCTGGCCGGTTCGCTGCTGCTCTTCTGGACGCGTGGCGTGGTGGTCAAAATGCTGCCCTTCGACAATAAAAGCGAACTGCAGCTCGTCATCGACATGCCGGAAGGCACGACGCTGGAGGGTACGGCGCGAGCGACCCAGGCCCTCACCGAGTATGTCCGCGCGATTCCCGAACTGCGCGACTACCAGGCCTATGTCGGGACGGCCTCGCCGTTCAACTTCAACGGGCTGGTGCGCCACTACTATCTGCGCGATCAGCCGCATGAAGCCGACATTCAAATTAACCTCGTCGCGAAGGATCAGCGGCAGGCGCAGAGCCACGACATTGCGCAACGGATTCGCCCGGCCGTGCAGGAGATCGGGCGGCGCTACGGCGCGAACGTCAAAGTGGTGGAAGTGCCGCCCGGCCCTCCGGTGCAATCGGTGCTGGTGGCAGAGATCTACGGGCCCGACTATGACCGGCAGGTCGAGATTGCCAAGGACGTTCGCCGGATGTTTGAAACCACGCCCGGCGTCGTCGATGTCGATGATTATCTCGAAGCCGACCAGGTCAAGTACGTCTTCACGGTCGATCGCGCCAAGGCGGCCTTGGCGGGCATTCCGTCGGAGGAAATCGTTAGGACCTTGCGCCTCGCCCTGGAAGGAACGGATGCGGGGCTGGTGCACATTCCTCAGGAAAAGCAGCCGGTGCAGGTGAAGCTGCGCCTCCCGCTCATCGAACGGACCGGGCTCGAACATCTGGGAGAGCTCGCCCTGCGGACGGCCGGTGGGCACATGGTGCCGCTCTCCGAACTCGCGCGGGTGGAACAGACGGTCAGAGACAAGGCGATCTATCACAAAAATCAGAAGCCGGTCGTGTATGTCATCGCCGATGTCGGCGGCAGAGGCCCCGATCAGGGAGAAAGCCCGGTGTACGGTGTGATGGGCATCGGGAAGAAAGTGGAGCAGTATGTGTTGCCGGAAGGGTACCGGTTAGAACAACAGTATGCCGTACAGCCCTGGTCCGAACAGCGGTTCGCGATGAAGTGGGACGGGGAGTGGCAGATTACCTATGAAACGTTCCGCGATATGGGCATCGCATTCGCCGCGGCGTTGTTGCTGATCTATCTACTGATCGTCGCGCAGTTCCAGTCGTTTCTGACGCCGGTGGTCATTATGGCGCCGATTCCCTTGACGCTGATCGGGATTCTTCCCGGCCATTGGCTGACCGGGTCCTATTTCACGGCCACGTCCATGATCGGATTTATCGCCCTGGCGGGCATCATCGTGCGCAATTCCATTCTGCTGGTCGATTTCATTCAGCATCAGGAGCGCGAAGGCATCGCGCTGGAGGAGGCGGTCATTCGCGCAGGAGCCATCCGGACCCGTCCCATTCTGTTGACGGCCGCGGCCTTGATGGTCGGGGCCTTTGTCATCATTCTCGACCCGATCTTCCAGGGCTTGGCGGTGTCGTTGCTGTTCGGCGTGGGCGCCTCGACTCTGCTGACGCTCATCGTGATTCCGCTGTTGTACTACCACCTCATCGGCGCGCGACCCAGCCCTCTACCGGTGGGCGACGAAGCCGCCTGTCCCCAGACCGTTCCCCTTCCGTCTAAGTAGTTCATCCCCGAGACCTGCGTGGAGCCCCGGCACTATCGATTGCCAAACTAGGGAAACCCCTAGTTTTAGATTTGCGGCTCACGCGGAGACTTTACAACCGCGCAGGAGGGGCGTTTAATGCGCATTCCGTATCGATTTGCGTCACGATTCTGCTTGCGCGGCGCCCCGGCCGATCGTCTCTCGTAAGCGGGGCCCTTCCCAAGCGTTCGTCATCAGAAAGGACATGATGATGCCAAGCCCGGACCGTCCGGTCCGCCCGGACATTCCCTGCGATCGCCTGAGCGGCGGAGGCGAGATGGGAAGGATCGTGCGCGCCAAAGACTGGTCCAAAACGGCGCTTGGTCCATTCGACACCTGGCCCCAAAGCCTGCGGACAGCCGTTGGCATGGTGCTGAACTCCCGCTACCCGATGTTCATCGCCTGGGGCGAGGAGTTGACGTTTCTCTACAACGACGGATACGCGCCGATTTTCGGCGCGAAACATCCGGCTGCCTTGGGACTTCCCTTCGCGCAAATTTGGGCGGAAATCTGGCACGATATTCGGCCGCTGGTGGAGCAGGCTCTCAGCGGGACCGCGACCTGGTCGGAAGACCTCCTCCTCTTCATGGAGCGCAGCGGCTATCCGGAGGAAACGTATTACACGTTTTCCTATAGCCCCTTGCCGGATGATACCGCCGGCATCGGTGGAATGCTCTGCGTCTGCACGGAAACCACGGGGCGCGTCATCGGCAATCGTCAGTTGGCCGTCTTGCGCGAGATCAGCGCCCGCACGGTTGAAGCGCGAACCTGGCAAGAGGCGGCCCTGCGGAGCGTCGAAGCGTTGAATGCCAATCCTCGCGATCTGCCATTCGCGCTCCTGTACCTTGCTGACCCCGAGACTGAGCAACTCACATTGGCCGGAGCGGCCGGCATCGAGCCGGGCCACGAAGCCGCGCCCACAAGAATTGGGTTCAATGGCGTGCCCTGGTCACTGGGGGAGGCCATCCATCGACGCGAACCGATGCTGATCGACGATCTCCCGCGGTTATTCGCGGACTCGTTGCCGAGCGGTCCCTGGCCGCAGCCCCCCGTCAAGGCCGCGGTGGTGCCGGTCTCAGCTGGCGGGCGCGCCGGAGCGTTGATCGTCGGTCTGAACCCCTATCGCCTGTTCGACAGTGGATTTCGAAACTTTCTCACGCTGGTGGCCGGGCAGATCTCGGCCAGCATCGCCAGCGCGCAGGCCTATGAGGAGGAGAAAACACGCGCCGAATGGTTGGCCGAGCTGGATCGGGCCAAGACCGCGTTTTTCTCCAATGTGAGTCATGAGTTTCGGACTCCATTGACGCTGATGCTGGGCCCTATCGAGGACTTGCTGGCCAAGGGGGACGATGAGCTCGCGCCGGCGACCAAAGACCAGTTGGAGCTCGTCAACCGGAATGGAGTGCGATTGCTTCGCCTGGTAAACAATCTGCTCGATTTCTCGCGGCTCGAAGCGGGACGGGCGCAGGCGCGCTACGAAGCCACGGATCTCGGTTCTGTGACGGCGGAGTTGGCGAGCGGGTTCCGATCGGCCGTGGAACGGGCGGGATTGAAGTTGATCGTCGATTGCCCTCCGCTGTCCGAGCCCGTTTATGTCGATCGCGACATGTGGGAAAAGATCGTCCTGAATCTCCTCAGCAACGCCTTCAAATTCACCTTCGAAGGTGAGATCGAGATCAGTGTGAAAGTGGAAATCGGGAGCCAGGCCGGGTCGAAGGACGCCTCCGCGTCCCGTGTCATCCTGACGGTGCGCGATACCGGAGTCGGCATACCGGCAGAGGCCATCCCGAGGCTGTTCGAGCGATTCTACCGTGCCGAGAATATGCGGAGCCGGACCCATGAGGGAAGCGGCATCGGCCTCGCATTGGTGCAGGAATTGATCAAGCTCCATGGCGGATCGGTGCGCGCCGAAAGCCGGATCGGGGAAGGCAGCCGGTTTACCGTCATGATGCCGTTGGGGACGGCGCATCTCTCGGCGGAGAGCGTCGGCGCCCGTGCTGCCTTGTCGCCCCTCGCCGGAGGCGCCGAGTCCGTCGTCGAAGAGGTCCTGCAATGGTTGCCTGAAACGGACCCGGCCCGGCCGGGGGCGGCCGATTCTAGGCTCCGAGGCCCGGAACCTCTGATTGGGGCCCGTCAGGAACAAGCCGGCGTTTTATCCGATCCACCGAGGCGCCTCGCGCCGGGCGCACCGCGTATCCTGGTGGCCGACGACAATGCCGACATGCGGCACTACCTCGTCCGATTGCTCGCAGACCGGTATGTGGTCGAGGCGGCGCAAGACGGCGAGGCGGCATTGGCTGCCGCGCGAAGAGCGAGGCCGGATCTCATCCTGAGCGATATCATGATGCCGAAACTGGACGGCCTCGGCTTGCTCCGCGAACTGCGCCGGGATCCCGCGCTGAAGACCGTTCCGGTCATTCTCCTGTCTGCCCGCGCCGGCGAGGAAGCCCGTATCGACGGAGCGGAGCAGGGCGCCGATGATTACCTCATCAAGCCGTTCAGCGCCCGCGAATTACTCGCGCGTATCCACGCGCACCTCATGATGGCGGGCGTTCGGCGGGATAGTGAAGCGCGCATGGCGGCCGAACTTGAGGCCATGACGCGATTGTATGAGGTGGGCAACAGGTGTGTACAGGCCGGAAACGATCTGCAACGGTGCGTCAACGGCTTCGTAGAGGCCGCGATCGCATTGACGGGAGCCAGCAAAGGCAATCTGCAAGTGCTCGACAGGCGCAGCGGCGCGCTGATCATTGCGGCGCACCGGGGATTCGAGCAACCGTTTCTCGAGTTTTTTGCCCAAGTGCGACCGTCCGAAGCGGCGGCCTGCGGCGCAGCCATGCGCGGGCAGGAGCGCGTGATCGTGGACGACATCACGCAGAGCCCGCTGTTCGTCGGGCAGCCGTCGCTGAAGGTGTTGCTGGATGCCGGCGTGCGCGCCGTGCAATCGACCCCCTTGATCAGCAGCGCAGGGACAGTGCTGGGGATGATCTCGACGCATTTTGCGGAGACGCATCGACCGAGCGGGATCGAATTGCGCCTGATGGATCTGCTGGCGCGCCAAGCGGCCGACTATCTGGAGCGCAAAGGGGCGGAAGAGGCACTGCGATCCGGCGAAGAGCGGCTCCGGGCCATGTTCGAACAAGCCGCCACCGGCATCGCGGTCGTGGATCTTGACGGGCGATTCCAGGAGGTCAACGACCGCCTGTGCCAGATTGTGAGCCGCGGGCGTGAGCAGTTGCTCACATTGTCCTGTGCCGATCTAACCCATCCTGACGATTGGAGCTGCAACCGGGCGAAAATGGGAGAGGTCGCCTCGGGAGCACTCGCGGAGTTCGTCATTGAAAAACGCTACGGCCGATCCGACGGAACCTGGGTCTGGGTGAACGTGGCGGTCTCCGCGCTGCGGGACGGACATGGCCTGCCGCATGGGCTGCTCGCCGTCGTGCAGGATATCGATGCGCGCAAACGTGCCGAGCAAGCCTTGCGCGAAAGCGAAGCGCGCTTCCGCGAGATGGCCGATAACGCCCCCGTGATGGTCTGGGTGACCGACCAGGAAGGCCGTTGCAACTTTCTCAGTCAGTCGTGGTACGACTTCACCGGGCAGACGCAGGAAACCGGCCTGGGTTTCGGGTGGATTAACGCCGTGCATCCCAGCGACCGGGAGCGCACGCGGCAGGTGTTTGTGGGCGCCAGTGGCCGCAAAGAGTCGTTCCAACTCGAATACCGCCTTCGCCGCCGGGACGGCGAATACCGCTGGGCCATCGATGCCGCCGCACCCCGGTGCTCTGAGTCGGGCGAATTCCTCGGCTACATCGGTTCGGTCATCGACATCACCGAACGGAAAGCGGCCGAGGAGCGGCTGTTCGAGGCTCATGCTCTCATCGACTCGCTCCTGTTGGGCGCGCCGATCGGCTTCTGTTACCTCAACCGCGAGTTGCGCTACGAGCGTATCAACCCGCGTTTAGCCGAGCTGAACGGGCTGCCGGTGGAGGCGCATCTCGGCAAACATGTGTCGGAGATCGTACCGACGCTCGCCGACACCGTCTATGACGTGACGAATCGCATCCTCTCCACGGGCCGGCCGATCATGAATCATGAGTTCAGCGGGGAAACGGCGGCGGCGCCGGGCATGATCCGGTATTGGAATGAGAACTGGTATCCCGTCTATGACCAGGGGGGAGAGATCCGCGGCTTCGGGGTGGTCGTGGAAGACGTGACTGAACGGAAGGGGGCCGAAGCCGCCTTGCGAGAGGCGCAACAGCGCTTGCAGGAATGGAACGTCAAGCTGGAGCAGGCGGTGAATGTCAAAACGGCCGAATTGATTCACTCGGAGGACCGGCTCCGGGCCATGGCGACAGAGCTGAACCTGGCCGAGCAACGGGAGCGGAAACGCCTGGCGACCGAATTACACGATCACCTCCAGCAGACGTTGGTGTTGGGAAAGTTGAAAATGGGACAAGGGAAGCGGTTGGCGGCCGCGATGCCCGCCTTAGCGCAAGTGATCGAGGAAACGGATGCCGTCTTCTCCGAGGCCTTGCACTACACCCGCACGCTCGTGGCGGAGTTGAGCCCGCCGGTGTTGCGGGACCACGGACTCGCTGCCGGGTTGAACTGGCTTGCCGACTACATGAAGAAACACGAGGTGTCGGTGACCGTGATCCTGCCGAAAGATGACGGGCTGAGTTTGCCTGAGGACCAGTCCATGCTGCTGTTTCAATCGGTCCGTGAACTGTTGATCAATCCCTGGAAACATGGCGGAACGGGCCAAGCCACGGTGACGATGGAGCGGTCTGCCGGGCTGCTACGGATTCAGGTGTGCGACGAGGGCGCGGGGTTCGACGCGCCGGCGGTGGGGCTGGCCGCGGGTTCAGGAATCTCGTCCAAATTCGGACTGCTGAGTATCCGGGAGCGGATGCGGGCGCTGGGAGGTTCTTTCGAGATCGACTCGAAGCCGAATCAAGGCACCAGGGCGACCCTGACCTTGCCGGTCGCCGGTGGCCAGTGGAGAGCGCCAAGCGGCCGGCCTGGTGTGTCCGGCGAGGGCGCCAAGGCCGGACGTGCTGCGGTCCTCCCTGCCGATCCGGCACTGCCGGCGGCAGGGATTCGAGTGTTGCTGGTCGACGATCACGCCATGGTGCGGCAAGGGCTTCGTTCTGTGCTGGATGCCTACAGCGATATTCAGGTGGTCGGCGAAGCCCAGGACGGCTCAGAAGCCGTGAGGCTCGTCGGAGAGCTGCGGCCGCGCGTGGTCGTGATGGACATCAGTATGCCGAAGATGAACGGGATCGAGGCGACCGCGGAGATCAAGGGCCGGTATCCGGACACGACGGTCATCGGCCTGTCGGTGAACGCGGACAGTGAAAATGCCGAGGCGATGGCGCGCGCAGGCGCGATGCGGCTCCTGACGAAAGAAGCCGCCGTCGAATCCCTCTACGATGCGATTCGCGAAGCCGTCATGGTTACCGAACCGGGTTTGGAGCGCCTTTTCTCGGCCTGACTGCCGGATGTTTTTGGCGGACGCACCCTCCTTGCCTCAAACCGGCCTTCCCGGAATTCATAAGCCTGATGCAGCGGCAGGTCTGAGTACCGTAAGGCCTTGCTTGCCGATCCGGCAGAAGACAAGGCCCGTGATCATATAGGAAGACGCATGGCAGCTATGAGTGTTCCGCCGTCCCAGCTCGAAGCCAGTTCCCTGGCCTCCGCACCCAGACCCGCATGGACGGCGCTCTGGGAAAACCCGGCCGTGAGTCGATATGTGGAGATGTTGCTCCTGGTGCTCGTGGGAGGTTGGGCCTATTTTGCCAATCTGCATCTCTCGTTGTTGGAGGGCAGTGAAGGACTGTATGCCGGTATCGCGGGAGAAATGCGCCGCCGGCAGGAGTTTTTCGACCTGACCTATCAGGGAGAGCCCTACTTCAATAAGCCGCCGCTGTTTTTCTGGTTGTTGAATCTCTCGACCTCGCTCTGGGGAGACCACGAGATCGCGCTACGCCTTCCCGGCTCGCTGGCCGCGGCGGGAACCGTCCTCCTGACCTACCTGTTGGGCACGCAGCTGCTGTCGTCTCGGGCCGGATTCTGGGCCGCGCTCGTCGTGGCCACCAGCCATGTCTTTCTCTGGTACGGACGCCGCGTGTTGTTCGATTCGACCTTGACGTTTCTGGTCACCCTGGCGCTCTTCGCGTGGATTCAAGTGCAGATCCTGGGCCGCAGTTCACGCTGGTATCTCCTCGCGTTTCTCAGTATGGCGCTGGGAGCCATGCTCAAGGAGATGCACGGATTTTTTCTGCCCCTGCTGATCATGGCGCTGTATGCGGTGATCCAGCGCGACGCCCGGATGGTGAAAGATCCATTCTTCTGGATCGGGCTGGCGGGGGCCGTCGCGATGCTCGCCTGGTACGCGCAATTGTTGAGCGCGGGGTACCAGCATCATTTTCTCGTGCAGAGCGCCGTCCAATCCGTGTGGAACAGCGGCCTGTCAGGCGCCGCCGGAGCCTCGAAGGACGGGCATCCGATCTATTGGTACCTGGGCATGATGTGGGCTGATTTTTTCCCCTGGTGCGCGCTGTTGCCCTCGGCGTTGGTCTTGCTCTGGGCGCAACGACCGTTGCGTTCGCATCCGACGGAGCTCCTGCTGCTGGTGTGGGTGCTGGGTCTGTTCACGGCGTTCAGTTTGGCCACGCTCAAACGGGAGCCGTATCTGACCACCCTCGTGCCCGGCATCGGTTTGATGATCGGCTACTTCTATCATCGGCTGGGCTCGTCCGCGGAGACCGGCCGGAGCATGCCTCCATTGCTCAGACTGTTTCTGGTCATCCTCGCCCTGGTCTTTATCGGAGGCATGTTCTTTGGCGCCGCCCCGTTGCGCCGCCGTTGGCTCGTGTCCGCTCCGATCGTCTCGCCCGTCTTCGTGGTCATCATGGTCTCGCTCGCGGGGACGCTGCTGTATGCGTCCATCACAGCACGCCTCCAGTTCGCGCTCCGTATGGTCGGAGTGTTGGCGGTGGCCTACGTGGTCCTGGTGGTGAATTACGTGTTTCCCGCGATCGATCAGGCTGCGTCACCGCGGAAGGCCACCGAGGAGATCAAATCCATCGCGAGAGAAGCGGGGCAGCCGATTTTTCTCTACATTCCGGGCTGGCCGAAAAACGAAGATGCGGTGTACTACCTGAAACGCGACGCCTTGCTGCGCGACCTGCCGGATCAGGCGGCGGTACAGCAAGCGGCGCTGGCGCAGGGGCCGATCCGGGTCATCACCGAAGAACAGCATAGGCTTGTTCTCCAGCAGCAGGCCGGGCTGGCCGTCGAAACCCTCCAGGAATTTCTGCAACCGGGCCGCAAGCACCTGTATCTGCTGTCCGTTCAAGCGCGAGGCTGAGACGCGCCGTATCCAGCCCGGTCTGTTGCATTCTGCCACAGGCCGGCCGGTTCCTTCTGTAGCAGACCTCCCCGATTCTGATCGTCACATCTCAATCTCCGCCCCATGATCCCGTTAGGCAGGAGAGACCGTAGAGCCTGCCCGCCTCAAGGCCCACCCAGGGCGCCATCCTTGCACCATGGTGATGCTATTCTCCGGCGCGGAGTTTCCCTTGATGCGGATCATCGGCTCAACCATTCTGCTCATTCTGGTCATGCTCATGGGGCTCGGTCCGGTCCCCGCCTTTGCCGACCAGGACGAGGGACCCTCGCCGCTGGTCGGAAGAGCGTTGTTGCGCGAGGGACAAGTCTTTAACGGCGACTATGTGGCGTTCGGTCCGCTGGTGGAAATTTCCGGGATCGTCAACGGCGATCTGTATGCCGCGGGTGGTGAGGTGAGGGTGACTGGTGTCGTCAACGGAGATGCGATTGTGGCGGGGGGCAGGGTTGTCCTGTCCGGCACGGTCGCCCAGGATGCCCGCGTGGCCGGAGGGCATGTCACCATCAGCGGCCGCATCGGCCGGAACGCGACGATCGGAGCAGGCGAGCTGGAATTGACGGACCAGGCTCAGGTGCAAGACAACCTGGTGGCGGGTGGCGGCTACGTGGAGCTGGCGGGCAGGGTGGGCCACGATGCGCGGATCGGGGCGTGGCGCCTCGTCGTCGCGGGCGACATTGCGCGCGACCTGGTCGTGGCCGCCGAGTCCGTGCGTGTGACATCCAAAGCGTCGGTCGGCGGCCGGTTGCGATATTGGAGCGAGGCCGCTCCTTCGATCGACGAGCAGGCCAAGATTCACGGGCCGATCACGCGCCGCCCCTTGCCGGAGGGGTGGAGTCTCGAACGGGCTCGCCAGGGCCTGATCGGGATGCGATTGCTGGCGGCCTTCGTCAGTTTTTTCTCCACCTTGATTCTGGGGCTGCTGCTCTTGCGATGGTTCCCGCGGTTTGCGGGACAGGTCACGGCGGCGATCCGCGAGCGGCCCGGACCTTCGCTGGGATGGGGACTGGCCGCCTCCATCATCACGCCCATCGTCGCCGCGAGTTTCGTGATCACGCTGCTGGTGTTGCCGGCCGGCGTCATGCTGTTTGCCCTGTACGGCGTGACGCTGTATCTGGCAAGGATCTTTGCCGTGACCCGGGCGGGACAATTCCTGCTTCGCCGGCCGGCCGGCTCGCCTGCGTCTGCCCAGCCCTTTGTCGTGGGGTTGGTCGTCTATTCACTGCTGGCGCTCATTCCGCTCATCGGAGGCCTGGTCACCGTCATTGCCGTGATGACGGGCATGGGCGGCTTGTTGATAGCCGGGAGGGAACGTCTCACGCGCTCGGAAGAACAGGACGCAGTGGAAGAGATGCACGCAAGCAGGCTATGAATCGCCCTCACACAACGGACCCGCGGGGGAAGTCGGCGGCGGTGACCTTCGTGGACGGCCGGACCCTGCATTGTCTCGGATCGTGGACCATGTCCGATGTGGGGCCGGCTGAACGGGCACTCAACGGAATGGAGTGGCCTCCCGGTGGTGCCCTGCGCGTCGAGGGAAGCGGCATCGTCGCCTTCGATACGGGAGGCGCCGTCGTGTTGTCCCGGGCGGTGATGGAAGCCCGGCGGCGAGGCTGCGAGGTGACGATCGAAGGGTTGCGCGCCGAACATGCCCAATTGATGAGTCTGGTGTCGGCCAATTGGAACGCCATGATGGCGCATGTCGCTGCGCGGCGGAGCAGGAGGGCGCGTCTCCAGTCTTCGATGGACAGTCTGGCCGCGCAGCTTCTGCGGGGCTTGGATTTTGTCGGTGAAAGTTCGCTGGCGCTCCTGCGCGCCAGCTTGTCGCCGGCCCGTCTGCGCTGGCGCAGCGCCTTGAACAGTCTCCGGCTCGACGGCGTCAATGCGTTGCCGATTACCGGGCTGCTGACCTTTTTGATCGGGGTGGTCATCGCCTATCAGGGCGCCGAGCAGTTGCGGAAGTTCGGCACGAATATTTTTATCGTGGACCTGGTGGGGATTTCGCTGTTGCGAGAAATTGCGCCGCTGATCGTGGCCATTTTGATCGCCGGACGGTCCGGATCGGCCTATGCGGCGCACATCGGGACGATGAAGGTCACGGAGGAGCTGGACGCGTTACGCACGTTCGGCTTGTCGCCCACCGAACTGCTGGTGTTGCCCAGGGTCCTGGCGCTGGTCGTGGCCTTGCCGCTGCTGACCGTCTATGCCGATGTGCTGGGGGTGTTCGGCGGGATGTTGATCGCATCGAACCAGCTGAACGTGAGCTTCACCGCCTTCCTCTCGCGGTTCGAGGAAGCGGTGGCCTTGCGTCATTTCTTGATCGGCCTTGCCAAAGCGCCTTGTTTTGCCGTCATCATTGCGCTGGTCGGGTGTTATCAGGGCTTCCAGATTCGGGGCGGCGTGGATGATGTGGGTCGGCACACGACGCTCAGCGTGGTGCAAAGCATTTTTCTCGTCATCATGTTCGATGCCCTGTGCAGCATCATCCTGAACTGGTGGAACCTCTAGCCGGAGGCAGTGAGGAACGCCTTGCGCGGGCGTTCATGCGCCGGCCGGCTGGAAACAATGTGGTGCTCTCCGGCGGACCAATGCGGGGGGCGAGGCGGTGCCATGGCTCTTGCCGTGCAGACCGGGACTCCCGTGATCGAGGTGAGCCATGTGTTCACCCGGTTCGGGCCGGCGGTGGTGCACCAGGATGTGAGCCTCACGGTAGTGAAGGGCGAGGTGTTTGCCATCGCCGGAGGCAACGGGTGTGGAAAATCCACGCTGCTGCGGGAGATTATCGGACTGCTGGCTCCGACGGCCGGGAAGATCACGCTGCTGGGTGTTGACAGCCGCGAACTGCAACGAGCCGACGGGGGTGCCTTACATCGCCGGTTCGGCGTCATGTTCCAACATGGGGCGCTGTTCAGTTCCATGACGCTGGCGCAAAACGTGGCCGTCCCCTTGCGGGAGCACACAGCGCTGAGCGCGGGGCTCATCCGGGATATCGTGGCCTTAAAAATCGCGCTCGTCGGCCTGCCTCCCGACAGCGCCGCGAAATTTCCGCGCGAACTCAGCGGGGGCATGAGACGGCGGGCCGCCCTGGCGCGCGCCATCGTGATGGATCCGGAGCTGTTGTTCCTGGACGAACCCACCGCGGGGTTGGATCCCATGATTGCCGCCGGCTTTGATGATCTGGTGCTCGATTTGAAGCGCATGCTGGGCCTGACGGTGGTGATGGTCACCCATGATCTGGATTCGTTGTGGCGCATCGCGGACCGCGTGGCCCTGCTGGGGGACGGGCGGCTGCTGGGAATGGGAACCATGGAACAGTTGGCCGCCTCGGACGACCCCGCTCTCCGGGACTATTTTCGCGGTCCCCGCGGGCGCGCCGCGCAGCTGAATCACGGCGAACGCGAGTTGCCTCGCGATTGAGAGGTGCCGGATGGAACCGAGGGTGAAATATGTTGTGGTCGGCGCATTCGTGCTCTTGCTGGGTGCGACGGTACTTGGGACGGTGCTCTGGTTGGGAAAAACCGACTACCGCGGCATCTATGATCGGTACTATGTCTATACGAGGGAATCCGTCGCCGGACTCAGCGTCGATTCAACCGTCAAGTATCGCGGGGTGGATGTCGGGCGAGTGAAAGAGGTCATCCTCAACCCAGAGAATGCCGAGGAGGTCCGGGTGACGCTGGACATCGTCGGCGGGACGCCGGTCAAAACGGACACGCAAGCGGTGCTGGTAACGCAAGGCCTCACGGGTTTGGTGACGCTGAACCTGACGGGAGGCACCAAAGACGCGCCGCCCTTGACGCCCGCCGGGGGACAGACCTATCCGGTCATCAAGAGCGCTCCTTCCTTGTTCGGCCGCCTGGACGGGACGGTGGAGGCCCTGTTATCCGAGCAGGGGCTGCCGACTCTCGTGGCCAATGTGAATGGTCTCGCGCGCAATGCGTCTCTCATGTTGGACGAAGACAATCGCGCGCAGTTCGGGCAGATCCTGAAAGATCTGGGGGAGGTGACGAGAGTGCTGGCGGCCCGGAGCGGCCAGGTCGATCGCGGCGCGCAGCATGCGGCGGAGGCGGCCGAACGGACGGCGCGCCTGACGGAGCACCTCGGCACACAGCTGCCGGCATTGTTGGATCGCATGGGCAAAAGCGCCGCCGCCTTGCAGCAGATGACGGCGGAGGTGGCGCGCACGAGCCGCGAGGTCGGGGAGATGGTCGGTGCCGGCAAGCCGGGCATCGAGCAGTTTTCACGGCACACGTTGGCGGACGTCGGGCTGCTCATCAGCGAATTGCGGCAATTGGCGGCGACGATGAATCGGGTTGCGCTGCAAGTCGAACGGCAGCCCAATGTGCTGGTGCTCGGACGACCGGGGCAGCCCAAGGGACCGGGTGAGTAGAGAATCGACCATGGACCTTCGTCGCATCGTGGCCTACGTGGGGATGGTCGTGGCGGCAAGCGCCATGACTGCCTGCTTGCTGCCGAAACCGGACGACAATCCGGTCCGCACCTTCGTGCTGGCGGGCGGGGAGACAGATCGAGGGGAAGTCTCTCCTGCCGCGCAGACCGGCACTCACGGTGTCTTGGTGGTCGGCGTGCCGCAGGCCGCGCCAGGCTTCGACCAGCCGCGCATGGCCTATCTGCGGCGGCCGTCGGAAGTCAGTTATTACGCGACGCATCTGTGGGTCGATACGCCGTCGCGCATGTTGATGCCCTTGATGATCCGATCTTTGGAATCCACGGGAGTCTGGCGGATCGTGGTGCCGATGCCGACCGTGATCAGAGGCGATTACCGGTTGGATCTCTCCGGCTTGTTGGTGCAGCAGGAGTTTCTGCAGCAGCCGAGCCGGAGCCGGGTGCAGCTGCGCGCGAGCCTGACGGATGTCAACCGGCAGCTGATCCTGGGCGCGAGGAATTTCGAGGCGCTGGAGCAGGCCCCGACCGACGATGCCTATGGGGGCGTGCTGGCCGCCAACCGCGCGACCGAGACGATGCTCCGCGCCATGATGCACTGGGTGACGGCCTGCATGGACGGCACCAAGGACGGGGCGGTGGAATGCGCACCTCACTAAGAACGGGCTTCAGTTTCGGCCTGACGTCCGGTGTCATTACGACGGTGGGACTGATGGTCGGACTGCATGCGGGGACCCATTCGAAGGCCGTCGTGCTGGGCGGGATCTTGACCATCGCGGTGGCGGATGCCATGTCGGATGCGCTGGGAATTCACATCGCGGAAGAATCGAAAAACCATGGCAGCGAGGCGGAAATTTGGGAATCGACGCTCGCGGCTTTTGCGGCCAAATTCGTGATTGCCGGCAGCTTCGTCTTGCCGGTGTTCTTCTTGCCGCTGGATCAGGCCATCCTCGCCAGCCTGGGCTGGGGCCTCTCTTTGCTGGCGGTGTTGAGTTACTACCTGGCGCAGGCACAACGGATTTCTCCGTGGCGGGTCATCGGCGAGCATGTGTTGATCGGGCTCTTCGTCGTGGCGATCACGCATTATCTCGGCCTCTGGGTGCGCGGCCGCTTTACGTAAACGAGGTGCGTGTGGACGGAAGGCTTCCGCCCCAGGCGGCTCAAGTGGCGTACTTTTCAATGGAGATCGGGCTCGATCCCCTGATGCCGACCTATGCCGGAGGACTCGGCGTGTTGGCGGGGGATACGTTACGGTCTGCGGCGGATTTGGACCTGCCCATGGTCGGAGTGACGCTCCTCCACCGGCGGGGATACTTCTACCAGCGCCTCGACCGGACGGGGCTTCAATCGGAAGAGTCCGTGGCCTGGACGGTCCATGACTTCCTCGACCCGCTGGATCAACGGGTGCCGGTGGATATCGAAGGGCGCACGGTGCAGATCCGCGCCTGGCGCTATCTGGTCAAGGGCATGTCGGGGCATGTGGTGCCGGTCTATCTGCTGGACAGCGACCTGCCGGAAAACAGCCCCTTCGATCGCTCGATCACCGACTCGCTCTACGGCGGTGATGCCTACTACCGGCTGTGCCAGGAAGTGGTGCTGGGATTCGGCGGTCTCGCGATGTTGCGGGCCTTGGGATATGGCACGATCTTCCGGTATCACCTGAACGAAGGCCATGCGGCGCTCTTGGTGCCGGCTCTCCTGGAGGACGAACTCGCATCACAGTCGCATAACGGCGAGGTACCGCCCGATGTGATCGAGAAGGTGCGAGAGCAATGTATCTTCACGACCCATACGCCGGTGCCGGCGGGACATGACCAGTTTCCTGCGGAGCTGGCGCACCGTGTGCTCGGGAAGCGCCGGTGCGACCTCATCGAGGCCTGCCAGCATCAAGGCGCCTTGAATATGACCCTGCTGGCGCTCCGGGGATCACGCTATGTGAACGGAGTGGCGATGCGGCATGGCGAAGTGTCCCATTCGTTGTATCCCGGCTATCCGATCCATTCGATCACCAACGGCGTGCATGCCGTCACCTGGACTTCGCCGCCGTTTCAAAATCTCTATGACCGTTATTTGCCGGAATGGCGCTTCGATCAGCTCTCGCTCCGGTATGCCATCAGCATTCCGGGGGCGGAGATCTGGGCCGCCCATCGCGAAGCCAAGATGGCGCTCGTGGACCTCGTCAACCGAGAGACCAATGCCGGATTCGATCGCGACCACCTGACCATCGGCTTTGCGCGCCGCGCCACGGCGTACAAGCGCGGGACGTTGATCTTTCACGATCTCGATCGATTGCAGCGGATGGCCAAGCAGGTCGGCCCGATCCAGTTCGTGTTTGCGGGAAAGGCGCATCCCCAGGACCAGGCCGGCAAGGAACTGATCCGGCGCATTCATGACGTGCGGGGCCAGGTGCCGGTGGCCTATCTCTCGAACTACGACATGGGGATGGCCCGCCTGTTGTGCGCGGGGGTGGACGTGTGGCTGAATACGCCGCTCCCGCCGATGGAGGCGTCGGGTACCAGCGGCATGAAGGCAGCCATGAACGGCGTGCCGAGTCTGAGTGTGCTGGACGGGTGGTGGGTCGAGGGCCATATCGAGGGGGTGACGGGCTGGGCGATCGGTTCGGGTAACGAGTCCCGCGCGAGCCAAAAGGTGGATCTAGACCTGGTCCATGCGGCGTCGCTGTACGAGAGTCTGGAGCGGCGCGTGTTGCCGCTCTTCTACCGCGATCGCGAGGGATACATCGAGGTGATGAAACATGCCATCGCGATCAACGGCGCGTTCTTCAATACGCAACGCATGGTTGGCCAATATCTCCGCAATGCCTATCGCCTGGCGGCACTCTCCGCCGATGGAGCGCCGGTCCATGAACCTTGAACAGGAGCGCGATCGGCTGCACTCCGAGTATGCCCATCTGCTCACGCTCTGGACCGCGGGCGTGCGTGATTATCACACCATGTTGTCCGATTATCTGACGGCCAATTCGATCTTCGTCGCGGTCATCGGCCTACTCGTGTCGCGCGAATCCCTGGCCTTGCCCTTCACGCTGGTGATCGTGTTGCTGAGCACCATCGGGATTCTCATGAGCGTCCAGATGGCGATTGTGCTGGGCCGATTCTCACGCCAGAATGCGATGTGGGAATGGCAGCTGCGGGGCATCGAAGCCCTGCCGGGCTGGCAGGAACGGAAGCCGGTGAGCATGCTCTATCGGCTGCGCGAGCACCGGGAGACGATTGTGGATGAGACCAATGAACCGCGCAGCTTCGAGCCCTCCTGGGCTTTTCGCCAACACCGGCAATGGTGGGCCCATCGAGCGGTGAGTTTCCCCTGGTTCTTCGGAACCGTGTACGGGCTCTTCCTGCTGTGGGGCCTGACCCAGCTGGTGCGGTCGATCATGCTGACTTTCGGATAAGCGGCGGGCCCGCCTCGCCACATCGCGGCGAGCATGATCAGCACCAGCACCGTGAGCACGAACAGGGCCGGATGGAGAAACGGCAGGAGTAGCATCGCATCTCCTTTCTGTTGCTGAACTGCGCCCTCGTCTCCTTCATACCACGCGGAGATGAACCGGAGATGAAGGCTCGGTGAAGAAGCCTTCATGGAGCGGAACATCCCGCGCGTCCCTGGTATGATCGGGCGTCCCAGGCCCATTCACGCGAGGCATACCATGCGAATTCTGGTCGTCGAAGACGATGCCGATCTGGCGCAATTCCTTCGGAAAGGATTGGAAGAAGAGCGGCATACGGTGGAAGTGGTCGCCGACGGCGAAACGGGGCTCATGCTGGCCCTGGACGACGGGTATGATCTGTTGATCGTGGATGTGATGTTGCCCAAGCTGGACGGGCTGACCCTGTGCCGGCGCCTTCGCGAACGGGGGAACAGTTCTCCGATCCTCCTGCTGACCGCGCGCGATTCGGTGGAGGATAAGGTGGCCGGTTTGGATGCCGGGGCGGACGATTATCTGACCAAGCCGTTTGCGTTTACGGAACTGGTCGCGCGGATTAGAGCGCTGCTGCGACGAGGGGGCCCGCATATCGGCAGCCGACTAAAGGCGCGGGATCTCGAAATGGATCCGGCCTCTCGCCGGGTCTGGCGAGGCGGGAAGGAAATTACCCTGACGAGCAAAGAGTTCGCGCTGCTGGAATTTCTCCTTCGGAACCGCGACATTGTGCTCACCCGCACGGCGATTCTGGAGCGGGTGTGGGGATTGAACTATGATCCGATGACGAACGTGGTGGATGTCTACATCCGTTCCTTACGCGTGAAGATCGACCGGGATTTCGCGGTGCCCTTGATCGCCACGGTGCGCGGCGTGGGCTACAAGCTGGAGGCGAGTGAGTGAGCAGTTTTCGCGCCCAGTTCCGGTTGTATACGGTGGCCCTGGTCGCAGCGCTCCTGGGTGGATTCAACGTGGTCGTCTTCACCGCGTTTCATAGCCTGCTGCAGCAATATGTGGACGGCCGCTTGTACGGCTTCGCCGACACCCTGGCGGAATTGATCGAACAACGGCCGGAACTGCTGAAGCGCTCGGATCACGAAATCGTCGTGCCGCGCGGCGCGCAGGTGGCCGACGACCGGATGAAGGAACTTCGCGAGGTCTCCCATTCCGTCCATATCCTGGCCCTCGATGGCACGGTGGTCTGGCAGGGGAGTGCCGTGGTGCCCAGACCGTCGGTGGATGAGGCGGTGCTGGCCCGAGGCAAGCGGGGAGAAGTGGTCTATCAGACGCTCGAAATGGACTCGGGCGCTTCGGTGCGCCAGGTCTTCGTGCCGATTCGGCAACAGGAGGACGTGCGATACCTGCTGCAGGCGGAAGAGTCCTTGGCCTTTTTTCGCCGGACACACCGCAGCCTCATGGGCTTGCTCATGCTCGGATCGGTGGCCGTGCTGGCCGCATCCTGGTTCGGCAGCGGGTGGCTGGCCAGAAAGGTGCTCGACCCGGTGGGAGCCTTGAGTCGCACCGCCGAGAGTATTTCCGAGTCAGCCCTCCGCTCGCGGGTGAATCTGAATGCGCCGTTCGAGGAATTCGAGCGGCTGGCCCAGGCCTTCAATGCGATGCTGGACCGGCTCCAGCGGGCCTCCGAGAGCCAGCGCCGGTTTACCGACTATGCGGCGCACGAGATGAAGACACCGCTGACCGTGATGCAAGGCAACCTGGAAGTCGCCCTGCAGCGCTCGCGGTCTGCGGACGACTACCGCGAGGTGCTGGTCTCAAATCTGGAACAGGTACAGCGCCTCATCGTCTTGACTCGTTCGCTGTTGACACTCGCGCGGTTTGCCGGCGAGCGGCCGCCGGTGGAGCTCTCGGTCCTGTCGCTCCAGCCGCTGTTGAAAGAATTGATCGAAGACCTCACGCCGGTGGCGGAGGATCGGCATGTGACACTCGTGCTGGAAGAGGAACCGGTGCAGTCGGTGTTGGGTGATACCGAACGGCTCAAGCAAGTCTTCATCAACTTGCTCGACAACGCTATGCGCTACACCGATCCGGGCGGCACCGTGGCCCTCTGCCTCAGCAGCGGGAACAATCAGGTGCAGGTCGCAGTTCGAGACACGGGGCAAGGCATTGCCCGCGAACATCTGCCGCATCTCTTCGAACCCTTTTACCGGACCGATCCGGCTCGCGCCAGGGATTCGGGCGGGCATGGTCTCGGCCTTCCCATCGTGAAAGAAATCGTGGAGGCTCACCATGGCGCCATTACCGTGGAGAGCGAAGTGGGCAAAGGGTCGATCTTCAGGCTGACGTTCCCCGCCATCCATCCCTAGCTGCCCGTCCCGGCGGCCCGCCTCTCCTATCGTCCTGTCCTTGTTCGCACGACGGTCGCTTTTGACACAGGGCTTTCGCAAGCATGAAGAATTCTTCATGCGCCGCTCATCGGCACTTCATGTTGCCGGGCTAGAGTGGGTGACGGCAGGGAGCGGTGCGATGAACTCAGCTGAAAGAGGGGCATTGTGATGAAACAGGTCATCATCTTGGCGCCGGCTACGTTACTGATGGTCCTGGTCGTGGCCGCAATCGGGATCATGGTTTTCTGGGGCCTGTCCCTGCTCGACTTGTCCGAATAAGACCGTCCCTTGACCGGCAATGACAGGGCCCGCGATCCGCGGCTCCTCGTGAAGGAAAAGGAATCATCCGGCGGCGAAGGATCGGGCGTCGCGAAGGGCGGGAAGGCATGATGCGAGCAGCAGGAGATCAACTCGGGCGGCGGTGGTCGATCGTCCTCGCCGGTGGGGATGGCGTCCGGATGCAACCGGCCGTGAAGCGGTGGTTAGGCCGGACGATCCCCATCCACTACTGCCGATTTCTCGGGACGAGGTCCGTCTTCCAACATAGCCTCGACCGCGCGCTCAGCGTCACGAGCCCTGCTCGCACTCTGGTGGTGGTCGGGCGTGGTCATCAGGAGGCCTGGAGGCAGATCGGCGAGCGGAATCCGGGCATGGTCCTCGTCCAGCCGCGCAACGCCGGCACCGCAGCCGGGTTGTTTCTGCCGTTGACCTATATCCGCGCGCGAGACCCGGAGGCAACCGTGTTGATCGCTCCGGCCAACCAGTTCGTGTATCCCGAAGAGCGCTTTCTCGGGGAAATGTTGTATGCGGTGCGAGCGGCGGAGAAACTGCCGTCGCATGTGGTGATCCTTGCCGCGCGCCCGGATGGGCCGGATGGAGAGTATGGCTGGATTGCATGCGATCGGGAGCTGGAAAAGATCGGTTTGCGTTCGATCCGGGCCGTCAGAACTTTGTTGCACAAGCCTGAGCCGAAACTGGCGCGGCTGGCCTATGCGTCCGGCGCCATGTGGAATACGCAGGTCATGGCAGCACATGTCGACACGTTATGGCGCCTGGGCAGGCGGGTGCTGCCGGAAGTGATGGCACCCTTCGAACGGCTCGCTGCCGTGATCGATACCGTGGAAGAATCACAGGTGCTTCGCGACATCTACGAGCGGATGCCGGTCCGCTGCCTGTCGCGAGATTTTCTGGCGCAGGTGCCCGATGCGGCAGCGGTGATGGACATGCCGGGACTCTGGTGGAGCGAGTGGAGTAGCCCTGATCGCATCATGCACACGCTGACGAGGTTGGGACGGGAAACGGCGTCGGTCATGCGCCATCTGAGAGCGGCGACGGCTGAGTTTCCATCGTCGCAGTCGCTCAATGTGGCCACGGCGCAACACGCGATGGACGACCAGTAGGGAGCGATTGAGCGTGGTGTATCGCCTCAGCAGGCCGGGAGCCGCTGCCGCAAATGGCAACAATCGGATCGCATCGCGGACGGGCCGGCTCTGCAACTCCGCGACGGCTGCGCACTTCCGATAGCAGCATGCGGGAAAGGGCGTGGCACCTCTCTTGCGTGACACCATCCGTCAAGTAGTCGCGATCGTCAACACCGTCCATGACTTTGCCCCAGCCTTCGGTCAACGGCCGGCGGCTCCCCCGGTGAAGTCCTCGGCCATCTGTAACCATCCTGTCTATTGTGTGAGGACGCAGCCATGACCACACGATTATTGAAGCGCATCTTATTGGCCACGGATTTTTCAGCTGATGCCCGCCGTGCCCAGGACTATGCGATAGAGCTCGCCAAGGCCTGGGAGGCGAACCTGGAGATCCTGCATGTCATCGAGCCCAAGGGGACGGCCGGCGGGGATGCGGAATCCTTCGCCATGGCGGGACGCTCGCGGACAGACGCAGCGCGGCAGCTGGAAGCGGTGCGGGATGATGTGGCGCGCCGGGGCATTACAGCCAGACCCCGCTTATTGTTGGGAAATCCCGCAGAGCACATTCATCAGGTCGTCCGTGAACAAGACATCGACTTGATTGTGCTGGGCCTGCAAGGACGGAACAACTTGGCCTATGGACTGATCGGCAGGACAGCCGAGCGGTTGGTTCATGACGGGCCTTGTCCGATCCTGGCGGTGCCCGGATTGCGCAAAGACGCTCTTGACCCGTTGCCGCCGGACACACCGCCCGTCATCAGCCGTATTTTGGCGCCGTTGGATTTTTCGGCGCCCTCCATGGATGCGGTTGAATATGCCGTTCACCTGACGAAGAAGGCCGGTGCGACGCTCATGCTGGCGCACGTCTTGGAGCCGAACTCGTATGATCTGGATTGTGGGCTCGGGGTGATCGAAGACGAGTGCTCGAAACGAGACTACTGGGACCGGCAGCTGCTGGAACTCCGGGACGTCGTTTCCGCAGCTGGAATTACGGCCGATGTGGAAATTTCCGGCGGTCTGCCCGCCGATGCTATTCTGGCTTGCGCGTTACGCTGCCAGGCCGATCTGATCGTGATGGGAACCCATGGACGGCGAGGCCGATCACCGGAGCGATTCGGGAGTGTCGCAGAGGCGGTCTTGCGCCGGGCGACCCGTCCCGTGTTAACGCTGAAGACCGCACGGTTCACACCGGACCACCGCCGGGTCGTACCCCGCGCGCTGGATCGGCAAACCGCTACAGGAGAGAAATGATGAATGCCCATACGCTGTATATGACTGAATTAGACTTGTCTCGTCTGAGGGATGTGTTGCATGCTCGTACAAGCGCGGGTCGCGATCGAGACCACCTGGATAGTTTGGAGCAGGAGCTTGATCGGGCCCATGTCGTGGATGCATCGGCCATTCCTCGTGACGTGGTCACGATGAATTCGCAAGTGCGAATCGAGGATGTGGACACCGGTCTGGAGAATGTCTACACGCTGGTGTTCCCTTCCGATGCCAGCATCCCGGAGAACAAAATTTCCATTCTCGCGCCGATCGGTACGGCGCTATTGGGCACCCGGGTCGGGACGACGGTCGATTGGCCGGTGCCGGCGGGTAGGCGTACCGTGCGCATCAAAGACGTGCTGTATCAACCGGAGGCCGCCGGCGATTATCATCTCTAACAGACTGCGGAAAAAGCCCTCCAGCGGCGTTCTCGCGGCGCTCAGAAGCTCGACGTACCGCAAGGGTACGCCTCGCTTCTTCGTTGGCTGCGGCCTTGCTGGACGGCTTTTTTCGCAGTCTGCTAAGGCCGGCCATCAACGATTGTCCTGAGGAATGCGCCGAGAAACTCTGGCTCCATTGATCGCAGGGACGGTGAGACCGTGATGAGCCGTCGTATAAATATCATGAACCATACCGGAGGGGACGATGGACGTACGCAGTAAGGTCTACACGTATCGAACGGCCGTCGCGTGGACGGAGCAGAAAAAAGGCACGATCACGAGCGAAGGCAAACCGGAGATGCAGGTTGCGACACCGCCGGAATTCAAGGGACATCCAGGAATCTGGTCGCCGGAGGATTTGTACGTGGCATCGGCCAATGTCTGCCTCATGACCACATTTCTGGCCGTAGCGGAGCGGGCAGGGCTGGCGTTCACGGCGTACCACTGCGAGGCAGAGGGGCGTTTGGAGCTGGTGGATGGAAAGTTTCAGGTCACGATGATTACCTTGCGCCCACACATCACGCTGGCTTCAGGAGGCGATGCTACGAAAGCCAGGGAGCTGATAGAAAAAGCGGAGGCCAACTGCCTGATTTCCAATTCCATGAAAACCAGCATCACCCTGGAACCCGCCATCGATTGATGGGTTTGGCTGTGGCATCTTGCGCCAGGGTCTGGCCTCCGCTGGGGTGATTCTCTCCAGTTCCGCCCCTGCTGTCCCGATCCTCCTACGTGGTTTGTCTCCTTGCAGAGCCAGTGAACGAATCTCCTGCGATCCAGTTGGCACGGGGATCGCATTGTCATGAGTGGGCGACGGTCGAAGACGCATAGATCTGAAGAGATCGGCACCATGCGGCGGGGCGAGCAGCAGCAATCTTCAATGGTGGAATAAGACATCCATGAAATGGCGGATCTTCGGCTGGGGAATCGCGGCGCTCTGGGTGATCACGATCGTCATCATGTCGACGTTCCTCGTGCAAGGCCATACCAGACCGGGCAATGACGGGCGCACAGAAATCATCCTCGCGTCGTCGGAACGGGATCTGGTGCTGGCGGAGATGCGGGGCTTATTAAAGGCTGTCCATGGAGTGGTCACCGCGCTGGGAACCCCGGATCAACCGCTCAAAGCGGCGGAAGCCTCGGCCCGCGCGGCGGGCATGGCGATGGCGGCGGACGTCAATCCTGCCATCATGCTCAAACTGCCCTTGCCGTTTAAGCAGATGGGGATGTCCATTCATAAAGACATGGATCATTTGGCGGATGCGATCGCGCAAGGTGAATCGCCGCCTCAGATTCTCAACCGCCTCTCAAGCATGACGGCCCGCTGCACGACGTGCCACGATATGTATCGATTTGGGACGGGGAAGTAGCGATCAGGGTTCAGCCCTCAGCTGTCAGCAGCATGAGAGACGAGAATTGTGAGAGGCTCTGAGGCCTGAAAGTTGAATCTATTCACGCGGACGATGACTCATACTCATCAGGATGCTGATAACTGAACGCTGACTACTGATCGGCTGATTGCCACGAAGGAGGTGCGGTGATGGCATGCAACGTCGGCGGAATTGAACGACCGGTGCGGATCGTGCTGGGCATTTTGTTGATCGGAATCGGCGCGTTTGCGGCGCTTCCTCCTGTGGGTGTGGGCATCGCCTTGGCGATGGGAGCCATTGCCCTGATTACGGGAGCCTTGGGATTCTGCCCGCTCTGGAGCCTCTTCGGTATCAACACCTGTGCCGTCGGCGCCGCCAAAAAAACCTGATCGCCGGGGCACGAGAGACACTATGGGGCATGCAGAACAGCCTGATGAGCAGCCGGGCGGCGGGTTTTCAACTCCGGTGGGGTCGCGGCGAACGTTTTTTCACTGGGTGACGGCAGCGGCGGCCGGGCTTGTGGGCCTGGGGCTGGCCATTCCATTGTTCAGCACGCTGATCTCGCCGGCCCTTCAACGGCGGCGCCGCGACTGGGTCGATGTCGGGGCAATCGATGACTTGCCGTCGGGTCAGCCCCGGCAACTGGACCATGTGACGTCGATCCGCGACGGCTGGTTGGAGACCACCTCGCGTAAGGCCGTCTGGGCGGTCAAGCAACCGCAGGGCGGCATCACGGTGTTCTCGCCCATCTGCACACACTTGGGCTGCGGTTACCGGTGGGACGACAGCGAAAAGAAATTTCTCTGCCCCTGCCATGGAAGTTCCTTTGACGTGAACGGGCAGGTGGTGGGGGGGCCCGCTCCGCGCCCGCTCGATACCCTGCCTTCGAAAGTCGAAGGAGGGCGGCTCCTCGTCATGTACAAGGACTTCAAGTCGGGCCTCCCGCGCAGTGTAGAAACCTAAGGGCTGCGGGATTCATTCCTCACCGGTGGACAGGATATGCCGTCACGCATCTACGAGTGGCTTGATACCCGCCTGAATTTAAAACCGGTTCAACGCACCTTGCTCGATGAGCCGATTCCTGGCGGGGCCAGCTGGATCTATGTCTTCGGTTCCGTGACGCTGTTCCTGTTCGTCCTGCAGGCCGCCACGGGCATGTTCCTCGCGCTGTATTACGCGCCCACCCCGGACCATGCCTACGACAGTGTCCGGTTTATTGAAACCGAGGTGACCTTGGGATGGCTGGTGCGAGGCCTCCACCACTGGGGCGCTTCGGCGATGGTCGTCGCGATCGGTCTCCACATGCTCCAGACGTTTCTCTACGGCGCCTATAAGTCGCCGCGTGAAGTGATGTGGATGGTGGGGGTGATGCTGTTTCTGCTCGTGATGACCTTCGCGTTCACCGGCTATCTCCTGCCATGGGATCAAACGGCCTATTGGGCGACGCAGATCGGCATCAATATGGTCGGCACCGTTCCGCTCATCGGGGACTTCGCGTCGCGCGTGCTGCGTGGCGGTGAAATCCTCGGGGCGCTGACACTGTCGCGATTTTTTGCCATCCATGTGCTGTTCCTGCCCGCCATCCTCATTGCGGGCATCGCCATACACCTGTTCGTGCTGCGGCGAGTCGGGCCGGCCGGACCCTGGACCGACGAACGGGCGTCATTGAGCGCCGAAACCTTTGCCCCGCGCCAGGTGTACATGGACGCCGTCGTGATCGCCGGCGTGTTTCTGGCCGTCGCGGCTCTCGCCATCAGCATTCCCTTGCCCCTCACCGACAAAGCCAATCCTTCCGATACGAGTTTTGTGCCGGTGCCTGAGTGGTACTTTCTGTTTTATTACGAGTTGCTCAAGTATGTTCACGGGCCGCTTGAACCGGTGGCAACCTGGGTGCTGCCGCTCTGCGTGATCTTGATCATGCTGTTCTGGCCGTTCATCGATCGCAACCCCGTGCGAAATCCCATCCGGCGACCCGTGGCGCTCGGCGGCGGCATCCTGTTTCTGCTGGTCGTGTTCGGGTTGCTGGGTATTTCAATCAAGAATCTGTATGCGGTGCCGAGGGCCGATCCCTCTGTGGCGCGGGGGCGCGCCATCTATGCGCAGCTGGGTTGCGTCGGCTGCCACCGGATTCACGGGGAAGGAGGGGCGGTGGCGCCGGACCTGTCGGCGGTGGGCGACACGAGGCCTGATCGCGAGTGGCACCTGAAACATTTCCGGGACCCGCAGTCCGTTTCGCCGGGGAGCTTTATGCCGAAATTTCCGCTCAGCGATGAGCAGCTGCACGACCTGACGAGTTATATGCTGAGTTTAAAACGCGCCACCTGAGGCGAGACGCGAGGCCGCTGGTTCTCGCAATCTGAACGAGGAGATCATGATGCGCATGGCGGGCAACCTGGGCTTGATGGTGATGGTGTGGGTCGTACTGGGCACGATTCCGGCCGGTCTGGCTGTCTCCGGCAAGGCAAATCCGGTGACGGGACAAAAGCTTTACCGCGAGAGTTGCCAGAACTGCCACGGGGCGACGGGAAAAGGCGATAGCGACATGGCCGCCTACCTTTCGCCGGCACCCGCCAATCTCGCCTCCAAAGCGACGCAGGACAAAACGGATGCTCAGCTGCGCAAGGTGATTCAAGGGGGGCGTCCCGGCACGGCCATGACCGGTTATGCTGTGACGTTCAATGAAGACGCATTAAACGATCTGATCGCGTTTATTCGCTCGCTCAAGCCGTAAACGAACGGTCCGGCTCGAGCGCGGTGGCATGCACGCGAATCCTTTTGCTCGCCCCTGTCCCTAATCAGCAGCATTCACGGCCCTCCCGCGAGCCCGCTGTAGCACGATGCCGCAGGCCGGGCGGGCAACTGGGGCTTTTGTCCTCACGGGTGCCGGCGCGCATTGTTTCATGCGCCTATCGAAGGGCGATTCATCTCGATGCGCCGGCTCGGGCGTGGTATGTAGTTTGCGAGACGAATACGTATGCGCTCTGTTCTGTTGAGCATTCTCATGATCGCCGGCGTGATGGCCGGCTGTGTCGAGTCGAAAGATTCGCGCGGCGGCGCGTCCGCTGGTGCACGTCATTCTGAAGCCGCCGGACTTGACGCCCTGTTCAGTCATCCCTCTCCGGATTCCATCCCCGGCGGGCAGCGCGGCGAGCAGATCCGCCTGGGGTATGAAATGGTGGTCCATACGCAGGAATTCGCCGCCGCCTACGTAGGCAACCGCCTCACCTGCGCGAATTGCCATTTGGACGCGGGACTCGATCCCAATTCAGCCTCCTTTGTCGGCTTGTCGCGGGTCTATCCGGAATATCATGCGCGGGCCGGAAAAGTGCTGACGCTGGCGGACCGGATCAACGAATGTGTTGAGCGCGGCTTAAACGGGAAGCCGATTCCGCCGGACAGCCACAAGCTCCAGGCGATCGTCGCCTATATCGAGTGGTTGTCGAAGGATGTGCCGCCGGGAAGCCGGATGGCCTGGCGCGGGATTCCGTCTCTGCCTTCGTCTAAGCCGCCCGATAGCCTGAACGGCGCGAAAGTATTCACCGCCCGCTGCGCATTTTGTCACGGAGCCGACGGGCAAGGCACCATGGCGGCGCCGCCTGTTTGGGGAGCGCAATCCTACGGCATCGGCTCGGAGATGGCCCGTATGCCGGTGGCCGCTTCGTTCATCAAGTCGAACATGCCACGGACGCGCGGATGGGCCCTGTCTGATCAAGACGCCTACGACGTGGCCGCCTATATCAATTCGCAACCGCGGCCGGATTTCGCGGGGAGGGCCGGCGATTGGCCGAAGGGCGGGAAGCCGGCGGATGCGCGCTACTGAGTGTGTGAAGGCAGAGGCGGTTCGAGGCAAGCAGGGGTAAGGCAACCGAGGCGGTCAAATGCGAAGCGAGAGCCAGGCGGAGGAACGGTAGGATGAAGCTCAGCGTGGCCTATCAAGGCGGAACCCGCTACGACATCCTCAGCGAACGCCATCGTGTCGTGACCGATCAGCCGGCCGATGAAGGCGGGGCCGATGCCGGCATGACGCCGGTGGAGCTGTTCGTCGGATCGGTCGCGAGTTGCGTCGGGTACTTTGTCGGCCAGTTTTGCGCGCGGCACGACATCTCGCGGGATGGCCTGAAAGTCGACGCGGAGTGGGCAATCGTCGAAGGGCCGCACCGTGTCGGGCAGATTCAACTCTCGATACGCCTTCCTCACCGCATCACTCAGGAATTGAAAGAGCGGCTGTTGAAAGTCGCCCACGGCTGCACCGTGCATCAATCGATCATCGTGCCGGTACAGGTGGCGATCGAGTTAAATCCCCATACGTAAAAGCGGTTCAGGGAGATGGCGAACATGGCGGTGACGAGGCGGGTATTGTTCGCACGGGTGCTGCAAGGCATCGGAATGGCGGTGGCGGCAGGCCGTCTCGATCGAGCCTCAGCCGCCAATCAGGTCGAAGCGACCGGGCAGGCGATCGGCCCGCTTACCGTGCGCGTGTCCCGGCCCTTCGACGCGGAAACGCCGGTGCGCGAGTTCACCTCCGCGCTGACGCCTAATGAACGGTTTTTTGTCAGGAGCCATTTCGGCCCGCCCGCTGCGGAGGCCCTTCAGCCGGAGACGTGGCGCCTCACGGTGAAGGGACTCGTGAAGGATGAGTTGACCCTGAGCCTGCCCGAGCTCAAGAAGTTTGAGCCGCTCACGATTACGGCCGTGCTGCAATGTAGCGGCAACGGCCGCGCCCACCATCGCCCTCACGTGCCGGGTGTGCAGTGGGAGCGCGGCGCGGTCGGCAATGCGCAATGGACGGGCTTTCGGCTGCGCGACCTGTTGCAGCAGGCGGGAGTCAAGCCGCAGGCTGTCCACGTGCAGTTTCAAGGCGCGGACCGCCCGGCCTTGCCCACCGTGCCCCTGTTCACGCGCAGCATTCCCATTCACAAAGCCCTGCATCCCGATACGCTGTTGGCTTATGAGATGAACGGCCGGCCCTTGCCGATGTTGCACGGCGCGCCGTTGCGCGTCATCACGCCAGGCTGGATGGCGGAATCCTGTATGAAGTGGCTGACGGAGATCACGATCCGGGCCGATGAAACGCCGGGGTACTACATGCAGCAGGCCTATCGCATACCCGAGACGTCGATTCAGCCCGGGTCTGGATTGCCGGGGTCGGTCATGGTGCCGGTCGAACAGATGCCGGTGAAGTCGCTGATCGCCGCGCCCGCTGAAGGAGATGTGCTGAAGCCCGGCCCGGTGACTATTCAAGGCGTGGCCTGGGCGGGTGAGTCGCCTGTCGCGCGGGTCGAAGTGTCTTGCGACGACGGGAAGACCTGGGAGCCGGCTCGTTTGCTGGGTGAGGAACAACCCTATGCTTGGCGGCAATGGCAATATCTGTGGAGCGCGCGCCAGGTGGGACCGACAGCCCTTCTCTGCCGGGCCACGGATGCGCAAGGCGTTCAGCAACCGGAGAAGAGTCCGTGGAATCCAGGCGGGTTTTTGTGGAGCGGGTGGGACCGACTGACGGTCACGGTGGCGGCATGAGCTTGCCGCGGCAAGTTTCCCGTTTCGTCTTCGCCGCCTTCCTGAGCCTGACGTTGGGCCTGACCGTCTTCACCGCTGCCCAGGAGGAGGATCGCGCGTCCCTGAGTCCCGCCGCGTCGCGCCAGGCTGCGACCTTGATCATGGCTCGATGCGCGGTCTGCCATACCACCGATCTCATCTCTCAGCAACGTTTGCCGGAGGACCGGTGGATCGCCACCGTTGACAAAATGGTGCATTGGGGTGCCGAGTTGTCCAAGGAAGAGGCGACCGCGGTCCTCGGGTATCTGGTGGCCCGAAATCATCCAGGTGCCGTGGAGGGACTGCCGACCATCGAACAGGAATTGGCGCAGAGCCGGCCGGCTTCCGATCCTGGCGCGGGGGCCGATGGTCCGCTGACGGGTCTTTCCACAAGAGGCGCGGGGTTGTATGCGCGGAACTGCCAGGCCTGTCATGGCGAAGGCGCGACGGGCGGCGTCGGGCCGAAACTGGCGCGCAATATGATCTTAAAAAATGAAGGGGCGTTTTGGGAAACCGTGCTCCATGGCCGTGGGCCGATGCCGGCTTGGGGCGCGGTGCTGAGTCATCAAGATATCGCGGATATTCATGCCTGGCTCGCGGCGCGGTAGGCGAGCATCACGGGTGAGTGAACGAAAGGGGTGCTTCATGGGTCACAGACGGATGGTGATGGTCGGGTGCGCGTTGGTCGTCATGGTGGGATTGATGTCCTTTCCCCGCCTGCTGCTGGGAAGCGACCAGGCCCAAGTGAAACAGCTGATCCAGAACAATTGCGCGGGCTGCCATCGGCTGGAAGGCAAGGCGGATTCCCGGTTCAATCTGAAGGCGCCTGATCTGATCTGGGCGGGCAGCAAATACCAGCGCGCGTGGTTGCTGCGGTACCTGACGGGAAAAGAAGCGCCGCTCTATCCTAAGGGGTACCGCTGGGATCTGGCTGAAGGGCCGATGCGGCACCCGGTGGTGAGCGAAGAGGAGGCGACGGCGATCGCAGAATATTTTGCGCAGCACAACAAGGATCCGCGGGTCACCGTCGGCGCCTTCGACCTATCGAAGGTGAGTAAGTTCGACGCGACCTTCGGTGGCATGGCCTATAAAGCCCACGCCTGTCTCGGTTGCCATCTGATCGAGGAAAACGGTCAACTCATCGGCGGACCGCAAAGCGCCTCGCTGGCGGCGGCCGGTCAACGGTACGATAAGGACTGGCTGTTCCGGTTCGGGTTGAATCCGCAGGATTTCGTGCCCCACAGCGGCGAATTCCTGGCCGATGCGACGGAGCCGCAGCTGCGCGCCGTCATCGGGTACCTCATGGTGCAGGGGGTGAAGGACTTTAAGTATTACGAGCCCTGGACGGCGCCGGAGTTCGGGACGGCGAGCGTCGATCGAGGCAAGGTGCTGTATAAGGAATATTGCTCGCAGTGCCACGGGGCAACCGGCAAGGGTGATGGGCCGGCCGCATCCGGGCTCAATCCCAAGCCGGCGATTCACGCCAACATCCCGTTCGAGAAGTTGCCGACTGAATACCTCTACAACGTGATCAATCACGGTGGCGCGGCGATGGGAAAATCCCCGAACATGCCGTACTGGGGCTTGACGATCGGGCAGCAAGGTGTCGCCGATGTCATGGCCTACTTGAAAGCCACGTTCAAAGGTGGAGCCGATGTCGCGCTGGCGCCCAGCGCCGGTGACGGTCCGAGCGGCGTGTGCCCGCAGCCGAGAAAAACGGCGAAGGCGCCGGCGGACTTCCTCTCCAAGACCAATCCGTTGCCGCACTCGGATGCCACGATCCAGGCAGGCAAGACGCTGTTCCTGCAAACGGCCCAGCCGGTGGCTTGTGCGATGTGCCATGGAGAAAAGGGCAATGGCCAAGGGTTCATGGGCGCGGCGCTGATTCCCCCGCCGAGAAACTTTACCTGCGGCTCGCTGATGAAGGATCTGCCTGACGGCCAGCTGTTCTGGATCATCAAGAACGGCTCGCCCGGCACGGGTATGATGTCGTTCGCGGGATTGCCGGATGAGCAGGTGTGGCAGTTGATTGCCTACGTGAGAAGTTTGGCAAAGTAAGAACGTGAAGCGTGAGAAAAAATCGTGAAGCGTCTCTCGTGAAGCGTGAAGCGTTCCGGACGAGGACGAGCGACGAACGACGACGATGAATGAACGACTCGAGGATGGAGGATTCGATGGCGACGTTTATGATTTCGGGGAGCCGCGGGACGGATGATCCGACGATGGCAACCCTCCCGTTTATGGCGGCCAAGACCGCCAAGGAGCAAGGGCATGAGGTGGTGCTCTGGTTGTGGAACGAGGCCGTGACGCTGGGACGCAAGGGGACGGCGGATCATGTCGTCGGCGTGAATCTCACGCCGCTGAAAGACTTGCTCGCGGCCGTGCAGGCGGCCAACATTCCCATCTGGGTTTGCGGGGCCTGTGCCGTCGCCCGGCAGATCGGCCAGGGCGATCTGGTGTCAGGTGCGGTGATCAAGGGGATGCCCGATTACATCAAGGCCGTGGCGGAACGGGATCGGAACGTAGCGTTTTGAAACAGGCGGCGGGAGGAGCGCGTATGGCAGCTGACGGACAATCGAATGGCAAATCGAAGAGCAAAAAAGATCGCGCAGCGTCCATGGACACAGGCGGGCAGCTGAACGGCGAGCCTGGCGAGGATGATTTGGAAATCATTCCGACGGCCGTGCCTAAGGCCGGAGACGGATACCCCTCTGCTGCCCAGGCTGCCGGAGAAACGGCGCTCGGACTGATCGGCGAGACGGGCCGCACTCTGACTGAGGAGGACCTCCGGCGGATCAATACGCCGAGAGGTCTCATCCAATTGATCAAGAGCAAAAATGTCGATCTCGAAGAGGTGCGCAAGACGCTGCTGTACGAGCAGGAACTGCGCCAGTTGCAGGTGGAACTGGTCCGTCTGCAGCGCTGGGTGCAGGCCGATGGTCAGCGCATCGCGATTCTGGTCGAAGGGCGGGATGCCGCCGGAAAAGGCGGCACGATCCGCCGGTTCACCGAACACCTCAATCCACGGGCCATGCGGGTGGTCGCCTTACCCAAGCCCACGGATGACGAACGGGGACAATGGTATTTCCAGCGCTACATCCGCCAACTGCCCAACAAGGGGGAAATCGTCTTTTTCGACCGGAGCTGGTACAACCGCGCGGTGGTGGAGCCGGTCATGGGTTTTTGCAGCAAGAAAGAACACCAGCGCTTCCTGCAGCAGGTCACGGAATTCGAACACATGCTCTACGAGGACGGGGTGACCATCATCAAGTTCTGGTTCTCCATCTCTAAGGAAGAGCAGGCCAAGCGATTCGACGCGCGCCGGCAAAATCCGCTCAAGCAATGGAAGTTGAGCCCGGTCGACGAGAAGGCGCAGGAGATGTGGGATTCCTATACCCGGTTCAAGGAAGAAATGTTCAGCAAGACGCATACGACCTTCAGCCCCTGGATCATCGTCAAGGCCAACGACAAACAGGCCGCACGGTTGGAAAGTCTGCGGTATGTCTTGAACCTGCTGCCGTACAAGGGGAAGGATGAGGCGCATATCCGGCTGACGCCCGACCCCAACGTAATCACCCGGTTTCATCGCAAGATGGCAGAGTTGGACTTCTGACGGCAGGGAGAAGGGCGCTCCGTTCACCGGGCAATCTCCGCACTGGAGGCGGCCATGAAGCGGGCCATCCTCGCAGTCGCACTCGTGCTGGCGACCACAGCGGTGTTCTCGTCGGCATCTGTTAGGGCATCCGATCGCATGGGGATGGGACATGATGCCATGCGGCCGCGAGTCCCGGCGGAACACTTGGCGGAAGCGCGGCAACTGACCAGTCCTCTGCCCGATTCGCCTGAGACGATCGAACGCGGGAAAGCGCTCTATGCCGGCAAGGGCACCTGCATCAATTGCCATGGGCTGGAAGGCGCCGGCAACGGGCCTGCCGCAGCGCAGTTGAACCCGTCGCCTCGTAACTTCCAGCATCGAGGATTCTGGCGCCATCGCACGGAAGGAGAAATCTTCTGGGTCGTCAAGCACGGTTCGCCAGGCACCGGCATGATCGGATTTGGAGGCCAATTGACGGACGAAGAGATCTGGGCCCTGATTCACTATGCGCGCACCTTTGCGAAGGGGTCTGGTCACAGGCGAAGAATGGGGCGGCAGGGAGGAATGGGACATCGGGGCGCAGGAGATCAGGACGACATGCTACGTGGCATGGAAAGCGGGGGCGGGAGGTGTGAAGGTGCACCCTGCGATCGGTAAGGGATCGGCCTCTCGCAGGTGGCAGGGAATGCCGTGACGGACACGATTCATCTCGTGTGCCCCCATTGCCGGAGTCGTAATCGGGTGCCGGCTGCTCGTCTGGAACAGCATCCCCGTTGCGGCCAGTGCCATGCGCCGCTGTTTTCCGGTCATCCGATCCCCCTCACGGCGGCGGATTTCGATCTGCATGCGCAGCGGGCGGACATCCCGCTGCTGGTCGATTTCTGGGCCTCCTGGTGCGGTCCCTGCCGGATGATGGCCCCGGCCTATGAGCAGGCCGCGCAGATGCTGGAACCTCACGTCAGGCTGGCAAAAGTGAATACGGAGGAAGAGCAGACGTTGGCCGCCAGGTTCGGCATCTCCAGTATCCCGACGTTGGTGCTGTTGCGCGGAGGGCGTGAACTTGCTCGCCAGCCGGGGGCCTTAGGAGTCCAAGACATCGTGCGGTGGGTTCGCAGCAAGCTCTGACGGAGCAGGCTGGCGCATTTTGCGACAGCGCCGGCACTGGCCCGGTTCTGTAATTCCCCATCGTGCAGCGTCGCTCAGCCGGTTCCTCCCGGCACAGGCCTTCAACCCCTTGTCAAAATTGTGACTTGACTACTGCCGCTGGGCAATCGCCTGGCACGCCCTCTGCTTTCGACACGTGCAGGTTGCCCCGGGGCGGGTGAGGAGTTCATATAACGGTCAGGCGGGAAGGAGAATCATCATGGCGGATCACGATCATGAATGTTCGGGACTCGGGGTGTCGATGGCCTTTATCAGCGGTGCGATGCTCGGCGCGATGGCCGCCATTCTGTATGCGCCCCATTCCGGCGAGGAGACCCGCCGGGCGATCAAGGGATACGCGCGGAGGACGGAAGAGGATGTGCTGGAGAAGGCCAAAGAAATCCGCGCGGATATTGCACAGACGATGGACGAGGCGAAACGGTACCTGAAGGAAACGGAAGCCACAATTGCCGCCGCGCTGGCGGCAGGAAAAGAAGCCTTCAAAAAGGAAAAGGCCGATCGAGCCTGAGCGGCTTCGATTGCCTGTCAGCTGAATCGGCGCTGCCGCGCATAACCGAAGGAGAACTGCATGTCCGATGCGAAGATCAGCGTCACGTTCGAGCAGGATCACGACCGTCTCGATGCGCTGTTGACATCTTTCCAGCAGCAGAAACGCATCGATTTTGCCAAGGCCGCCGCGGCATTCGTGGAGTTTAAAACAGGACTTCAGCGCCACATCGTGTGGGAAGAAGATGTGTTGTTCCCGAAGTGGGAAGAAAACTCGGGCATGGCGGAAGGGGGGCCCACGCAGGTCATGCGGACGGAGCATCGCATGATCGGCGATTGCCTGGAGGCGATTTATCAGAAAGTGCAGGCGAACAATCCCGACAGCGACCTGGAAGAACAGCGCCTGATCGACGTGCTGAAGTCGCATAACATGAAAGAAGAGCGCATTCTCTATCCCTCAATCGATCAGGTGATCAGCGATCGGGAACGCACGGAGCTATATCAAGCCATGAAGGAGATTCCCGAAGAACGGTATCGAACCTGTTGCGGGAGCGAACGATCATGACAGGGCAACGGCTCGTCGCCCTCTGCGGTTTGGCGGCCTTGCTTGTCGCGGGGGGTGCGCTCGAGGGAGCGGAGACCTCGACTGATCATGGCATTCGCTCGCCGCAGCGGGAGTGGCTGCGTCCGGCGATGACCGTCGCCGATAGCGGCGGGACGATGCCCAATCCTCACAGTGATTTGATCTTCCGGGCGACGGGCGCCACCAAATGCGTGGATTGTCATCGCACCGGCAAGGAGGGGGACATCACAGGACTCGTGCAGGACAACGCCCTCGTTCAAGAGCTCAAGGCCAAGGCGAAGGGCATTCACGGGCCCGGCCGATTTGCGGACTGTCTGCGGTGCCACGCCGGGGGGAGTAAGGGAGTCGAGAAATACCGGAAGTAGCCGGTGGATGATGAAGGCGGGGCTCATGACGGGGGCGCGGACGCGTCTCATCGCGGTGGTGGCGGCGACGATCGGCGCGGTCGTCACGGCGTTGGCTTTTGAAGCGTTGCTCAGCCTGGATCAAGTAACCCCCTTCGGGCATACCCGGTACGGGCATGCTGTCGGCTGGGCGGGACTGGCCGTCACGGTTCTGGTGTTCGGGTATCCGCTTATCAAGCGCCTGCGACCATCGCACCGGTGGCCGCGCGGGTGGTTCCGGGCCCATATGGTCACAGGGGTGCTGGGGCCGCTGCTGATTTTTCTCCATTCCGGCGCCCACTACCACGCGATCGTTCCTATCCTGGCCATGCTGTCCATGGTCGTCGTGGTACTCAGTGGCATCATCGGGCAACTGGTGCATGCGTTCAGCCTGCGCGCGCTCAACGATCAACGCCGGGAACTCCAGCATCAAGGACTGTCCGAAGGCGATATCGACGCGCAGGTGCATGCCATGGCCTCTCAAGAAGAGGCATTCCGGCTCTGGCAGGCGATCCATGCGCCGCTGACGCTGATGTTTGTCGTCTTTACCCTGCTGCATATCGCGGGGGCGTTATTCTTTGCGGGAATTTCGTGACCCATGCGCTACCATCCGCTGCCGAGAACTGCGGTGCCGGTAGTCGCGCTGGCCACGCTGGTACTGGTGATCTGGATCGGCTGGGGATCAGTGAGAAGTCCGGCGTCCTTTTGGGCTCCTGGCGATCTGACCCGATACCATGCCGATACGGCCGGCTGTACCTCTTGCCACGAGCCGTTTCGCGGGCCCAGCGCCGCACGCTGCATCGAGTGCCACTCAGTACGGTCGTTCGAGGCCGGCACCATGCCTGCGAGCGGGGGCTGGCATAGGGATCTGATCGTCCGGCGGACGTCCTGTACAGGGTGCCACACAGAACATCGCGGAGCCTTGGCTCAGATCACCGAACAGGCACGCAACAATCCACACGGTGAGTTCATCTTTCTCGCAACCGGGACGAACTCCTGCACGGCGTGCCACGAGTTTGGCACGAGGGTCGCGGTCAAGCCGACGCTCAGGGATGAGCCGATCGTGCGGCAATTATATGAGCAGGGGCGCGGCGCCCATCGGCCAGGCCGGATGGGCACCTGCCTCGCCTGCCATGGCGGAGGTGGGCAGTGAACGGAGGTGATCGAAGTGAGACCGGCGATTGTGAACCTACACAACCGAAGCCGGATCGAGAAGAATTGTTTTCTCAGGAGCCATATGTTCATATGGCAGAATGTATTGTCTTGTGATAGTCTCAGCTACAGTCAATGGCTAAGACACGTTTTGAGTGGGATCAGGAGAAAGATGCAACCAACCAGAAAAAGCATGGGGTTCCTTTTCAATTGGCTCAATATGCATTTGCCGACCCGAGGCGTGTCATTGCTGAGGATGTTGCCCATAGCGGGTCAGAGGCCCGCTTCTACTGTTTTGGCGAGGTTGAGGGTGGTATCCTGACTGTCCGGTTTACCTATCGAGCATCCGTGATTCGAATCATCGGCGCCGGTTACTGGCGAAAAGGTAAAGCTGTCTATGAGCATGAAAATAAGATATCGCGATGAGCCTTTGGGCGAGATTCGGGTCGTCCCGGATTTTCTGCCTTCTCCTGCCGAATTGGCGTTTCGCGATGAGGGGATCAAAGTGACGTTGGCCCTGAGCAAAAAGAGCGTGGACTTCTTCAAGGCTGAAGCCACCCGGCATCACACCCAATATCAGCGTATGATTCGCCGGTTGCTCGATGCTTATGTCGAAAGGCAGCCACGGGAGCGTTCCTCACGTTCACTGAGAACCGCACGTCCGCGTGGGGCTCGTAAGCGCAGCGCCGTGTAAGTCCGAATCACTTCCCCCCCACCCTGATCCTCGCGTCCACGATCCGGCAGCCCTGCCCCGGCGGTAAGGCCATAATCGGGTTCAGATCGAGCTCCACAATCTCCGGCACCTCTTCGACCAGGCGCGACAGCCGCAGGAGCAGTTCCTGAATAGCATCCACGTCGCCCGGTGGATGGCCACGATACCCCTGCAGCAGGCGGTAGCCTTTGATGCTGCGTATCAGGTCAGCCGCGTCCAGCTCCGTCAACGGCGTAATCCTGAAGCGCACGTCTCCGAGAATTTCGACGTGGATTCCGCCCAGTCCGAATCCGATCAAGGGGCCGAACGACGCATCCTGCACCATCCCGGCCATCACCTCGACTCCACCCGTGATCATCGGTTGAACGAGCACTCCCTGCATGGCGTCTAAGGTCTGATCCTGCGCGAGCCGCGCCGCGATGTCGTCATAGGCGCGTCGCACGTCGGCCTTACTCATCAGATTCAGGTGCACGCCGCCCAACTCGGTCTTATGAACCAGGGTATGGGAGGCCAGTTTGACGGCGACGGGGAATCCGATCTCCGCGGCGAGCGTGGCGGCTTCCTCGGAGCTGCTGGCCAGGCCGCCGGGCGGCAAGGGGATTGCCATGGCGGACAAGACCGCGCGCGTTTCCATGACGGTTAACCAACCGGCTCCACGGGCGGCGAGTGTGTCACGGCAGATCCGGTTGATGGCCGGGATATCCAGATCATCGAAATCGGGCACCATGCCCAGGGGGCGATCGCGCCATTGGACGTAGCCGGCGATTTTTCCCAGGACGCGCGCGGGAAGCTCGGGCAAGCCATAGGTGGGGATGGTTTCCTGATGAAGGGTGAACGTGCGGTCGCGATCGGTTTCCACCATCCATCCGATGGAGACAGGTTTGCTGATGATCTGTTGCGCCCGTGCCGCCGCAATTCCCCGCGCAATCCCGTCGGCGATGGGACCCGCGTCAGCGGCCGTCACCGCGATGTAGAGAATGATGAGCGCATCGAGATCGTCGGAGGCCAGCAACGTGACGATCGCTTGCTCGTATTGCTCCGGCGTGGCCGAGGCGATCAAGTCGACGGGATTGCGGAGCGAGGCGGCGGCGGGAAGAAACGGCGAGAGACGCGTCACCGTCGCTTGCGACAATTCCGGTACCTCGAGACCGGCTGCTTCACAGGCATCCGCGCAGAGAATGGCGGGTCCGCCCGCGTTGGTCAGGATGCCGACGCGCCGCCCCTTCGGCAACGGTTGGCCGGAGAGGCCGGCGGCCAGGGCGAACATTTCCTCCAGCGTGTCCGCGCGCAGAATCCCGGTTTGTTGAAACAGCGCGTCCACGGCCACATCGTTGGCGGCCAGCGCCGCGGTGTGGGAGCCGGCGGCGCGTTTGCCCGACGAGGTGCGCCCGGCTTTGAGCACAACGACCGGCTTATTCCGGCTGACCCGGCGGGCGATCTGCGCAAAGCGTCTCGGGTTGCCGAACGATTCGACGTAGAGGAGGATCACATTCGTAGCGGAGTCCTGTTCCCAGTATTGCAGGAGATCGTTCACCGACACATCGGCCTTGTTGCCGACGCTCACGAAGGTCGAAAGGCCGAGGTGCAACCGGGTGGAGGCGGCGACCAGCGCGAGCCCCAAGGCGCCGCTTTGTGAGGACATGGCGATTGAGCCGGCGCGCGGAAAGGTGGTCGTGAACGTCGCATTGAGCCGCACGGCGGGATCGGTATTCAGGATGCCGAAGCAATTCGGTCCGACCATGCGCATCCCATGTTGCCGGACTTTCTCGAGCAACTGATCCTGCACCAGCCGCCCTTCCTCGCCGACCTCCGCAAATCCGGCGGTGATGACGACCAGCGCGCGGACTCCGATGGCGGCGCATTCGTCCACCACCGCCAGGACGGCGTGTTTCGGGACGGCGATGACGGCAAGATCGATCGGTGCCGGCAGGCGGCGCACATTCGGGAACGCCTCGACGCCCGCAATGGCGGATGCGTGCGGATTGACCGCATAACAGCGGCCTTGGAATCCGTTGTCGTGGAGCGCTGCGAGCAACCGGTAGCCGATACTCTGCGGGGAGCGCGAGGCGCCGACCACCGCGACGGCGCGCGGACGAAACAGAGGATGCAGCGACGCGATGGTCGCGAGCCGTTCGCGCCATTCGGATTGCCGCACGCTGTGGTCGGTCGGGGTCAGCGACAGTTCGACTTCCATGTCGCCCCCCTCGACATGTTCCTCCATGGTGAAGCCAGAGGTGGCAAACACCTCGCGCATGGCCAGATTATCGGCATGGGTGATGGCCCAGAGCTTCGTGAAGCCATGCCGGATCGCCAGCAGCGCCAGCCGTTCAAGCAGGATCGTGCCCAGCCCATGCCCGTGGAGGTGATCGTCCACCGCCATCGCCACTTCCGCTTCCTGCGGTCCCCGTGCATGGTAGGAACCGGAAGCGATGATGCGGAGCGTATCGTCCAACCGGCGCAAGACGATCACGGTCAGGCTGCGTTCCGGGTGCGAAGCATCGCAGAGCGCACGGATGACCTCGGCGGGCGGAGGCGATTCCGAAAAGAAGCGGTGGCGCGTGGCTGCAGGGGACAGCCCCTCCACGAAGCGCTGCAGCTCATCCGCATCCACCGGTTGGGCTATGCGCAGGAGGGCCGTGGTGCCGTCGCGCAGGATGGTATAGGCCGCATCGGGACCCTCATCCCGTAAGGGCGGCATATGGCGGGGGCGAATGCGTTGCATCGAGTCACCTCGTCAGCAGGCCCGGTGTCAAGATCAGGAGGAGCCCCAGCGCGATCATGACCGCGCCGCTGATGAGTTTCAACCACCGGCCTTCGCGCTCCTCCAACTTGCGGCGGCCTAATGTGATGACCGCCAGCGTGACCATCAACGCATCGTCGGCCATATAAGCGAGATTGTACAGTCCCAGATAGGCGTAATAGTGCCAGGCGGGCAGCCCGTAGGTCGCCAACACATGAGTATAGAGCGCGGGGAATCCGGCGGTGCATAGCAGCTCGACGACGTTGACCAGACCCGCCAGCACAATTACCCCCGCCAGAGCGGCGCCTCGATGTTCAGCCTGGACGATGCTGCGAATCCTCGCATAGAGCCCGGGCTTGGCGGCGTCGGGAATGGTCAAGGAGAATCCGCGCCTGAAGGCAAAAAAGTCCTTCACATTCACCGCGCCGATTCCGATCGCCACGGTTCCCAAGATGAGCTGAACGGTATGAGACAGGCCGATCAGCAGGAACAGGTTTAGCCAGGCCGCCATGAAGGCGAAGTAGATGATCCCGCTGACCAGCACGAAGGTGCCGGCGATGAGTGCCATAGCGAAACGGTCGCGCAGCGTGACCAGCAGGGACAGGAGAAACAGGAGCACCCACATGGCGCAGGGGTTCAATCCGTCGAGCAGGCCGATCGCAAGGGTGAACAGCGGAAGCCCCGATTCAGTGGCACTGATCCGGCCCATCCAGGGAAAGACCACACTGTCCTCTGCTGCGCGCGGGGCTACAGGAGCGCAGTCCGGCGTGGCGGGGCGGCAGGCGGCAAACGAGTCGGCAGCGGGTGGGGTGGGAGAAGGGGTCAGCATGGCGCGCAGGCGTGCGCCGGTGGTCTGATCATCCTGATATCCGATGAGCAGTTCCCCGTTGACATAAAACGCCGGCACTCCGACCACCGGTACGGAGCGGGCCTGCGCAAGCCTGTCGAGACGAGCCAGGGCATCGCGGTCGCGGGCGATGTCATGAAACACAATGTGCAGCTCAGGACGAGCCCGCTGAAGATCGGCGAGAAACACCTTGGCCGCCTCGCAATGCGGGCAGCCGCTTCGCACGAAGACTTCCAAATCGGGAGCCGGCTCCGAGGCCCTGCCGACTCCCTGCCCGACGAGCAGACAGAAGAAAACGAGAAGCAGGCCGACCTGCCGGCGTTCACGGGCAACCATGCCGACCCCGGTCTGACCGGCTAACTCACGAAATCAGGCGTGGCGACCGACCGGATGTACGACAACACATCCAGCATTTGTTGGTCCGTCAGTTTCCCGCGGTAGCCGTGCATAGGGCTGAACAGCGCGCCGTTGGCGATGGTGATCAACAATTCCCAATCGGTCTTGGCGCGCGAATTCACCGACTGAAAATTGGCGGGCTTCACGATCAGGTACTGGCCGTCCGGCCCGTTGCCGTCCAATTTATCGCCGTGGCAGCGGAGGCACTGCTTTTCGTAGATGGCCTGTCCGTCGCGGGGATTGCCGCGGTTCGTTTGTCCGGCGGCCCAGGAACTTCCGAGGATGACAAGGCAGAGGGCACAAAGAACGCTGAAGGTTTTCATGCGCAGGCTCCTTTATGGTTCAAACATGGCTTCCGGGCGGACGTCTGCTTATCGTACCAGTAATACGGGGCACGGGACCTGGTGCAAGAGCGCATGCGAAATGCTCCCCAGCAGGAAACGCTCCAGTCGCTTCCGCCCGTGAGAGCCGAGGATCAACAGGTCTGCCGAGCGGGCGCGCTCAGTGAGGATTTCAGTCGGGTCGCCGACCGCCACGTGTGTCCCGACGGAATAACGATGGTTCATCACCGACGCGGCCAGGTTTTTCACCAGGTCCTCAGCCGATCGAACCGCGATGCCGGTCCAATCTTGCAGCGGAAATAAACTGAACGGATCGGTGGCCGGGATCGGTCGCACGACACTGACGATCGTGAGATCGACAGGATTCTTGAACGGATGGGCGAGCAACCAGGCTTTGATGCGATCGGCGTCCTCATGCCCTTCGACGGCGACCGTGACTCGCTTGACCGGTCCCTCTCGTTCCTTGACGATCAGGGTGGTGCAATCCGCGTGGAGGGCGACACGGTGAGACACGCTGCCGAGGACGAATTCCCCGACGCGGCCTCTGCCGCGCGCTCCGATCACGATCAACTCCGCCCGCAGGTCGCGAGCCTTGTCCAGCACCAGCGACGCCGGCTTGGCAAATTCGCAGATTCGCGTCATCGCCAAGCCCTGCGAAGGCAACAACGTGGCGGTGTGATCCAACAATTGCTGGCCCGCTCGTTCCATCGCCTTACGGAAGTCGTCGTAGCCTTGCATGTTGCTCACTTCCGCAACGATCGGATATTGAAACATGCCCAGATCGATCCCATGAACCAGAATGACCTCCTGCAGATCGTAGAGATACGAGACTTCTCGAACGGCTGCGAACGTCTGTTCCGACCAATCGAGTGCAATCAGGACACGCATAGGCCTCCTCTCCCTAAAACAACGGATGCGGCGACGTGCCGAAGGGCATCAACCGCGGAGAATCGCCGACGTTGCCTCGAATGCGCCACTGTCCGTCTTCGAAGGTCATGTAATGGACTTCCTCGTACCAACTGTCGATCGGCACGCGTAAGCCCCCGGTTTTGGAGCGCCCCGACAAGCTGCCGGTGCAGGTGACTTCGATGATGGTCTTGGAGCCGCTGCCGACCTTGGTCAGCCGGGAAAAGTGATGGACATCGGTGAGGTCCTGAAATTCGTCGAACAAATTGGCCCACACTTTCCCCATATCCGACTTGTTCAATCCATGATAGTCGTACTGTTCGGAATAGAGGGCCATCAGGCGGGTGAGGTCGCGTGCGCGCATCGCTTCATCCGCTGCGCGAAAGGTGCTCATGACCGCCTCCGTCGTCGCCTGATCCAGATCCGCCGCTGCGCCAGGCGTCAATCGCGATTCGCCCCTCGCGGCTGGGAGCATCACGACGAAGACCAGAATGCCACCGGTCAGCAGGCCGCTCAATTGCATCCTTCTCCGCCGTCCATCGCCCATGACCACCTCGCCTATATTGCTCCCCTTGCTGCGTTGCCGCTTGCGCCCTCCCCGGCGGTACTTAGCCCGTCCACATGATCCGGATAAACTCCTCGTCTTGGTCGTACTGAATGTCCAGCTCCCCATGATGCGAATGTTTCAACGCGTCGCCAATGCGCCGGGGCAAGTGGGCATCGGTGGTCAGGACGACCAACCCCTCGGCTCGGTCCTCGATCGTCATAATGCGAGCCATGGGGTGAGATTTCTTTTCCTGTGCCTCGGTATTCCGAATCAAGCCCATCACCTGATCGCGATGCTGCGCGGGGTATGGGCCTTTCAGCGTGACGTATCCCTTGGGATTCTTGTCCTGGATGCGCAGGCAGGCCGGACAGATGATGCGCTCGGCGTCCGCCGCCCCGGCGCCCCAGGTCCAGCGACCTTTCTGGTACAGGGCGCCGCATGTCGTGCACACCGTCGGCTCCTTCAACTTGCCCGGCATCTTGTATGAATCGTGTTTGTAATCTTCAATGAATCGATCGCGGCGCGCGCCGCGGCCGCCTGCTGTCTGTTTGTTCATGGCACGAGGTCCTTTTCCTGGCCTGATCGCCGGTCGTCGGCGCCGGGCCGGTTCTTATGACTTCGTCAAAAATGCTTCTTCCGCGAGGTTGAGATACTGCAAGACTTCACGGTCTTCCACCTGTTCGAAATCCCGGTAGAAATTGCCGACGGCGTAAAAGGGGTCGGGAACGTGGAGCACGACGAATTGATCGACCAGGCGGCGGGCCTCCTCCACGGTACTGCGAGGGCCGACCGGGACCGCGCCGATGAGACGGCGCGGGCGGGCCTGACGCACGGTGGCGACCGAGGCAAAGAAGGTGGCGCCGGTGGCCAGACCGTCGTCCACGATGATGACGGTCCGGTCCTTCACATTCGGAAAGGGCCGCCCTTGGCGGTACAAGACCACCCGTCGGGACACTTCTTTCTGTTGCGCCTGCACGGCGGCTGCACAGTCGCGCTCCGAAAGTAACAGTCCGGACAGCGCCTCCTGATTCCAGTAGACCGCGCCTGTTTCACTGACCGCGCCCAGCGCATATTCAGGATTGTCCGGCGCGCCGATTTTGCGCGTGATCAGCACATCGAGCGGCAGATGCAGGGCCAGGCTCAATTGATAGGCGACGGCCACCCCTCCGCGCGGGAGCGCGAGCAGGATCCCGTCGGGGTCGTTACGGTAGGCGGCCAATTCCTGCGCCAGGAGTTCGCCGGCTTCTTCACGGTTTCTGAACATTATCTGTCTTGCCCCTACGCCGGTGCCGATCGGCCGTCGATGCCGTCAGCCCCATTACCATAACCCGCTGGTCACGCCGACCCCGATCAGAAACAGCGCCGCGATGATGACCAGGATCATCAACAGCCAGTGATGGCGGGACGCGTCTTCCGGGTGCCAATGCATTTCCCAGGGAATGTCCAAATAACGCGGATGCTTGAACATGGTCGCTCCTTTCATCGAGGGGACCTTCACCGTGTCCATTCACGTCTCTGCATACCTGCCTCAACCTCCTGCAGGCTCGATGCCAGGACCTCGCGTGAATTACCCGGCCTGCTGGGCCGCTGAAGTTCAGGGCCGGCCAAGAGAGCCACGTTGGGTCGCGGTTGCGGTGGGGCGATACGGGACAGCAGGGTGGTGACTGAATGGTGCCAATTACCTCATTGATTTCCGATCGGCCGTGCTTACATGAGAAGTGAAAGGAGGTGAAGCCAGGATAAGGTCACAATCCCCGCTTCCGTGCAGCGAAGAGTTGGGTCGGAGATTGCGCCTGTGCCGGTTTCGGGATCAGTTCTGAAGGGACGCGCTTCCATCTCGGTGCCAGTATGAGGCACGGCTCCCCTGGGAGCCCGATGAACGGGAGGCGCGGGACATCCGGTGTGCGTGTTGCGCCGGGATGTCCGGATGGGTCTCGCTCGGTCGGCAGGTCTGGTCTCTACACGGAAGCGGGTTCTGTTTTGCTCCCGTTCTGCTAAGCCAACCTGATGCGCAGAAACGTGTGCCTGCCGTTTTTTAATTCCCGAAATCCTGCTAGGTGTAACGCCGGTTGAGAGTGATGCCGGACTCTCTCTTCCGGTGGAATATGTACTGAGTGATCGACGGTGTCTGCGACGAGCATTGTTGCACTGAGCAACACAAGGGGCGCCTAGCTTGTGGCAGATGGGGGCAGCATTGGAACGAGGTGGATGGCTCCCTTTTCATGAGGGCGCCTCCATCGTGAACGCTCCGGTGAAAGCCTCTGCATTATCACCAGATTTCTGTCGAAGGAAGCCGGACGGCGATTGTCGCGGTGCAACCGTCGGCATCAGTAGGCAGGCATATGCGTTGCACCTATAAGAGTTGCATCGTACCTGTGGCCGAGACGCTGGAAGAAGGGCGGCTCATGGGGCCGGGTCATAGAGAAGTCCTCCGCATTCAGCGACGGCAGTCGCATTCACTACCAACCGGAGGAGGGCACTGTGAAACAATCAGGTCACACATTGGGCGGGTTCTTAGTCACGTTCGCGGCGGGCACCTTGCTGCTTGCGGGGCTGGGTATCGGAACACCTCTCAGCGCGCAGGCGGATGAGGGAAAAATCGAAGTGACGATCAAGGATGACGGGTATCACGTGAAAGGCCACACCACTCCCGGCGCGTTGACAAGGATCGTGCTCCGTAACGAAGGGACCATGACCCACGGGTTCAGCTCGCGCATCATGAAGGATGTGCCGGTGCGGGCAGAGGGTGACGCGAAGCAAGTGGTCGCGCATGGAGTGAAATCGTTTCATGTGGACGCCGGAAAGACCGCGACGCTGGTCTTCACAAAACCGGTGAAACATGACGCCGCGACCGGAATCAGCGAGACCGAACAATATGGTTTCTGGTGCGACCTTCACCCCCACATGAAGGGCGAGTTTTTGATCGTGGAGACCAGAGGCGAAGTGGGTGGTGGCTGATTTCCGCGGTCTGTCCTTGCGGGGAAGGGGCGCCCGACTCCGGGCGCCCCTTTCACGAGATGGCCCGGCGACCGGCAGCCACCGAGGGCGCTTCGCTTATCGCAGAAAAGCTTTGCGGATTTTGAGGAGGAAGGCGTCGGCTATTTCGGGATGGGCCTGTTGGGAGCAAGCGCGTAACCGGCGGGCGGCTTCTTCTTTCCAATGTTCTCCCATATCGATCACTTCCCCTGGCCGATAGTGCCCCGCCTTGATTTTGAGCACCGCTTCGCCGACCGGGGTTTCCGAAATCCTGATGCTGAAGGTGCCTCGTTCCAGTAACTCACAGAGGTTGAACAGCACCCGCACGTAGGCCGCGGCGTACTTCGCCGGCCGGCCGTCTTTTTTCTCCAGCATCTTTTTGCGTTGATTGTCGCAGTAATTCACAAAGGCATCATAGGCCGCTTGCGCGGACCAAAGGCGAGGAAACAGTTGCCGGAGCTCCGCGCCCCAGTCGTCCATCGCGACGACCGGGGCGACCAGCGTTTCCAGCACCAGTGGATGGCCCTGTAGCGCGAGCTGGAGAAAGTGCCCGATTTCCCAGGCGGTCTCGTCGTCTTCTTCTTTCATCATTCGCGAACCCTGGTATTTGAAGCCGACGCGGAACAAGTCCGCGGTCGGCAACACGAAGACGCTGCGAAAGTCCTTGTCGCTATCCGGTCCGGCCAGGCCATGCGCATGCGAGCCGACGACCACTTTCAAGATGCAGGTGTCGGTTGGTTGTGAATCGGGTTGTGCCATGATCGCGATGTACGGCAACTTGAACGAGCAGGCGCGCGACGTCAAGTAGGGGGAAGGGCCGACTGCGGAATGGCTGCAGGAATCATCGCTCGCGCGGGGAACGGATGAATCCTTTTTGTGCAAACCTGTTCAAATAAGACAGCAGTAACAACAGCAGGCTCACAGAAAGGCGAGACGATATATGAAGATGCCTACGACAGCAATGGCCGGCGATCGGTGCCTGCGGTGCGGCGGGTTTATGGTGCCGGAGGAGATTCGCGAGGTCAATCAACGAGGATGGCGTTGCGTCATGTGCGGGGAGCACATTGATCCGCTCATCCTCGAACATCGGCGAAAGATGAGCACTCCGGAAGGCGCAAGACAACTGTTGGAGAAACGCGAAAAGGCCGGGTTGAACTAGGGAGGAAAAATAGAGCCGGGCGGAGGCCGGTTCAGAGAGCGTCCTTCAACTCTGGAGGCTTTGGAGGGGCTTCAGGCTTCCCGCTTCGCACCTGCGGGCCTGCTCACCACCCCTGCGCTCGACCTCGGTGCCGTCTCTGTTCCTCTCACCGAACCCTCCGCCCACTTCAGAGATAACGCCGGTTCGCCGGGGGTCAACGGCTTAGCCTCATCCGTGCTGATTACACCACAGAGAACTAGAAGCTGTGGCGTAATAGGGCAGCGGAATCGAGAGGCCGGCCCGATTCAATTCCCGGTCCGTCGGAGTTGTTTTCGAACATCTTGTTTCCGCGTATCTTCTTGCCACTTCGACGCTCGCGACTTCCTTCCTCCCCGCGCGTGCCTCTGGCATAACCTATGCTCGTTGAGATGATGGTGCGGTGTCTTTCGTCACCGCGAGGAGGTCCCTATGCGACTCAGTCAAGACATCAAGTGGATGGCGGCAGCCTGCCTGCTGGTCTCGAGCGTCATCATCCCCGGTGTCGGCCCTCTTGCCGGTGCCGAGGATCATGATTGGCTGGACGTGATGACGCAGGCGGTGCTGGCTGAGCAAGCCAGGGAGGAAGGAGCAGCTAGCCGGTTTGTTCCCTATGTCACGCAATTGGCGGCCGTCCGCGCACAGCTTTCTCAGAGTGACGGCGAAGGGGTCTATCACAGCATGAATCGGTTCATGGATATGCTCCAGGCGCGGGAGCAGGGCATTGCGGCCGAGGCGGCGGAGCGGTTGTTCGAGTTTTGTTATCGCGTGACCCCCGCGCGGTATCACGACGTGTCCCGGCATCTGCACCGGCTCAGCGGGCACCAGGTTGGTGCGCCATCCGCATGAGACTGCTTCAGGCTCAGGCGAGGAGGTACAGGTCATTCTCCGATTCGCTGGACACGGTTGGAAGGGGGTTGTGCGGGTTGTGTCTCCATGCAAGAATGGGCAACATGTCGGCTGATGGCGGAGATGCTGGACAACGCGAAGCACTGGAAGCCAGATTTCGCCTCTGGCGGGCCGCCCATAAAACTCCTAGTACGGTCCTCGACGCCCATCGCGAGGTCTTGTTGGAGCGCGTCTCCCAATCCATGACCTTCGAAGGCGAACCCGTGACGGTCTCTCGCCTCAAAACCCTCCTGGAGCAATCTGGCTCATGGTCGAAGACCCCGGACACCTAGGTTCCACCCGCTCATTCGAGACGACACAAGGGGCGTTGACCTATCCGGAGCTCTCGGAACGGCTTGCCGTTGCGCTGGCGCGGATCCTCGACCGGATCTTGCGGACCTCCACTCAGGACATCGTTGTGACGCCGGAATGGCTATGCGAGAGGCATCGCGACTTGGCCGGAGATCTCTTTCCCGATTGGGCGGGACGGTTCCGGACGACCGATGTGAAGGTGGGGACTCTGGAGCCGCCCCCGTACTATCAAGTGCCGATGCTGGTGCGGTCGTTCTGCGACGATCTGGCCGAGCGACTGCGCCATCTCCCGGAGGACGACGTCACCCACATTGCCTCATTACTGGCCTGGGTGGACTGGCGTTTCCAGTGGATTCATCCCTTCAAGGACTTCAACGGCCGTATCGGTCGGATTTCCCTCGCGGCACTCTTATACAAACTCGCCCTGCCGCCGGTCGAAACGGCACCCACGGACCCGGATGGGCGTCGTACCTATCTCGATGCCCTGCGAGCCGGTGATGCGGGCGACCTCCTGCCGCTCCAACAACAGTGGATCGCCCGGCTCGCGGCGGCCATTTAAGGCGGCGCGGTCACAGCCTCACAAGAAAAAATACAACGCCGCCACGATGCCGAAAAACTCGGATGTGTTTTGCCCGCGCACACTCATCCAGGGACCGGCCAGCACACCGACATGCTGGTTCCAACTATATTCCAGCGCCGGTGCAATCGTGACCAGGTTGCTTGAGCCCTGCCCTACGAGCGCCGGCCGACCCTGTACATCGAGGCCGGGGTCGCCGGAAAAATGTGTGGCGTTCACGGTTTGAAATCCAATATCCAAGGCCAGCACCAGGCGGCGGGTCAGGCTGTATTCTGCAGCGACCGTCATCGTGGTGACCGATCCTGGCGTGACCCGGCCGGTCGTGCCGAAGCCTCCGCCGTACGCGTTAAACCCCCGCACCTCGACCGATGAAAAAATCCCGTATGTCGCGTTGAATCGGTAGCGCAAGACATGCTCTCCCCCGAAGGGAATCGCTTTCTCGAGGGCGATTCCGAATGTGGTTGCGTAGGCGCCGCCACCGGTCCCTTCCAGATCGGCCTTTCCCGGTGTCAGATCTGAATAACGGCCGGTGGGAAAGATCTCTTGCATCCAGAACCGGACATTGGGTACCCACGATTCCAGAGGACTGCGCCAGGCTTGGACTCCTAGCTGGACTGGAAAGTCGCCGAACCCACCGGAAGAGTCGCCTCGCGCGTGGTTGCCGATCCATTGGGGCGCGATTTGGATGTCGACCGAGTCCATGGGGCCGTACACGATATAGGTTTGTTGAGTGAGGCTTCGGGAAGTTGTGGCCGATTGGAGTCGCCAGTTGTGGTTATACAAGCCGCCGTAGCGGGTGTAGAACACATAGGGCTGTACTATTGTGTGTCCTTTCCCCAGGCTGGTTCCCCGTGTCGAAAGGAGCGTTCCGGTAAACCAGGGCGCAGTTTGGGACGGGTCGGTGATCGGCTCGCCTCGGGAGGCGTCGATGCCGCAGATGAGGATGAAGAACAGGCAGAGCAGCAGGCTGCCGGAATGACAATGCCAAGCGCGGATGGTCATGTCGATCGGATACGGTGGAATCAGGTTCTCGTCCGACCGATGCTACCCCGTTTGAGGTGGAACAGGTAATGAATTGACGATTGCTGCGCGTCTTGTTCGCTCAGAGGCGGAAAGGAATGCGGGCTAGTACGGACTCTTGCTCGGACTCGAGGCGCTCTGTCTGAGCGCCGCCAGATACGCGAGAATGTCGGTGATCTCCTGATCGTTCAGCGTCGAGTCGGGAAACATGCCGCTTCCCGGATGGCCCTCACGGATCGCGCGAAAGCGAGCCTTGTTGTCTTTGAGGGTTTGTGCCGCGCGGTTGCGGAGATCGGGTGCCGAAGCCGCCTGCTTCGCGATCGCCGCCACTGTCTCGGGCTTGAGTGACGGTTTCTTGTCGATCGCTCCGTCCACGCCGTGGCAGTAGTGGCAAATGCCCTTGCCGTTAAAGAGCGTCTGCCCACGCGTGGCGTCACCCTTCAGGGCGGTGGCTGTGCTGCCCGGCTCAGCCAGAACCAGGTCTGGCGCAGCGAACAAGAGCGCCGCGAGAAGGAATCCACAGCAACAGCATCGTGTCAGCATCACATTGTGTCCCTTTGTACAATCTATGTTCGCTCAGTATGCCGCGACGATGCCGCGAACACAATGCCGTTTCGCCGGTGGGATTCATCCGCGTTTCCTGCCGTGCGAGCCGCCGGCTTACCCTCTCTCGACGAGTGGCTTGGTATAATGCTGGATGCTCTCACGCGGCACTGTCGCCGCCGGACGAATTCACCATGAAGGAGGGACGACATGAGGAAGACCCCCAAACAGATTTCCAAGACCGGCGAGAAGCGGAAGACCCCTACATTCTCCAGTCCGTTGGCCCGCAAAACCGCGGCGGCTCAACAACAACAAAAGAAAAGCGATGTGACGGCAGCCATGGAGTTATCCCAACGGAAAGCCGCGCTGCAAAGTTCGCCGAAGGTGTCTGCCGCGCTGGTACGAACCGTGGAAGCGGCCAAACTCCGGCGCAAAAAGGCGGCCATTACGGCGGCGATGGAAGAATCCCAACGAAGCGCCGATATCCAGCGCAAGCCGCTCTCATCGAAAGACCTTGAGCGGGCGGTAGCGGCCGGCGAGCGTCTGCGCGCGAAGGCGGCCATCACGGCGGCCTTGGAAGAATCGCAGCGGCGGTCGAGTTGACAGGAAAGCACGTAAATTGCTCGCCTTGTGTGACTCTGCCAAACAGTCTTGGCCCCGGGGGGCTCAGGGGAGGTCTCAATGTAATATGCCAGACAATCAGCGACGGCATTCGACCTAGGCTGACTGTGCGTGATATGCCCCTTGACTGGTGAAGCCGTTGCTTGTCAGGAACACGTGAGTTTCCGGACTCAGCGTGAATGTACCCAGCGTGCCCCTAATTGCCCCAATAAGTGTATTGCCTCCTGAAGAATCTTGCTACAGTCGAAAGATCCCCATCTCGGCTTTCCTTGGGCCCGATGTTCACCTTAGCCGCATCAGCAATGGGTAAAGGCGCTGCCTGGCTGCATTACGTGTTCCCGGCAGTGAAATTGCTCCTACGTAGAATAAGCGGCGACTTACGCCAAGCCCCACTTGATGTATGGTCGCCCCGCGCCAGGGGCACGATCATCGATCGGCTGTCCCGGAAAGACCTTCAATGTCAGAAGCTGATCTACAGCAGAAGAAACCTCGGGTCATGATCGTAGACGATCAGACCGTTGTTGCGGCGGGAATTCGCAAGCTGATCGAGCCGGAGTGTGAAGTGATCGCTTGTGTCGAGGACGGCCGGGTACTACTTGCTGAGGCGGAGAGGTTGCGGCCTGACATTATCCTGATGGAAGTGCTGCTCCCGTCACTCAACGGCCTGGATGCGGCTCGGTACCTCGCCAGAAAAGTGCCTGAATGCAAAATCGTTTTCTTGAGTATCGACGGCAGGCACGTGGAGGAGGCCTTTAGGGCGGGCGCTTCGGCGTACCTCCTGAAACGTTCGCAACCATCAGAACTAACTCAGGCGATTCACGCCGTATTGAGGGGGCAGTGCTACCTTACTCCCCTTATCGCCGAAAACGTGGTGAAGAGGCGTACGAATGCGGCACAGGGCAAGCAGACCAGTCCGGCCTTGTCTTCCCTGACCCCTCGGCAGCGAGAAGTATTGCAGTTAATTGCGGAAGGGCGGGGGACGAAAGAAGTCGCGACCTTGCTCAATATCGCGGTCAAGACCGTCGAGTTCCACAAGTTCCGCATTATGGACCAGCTAAACCTCCATTCCACCGTCGCGCTCGCAAAACATGCCATCGTTGAAGGGCTTGTCCGGCTTGAGTATTAATAGTCGCCCATCTGTTGCTCGACTTTGAGCTCAAGTAATCTTCCCAGTTTCCAGGCTTCCGCGTTTGAGCGTAGGGTACAGGTCGTATTCCGGCAGTGCCCTTGTGCGAGCGAGGCCTGGCCGACCATCGCTCTGGAAGGAAGCCGACCATGCTCCCTCTCAGTCCAGGTGTGTGTCTTCGAATCCTGTGCTGTCAGCTACTGACCTTGCTCTTGATGGCGCCTGGTCAGCTTCTCGCCATTCAGATCGCACCCAACCCGAATCCGGACGGCAATACGATCACGATCACGTCTGCCACGCCTGCTGAAAGTCTCGTCCCCTTCACCAATGTGGGCATCATCAACATTCAGCCTTCGGCGTCATTTCAGAACGCAAGCCGGTTTGAAAACTTCGGCGGGGTGCGGAGCGGCGGTTTTATCGAAAGTGCCGGGGCGATCACCAATTCTGATGTGTTTATCAATAACAGACTGATCTCTCTCCTGGAAAAATCGGAATTCAATAATCTAGCCTCTGGCCGCTATAGCGGCGGTGGGTTTACCAATATCAGCGGCACCTTTGTCAACGAAGGCACGGTCGAACACGGCGGGGTCATTAGCGTCGGTCGATCAGGGCAATATATTCAGAAGCTGGCTGTGGGTTCGTCTACGACACCAACCACGACTACCCCTGATTCCCCCTTTGGTAATGCCGGGCGGGTACACATCGCTGCCGGTGATTTTATCATTAACCCACTTATTTCTAAGGCGGCGTCGGCGACGTATGACCAGTCTTCCACCGGCACAACCCAGATCGATGCGAGGCTGCAAAGCATCGGCGGGACCGTGCGCAACGCGGGCGCGATCACGGTCGGGGCCGCCGGTGAGTATCTCCAGCAAAGTCCCATCCCTCAATTCCTGGGGGGCAGCACCACCAATAGCGGCAGCTTCAGCAACGCGGGCACGACGAACATCAACACCGGGGTCTTTGAGAACAGCAGAGGCTTTTCCAATACGGGAACGGTCCGTATCGGCGAAAGTGCCTCCTTTACCAATAAAGACTCCGCTTTCTATTTTCAGCCGTTCGGCGGTACGACAAAAATCGATGGGAAGTTTATCAGCAGCGGAGATGTGCAGAACGGGGGGACGATCACCGTGAGCACAACAGGATTGTACAGTCAGGTAACTGGTAAGTCGTCGACCTCCTCTGCAGGTAATCCAGGAACCTTTACCAATGCGGGTGAAGTGCGTATTGGTCAAGGAACAGCATTTACCAATGTTATGCTTTCGATGCACCCGTCACCGTCGGGGGAGTACTTACAGCAGTCGAGCGGGACGACAAGAGTCGACGGTATATTCGCCAACAGTGCCCGGGTGGATAACGCAGGGGCTGTGACTGTCGGGGCAGGAGGGCAGTATGTCCAAAAAGCGACCCCCGGCGGCTCCCCCACGATGGGCACCACCAACAGCGGCACCTTTACCAACGCGGGTACGGTGCGCATCGGCGAAGGCACGGTCTTCAGCAACTTCCCACGGCTGGAACCGGGCTCGGCAGTTCCGGTTGGCGGGCAGTATATTCAACAGGCCGGCGGTACCACGCAGCTCAACGGCACATTCTTCAACGGCGGTGGGCGTGTGACTAACGACGGGACGATCACCGTCGGGGCGACGGGCATCTATAATCAGACGCGTTCAAGCGCGCCGGTCCCGGGGACCCCGATGACGGTCAACGGCGGGAACTTTTCCAATGCGGGATCTACCTCGATCAATGGCGGGTCCTTCAACAACCAAGGCCATGTCGCGAACTCCGGCTCGTTTCAGATCGCGGTCAACGGCGCGGCCACATTTACCAACCAAGGCAGCCTGGTGAATGTTGGAACATTGGAGGTGGGAACTCAAGGCCAGGTCACGGGCGCCGGCAGTTATGTGCAGAACGTCGCGATAGCCCAAACCATCGTCAACGGGACGTTCGCCCACACGATCAGTCTTCAGGCCGGCACCTTGACCGGAGCGGGGACGATTCAGGGAACGGTGCAGAACAGCGGCGGCCTGCTGCTGCCCGGCAACAACGGCCTGGGGATTCTCACGATCAAAGGCCAGTACGCGCAAGGACTCGGTGGAACCTTCGGCGTCAACCTGGCAGGGTTCAATCCGGGTGTGACCCACGGCCTGCTCGCGGTGCAAGGGACAGGAACCGCAGTGACATTGAACGGGAATCTTAAGGTCGGACTGCTCAACGGGTTTACCCCGTCGCTGGGCAATACCTTTGGCATCCTGACTTGCACGGGCTGCACCATCGGCGGAAATCTGCGCGGTCTTTCTTTGCCGGCGTTGGCCTCAGGTCTGGACTGGTCGGTCCGACTCGTGGATGCGCTGGGCACGCTGCAATTGGCGGTGGTCTCGTCCCCCACCGCCTCTGCCCCCGAACCGGCCACGCTCGTTTTGGTTGGCTCCGGGTTCGCGGGATTACTGGCATGGAGACGGCAGAAGAGCGGGAGAACCAAACGGTGAGGCCGGAACGTCACCGGGACTATTACAATGCAACCATTACGTTGTGTGACGCGAAAAAAGAGATTGTAACGATTACGGCCGGCGGGATTTCGGCGTAAGTACTCCATCGTGATGCGGCCCTATCGCAGAGGAGGATGACGATATGCCTACGAGATCAATGCGACGCCTGACGGTATTCATACTCGGCCTGTGCCTGTCGGCGCCGTCGCTGGCCGGAGCCGGCTCGATCGTCTTTTCGGACTTCGGAGCGATTCTGGACACGGTCGATGCCTTTCGATCCGCCATCGGAGGCGCCAACAACGGCAATGCCGCCGGGCCCTTCACGACGGGCCGCAGAGAAATCAATTGGGATGGCGGCGGGGCCAATGCGCAGCCCTTGGTCAACATGCCCAAAGACCTGTTCTTGAATAATCGCGGCGCCTTTTACGAACCTCCTGCCACGACGTTTTCGATCAGCGGCCAAGCCGCGCCCAACGACGCGACGCTGGCGCGGTTCGGCAACATCAATTCCACCTATCCCAACACCTTCACCTCGTTCAGCAGCCCGCGTATCTTTGCCCCGACCAACAGCATTGTCACGGAGCAACTGTTCTTTCAGCCCGGATCGAACAAGAATATTCCTGCCGTCACGACGGCGTTCGGCGCCGTGTTCACGGACGTCGATCGCGCGCGGACCACGTCGATCGAGTATTTCGGGGCGAACAACAAGTCACTGGGTAAGTTCTTCGTGCCTCCCGCCAACAATGGCCTGTCCTTTCTCGGCGTCAAGTTCGACGGCGGCGAGCTGATCAGCCGGGTGTCCATCACCACCGGCGATACGGTGCTGGGTCCGAATGACGGAGGCGCCGTCGATGTGGTGGCCATGGACGACTTCATTTACGCCGAGCCCAAGTCCGCGGCGGCGGCAGGCGCGCCGGAACCGGGGACCTTGCTCCTGCTAGGCGGCGGCCTCGTGGGGCTGCTCTGGACACGCAGGTCGGTGAGGCTGACGTTGCCCTCGTGAGGGGTGCCGCCGGCTATTTCTCCTGAGGGGCTGGAAGGACCGGCAGGTGGCTGAGGCATGGTCTTTATCCGTGGCTGTTATGGCAAAGTGGAGCGGGCGTTGCTGCCTTGTGGCCCTTGTGCCGCTCCTGGTTTCATGTTCCGAGCCGCCGGCCGATCGGGCCGCCCGGCACGAACATCGCGGGGATGCCTACGTTGAGCAGGAGCAGTTCCGCGAGGCGGTGATCGAGTATAAAAACGCCGCGCGGGATAGTCCCGCTCGAGCCGATCTGCACTGGAAGCTGGCCTCGGCCGCGTTACGCACCGGCGATGTGTCTGCCGCCTTCACGGCGCTCAAGCGAGTCGTGCAGCTTGACCCGCGGCACTTCGACGCGCATTGGTCGTTAGGGGATCTCTATCTGGCCGCCGGGAAAACCGGCGAAGCCGAGCAGCTCGCCGAAGGCCTGCTCCTCGCGCGTCCTCAGCATCCCGCCGGATATCTGCTTCGTGCCGGCGCCTCCCTCGCCCAGGACAAGATCGCAGAGACTATCGACTCTCTCAAACAAGCCGCTGCGCTCGATCCCACCATGCTGCGGCCCCGGATTGCCCTTGCCAATCTCTATTTCACCCGGCGCGATTTCAAGGAAGCCGGCGACTGGTATGCCCGAGCGCTGGAAGCTGACCCAGCCTCCGTGGAGGCGCGCTTGGCCCACGGGTATTTTTTGTGGGCCACGGGAGCGGTGGCGGAGGGGAAACAGGAATTTCAGAAGGCGCTGGAGATCGGCCGGGATCAGGAATTCGTCAAACTCCTGCTCGCCGAGCGGTATGTGGCGCTCGGCCGTCGCGATGAGGCCGAACAGGAGCTGGCCGGACTCGTTTCCGGTATGAATTCCCGCAAGGCCCGGAAAGCCCTCATCGAGTTGAAGCTGGCCGGCGGGCAGGTAGCGGCAGCCAAGCCCTTGGTGAACAGCCTGCTCGAGGCCGATGAGCATGATGCCGTAGGCCTTTACTTCCAAGGGCGCATCGCCTTCGCGGAAAATGATGTGCTGCAAGCGGTGAGTCTGTTCGAGCAATCCATCGGACTGGATGCGGCCCTGGCCGGACCGCACCTCTACCTCGGCCTGGCTCGGGCGGCGCAGGGCCGTCTCGATGCCGCGCAGAAAGAACTCCAGGAAGCGATCAGGTTGCAGCCGGACAACGACACGGCCCATCTGACGCTCGCGAAGTTGTCTCTCGTTCAGCAACAACCGGCTGAAGCAGAACGTCATGCCTGGCAGGCGTTACGCTCGAACCCGTCGAACCCCGAAGCCGCGCTCGTCGCCGGAGACGCCCTGGCCCAAGCGAAGAACTGGGCCAAGGCTGAAGAGGTGTACGGCGAAATCGTCAGGCAACTTCCTGGACAAGCGGCCGGGTATGTGAAGCTGGCTGCGCTCCACCGGTTGCAAGGAAAGTCTTCCGAGGCGGTGCCGTTGTATGCGCAAGCCCTCGCCCGAGCCCCGCATGATCGGATGATTTTGCAGGATTATCTGGCGGCGCTCGTGGAATCCAACCGGGTTGCTGAGGCGGACCGCCTCCTGCAGGCGCATCTGGCCAACGCCGCGCGTGATGCGGATATCTGGCGACTCGCCGGACGGCACTATGTGGCTCAGCGCCGGCTGGATCAGGCCGAGAAGGCCTTCCGGAAGGCGGCCGACTTGGCGCCGGATGCGGCCCTGGTGCACTATGAACTCGGTCAGCTGTATCTCTTCGAGCGCAAACTGCCCGCCGCCGAGGCGGCATTGCAGGCCGCGTTGAAACGCGAGGAGAGCAATCCGGAGATCCATACGGCTCTGGGCATGGTGCTGGCGTCGGAGGGGCGGACCGATGCGGCCGATGGCCACTATCGCCGGGCCGTGCAGCTTGACCCGCATCATGCCGTGGCGGCGAATAATCTGGCCGCCAGCTTAAGTGAGCAACAAGAACTGGACGATGCGCTGGGGCTGGCCCTCGGCGCGCTCAGCCGGGCCCCATCGAATCCTGCCATCAAAGATACCCTCGGGTGGATCTATTACAAAAAGAACCGGTTTGAGGATGCCCATCGGCTGCTCGCCGAAGCGTCGGCGGCACTTCCGCAGCATCAGATCGTCCGATACCACCATGCGCTGACGCTCGCTAAGGTCGGCAAGCAGGAGGAGGCGCTGGCCGAATTGAAAACAGCGCTCTCGATTCCTGGCGTTTTTCCAGAGGCTGATCGCGCTGCTCGGATGATCGCATCGAATAAGGTTGAAGACTGATCTTGCAACCGTAGCGCTGATGGTGAGTGAGGCCGGCCCGTGGAGAACTCGTTCGTCAATTCTTCTCAAGCTCTGGAACACGTAGAACCACGACGCGAGCTCGCGGGCGACCGCGCATTCCGCTTCCGCCATGATCAAATCTGGCTCCGGGCATTTGGAGTCGGCATTCCTCTCGCAATCCTCTGCGCTCCCATCGCCGGCGACCTCGTCGATCTCTGGTGGAACCGGTACGGCTTTTCGCACGGGTTCCTCGTGCCGCTGGTCAGTCTGTACCTGGGCTGGCTCCAATGGCCGAGGTTGCAGCAGATCCCTCCTCAGCCGGCCGTCGTGACGGGATGGCTCTGGCTGGCCTCGGCGACCGTTGTGCTGCTGGCGAGCGAAGTCGCCGGTGTCATCACCACGGGAAGCGCGGCGTTCATACTGGTGCTCGCCGGGCTCGTGCTGCTGTTATGCGGGTACACCTACCTGAAAGCGCTGGCATTTCCGCTCGCCTATTTGCTGTTCATGACACCGGTGCTCGACGTCCTGACCGAGCCGCTGGTCTGGCCCTTTCAACTCCTGACCGCCGGCATGTCGGCGAATCTGTTGCAGGCGCTCGGCATTCCCGTCCTGCTGGATGAACACATCCGTCTCATTCTGCCTACCGTGACATTGGAAGTGGTGCGCGAATGTAGCGGAGCTGGGTTGCTCATCGCTGTCTTGGCTATCGGACTGCCGCTCGCCTACCTCACGCTGCAGGCCTGGTGGAGCCGGATCATCTTGGTGCTGTCCTCGGTGGCCGTCGCGATTGTGGCGAATTGGGTACGCGTGGCGGTCATGGGGATCTACGCGCAAGCGGGCGGCAAGGATTTGCACGGGCCCTACCACATTCTCCAGGGACTGTTCGTCGATTGGGTCGCATTCGGGTTCTTATTTCTCGGGGCCTGGTTGCTGGGCAGATTGGAGAGAGTTGCTCCAGGCGTGACGTCACCCGCGGTGCAGCAATGGTCTCCGGGACAGATTCTGCCGGCGACGGCCTTGCCTCGTGCTTGGTGGCTGGCATGCATCACCCTGACGGCGGCGGCGCTCGCATTGTATTCGCTCGATCGCGGAGCAAGCGGACTCACAAAGGATCTGGCGACATTTCCGGCCGTAATCGGGGACTGGGTCGTGGACTCCGAGCCGAACCACGAGCCGCTCGCCCTGTTGCCGGATGCCGATCAGTCTCTTGCGCGGACCTATCGAACGTTTGACGGCCGGCGCGTGCATCTGTACATCGTGTACACGAGGTCGCAACGCCAGGGAGCCGAATTGGTGGGCATGGCAACGGCTCCGCTTCATGAGAAGGCCATCGCAACGGCCGTAGCGCTGGGGGCGGGAACGCAGGCGGCGAATCGCACGAGCCTAGACCAGCGCCGGCAATCCATTCCGGCGTTGTTTTGGTATCACGTCGATGGGACGGGCTATGCGGGCCGATATCAGGCCAAATTGGCTACGGTCACCCAGGCCCTTCTGCGCGGTCGCACCGATGGAGCCCTCGTGCTGCTGTCCGCCGAGCCTCGCGATGATCAGAGCGCAGCGCAGTGGCGAGCGCAGGAAGAGTTTGCCGGACTGCTGGTTCCCCTCATGCGGGAGTATCTCCCATGAAGACGGGCGCGCAGCTGACCATCCGTTCCGTCACGTCCCTTGAGGCCTTCAAGGGATTGGCCCCAGAATGGGAGGCATTGCTCGACAGGGTGCCGGGTCATAGCCTGTTCCCCACGTGGGAGTGGTTGTACTCCTGGGCCACGCATTATCTGGGAGACGGGCAGATCAGAATTCTTCTGGCGTTCGATGAGCGCGAACGTCTGGTCGGTATCGCGCCGTTCTTCCTCCGTACGAGAGGACAAGGCGTGATCTCTGTTCGAGAGCTGAGGTTTCTCGGCAGCGAGGCCGTCTGCTCGTCCTATCTCGATTGTCTTGCGCAGGAGCCTCACAAGCCTGCCCTGATTCAGAGCCTCTATCACTATTTGTTTACGGAGGCGCGTGGTCAGTGGGACATCCTGACCTTATCTGATCTGCCGGCGGAGTCATCCACGCTCGATCTCTTCAGCGACCTGTTCGACCAGGCGGGAAAGGTCGGAGAAATCATCGGGACAACCTGCTGTCCGGTGATCCGGTTGCCGGGCGATGTCGCGACCTATCGAGCCGGGCTCGGGCGAAATCGGCGCTATGGCCTGCAACGAAAGATGACGCGCCTCCGGAAGGCCGGACGGTTGGAGTTCACCCGCGCGACGAGCCCCGCCGAGGTGGAGGACGCCTTTGAGTCGGTGATCGACCTCCATCAACGGCGCTGGAACAGTCGATCGGGCGGTGGCGTGTTTGCCGATGCACGGGCGAAACGGTTTCACCGGGAAATCGTGCGGGTCATGAGCGAGCGCGGCCGCGTCAGTATCGACCGGTTATTGCTGGAGGGGCGACCGATCGCCGGGATCTACGGATTTACCTATCGGGGCGTCTATTATTTTTATTTGCCGGGCTTCGACCCGGAGGCGATTCCACAAGCCAGTCCGGGACAGTTGCTGTTGCATCACCGTATCGAGCAGGCCCTGGGCGACGGCGAACGAATGGTGGATCTGCTGCAGGGCGCGCAGCCCTACAAGCTCGAATGGTCGAACGATGTGCGGCGATCCATCACCGTGCGCTGGTACAACCGGTCTGCGCGGGCCGTGGCGTTCAAGCTGCTGGAGAGCGGCAAACAGGCAGCCAAAATCCTGGTGCGGTAGCGCGGCGAGAAGCCGGTGCATGTTTGCGACGAGGAGGTGCCGGTTGTGAAACTGGTCGTGACCGTCGATGTGGAAGAGGATCAATGGGGCATCGTTCCGCACGCTCAAGCGACGGCGCGCAATGTGTATCGCCTTCCGAGGTTGCAGAAAGTCTTGAATGAGTTCGGCATCATTCCGGCGTACCTCCTGACCTACCCGGTGGTGCGTGACCCCTGCGCGGTCGGGATTCTGCGAGCCATCCTGCAGGCCGGCGAGTGCGAGATCGGGATGCACTGCCATCCGTGGAACACACCGCCCTATGAGGAGCGTTTGAACAGTCGCAACAGTATGCTCTGCAACCTCCCGCCGACCCTGCAATTCGACAAGTTGCAACGGCTGCACGAGGCCATCGAGAACCATTTGGAAATCGCTCCCGTGGCATTCCGAAGCGGCCGGTGGGGGTTCGATGCGGGAGTCGCCGGAAACATTGTCCGGCTTGGGTATCGTCTCGATACCTCTGTGACTCCCTACACATCCTGGGCACAAGCCTCCGGTCCCGACTTTTCAGACGTGTCCCCCCGGCCGTACACCTTCACCCAAGGTCTTCGTAACGGGCTGAATTCGAACGGCCGGCTGGCGGAAATACCGGCCACCATCGGCTATCTCCATGGGGAGTTTCAGGCCTGCGCCAGATTGATCCAGCGGCTCAACCGCCCCCCGCTTGGCGGATTCAAACTCGGCAGCCTGCTGTCACGGCTGCGTCTCCTGCGGAAGGTGTGGCTCTCCCCCGAAATGGAAACGCCGGCCATGATGATGCAACTTGTCCGGCAGATGCGCAGCCAAGGGTATGAATGGCTCAACCTCGTGTTCCACTCGTCGGCGCTGCTGGGCGGATGCGGACCGTTCGTGCGCACAAAAGACGACGAACCGCGGTTTCTGGACAACCTCCAGAGGTTCCTGCGCTTGGCCACTCAGGCGGGAGTTCAACCCGTTCCTCTCTCCCAAGCCGCCGGCTCGGTTTCGGCCGGGTCGAACCGGATGGGGTCAGCTCGGCCTGTGACTTCACAAAGCTATTTGCCCGATCGTGTGATGCCTACATACAACGTCGCAGAACCGACCGCCGCGCAGCGTGGCATCGCGGTCGCCGTGAGCCAGGCGCCTCCCACCAGATGAGGGTATCGAAGACCAAGCCCGTTGAGACGCATCGGGCGCCGCTTACTTCCCCGCATGCTGGCCGGGGAGGCGAAAGAACTTCGCGACGTCGTCAACGACCGGCACGCCGGTCGGATTGAACCAACTCAGCGCGCTCGCAATCCCCACATGCCCGATGTTTCGGTAGATCTCCGCCTGGACCTCTCCGCCCGTTGCCCGGATCCGCGCCACGAGTTTCTCCAGGTTGGAGAGCCTGACCGTGTTGTCCGCATCGCCATGGAGTAACAGCATCGGCGGCTGCCGGCCGTCAATGAAGGTGGTCGCCTGCATGGCAGGATAATTGCCGGGAGGTCCGAACATATCCTGCAGATCGGGCTCATCGGGGGAAAAGGCGTAAGGGCCGGCGAGCCCCGCAAAATCGTGGATCACAGAGGAACGATCTTTTCCTTCGTCGGCAAGATACCGGGCATCCGTGGCGAGAAGCGCGCCGATATGCGCCCCGGATGAATGTCCCGCGACATGGATACGCGCCGGATTCCCGTGATACCGGACAATGTTGTCGTGGACCCAGGCCAGCGCTTTGGCGCCATCCTGAACAAAAACAGGGAAGCGCACGGCAGGATACTTTCGCACGTCGGGAATGACGACGATAAAATTGCGGTCCGTGAACGTTTTGCCGACGAACCGGTAGTCGTCTTTGTCCCCGAACGTCCAGCGACCCCCGTAAAAGAAGACGATGACATCCAGGTTCTGGCCCTCTGATCCGGCCGGACGATAGATGTTCAGTTGTTGGGACTGCTCGGTTCCATAGGCGACGCCGGCAATCTCGTCCATATCTCCGAGGCGAGACGGGACATTGATCAAGGTGAAGCCCGCCTGCGCGCACGCCGACGTCACCGAGAGCAGGCAGATCATCGCGATCCGGCACAGATGTCTCATATTCATTCTCGTTCCTGGCTGCTCCTCCTCCCATCAAGGTTGATGCGAGGTCTCCTGATCCGATTCCCAAATCAGTCCATCGTAGCAAGTTTCAGAGCCCTTTTCTCCAGAGAACCCTCACAGACGTGGACTCGACTAGGGAAATGCCTTGTAGACAATACGTACAGCGGTGCTATGGTCACGTCACCAGGCTGAATTGCGGCTGAATCGCGCCGGTGTCACCGAAAGGGGCGAGTTCCCTATGACGTCATTGATGGGCCGGTACACAGCGCAGACCTATGCATTGATGCGTATCGTGACCGGGTTCTTGTTCCTCTGGCACGGGACGCAAAAGCTGTTTGGTGTGCCCCTGCCGCCGCCGATGCAACTGCCGTCCTTTGTCGTCGCGGTGGCGGGCCCGATTGAGCTCTTCGGTGGATTCCTGGTCATGATCGGCCTCTTTACGAGTTGGGCGGCGTTTCTCTGCAGCGGGTTGATGGCCTTTGCCTATTGGATGGCGCATGGCACCCAAGCGCTCCTGCCCATCCAGAACATGGGCGAGCTGGCGGCGTTGTATTGCTTTGTGTTTCTCTATCTCTCGGCGCAAGGTTCCGGCATCTGGAGCGTGGATGCGGCACGCAAGTCGGGCTAGATGCATTCCAACGACGACATGAGCCATCGGCTGCGGATCAAGACGACCGCGCCGAAGCAAATCATCGACCTCACCGATACGATCCAGGGATTGATTCAGAAAGCCAACCTGAACCAGGGGCTGTGTTCCGTCTTCGTGAGTCATACGACCGCGGCGATCACCACCGGAGAAATCGGGGAAGGGACGGAGCAGGATTTTTTGCAGATCATAGAGGAGATCATTCCTCGCATTCAGTTCCGCCACGCGCACGATCCTTCACATGCCTGGTCCCATATGGCGTCCTCTCTCCTGGGCCCATCTCTGACAATTCCTGTGTCGGCCGGTCGACTCGTGGTCGGAAGCTGGCAGTCCGTCATGCTAGTGGAGTTGGACGGCCCGCGGGAGCGCGAGGTCTCTGTCACGTTGCTCGCCTCCTGACCGATGTTCGCCCGGGTGACTCTCCGCCGCTCAGGCGCAGAAGCCCCGTTCCCACAATGAGCTTCTCGATGGCCATTCGTCTCCTTTTCCTCGGCATCGCGCTGACAGTGTTGCCGGGATGCCTCTCACCTATTGCGATGCATCAAGCCGTACTCTCCTACGACCAGACCGTGACGCAGGTCAGCAGCGAGCAATTGCTCTTGAATATCGTTCGGGCTCGCTATCATCGGCCGGTGCACTTCACGACGGTATCCAGCGTGGCCGCGACGTTTGATTTTCGCATGACGGCCGGCATTACTCCGCCGGAGGGGGACTCCCGCGGGCTTGTGGCGCCGTTGTTCAGCACGACCGTGGCCGAAAATCCCACCGTCACGATCATTCCGATGGACGGAGCCGAGTTCGAACAACGCCTCCTGACGCCGCTGGAAGAACAGCGATTTCTCGCGCTGCTCGAACTCGGTGGTGATCTGGGAATGGCTCTCCGGATGATGGGCGCCGCCATGCGGGTGGAGACAGACAAGGGTGTGGTCGTGGTGAAAAATGATCCGGGCATTCCCGGGGAGTATGAGGATTATCGCCGGAAAAGTCTGCATCTCAGCGTCTTGCATCGAAACCATCGTCTCTTCATCGAGCCCGTGATGGTCGAGCAAGTGTGGGAAGGCATCATGGAGAAGGGGCCTTCACCCGCCGATGTGCTCCAAGCGCTGGACAAGGGATATCGCTGGAGGAGAACGGGTTCCGATCGGTACACCTTGAATCGGTCGCGGGTGCTCCTTTGCAATTACGATGTCGCGCGGCACCCTGATTGGCGTAGCGAGGTGTTCAAAGACCTGTTGGATTGGCCGCCCAACGAAATTCTGGTCGATATCCGGCCCGACTATCCGGGCGGGGAAGTGCCGTTCCAGGGGCGCATCAGTCTGCGCAGTTTCAACTCCGTGCTGCAGTTCCTCGCCCGCGGCATGAGTGATCGCCGGGAGTACGCCGTCGACCAAGACCCACGCACAGGCCTCGTCCAGGTTAATCCGCCCCACACACTCGAGATCGTCGAGACGAGCGCCGTGCCTCCCAATGCCGTCTTTTCTATCAAGTACAACGATCGCGTGTATTCCGTGGAGGAAACGCCCGCTGCGGCAGGAGAAGGGGCGAACTGGAATTTAAAAGCGTTCAGCATGTTGTACCAACTGTTTCAGATGACGCAGAAACCGGTCATGGCTCCTGTGCCGGGCATCGCGATCGCCAAGTAGCGCCGAACTCTTTTGCATCACTCTTTCAAAGAATAATTTACATCTACGACTTACACGGTGTCCTCATTCACGCGGATCGAATGTCATCACTCGACGCCGAAGTGGGAAAGAAAATGTTGCGTCATACAGCGCATTGATCCGGCGCTCACGTCTCAGAACATTTTGCGTCTAGATATTGAGGGCGACTCACAGAGATCCCCCAATTGTTGTGTCGGAAAGTTGGCTCGAGCCGCTCATCAAAAATTCGTAGTGTGTAGTCTGGAGAAATCTGCTAGGGTTGGGGCGCATTGGCCCTGATGAACACATAAGTCCGCCGCGATTCGAGGAGGTCACGATGCCTAGTCCTCAACTCGAGCCCACCACGACTCGGACGCTCACGTGCCTGCACATGCGACTGATCGATCGTATCCGGTGCGAGGATGAACAGGAGCCTCCCCGGTATCGATGCCTGGAATGCGGGGCCGTCATTCAAGAGCCTAAGCCTGCCGCAAAGACCTCCGCATAATCCTCCCCTCAAGCGTTCGGCTCGCGTCCGATCGCGAGGGGAATCGGCTCACAGGCCAACATTGCCTGCTCGGATGCAGCCTGCCTGCGCATGAATCTGTTCCTGTCACCGCTTCTTTCACCATCGCTTCGCTGATATCCTCGGCTGAATGCTTCATGCCAGGCTCGCCGGCCGGTTTGCCTGCCGGTTGCAGCCATGATCATCGTTCAGTAGAGTAAGAGTGCGGATCATGATTCCGCGTCCGGCGGGCAGGTCTCTGTAACCACTCACAAGGAGACATCAAGGGTGAGTCGTAACAAGTTGGTGGCGGTCGGGTTGCTCCTCTGGTATCTGGCCGTGTCGGTCTGGATGGCCCAGGCCCCGGTCGATCCTCAATTCTGGTTGCTGGCGAGTATTCTTCCGGCCCTGTTCGTCGTGCTCCTGGTGGTGACGCATCGGATTCTTCCTTTCTCGCATACGTCCTATGCGCTGATCACGGCCTTTCTCACTTTGCATACGATCGGCGTGCACTACACCTATGCGGAAGTGCCGGTCGGACTGTGGATGGACAAGGCATTGCATCTGGGACGCAATCATTTTGATCGCATCGTGCATTTCAGTTTCGGCTTCTTGCTCGCCTATCCGATGGAGGAGTTGTTCCGTCTGAGCGCCAGCATCCGGGGATGGGTGGTGTATTATCTGCCGGTCATGACCGTGCTGGGGCTGAGCGGGTTGTGGGAAATCATTGAATCGTGGGTGGCCCGCGCCGTGCATCCGGAGCTGGGCGTGACCTATTTAGGGTCGCAGGGTGATATCTGGGACGCGCAAAAAGACATGGCCGCTGCGCTCTATGGCGCCCTGCTTTCTATGACGATTCTCTTGATCCTCCGCGCGCTGCGGGGCGCGGAGACAACCTTGGAGTCAGAAGCGGCCTTTTCAGAGTAGCCTGAAACATGCTTGCAGCAGCCAGACAGCACGAAAGCGGTCTGCAGCCCGCCCATCGCCGGATTGCGATGGGGCTGTTGCTGGGGTATGGCGTGATCTGGATCTGGTTGGCGATCGAGCCGGTCAGCCGCCAGGATTGGTTGCTGGAAAATCTCCTGGCCGTCGCACTCGTGGCGGTGCTTGTCCTGACCTACCGGCGCTTCTCATTTTCTCTCACTTCCTACTCGCTCATCGCCGGATTCATGGTGCTCCACGCAATCGGCGCCCACTACACCTATGCGGAAGTGCCGTTCGGTTTCTGGCTCAAAGACCTGGGAGGATTGAGCCGGAACCCGTTCGACAGAATCGTCCATTTTGCCTATGGTCTCCTGCTGGTCTATCCCTTGCGGGAATTGCTCGTGCGTCTGGCAGGGGTGCAGGGGAGTTGGGCTTATGTGATGCCGGTGAGCAGTATCCTCGCGCAGAGCGGGTTTTTCGAGGTGGTTGAAGCGATCGTCGCGATGCTCGTCAGCCCGGAATTGGGGAGCATGTACCTCGGCACCCAGGGAGATGAGTGGGATGCCCAGAAAGACATGGCGGCGGCTTTCGGCGGTGCCGTTCTGACGATGGTGATGACGGCGGCCCTCTTCGCGCGTCAGCATCCGCAGGAGCAGCGCTCTTCAATCCGCCATGCGCCAAGCGTGGTCCATTAGGACTCGACTCCGGCATACCGCTGCGCCGCTTCCGCAATGGGCCCCGTTACGGCCAATAGATTGCCTTGGCCTTCACATAGGCGAACACCACATCGCGCCGCGCGACCATGCCGACCAGTTTCTGATCCTTCACCACCGGAACGCGAATCAGATGCCGCTCCTGCAGCAGATGAATCAGTTGCATGATCGGCGTCTCTTCCGTGGTACTGATGACGTCTTTCGTCATCATGTCCGACACGGAGACCTCCCGGAGATCTTTCCCCTGCTCGACGGCCTTCAGCAGGTCAAACTCCGTAACGAGCCCGCGCAATGTGCCGTCCTTCTCGACGACCGGTAAGCTCCCGAAGCTGTGTTCGCTCAAGATTTCCGCGACGGTCATGGCGCTCGATGTCGGGCTGGTCGTGACCACGGCATCTTCCATGATCTGTCTCACCACCAGCGAGTCGGGATTACAGCCTCGTGCGAAATATTCTGTGGCCCTCATAGGATCCTCCTTCTACGGGTGTCTGTGGAGTGAGTGACAGGATACCGGGACTGAGGCAGACCTCCCTCACACAGGAAAAGAGCAAGCCTGATGCCTGCCTGCTCACGCCTGCTCTCTGCCGTTTACACACAGAGCCATAGAGCGGTGTTCGCGGGGCATCGATGGACCGGCTGTGGATATTCGCGCCACCTCGAAACCGTCGGACTGCGGAAAATCTCCGCAGTTCAGCACGGGCAATGGTCGCTGATCGAGCAATTCGTTCCGATTCACGGCCCTCCGCCAGGCAGAGGTCGTGGCATGCCTGTTGCGGTTGCACAGGTGAGCCGGTGGAGCGTTTCGGACATCCGCCTGCGGGAATCATTGTGACGTGGGGTTAGTTCTGGATCGGGATCAGGAGCCCAGGGAGGATGGCGACCACAGTCCGTACCGTCGGCGTGTTGGTCACGATGGTGACGCTCTCACTCGCCGCCTGCGCGCCGCCTACGCCCAAGCTAGAACCGCGGCCTGCCTCCGTCCCGCACCACATCGAGCCTGGCCCGCAGGAGCCCGTTCGAGAGATGGATCCTTCCTTTCGCCCGCTGGCGCGGAAAGGCAGCGTGAGGGCGGCGGCTCAGCATGGGTAAGCGCATCCTCATTATCCAGGGCCATCCTGACGGGCAGGCTCGCCACTTTTGCCATGCCTTGGCCGACGAATATGCGAAGGGTTCCGAAGAGGGTGGCCATGCAGTCAGGCGGGTCGAGGTCGCGATGGTGAACGTTCCGCTCCTGCGCACGAAGGAGGATTTCGAGACTGGGCAACCGTCGGAGTCTATCAGGCAGGCGCAAGAGGCGATACGCTGGGCCGATCACCTTGTGATTCTCTATCCGTTGTGGTTGGGATCGATGCCGGCTCTGCTCAAAGGATTCTTTGAGCAAGTGTTTCGCCCTGGGATGGCTTTCGACTATGGGGCGAAGGGGGCGATGGCCAAAAAGTTGCTCGCGGGGAAGTCAGCTCGTGTGTTCGTGACCATGGGGATGCCGGCACTGGTCTATCGATGGTGGTACCTTGCTCACAGCCTCAAAAGTTTTCAGCGCAATATTCTCGCATTCTGCGGCATCAGGCCGGCAAGAGCGACGCTCATCGGAGGCATTGAGAGTCTGAGTGAGAAGCAGCGCGCCGGATGGTTGGATGAGGTCAGGAGATTGGGACAGCGCGCGGAATAGACCGGGGGTCGCGTAACTCCGTCCTGGCTCCAAGAGACGGCATCGGTTTGCGCATTACTGGCGGGCTACCGGAGGCGTGATGCGTGTTTTCGCCAACGAGGTATCGGCGAACATCTCGTCGCGAATCTGCGCGACGGCTTGACCCAGCGCTCGATTGAGGCGATCGCCGGGATGCACGTCGCTGTTGGGTGTGTAATCTTCGTCGAACGAGGCATGCCCGACATAGGATCCGATCACCTCGCCCGTGGGCTTGAGCAGGGTCAGCGTGAGATGGATCTCGCCATTAGTCTTATAACTATTCACGCGGAATAGACTGGCGAGCTTGTTGGAATAGTAGGGGAGGAAGGCCCACAGTTTCCGGCGGTCGTGTTCGAAAAACCGGTCCACGCGCCCGGTGAGGATCAGGTCAGGTGCCGGATCATAGGTGCTTACTTTCCGAAACACCCGGTGCGCCGCCAATTCCGCCGTCACCTGTTGGGTGATCGATTGCGTCAACTGCGAGGGCGGGTGATTCGAATAATCATCGGCGACGACGCCATAGTGTGCATGCCCGGAACGCAGGTCGTCGGCGGCGACAAAAGGATGCACCTCAACGGCGGCATCGATCGTACGGTTGAATTCGGCAGGAGGCAGCACGAGGTGCGGTTCAAAGGTCGTCGAACAACCGGCGACCGACACCACGAGCAGCAATCCCTGGAGTGTTCTGTGCAGAGCCGTCACCATGGCCCATTGTAAGACCAGGATGCCGGCGGCACGTAACTAGGTGATTCCCCTGCGGGCCCTTTCCGTTACTGATTGTAGAGCAACTTTCGGCATTCGGCCAGAATGTAGACGGGCCTCGTGTCCTTACCGTTCTTATCCGGGTTGTGACCGATCGCCATCCCGGTGATCACCATGCCCGGTGGACATTTCCAATGATCGACCCTCAGCATCCCGCCCAACCCGAACGCATCCGGCACCTTGTCGCTGAGAGAAAAGTCATCGACAGACCGCCCGTTGACGCCGGCCGAGTGAATCGCCTGGGCGCCGGTATGTTCCAAGGCGATTTGTAGCAGGCTCTTCGAATTGGTGAGACGGTTAGAGACCTCGAAAATTCCAAAGGTCAGGCCTTGGCTCGGCGCGGTGGTTTCGAACAGAGTGCCCTCCTTCTCTAGGTTAAACAAAAAGTCCGATTTCTTGGCAGGTCCCGCCATAGTCCCGTCCACCGCCAAGTCGCGGCAGGAGAACCGGAAGGATTCCCAGGTTCGATTATTGACCTCCTTGATCGAAACGCCGGAAACCACCCCGTTGGCAAAGAGGTCGAGGCAGGAGATGAAACGGCTTTCGACGACCTTGTCTTTCAGAAAGTCCAGATCATTGCAGGCCCGCCACACGGACCCGACCGGTCCGGAGATGGGAACAGTCTTCGGCACGCAACCGGCGACGATAAACGTGCGTCCGTCAGTGGAGGTGTATTGTGCGTCCTTTGTATCCAACGGGGTCTTGTCGAGAACGTACCCTTGCTGGTGGGGGATCGTCACCGTCACGTCTGAGCCGGCCTGGGCCCAGAAGCCTTCCGTCAGCGCCAGTTCCTGTGGATGATCGTAGTAGCGAACCGTGCCTTCCCTGATCACCTGGTTCAGCGTGACCCCAGTCGCGGCGGCGGCCGGAAGGGCCAAGGCTGCCAACAATAAGATGCTGATCAATGCGGTAAATCGTGCCATGGTCTATCCTCTCTCAATCGGCGCGCCGCTCGTCCTAACGGTTTCCGCCGCGGCGGGATGAACGATCCTGCTCCAGCTGCCTGAGCTTCGCTTGCAGCGCGGCAATGGTTTCGTGCTGCTGAATGGCGTGCAGCGTCAATTCCTCGATCTTGCGCAGGAGCTTCGACTGCATCTCGCCGAGACTGACCCCGGATTCGGCGACGTCTGCGGCGCTCGGCATATCCGGCAGATGCCGGTGGTTCCGGATATAGGTCGCCACTTCAGGAAGCGCCGCCGGCCGGTAGTCCGGATGAAAGACATCGTCCGCCCAATCCTTGATGAGCTTGATGCGCACCTCTTCAGCCAGGATCTTTCCGCCGACTACGAGTCGGTAATCGGCGGGAAGCCGCTCGGTCAGATTGTTCACCCCCACGGCGATTCCGCGTCCAACGGCGAGGTCGAAGACACCATCCGGCACCAGATCGATTCTGGTAGCGGCGCCGCCGAGATACACGCGCTTGGTATCGGCTTGGAACACCGTGACGGTCGAGTCTCTGAAACTCGAACGGAGGCTGAGCAAAATCTCTTCATCGCCGGAGAGGGGACGCTGGATCTCCAGCAGCGGCTTCTTGCCTGCGCCCGGCGAGGGTTCGAACCCGAGCGCCACGTTCCCGGGCCGCCACAGCGCTCCGGTCGGCTGGTTGGGTCCGTTCCATTGATCCGCTCGGGCAATTGCCGCCGTCGTGCCGAGCAGCACGAGCGCCATCGCCGCAGCCTTCACGTGGATGTACGTAGTCATGTCGAGGTCCTCCTTGTGTCGTCATCGGACAGGTAGATCTGCTGAGGTTGGAGATATAGCAAGGATCCTGCCTTGCCGTTTCTCGCCCGGAATGCCCTTTGTATGCTGCTCCTGCAACAGCCCTCCGCGGTCCCGACGGCGCGAGACTGTATCTCTCTCGATACGGAGACGCGCAATGAGATACGACCGGCTCGGCGCCGTCGAGCCTCGATTTGACAGCGCCTGCCTCGCCGCGTAGGTCTGGCCGAGCGTGTTTTCCATTCACCGAAAGGACGAGACGATGGCCGGTCGCCTACTAGTTCCTGATCGATTGCTGCAACTCGGGTTCGGGTTTTGGGGGTCAAAGACCTTATTGTCGGCGGTGGAGCTCGGTCTGTTCACCGAACTCGCCCGACGCTCGCTCGATGCCAGGGCGTTGGCGAAACGGCTGAAGCTCCATCCGCGAAGCGCGCGCGACTTCTTCGACGCCTTGGTCGCGTTGGGGATGTTGAAGCGAGTGGGCGCGAAGTATGCCAACACTCCCGAGACCGCCTTCTTCCTGGATCGCGCCAAACCGGGTTATGTCGGCGGCATGCTGGAGATGTGTAATGCGCGGCTGTATGGATTCTGGGGATCACTGACCGAGGCGCTGCGCACGGGCCGGCCGCAGAACGAAATCAAAACGGGAGACGATTTCTTTGGCACGCTCTACGCGGAACCGCAGCGGCTGGAAGGATTTCTCAAAGCCATGACCGGGCTGAGTCAGGGTACGGCCCGAGCCATTGCCGCGAAATTTCCCTGGAAACAGTATCGCTCGTTTGCCGACATCGGCTGCGCCCAAGGCGGCGTCGCGGTCGAAATCGCGCTGGCGCACCGGCATCTCACCGGCCACGGGATGGACCTTCCCGTGGTACGGCCGGTGTTCGAGGCCTATATCAACACCAACAAATTGCAGAAACGCGTGACGTTTCACCCTGGAGACTTTTTCAAGGAGCCCTTGCCCAAGGTGGAGGTGCTCATCATGGGGCACATCTTGCACGACTGGGATCTGAAGGAAAAGATGATGCTCCTGCGCAAGGCCTATGCGGCGCTCCCGGCCGGCGGCGCCTTGATCGTGCATGAGGCATTGATCGATGATGCCCGCAACACCAACGCCTTCGGCTTGTTGATGAGCCTCAATATGCTCATCGAGACCGAGGGCGGTTTCGATTTCACCGGCGCCGATTGCCGGCAATGGATGAAGAAAGCCGGGTTCATACGAACAAAGGTCCAGAAACTGGCGGGGCCGGATTCGATGGTGATCGGCCTCAAATGACGCGGGGAACGGGGGAGGTTCGCCGATATTTTCTCCGCCTCGGCGCCTTGACAGGAGGAACCGACAAGCGTAGGTAATTCGTCAACAGACGACGAGGCCAACGAGCGTACCGCTCCAGAGCCCGAACGACCCGTTTCCAGGGTGGTTCGGGCTTTTTTATTGGTGATTGCCGGGAGGTCTACAAGCCCGGCTGTGGAGGAGGTGTCTTATGTCCCCGCATCGTTCACGCATCAACCGCCTGCTGGTTGTGCTCGCGCTGTCTTGTCTGGGGGGAGTCGCGCCGGTTCAGGCGGACTATGACGTCATCCAAGTGTCCGACGGGGGAACGGTCAAGGGGCAGGCCCTGTGGAAGGGAGCGATCCCCCAACTGCCGCCGCTCAGAGTGTTCGCTGATCTCGACGTTTGCGGAACGCAAGTGCCGTCGCCGGTATTGCAGATCGATCCGGCGACTAAAGGAGTCCAGGATGTGCTGGTGTACCTCGAGCGGGTGGAACGGGGGAAAGCGGCCGAGCCCGTCTACCGCCTGCCTATGGGTAAGGGGGCGTCTGTCCCCGGACAGACCTGCCAGTTCATCCGCACGGTGTTTCCGTTTGTGCGCACGTCACCGATCGGGTTGATCAATTTCGAGCCGGTACTCCACAACCCTCATTTCTTCACCGAAAAACAGGCCAGCCTGTTCAACCTGGCCCTGCCGACTCCGGATCGGGAAATCACCACCACATTGCTCCGTGCGCGCGGAGTGGGATTGCGATTGCTGTGCGATGTGCACGTGCACATGAACGCCTGGGCGGCGGCATTCGATCACCCGTACTTCGCCCTGACTGATTCGCAGGGGCGGTTTGAAATCGGCGGCATCCCGCCCGGCACCTATACGGTGGTGGCCTGGCATGCCGGCTATAACATTGTCCGGTTCAATGCCTCCCGTCCGATCTACGACGAGCCGCACGTCACCAAGAAAACGGTGACGATCGCACCGCGGGGGCTGGTCGACGCGCAATTCGATTTTCCTGCCCGCTCGGTGGAGGTCGATTGGAAAATTGCCGGCGGGGAGGAAGGCTCCCTTGAATAACCGAGCGTCGGAGCAGGCCGGCTCCGATGGAAGTTGCGACGACAAGGCGATGGAGAGGAGGAAGCGATGACACGTTCGATCATGCATGCCAGGGCGGGAATCGCAGCGCTGCTCGCGTTGTTCGCGCTGGTGAGTTACGAACTGAGCGGGCTCGTGCAGAAGGCCGAGGCCATTCCGGCCTTTGCGCGCAAATACGATTTCAAGTGCAACGTCTGCCACGTGCCGGGCTTTCCGAAGTTGAACGATTTCGGCAATCTGTTCCGGGATCGCGGGTATCAACTCGGATCCGATGCGGATTCACCGGTGTATGAAGGCATCGGAATGGGCTATTGGCCGGTGTCGATCCGGACGACCGTGGGATATCAGGCGGCGAATATCCGCACCGACGGGAGCGGCGTGACGACCGGAGGATTCGGGTTCACGGGACTGGACCTGTTGAGTTTCGGCACGCTGGATCGCAATCTGGCCTTCGGCGTCGTCTTCACGCCCGGACTCGGCAGCGCCGGCTTCGGCACGGGGGCGTCGGACGGCGACTTGGAAGCGGCATTTGTGCGGCTCATGCGGCTCGAACGGTTCCTGGGGGTGAAGAGCGCAAGCGGCGACTACCTGCTGAACCTGAAGGTCGGTAAGTTCGAACTCGATCTCCCGTTCAGCGAAAAGCGGAGCCCGACCTTGAACACCACATTTGCGATGTACCATTACATGCCGGGGACGCCCTACACGGCAACGATCGGCGGCACCTCCACCAGCTCGTATCTCAATCCCAATACCTTTGCAATCGGAGAGAACCAGCCTGGGGCGGAACTCTCAGGCATCAAGAAAACGGCAGGGACCGATGGCTATTTCCGGTATGCGTTCTCCGCCCTCGCGACAAACAGCTTTTCCGGTCCCTTGAGCGGCTGCGCGTCCGGCACCACCTGCGGCACGGGCGGAAGGAACATCAACTTCTATGGCCATGTCACCCAATCCTTCGGCGGGTACGGCATCGTCACGGGGCAGCGAATCGGCCTATTCGGCGCTTACGGCACGGCGCCCACCTTAGTCAACCCCACCTGTCCCACCTGCCAGGCCGTGGCCGGGAGCGGGCAGCCCTTCAGTCGCTTGGGGGTCGATGTGAGCCTGACGTTCAACGGAGAGTGGAACCTCTTCGGCGCCTGGATGTGGGGGAACGACAGCAAGAACATGTTCGTGTCGCAGGGCATTGCCGACGCGCAGAACGCATCCTGGAACGGCGCCTTTGTCGAGCTGGATTATGCCCCCGCGCTGTTGCCGATCCTCGACATGCCGGATTGGTTCTTCGCCTACCGGTATGATCTCATTCGCAACAATTGCCAGGGCGATCCGGCCTTTGCCAAGAACTATAACAACGTCGATTCCCATACGTTCCTGGTGCGCTATTTCATTCATCACTCGACCAGGACCGATTTGGCTCTGCATGCGGAGTACAATAGCTATCGTACCACCGGCGTGGGCGCGAACGGCGGCGACCTGCAGGGCCAGACCATGTTGGTGGGATTCGACTTCGCCTATTAGCAGGATGTGACAAACCTCTTCGTAACCTAGTGACGGAACGGATGACGAACCATACCACGATGAAGGAGCGCGGCTTTCGATGGCAGAGTGCCGTCACCGCGTTGGCCGGATATCTGGCGCTGGCCGGTTGCTCGACGATGCCGCCGGAGCCGCCCGTACCCTGTGTCGCCTGCGACGAGCAGCGAGTCGTCAGGGTGGTGCCGTTGGGGGCTACCCAGACGCATCAGCAGGAGGACCAGGTCCGTCAGCCGCTCCGTGTGACGCCGGAGGAATGGGGGTCCATCCTCCGGAGCGTCAGGGTGCGTAGTCTGCACAATCCTTTGCTGGGACCTGCCTATCGGGGCGACACCGAGCGGCTGTTTCACGATGAAGAGGTTCGCGATCTGGCAGCCTTGCTTCACCCGGCGTTCCAGCAAGCCAGGGCTCAGGAGCAAGTCGTCTTTGCGCTGGCGCGCCCCTCAGAAACAGGAGTGACGCAGGTGACCTCTGGAGCCTGGTTTGTCGAGGCGGGACACCTTCACCTCCGTCTGGCCAATTGCTTGGTGGCGGTGACGATGCCGTCCATCAAACGGCACATCTGGAAGAATCCCCTGTTCGCGGCCGGCTCAGACTACGAGTTGGTGCCGGGTGAGCAGCAGGCGTTGGTGACCAAATCCGACGGCGGGAGCCTGTTTCACCCCGACCCGGTAGAGTTGGTCATCAACGACTTCGGTCATCGCGAAGTGCCGACAAAAACCAATGCGGATGAAATGCCCACCAGTCCTTCGTCTGCTTCCTTGGAGGAACGGCTACGTATCCTCAAGCGCCTCCACGAACAGGGCATGATTACGGAAGACGACTACCGGACCAAGAAGCAGCAGTTATTGGATCGGTTGTGACCAGGACGGTCGTTTTCTGCGATCGTGGGCGAACAAGCGAGAGAAGTCTGACTTGCCTGCCTGTCTTCGCGTAAGATGCGGCCATGAAGCCTCGGGTATCCACATGGCCGCTTCCTTCGCAGGACGACTGGTCCACGCCGTTTGCCGAGGTCTTGCTGGAGCAGCTCGATCTTCACCCGGGGCTGAGCATCCTCGACATTGCGTCCGGTCACGGCATTCCAGCCTTCTATCTCGCCGACCAGGTGGGGCCGTCCGGCTCGGTGACCGGCATCGATGCGAGCCGCGCCCAGGTGACCCGCGCGCGCCTGATTCAAGGAGAGGCGCTGCCCTGGTTACGCTTCCAGTGCCTCGACATGCGGGCACTGCCTGCCGGCTTCCCGATGTTCGAGCGCATCACCGGCAATCTCTCCGTCATGTTCCTGCGACCGGACCGGTTTGAGGCGATGCGGCAACTGGTCGAGCACCTGGAGCCGGGGGGCCAACTGGTATTGACTTTTCCCTCGCTCGGCACGTTCGAGTCGATCTGGCAACGTATCGACCTGGAAATGAGCCGATACGGGCTGACCATCGAGCGTGAACGGTTGGCGGCGCATGTGGCGGAACGGCCTTCGGCAGCAGACGCGCGTGGATGGCTCGAACGGTTGGGGATGGAACGGATCGTGGCCGAGGAACGGCCGCTGGAGGTGATCAGCGGCGACGGTGCGGCGTTTCTACAGCATCCGCTTCTTCGGGGCGGGTTTCTTGACGATGCCTACGAATGTTTCGAGGATATGACGTTGGCCGAACAGGTGATGACTCGCGTCTCCCTTGACCTTGATCGCATGCGCCCGCTGCTGGCGCAGCGTTGCGCGATCGGCGGCTGGAAGCCGGTCACAAGCTGAACCAGCCTTGCCGCTCCATTATGATCGCGGCTCCTCGGCGTAGCGGCTGTGCAATTTGATCGGGGCAGCCCGTTTCTTGCGCATGCGGATATTCAGCATCTCGACGGTCACCGAGAAGGCCATGGAGAAATAGATGTAGCCTTTCGGCACGTGCACGTCGAAGCCTTCGACCATCAAGGTCACGCCGACCAGAATCAAAAACGACAGCGCTAAAATTTTGATCGTCGGGTGCGCCTCCACAAAATCGCCGATGGCCTTGGCCGCCATCAGCATCACGATCACGGCCAGGATAATGGCCACCGCCATGATCGACACATGCTCGACCAGCCCCACTGCCGTAATGACGGAATCCAGGGAGAAGACGATATCCAACACCGCGATCTGGAACAGCACCATTCCGAGGCCGGCCGCTCCCATCGGGCCGTGGCCTTCTTCGACCCCTTCGAGGCTGTTGTGGATTTCATGGGTGGCCTTCGCCATCAGGAACAGCCCGCCCCCGATTAAGATGACATCGCGGCCCGAGACCCCGTGACCGAGAACGGTGACCCAGGGCTTCGTCAATCCCATGACCCAGGAAATTGAAAACAGCAGGCCGAGCCTGGCCATCATCGCAAGGCCCAGCCCGACTCTGCGCGCGACGGCGCGTTGCGATTCCGGCAGGCGGCCGACCAGGACGGAAAGGAAAATGATGTTGTCGATCCCGAGCACGATCTCAAGCGCGGTGAGGGTTCCAAGGGCGATCCATATTTCCGGATTGGCAAGCCAGTCCAACATCAGCGGCTCCATTCGTCTATGAGGGGGCGAGTGACTCGATCCGTTAGGCGTGAGGGTGCGGGAACATCACGTCTCGGTGGAGTCTACCGTTCGAGGCTGATTGGCGCAATCAAAACGTGGAGAGTCGTGGGGCGCGTCAGACCGGGTCCGGAGGCTGAGTCGGATGGTGATGCAAAATTTCAAGGAAGAGCAGGTTCAGGTCCTGCGTCATCAGGTTGACCTGCGTTTTGAGTAGACCGATCATCTCGCTCCGGTGCCGGAGTTCATTGATGCGATAAATGCCCCCGCGCCCGAAATACAGCTCAACCGTCCGCTTCTCTTGGGCCGAGCCTGGTTTGCCGAGCCGGGGCCGCCAGTTTCCGATGATGTGATCGCGGCGGCTCCGCTTGCTCTGCGGGCGGATGGGGCTGTTGAGATAGAGCCACACCGGTTGCGGAAATTGTTGATGGCTCCGATCGTTGTGCCACACGTCGGCGATCAGGTTTCGCCCGTGGGTGAACTCGTAGGCCTGGTCGCCGCCTAACGCCGCGACTCCGAATCCCAGCGCCGCGACGCTCCCGGAGAGGTCGAGCAGGCCCGAGAGAATCTCCGATCCCAGGAGCAGAAACGTGCCGGCGAAGACGCCGGAAATCGAGTCGGCCAGAATGGCCATGACCGTCCGTCCCTGTTGGACGTCGTTGCGAATTTCCTCCAGCTGAGAGGCCAGATCCTCGGCACGCTCCTTTTCACATTCCAGTTCCGCGGCGATGCTGTTGGCTTCAAAAAGCGCGAGCAACAGGCGGTCGGACAATTCCTGGCGGACAGCCAGGGAGCGTAACGGCGCACCTTCCACTCCGCGGGCCATTTCACCGTCCAAGCGTTGAAATTCAGCTAGGAGATGATGCACGCCGATGATGGCGGCGATGTCCCTGGCGCGGGGCGAGAACCACGGCAACGCGACCTGGTCCGATGACCCGATCGGCGAGACGCTGTCGATGCGATAGACGTTGCCCCTGGTCGGCAGCCCGACGATCTGCGTGGGCGGGCTTGTCGTGGGGATGCAGTGACTTTCGGTAATCTCGTCATCGTCGTCCGCTGCCGCTCGAATATGCGGTCCTCCGGCGCAGCCCTGCAGAAGGGCGAGGCAGATGAAGATGGGAAGGATGTGGCGCGACATTTCAACGGCCATGGGCTTGTCGCCGGCGAGAGGGCCGTGCCGGCAGCGGACGCAATCCCGTAAACATGGAAGAGCAACATGAAGATCATGTGAAGCCCAGATGAAAAATTGATGAATTGTCGCAGCCGGGGAGACCCCTGCTCAGGAAGCGCCGCGTTTCAGAAAGTCGGGCCGGTCCCGGATAGCGACCATCTTCACGAGATCTCTGATGGACAGTACCCCGACGACCTTCTCGTGTTCGGTCACGGCGAGGTGGCGAATGCGTTTGGCCGCCATCCGTTCACTGGCGTCGCGAATGGTCCGGTTGATATCGATGTCGAGTAAGGGCGAGTTCATGAGCGCGCCGACCCGCATCGCCTCCGGATCGAGCTGATAGGCGAGGAGCTTCCGCACGAGGTCGCCTTCGGTGATGATCCCGACGAGCTCATCCGCCTCGATGACGAACAGCGCGCCGATGTGCTTGTCGGCCATCCGTTGGGCGGCGGCCAAGGCCGTTTCATCGCTGCCGATGGTTTCGATGGCCTTTTGCATGAGGACACTCAGCGGCCGGTACACATTCGTCAGCGCTTGAACCGGCCCGCCGTCGGCATCCACGAAATGGCGCACGAGGTCGCGGATGGAAATGACGCCCAGCACATCCGTCCCTTCGGTCACAACCAGGTGCCGCACGTTTTTGCCTTGCATGAGATGACTGGCATCGACCATCGGCCGATCCGGCGCAATCGTGATGAGCGGGCTGCTCATGATATCGGCCATGCTGGTTCGAGAGGGGACCCGGCCCGATGCCAGCACCTTGGAGACCAGATCCGTTTCGGTCACGATGCCCGCAATGCGGCAATCGTTGTGGGGCCGATCGAACGATTCGATCAAGACCGAGCCGATGCTCTGTGTCCGCATTTTGGTGGCGACCGTCACGACGGACGTGTCCTGAGGAACCACTTCCAACTGCCGGTGCATGTAGTCACTGACGCGCGATCCAGGTGCGGTGGTCATACGGCGGTCCTTTCTGTGGCAGCTGTGGCCCGGCGACACGGCAGAGCCCCTGCCGATGATTGTACACAAAGTGGAATCGTGTCACGGCTCTCTCATCGCGTCAACCCGTCTGCCGCATTCGCAAGCGCCCGGCTATCGACTTGTTGAATCCGTCCGCCAGCAGCAGGCCGATCGCTCCCAAGGCCAGCGGGCCGAAGATCCAGGCGGGCAGTGCCGCCGTACCGATCAGGAGATGCCCGAGCGGGCTGTACGTGAGAATGAGCAGGATGACGAGTTCGACCGCAACCCCCACGAGCAGGAGCGGATTGCCGGTCCAGCCGAGCCGGAATGCGGACAAGCGGTCGGACCGGCAGGCGAAGACGTTCGCCACCTGAGCGGCGACGATCCCGGCAAAGGTCACGGTCGTGGCTTCTTTATAGAGAGGGGAGTTCCAGTCCAAGTGCTCTCCCCAGGTCCACCCTTCACTGTGCAGGTAAAGAAAAAACCCTCCCATGGCAATGGCGGCCTCGATCATGCCCAAAAACGCATAGGCCCGCACGAGTACATCCCGGTTCAGGAGCCGCTCGGTTCGCGGTCTCGGCGGTTCATCCATGACGCCGCTGTTTGGCCGTTCGGCGGCCAGCGCCAAGGCCGGGACCATGTCCGTGCCCAGGTCGACGGCGAGTATTTGCGGCACCGTCAGAGCCAGCGGAATCGATGATAAGCCATAGGCGAGATAGGGCACGACTTCCGGCACGTTGCTCGCCAAGACGTAGGTCATGAATTTGCGAATATTGAGAAAGACGGTACGGCCTTCTTCGACCGCGCTCACGATCGTGGCAAAATTATCGTCGAGCAGAATCATCGAGGCCGTTTCTTTTGCCACGTCTGTGCCGGTGGCCCCCATCGCAATGCCGATATCCGCCAGTTTTAACGCCGGCGCGTCGTTCACCCCGTCGCCGGTAACCGCCACCACTTCGTGCATCTCCTTCAACGCAGAGACAACCCGCATTTTATGCCGGGGCGCCATGCGGGCGAAGATTGGGTCCGGCTCCCCGGGAGCCGTCGGAGTGAGCAGTTGCCGGAGTTGCTCATCGTTGAAACGGTCCACCTGCGCCCCTTCGATCACGGGCACGAAACGTCCCGGCGCGGCGACCGGAGACTCCGCGGCCAGGCCGATTTTGCTCGCGATGGCCAGGGCGGTCATCGGATGATCCCCGGTGATCATGACGACGCGGATCCCGGCCTTCCGGCATTTTCGGATCGCCTCGGGCACCTCACGGTGCGGCGGGTCCATCATGGCCACAAGCCCGAGAAAGGTCAGCCCCTGTTCGAGACTGTCAGCCTCCAAATCATCGACCCCGCGCTCCACTTCGCGCATGGCCAGAGCCAGCACCCGGTAGGCCTGCCGGGCGAAGGCGTGACTCTGTGCCAGGATCTTTTTTCGGCCGTCGACGGTGAGCTCCGTGGCCGCCGATGATCCCTGCTGCCTGGTGCAGCGCGGGAGAATCGACTCCGGCGCCCCTTTCGTGAACGCCAGCAAACGGCCGTCGCTCCAGTGCAGCGTCGTCATCCGCTTACGGTCGGCGTCGAAGGGCCATTCGCCCATGCGCCGCAGCGGCGGGCGATGGAGCAGCCCATGGTCTGCGGCAAACTCCAGGAGCGCCGTTTCTGTCGGGTCGCCGGCCACCTGACTGCGGCCGTCCGGCCGGCGGGTACGTTTGGCATTGTTGCAATGGATCATCGCGTCGAACAGCGGCCGCCAGCGTTCGGCTTCAGCCGCGCTGATGAGGCGGTTCCTCGCGAACAGGCAGCCCTCCCGGGATTCGACGACGAGATCATCCACATAGAGCTTGTCGAGGCGCATACGGTTTTCCGTCAGGGTGCCGGTTTTGTCGGTGCAAATGACGGTGGTGCAGCCCAGCGTTTCGACCGCAGCGAGATGTTTGATGAGCGCCTTGCGCTGAGCCATGCGCTGACTGCCCATGGCCAAAGCCAGGGTGACGGTGGGCAGGAGCCCTTCGGGGACATTGGCGACGATGATGCCGATGCCGAACATGGCACTGCTCCAGAACCCGAGGCCCATACCGATACCGACGGCGAAAAACACCAGGCCCATGGCCAGGGACAAGCCCGCCACCAGGCGCGTCACCTTCACGATTTCCTGCTGGAGCGGGCTCAACCCCGATTGGACGGAGGTCGCCAGATGGGCAATTTTTCCGAATTCGGTGTTGAGGCCGGTGGCAAACACCACGGCCTGGCCGTGGCCCGACAGCACGGTCGTGCCGGCGAATGCCAAGTTGGCGATCTCGAGCGGGTGGCCGTCGGTGATGGGTTCGGCCGTTCGCCGCTGCGGGTTCGACTCCCCGGTGAGCGACGAATTATCCACGCGCATCCCACTGACCTCGGTGAGCCGGGCATCGGCGGGCACCTGTTCGCCTTCTTCGAGGACGAGCACGTCGCCGGGCACAAGTTCGCTGCGGGCGATCTGTTGCTGTTGCCCGTCTCGAATCACCCAGGCCTTGGCGGGCAACATGCCGCGCAACGTCTGGACTGCCCGCTCGGCTCGATATTCCTGAAAGAAGGCGAATACCGCATTGATCAGAATCACGCCGAGGATGGCCCATCCCAGCATGGCCATGCCTTCGCCAGGATGAAGGGCCTCGGCGAGAAAGGCCAGGCCCGCGGCCACCCAGAGCAGCAGCGCGAGGAAATGCGTGAATTGACGCGCAAACCGGCCGATGAGCGGCGCGCCCCTCAAGGCCTGCAGACTATTCGGCCCGTATTTGAGGGATCTTTTGCGCACGTCCTCTTCGGAGAGGCCCTGCGGTGAGGTGGCGAGCGCGCGGAACACCTGGCTGGGGGCCAGGCGGCAGATGTCCAGGGCCGTCAGCTCAGGCACGCCAGCCTCGCACGATGAGGACCGAGCAGGGCGCGTATTTCAGCAGGATTTCCGAGACGCTCCCCAGCTGCAGCCGTTCGGAGCCGGTCAATCCTCGCGAGCCGGCCACGAGCAGATCGATGTTGGGCGAGGTCGCGTGCCGGAGCAGCGCGTCGGTCACATGATCAAACTGGACCTCCGGGGTGACGGCATAGCCGTCGGCTAGAAATCGGGCGCGCAATCGCTCTACCAGCTGCTCGGCGGCCTGGCGCTTCGGCGCAGAGATCTGTTCTACCTGGTCCCTCGACAGGTATCGACTCGCCAGTTCGGTCACGGCCGGCTCGACCACGGACAGGACCGTGACTCGCGCCGTATCCGGGAGGAATTGTTTGCACAGGAAACTACAGGCGCCTTGCGAATGTTTCGACGTGTCGGCCGCCACGAGGACGTGCGAAAGGCTGGTGAGCGGCCGTTTCACCACCAGCACCGGGCAGGGTGCCAAGGCGCTGACTTTGCGGGAGACACTGCCGAGCAAATAATGTTCGGCATCGCTCAACCCGCGCGAGCCCACGACAAGCAGGTCGGCTTTCTTGCGTGCGGCCACCTTCGCGATGGTGTCGGCCACGCGGCCATAGGCGAGCATCGTCTCGATGGTGGTGCGAGGTTTCGTCGCGGCTTGCTTCAACGCGGTTTTCGCCAGGCCTTCGAAGCGGCGCAGCACCTGATCGCCGGCTTTCGTCATGGCGGCGATGGCCTGCTTGGAAACCGACGCAAGTTTGCGCGCGGAGGATTTCAACGACGCGCTGTCTACGACATGCAGCAGCGTGACGGTATCAGGGGGGCGGCCGGCGACCGCTTCCAGCATCTGCACGCTCCACTTGGCGAATTCCGATCCGTCTACCGCAATGACCATCTTCATCGTTGGCGCTCCTCCGTGGCCTGCTGTCCAATCCAGATTCTGGTCTGCATTGGATATGCCTGAACGAGACCGTATTGCAACGGGGGTATTCCATATGATGCCGCATCTGGAGGCTCTCAGGCCTCACCGATCGATCAGCCCGCTGCGGCGTTTTGCAGCAGTGCCGCCTTCGAGGCTGGGGTAATTGGCCTCAGTGAAGGCGTCCGTCGCAGTCGCTGCGGGGACGTTGTGACCGAGGAGAGACCGCCCCCCTTGCGTGGTGAGCCAGGAGGATACAGACGAGGTGACTCAGGCATCACGATTGCGTGGGGCAGCGGGTTGGAGGAACCGACATGGCGCAGAGAGACCTGTTCGGACTGATTGCAGGATGCATGATCATGACTCTGTGGCTGGCGGCGGGTGCCGATGCCTCGCCGGTCGTTGCCCGTGTGCTTCCCAACGGTGAGGCCATCGAATTGGACATTCCCACGGACATCGGCATGCAGAAGGAACAACTTCCGCTGTATCACAGCGGGCCGGTACGATACTTCAGCGCCGGCATCGGCCAGGCCGAGCGGGCCGCCGAGTATCCGCCGTTTTCGTTGAAGCTGGTCTTCACCGCCGGTGGAAAGCCCTTTGTCTCCGGGGTCGCGGTCACGCTTCGTCAGGCGAAAGGAGGAACAGTCGTGACGATTCCGAAGGAGCACAATACCGGGCCGTGGCTGTTTGTCGACCTGCCTGATGGGTCCTATGAGCTCGCGGCCACCTTGGGAGGCGTCACGCAGCAGGTCAAGGAGATCAAGGTGCGACGAGGCCATGTGCTCACGCAGCATGTCCGCTGGGCCGAGGACCGGAGTCCCGCCTTGCCTGCGCAGGCCGAGTAGCGGCGAGAGTGTCCCGATTCACGGATCGATGACGAGGAGGAAGCATGGTGACGAAACGCAAGGTCCCGGCAAGACGATCTTCCGCCACAGGGCGCAAATCCCTGCGGTTCGAAGATCTCACGGTGAAGGATATCGTGAATCCGCGCATTCAGTCTGCTCGTCTCGACCTCGCAGGCGAACAGGTGGCGGCCTTGCTGGTGAAGGCGGGAGGATCGATGCCGGTCGTAGACAAGTCGAAACAGTTGGTCGGCGTGGTGAGCGAGCACGATGTGCTGCTGGCCATCGATGAGGGACCTGCCTGGGGAACGCGGAGGGTACAGGATCTCATGAGCGCCAATCCCTATTCAGTCAGACCGGAGACCAGCTTGCCGACGCTCGTGCATGTCCTGACCGAAAGCGATCTGCTCTCGGTGCCTGTCGTCAATGAGTCGAACCGCCTGCTGGGAGTCGTCACCCGTCGAGATGTGATCCGTGCGGCATTGCGCCGCGCCGTCAAACACCGATCGTAAGCGGCTATCGGCGAGAGGGTATGCCGATAAGAAGTGTGCCTTGGACGGATGCGCCTGATAATGCTGTCAGTCGGTCAGGTCGGGTTCCGCAGGTCGGGGTAAAGCGTCAGCAGATCGTCTCCCTGCCGCCAGTCGTACCGTGTGACATCGACGAGATGACCTTCCTCCTCGCGATCGATCCATAATTCCCATCGGCCGTCTTGATCGGGATCGTACCAGTAAAACAGCGGGTAGGAGGCCACATCCGGTTCCTGGGAGGCAGGGTCGTCGAAGGAGATGCCGAGAATATGGCGAGCGGTGCGATAGTCCACCTGACCGTTTCCGCGTAGCGAGTAGTCGCGAAAAAGAAGGCCGACAGCCGAATCGAAGGTTTGCTCGATCAGCAATTCATCTCCCGGTTCGGCGGGTAGGTGAGACCCAGCGCGGGCGGCAACCGGCCACAGGAGGCAGAAAGACAAGAAGGCCGGCAGGCAATAGGTCCATCTGGTATTCATGGCATCCTCCCTTCGCCTATATGGATCGGTGCCTAACTCATCCTTGCGCAACAACTCTCCGGGGCACGCTGGAGAAGTACCTAGTTCAATCACTTCCGGACCCTAAGTCGCACACACAGACGAGAACGGAGACGCGCCGAAATCGTTGTTGTGTCACGTGAATCTGCGCAAAGATCGACCGGCATTCGATCGGAAGCGGCAACCTGGTGATGGCGGCTACGGCGAGGAAAGGTACCCACGAGAAGCGGATGCTAGACGCAAGGATCGTCAGAAAATAGCACGATGGGCAGTTGTTTCTGAGACAGATGCAAGACCACACCACCGAACAGGCGGGACAGAAATGCCAGCTCCTGATCCTGTTGCGCGGTCAGGAACCGGCGGACTGAGGCGGCCCAGTCTTGCCGTTCCCGATCCGTCCTTGAGCTCTTGTCGGCGAGGTGCAAAAGGCGGCCCTGGTGCCAGGCCTCGAGCTGGCCTTGCCCCGCTCCCTCTGTGAGACGGCCGCTCTTGAGGGCGGCGACGACCTCATCGCGCAGGTTGGCACAATCGATCCGGACAGCCCTGCTGCGATGGGATGAGTAAAACGCCTTTTGGTCGGCCAGAAATTGCCGATACTCGTCCAGGGACGTAACGGTAGTGGTGCGAATACTGAGCGCTCGGCAGGCGGCGGGCGGGCACCACAGGAGAAAGAGCGTGGCAGCCAGCACCGCTCCTCCGCCCAGCAGGACCATCGTCTTGTCGCGCCGGTTCACGTTGATCTCCTGAGAGCCTGATCGCCGAGCGAACCGCGTCTGAGGTTCCGGATCACAGCCCGAAGCTATGCCCCGGCATGGGCCCTTCCCTGCCTCGCGCCCTCGTCATCGATCACCGACGATGGGGGCGTTGGCGGGGCGGCGGGCAGGCCTTCGGCCGCTGCAGGTCGGCCGGGATCCGGGTCGCGTCATCCACACAGGCTTGATCCAGTTGTGCTTGAACGAGTCCCAGCGCGCCGCTCAAATCGGCGCCGCGTAGATTCGCCTGCTGCAGATCGGCGTGGTTGAGCTGGGCTCCGGTCAAATCCGCCGCGCTCAAGTTTGTGCCACGCAGGGTAGCCTCCTGCAAATTGGCTTGGACCAGGATGCTGTGACTCATATCGGCTTCGCTCAAGTCGGCAGAGACAAGATTCGCCAGTTCAAGGTTGGCCTCAGCAAGGCGGGCTTGTTGCAAATGGGCTTTGGGCGCGTACACCTCGGTTAGGTCGGCCTTCTGCAGATCGGTCTGTGAGAGACGCGCGCCGATGAGGACGGCATGATGCAACTGTGCGCCGTGCAGATTGGCGCCGGACAGATTGGCCTTATACAAGACGGCCATCGTCATGGCAGCGGAATCCAGGCGGGTCTTGATCAGGCTGGCTCCTTCCAGGTTCGCATTTTCGAGGTTGGCCCGTTGGAGGTTGGCCCCGGTCAACCGCGCGTACCGAACATCCGCCCCGCGGAGGCTGGCCTCGCGGAGATCCGCCTGGGTCAGCGAGGCGTCGTCGAGGTAGGCGCCGTCCAAATCGGCTTCTATCAGCGCAGCGCCGTCAAGCGCAGCGCTGTCCAAGAGCGCGCCTTGGAGATTGGCCTGCCGCATCTCGGCTTGCCGGAGATTGGTCCGGCGCAAATCGGTTCCGGCCAGGTCGGCATCGGTCAGGTTGGCCTTCGACAGGTTCGCGCCATAGAAATATCCGTCCAGGAGGCTGGCGCCGCGCAGGTCCGCGAGGTGTAAATTCGCATCCTCGAAATGGGCCCGCTCCAACAACGCGTCCTTGAGCAAGGCGCCCTGAAGATTGGCCCCGTAAAAAGCCGCCTCGTCTGCGGAGACTCGATTGAGACGGGCTTTCACGAGCAGCGCGTTGCGCAGGTCGGCGCCTTCCAGATTGGCGTCGTCGAGAATGGCGTGAGAAAGGTCTGCGCCGGTGAGGTGCGCTTGAACCAGATTGGCGCTCCGCAGGTTCGATCCGTTCAACAAGGCCCCTTCCAGATTGACCCGTTCGAGGTTGGCTCCACCCAGGCGCAGTTGCCGCAGGTCCGTCCGGCAGAGATTGGCCCGTCGGCCATCGGCAGAGTCTCGATCCTCCAGCCAGCGGGCATGGGCCTGCAGCACCTTATCCAAGAGTTTTGCCGAAGGGCGCGTGCGTTGATACCGGCTTTCACAGCTGCCGGCGGATGAGGATGCAGGCGCGGGTTTCGCCGCCGCATAGGCACCGGCGGGCAGGAACAGCAGCGTGGTTGCCATCCAGACGGCAAGGGCCAGGGCGGACAGGGGATGTTGGTTCATCAAGGGGCCTCCTTCACGAGTGTCGGTGCCGTTCCGGCTGGAGCGGCGTGTCTGTGTGCATCGGCTCATGTGTCACGGTCTACTTGTTGCGCCAATTCTTCGAGCGCGCCGGCGATCCGGACCTCATAGGGCGCCGCCCGGTCCAGGCGACGGAGCGCATCCGGGAGTTCCGCCAACGCCACTTGTGCCTCGGCGCGAACCTCCTGGATCGAGGGGCTCGGGGCGGATCGATGACCTCTCTGCATAACCTGCTGCAAGAGAGGCCGGCCCGGCAGCGTTTCATCTGCGACGGTGATCGTGTCTCCACCCAGGCGTCCATCCTGTCCCAGCCGGCGATAGACCTGCTTGCGACCGGGCCACGTCGCTTTGCCTTCCGAGCGCTTGCGGCAGGGTCTTCCGGCATAGGCCTGAAGTTTATAGGCGCAGTCCAGGTAGGGCGCATCGGCTGAGGTGGTCATGGCAGTGCCGACTGCGAACCGGTCGATCGGCGCCTCACTCCGCACCAGGGCCTCCACCCGGTCCTCATCGAGATTCCCGCTGACGAGGATGGTGGTCTCCACAAGTCCTCCACGATCAAGGATCTGCCGCACCTTCCGTGCATGGTCAGCCAAATCCCCGCTGTCCAGACGTACCCCATGGATAGTAAGGCCTTGGCTCTTCAGCCGGGGGGCCAGGGCGACCACTTTTTCTGCCGCGGCTTCCGTGTCGTAGGTGTCGATGAGCAAGACCACGTGGCGCGGGTGCGCCTGGGCAATATGCAGGAAGGCCTCGGTTTCGTCGAGATGGGCCTGCACAAAGGAATGGGCCATGGTGCCGAATGTGGGAATGGCGAACCGTGCTCCGGCCAGGACGTTCGACGTCCCCGCGAATCCGGCCAAGTAACTGGCGCGGGCAGCCAGCAATCCGGCTTCGCCTCCATGAGAGCGGCGCAGGCCGAAATCGATGAGGGGTTTCCCCTGAGCCGCCAGGACCGAGCGGCAGGCTTTGGAGGCGACCATAGTTTGGAAATTCAGGAGATTCATCACTCTGGTTTCGACGACTTGCGCTTGCGGGAGGGGCGCGGTGATACGGAGGATCGGTTCGTGCGGGAAACACAGCGTACCTTCCGGCATGGCGTGGACATCGCCGGTGAAGCGCATGGCGCGGAACGCGGTCAGCGTTGCCGGAGTAAAGATCCCCGTTTTCGCGAGCCAGTCGATGTCGCCCTCGGAGAAATGAAAGGTCTCAAGAAAGGAGAGGACCTGATCCAATCCTGCCGCCATGAAGAAATTCCGGCGGGCGGGCAACTTGCGGATGAAAAATTCGAACACCGCGTCGCCCGTCATGTCTCGGGCGAGGTAGGCCTGGGCCATGGTCAATTCGTACAGGTCGGTGAGCAATGCCTCTGACAGCGCGTTCATGCGAACCAGTGCCCATAACGGAGCGGGATTGCTCCGGCTGATACCATCGATTCCACGGCCCGCGTCCCATCGTCGGGGCGGACGTTTACCGCCTGCACCGCATCGACCAGCAGATACGCCACATAACCGAGCCGGAGAGCCTCCTTCACAGTCTGGAGTACGCAATAGTCGGTTGCGAGGCCTCCGACGAACAGTCTCGTGACACCGGCGATCTGAAGATCGGCATGCAACGAAGTGCCCTGGAAACCCGAGTACGCGTCGCTCGCCGGATCGGTGCCTTTGGACATGACGATGGCCGAGGCGGGCAGATGGAGCGACGAGGGGAAGTCCGCGCCTCGGGACCCTGCGATGCAGTGCGCGGGCCAAGGTCCCCCTTGGGCATGGAAGGAACAGTGATCGGGTGGATGCCAATCGCGTGTGGCGAAGATGGGGGCAGCCGCCTCGACAAACCGGTCAAGATATCGTTGCAGGGCCGGAATGACATCCTGTGCTTGCGTGACCGCGAGGGTTCCGCCGGGTAGAAAATCGTTTTGAACGTCCACGAGGAGTAGCGCATCGCCGCGTCGGAGCTGGTGCTTGACGGCCTGGGCGGAATCCGACGCGTCCACCGTTTAGTGCCCTTGTTGGACGAGTTGGCGGATATAGGCCAGCGCGTCCTGCCGCTCCGTTTCGGTCAATTGTCCCTGCCATGCATGCATCGGGCTGAAGACCACACCGTGCTCGATTGTCCGGAGCAGTTCTTCGTCTGATTTGAGAAAGGACTGAAACCGATGAAAATTCGCGGGGGGAACCGTCAGAGCGGCGGCATCAGGCCCGTCTCCCCGGCCGACTGCCCCGTGGCAGGCCAGACAATGCCGCTCATAGACGGCTTTACCCTTGCCGGCATCCGGCGGGAATTCCTGGGCGCCCGCAGATGGGCCGATGGCCACCGGCGTAAGGAAGAGGGTGGCGGCGACAAACAGGTGACGAGGACGCAAGAGCCGGAATGTTCGCATGAATGGCCGAGTCTCCTTTAGCTTTTCTTGGTCGTGTGCGCGATGAACGAAGAAAAATGCTGCTGCAATTTCGTGCTGCCGCAGGCCGGACATTGTACCTCGCCTTTTTCATGTTGTTTCAACGTCACGACGATCAGGGATTCTTTCCCGCAATCCAGACAGGTGTAATCATACATCGGCATGGATACCTCGCTTGGAACGTCACATCCCTCCCTACAATTTGAGCAGATGCGGCCGCTGAACAATGGTGGCGTGCAGACCCTTCTCGCCGGGCTCGCTTTCGAACAACACTTCCAGCCCGTCTTCCATCTCCGTGAAAGAGATCCCTTTGAGCGCATTCTTGTGGAAATACACTTCTCCGCCGCCATCCATCAAAATGAACCCGTAGCCTTGTTCAGGAAACACCTTGCTCACGACCCCGCGGAGTTGGGGCAAGGGCTCCACCCGGACCACCTTATCCGCGCGTTTCTCGCGAAATTTCCGCAATTCGATCGCCACGGCATCAAAGGCGGCCCGGATCGCTTCTTCGAACGTCTTATCTTCCTTGCGGGAGGTAATCGTCTGCCGGGCCGGCACCGTGACCAGCACGAGCGCCTCCGCGACGTTGTCCAGTTTCTTATGATGACGGTTTTTGGTGAGCGTCACGCGCCCGTGAATGATGTCGTCATGGCCGCGCTGCAACGCGGCCATGCGTTCTTCGATTTCCGTCTTCCAACGCGGGGTCATTTCGATATTGCGGCTTTCGACTTCCAGATTCATGCGTCCTCCTCTCGTCTCAAATGGAACGGTCCTGCTTCGCTTCCTGTCTCAGCAAGGCACATGCCCCTCCGGATGGTAGTGCACGGCGGCCGTCCCCGGGATGAATCGGCTGAAAGTGGGGCATTTGCGCGTGTGGAGCCGAACCAGTCGGGTGTGATTTCCGTGGCAGTGGCGCATAATTCCTCAGTGGACTGAGCCGAGCTGAAGCCCAATGCGCCAGTTCCCTGTGGATCACGCTCGGCATGCGCGGCTCTTTTCGGGAACATGTTTTGCGTGGGGGTGTCGTATGCCGGTACTGAAGAAAGCCGCCCTGGAAGCCTACCTCAAGGCCCGTTTCGGCCCGACGGTGGAGTTGCAGGCCTATGGGCCGATCGGAAAGGAAACGAAAGGCGCGCGGTACAAACAATACGGGTATGGCGCTCCGATTCGATTGACCTTTCGCGAGAAGGGCAAACCGATCCGACAAGTCGTATTGGGCACCATGAGTCCCGGTCCGTTCGGCCATGAACACCCGGCTGATCGGGCGCAGGCGATGTTATGGGATTATGACTGTTACGGCCGGCTTCCCGGGCATATCGATGCGCTGGATGTGGGCGCCTTCACTGCGCGCGGTGAATTGATGTCGGTCGCCGAGGCGAAAGAATTTTTCCTGCTGACCGACTGGTCGGAAGGGGAGACCTATCACAAGGACCTTGAGCGGTTGGCGCAAGCGGGCAAGCCGACTGCGCTGGACCGGAAGCGGACGGCCGCGCTCGCCGACTATTTGGCGACGATTCACCGGCTGAAGCGCAAAGACCCGCAACTCTACCGCCGCCGCCTGCGTGAATTGCTCGGCCACGGCGAATGCATCATGGGACTCACCGACAGTTACCCCGATCGGTTCGGCTTCATCACGCAGGATCTGCTCCAGCGCATCGAAATCGCCTGTAACGATTGGCGCTGGCGGTTGCGCGGCAAACATGCGCGCCTCTCGCAGGTGCATGGTGATTTTCATCCCTGGAATGTGCTGTTCCGCAAGGGGGCTGATTTTTCCGTCCTCGACCGGTCTCGTGGGGAATGGGGTGAGCCCGCGGACGATGTAACCTCCATGTCGATCAATTATCTGTTCTTCTCGCTCTGTCGGCATGGCACATTAAAAGGCTCGCTTGAGGTGCTGTTTCACTCGTTCTGGGACCGGTATCTGAGCCGGAGTCACGATCAAGACGTGTTGGCTGCGACGGCCCCGTTTTTCGCCTTCCGGGGGTTGGTGTTGGCGAGCCCGCTCTGGTATCCGAAGCTGACCCTGGCTGTGCGGCGAAAAATATTCCGGTTCATCGAGAACGTGCTGGCGGTGCCGCGATTCGATCCGGCCGATGTGAACCGCTACTGCGAGTGAGTCGAACCAAGGTTGCCCCGTTGCCTGGCGCAATGGGACGATCCATCATGGAGCACGGACGATGGCTCCTTTTGCCCTCTGGATTACCGGCCTGCCCGCTTCAGGGAAAAGCTCGATCGTCGCGCGGCTCTTGCCCAAGCTCGCCTCGCTGGATTTGACCGCCGAAGTGCTGGAGTCAGACGCCGTCCGTCGCATCATCACGCCGGAGGCCAGTTACGCCAAGGAAGAACGAGACCTCTTTTACCGGGCCTTGGGGTTCATGGGGGGGCGATTGCTGGCGCACGGTGTGAACGTGATCATCGATGCGACCGCGAGCCGCCGCGCCTACCGGGACTTTGCCCGCACGCAGATTCCCGGCTTGCTGGAGGTATCCGTCGAATGCCCGTTGCATGTCTGCATGGAGCGGGATAAGAAGGGGACCTACCGGCGGGGACTGCAGGGCGAGTCCTCCACGGTGCCGGGCTTGCAGGAGCCCTATGAAGCACCGCTCTCGCCGGATTTGGTCATCAATACGACGGAGCTGTTACCCGACGCCGCCGCCGATCAGATTGTCGCGCTGATCCGCTCGCGGCGTCAAAGTTGAAAGCGACAGAGCTCTCTGCTAAAGCCTTCTATAGGCTGACACCGCCAGCGGGATCCATTCTCGGAGGGCATCCATGCCCGCCTCTCTCAAACACATCCACCCCGGCACTCCGATGGGCGCCACCCTGGTCACCGGCGGCGCCACGTTCCGCTGCTGGGCTCCGCATGCCAAGTCCGTCCATGTCCTGGGCGACTTCAACCAGCGCGTGCGTGACGACGCCGCCCTGCTCACGCGTGATCAGCATGGCCACTGGCGGGGTTTCATCCCCGGCGTGAAAGATCGCCACCGGTACATGTTCTACGTTGTGGGCTCAGGGAGCGAAGGGCTCAAGCGTGACCCCTATGCCCGCGAGCTGGAATCACCTTTTCCCGCCGAATGTATCATTCGCCGCACCGATTTCCCCTGGCACGAAAGCGGCTATACCACGCCGCCGTTTCACGAGTTCGTCATCTATCAGTTGCATGTCGGCACCTTCTTCACCCCGAACCTCCCGCGCAAAGGCGGGACGTTTCTCGACGTGGCGCGCAAGCTGCCTTATCTTGCCGAGCTTGGCGTGACGGCACTCCAACTCCTGCCCATACAGGAATTCCAGACCAGCTTTAGCCTCGGGTACAACGGGACCGACTATTTCTCGCCTGAAATGGATTTTGCGGCAGCGGAGGCCGATTTGCCCGCCTATGTGGCGGAGATCAACAAGCTGCTGGATGCGAAGGGCTTGCGCCGATATCAGGCGGCTGACTTGCGCGGCGAAATGAATCAACTCAAGGCGCTGGTCGACCTGGCGCATGTTCACGGCCTGGCCGTGTTACTCGATGTAGTCTACAACCACGCGGGCGGGGACTTCGGCGATCAGAGCCTGTATTTCCTCGACCGGCAGGATCCGGCCGGAGGCCAGCGGAACTCCCTCTATTTCACGGAGGTTGGCCATGCGGGCGGGCTGGTCTTCGACTATTCCAAACCGGAGGTGCGCGATTTCCTGATTCAGAATGCCAAGTTCTTTGTGAGTGAGTACCGGATCGATGGATACCGGTATGACCAGGTGAGCGTGATCGATCATGACGGCGCGCCGCACGGGTGGCGGTTTTGCCAAGACCTCACCTCGACTCTGCATGTCCACCGGCCGGCGACCATGCACCTTGCCGAGTATTGGGGCGTGAATCCCTTCATCGTGGCGCCGCCGCCCGCTGGGGCCGGGTTTGATACGACATTGACCGATGGCCTACGTATTGCCATTCGGGATGTCATCGGCCATGCGAGCGCGCCGGATGAGCGCCCCTTGAATATGGCCGGGTTGGCGAAGAGTCTCTGGCCTGAAGGGTTTGCCGAAGCGTGGCGATTTGTCCAAGGCCCGGAGAACCACGATATCGTGTACAAGGGGCGCGAACCGCGTATCGCACGGCTGGGCGATCCGAGCAACGCGCGATCCTGGTTCGCCCGCAGCCGGGCGCGTGTGGCGACCGGCCTCAGCCTGACGGCACCGGGCATCCCCATGTTGTTCATGGGCCAGGAGTTTCTGGAAGACAAACAATGGGCGGACGACTTCGTGTCCCACCGAGACCTACTCCTCCATTGGGCCGGTCTCGATCAGGGCGACAAGCAGATGCTGGACCACCTGCGGTTCACGCGGGACCTGCTGGCGGTGCGTCGCCGGCTGCCAGGACTACGTGGGCAGGGGTTCCGCGTGACTCACGTGCATGATCAAAACCGGGTGCTCGTCTTTCATCGCTGGGTCGAAGGGGAAGGGCATGATGTGGTGGTGGTGCTACACCTCGCCAATTTCACCCGTGTCGGATACCGGATCGGATTGCCCGGCGTGGGAGAGTGGCGCGAAGTATTTAACAGCGATGCGTATGAAAACTGGATCAACGCCGGCGTGGTGGGCAATCAGGGCCGCGTCGTGGCTAGCGAGCATCCGCTGCACGGATTCCGAGACTCTGCCGCCATTGTGCTGCCTGCGAACAGCATTCTGATCTTTACCCGGTAGTCACGAGGCTGGGCTTGGTGCCTCGTCCGTCTTCGCCTGCCTGCCGGCCTCATCTCCTCATTGCCCATAAGACTACTGCGTAGCAGAGACGACCTCACGGTGCGGCGGATATTCCACCGCCGATTCGCACCATCGGCGACAGACACTCCGGTCGGCCGGGCATAGAGTGGCGCTGTCGGCGGCGAATTCCGGCGCAAGAGCGCCCAAGTGCCATGGCAGGAGACAGGAGGTGGACGATGAAGCGGCAAATCCTGGCGATGCTGATGTTCGTGTGGGGAATCGGATTGATGGGTGTGGCCCAGGCATTTCAAACTGCGGTGGTCTTCCCGGTCAGTTCGATCGAGCACGTGGATTCACGGAACCAAGTCCTCACGTTCAAGACGGAGGACGGGCAGGTGCGGATGTTCCGCGTGGCGCAATCAGTGGGGATGAAGCGAGAGTCCTTTGCGAAGGGTGACATCGTCCGTATCGAAGTCGATCTTGACGACCAAATCGTCAACATCGCCAAGATCCCTCAGGCCTCGTCTTCCTCTCACGGATTCTGGCGAACGAAGTGATCGTCCCGCTGTTGTGAAAGCCCCGTTGACGGCGGGACCATCGACACAGCGGCTAGCAGGCTGCGGAAAAACTCGATCATTGCGTCATACGTCGAGTTTCACACACGAGCCGGCTCGCGCCTTGATAGCCCGAAGGATGCGCAAAAAGGCCGTCCAGCAAGGCCGCAGCGAACGAAGAGGCGAATCGTACTCGTGTCGTACGGTGAGCCTCTGAATGATGCGAGAACGCCGCTGGCGGACTTTTTCCGCATCCTGCTAGAGCGTCCACCACGAAGCGACGGCGGGATGAAGTCTTGCGCGGAGCGGCCGCGAGTGAATCCAGTGGTCCACACCACGAAGTCCAGCCCTTCGGCAATAATCCGCCGCAATGGCCGCCTCCTCGGTTCCCTGATTGACCATGAAGAAGAGGCCCTTCGCCGTCAGGTTGCGTGCGATGCTGTCAAAGAGCCGCGCCGGTGAAAAAACCCTCAGCGGCAGTCTCCATGCCAGCACCGGCGACGGCGTCACGAAGGGGTACCAAGCGGTGATCACGTCGGCCCGTTGCTCCACCTTACAGTAGTCAGCCACTACAAATGACGTCTGCGGAAGCGCCGCGATATACCCGCAGGCCGCATCGTAGCGGCTGTAGCCGGTAGGGTAGAGGCGAAATCCTTCCACATCGACCCCCGTCAGCGTCGCCGGGCGAAAGAAGGCGTGAAGGGTGCGCGCATACCAGAAATTGGCGCAGCCGACATCCGCGACGGCGATGCCTTGTGGGACAGGCCGGTCCTTGATCGTCCACGCCTGGTCCAATAGATCAAGATACGTATAATTGGCCAGCGCGGTATGCTGGCTATAGTGCGACTCGAAGCGCAGGCCGTAGCGCGCCTGCAATTTATCGATACGCGTGATCTGCCACGTTGCCAACCCGGAGAGGCAACCGGCCGGCGTTTCATGATAGGGCCGTCTCGACCAGCGGAGGCCTTCCGACAGTCGAAACCACAGCCCATGATAGAGGGATCGGCAACGCTGAATGAGGGTGTAGTGGTGGTGAGCGGGAGCAAGGCCGGGATGAGCCGCATCCTTGTCAGTCGCCCGTCCCGATGCCTTTGCGAGTGATCCCATGCAAGAAGTTTCACCCAGCTACTCCTCTCCGCCAATGAAAAACTGAAAGGGATCACGGGTCGTTCGATCTACATGATAAATCGCCTGGCCCCGCTCCTCTCCTGCGGTTTCGTGACTTCTTCAACTTCGGTCCGGACTGCAGCGTCGTCGAGGATGTGGGGCCAGGCGAAATTACGATCGCTACGTGAGGTGCTGCAAGAACGTCGCGACCGAGAAGATTTCCACGAAGGCCACCAGGCGAAGGGTCAGCAGATCGTCGTCGCCGCTGACAAGCCAACGTGCGCCGGCTGTCTTGGCGCAGGCGACGAATTTGGCGTCGTCCTTGTCGCGTAGCTCAGGAACAGGGAATGACGTTGCCTTGACCATCTCGACAAATGGAAGCAGTTCGTCTTCGAGCAGTGCACGAATCTCCGCTGAACTGAGTGTGAACTTCGGATAGGCCAACACCCGAATGTACTCATCGAGGATCGATGCCGACACGATGGGGCGGATTCGGCCGGATTGCCAGGCAGGGACGAGCTGGGATGGTGGGCCGGAAGAAAGCAAGGCGGAAATAATCACGTTGGTGTCGAGGACGGCTCGGATCACCGCTTGCGGCCTCGCCGGCTTCTTGTCCACTCGATGGCCTTGTCGATATCGTTCGGTTCGAGCCCGAGTGCTGCGATTTTGCGGCGTATGCCGGAGAGCCGGGAGCCTGCATCCGAGAGAGTGACCGGTCGAAGAATCAGAGTCCCGTCCTTAGTCGTGATATCGAAGTAGTCGGTATCGGGGATCTCCTCCAGCGCTTTCTTGGGTAATGTGACTTGGTTTTTTGAAGTCTTCTTTGCGAGCATACGTACCTCTCGTAGAGTAAGGATGTCTTACTGGACCTCCGAGGCCTTCTGCAAACTCCTTCCCTATGTTCCACTAGGAATTCCCAGCTTCACCAGTCGCCATGAGTCATGTTCTGCGCGGACCTCTCCTGTCCAAGCGGCGGCATTCATCAGGATCCGGGCGGTACGCTGCCCTCAGGTGCCTGGCCGGGTTTGGTAAAGTCATTCGCCCCCGTCAACGCCTTTTCCATTTTCTGATGTGGAATGCCGGCATCGAGAAAGACGTCGCCCACGGCACGGAAGCCGGCTCGTTCATAAAACCCGATCGCGTGGGTCTGTGCCGAGAGCGTGACGTGGTTAAGTCCTTGCCTGTAGGCGACATCGAGTAACACCTTCAGCAAGGCGCGGCCCGCGCCGCGACCGCGCCAGGCCTTGAGCACGGCCATTCTGCCGATCGTGCCGTTGGCCTGCATGCGCGCGGTGCCGATCGTTTCACCTGCCTCGTTCCAAGCGAGCGCGTGGACACAGTGTAAATCGAGCCCGTCCCATTCCAGTTCTTCCGGCACGTTCTGTTCATGGATAAAGACGGCGGCCCTGATGGGCCGGATCAGCCGTTCCGCTCGAGTCCAGTCCACAAGTTCCACGCGGAGGGCTTCGTCCCCCTTTATTCTCACGATTTCGTTCTCCCGGGAATTTCCTAGTCCCCAAGTGACTGCCATATGGTGACAATCACTTAGACTCTTCAAATAGACGATTCATAGTGAATCCGCAACCGATGCCGTACGCTCACCGGATCATTTTCACTTCTGTTTTGGAGCATCGACGATCACATGCTACGGTGGTCTCACGTAGTCATCAATCAGGCAGCACGCGTTGTTAGTGGTCGCGGCGGTAAGAAGGAGGCTGACGAGTGAGGACTCCACGGCGAATGGCTCGAATCGGGGCATTACGGAAAGGCCGGCCGGGAATGTGGCATGCTTGGTGCCATGCCGGCGGGCAGGCAGCCAGGCCATCCCTGTTCAGTTGGGAATTTTTGCGATCGGTATGGATGCTCCTGTGTAATGTGACCCGCCGCCGAGACGGTCGAGGGGCGGATCGTCGCTTCACTTGGGGTCCGGAGCGTATCGGCTGCACGGCCCCGCGTTCCCCCGGCGTCTATGGACGCATGAATTAATTCTTGCCGTCGGTTTTCGTTCTTCTCTCCTGTCCGCTTCACTTCTTCCATCTCCGGCTAGCGCTTTGCGCAACTCAGCAGGCTGCGGAAAAACACGATTATTGCGCCATCCGTCGCGTTTCACGCACGGACCGTCTCGCGCTAGAATAGCCGCAGAATGCGCAAAAAGGCCGTCCACACGCTCGTGAAACGTCGTTCGTCTCTCGTGACGGCCAAGTTGCGCATTATGACGAGATACGCTTCACGATTCACGCTTCACGAATCTCAAGAACGCCGCTGGCGGACTTTTTCCGCATCCTGCTAGGTCTGAATGGCGAGGCGGTTGCCCATTCGCACGGCCTTGCCCGCATCATCGTCGCCCGCTCGTTGTCCCTTCACCGGCCGGAAAGAAGCTATTGACCCGCCGACCGGTTGAGGCGAAGATGCGGCAGCGCGGCGCGGGTCTTGCTGAGCACTGTTGATCATCTTGGCAACGGATCGAACGATGAGGGACAACCTATGAAAGTGTTGATCGCGACGGATGGATCCAAGTATGGCAAATGGGCGACCGAGTGGGTGGCGAGAATGCCCTTCGCGGAGAAGCCGGATGTGACTCTGCTGCATGTCACGGATGTCGAGGCGTTGCGCGCGCCGGTCATGTTTCAGCCGGTGGTGATCGGCAATGAGCCCTTTATCCAAGAAGAAATCAAGCGCATCGAGGCGCGTGGGAAAACGACCATGGCCGAAGCCAAGGCGCAGATGGCGTCCCTGAAGTTGAGGGGCAAACTGCTGTCGGAGCGCGGGCCTGCCGGTCCGACGATCCTGGATCGCGCGCCTCAGCGGGACGGCCTGGTGGCGATCGGGAGCCGCGGGTTGGATGCGCTCGACCGGCTGATGCTGGGCAGCATCTCAACGCAAGTCACCCTGCATGCTCCCTGCTCGGTACTGGTCGTGAAGGACGCGCCTCGCCCGGTGAGCCGGATCCTCTTCGCGGCCGACGGATCGAAAGCGTCGGACAAGGCCCTGCGGTTTCTGCTGACCAAGCTTCAGCCGGAGGCTCGGGAAGGCCTTGAGCCGATCGACGTGGTGGTGATGCATGCCATGCCGTTCCTCAAGTACCCGGAGCTCAAAGAAGCCGGCGCTCGCCTGGCTGAGCAATGCGCCAACAAACTGATCAAGGCCGGGTATGTAGTCGATGAAGTGGTCCAACTCGGCAAACCGGCCGAGGAGATCTTGAAAGTGGCGTCCAAGAAGAAGGTAGATTTGATTGTGACCGGTGCCAAAGGAATGGGCGCGGTCGCCCGCTTCCTGCTGGGAAGCGTGTCTACCAAGGTTGTGCAGCAAAGTCCCTGTTCGGTGCTCGTGGTCCGATAACCCGGACGCACTGGCGGCGCATCTCTGGAGGCGAGAAGGCCGCTGTGGCATTTCACCCCGTTTCTCCTCTCAAGAGCGTAGCAAAACGCTGCGATGACTGTGTCATTGCCGTGCAATATCGGCTCCCCCCGCGGCATGGTCCCTGCTGTTCTCAGGCACAGCAGAGGCGTGCAGAACAGACCATCGGCGCATGACCTATCGGATAACGGCTCCAACCGGTGCGGTGAGGCAGCAGCTTCGGCGGCTCGGGAGATTATTGTGTCTCGCGGGTCGCACCCTCCTGGTCCTGTCGTGCCTGGCGTCCGGGATAGGGTGTGACCGAGATCCGTCGGCATCGACGCCATCCGCCAGGCCTGCCGGTCGAGCTGCCGATGGCTTGGTCCAGCTGACTCCTGCCGAAACGGCTCGGGCAGGCATTCATGTCGTGACGGTCGCCAAGGAGCCGTTTGTCCTACACCGCGAATTCCCGGCGACCATCCGCGCCAACGAGAATGAATCGGCAGAAGTCACGACCCTGATCCGGGGGCGAGTCGTCGAGGTGCTGGTCGATGCGGGCAAGGACGTGAAAAAAGGTGAACGGCTGGCATTGCTCGACAGCGCGGATTTGGGGATGGCGGAAGGCCTGTATCTCAAAGCGGCGGCGCGGCAGCATGAAGCACAACTCGCGCATGAGCGGGCGGCCAGCCTGCATGAGCATCGCGCCATCAGCTTGGCTGAGCTGCAACGCCGGGAGGCGGAAATGAAAACGGCGCAGGCCGAGGCGCGGGAGGCGGCTCACCGGTTGACCCTCCTTGGCGTGCCCAAGCAGGAAGTGCAACGCCTCGACCGGGAGCGGACGATCCGTTCCGACATCGCGATCCGGGCGCCGTTCGCAGGGCGCGTGATCATGCGGAATATCACGCGGGGGGAAGTGGTGGAGACCTCGCGGAACTGCTTCACCATCGCCGACCTGTCCGATGTCTGGGTGATCGCGAGCGTCCCGGAGAAAGACGTGCAATTTATCCGTTTGAATCAGACCGTCCACGTCGTGGTCGCCGCCTACCCCCATGGGCTGTTCTCCGGACGCATGACCTACATCAGCGATGTGCTGGATCCGGAGACCAGAACGATGCGTATCCGCGTCACCGTGCCCAATCCGGATCGCGCGTTGAAACCGGAAATGTTCGCCATGGTCCGTGTCGATGCCTCTCCGCAACCGGCGGTGATGGCGGTGCCGTTGGCCGCCGTCCAGCAGGACGGGGCGGGCAAACTGCTGTTCGTGCGGCAAGGGGAGAATCGATTCGAACCGCGCCGGGTGGTGCTGGGCGATGAGCAGGACGGGCGGGTCATTGTGCTGGAGGGGTTGCGCGAAGGCGAAGAGGTCGTCGTCAAGGGCGCCTTCGCGATCCGGTCCGAACTCGACATTCACAAGGTTGAGCCCACCCAATGATTCCTGCGCTGCTGGAATTCTCCCTGCGCCAGCGCATTCTCATCCTCGGCCTGGCCTGCGCGTGCGCGGCGGCCGGGCTGTTCGCCTTCCAATCTATTCCCATCGACGCCTATCCCGACGTGACCAACGTGCAGGTGCAGGTGCTGACGGAAGCGCCGGGGCTTTCGCCGGTTGAAGTCGAACGCTTCATCACCTATCCGATCGAATTGCAGATGAACGGCTTGCCGGGACTGAGAGAAATCCGTTCCATCTCCAAATTTGCGCTTTCACAACTCACGGTCGTCTTCGCGGACGATGTGGATGTGTATTTTGCCCGGCAGCTCGTGCTGGAGCGGATCATGGCGGTGCGCGACCGATTACCGGCGGGCATCGAGCCGGTCATGGCGCCGGTGACGACGGGGCTGGGAGAGATCTACCAATATTATCTCGATGGCGCGAAGGGAGCGGACCGCGATGCCGCGCTGGTGGAAGAAGACCTGACCAATCAGCGGACGGTGCAGGACTGGGTGCTGCGCCCTTTGCTGAAGGGCGTGCCGGGCGTCATCGACGTGAACGGCCTCGGCGGGTTCGTCAAACAGTATCAAGTGCTGGTGGACCCGGACAAGCTACGAAAATACAGTCTCACGCTGCAGGACATTTTTGAGGCGGTGGAACAGAACAATGCCAATGCCGGCGGAAATGTGCTGGAGCGCCATGCCGAACGCGCCATCGTGCGCGGCCTAGGCCTCATCAAGAGCCTCGCCGACATCGAGCGGATCGTGATCAAAGAAAAAGACGGCGTGCCGGTGTTTGTGCGCGACGTGGCGGAGGTTCGTATCGGACATGCGGTGCGGCATGGGGCGGCGCTGCTGAACGGGGAGCGCGAGGTAGTGGCCGGCACCGTGTTGATGCTGCGCGGAGGCAATGCGCGGGAGGTGGTCCAGGCGGTGAAGCGGCGAGCGGAGGCGATCCAGCGCGAGGGGATTCTGCCGGACGGGCTCACCATCGTGCCTTTCTATGACCGCATCGAGCTCGTCACCGCCGCCATCCATACCGTGCGCGATGCCTTGATTGAAGGCGTGGTCTTGGTCACGCTCGTCTTTTTTCTCTTTCTCGGCCATGTGCGAAGTGCGATCGTGGTGACGGCCTCGCTGCTGGTCACGCCGCTGATCACGTTTTTGGCGATGCAGCGGCTGGGACTGTCGGCCAACCTCATGACCTTGGGCGGGCTGGCGATCGGCATCGGTGAAATCGCCGACGGGTCCCTGGTCGTGGTGGAAAACATCTATCGCCATTTGTCGGAGAACCGGCTGCAGCAACGTTCCCGCCTGGAGGTAATTTTGCGGGCGACCACCGAGGTCGGGCGGCCGATCCTGTTCGGGATCCTCATCATCAGTGTCGTCTTCCTGCCGTTGATGACCCTCCACGGCATGGAAGGAAAAATGTTCGCGCCCCTGGCCTACACGCTCGTCATTTCCCTGTTGGCCTCGGTAATCGTCACGCTGACCCTCTCCCCGGTGCTGGCCTCGTTTATCCTGCGCGGCGACCATCCGCAAGAAACCCGGCTCACGCGGTGGATGAAGGCGCAGTATGAACCGCTGCTCCGGTGGACGCTCGACCATCGCGCGGCCGTGCTGCTGGGGTCGACGGCGGTCGTGCTGGCCAGCGTGAGCCTGGTGCCGTTCGTCGGGCGCGAGTTCATTCCCATTCTGGAGGAAGGCGCGCTGACGCCGCAAATCGTGCGCCTGCCCAGCGTCTCGTTGGACGAATCGATCGCCATCGAAAAACAGACCCAGCAAGTCATGCTGGAATTTCCGGAGGTGCGCATGTCGGTGAGCAAGATCGGGCGGCCGGATATCGCCGTGGGGCCGGAGGAGCCCAACGAAAGCGACCCGATCGTCACGCTCCGCCCGCGCGAGACCTGGACCACCGCGCAGACCCAGTCCCAGCTCGTGGACGCGATTAGAACACGCCTGGCGGAGATCCCCGGCATTTCCGTGCTGATGAGCCAGCCGATTCAGGAGCGGGTCGATGAGTTGATTTCCGGGATCAGAACCGAATGTGCCATCAAGTTGTTCGGTGACGATCTCGATCTGCTGTACCGGCATGCCGAAGGCATCGCCGACCTCATGCGGACGATCGAAGGCGTCAAAGACGTGAAGGTCGAGCAGGTCGCGGGGCAACCCTATCTCACGATCGATATCCATCGCGAGAAAATCGCCCGCTACGGCATCAACGTCTCGGATGTGCAGGATATCATTACCACCGCGGTCGGAGGAAAACCCGCGACGCAGGTGTACGAGGGCGAGCGACGCTTCCAGCTCATCCTCCGTTTCCCGGAAGCCTCCCGCAACAGTATCGGCGCCATCGGAGAGATCAGGGTGCGATCGGCTACCGGCGCGCCGATTCCCTTGAGCGAGTTGGCCGCGATCGAGATGCGGGAAGGGCCGGCGCGCATCAGCCGCGAGCAGGCGAAGCGGAGGATCTATATCGGATTTAATGTCGTCGGGCGGGACATCGGGAGCGTCGTCGACGAGGGCCGCAAGCGGTTGGCTGAGGAGATCCGGTTGCCGCAAGGGTACACCGTGGCCTGGGGCGGCGCGTTTGAGAATATGGAGCGGGCCAATGCGCGCTTGCTGCTGGTGGTGCCGATCACCCTCGGGCTGGTATTTTTCCTCCTCTTTTGGGCGTTTCATTCGCTGCGGTATGCGGGATTGATCATTCTCAATCTCCCGTTTGCGTTGATTGGAGGGGTGGTTTCGCTGTGGCTCACCGATCAGTATTTGAGCGTGCCGGCCTCCATCGGTTTTATTGAACTGTTCGGATTGGCGGTCGGCAACGGCATTGTGCTCGTCTCGTACATCAATCAGTTGCGCAACGAGGGGCAGCAGACCGAGGCGGCGATCATCGCGGGCTGCGTCCTCCGGCTCCGGCCGGTCGTGATGACGATGATGACGACCCTGCTGGGCCTCCTTCCCCTGGTGCTGGCACAGGGGATAGGCGCGGAGGTGCAGCGGCCCTTAGCCACGGTGGTGATCGGCGGCCTCTTCACCTCGACGGCCTTGACCCTGCTCGTGCTGCCCGCGTTATACCGCACGTTTGCCGAACAGGAGGTGACGAAGGAACATGCCCCGGAGTGGGTGTAAAACGCTCCGGGAGAATCTATGCTGAAGAACATTCCATTCTGGGCCTTGCCCGCGGATGACGTCCTGCGAACCTTGTCGGCCCGGCGAGAAGGGCTGACCACCGCAGAGGCTGACGCGCGGCAGGTGATCTCTGCCACCGCCAGGCTGAGGCCGGAGCCGAATGACCGGCCCATGCGCCAGCTGCTGGCGCAGTTTCGAAGTCCCATCGTGCTCATCTTGCTGGTTGCCGCCGGCCTGTCGTTTTTTCTGGCCGAACGCGGCGACGCGCTGATTATCCTTGGCATCATTTTGGCGGGCGCCGCGTTGAGCTTCTGGCAGGAATTCAGCGCGGCCCGTGCCGTTGCCGCGCTGCTCGCGCTGGTGCAGATCACGGCGCGCGCCTGGCGGGACGGGGAGTTGAGAGAGGTGCCGGCCGATCAGATCGTGCCGGGCGACATCATCGAGCTGTCGGCCGGTTCGAGTCTCCCCGGCGACGCGTTGGTGCTGGACGCAAAAGATCTGTTCGTCGATGAGGCGGCTCTGACCGGGGAGACCTATCCGGTGGAGAAATCAGCCGCGACCATCGCCGCCGATACGCCGATGGCGAGACGCGCCAACAGCCTGTTTCTCGGCACCCATGTCGTGAGCGGCCAGGCCAGGGTCGTCGTCGTGGCGGTGGGAAAGGGGACCGAATTCGGCCGCCTCGCCCAGCGCATGGCGGCGAGGAAGCCGGAAACCGAATTCGAGCGGGGCGTGCGGCGATTCGGGTATCTGCTGCTCGAAGTGACGCTGCTGCTTGTCTTTGCGATTTTTGCCGTGAACGTCTATCTGAAGCGGCCGGTGCTCGAATCCTTCCTCTTCTCGATGGCGTTGGCGGTCGGGCTGACGCCGCAATTGCTGCCGGCAATCATCAGCGTCAATCTCTCGCACGGCGCGAAGCGCATGGCCCGGCAGCACGTCGTGGTCAAGCGGCTGGCGGCCATTGAAAATTTCGGGAGCATGAATGTCTTGTGTTCGGACAAGACCGGGACCTTGACGGAAGGCTCCATGCGGCTCCATGCCGCGCTGGATCTTGCCGGCCGGCCGAGCGATCGCGTGTTGTTCCACGGGCATGTCAACGCGATGTTCGAAACCGGATTTCCCAACCCCTTGGATGAAGCCCTGCGGCGGCACCGCGCGTTCGATCTCATCGGCTATCGCAAGGTGGAAGAGGAGCCCTATGACTTCGTTCGCAAGCGGCTGTCCGTGCTGGTGGCCACGCCGCACACGAATTTGCTGATTACCAAAGGCGCGGTCGAGAGCATGCTGGCAGTCTGTCACTACGCCGAGCAGAAGGACGGGACGTTCGTGCCGATCGAACCGGTGCGCGAGTCGGTCCGGGAGCAAGTGCGCGGGCTCAGCAGCCAGGGCTTTCGCACGCTCGCGGTGGCCTGGCGGGATGTCGGCGCCATCGACCGCGTATCGAAAGAACATGAAGCGGAGATGACGTTTCTGGGCTTGCTGGTGTTCGACGATCCTCCGAAGGCCGGCATGTCCGACACGATTGCGCTGCTCCGCAAGCTGGGAGTGGCGTTCAAAATGGTGACGGGAGATCAGGCGCTGGTGGCAGCCCACGTGGGGCAACAGGTCGGCTTGGCACAACCGCGGATCGTGACCGGCCGCGATTTGCGCGGCATGAGCGATGAGGCGTTGCGCGCGCGGGCCAGCGAGGTGGACATTTTCGCGGAAATCGAACCCAATCAGAAAGAACGCATCATCCGCGCGCTGCGCGACGCGGGACACGTGGTCGGCTATCTCGGTGACGGCATCAATGACGCGCCTGCTCTCCACGCGGCGGATGTCGGGATTTCGGTCGATCGCGCCGTCGATGTCGCCAAGGAGGCGGCCGATCTGGTGTTATTGGAACAGGACTTGAGTGTGTTGGCAGAAGGCGTCCGGGAGGGTCGGCGCACCTTCGCGAACACGCTCAAATATGTCTTCATGGCGACCAGCGCGAACTTCGGCAATATGTTCAGCATGGCCGGCGCCTCCCTGTTTCTGCCCTTTCTGCCGTTACTGCCGAAACAGATTCTGCTGACGAATGTGCTGACGGACATTCCGGAAATGACGATTGCGACCGATCAGGTTGATCCTGAACTGATCGAGCGGCCTCGCCGGTGGAATATTCCGTTCATTCGCCGATTCATGCTCACCTTCGGGTTGGTGAGTTCGTGCTTCGACTACCTCACGTTCGGGGTCTTGCTGCTGGCGCTCGATGCCACGACCGGCCAATTCAGGACGGGCTGGTTCGTCGAGTCCGTGCTGTCCGCGTCATTGATCGTGCTGGTGATTCGTACGCGCCGCCCCTGCCTCACCAGTCGCCCGTCCGGTCCATTGCTGCTCGCGACGGTGCTGGTGATGCTTGTGACAGTGGCGCTCCCCGTGACGCCGCTTGGAGCATTCCTGGGACTGGAACCCTTGCCGGCCGTCTTTTGGATGGCGTTGCTGGGAATACTGCTGGCCTATGTCGCGGCGGCCGAACTGGCGAAGAAGTGGTTCTACCGGCAGGTGAACAACGGCCACTGAGCCCGGCGCTGCCGCGCTTCCGGAATTCCTACTCCCGCCGTGGCTCGACAATCGATCATCTCCTTGACTGTGGAGGATGATGTAGTACAACCAAAGAAGCTCGTTCGCCACTGCCTCCACGCTCCACTCCGCACGAGGACGCCCATGGCCGCTTCTCCGCACTCGCCCGACGCCCGCTCCTATGATCCGCAGGTGTTGCTGAACTCGCAGCCGGTCATTGTGACGGTGATCGATCCTGCCGACCATGCCGTGCAGTTCCAGAACCGGACGAGTCTCAGAGCGTTCGGCGACATGGCCGCCTCCCCCTGCCATGAAAAGATTGCCGGAAAACCGAGTCCCTGTGAATTTTGTCGTATGCCCGATGCCCTCAGCGGAGACGCGGTGCTCTCGGAACAGGTCGACATGCCGGACGGCCGGCGCCTGCTGTTCCATTGGGCCAAGGCGCCGACGCGGGACGGCCACGTGCACGTCATCGAGACCATCATCGATCTGACGCAGCGCAAGCAGGACGAGCAAAGCCTGCGGCAGTCGCAGAAGATGGAGGCGCTGGGACGATTGGCCGCCGGCATCGCGCATGACTTCAACAATCTGCTCATGGTGGTGATCGGCCATGCGCACCGCGTGGCGCAGCAACTGGGATCGCATCCGCTGCACCACGAAGTCGAAATGATCGGGCAAGCCGGCAGCCGAGCCGCGGCGTTGACGAAGAAGTTGCTGACCTTCAGCCGGCGGCAGGTGTTGGAGCAGCGGGACGTGCCGCTCAATTCGCTGATTCGCGACATGGAAGATATCTTGCGGCGGCTGATCGGCGAACAGATTCAGACGGTCATTGTGGTGAATCCCCAGGCCGGGCATGTGCTGGGCGATCCCGTACAGATTGAGCAGGTCTTGCTGAATCTCGCGCTGAACGCCCGCGACGCCATGGCCGAAGGGGGCATTTTGACGATAGAAACGGGCAATGCCGATCTGGATGCGGAGTATGCGCGCACGCACCCCGGCGCCATGCCCGGTCCTTACGTCACCCTGGCGGTCGAAGATACGGGATGCGGGATCGATGCTGAGACCCTCTCCCACATTTTTGAGCCGTTTTTTACCACGAAGGGATTCGAGAAAGGCACCGGACTAGGGTTGGCCACCGTCTATGGCATCGTGAAGGAAAGCCGTGGATACATCGAGGTGGCGAGCCAGCCGGGACGAGGCACGCGGTTTACCGTGATGCTGCCGCGCGTGCAGTCGCAAACCTCCGACAGCGAACAGGTCGTGATCCCGGCACGAGTCCCGGCACCTTCGGCAACTATTCTCCTGGTGGAAGACGATGAGGGGATTCGGCGTCTCGTGACAGCCGTGCTGCGGGATCAAGGGTATGAAGTTCTGGCGGCGGCCGACGGCGTCGAGGCGCTGCAAATGTTGCAGCTGCGGAAGGGCGGCTGTGACCTGTTGATCACCGACGTCATCCTCCCGCGCATGAAGGCGTCGGTGCTGGCGCAGGGGGCGAGGACGATGTTTCCCGCGATCAAAGTGCTGTATATCTCCGGGTATGCCGGAGACATGCTGGCGTCGCACGGGGTGGATGCGCAGGGTGCCTACCTGCAAAAACCGTTTCTGCCTCAGGCCATCATCGACAAAGTCGCTGAATTGATCCCGCCGGCTCGCCCGCAGTGAGGCGTATTCCGCAATCTGCGTCTGAGCCCTCTGCCCGGAATCTACCGCGATTCGCGCCCGTGTGTCTGCTCATTGCATAACCTGTCGGAGCCGATTGGCTCGGGAACTGCGTGTGTGAGTGGCTTGTTGTCCCGCCTGTCGCGAATTCGCGCTTTCGAGATGCTCTCCTTGATGCGCGTGCGAGTGCGATCGAGAATGCGCATGCGAATTGCGATGTATGATTGAGCGGTAAGGGAGCGCTGATGCGCGCCGCATCTGCCGGGCGATAAATACACGTATATGTATTCCGTCGTACGTTATCGGGGGCCAATTGGCTAGGGCCATAAAAGTCATTGCGTTTAACATATAGGCCGCATACCCTCCGGCGCGATTCAGTCTCTGCTCGAATCCAAGTCGTCACCATGGAGGTGTTGGCATGCCGGAGGGGAAGAGTAGTTGGGCTGCGTTTCATCGTATCTTTCCCCTCTCTGTTCTCCTCTCCAGTGCGTTCCTTTTCGGAACTCTTCCTCTCGTTAGTGTGTACGCCGCTCCGATAGATCCATCTTCAGCCTCTTCCCTCACTACGGTTGTTCCGCCATTGCCCGCTGAGGTTGTCGGGCGAGTCCTCAGTGCCACGGATGCGAAGCCGATGCCTGGGCTGACCCTGCGCCTCAAGCTCAAGGTCGCGGTCACGGATGCGGACGGGTATTTTCGGTTTCGCGATGCGCCGCTTGGCTATCAGCTCATCACCTTCGATCACGAATCGCTGAAACGCTTTAAGAAAGGTGCGCATTTGCACGCCGACCCCGTGCTGATTAATGTGGAGTCGGGACGTGTGAACGAAGTCCAACATCCGGCTTATATCGTGGAGGCGAGTTCGGACTTCCATCTGATTACTCCGGGGAAAGCCACAACGATCAAGCCGTCGCATATCCCCAACCTCACGCTAGCGATTCCCTGAGGGAGTGATTGGGGTCAGGTCTTGTAATCACATATACCCGATGCTAGAGTCTTGCCCATGGCTCGTCCCCTGCGGCTCGAATTTCCCGGTGCCCTCTACCATGTTACCAGTCGCGGGAACGCTCGAGCGGCCGTCGTCGCGGACGAGGTCGATCGGACGCGTTGGGTAACCGTGCTTGCCCAGACCGTCGAGCGGTTCGGGTGGCGACTCTATGCCTACTGCCTGATGGACAATCACTACCATCTGCTCCTGGAAACACCGCAGCCCAATCTGGCTCGCGGGATGCGGCACCTCAACGGTGTGTATACCCAAGCTTTCAATCGTCGGCATCATCGGGTCGGCCACCTCTTCCAGGGCCGGTACCACGCGCTCCTGGTGGAGAAGGACGCCTATTTGCTGGAGCTGTGCCGCTACGTGGTGCTGAACCCGGTCCGCGCACAGGTGGTCACACAGCCCCGCCTCTGGAACTGGAGCAGTTACCGAGCCACGGCGGGGGAGACAGACTGTCCTCTGTTTCTCACAGCCGACTGGATCTGGGCCCAGTTCGGCCGCCGCGTGCCCGCGGCGCAGGTTCGGTATCGACAATTCGTCGCCGAAGGGAAGGGAGGCCCGACGCCATGGGAGCAGGTGCAGGGACAGATCTATCTGGGATCGGAGGAGTTTGTGGCTCGCCACCAGCCGGATCGGGTGATCGCAGAGGTGCCTCGCCAGCAGACGCAGGCCCAACGCCCCTCGCTCGCCCAGGTGTTTCCGGACGGGAACCGAACGCCGACGCATCTCCTCACGGCGACACGCCGCCATGGGTACCGCTTGGTCGAGATCGCCGCTCATTTTGGGGTGCACTATGCCACGGTAAGCCGCTGGATCAAGCAGGCCGAGCAGCAAAATGTGTGATTACAAGACCTGACCCTTCTTGCGAGCGGTAGACAAGACGGTTGCTGACCCTCGTGGTGCAGGCACTGTTCCACGTGCGACGCCAGGGTGGGATGATCGACCAGCACCGCAAAACCTGATCAACCGCATAAACCGCCAACAAATCTTGGGGTGCAATAATGACCAACAAAAGGGGAACGGTCATTCTCGGTATTGGATTTGTCAGTTTGCTTCCCGGATGTGTGTGTGGACCGGCACGCTGGGCAGAGCTTGTGGAGACTCAGGTAACGTGCGGGATGAGTCCCCAGGAGGTTGAAATATTAAGCGGACGAAAACTGACGTTGCTTGATGTGCCGACTCACCGCGGAACTCATATGATAGGTGGGGAGGGGGAAGATACCGAGGTGTGGCTTGTCTTTAAAGAAGATAAGTTAAAAGCAGTTCAATTGGGATGGATGTATAGGCTTAAAAGGATGGCGTATTCACAAAAAGGCGAGCTTTGCACTGCTTCTTCCGCAGTATCAAGCTAAACAAAGTCTCTGGTTTTACAACGCAGCCCGCTGAAGCAGGGCTTCGAACATCTTTCTGAAGACCTTCCATTTTGTCTTGCTGAAGGAAGAGCCGGTGTCGAAAATCTTTTCCCTAATATTTCTCTTTGTACTACTGGTAACCCTTTTCGGGACCTTATCGGGGTGTTCTCGAGGCATCCTTGTTAAGGTAGAGGGAAAATATGGCCACGCCATTTACTTCCGATTGTATGATCCGACGGGGTCAAACCTACTCAAGCATAACGTAACCGAAGTTATCGTCCGGGAAAAGAAAGAGAACAATCAATGGGAAATCGTGTGGGCATTAAGTGGCACGCAATCGATTGATGAGATTCAGTATGGTGAGAAACTTGAAGGGTTCCACGAGACGACCCGAGCAAAGCCTCTTTCTTTGAATAAAGAATATCATGTCTTCGTGAAGGATCTGCCCTGGTTCGATCCGCCTGGATTTGGTCATGTTGTTTTCACGATTAATGAGAGTGGCGAAATAGTTACGATTAGGTGATTATTTCCAAGAGACGCCGGGAAGGGAAATAACGCGTTCTGTTTCGGCCGTCGATTGTGCGTCGAGAAGCAGGTCGTAGACCAGTTTCACGCGGCTCCGCACCTCTGCCGAGAGCGCCAGGAATTCCACGCCGAAGGCCTCCTTGCTGGTCCAGGTGACGACGGCGGGCTTGATCTCGATGGGGTCGAGGCGATCGGGTAACGAGATGCGCAGCGTCAACCGCATCCCGCAGTGCACCTTCGCGCCGGTCTGTTGAATCTTGCATCCGCCGGGAGAAAAATCCCGCACCACCCCCTGGCTGCTCCCTCTGGGACTCAGCACATCGATCGGTCGATTCATCTCGACTCGTACGTTCTTACGTTTTGCCATGACTCGGTCCTTCCATGATCGGCTGGTCTGCTTGGCTCAAACGGCCGAACTTAAATGGCCGGCTGCATGAGCGATTCCGTTAAGGTTCGAAATGCAGGATCCAGCATGAGCCGACCAAACGATATATCCTGTCTGGGGTCTGGTATCGGATCTCGCGCCGGGCTCCGGCGAAAGTGCAGAAAGGCGTCGTGGAGCGCTTGCATGGCTGCGTCTCGTTCGTTCATCCCGGCATAGGTGCGGGCGAGATCGTAGTGAAACAGCGGATTCCTCGTGTCTTGCGAGAGGCCGTACTCGATCGTCGCTTTAGCGCGCGCCAGGTCGCCGGTTGCGGCATAGGCGATGCCCAGGTTGTGGACGAGCAGACGCCAGAGGGCCTTGTCCAGGACAGGATGCGCTCGTTCGAGGGCGATGGCCTGCTCGTAATGCGGGATGGCTTGATTGAATTGTCCCCGCAGATAGGGCGCGCTGCCTGCTCGAAAATGATCGAGGCTGCCGGCCTTGGCCGCCGCGACGATGGCGAGGCTTTCCAGCACCTTGCGCAGCGGCGGCTCGCCTCCGGTGTTGGTCATGCGTTGTGAAAGATGAATGTCGGCGTACACGTTTTCCTTGCTGATGCAGGCGAAGAGGTGTCGCTGATCCGGCTGCTGACCGCCGGTCTCATATAACAGCAGCTCGACGAGGGGTTGTTGATGCATCGCGCCATGTGTCGGGGCAACCTGGGCACTCGCCGCAACAGTTTGTGCGATACGGCTCAGATGCGTAAGACAACCCTGCTCCGTGGCCTGCCCGGAAACCGCTTCCAGCGTGATCGAGAGATGGATGCCGGTGGCGTCCTGTGTGGCGAGGAAGTAGCGGCGGCTGTCGGGCTTGACGCCATCCGCCTGAACACGGAATCCGGTGGTATCGAGACTCACGGCCCAGGTTTTGTCGATGAGGGCGATGTTCGCCCGGGGCGCGGTTTCTTCGGCGAGAGCGGCTCCTGCGGCAACCAGTGTGAAGCCGAGTACCGGTGCAAGCAGCCCTGTGGTCGATGGTGGCATTCCCGCTCCTTGTGTTCTCTCTGTTGGCTGACCGTGCCTCGTCGCTGTAGTCTAACGTCCAGTCATCTGCGGCCCAAGCAAAAGTGGGAAACCGGCGGGCTGTGAAGGCGATTCGCCGGCAGCCCCAGCCGCGAAAAGCGGCCGCCCGTGAGCCGGCGTTGCATAGTCTCCGAGAAGTCTGTATCCCTATCCTCAACAAGAGGTCGCCGGTTCATTCCAGCGAGGCATGTCATGTTTGGACGATGGATCAAGAAAGCTGAAAGTGCGCGCTGCCCCGGCGGCCGGATGCGGCCAGCCCTCGGGGTCGTGGTGCTGGCGGTGCTGGGGCTAGCGGCCGGGCAGGCCGAAGCGGTGGTGCGCGTGTTGCCGGAGATGACCGTGACGCGCGAGGGTGGAACCGTCACCGGCGCCAAGGCGGTTCGTGCCGATCCCACGGTGCGGGAGGTGTTGGCCGCATTCGAGCGCGCGGAGCGCGCGTTGGAGCAGCAGGACCTGCCGGCGCTCATGCAGTTTTATGCGCCGGGCTACAATTATCACGGCTTGCATGTGGCAGATGTGGGACGTATCTGGGGCGAGGTGTTCGAGCACTATCGCGCATTATCCTCCACCCATCTCTTTTCGGCCATGAAGATCGTGCAGGCGGAAGATGGGCCGCGCGTCGAGTTGACCTGCACCGGCGGCCTGTATGGCGCCGAGACGCAATCAGGCGCGCGTGTCACGCTGGATAGCTGGTTTCAGGAGGTGCATTACCTGGTGCGGGATAAGCAGGGGTGGCGATTTCTTGGCAATCGAGGGGACGCGCCTCGCTCCGCGCCCTTTTCTTCTTCCCCGCACCATCCGCTGTTCTAGCTGGAACCGTCTTTGCGATCAGGCGGCAGCCGCGGAGGCCGCCGTATCTGCGCTGTTGAGCAGCTTCTTGACGCTGGCATGGGCGAGCACGACATCCGGGGTCCGCTGCAGGGCTTCGTAGTAGCTGCGTTCGAACCCATCGCCTTCTTCGGACGGGCGCAGCATATGGCGTGCTTCCAGCAGCAAGTCCTGCGCAGCTTCGATCGTGGTGTCCTCGTGATCCTCGAGCACGACATCGATGCGAACGACGAGATGCGACAAGGGATGAAGCCAGGCGAACCAGGGGTCGTTCATGACCAACTGCAGCAGCTGCCCCGCCGAGGAGATGCGTCCATAAATGCGTTCATAGGTGAGCTGCTCGGAAACGATCAGCGACTTGTGCAGGCCGAGCAGGCCGTGACGAAGGTCTTTCAGGCTGCGGCGAAGGTTATCCGGGAGCGGATTCGAAGACGACCAGGAGGAACGAGTCATAGATCACCTATGCGACGCAATCCACAGCTTCAAGCGACGGCCGTTCCTACCACAGGAATGATGCCCCTTGCGGGCCACGCTCCGTCCTTCGTGGATACTGTATCGGATGGTTGGGCGCCGGGATTGAGTGGTGGGAGGGTGAGCGTGCGAAACTTCCTCCCGACCCGTCGCCGTGACCTGCTGAAGGCCGCCGCTGTCGAAGGGACTTGTCCTTAGGGAATCGGCCCGCGAAGAGAACCGGGTGAGAACGGAAACCATGGCCGACACGCACCAGCCACAGCAGTCCCGGTGGTATGCGCGATCCACGGAGGAGATCGGCCGCGAGCTCGCGGTCGCCCCTGAGCAAGGGCTGACCGAAGAGGAGGCGGCGCGCCGGCTCGCTACGCATGGACGCAATGAGCTGCCTGAAGCCCCCCCGCCATCGCCCTGGCGTATCCTGGGCGCGCAATTCAGCAGCCTGATTATCTGGGTGCTGGCCGGCGCGGCTCTGGTCTCTGGTCTGCTCGGCGAATGGATCGATGCCGGCGCCATCCTGGCCATCGTGCTGCTGAACGGGCTGCTGGGATTTGCGCAGGAATACCGAGCGGAACGGTCGCTGGCTGCGCTCAAGACCATGGCCGTGACCCACGCCCGTGTGGTGCGTGGGGGCGCGCGGCGCACCCTGTCGTCCACGGAGCTGGTCCCCGGCGACATCATCGATGTGGAGGCTGGGGACCATGTTCCCGCGGATGCGCGGCTGATCCACGCCGCCGCCTTTCGCACGCAGGAAGCGGCCTTGACCGGCGAATCGACACCCGTCGAAAAATCCAGCCTGACGTTGCCCGACGGCGACCTGCCCCTGGCGGATCAACGCAACATGCTGTTCATGGGCACGACGGTCACCGGGGGCAAGGGGCGCGCCCTGATCGTCGCCACGGGCAGTCACACGGAACTGGGGCGCATCGCGACCTTGATGACCGCGGCGCCGATCGAGCCGACTCCGCTCCAGCGTCGATTAGAGCAGTTCGGCCATGTGCTGCTGTGGCTCTCGCTCGGCATCGTCATGGTCGTTTTCGGGCTGGGTCTGTGGCGCGGCGAACCCCTGTTCGACATGTTCCTGACGGCCGTGAGTCTGGCCGTGGCGGCCATTCCCGAAGGGCTCCCGGCCATCGTCACGACGACGTTGGCCCTGGGCGTGATGCGGATGGTGAGGCGGCATGCGCTGATCCGCCGGCTGCCGGCCGTTGAAACGCTGGGCGCTGCGACGGTGATCTGCACGGACAAGACCGGCACGTTGACGAAGAATCAAATGACGGTCACCAGCCTGGCCGTCGAGGGGCTTGTCTGCGAGGTCACCGGCGATGGCTATGCACCGGAAGGCGAGGTCCTCGGCGGCGATTGCCGCGCAGGAGCCTTGCGCGATCTGTTGTGGAGCGCCCTGCTCTGCAACGGCTCGTCGCTCCGGCAGGCAGAAGGCGCGTGGACGGTAGTGGGCGATCCCACGGAAGGCGCCCTGCTGGTGGCGGGCGGCAAGGCCGGATGGCGGAAAGAAGAACTCGAAGGGGCGCATCCTCTGCTGGGAGAAATCCCGTTCGACTCCGAACGCAAGATGATGACCATGGTGCGCCGATCGGATGGATGCGCCGTGGCCTATGTGAAGGGGGCGCCCGATGTCCTGCTGGGGCGATGCAATTCGTATATGACAAGAGCGGGGAAGGTCGAGCCCTTCTCCGATGCGGCGCGCCGATCGATGTTGTCGGTCAATCAGCAATTCGCCCAGCAGGCTCTCCGGGTCGTGGCGTTCGCCAAGCGGGTGTTCGATCAGGAACCGGCGGCGTTCGAGTCGGATGGGATTGAGCGTGAATTGGTGTTTCTAGGCCTGGCGGCGATGAAAGACCCGTTGCGCCCTGAGGCCAAGCAAGCGGTCGAGCGTTGCCGATCGGCCGGCATCAAGACCGTGATGATCACCGGAGACCATAAGGAGACGGCCTTGGCCATCGGGCGCGAAGCCGGGTTCGCGAGCGGGGCGACGCAGGCTCTGTCGGGCCTCGAGCTGAATGGGTTGACCGATGCGGAGCTGTCTGGACGCGTGCGCGACGTGTCTATTTATGCGCGGGTGTCGGCCGAGCACAAGCTCCGCATCGTCAGGGCCTGGCGCGCGCAAGGGGCGGTGGTGGCGATGACCGGCGACGGCGTGAACGATGCCCCGGCGGTACGGGAGGCGGATATCGGGATCGCCATGGGCATGACGGGGACGGATGTCACGAAGGATGCGTCGGATATGGTCGTGACCGACGACAACTTTGCCTCCATCGCCGCGGCGGTCGAAGAGGGTCGGAGCATTTACGACAACATCCGCAAGTCGGTGCACTATTTGCTGTCGTGCAATCTGAGCGAAGTGCTGGTGATGCTGGGAAGTACCTTGTTGGGCTGGCCCTTGCCGCTGCTGCCGATCCATATTCTCTGGATCAACCTGGTCACCGACGGATTTCCCGCGTTGGCCCTGGCCGTCGATCCCAAAGATCCCGATGTGATGAAGCGCCCACCCCGTGACCCGCAGGCGCCGCTTCTGGATCGTCAGCGATTCGTCACGGTCTGTGTGCAAGGCGCGGTGATGGCGGCGGCGGCCTTGGCGGTGTTCGGTGTTGCCCTCTCCATCATGCATGACGACGTGACGTTCGCGCGCTCGATGACATTTACGACGTTGGTGCTGATCCAGTTCCTCCATGCGTTCACCTCCCGCCATGATCGGTTCTCGCTGTTTCAGATCGGCGTGACGACGAATCGAACGCTGCTGGCTGCCGTGGTGGTCTCGGCGCTGTTGCAGGCAGGGATCATGCTGAGTCCCTGGGGGCAGGAAATATTCCGCGTGGTACCTTTGCGGCCCGATGAATGGTGGCTGATCGCGGGGTTCGGCCTGCTGCCGTTTGTCGCGATGGAACTGTGGAAAGCCTGGATCAGGGTACGAAACGGGCTGCCGGACGCGTCTAGGGCGTAAGTTTCGGCGTGGCCCAGATGGTCGTGAGAGGAGAGGCCTGCCGGCTGAGCCCGACGGGCTTCGCGCCGTACATGCCCGTGATGGTTCTCAACAAGCCGTAGTGGTCCACCGGTTCTCCGTAGCGGCCCGGTCGCACCATCGGTCCCACCAGGATCGTAGGGATCCGGTTGTCGGATTTGCCGTTGTCCTCATCCCACGTAATGATCAACAGGCTGTTGTGCGTCTGCGCCCATTCGACGTAGCGCTCGAGATGGGTACGCAGCCACTGGTCCCCCCGTTGGATGCGGTCCGGATCACGGCCGTCGTGCATATCGTTTTGTTGATTCGGGATGATCATGCTGACGGTCGGCAAGGCGCTGAAGTCTGCCGGAAAATCGGTCAACGGGCGATTCTGCTCAGGCGCGACCGTATTGATCGGCGAGGATTGCCAGTTCACCCAGGGGTTATGTTTGCGCGCATAGGCGCCGGCGATGCAATCGACCGCGCCCACGGCGGGCAGGTCTTCCGCATAGCCGGTAAACGTGTAGCCGGCCAAGGCCAGGGTGCTGGAGAGGTTCGAGGTCGTCAGCAAGTTGGGGCACGTATTGCCATGCACGCCTTCGAAGGTGCCCGCAAACAGCGCGATGTAGTTCGGTTGGCTCGGATGTGTGACGGCGTAGGAATTCGTCAGGACAGCGCCCTTACGCGCCAGCTCATTGAAGAACGGGGCGGCCGGTGAGTCGACGATCTGGGAGAACGCATGGTTCTCTTCGATTACGATCACCACATGATCCGGTTTGGGCAACGGGGATTGAGCCGAAGCAGGAACCGTCCAAGAAAGGACGAGTGCGGCGAAGGCGAGCGCACGGGTCGAACTGTTCATCAGAGCCTCGTGATCGATTAGACCGGGAGTTCACTGAGTCGCAGCGTATACAGGTAATGATACAGTCCTTGTTGTTCCAGCAGGGCCGCATGGGTGCCGGATTCGACGATCTTTCCTTTATTCAACACCAGAATCCGGTCGGCGCGCTGGATCGTGCTGAGCCGATGGGCGACGACGAACGTGGTCCGGTTGACCATGAGACGTTCGAGGGCTTCCTGGACCAATCGCTCCGATTCGGTATCCAGCGCGGACGTCGCTTCATCCAGCAAGAGGATCCGGGGATTTTTGAGAATGGCTCGCGCGATGGCCACGCGTTGCCGTTGGCCGCCGGACAAATTGATGCCCTTTTCCCCCACGATGGTCTGATACCCGTCCGGAAACCCCGCGATGAACTCGTGGGCATGCGCGGCCTTGCTCGCGGCGAGAATGTCTTCTTCCGTGGCGTCCTCGCGCCCGTAGCGAATGTTATCGCGGATGGGGCCGCCGAAGAGAATCGTATCCTGCGGCACCAGCGCAATCTGCCGGTAGAGACTATCGAGCCGGACATCCTTGACGCCATGGCCGTCCACCGTGAGCCGCCCGGAGGTCGGATCATAAAAGCGGTGCAGGAGATTCATGATCGTGGTTTTTCCCGAGCCGGTCGGTCCCACGATGGCGATGAGCTCGCCGGGCTTGGCCTCGAAAGACACGTCTGAAAGCACGGGCTGCCTGGCATCATAGGCGAAGCTGAGATGTTCCGCGCGGACGTGCCCGGTCACGGGAGGGAGTTCGATGGCGCCCGGGGCATCGGCGATTTCGGCGTGGGTGTCGAGAATTTCGAAGACGCGTTGCATGGCTCCCTGGGCTTCTTTGATCTGCGCAAACACGCGGGCAGCGGACCCGAACGGCCCGATCAGAATGCCGGCGAAGAGGACAAAGGCGAACAGATCGCCTGGGGAGACTGAGCCGTCGATGACCTGGCGGCCGCCGTACCACAAGACGAGGGCGGCGGCGGCAAAGGTGACGAAGATGATGGTTGGCACGAACCAGGCCATGATGGTGGCACGGCGCAGTGACAGCTCCATCGCGGATTGGACCTGAGCCACGAACCGTTCTTCTTCCCGTTTCGTTTGGACGAAGGATTTCACGACGCGGATCCCTGCAATGACTTCTTCGACCAGCGTGCTGACGGAGGCGGTTTGGTCCTGGATTTTGGTAGATAGCGCCCGGAGTCGCCGCCCGAACAGTTTGGCCACGACGACCAGCATCGGGAGCAGCACCAGAATGAGTAGGCAGAGTTGCCAGTTCATGGCGAACAGGAAGCCCGCACCACCGATGAAGGTGACGATTTGTTTGGCGGCGTCGATGGGCGTATCGGTTACAACATTTTGGATGACGGTGACATCGTTCATGAGGCGGGACATCAATTCGCCGGTTCGGCGCTTCGAGAAGAAGTTGACCGACAGCGTCTCGAGATGTGCGAAGAGATGGATCCGGAAATCGGCCATCACCCGTTGGGAGACCCAGGCGGTGAGGTAACTGTGTCCCATCGAACATAACCCCTGGATCAAGACCAAACCCAACAAGAGCAGGATCATTTCTGTCATGCGCGCGGCATCGTGCTGGACGGTGATGACGTCCCACAGGGTGCCGCCTAAGCGAAGGAGGGCAAGGTTGATGGCGGCAACCGCCATGACCATGACGGCGGCCGCGATCATTCGGGGGACATAGGGCTTGAGGAAGGGGTAGAAGCGCTTGAACGAGAACATCGGTGTTACGACAATGGTTTCAGGAAGGCAGGCGCGTCGTGTAGTGCCGGGTGGCGGCGATACGAAGACGACATGACCTTTTGTGATGAGGTGAGAGCGTGTTAGAGCTGGGCGATCGATTCAATCAGGTTCTTGTTGATCGCCACGAAATCCGACCGATCCTTGTCATTGATCAACACGTCAGTCAGGCTGATGAACAACCGCTGCTCTTCATTGATCGCATCGGACACCCGATTACGCATGGGCGGAATGAGGAAATCCCCGACGTAGATGCAGTTCACCGTTCGAACGCGGATGCGAACTTTTTTTCCTTCGGGCACGGATCCCTCCGTCCATTATGTCGTGATGAGCTCAGCTCTTGCGACGCAAGAATTTCTGACGCCGGCGCAACTTCTTATACTTGTGCTTGCGCATCTTCTTCCGGCGTTTCTTGAGGACACTCGCCATACATTCAATCTCCAACTGCTAGGCGCGGGAGTCTAGTGGGTTTCGGATCAAAAAGCAAGCCAAGATTCTGATGTGCAGTGCGCCGACGAGGGATCGAGAGGCGTCCGCAAAGCGAGCATGAGCCTGGTCAGAGCCGTTGCTTGACCTCTTTCCGCCAAGGTTCCTATACTGCGCCATGTTCACGCCTTTCCTGCGTTTCGCCGGTTTCGGTAGCGTTCTCCTGCTGCTGGCGCTCTTCCTGAGCGTGGGATGTTCGGGGAAAACCCTTCAATACAAAGACGATCACGACCGTATTCTCCGGATCGATCAGGCGGTGGAGTCGCTGCGGAGGTCCTACGTAGAGAAAGACCGGAGCGCGCTGGAGGCGTTGCTGCTGCCCTCGGGAAATTTGGACCAGATGCAGCGGGATATCGACAACGATTTCGAGACGTTTCGCGATATTCAGCTGGAGTTTTCCGTCGAACGCATTTTGATCGAAGGCGACAATATCGATGTGTTTGTCCATTGGCAGGGGCAGTGGAAACGCACTCCCACCGAGGCGGGCACCCGCCAGAGGGGGCACGGGCGCCTGGCCTGGGTCGGGACGCAATCGATCCTGCTTCGAGAGGTTCAAGGCGATTTGCCTTTCGGCATGGGCACGCGGGCCAGCCTGAACGAAGATCCCGCCCGCGGGCAAGCCAAACCCTAGCCATGTCAGCCCGCCGTGCGTCCCCCACCATTGAAACAGACTTCCTTGTCGTCGGGAGCGGCGTCGCCGGTCTGCGCGCAGCCATTGAATTGAGCCGCGCGGGACGCGTGTTGATGCTGACGAAGGGGCATCCCCTGGAAAGCAATTCCATGTACGCTCAGGGCGGAGTGGCGGTTGCGCTCAGCGAGGAAGACGATGTCGGCAGCCATCTCACCGATACGCTCAAGGCCGGGCATGGCCTCTGCCGCCGGGAGGCGGTGCGCGTACTGGTTGAGGAGGGGCCGGACCGGATTCAAGAGCTGATCGCCTGGGGGGCGAAGTTCGATAAGATCGGCAAACGGTTCGCCTTCACCCGCGAGGCCGCCCACAGCCGGAGCCGCATCCTGCGCGCGCGCGGCGATGCCACCGGCAATGAGATGGTGCGCGCGCTCATGGCCTACGCGGCCAGGCAGCCCCGCATTCAGCGACTGGATCGGCGGTTTACGGTTGATCTGGCGGTGGTGGATGGCCGGTGTTGCGGCGCCATTGTCGTAAACGAAATGTCGGGAGCACGCACGGTGCTGCCGGCCAGCGCGGTGGTCCTGTCCACCGGAGGAGCGGGCCAGGTCTACGCGCGTACCACGAACCCCGGCAACGCGACCGGCGACGGCATGGCCATGGCATTGCGGGCGGGAGCCTTGCTGATGGATATGGAGTTCGTGCAATTTCATCCCACCTCGCTGTATCTGCCGTCGAGTCCTCCTTTCCTGCTGTCCGAGGCCATTCGTGGGGAAGGCGGCCAGCTCCGGAACATCAAGGGCGAGTTATTCATGCACCGGTACCATCCGGATGGCGCGCTGGCTCCCCGTGATGTGGTCTCGCGGGCGATCTGGTCGGAAATGGCTGCCACGCGCGCGCGGCATGTGTTTCTGGATGTCACCCATCTGGGGGCCGCCTTTGTGAAGCGCCGGTTTCCCACGATCTATGCGACCTGCCTGCGGTATGACATCGATATGACGGAGGAGTGGATTCCGGTCTCCCCCAGCGCGCATTACATGATGGGCGGGGTGTGGACGGACGTGCACGGCGCGACGACGTTACCGGGCCTCTATGCGGCGGGAGAAGTCGCGTGCAGCGGGGTGCATGGAGCGAATCGGTTGGCCAGCAATTCTTTATTGGAAGGGTTGGTGTTCGGTATGCGGGCGGCGCAATCCGCCGTGGCCCATGCGGGGCGCCTTTCCGAATCGGTGCGGGTGCCTGCGATCGAGGATCTGGAGCAGGGCCGGCCGAGCGACCTCGATGATCCGGAAAAGTTGCGCAGTTCGTTGCGCCGGCTGATGTGGGGCAAGGTGGGGCTGGTGCGTTCGGGCGATTCCTTGATCAGCGCGTCTGCGCAACTGGTCCGCTGGCAGCGACTGTTGGCGAAACCCTTCTCTTCGCGGGCCGCGCTGGAGGTCAAGAATATGGTACAGGTGGCGCGCTGTATCACGGATGCCGCCCTCTGGCGGGAGAATAGCGTCGGAGCGCATTACAGGTCGGATTTTCCCGAGGCCAAGCGGCAGGGGTGGCGGCACCATAGCGAGGTGCGGTTGGCAGCTGAACAGGTTATCGAGATGCCGTCGAAGGGGCGGCCCGCCGCTGTGGCGACCGGGGCGGCTGCCCTCCGTAGGTCCGGGAAGACGACGCCCGCGCGTTCGTGAGGAAGGTGCGATAGTGCCCAAGGACTTTGAGGACATACTGCCGCGTTTCCGGGATCGGCGGGAGCCCCCGGTACCGCTCCACCGCATGTTCCCCCGCATTGTAGGCCGCTAGCGCTAAAGGCAGATTGCCGTTAAACCGGTCCAGCAGTTGCCGTAAGTATTTCGTTCCCCCGCCGATATTGTCATCCGGATTGTACGAATCCCGCACATCGAAGCGCATGGCGGTCTGGGGCATGAGCTGCATCAATCCGACGGCGCCTGCATGCGACACGGCCAGCGGATCGAAGTCCGATTCGGTTTTGATCACGGCCCGGATCAACGCCGGATGCAGGCGATGGGCGCGGGAATGTCGCGCAATCACCGGGTCCAGTTCGCGATCGGAGATGAGATGGCGGGAGCGAGGGAGTTCGGAGATGACGCGCGTATATCGTGGATCGTTCGGCACGTTGGTCAGCGAAATGGTGCCGTTGGCATCGATGTATTGATACACCTCCGACCGCGCTGGAGAGGTGGTCAACAGCAAGGTCACGGACAGGAGCAGAAGCGGTGTGGTGCGGTGGTCAAGAGCCATCGTGATGTAGACGCCCGGACCGGGTTGGCCTTTCGGATCTATGATTCAACCGTAGCAGCCGACCCCCTGCCTGTCAAAACCAGCAAGGCCTGTCGGCCGCACAACAGATTGCGTAACTCGTTGATGAACGGCCAAAAGTGTGAGTTCTACGAGGCGGGCGGTTCAAGGAACCTGTGGCGGCTGGCTGCGAATCTGGACTGAATGCGTCCCGTCAAGGGGCCGGGGCGACCGTTGCCGATAGGCACGCCATCGACCTGTGAAACCGGCATGACTTCCATGCTGGTATTGGTGAGAAAACACTCAGTGGCCTGGCGCAAATCCGCCAGGGAGTAGTGCCCTTCCTTGACCGGCAGACCGTCCTCCTCCGCGAGGGTCATGACGATCGCCCTGGTAATCCCATCCAGAATCCCGCAGTCCAACGCCGGGGTGTGCACGGTGCCCTGGGAGATAAAAAACAGATTGCTGATCGTGCACTCGGTCAATTCATCCTTCCAGTTCAGGAGCAGGCTGTCAAACGTGCCCGCCGCGATCGATTCGCGTTTCGCCAGAATGTTATTGAGGAAATTCGTGGATTTGATGTGCGGAGACAGGGCGGCCGGGAGATTCCGTCTGGTCGTCGCTACGGTCAGTGAGACGCCATCCCGGGAGAGGATCGAAGGGGATGGATGGAGCGGCTTAGTCATGATGACAACGGTCGAGCGGGGGCAGAGCGCAGGATCCAACCCGATCTCTCCAGCGCCGCGCGAGATGGTAATGCGCAGATAGGCATCGACATCATCGTTGCCCACTTCATTGCGGCGCATGGCCTCATGGAGCAGATCAGGCAACCGCGTATCCGGCACGGGGATCGTCAAGCCGAGAGCATCGGCCGAGCGCCGAAGCCGCGCCAGATGCTGATCGCGCATAAAAATGCGGGGGCCGTAGGAACGAAGCGTTTCATAGACGCCATCGCCATAAAGAAATCCGTGGTCGAATACCGAGACGACGGCTTCTTCTTTGGGCACAAATCGATCATTCAGAAAGACCCACATCAGCGGCCGGCCTCCAGGATGTTCATAAACGCGCCCGCCTTGGCGAGCGTTTCGTCGTATTCTCGATCGGGATCCGAATCGGCCACAATGCCGGCGCCCACCTGCAGGTAGCCTCGGTGTTTTGTCAGGATGAGTGTACGGATCAGGATATTCAGATCCAAGTCGCCGCTCCAGCTGAAGTAGCCCAGTGCGCCCGTGTAGAGGCCGCGCCGCACCGGTTCCAGTTCCTCGATAATCTCCATGCAGCGCAATTTGGGCACGCCGGTGATCGTGCCGCCCGGAAACACAGCCCGGACGAGGTCGAAGGGCGACGTTCCCGGTTGCAACGTGCCGATCACCTCTGAGACCAAATGGCTGACATGCGAGTACTGTTCGATGCTCATGAACTCTTCCACCCGGACCGATCCGTATCGGCAGACTGTCCCGAGATCGTTACGTTCAAGGTCCACCAGCATGACATGTTCCGCGCGTTCCTTGGGGCTGGCCAGCAGTTCGGCGCGCAAGGTCAAATCTTGAGGCCGTTCTTTTCCCCGGGGCCTCGTGCCGGCGATGGGTCTCGTGTCCACCTGTGATCCGGTTAATCGCACGAGGCGCTCCGGCGAGTTGCTGATGATGGTGAGCTCGGGGAAGCGTACCAGGCCCGCAAAGGGAGAGGGGTTCACACGGCGCAGGCGGGCATAGAGGTCGCTTGCATAGAGGTCGAGATCAGAGGCCGACCAACCGGCATCGAGCGCCAGGGTGAAGCGATGGGAAAGGTTGGCTTGATAAATGTCGCCGGCCGCAATGTAGTCCTGGCATCGTCGTACCTGAGCCGTATAGGCCTCACGCGACTGGCTGGGTACGAAGCCGGACTGCGCAGGCCAGGTCTTGGCGGATCGAGGCAAGAAGGAGCCGATGAGGCGCGCCTCCAGCTCGGCCAACCGGTCACACCCTTCGCGAAAGAGTTTTTCCCGGGGTTCGGCTTGAAAGCGAGATAGCGGCGGGCAGTACATGAGATAGAGCTGATGTGTGTGATGATCGATGGCGGCGACCAGGTCGAAGAAGGCCATCTGCAGGTCTGGGAGGCCCAGGTCGTCGGAGGCCAGCGCGGGCAGCGATTCAAAGGAGCGGACGAGATCGTAACTCAGGTAGCCGACCGCGCCCCCGAAAAACGGCGGGAGACCGTCGGGATGCGGGATCGTGGAATCGGCGAAGGCCTGCACGAATGCCTCGAACGCCGGACCATGGCCAATGGTGGTGTGCTCGCCCGTCTTTAATTGGTAGTCTCGGGCGCGGCCGGTCAAAGTCAGATAGGGATTGCTGCCGAAGAACGAATAGCGCGCGGTGGCGTGGGTGCCGTTGCCGCTTTCCAGGAGGAACGCCGGGCGGTCGGGAAGAGACAAGCGCTGGTACAGTTCGAAGACGTCCTCCTCCGGTTGCGGCCGAACCACGACCAGCGGCTGCGGCGGCCCGCTCAGAAAGGTCTGCTGCGAGAAATCAGTCATGAAGATGTCGTTCACCGGCGCGTGCACCAGAAGAAACGACTATACCGCATCGCGAAGCCCGGTCATAGCAGGCCAACTTCTTGACAAGCCCCCAGCGAATTTGCTTGAATGGCGCGCCCGCCGATGGGTGCACTCTCTCCGACTGCGCGAAGGAGTGCCGCGCGTGAGCACGTGATGCCCCCCTCTCAGGATCCGTTATATGCGGGGCTCGGGCAAGCTGTCCGGATCGGGACGGAACTGCTTGCTGCGTTGATTGCCGGGGGAGGATTGGGCTGGGCCCTGGATACCTATCTGCTGGACTCCGGTCCATGGGGACTGGTCGTAGGTTTGGGGCTGGGAGCCGCCGCCGGTATCCGGAACGCGTATCGGTCGGCTCAACGATGGCAGCGTTAACCTGAATCGTCTGACTCGAGAAGGATCATTGTGGAAGAAAGTCCGTTACATGCGTTTGAATTGCACGAGCTGATTCCGCTCGTGCCCGCCGGCGTCGATATCTCCATCAACAAAGCGGTCATCCTCATGTGGGTGGTGGTCGGTCTGGTCGCCTTTCTGATGATCTCCGCCGCCGCGGCGCGGAAGTTGGTGCCGGGTAAATTGCAGAACATCGCCGAATTGATCGTCGAATTCATTCGCGGAATTATCCTGGACACGATGGGTGAGCCGGGAATGAAGTATTTTCCGCTGATCGCCACACTGTTCCTTTTCATTCTCTTTGCGAATTTGCTCGGGTTGATTCCCGGTTCTTACACGGTGACCAGCCAGATTATCGTCACTGCGGTGTTTGCGGTCGGGATTTATGGGCTGAGCCTGGTCTTAGGATTTTCGCTGCACGGCATGAAATTCCTCGGTATTCTCGTGCCGCCCGGAACGCCGGGCTGGTTGCTGCCGCTCATGATTCCGATCGAGTTGATCAGCCAGCTGGCGCGGCCCATTTCACTGGCGGTGCGGTTGTTCGCGAATATGACCGCCGGCCATGTCATTTTGGGCGTGTTGTTCGGATTGGCCATCAGCGGCGGTTTGCTGATCGGCTGGCTGCCGTTTGCTTTCACGATTGCCATGAATGGGCTCGAAGTCGGTATTGCGTTTATTCAAGCCTATATCTTCACCGTGCTGAGCTGTGTCTATTTAGGGGATGCCGTGACCTTGCACGGTCATAGCGAGCACGCACATTAGGTCGAGTAGTCTATAAACGGAGGAGAGGACACACAATGGATGCAGCAGCAGCAGCGTTGGTCGGTATGGGATTGGCGGCGGCAGGATTTGCCGGAGCCGGCGTGGGAATCGGGTATATCTTCGGGAAAATGATTGAGGCCGTGGCCCGCCAGCCGGAAGCCGAAGGTCGCGTCGGGAAGTACATGTGGATCGGTTTCGCATTGGTCGAGGCCATCGCCTTGTACGGGCTGGTCATTGCGTTCATCATCATGGGCTTGCGCAAGTAAGCGCATACGGTCGAGCCCTGATGCTGGGGCCATGCCCGGCTCAGAACCCTCAACTCATTTGGGTAACAGACTATGCCTCAATTTGAATCGCATTTCTTTTCGTCGTTGATCTTCTGGGAGATTCTCTCCTTCGGCATTCTCTTCTTCCTGCTCTATAAGTATGCGTTTCCCAGCTTGCTGAGCATGTTGGAAGAGCGTGAGAAAAAGATCAAGGATAGCCTCGATCAAGCCGAACGCCACCGTTCGGAGGCCGAGCGCAAGCTCAAGGAATATGAAGCCAAGTTGGCGACCGCAGCCAAGGATGCGGACGCATTGCTGGTGCAAGCCAAGGAGCGCGCGGCGCGATTGATGGAAGAGAATGAGCAGCGCATGACGGCGGACGCGGAGCGGATCAAAGGCGACGCAACTCGCGAGATCGAGACCGAACGCCGGAAGGCCATTCAGGACATCCGCTCGCAAACGACGGATTTAGCGATGATGGTCGCGGAAAAAGTGGTCGGGCGGGCACTGACGGACGGCGATCATCGGCGTCTGGCGGACGAAGCCTTGGACGCCCTCGCAAAGACCTACCAGAGTCGGAATTAGACTCCTGTTGCCGGGGGGGTGAGACTCACGCCTCCCTGGCGATACCCTTCCAAATCCACCGTCACGAAACGATACCCCGCCCGTTTCAAGCTGCCGACGAGCCGTTCTCGGCGGCCGTCCTCCAACAATTTGGGCAGGTCTTCCACCGCCAACTCAATCCGTGCCAGATCGCCGTAATCGCGTACGCGGCAGTGGCGCAAGCCTTCGTGCATCAAGGCAGCTTCCGCCTGCTCCACGCGCGAGAGGGTGCTGCGCGTAATGGTGATCCCTCGCGGAACGCGCGAGGAGAGGCAGGCGGCGGCCGGTTTATCCCAGTTGGAAAGCCGCAGCTCCCGGGCCGCGTCACGAATATCGGCTTTGGTGAATCCGGCTTCCAGCAGGGGACTTCGAACATCCCATTCCCGGGCGGCCTGCAGGCCGGGGCGGTCGTCTCCGAGATCGTCGACGTTGGTCCCGTCGACGATACAGATTGAGTGATATTCAGACCTGAGTGTGCCTAGGAGGGAGTACAGATCGGTCTTGCAATGGTAGCAGCGGGTGGCATCATTACGCACAAAGTCGGGGATCTGGAGTTGATCCGTTTCAACGATTCGATGAGACGCGCCGATTTCTGCAGCAAGGCGGCGCGTGCTCTCCAATTCAGAAGCAGGGAGGGTGGGCGACACGGCCGTGACGCCGATAGCCTGCGCAGCCAATTCCTCGTGGGCGAGCTTGAGGACCAAGGTGCTGTCGATGCCGCCGGAGAACGCGACGATGACCGAGCGCATCTCTCGGAGGAGATGCCTTGCGCGGGCGATCTTATCAATCAAAGGAGTAGTAGAGACCATGGGGATTCCGAGGCGTTGGGTCGTCGCCGGGTCGGTACGCGGCTATTGCTTGACCTTCGCCTTTGCAATCGAACCGACGACGACCAGGGCGTAATGTTGAGGGTCGAGATATTGCTTAGCCACGCGGAGGACATCGTCTTTCGTGACCTTTTCGATGGCTTTGGGATAGTTCGTAAAATAATCCAACCCCAGATTGTAAAACTCGACTTGCGCGAGAACATTGGCAAGCTTGGCGCTGGAATCGACCCGCAAAGGGAAACTGCCGACGATGAACGACTTCGCTTCGTTGAGTTCCTGATCGGTCACCGGCGCATCCCGTATGCCCTTGATCTCTGTCAGGACTCCGGTGATGGCTTGATTCGTCACCTCGGTCCTGGTCTGCAGGCTGATAAAAAATGCCCCCGGCAGCAAGCGGGAGTCGAATTGGCTCATGATGCCGTAGGCCAGGCCCTGTTTGTCTCGAATGGAGTCCATCAGGCGCGAGGAGAAGCCGCCGGCGCCCAAAATGTAGTTCATGACCGTGACAGCGTAGTAGTCAGGATTGGTCCGGCTGATACCTGTATGTCCCAGGACAATGGTTGATTGGGTTAGGTCTTTCTCGATCAACTGAACCATTTTTCGATCGATCGGAGATGGCTTTTTGAGTTGGTAGGGCGAAGGCGGGCCCTTCTTCCACGAGCCGAAGTGGGTCTGAACCAAGGTCGCGGCCTGTTCCTGCGTCAGATCCCCGACGATGACCAGAATCGTCTGATTCGGCAAATACTCCCGCGCATGAAACTGTTGGACGTCGGCGACCGTGATCTTGTTGAGGGTATCCTCTCCGCCACGGGCCGGCCAGCTATAGGGATGGCCGTGGAAAATCAATTGATGAAACGCCTTCATCGCGACATTGCCGGGATCGTCGTCATCGCTGAGAATTTCACCGACGATCTGGGTGCGCACCCGCTCGAATTCCTGTTTCTGAAAGGCGGGGTGTTGCAGCATGTCGGCCAGGAGGGCAAAACCGAGATCGGCGTCTTTCTTGAGCACGCGCGCTGAAGCGGTCGTGAAATCTTCGGCCGCATGGGCTTCGAGTGAGCCTCCCACGAAATCAATCTGCTCGGCCATCTGCCGGGAGGTCCTGGTCTGCGTTCCTTCATCGAGCAGGCTGGCGGTGAGATTTGCCAAGCCGGCTTTATCCGGCGGATCTTGGGCCGACCCCACCTTCACTAAGGCATGGATTTCCACCGTGGGGAGATAGTGTTGTTCCAGAAACAAGACGGTCATCCCGTTGGCGGTGACGGAACGAGTCGGAACAATGTCGGCGGCTTGTCCATAGGCGCTCGGCAGGCAGAGGGCCAGCAAACAGAATCCGAGGAGGACTCGGCCCAGTGGCTGTTGGCGTTGATGTAGGCGTGGAGCTTCTCGTCGGGTCATCTGCATCTGCTCACTGGTGCGGTTGGGCCGGCAAGGCCGATTCGGTTTGCGGCGGGACCGGGATCAAGGCCCCGGTTGTGCGCATATCGGCGGCCAGATAGTGGGAAGCGACCCGCTGGACGTCCAGGGCCGTGACCGCGCGGGTACGTTCGACGAACTGGCTGACCTTACGCCACCCGGCGCCGATCGTCTCGGCCTCCCCCAGCAGCATGGCCTGGCGAAAGTTTGAATCCTGCTCAAAAATATGAGCGGCTTCGATCTGATTTTTTGCGCGTTGGAGTTCGAGTTCGCTCGGTGGCTCCGTCTGGATCCGCTGAATCTCTTTCAGCACGGCCTCTTCCACAGCCTCGATTTTCTCGCCCGGTTTCACCACCGCATAAAAATAAAACAGGCCGGGATCAGCCTGCATTAAGCCGTAGTCGGCGCCGACAGCCAGGGCGGTCTTTTGCTCATACACGAGGCTTTGATAGAGCCGCGCGCTCTTCCCGTGCGACAGAATGGATTCGAGTACGTTCAGCGCATAGGAATCGTCGCTGGAATAATTCGGGACGCGGTATCCCATCATGACGAAGGGCACTTGCGCTTCGCGCTTCAAGAGAAAACGGCGCTCGCCTCGTTGCGGACCTTCGGTGACGGCCAGGGGTTTGGGCGAAGGCCCTTTGGGAATCGGCTCGAACAGTCTGGCAATGACCGGCAGGAGCGATTCTGCCTTGATGTCGCCGACGACGAGCAAGGTCGCGTTATTCGGCGAATAATACGTGTCATAGTGCCGCTGGAGGTCGTCGAGGGTCATGGCATCGAGGTCGGAGAACCAGCCGATCACCGGCCAATGATAGGGATGGCTCATGAAGGCCTGCGCAAAGAGCGCTTCGACGAGCGCGCCCTGCGGATCATCTTCGTTGCGAAGCCGCCGTTCTTCCTTGACGACTTCCCGTTCGGTTTTAAATTCGTTGGCATCGAGAATCAGCCCTTGCATCCGGTCGGCTTCGAGTTCAAGGGCCAGCGTGACGCGATCGGCAGCCAGGTTTTCAAAGTACGCGGTAAAGTCCTGGCTGGTGAAGGCATTGTCCATTCCCCCGTTCTTGCGGATGAGGCGGGAAAACGTCCCTTTAGGATATTTCCCGGTGCCTTTGAACATCATATGTTCCAGCATGTGGGACAATCCTGCCCGACCCATCACCTCATTACGCGAGCCGACCTTGTACCAGACCTGGACGGTGGCCACAGGAGCCTTCGGGACTTCCACCAGAATGACCTTCATGTCGTTGGAGAGGGTGAATTCCTTCGGCTCAACGGCATGCGCGGCGGGGCCTTGGCTCATGAACAAGGAGAAGCTGAGAAACGAACAGGCGAGAACTGCATGGCGAAGCGGAGATGACCTGTGGAATGGGCTCGGCTTAGGCATGTACGAAGATCATGCTAACAACGGGTCTGAATCTGTGTCAAGGTAACCGGGGCATGGCTCATGTCGATCCGGCCCAATTGGCCGCAGGCGCCGAGGACGTCGCGCCCGCGGCTGCGCCGCAGATAGGCATCGACATGGCCCTGGCGCAGGATGCTCTGAAACATGTCGATGGCAGCATCAGACGGGCGCTGGTAGGCACTGCTGGGAAAGGGATTGAAGGCAATCAAGTTGACCTTGCATCGCAGGCCGCGGAGCAGCTTGATCAATCGGGCCGCGTCCTCAGGTCGATCATTCACCTCCGCCAGCAGCACATACTCGAAGGTCAGGCGCTCGCGATCGGCCAGGGGATAGTCGCGGCAAGCGGCGAGCAAGGCCTGAAGGGAATGGAGCCGGTTGGCCGCCGGCATGATCCGGTCGCGAAGTTCGTCGGTGGTCGCATTCAAGGAAATTGCCAGGTTCACCTGGAGGGGCGCGACATCCTTGATTCGCGATGCGAGCCCGGCGGTCGAAATCGTGATGCGGCGCCCGGAAAAGCCGAGCCCCCACCTGGGGTTGGTGAGGCGAGCGACCGCATCGGCCACGGCGTCTAAGTTGGCCAGCGGTTCCCCCATGCCCATGAACACGAGGTTCGTCAATCGTTGGCCGGTGTCCAAATGGTCCTGGGCCAGCAGGACCTGGTCCAGGATTTCATGGGCGCGCAGATTGCGTGCGAGCCCTAACGTGCCGGTCAGGCAGAATCCGCAATCCAGCGTGCAGCCGACTTGCGTGGAAAGGCACAGCGTGAGGCGGTCTTCGTCCGGGATGAGCACGCACTCGACTTGCTTGCCGTCGGTGAGGGTCAGTACCAATTTTTTCGTGCCATCCTGCGAGGCAAAGAGGTGGGCCTCCGTCGCCCGTTCGATACTGCAGGTGGAGGCCAGATGCTCGCGATCTTTCTGCGGGAGATTGCTCATCTCCGCAAATGTGCGGACCCGCTCCTGATACAGCCAGCGTAAGATTTGAGAGGCTCGATACGACGGCCAACCGAGCGACGTGACGAATGCGGTCATGCCGGCTTCGGTCAGGGCCAGCAGGTTGTGCCTTGTCGCGGTCTCGGGAGCCATGCCGGAGCCTAGCACAGGGAAAAAACTTGTGACAAGCAAAGGCGAACCTGGTCGCGTTTCTCCGGCATTACGCTATAATGATGCCGGTTCACCTTCTGCTTAGGGGCATCGTGCGCGAACTTCCTTGGCGGACCAGTGTAGCGCCACTTGCCGTGGGACTTTTTCTGTCGAGTGTGTTTGTAACGGCGACAGCTGAGTCCCCTCGACCATTGCCTGTCGTGCCTCCCCTCTGTGTCTCCGCCGAAGATTGCTTCCGTTCCGCCCTGGCGATCAATGATCGATCCGGCTCCCCGGCCCAGCGCGAACAGGCGACGCTGCTCAAAATCGATCAGCTGCGATCCGTGATGGAATTATTTCCTTCGACTCCCTGGGCCCAGCGGGCTCGGGTCGTGTTGGGAGTACTCCTGATCGAGCGTGAACCAGGCGAGGCGACGAAGCTTCTACGGGGCGCTCAGCCGGAGATGCCGGTGATCGACGATTATCTCCGCCTCTGGATCGCGGAGGCGCTGTCGAAGCAACAGGAGCCGATCCAAGCCGCCGAGTTGTTGGAGACCATCCCGAAGATGGTGCCGGATTCCAACCTGCTTGCGAAGGCAGCCTATCGCACGGGGGACGCCTGGTATAGCGCGAATGTGTGTGTCCGCGCGATTGAGTGGTTGGACCGTGCCCTGGCACTGGCGGACAAAGATTCGTCGGCTCCATTGGCCCTCCTCCGGCAGGCCGACTGCCACATCCGTGAGAACTGGATGCCGGAAGCGCGCGCCGCGCTGAAACAGCTCTGGCTCCGATATCCACAGTCACTGGAAGCCCGTGAAGCCAAAACGCGATTGGATGCCGGTCTGGGAGGAGAATCCTGGTTGCCGACGGCCGACGAGTATCTGGTTCGCGCCCAGGCATTCCTGGGGCTCTCGATGCAAGCCGAGGCGGTGGAAGAGTTACGGCGCGTGCTCTCATTGGCTTCCGGGCATGCCCGCCGTTATGAGACTCGCCTCAAATTAGGCATCGCCTATGTCCGGTTGAAACAATATGACCAGGCCCGCGAAGTCTTTCGCGGCCTAGTGGCCGACCGGGTGCAGGAGTCGGCGGAAGCCACGGTCTGGTTGGCGCGAGTGTATTTGCGGCAAAGTCTGGGAGACAAACTCATCGACTTGGCCAAGTCGGCCGCGCAGGGTCCCTTGGCCGGGGATCAGCGGGCGATGGTGCACCTGTTTGCCGGGGTATGGTTGGAGGATCAGAGCAAATTCGATGACGCGATCGGCATGTTCCGGCAAGTCGCAAAGTTGGGTGATTCAGCGAGCCAACGGGCCGAGGGGCTGTGGCGGGCCGGGTGGGCGCAATATCGGACCGCCCGGTACAAGGAGGCAGCGGAGACCTTTCGGGCCGTTGTCGAATTGCACGTCAATGGGTTTGAGCCCCAGGCGATGTATTGGGCGGCGCGCGCGGAAGAGCATGGGAAAAACCAAAACGCGGGCGAGCAATATGCGCGGGTTTGCCAGCGCCATGCCTATAGCTATTATTGCCAGCTGGCCGCGCGGCGAACGTCGCTGCTGCCGAATCAGCCGGCCATGGCGGCCGATGAGCGTCCGGGGGCCGAAGACGCCGGTCGGCTTCCTGAGAACCGGCGTCCGGAAATCGAAAAGCATGCCATGTATCAGCGCGGAATCGAGCTGAAAACCCTGGGGTTTGCTCAAGATGCGGCCCGTGAGCTGGGGGCACTGACGGAGCAGTATAGCCGGGACCCGGATGTGCTCCTGGCCTTCTCGACGATGCTCAGCGAGGTGGGAGCCTATCATCCTGCCTTGCGGGTCGCCAAAGTTCATTTCCGCGACAAGCTGGAAAAGAGCGGCCTGCCGACGGCACCGGCGTTATGGACCGTGGCCTATCCCACCGGCCTCGTGCCGACGATTGCGGCGCAGGGGGTGACGGCCGTCGATCCGTATCTAGCCGCCGCCATTATTCGGGAAGAAAGCCAATACGATGAAAAGGCCGTTTCGGTCGTGGGAGCCGTGGGTCTGATGCAGCTGATGCCGGTGACGGCCAATGCAGTCGCGCAACGATACGGGTTTCCAGCGGTCGGGCGGGAGGAATTGTTCGATCAAGAAACGAATATCCGTCTCGGGGTGCGCTATCTGGGCCAGTTGCTCGACCAGTACGGCGGCAATCTCGCGCATGCAGTAGCAGCCTATAATGCCGGCCCGATTGCCGTGAACAATTGGATTGCGATGCACCGGGGACGCGATCAAGACGAGTTCGTGGAGCTCATTCCCTATCAGGAAACGCGGCTGTACGTGAAGCGGGTGTTGCGCAGTTACGGTGAATATCGGCGGCTGCACGGCGCGTCCTAGCGGGTGCGGTTTTCTTGACAAGGGAGCATGAACTTTCTATATTTCGCCCCCATTGACCACCATGTGTGACCATCACTTTGCTATGAGGAAATACCATGACTTTAGATCGTCTCGATGCTCTTGAAATTCGGATTCGTGACCTCGTGAAACTCGTGCAGGATCTCAAGCGAAAGAACAGCTCGCTGGAGGACGAACTTCGTCTGGCGCGTGAACGGGTCGCCGTGCGTGACGACGAAAACCGGCGCTGGGAGCAGGAGCGCCTGGACATCCGATCCCGGATCGAAAAGGTGCTTGGCGAAATTGATTTGCTGGAGTGCCTGGATGAATCCAAGGAGGTGGCGTTTGACTAAAACCATTGACGTGGAAATCTATGGCCAGCGGTATGCCGTGAACGGCGAGGCCGACGAATCCTACGTGAGGCAGCTCGCCGATATTGTTGATAAACAAATGAAACAGGTGGCGGCCGGAATGCGGTCAGCCACCCCGGCCAAGTTGGCGGTCCTTGCCGCCTTCAATCTGGCGCATGAATTGCTGGAATCCGAACGGCGGTTCCGCCAGGGCGAAGCGGATGCGGACCGTCGCGTGGCATCGCTCATGGAGTCGATCGACCAACAGATGCCATCCATCTTATCGCGGTGAGTTTCGCCTTGCTTTCACTCCACTCCTTTGTTATCGTTTCGTCATTGTATTGACCTGAGGGTCAACAAGAGCAGGAGAAGAAAGGACGCTGCGATTAAGGACGGAAAATCTGACGACGGTATTTGAGCTCTAAACATATGGAATCTCTGGTTTTTGTGCTGCTGCTCAGTGTGGTCGTGATTGCATGGGTGAATGAGGAGGCTCGGCCTGCTCTCCCCGTGCGACAGGTGTGTCATCAACCGAGGCTGATGTTCCCGACCCAGGGCCGTACGAGGGGCTGGGGGCGTTCCCCATGGCTTGAGTCTGCCACAGTTCGAACGAGGTGGCTAAGATCCGCCTCTGTGCGAGCTGGTCTAAGAAATGATTTGGGTCGAGGCCGACCACTCCCGCACTTGAAGTAGCGACGGCGATTCCATTCGGCGATCTCTCTGGCTCACGAAGTCGGATTCCTTCCTGTCTCGCCATTCCTTGCCTTCAGTTCCTGCTTCCTTCTAACACTGGCTGCGATCATTTGCAGGGTGACAGTGTGCCTGTCCCACTGCCGTAAGGGAGGTGGTTCCCATTTCTCTCAGCGTTGTTGCGTACATTATTGTCGGATTACTTGGAGCGGTATTGGGTGCCGGTCTGTATGAAGTGTTGCGTCGCCGGTCGGCAATCAGCAGACGGGCCGAGGCCGAAGATCAGTCAGCACAGATTGTGCAGAGCGCGCAGCGAGAGGCGGAAACCCTCGTCAAAGAAGCCAAGCTGGAAGCGAAGGATCTCGTCTTTCAAGCACGAATCGAGCTGGAAAAGGAACAGAAAGCGAAACTCGCCGAGGTCTCCAATATGGAACGGCGGGTCTCTCAGCGCGAAGAGGGGTTGGACAGGAAAGTCGGCTTGCTCGAGAAGCGTGATCAGGAGGCACTCAAGCGGGAGCAGGATCTGCTCAAGCGGGAAGAGGTTCTGACTCAGAAAGATGCGGCCTGCGCGCAGGCGCTCAAGCAGCATCGCGAGGCGCTCGAGCGGGTAGCCGGTCTCACGGCCGAAGAAGCCAAGCGGCAGTTGATCCAGGAGATGGATAGTCAGGCCCGCTTGGAAGCGGCCGGTTTGGCGAAGCGTCTGCTGGAGGAGGCGAAAGAGAATGCCGACCGTGAGGCGCGAGAGATCATTGCCTCTTCGATTCAACGTGTGACGCGAGATTATGTGAATGAGGCGACCATTTCGGTCGTGCCCATCGCCAATGATGCGATGAAGGGTCGGATTATCGGCCGTGAAGGTCGGAATATCCGCGCCATCGAGGCGGCCACAGGCATCGATCTCATTATCGATGAGACCCCTGAGGCCGTCATTATCTCAGGCTTCGACCCGCTGCGCCGCGAGATCGCCAAGGTGTCGCTCGAGCGACTGATGCACGATGGCCGGATCCATCCGACTCGCATTGAAGAGATCGTTGAAAAGGTGAAGGTCGATATCGAGAAACTGATGATCGAAGAGGCGGAAAAGGTCATCTTCGAAGTCGGCTTGTCCGATTTTCATCCCGAGTTGGTCAAAGTGCTGGGGCGGCTCAAATATCGAACGAGCTACGGGCAGAACAATCTGTACCATGCCCGCGAGGCTGCCTACATTTGCGGCATCATGGCCTCGGAATTGAAACTCGACGTGAAACTCGCCAAGCGGGGCGCGCTCCTGCATGACATCGGCAAAGCGGTCAGCCACGAAGAGGAAGGCCCGCATGCCATGCTGGGCGCGGAAATCGCCAAGAAATATGGCGAAAGCGCCAAGGTCGTCAATGCCATCGCGGCGCATCACGAGCAGGTTGAGCCGATTTGCCCGGAGACGGTGTTGGTTGCCGCGGCGGAAGCGCTGTCGGCTGCGCGGCCGGGCGCACGCCGTGAAGCGTTGGAGTCGTACGTAAAGCGGTTGGAAAAGTTGGAATCGCTGGCGACTGGGCACAAGGGCGTGCAAAAGGCCTATGCCATTCAAGCCGGGCGTGAAATTCGTGTGATCGTGAAGCAGGAAGACCTCACGGATCCGGAATGTTTTCAGCTCTCCCGGGATCTGGCCAAAAAGATCGAGCAGGAGCTGACGTATCCGGGACAAATCAAGGTCACGGTGATCCGGGAAAGCCGGTTCGTCGATTTCGCAAAATGAGCGAGTGGGTATGAAAGTCCTGATGATCGGGGACATCATGGGCGAGCCTGGACGACGGTCCGTGGCTCGCCTTCTGCCGAAGCTGATTGCGAACCACTCCATCGATGTCGTGGTCGGTAACGGCGAAAACGTCGCGGGTGGATTCGGCATTACGGCTGATCTGATGGATGATCTGTTCGACCTCGGGGTCTCGGTCATCACAACAGGGAATCACGCGTGGGATAAGAAAGAGATTTTGGATGTGTTTCCCCGCGAACCGCGTCTGCTGCGACCGGCCAACTACCCCCCCGGCGTGCCGGGTCGGGGCAGTTACATCTTTACGACCCCAGGCGGCGAGTCGCTCGGAATTCTCCATCTCATGGGGCGGGCTTTCATGCCGACGATCGATTGCCCGTTCCAAGTGGCCAAGCGTGAAGTCGAGCGGCTCAAGTCGCAAGTGCCGGCCATCGTGGTCGATATGCATGCCGAGGCCTCGTCTGAGAAGATGGCGATGGGACATTATCTCGATGGACTGGTGACGGTGGTGGCGGGAACGCATACCCATGTGCAGACAGCCGATGAGCAAATTCTTCCCAAGGGCACGGCCTACATCACCGACATTGGAATGACTGGTCCGCTGCATTCGGTGATCGGCATCAAGAAAGAACTGGCCATCGAGAAGTTTCTGACCGGGATGCCCCGCCGTTTTGAAGTGGCGTCGGGCCCGGCGGTGTTCTGCGCCGTCCTCATCGACCTGGACGCCACCCTTGGCAAAGCCCGGTCGATCGAACGGCTTCGGGTGATGGATTGATCTGTCCGCGGCATCATGCCCTTCTGCTCAGGGAGACATGACCGGCCTCAATCTCGCGCTGCCGTTGCTGCTGTCCGTGTCCGATGTGACACGGCTCATCAGAAACTCTCTCGAAGATCAATTTCAGGATATCTGGATCGAAGGTGAGATTTGCAACCTCCGTGCGCCTTCTTCCGGTCACCTCTATTTTACGCTGAAAGATATTCAGAGCCAGCTTCGCGCGGTCGTGTTTCGCTCCAGCGCCTTGCGGCTTCGGTTTGCTCTCGAAGAGGGCCTGGCGGTGGTGGCGCGCGGGCGCATTTCGGTGTACGAGCCGCGCGGCGAGTATCAATTGATCATCGATGCCCTCGAACCGAAGGGGGTCGGCGCGTTTCAGTTAGCCTTCGAGCAGCTCAAGGAGCGGTTGTCGCAGGAAGGGTTGTTCGATGAGGCGCGCAAACGGAGCTTGCCGCCGTTTCCCAAGACAGTCGGTGTCGTCACGTCGCTGACCGGTGCGGCGATCCGTGACATCGTCGCGGTGTTACGCCGCCGTTGCCCCGTCGTCAATATTCTCATCGCCCCGGTGCCGGTTCAGGGAGAGGGGGCCGGCGCGTCTATCGCGGAGGCGATCGGCCTCTTGAACGACATGCCTCAAGTAGGGGTGCTGATTGTCGGGCGCGGGGGCGGAGCTTCGGAAGATTTGTGGGCGTTTAACGAAGAAGTGGTGGTGCGTGCCATCGCCAGGTCCAGAGTCCCGGTGGTCTCTGCCGTGGGGCATGAAATCGATGTGACGCTCTCGGATTTTGCGGCGGACCATCGTGCACCCACCCCGTCTGCAGCAGCGGAAGCGGTGGTGCCCGTGCTGGATGAAATCATGGCACGGCTGGAGGAACTGGACCGACGCCTGCATCGGCTCGCCGACACGATGCTTCAACTGCAGCGGCATCGAGTGGAGCGTTCGATCAGCGTCTTGGGCGAGACGAGGTTTCGGATTCAGGGGCAAGCCCAGCGGCTCGATGAACTTCGAGATGGGCTCACGCGAATCTTCACTGAACAGCTGGCTGCGCTGCATCGTGACATGGTGGAGCGCCGGCATATGCTGCTTGCGCAGGGGCCGGGCGCTCGGATTCAGCGCTCATTGGCGATCATTCCCCAATTGTGCAAGCGCCTCGAGCAGGAAGCCCGGCGCGGCATTCTTTCCAAACGGCAGTCGATTGGGATCCACCTGGCCGCGCTCGATGCCCTCAGTCCGCTGGCCATCCTCACGCGCGGGTTCAGCATCGTTCACGCCCTGTCGGACGGACGCATCGTGCGGCGGGCGTCCGAAGTCGCAGTCGGGGATGCCGTTGAGATCACACTTGCTGAAGGCCAATTGCTCTGTCATGTCGACAAGGTGTCGCCCGCGTCGATCACTTGACCCGACTCTGAGCGCAGGCAATAATGATCCGATTGATCGATGCCGAAAGGGAGTGCTTGTGGCGGCCGTAAAATTTGAATACGCGATGGCGAGACTGGAAACGATCGTCGCCGAGCTTGAGAAGGGAGATCTTCCACTCGACGATTCGTTGAAGATTTTCGAGGAAGGGATTCGATTATCCAAGACCTGCCTCAAGATGCTGGAGGATGCCGAACGGAAGGTCGAGATTCTGGTGCAAGAGAAAGACGGAAAGAAGCGTCTGCAAGCCTTTTCTCCCGGCGAAGACGAGCCGGAGAACCCGCAATAGCCGTCTATGTCCGGCGCGGGCTGCGAATCGCCCGCGGCAATCATCGTCGAACGTCCTCGTGCATATGACCCAGAAAATTCGCCCACAAGGGGAACGGCTCGATCGTGCCCTGGTCAGCCGGGGTCTCGTCGCCAGTCGGGAGGATGCAGCCCGTCTGATCCTGGCCGGGTTGATCCGTGTGGACGGGGTCGTCATCGACAAGGCGGCAAAACCGACCCTGCCGGAGTCGTTGGTGGAGGTGACTGGAGCGAGTTCTCCTTATGTCGGGCGCGGCGGAGAAAAGCTGGCCGGAGCGTTGGATCAATTTCGGATCGATCCGGGCGGGATGATCTGTTTGGATGTCGGTTGTTCGACCGGAGGTTTTACCGATTGTTTGCTGCAGCGGGCAGCAACCCGCGTCTATGCGGTCGATGTGGGGTATGGGCAGTTCGAGTGGCGGCTCAGGCAGGACCCACGAGTTGTGCTGATGGAACGGACCAATGTCCGGTATCTTGAACCGGGGGCGATCCCTGAACCGATCGATCTGATCGTGATCGATGTCTCGTTCATTTCCCTCACCCTCGTGTTGCCTTCCGTGATCGCGTTTCTCGCCGCATCCGGTTCCATCATCACTCTGATCAAGCCGCAGTTTGAGGTGGGCAAAGGGCTCGTCGGGCGGGGAGGGATCGTGCGGGATGACGGGTTGCGAGAGTCGACGGTGGAGAAAGTGGCGGGCTGCGCAGCGCATCTCGGGTTGGAGTTGGCAGGCCGCATGGAATCTCCGATCGAAGGCCGCAAAGGCAACCGCGAATTCCTCGCATGGTTCCGCCGCCCGCTCTGACCTTGGCTCCCCGGCCCCGTCGCGGGCAGCCGTGCCCGAGGGATCGACCGAGGACGAAAACACTTTGAGGAAGCGGATAGAAGGTGTAGGCTGGGTTTTCGATCCTAGGGTCCGGGTGTGATGAGTTGATTTGCGGTTACGTTCGCGAGACGAAGGAGAGGCGAGGAGACGTATGAAAGTTCTGGTGACCGGGGGGGCTGGATTTATCGGATCACATGTCGTGGATCGGTTGCTCCAAGAGGGGCATGATGTCGTGGTGGTCGATAATCTCGTCACGGGGAAGCGAAAAAACGTTCCCAAGGCGGCGCAATTCTACAAACTGGACATCGAGAATCCGAAGTTGGAACGGGTCTTTCGCAATGAGCGGCCGTCGGTAGTCTTTCACCTCGCGGCGCAGATGAACGTGCGACGTTCCGTGGAAGATCCCCTGTTTGATGCCCAGGTGAATGTGCTGGGGACGCTGAATGTCTTGGAGCAGGCCTCCAAACATGGCGCGCGAAAAGTGATCTTTTCGTCATCCGGTGGAGCGATTTACGGTGAACAACTGGCCTTTCCCGCGCCCGAAACGCATGTGACCCAGCCGCTCTCTCCGTATGGGATCAGCAAATTATGCGGCGAGCATTACCTGTCCTACTACCACCGGATGAGCGGCATCCAGGTGGTGAGTTTGCGGTATGCCAACGTCTATGGACCTCGCCAGGATCCTGAAGGCGAAGCGGGCGTTGTGGCCATTTTCATTCAAAAAATGCTGCGCGGGGAGCAAGCCGTGGTCAATGGAAACGGTCGCCAGACCCGCGATTTTGTCTTCGTCGAGGATGTGGTGGAGGCCAATTTGATGGCGATGGGGCCTCAGGTTGAAGGCGTGTACAACGTGGGGACCGGCGTGGAAACGTCGGTCAATGACCTATTCCGGATTGTTGTCGATTTGACCAAGGTTGAATTCAAGGAAGTCCATGGTCCGGCCAAGCGGGGCGAGCAAGCGCGGAGCGTGATTGATTGCACAAAATTGCAGCGCACGCTCGGGTGGGAGCCGAAGGTCGACTTGCGTGAAGGATTGCGGCGCACGGTGGAGTATTTTCGCGACGGGCTCGGTTAGTCCCGGCTCAATAGCGGGGGACAGACGAATCGACCTGGACAGACCAGGCGTCGATGCCCCCAATCAGATTCTTCACATTTCCAAACCCTTGCTGTAACAGAAATCCTGTCGCATCTGCGCTTCTCATGCCGTGGTGGCACACAGCGACAATTTCCGCGTTACGATCTAATTTGCCAAGAGATTGCTGCAGTGTGGCCAGCGGCACTAAGACTGACCCTTCCAGCTTGGCAATGGCATATTCCCAAGGCTCACGAACATCGACGAGTACAAGTTTGTCACCTTTATCCAACCTCGATTTGAGTTCTGTGGGCGTAATTGTAAAGCTCATGGCTGTCCCTCCAACTAGACTGAATGATCGGATCATAAGGAGCCGGAAAAGGGGTGTCAACCCTGGCTCCGATTGGTCTCAAGATGGGAAGGTTTCGGTCCGAAGAAGAGCAGTGGCCGCGGATAAGTCCTTCGTTTGAACGTCAAGGTGGAGAAATCCTGCCGGGCTGAGCCGGCCGTTTTTTGTTCGGTTGTGCAAATCCTGCCTGGTCCGGACCGGGAGATGAGCAGAGAAAAGTTCGATGCAGAGAGTGTAAGGCATTGATTAAGTGTATGTATTTGCTATTTGATGGCGGGTGCTGACGTAGAATGCGCTGAGTCAGCACGTATTTTGCTTAATCAGCCGGGGGCGATGTGGACGCGCAAGGTTCGGAGATCGTGGTGTTCGTGACCGCTTCTTCGAGTGAAGAAGCCGACAAGATCGGTCGGATGCTTGTCGAATCCAGATTGGCTGCTTGCGCCAATGTGCTGAGCGGGATACGCTCAATTTTTCGATGGGACAACCGGATCGCGGTCGAAAATGAATGCCTGATGATCATCAAGACAACCCGGCGGCGTTATGCAGAGCTTGAAGCGCTGATCCTGCAGCATCACAGCTATTCGGTGCCGGAAATTATCGCGCTGCCGGTCATCGCCGGGTCTATCTCCTACTTGAATTGGCTTAGGGCTGAGACAGATAAGTAGTTGATTCTAATATGTAAATTTTTCAAAACAAAGGGTTGACCATCGGACTTGAGATGGGTACACTGCAAAAGTCGGTGGTTGTCGTTCAGAAGTTGTATCCGTAAGGGGGGAGCACCCTATGAGCCAGCAAACGGCCGAAACCAGTGATGCTTATACTGTCGTCGTGTTTCGAGGATCCTCCTCCAAGCCGCTGCGGTTTAGTTTTCCGCGCAAATTCGTACGCAAGCTCTTGATCTTAGCTGCCATTTTGATCGTAGCCGATCTGTTGGTGGTGTCTCATTATGTCATTCGAACCGGCGAAGTCTGGCAGTTATCGGCTTTCCGGGCTGAGGCCATGGGCGCGCGTGAGCAAACAGCAGCCTTCTCTGCCGCTATCGATGATCTGAAGAAGAGACTGTCTGCCATGGGCGAGGTCAACCAGCGGCTCCGCGTCATGCTGGGAATTGATGCGACGAAACCGGCCGGCGATCTTGCGAATGGCCGAGGCGGTGAAGATGGTCCGTTGCCGGATGGAAAGACGGGTGTTCAGGGGAACGGATCGGCCGTCTCCGGGGGAGAAGTGAGGCAGCAGGTGTCTGAGCTGCGGGATACCACCCAATCCGATCTGGATTTCTCGGCTGAGAGTATCGAAGAGGTGACTCAGCAGGTTCGTGAAAGTTTAGACGCTCTGGTGCGGGAAGCCACGCAACAGGAAGAAGCCCTCCAAAGTCTGGCCCAGGTAGCCGAACAGCGTTCGGCACAGTGGGCGTCCACCCCTTCGATCTGGCCGGTGCGCGGCTGGGTCACGTCTGGGTTTGGTCCGCGCGTTTCGCCGTTCACGGAGAAGCCGGCGTGGCACGATGGACTCGATATCGGGGCGCAGGCGAATTCTCCCGTCCAGGCTCCAGCTCTTGGTCGTGTGGTCACCGTGGCCTTTGACTCGAAAATGGGAAACATGGTCAAGCTCGATCATGGCTACGGCATTGAAACCGTGTACGGGCATCTTGCCAAGTCGTTGGTGAAAGAAGGCCAACGTGTAAAGCGCGGCGATGTCGTGGCTCTCGTAGGGAGCACCGGCCTTTCGACCGGTCCGCATCTCCACTACATGATTAAGAAGAACGGCCAGGCGCTCGATCCGACAAAATTTATCCTGGATTAGGTCTTCCGCCTGCCCCAGTGCTTTCCTGAGCGATTCACCTCGTAGCGCCACCTTCCCTTGGTTTCAGTAGCCCCACCACCTTTTCTTGTTCAATGCATCGGATGACTATCCTGCTTCATCAAGCCGATGAGGGGCATGGTATACTTCGCCCCCTCCGAAGATCCTTCGTTGAGGAGATTGAGAATGACCGATCTGAAACTGGCCCGTGCTGCCAAGCACAAGCATGTTTTTGAAGTCGCCCAGGCGTTAGGCATCCCTTCCGACGACCTCATTCCGTATGGCCGGTACAAGGCCAAGATCTCTCCGGATGCCGCTGCGCGCCTGCAAAATCGACCACTCGGGAAATATATCCTTGTTACGGCTATTAACCCGACCCCGCTTGGCGAGGGCAAAACGACCACCTCTGTCGGATTAAGCATGGGCCTCTGCCGGTTGGGGCACAAAGCTGCGGTCACGTTGCGGCAGCCTTCTCTCGGGCCGGTCTTTGGCATCAAAGGTGGGGGAACAGGCGGAGGGCGCGCTCAGGTCTGGCCCATGGAGGATATCAATCTGCATTTCACCGGCGATGCGCATGCTGTGTCGGCGAGCCACAATCTGCTGTCGGCATTCGTCGATAACCATCTCTTTCACGGCAACGCCCTCAAGCTGGATCCGCAATCAATCAGATGGCCACGCACGCTCGGCGTCAGCGATCGAGCCCTGCGCGACATCCGGTTGAGTGCGGAAGCAGGACCACGACCGGGGCAATTCGTCATCACTGAGGCCTCTGAAATCATGGCGGTGCTGGCATTGGCCACTGATCACCGTGATCTGCGCCGGCGCCTCGGCAGAATTCTGGTCGGTTTGACGGAGAGCGGTGCCGTGGCTGCAGCTGAGGCCTTCGGGTGCGCCGGCTCGATGGCCGTCTTATTGAAGGATGCGCTCCTACCGAATCTGGTGCAGACCTTGGAAGGCACGCCCGCGTTTGTTCATGCGGGGCCGTTCGGCAACATCGCCCACGGCAATTGCTCCGTCGTCTCGGATCAGCTGGCGCTACGTTGCGCTGAGTATGTCATCACCGAAGCTGGATTCGGCAGCGATCTCGGTGCGGAAAAGTTTTTCAACATCAAATGCCGCACATCCGGCCTCCGGCCCGATGCCGGGGTGGTTGTGGCGACGTTGCGTGCGCTGAAGTTGCACGGTGGCGGCGGCACGGTGAAATCCGGGGCACCGCTTCCACCTGGATTGACGGGCGTGAATCCGGTCGCGCTGGAAAAAGGCTTCGCCAATCTCGAGCAGCATATTGCAAATGTACGAGCCCACGGAGTGCCTGTGGTGGTGGCCGTCAATGCGTTCAAGGACGATTCGCCCGAGGAGTTAAATTGGGTGTGCGAGCGCGCCATGACCGCCGGGGCCGCCGCCGCCGCCGTGTCGAATCACTGGGCTGATGGTGGACAAGGCGCGGAAGAGCTGGCTCGCGCAGTCGTGAAAGTCGCGGCGCAAGGTTCCGCGTTCCGTTATGTGTATGATGCGACCTGGCCCATCAAGAAGAAGATCGAGACCATTGCCACGACGATATACGGTGCGGCCGGAGTGTCCTATTCGCCTCAGGCGGAAAAGGACATTGAATTGGCGGTGAGCCTGGGATTCGAGGCGTTTCCCATCTGCATGGCGAAAACGCCCTTGTCCCTCTCGCACGACCCGGCACTCAAGGGGCGACCATCTGGATTCACCGTTCCCATTCAGGAATTGCGAATCCTGTCCGGTGCAGGGTTTCTCACCGCCGTCTGTTCGGGCATTCAACTTATGCCGGGGCTGCCGAAGAAACCCGCGGGCGAGCGCATCGATATCGATCCCCGGTCCGGCGAGATTGTCGGGCTGGCATGATGCAGCTCAACGCTGCTTGAGGAATCGGAAGTATTCCGAGTCGGGACTGACGAGGATCGTGGTCTTGTCTTTGAGGGTTTTGCGATAGGCTTCCATCGTCCGCGTGAACTCGAAGAAATGCGGATCCTGGCGGTAGGCGTCGGCGTAGATTTTGAAGGCCTTGGCGTCACCGCCGCCACGGAGCTCTTCTGATTCCCGATAGGCTTCGGCAAGGATAATCTCACGGTCTTTCTCGGCTTCCGATTTGATCTTCTGCGCCTCTTCCGCGCCTTCCGCTCGATATTGTTTGGCTTGCCGTTCCCGCTCCGCCTGCATCCGTGAAAAGACGGCTTTTTCGTTTTGCTCAGGCAGATCTGCCCGCTTGATCCGCACATCTTGAATCTCGATGCCGTATGCCGACGCCTTTTCATTCGCGCGTTGAGTGACCACCGCCATGAGTTGTGCCCGGGCCGAGGAGACGATTTCCGCCAACTCATGCCGCCCCAGCTCGACTCGCAGCTCCGAATAAATGATGTCATGCAAGCGCTGCAGCGCGCCACGCTGGCTTTGAAACGCCTGGTACACCTTGAGTGGATCTGTGATCCGCCACTTGGCAAAGTTGTCGAGCAGGAGAGTTTTTTTGTCTTGCGTGATGACGTCCTGCGCGTTGGAATCGTAATCCAGCAGCCGCTTATCGAAATAGGTGACTTCCTCGATGAATGGCACTTTGAGATACAAACCGCCCTCAGTGACATTTCTAACCGGCTTGCCGAGCTGCACGACAATAGCATTTTGGGTGACGTCGACGATGTAAAACGGGGAGGCGCCCAAGATCAGCAATCCGATGACGATCCCCACAAAGGCGATAACAAATCCCTGCTTGCTCATGGGGTACGCTCCTGGGTCGCGCCGGCGGGAGCCGGTTTAGTGAGACGATCCAATGGGAGATACGGCAGGGCTCGCTCTCCGCCTTTTCCGTCCAGCACGAATTTGTCGATGTGAGGAAGCACGTCCTCCAGCGTCTCGATGTAGATCCGCTTGCTGATGATGTCTTTGGCCTGGTTGTACTCTTTGAGCGTGGCGAGGAAGCGATTGACTTCTCCCTGAGCGCGATTCAATCGGGCCTGCGCATACCCCTTGGCCTGGTTCACCAATTGCGCGGCCTCTCCCTTCGCTTTGGGCGTGATGTCGTTGCGATAGCCCTGGGCTTGATTGATCAGTTTTTCGCGATCTTCCTTGGCGTTGGTCACGTCTTTAAAGGCCGCGGCCACCGCTTCCGGGGGATCCACGTCCTGCAATTGGACAGCGGCCACCTGCACGCCGGTTTTGTACTCATCCAAAATGTGCTGGAGTAACTCCTGAGTGTCTTGCTGGATTTGCGCCTTGCCGGTGGTCAGCGCTTCGTCGATTTTGCTCTTTCCGATCACTTCCCGCATGGAGGCTTCCGCCGATTTCCCGATCGTATCGTCGATGTCCGCGACGTTGAAGAGGTACTCGCGGGAACTTTTGATCTTGTATTGCACGATGAATTCGATGGCGAGGATGTTCATGTCCCCTGTGAGCATCAAGGCCTCCTGCGGCACCATCTGCTGGCGTCCTTGCCGGTCGGTACGAAATCCGATTTCCACCCGGTGCAATTTCGCCACTTTCGGCTGCAACACACTTTCGACCACCGGAATTTTCAGATGTGGCCCGGGCTCCACGACTCGAACCGGAATCCCGAATCGTTTGACGACTCCCTCTTCATCGGGCGCGACAATGAACGCGCTTTGCCAGATGAGAAACACGGTGAGGGCGACGAGGAGAAGATTGCGAAATCCGCCGGTGGGGAGCAGATTGCGAAGTTGGCCTTGGGCCTGCTTGAAGGCCTGATCCAAATCGTCGCCCTTCTTACTCCAAGGGTCTTTGGGGTCCCAGACCATCGCGTGACTCAATTCTGTAAGGGGTGGAAAGGAGTGCTCGCGCGCCACCATAGCAAAGTGAGCACCGGTGAGCAACACCTATCAGGACGCCAACGGATGCGGCGCTGACGACGACGGTCGGGGCGAACAACGAGCGAAAATCTGACTCAGCGCGCAGACCCTTGCTCGAGGATTCGTTCCAGTTCTGAGACGCGTGTTTCCAGGCGCTTCATGATCTCCATGAGGCGGGCTTCGGTGTCAGTCGCCGGAGGTGGCGAGTTGCCGGTGATCGGTGTCATCGTCCGGCCGTATTCTTCGCTTGATCGGCTGCTTTGCGCGTGTTCGACGAGTGCCTGATTGGCCCGCTCAAGTTCCGCAATGCGCTGCTTGAGGTCGGCCAGGGTTCGGAGATCTCCTTCGTCGCCGGCGCCAGGTGGGGGCAAGGTCAGCGCCGCCGGTTCCGTCCCGGTCTTATCCGTATGCGCCGCGAGAAAATCCTTGTAGGCGATCGAGAGGGTCCGTTCCGGGTATCGAGTGAGGCTTCCCGACCGGGTCTCCGTTTGATAGGCCGGTTCTCCGAAGAACAGGGCGAAATCTTGTTCCCCGAGAGAGACACAGGGGGAGCTCCGGACATACCGCAAGGTTTCTCGCACGTCGCTGAGGCGATCGGTGGCGCCGATGTCGCTCAGAGTCGTCCGCACCGGATGTTTGAAATTGAACAGAGCCATCGACAGCACGTCGCCTCGTATGGACATTGCGCCGGACGTGACCGTGCTTCGCGAATCGGACACCGGGGAGGCCAGCAGAAACGCCACAACTTCTTCGGGCCTGGCCTGCGCCAATGCTTCCTGTATCGGTGGAGCGAGCCGGTTCAGAGCGGCGTCGTCGAAGAGTCTCGGGGTTCCTTGTGTCTGGACAAATGAATGCAACAGCCCGATTTTTCCCCGAGCGAGGAGTGAGGCCAGCAGTCTTTGAACCTGCTGCCGACTGAGCTGGGCGGGGCGGGTCAACGCGGGTCCTTCCGTGCCCCCTGCGCAGGTATGTGCCGGTTCTACGCGAACCAGCAGATCGTTCGTGTCTTCGATGACTCGTGGGGCCGGACCCGCCGCGGCACATCCGCCGAGAAGAGTGGCGAAAAGGATGATAGGGATAATGTGCACGGTGCAGACCTCTTCAGCTGCGAGCGAGAAGCCGTGTAGCAGGCGACACTTCAAGCCTGATTGGTCGGGATAAAGGTCAGTTGTTCATTCAGCCCCGGCATAGGTCCGATCTTTCGAATGCCTGCTTTGGTTCCCTTGTAATAGGGGATGGTGGTTGCCGGATCGACATAGTCCGTCGTCAAGCTGTTTAGCCAACCCTTCGGGTGCTCGAATAACATAAACACATGTCCGGGGACATTCGAGTCGGTGATGATCGCCATGGCGGACACTGTTCCATAGGGATTGAACAATTCGATCAGATCGCCATTGATGATGCCGAGGCTTTGGGCGTCCTGCGGGTGCACTTCTACATGTGGGAACGGCTCACGGCCCATCACATAGGGTTTGCGGGCATCGTCATACAGAGTTTGCCAGCCGTGATTGGCCCGCCCGTTGTTGACCCAGAACGGGTAGCGGTCGTCATCCATGAGCGCTTGAATCTGCGGCGGGAATCCCGGCCAGGACGAAGGAATGAACGTGAATCGTTTGTCATCCATGTAGAGGCGGACGGTGCCGACCGGCATGCCGTTCTGTATGTCCTGCACCGGTGTTTGCACCCCGTTCGTGCCGAGTGCTGCGAGCATGGTATAGGTCGTGCTCCCATAGTCTTCTTGCGCGCCCTTCACCCCGGCTGCGGCTGCACGAAAGACCTCTTCATCGCTGGTCCACGTGAAGCCGGAAAAGCGAGCGGCCATGTCCGTCTTGCCTTCCGCCCGGTAGGCGGACTCCAGGCGCTGCGCCATGCGTGCCATGATTTTCCAATCCGGCTCGGCGATCCCCGGCGCGTCCATGAACTGCTGGTAAAGCCGCAGTCGCCGCTCGCCGTTGATGGACGTGAGATTCATCTCGCCCCACTGCGCGGCGGGCAACACGAGATGGGCATATTGAGCGGTCTCGGTCGGGTAAATATCCTGCACGATCAGAAACAAGCCGCCTTTCTCGAGGGCGCTCATGATGGCCGCCACTTTGTCATCGAGGCTGCCGCTGCGGGCCGCGTCCAGCGCCTGGTTCACGAGCGCCGTGCGTTGGGCGAGGGCAGCGCGGAACTGTTGCGCATTCAAGGTTCCCCCCACGGGATTGCAGCCCGCGACCCACAGCACTTTTGACGCTCCGCCTTTTACGGCCACCTCGTCGACATTGACCGGCGGGCGTTGCCCGGGATACGGCGGCCGGCTGTAGCCCTCCTGGTGTCCGCCCAGTCGCCCGCAGCCGGCGCCCGGTTTGCCAAGGTTGCCGGTAAGCAGCGCAAGATCGACCACGGAGGCCACGTTCTCATAGTTCTTCAGGCCCCAGATCAGTCCCTTCTCGTAGAGGAACAGGGTGCGGCGTCGCGCCGCCGCCGTCTTGGGTTTGGCAATCCACTCGGCTGCCTGCATCATCCGGGCTTTCGAGATGCCCGTCAGCCGCACCGCCTCGTCGAGATTTTGGGCCAGATTGGCCTGTTGGAATGCCGGAAAGTTGTCTGTCCGCCGGGTGATGAACTCCTGATCGTGCCAGCCCCGATCATGAATCAGGCGTGACAGGGCATTGAACAGGGCAATGTCGGTGCCATTGTTGATCTGCAGATGCAGGACGTGGTCTTTCCCCGCATGCGCTTCCGCCACGGCGACCGTCGAGGTCCGCCTGGGGTCCACGATGATCATTTTGCCGCGGGCATGCGGTTCGCCCGGCAGCCGCTGCTGTTTCAGCGACAAGGTTCCACCGCCGAGATTCGGCAACATATGCTCAAGAAAGTAGATCGATTGTGTTTCGTAAGAATTCGCTCCGACCAGCACGATCGTATCGGCCAACTCGGCGTCGAGGTAGGCTGAGGGGAGCGCGGCGATTCCGGCATCGGCCGAGGCAAACACCTCGCTGTTGTAGGCAGGGCGATTGTGAATCGAGGCCATCTTCGTGCCGATGCCGGTGAAGAAAAATGATCCGACAGCCCAGTTATTTTCGAATCCTCCGCCCCCGCCGCCGTGGTCGAAACACTTCATGGCGATGGCATCCGGCCCCCGGGTGTCTAGATTGGCTTTGATCACCCGTGCGCCCAATTCGATCGCCTCGTCCCACGTCGTAGGCAGGCGGCTGTGACCGCGATAGGTCAAGGGGTGGGTCAAGCGATCCGCAGTGGGCCGGTCCGGCGCATACAGGACGTCACCGTGCGTGCCGCCGCGGATCGAATGATTGCCACGGTTCACGACGCAGTCTTTGTCCGGCAAGACGACGATGTTGAAGCGCCGGCCGTTCCGTTCCGTCACGACCGAGTGCATGGCCGGAGCAATCCACGTTCCGGCTTGTTCCGGCTGCTGCGTCCTGTAATCGGTTCGCAAGGCGTTCTGGTGCGGCAGTGGCCCGCCTTCCTCCCCCAATGGCCATTTGTAGACGTTGTACCCGCAGCCGACGATGCAATATGAGCAGACGGTCGTGAACTGTTGCGCATTGGCGGGGGGAATAGGCACTCGGTCTTCGCCGTGATAGATCGAACTCATGCGAGATCTCCTGTTCGTGCGGTCCGCGATGAGGTCAACACGTTGGCCTGGCGTCCGTAGAGCAAGCCTTTGATCCCCACCGAGAAGATGTCGCCTGCTGCATCGATCTCCAGTTCGAGTTGAGGCAGATTGTCCGTCGCTTGTCCGATGACCAGCAGGCCTCCTTTTTGGGCGTCGAACATGGCGTAATGGAGGGGGCAATGGAATGTCGCGGTGTTCGGCCGGAACTCCAGGGTACCGCCCATGTGAGAGCAACGCCGACTGAAGGCGACGATGTCATGGTCCGGGCCGACCCCATGGACTGCGGGCCGCCCGAGTTTCACGAGCACGACCGGAGAGGCCTGGTCCGGATAGGTTGTCAGTTGTTCACGTTCTCTCGACAATTGTCGGATGGATCCGAGTTTTAGACGAGGATAAGGCAGGGTGGTTCTGAGTGTCGTGCAGGCCTCGTCCTCGGCGGCCTGCGTGAGCGGCGGGAGAGCCTCTGCCGCGCAAGCGCCGCCGACCACACAGGCCCCCAGTTTCAAAAAGTGTCTTCGAGAAACGTGACGCATCATGTTCTCCTAGGAGTTCCCGCAGCGCCGGCGCTACAGGGCATATTGGAACCGCGTAAACACTTCGTAGATCGAACGTTCCACTCCGGTGGCTTGCGTGCGATTGGCAAGAAATCCGCCCATCGAGGCGTAGGCGGCGCCGATATCAAGATTGAGGTTCTTTGCCAGGTTATAGGTCAGCATGCCGCCTGTTTCAGTGCCCATGTACTGAGTGCCTCCGCGAGACCCGAACTCGCGAAATCGAGCCGCAGCAAAGTAGGCGCTTTCCAAGGTGCCGGTCAACCGCGGAAAGATGGGGAACTTCAGCTGGGCCTGCACGGTCATCAGACCGGCTCCTCCGTTGTTCAGGTTCACCCCGAAATCGTTCACGTCGCCCGGCGCATTGGCATTGAAGATATGAGAGTAGCCCCAATAGCCGTTGGTGCCGAGGATGGCCTCGGGCGTGGTGAATTGATTCGACGTGTGCCCTGCCTTGTCGCCTGAGGCATAGAGGGCGAACAGATTGAAGGTTGTCGGCCCGATTGGGATCGATCCCTCGAATTTGCCGGAGTAGCCTGTGTGATTGTTGCCTGTCAGCCCGGTGCCGATTCGCCCGCTGTTCAGCATGAGATAGGCGTTCCACGCGCCGCCCAACAAACCGCCTGATGCCGTGAGCGCGGCCCAGTTTTCGTGCGTATCTCCGATGGAGATGTTTTCGGTCTTGCCCAGATTCAAACTATAGAAATGCCCGCCGACCTTCACATCATAGGCGCCCAACTTGACGGGCCGGTTGTAGTCGGCCACCCACATATCGCCGTCCTTCCCGAACCCCTGGCCGATCGTTCCAGCTTTCAGATCTGAGGCGATACGGTAGAATCCCAGACGATAGTCGCCCTCGCCCACTTTGCCACCAAGAGAAGCACCCCCGACGAAAAAGTCCCATTCTCCGTCCCACAGCACTCGGCCCACCTGGTCGATGGTCGGGAGAATACCGACTACCAGGGTGTGATGTTCGATCGGCGTGACATACACATATCCATAGCGAATGCCGCGGGCCTGCAGGCGGTTGAAGGCATTGGGCGTGCCGTCGGCGTTGGCACCGCTTTCGCCGCGAGGATCGCTGGCCGCCGGGCTCGATCCACCGAACCCGCCGCGATACTCCATCTGCATATAGGCGCCGACATTGCTGGAGTCCTTGTGTTGAAGGTCAAAGGCGAGACGCATCCGCTGGCGAAAGAAATCGTAGCTGGTCGTGTCCCCGTAGTTCAATCTGCCGGTGCCGGTTCCTGCCGTGGGCAGGCTCCCACTGTTTATGCCGCTGGGAATGTTGCTGGCATTGTACAGCACGCGATATTGTGCCCAGACGCGCAGCCGAAGGTTTTCCACGGGGACGGCATAGGCATTCTCATTTGCCGGCTCCGGAAAGGGCAGGTTGTCGGCCCATGCCGGAAAGACCATGGAACAGGCGAGCGCGATTGCGAACATCGCAGAGGAAACGGCCGTAGGGACGGAGAGCAGGGGACGATGCATCAGCAGACAAGGCTCCTTTTATGGGCAGCGCGAGTGAAGTCAAAGACGGTACTGATACATCAATGCATAGAGATGTGTCTATATGTAAATTGGGAGGCGGGCGGCTGGCGCGCTCTGCGGAGGGCAGGAGCAAGGCCTAAGAAATCTGTGTGAGGAGGAGATGAGCCAGGGCGGCGAAGCCTGCTGCGGCGGGCAAGGTAATCACCCAGGCTAAGACCATGTCGCGCACAGTCGTCCAACGCACTGCGGTGACACCCTTCAGAAGGCCGATGCCGATAATGGCAGAACTACTGACATGGGTCGTGGAAACCGGCAACCCCAGCCAGCCGGAACAGAGCACGAGCGTCGAAGTTGTGAGGTTCGCGGTCAGTCCTTCCGCGTGGTCCATCCGAGTCACCTTTTCGGCCAGCACTTCGGTGACGCGCAGCCCGCCCCAATAACTGCCCAGCCCCATGGCAAGCGCGACCCCTCCAAACGCCGCGTATTGATACCAAGCGTCAGGCCACGTCCCCGCCGTGCTCCCGAGCAGCAGCATCGCGACGATTTTCGGCGCGTCGTTTGTGCCGCGGGCAAAGGACGCCAGGCCGCTGGACAACCAATGAATCGTATCGAGCCCCAGGGCTAGGCCCTGCAGTCCGGCGCGCTCACACTGATCCGGAACCGCCACGACTGGCCGTCCAGAACCCGCATAGTGGAAGAGCGTGCGTGTGTGACCCCGGGCGTCAATGGTGACCAACGCGCGAGAGGCCGGCATCAGGCAGAGGCAGGCTCCTCCCCATGTTCCAGCCGATCTTCGCATGATGGGATGCAGGAGCAGCGAGAGGCCGAAAGCGAGAAACGGACTCAGCAGCAGGGGCAGCGCGATTTTTTTTCCGATGGCCGGCCACAGCAACCCCTCGCCGGCAAACGCCACCAGGCCGGTGCCTACAATCGCCCCGGTGAGCGCATGAGTGGTCGACACGGGCAATCCTGTGCGTGACGCAACAAGGACCCAGACCATCGCGCCGAACAGAACGGCAAGAGCGACAGTCGGCGACAGGCTGGTGCCGGTGTGCAGGAGACCGCTGCTGAAGGTTTTCACCATGGCTCCCGCGACCAAGGCGGCGAATCCGGCGCCGGCCATGGTCCAGGCTGTCCCCCACAGAATTGCCGTACCGTAGTTGGTGACTCCGCTTCCGACCAATGTCGCGATCGCTTTGGAGACATCATTGGTGCCGTTGGCATAGGCCAAGGCCAACACCAGCGCGAACGTTGGAATGAATGTATCCATGCGCGTTCTTAGGCAGAAGGCACACCCAGCCGGTACAGCAAGGCTACACAGAAGTCGATCTGTCGAAGCATGCTTAAGAAGAATCGTGAGCTGGTCGGCGGTTTCAACGTGCTGATCAGGTCACGGTGCCGCCGCAGGATGATCCCGCTCCCGCCGTGCACCCGTAACAATGATTGCCAGTGGTGATCTGCCGGTGATGAAGCCGTGCCGGATCAAAGTCCCGGATGTGTGCCGGCGCGTCGGGATGCACCGGAAGTTCCAACATCTGGTTGAAGTCGCAGTCATAGAACGTCCCGTCCCAGCCGACCGAGAGGGTGTAGCGGCACATGACGCCGGCTGCGGCAGCCGGGTTGTAGGCGTTGACCAGCCGTTCCATGTATCCCTCGTAGTTGCCGCTTTCCACCAGGAATTCGAGAAACCGGCTCACCGGCATGTTGGTGATCGTGTAGAGATGGTTGAATTCCACGCCATGTTGCGCGCGGAGCGCGTTCCGGAATTGTTTCTCGATCGCCTCCTGCTTGGGCGGTAAAAAGGCGCCGACGGGATTGTGAACGAGATTCAGGAGCAGCCCGCTGCCGTCGCGGCCGTAGCCGAGATGGTTCAGCCGGCGAAGCGCCTCGATCGATTTGTCGAAGATGCCCTCGCCCCGCTGCGCGTCGGTCTGAGCGGCACGGTAGTAGGGAAGCGAAGCCACGATTTCCACGTGGTGTTCCGCCAGAAATGCCGCCAGGTCAGTTTGCGAGGGTAACAACAGCACGGATAGATTGCAGCGGTCCATCACATGGCGATTCAACGCACGGGCTTCCTCGACCAGCCAACGAAAATTGGGATTAAGCTCCGGTGCTCCGCCCGTGATATCGACGGTCGGAATGTCGGTCTTGGACAAGGCGGCGATGCATTGCTCAGCGGTCTCCCTCGACATACGTTCGGTCCGATCCGGTCCCGCGTCCACATGGCAGTGGCGGCAAGTTTGATTGCACAACTTGCCCACGTTGATTTGAAACACCGTGATGCCGGTCGCGCAAAGCGGGGCGAGTCCACTTCGTCGAAGCTGTTCCCCGAACGGGAGGCAGGTCCCCACCTCGGCGAGCACCTTCAATTGCTCGGCCGGAGAGGCAAGTGCTTTCTGTCGCCCCAGGAGAGTCAGTGCCATCGCCGTCCATTCCACGTCGTGCGGAGCCTGTTCATCGCCGGATTCCTCGCTTCACGGTTTGTGCTGCACCGCCAGCAAGGTCGTAACGGGAAATCGCAATTCGCAGCATCCGAAGTCCAGCACCTGCGCATCCCGGCTCTTTAGAGCCCGCTGCACGCTCGGTTCGACCCGGTAACAGACTTGTTTGCCGTGCCGGTGGCCTTCGACCAATCCGGCATCGCGAAGGATTCTGAGGTGATGGGACACATGCGGTTGCGAGCAGCGGAGAACCTGGGTGAGGTCGGTGACGCATTTTTCGCCGAGCAACAACGATTCCAGGATGCGCAAACGCGTTTCATCGCCCATGGCCTTGAGGATGGCGGCGCATTGGCGCGGCGTGGTGAGGTTGGCGACCGCTTGGCGTGGCATCAGCAGCAATTCCCTCCGGGCGAACAACTCACCGCTTCCCCTTCCACCAGGCTCGAGCTGCGATGATAGATCATGAAGTGGGAGCGGTAGCCCTCCTGTGCCAGGACGTCAAGCGTCTTCGAGCAGATTTCCAGCGGCACCCCACGATAATACTGATGATGATCGTCGTCTTCGGCGCTGATGATCGGTCCCGTGAGAATCGCATACGCGCCTTGCCAGACGCAGGGTCGTTGCTCCGGCAGAATGGCGGACCAGCGCGGGTCGGACGCATCCAGCGAGATCGGATCCCGCCCGATGATGAACAACGAACGCAAGGGCGCGGTTTGCAGCAGTTGTGCGCGTTGCGCATCGATCGGCTGTGGCAGCCCGCGCCGGTACTGTTGGCCCAGTTCGTCGGTCACGGTCGAAAACGGTCCGCAGAGGGTGGCATGGAGGGGCCTGTCCTGTTCGAGCACATCCGGGAGCTTATACCCGGTCAAAGTGAGGGAGAGAAAATGCACGCCGTCAATCGCCTGCCAGCCGCTTGATTTGATCTGATGCACGGCGCGAAATCCGGCATCCACCATTCCGCCGATGTAATCTTGGACCTGTAGCGCCCCCGAGAGGCAATCCCCCCACTTGGCCGCATCGTGGACCATGTATTGGGGAACGACTTGGTCTGAAACGATATCGGAAATCGTGAAGCGACCGCCGGGTTTTAAGACACGGTACATCTCGCGGAAGACCTTGCGCTTGTCCGGGGCCAGGTTGATGACGCAGTTGGAGATGATGAGATCGATGCTCGCGTCCTCCACCGGCATGGCATCGGCCATCCCCTTGCGAAATTCGATGTTGGATTGGGGATACCCAAGATTCTTGGCGACAATGGGGGCGTGCCGGCGCGCGATCTCCAGCATCGTGTCGGTCATGTCGATGCCGATGACCCGGCCGGTGGCGCCCACGCGGCGAGAAGCTTCAAAACAATCGATTCCGCCGCCGGACCCGATATCCAGCACGGTTTCCCCCGCCTGGACCGTATCCAGTCCTGCGGGCGTGCCGCAGCCGTAAGAAATTTTCAGCACCTCATCGGGAATGAACGAGCGCAGATCGTCGAAGTTGTATCCGGTCGGGCAGCACATCTGCTCACCCGTCGCGGCGGCGCGGGCATAACGTTCGCTGACTTTCTGGGTAATATCGTCGGTGGGCATCTCCCCTTCGTACCTCTCTGGGATGATATGGAATGAGTTCTATGTAACACATTTTGGAGGCGTTCGGCGAATCGGGTACTCGTGACCGCCGTACCTTCTTGCCATCTTGACTCCGACGCCGGGCGAAGTACTCGCGTGCCTGAGCAAGCCGATCGTTCATGGCCGCATCGCGCCTGTGAGCAAGGCGGACCTAGGCTTGCATCGCTGAGGGTTTCGTGATACCTGAACGGCCATGAGTGCCATAGGCGCTGAAATCCCACGCCAGGATGAACCGGATGCCAACGTTCGGGCCGCTATTGTCTCGGTCTTGGAACGTCATCCCTCCGTAACCATGGCCATTCTGTTCGGCTCTCTTGCCGCCGGACGAGGGCGTTCGGACAGCGACCTGGACCTCTCCGTGAGCTCCACCGTGCCACTCACGGCTCAGGCCCGCATCGAGCTGATCGACGAACTCTCCGCATCCTTGGGACGCCCCGTTGACCTCATCGACCTCAGCCAAGTGCATGGTCCACTCCTGCAGCAAGTGTTGACCACAGGTCGGTTGATCCTCTGCCGGAACCGCACGGAGTATGCAGAACTTCTGCGGCGGCAGGCCTACGAGGAAGCAGACGTGATGCCATATTATCGACGAATCTTGGCCACACGAAGGCAGGCATGGATCGGGACCTCGTAGCGGCCAAGCTGGAATCGCTTCGACGCTGTGTCGAACGGATTGCCGGCAAGACGCCTCCTTCACCGAGGCTAGTGTCGCCGAGGCAGTATTGGATGGGTGTCGAGGGTCCAATCTGTGATTCCACTCCAAGAAGCTTAGGTGTCGGATCGCAAGACCCGGCCCCATTTGTTTAGCAATAACTACTCAGCAAAGCTGGAAAGGTTGCGGCAAGACTATGCGTTGGCTGCTTATTACATCAATGCTGTGTACATTGGACCTTTCAAGTTGCGTGGCATGGCACAGGCGTGCTCCAGATTCGCCACCTAAACCGCCAGTAGAGAGCGCTGTGAGGGAAGAAAATCTGGTAAAGCAGGAGCCGCGTGCAGCAGCTTCCCGTGTACCTAACAGGCGATTGACGAACGAAGGTCAACCGGCCAATCCTGAGCGTCCGACTAGAGGATCGGTGAAACAAGCTCCCCCACTAACCGATCCCGGGCGTCAGGCCGGAGAAAAGCTGCTAGAGACCGATCTATATGAGTTGTACGGCAAAACTAATTATTTAGGCGATTGGTGCTTTCAAGACTACGAAGCTGGGGTGGTGCAAGTCTTTAAAGTCGGCGCTGAATTTATCATTAAGAATGACGATGTCTATGAGGAACGATTTGAGCGCGAAATACTTCCGATTTTGAAGGCTCGGTGTAAAGCTCTGAAGAGAGTTGACATCAAGCATTACATTAAAGGCGTGCGTATCGATTCACAGATGAATGAGCATGGAGACGACGAATCATTTTCAGGCGCTGAGCAACCCTTAAGCATGATGACGATAATGATTAATCCCAAGGGTGCGCTGACGTATACAGTGTTCAGGGAGGAAAGCCTCGCGGCACTCCGGGCTAAGCGTGAGGCACTGCCTCAACAGATGGCCAAAGACGAGGAGTTTCGAAATAGATGGAAAAAGCGGGCAGAGGAGTCCACAGCACAACGGCGCGCTGCTGAGGAAGCAGCCGAGCAAAAGCTTGCCGAAGCGACTGTCACGGCTGACGGCCAGTTATCACTCTCGGGAATTGACAATGAGCACAAGAGGCTCTTCCTCATGATCTATGAAGGTCGTCATGTTGAACTTTCTAAGAGAAGCGAGATTCAAGATCTTCCGATCATCCTGTACAGGAATGCCATGTCTAGATACGACAAATTATGTCACAAATCCTTTAGCGATCGCATCCGTGTGGAGGAGACCGTCGAAGTTTTCGATCACCAGGAGTGGAATCCCCTCACGCGCACCATGACGACGGTTACTAAAAAAATTACAGACACGTCCTATATGGAGCGTCGATACGAGCAAGCCTTCCGATCTACGTTCGGCAAAAACATCACAGCCGCGTTAAAGCATTCTCAGAAGGATGTTAATGAGCGAGTGACTCGTCGTCCTGGTCTCTGGGATAACATCTTGAATAAGGGAGCTGTCATGCTGGAAGAAGCGCAGAAAGAGAGAGAAAGAATAGAGAAAGCCAACGCTTCTCTTCAGGTACTGCTATCTCCAGAGGCCTGTGGAAAGCCAGGCATAGTCCGTTTTGTTGATAATCTAAATCGACATGTCACTCACGATTACTCATCCGATGCGCATGAGCATGCGAAACCTGTCAATGGCTCATACCCCTACACGGAGAAAATAGGTGGAGAATCGGGACTCAGTGCCTTTATTGAGCGAACTTATGAAGGAGTCCCGCCGACCTTTTCTCCAGATTTCCCGGTCCCAGCAGACGGTGAAGAAATTTTTATTTGGGTGAACAAAGATAGTGAACGTAAGGCGTTGAGGTCAGTCATGGTTTCCACGCTTTCTCTTAGGGATCTCACTCCAGACCGCACTTTTACAAAGATCAAACTGCCTGCCGATGTGCAGCAGGCACTTGAAGAAAAGAAGTATTTTGTAGTGCAGTGTGAATATCTTCACGGTCCGGGGGTCGACCTGCGCTATTATTGGAACGCGAATGGTCCACTGCCGTCTGAGTCTGTTCAAACCTTTGCAAAAAACACTATCTCCGGAGCCCGAACGTCGTGTCCTGTAAAGCCCAGTAACCCGTAAACGAGTCCGTGTGAACACGCGGGAAGCAAGCGGGGGCACTGAGTAGCTGCTCGATCACGGTCCAGGCGGCGACGGAATACCGAGGCACGGCGGAGAGGTTCATGTTAGCAGGCACTCCCACGACATGGAGACTTACCGCTTGATACAGTTCGCGTTCATTATCCTGCATCACATTCTTCTCCCTGATATTCACTCTACCTACTTCATTCTTGCCTGCTAGAGGGGGCTTTGGAAATTCGGACAGTGTGGTAAGTGGGAGCCTGGCATCACCCGCCCCGCCGAGGGGTGGACAACGAAATGAGCGAGGCGATGAAGAGAACGAGACGGAATCACTGAGCGGCCTTCAAGGCCCAGGTGGCCTTGGCGGCGATCAAAGGCGACAAGACGGTGGCCGAGTTAGCCGAGCAGTTCCAGCTGTCCAATACGTTAATGAGCGACTTCTGCGTGGAGGCGGTGTAGGAGGCCATCACCCGGTATGGCCCTCCGGAGATCTTCAACACGGATTAAGACTGTCACTTCACCAGCTAGGAATTCACCGGGCTTCTGCAGACTCATGGGATTCAGATCAGCATGGACGGGACCGGACGGATGGCAGCTGTGATTGATTGTTTAAGATCGGGATGGAGTGAACGAATGATCTCCGCAACGTGCGGAGGGATAATGGGCTGAAACGGCTTCATGCCGTGCGGAGCTTCTTTGCCGGGGTGAGCGGCTCGCCGAACAGCTCCTCAAATGACAGGCCCTTCTTCCGTCTTCTGTAAAACGCCCGGCTCTCGGCGATTTGCTGCATGAGTGTGGGATGGCTCAGTACGTCGAGCGTCTCTTTCAAACGAGTGTACTCCTGCACGTTGATCAGCATAGCGGCCGGCCGTTTTTCGTGACCACGACCTCTTCCTCGCGCTCCTCGACGCCGGTAATCAGTTCCGGTAGTCTCGTCTTCACTCCCGATAATGGCAGAGTCTTCGCCATGAAATGCCTCTCTGGCTACGGTGACCACAATTTTGGTCATGAGACTCACGAAAGCATTCGGGGGAGTCAATTCGTTCAATCGCAGGAGCAGCGGCGTCGGCGAATCTCTCCGGCAAGGGATGTGCGGCGATAGTGGTCTAAGAATGCAGGGACAGCCGATCGGCCGTCCCTGCGAGAATCAGACCCGTGGCTCGCTGCGATTACCGCATCGACGCCATCGGTTTCTCGACGATATCTCCTTTCATCGGGCCGAGCGCGCCCAGCAACTCGTTCTTCTCCCTCTCCGGCACCTTGAACTTGTTCAGCGTGGCCACCAGGTCGCCGACCAGCGCATCGAAGTCGCTGCTGCTGACACCCATGCCGGCATGGGTACTCTTCATGTCGCGTCCGGTATAGGTACAAGGGCCCCCGGAGGCCTGGCAAATCTGATCGACCAGCATCGATTTGAGTCGCGGGATGTTGGCGTTGGCGAATTTCCCGTTGATGCGAGTATCCGCCGCCACACGTCCGACGAAGTCATCGACCACGGCCGTGATGGCGGTTTTGCCGCCCAAGCGGTCATAGAGGGATTTCTCCGTAGCGGCGGTGCCGGCCGGTGACGAATCCAGGCTGTTGCACGCCGAGAGAGCGAGCGTCAGACCGAAAAGCAGGGCGAGTGATGCAATGCGGTGAGCCATGATGGTTCCTCCTGGTTAAAAGTCTGTAGGCGGGCTGATCGTTTGTCTTTATCGACCGGCCGCTCTGTCTGTGATTACGAAGGCGGGCGGCGATTGGATCTCCGTCGGGCGAGAAAAAGTGCCGTTGCGCCGCGGTAGCCCCGGTGCTACAGTTCCGCCAGCATCGGGCAACGACACAACATCCAAGAGAACGGGTGCGCTCGTAGAACATCACGAGGACACCCATGTGTGACACCCAGACCGTGGCCAACCCACCATCGATTCACGAAGAGCAATGGGCGGGACTCCTCGCGCGTATTGCTGCCGGAGATCAATCCGCACTGGCGGAACTGTATGACGCCAGCAGCGCGAAGGTGTTCGGCCTGGCGATGAAGATTCTCGGCGACCATGCCGCGGCCGAGGAAACCACTCTGGATGTGTACACACAGGTCTGGCGCCGAGTCTCAACCTATGATGCGGATCGAGGGACGCCCGGTAGTTGGCTGATGACGCTGGCGAAGCACCGCGCCATCGACCGATTTCGCAGCAGCTATCTGGAGCGGGGCAGGCAGGTGCCGCTCGAGCAAGCGGCCGAGTTGCCGGGACGCGACGAGACCCCGGAGCAATACAGCGCAGGACTGGAACGGCAACGGTTGGTGCAGGACGCTCTGGCGAGCCTCTCCGCTGAACAGCGCCAGGTGATCGGATTGGCGTACTACTGGGGTTTGAGTCAGAGCGAAATTGCCCATCAGCTGAAGCTGCCGCTGGGCACGGTGAAGACGCGGATGAGACTGGGGATGATCAAATTGCGCGAAGTCCTCGCGACTCACGGGAAAGGGTTGTTGTCGTGACCGACCCTCGTCATGAACAAGACTTGGCGGAACTCGCGGCCCTCTATGCGTTGGAAGCGCTTGGCGATGATGCCCAGCGGCAGTTCGCGCGTGCATTGGAGACGGCCTCGGCCTCGACGCGGGAAGAGGTGGCGACGTTTCAGGACGTGGTACAGGAGCTTGCCTTCAGCGGCCCGGCCATCGCGCCTCCGGCTTCCCTCAAGGAGCGGCTCATGGCTCGAATCGCGCAGGAACCGCAGGAGCCGGTTGAACACACCGGGTTTACGTTCGTGCGTAGCCAGGGCCTCGCGTGGCAGGAACTGGGCTCAGGCCTGTCGATAAAAGTGCTGTTTCACGACGCTGCCGGATCGCGCACGACCATGCTGCTGAGATTGGCCCCCGGTGGCACATTGATCGGCCACCGCCATCCGCAGGTCGAAGAGTTATATGTGCTGGAAGGGAGCTGCCTTTGCGCCGGGGAGTTTTTGCAGGTCGGAGATTACCATCGCGCGGAAGCGGGCAGCGTGCATCCGGTCACGTCCAGCGAACAGGGCTGTCTGGCCTTGGTCATGACCTCATCCAAGAACGAACCGATTCGTTAGCGCGTCGATCGTTCCAACTTCTCGCCCGACAGCCTGAAGAACAGCCACCAGTACAGGGCCAGGTTCACGACCAACACCAACAGGCCCAGCAGGAGCTGAATCTCGCGTGTCAAGGTGGCGGGGTAAAGCAGGGAGGGGAGATACCGGCCGATGAAGTCTATTTCGGTGGCCGGCTCGCCCGCCAGGGTCCGCAAACGGTGTTCGAGCGGCGTGAGCGGGCAGATCCATCCGGTGAATTCGATCAGGGCGCCCCAGGCCACCGCGGGCAGGTGAATCCAGACCAGCCAACGCCACCTCAGCACGAGCAGCGCGCCGGCGACGACGAACAACACAAAGCTCGCGTGCAGGAGCAGAACCAGGTCGGCGCCGATTCCATACCACATGGCTGGGAGTGTGCCGCAACCGGGCAATGAACACAACGAGCATCAGGCCGTCTAACAGGCTGCGGAAAAACTCGATTATTGCGTCAGATGTTGTGTTTCACACAGGGGCCGTCTCGCGTCAGAATAGCCCGCAGGATGCGCAAAACGTCCGTCCAGCAAGGCCGCAGCGAACGAAGAGGCGAATCGTACTCGTGCCGTACGGTGAGCCTCTGAATGATGCGAGAACGCCGCTGGCGGACGTTTTCCGCATCCTGCTAAAACAGCCGGAGCGTGGAGCCGGGGTCGGGTGCTGGAGGATAGACCAGCCGGCCGGACTCAACCTGGGCGAAGGCCGTGAGTTGATGTGGCTTGAGTTGACCAGGACTCAGAATATGCGTGACGTCCCATCCACGTACCACTAGCGCATCGGCGACCAGGGAGCGATGGCAACGCCAGGGGACGGCTTCTGCGCACATGATGGCGGTGGGTTCGTTCGTGGCACGGGTGATCAGTTCGTCGAGTGCCATCGCAAATTCTTCCGTCTGCATGTAATCGGCATAGCCACGAAATCCGGCATGCTTCCAGCCGCCGTTGGGGGAGTCGGATCGCGCCGTGCGACGCCCGCCCAAGCCCGGCATTTCCTCGTATGAGCATTCCGCCTGAGCAAGGCTCTTCGCCAAGGCCGCCGCATGGAATTGCGGATGGCGACGCGAGCCGGGGTATCGCCGGATATCAACCAGCCGTTGGATGGCGTGGCTGTGAAGGAGGGCCAAAAATTCGTCGCTCGAACGGGTCGAGTGACCGATGGTCCAGAGTCGTCCTGCGGGAACGTCGCGTTGTTGGATCATTACGCCTGTGCCAGGAGGTCATGGCTCGGGGGAAGATCGTAAAACGGCAGACGCAGCTGCGGGTCCGGCGGCACGACGGCCAGACGCGCCCAGAGTCTCACAGCCTCGGCATCTTCCAGGATGTCGATCGGCACTTCGAAATACTGTTTGAGAAGCTGCCTGCCGTTTGGGCGAAAGGGCTGCATGCCCCGCGAGGCGTAAGCCGGTCGTGTCGCCCCGTTGGTTTTCAAGTAGAACCGGCCCTTGTGAATGATGCCGAAGAACAGCGCGCGATGATACAGGCCGTACCCCCCGAACATGGGTCGGCAGGTGAGCTCGGGCTCTGCTCCAAGTTGATCCAAGACAAAGTCTTTGAAACTGTCGGCCCGCATGCGCCAGAGAGGTCCCCCCAACTCCTCCGCCCTGGCGCACTGTGCAACATTCCGCCCCTCATTTCAATGTCTGGAGCGAGTCTCGAAGTTCTCGGACTTCCGTGGCAAACAGCTCCAGATGCTGGCTGCGTTGTGGTTGATCGTCCTTGAATTTCCATACCCGCTTGAAGATCGCCCAGAGTTCCTTGTTATGCGTGACCAGCAGGTCATAGGCGGGCAGTTCACGCTTCTTCTTGTCGACGCAGCAGATGTTGTTGTCAAACGCGTGGAGCTGATTGTGCAAATCATCCAGGGCCTGGTCTTTCCCTCTCCCCTGTTGGCCGGCCTTGGCGGACGACTCCATCATCGTCGTCAGATTGATCAAGGTTTCGACCGTGTTTCCGCCCTTGGCCTTCTCGGTAAAGTCCTTGGCATGTGGATAATAGATATAGCTGCAGCCACCTGCCGTGAGAAGGACGAAGCCTAACAAGCCGCTGACCATGAGCTGTCGCATGAGAACGCTCCTTTCTGAGATGAGGTGCCGTCGGCAGGAGTCTGTCGCTGTCATGGCAGGCGATCAACTGGGGGGAACCCTAGCCGTCATACGATAACATCTGCCGCAGCTAACTAGGGGAATCGCTAGTGGGGGGAGGGATCCGGAACGCGCAGATTAACAGAGGCGGTTCACCTACAATCGGAGGACGGATATGCGTACATTCATGACAGTCGCCATGGTTGCGGTGTTTGTGTCGGCGGGAATGCTTTCGTCTGCGGGCGCCAGTGAGACGAAAGCGAAGATGGAAAAGGCGAAGGGCGAAGTGAAGGCCGATGTCGAGGAGATGAAGGGTGAGACGAAGGCGATGAAGGAAGAGTTGAAGGGGAACGACACGAAGGCGGAGATGGAACGGGCCAAGGGCAAAATGAAGGGGGCCGGCGAGCGAGCGAAGGGCACGATGAAGCAGTTAAAGGAAAAAGCGACGGATTAACATCCAGTGATGCCCGGCCCGTGCCCGCGGCGCACGCCGCCGGGCATGTGGTTCCGGTCGCTGTGTAGACCACTCTATCAGCGAGGCTTGCGGGCGCTAACGATCCTCACCGCAATCGGCAGAGAGACGCCTTCCGGGCGGCGGTAGTCATTGACGGCCTTGATGATGCCCTGCTCCGCCTCCCTCTGTTGCGGCGGGGTGAGTTTGGCGAAGAGGTTCTGGATCGGCGCGGCAATGTCCATCAACCCGCGAAAGAATTCCTCCGCCGTCGCATAGGTCACCTCAGCCGTGAACTCTTCATCGTCCAGCGAGACGAGCCCGGCCCGCTCGAACATGCCAGACAAGTCGCCGGGACGCGCAAGACGGAAGATCCCCGGCGCTTCGGGGTCGGGCGGTGGAAGCGGCATGATGGTTTTAATCACGTCCATCGGAATTCGAATGAAGGGGTTTTTCTCCGGCAAGGACCATACGGCGGCGGCGATATATCCGCCCGGTTTCAGCACTCGGGCGATCTCCGCGACGGCCTTGGGAATCTCGGGCAAGAACATCAAACAGAACCGGCTGACGATCGAGTCCATCGAGCCGGACTCGAACGGCAACGACGTGACGTCTCCGGTTCGGAAGCTGACCTGCGGCAACCCGAGCGTCGTCGCTTTGCGCGTGGCCACGGCCAGCATGGATTCGGCGAGATCGATTCCGACCACCGTGCCCTCAGCTCCCACCACTTCGCCGACCAGCAGCGCCGGATAGCCTGTCCCCGATCCCAAGTCCAGCACGTGAAGCCCCGGGCGGATGCGCGCATCGGCTACCAGCCGGTGGTTGATGAACGCCATCGTGCGATTGAAGAATTGATCCCATTTGTCCCATCCGGCTGCGACGCGATTCCAATCTTCTCGCTGGGCCTCAATGACAGCTGCGGGTGTTTGTGAGGGCATGGCAGGCTCCTGGTTGATCGACGAGGGGGAATTACTTGATGCGTTCGAACGCAAAGACCTTGGGCACGTCTTTTCCGGCCTTGCTCAATGTCCATGTTTGGATGAAGTGGTCGTGGTCTTTGACCTCGATCGAGAGCTGATGCATGTGGACATCGGTCGGATTCTTCAGGTTCGTGGCATCGACGAAAGAAAACGTGATGGCTTTGTCTCCGTCTTTGATCGGCGCGGCCCGCATCCGCGGCTGGTTGTCGAGGGAACAATAATGCGTCAACATGAGTTGATCGCCGTCGCTGTAATACATGGTGGTCATCGGGGGGCTGTCGGGGGGCGTCAGGATTTCGGTCAGCGTCGTGCCGCCCGAGCTGAGAGTAAAGGCAATCTTATGCGGCTTGCCATCGGCATCTGCGCCTTTCCACTCTCCGACCAGGAATTTCAGAGGCGTCAGGCTCGTATCCGGGATTTCTGCGGCTTGGGTGCTGATGGGGATGAGGAGAAGAAACAGGCTTACGAGAGTACGAGACATTCCACGGGGCATGCAGACCCTCCATTGAACAACACTTACAGGACAACATTCAGTCAAGCATGCCTCAAAGGCTCAGATCAAGACTTTTTCGCCCCTGTCGCAAAACCGGACGGACAGGCAAGCCCGAATGGTTCATAAATAGACGTCAGAGCTTGTAACGTTCGCCACATGCGGAAGACTCACTCGATAATTGTCCCATGGCGCATCTTCACCGGTATGTTGATGATATCGACGAGCGTCCACCGGCAATGGCGAATGCACTCCTCATCAGTTAATGAGAGGACAGAAACCTGACAGACCATGACGATGCCCATCACGACGATCATACGGAGCTTGGCGCTAATGGTGTTGGCGGCCATCGCCTTTTCGTCGGCAGGCTGCGGCCAGTTCGAACCCCGCGATAAGCGGTTTTATTACCGCGCCTTGTGGAATTTTTCGTTGCGCGAAGATCTGGCCGAACTCGACAGCGAATTCAACGGCGTCGATTTCGGGCATTCCAATTTGTACGAGAATCTGTTGTTAACGGGCGGGCGGGATGTGCCGGCGATCGAGGAGCGGACCCGCAAGGAAACGCTCGCGTTCATCGCGACCAAGCCGCGGCTGAATCCCAACGAGGAAGCCATCGCGCCGACCTACATGAAGCTCGCGTGGCGCGCGCAGAACACCTTCGACGAAGCGCATGCGCTGCACCGCGCCACCTACGACATTGCCGTGTCGGACGAGCCGGATAAGGATCGCGCGATCCGCAACGTGCTGGCCTATTACAAGGACAGCGCCTACGCCATCACGTCGAAGCCGCTGGACCACCGCCGCCTGGACGACTTTCCCTATTCCAAATCCTTCCGGCAGCGGTTCCCGCTCTTCAATGCCACCATCTGGTCGTACCACTATCTCCAGGTGGCGGTTTACGACCCGTTGCTGGCGGCGGCTGATCTGCCGGCCAAAACACAGGCTGTGCGCCCGATTCTCGCGACGTACCGGCGATATCTGGAGGCGCCGCCCGTTGACTGGACGTTCATGCCGCTGACCGCAGAGCTCAGCCCGAAGTTTGCGGCGCGATACCCTGAACTCGCCCATATCTTCGACAACCTGCATATGTTGCACGACAATATCAGCGATATCCTGACCAGCGAGCGACTCGCGACGTGGGAGGCGAAGCGGGCGGAAATCTACCGGCTGGTGAATACGTATTATCTGGCCACAGCAGATGCGACCAATCCCATGATTCTCACAGCAGAAGGAGCGCATCACCATTGAACATCGCGTCCGGACGAACCCTGCGGTGGTTGCTCTGCGCATGGCTGGCCGGTTTAGCGGGACCGGCTCTGGCGTTGGATCATGACAACCTGGACCCGAATCGCCCGATCGGCTTGGAGGACGCCTATGCCATCCCCAAAGGCGAAATCGGCCTGGAAGGCGGCGTGCGATTCAACGACCGGCGCGAAGGGCGGACCCGCGTGACCTTCCAACCGCAGATCATCTATGGCGCCTTCGCCAATGCGCAAATCGAAATGCAGGGCGATCTGTTCACCGATCCACAATCGTTGGTCGGCGCCAACAAGTCGGGAGACCTGCATCTCGGCCTGCTCTACAACTTCAACACGGAAACGCTGAACCTGCCGGCCTTGGCGGTCCGGGTGGAGGCGGATTTCCCCACCGGCGTGAACTCCAAAGGCGTGGATACGCAACTCACCGGCATTCTGACGCGATCCTTCGGCCGACTGCGTGTGCATCTCAACGGAGGATATACCGTGCTCGGCTCTCCACAAGGACAAGAGCGGCCCGGCTCCTATCGAGCCGTGGCGGCGGTGAGTTATCCGCTGGGGTATCCCGGCCGTTTTCGCGACACCCTCATCGCCAGCCTGTATACCCGGCAATCTGACCGGCAGGGGCAGCGGAACCATACCGGCGTGGAAATTGGCCTGCGTCACCAACTCACGTCGCGGGTGGTGCTGGACGGCGGACTCGGCACCGAATTCATGGGACCTTCTGAGCGGGCGGCCTTGCTGGGCACCGTCGGCGTCTCCGTCGGATTCTAGGGAGTGGCTCGGTACGATCGGCTCCAGTCAAACGTTGACGTGGTTTGTCCGACGAGAGGATAATGCGCTCGTCTCCGGAGGCGGGCATGAACAAAGCCAGTCGTTTCGTGGGCAGTGTCGTCGTGCTGTGCGGTTTCCTCTTCGCGGTTGCCTGCGGAGATGCCTCAGTGGAGGCCTACTGCGAAGCCAACGGCAAGGGCAATCGGGACGCGCTCGAACTCCTCAATCACCTGCTCGATCAAAAACGCAATCAAACCGGCGTTTATCTCGCTCGCGCCCGCTGCTTATATTTTCTGGGATCCTATGCCCAGGCGGTGCAGGATGCGTCGGAAGTCATCCGCCGCCAGCCGAATCAGGCCGAGGCCTATCTCATCCGCGCCAAGGCGGGCAAGATGCTCGGACGGATTCCGCAGGCGCTGGATGACTACTCGTCGTCGATTCGTCTCCGTCCCGGCGCAGAAGCGCACTATGGGCGCGGCTTGACCTACGTGCGAGAGTATCGGGGCAAGGACCGTGAAGCGCTCGACGACTTCACCGCGGCGATCCGGTTCGACCCCAAACATGTCGGCGCTTATAAAGCCCGTGCCGAAATCTACAGCCGTCATGAGCAATTTCAGAACGCACTCGCGGACTCGGAAAAGGTGCTCGCCCTCGACCCCGCCACGCCCAATGCGTACTGCAACGTCGGCTTCGCCCAGTATGCCGTGGGGCATGATGCCGAAGGCCGCAAATTCTTGAACACCTGTTATCAAAAGGATCCCGATCCTCAGACGCGCGGCTACTACGAAACCGAGGTGCGCAAGGTGCTTGTGGCGCGGCAGCCCCGGCGAAATTCCGGCGGCGGGTATCAGCAGGAGGGGCGGGAGCAGACTGCTTACGATCGGGAAAGGGAACGCCAGCAGAATGTCTATGAGAGTTTACGGAATTCCGGGTTCAACGATCGGGCGGAGGCGTGCCGGACGGATGGGTCGAAATGTTAGGAGAGGGAGTAGCCGCCCCGTCCTTCCTGCTCGCAGACCGCGCACGATCAGAATGTGCTCGGCCCATGCGCGCAGTGAAGGTCGAAGCGGCTACTCCCCAGAAGAATGAAGGGGTAATTGGAGGGAGCATTAGATTTTGACGCGCGCCCTGGGAAGGGCCTCGTTCGACGTGCGCAGTCAGGAACGGAGCCACGCCACCCCTTGGTGGGCTATGGGTAAAAGTGGGGGGAGCATGAGATTAACGCGCGGCTTCAGAAAGCCTTCGTTGGACGCGCGCAGTTGGGGAGTCACCCAGGCCGCCCCTGAAGGGGTGGGGGTATTGAAATGTGCTCGGCCCATGCGCGCAGTGAAGTCGAGGCGGCTATTCTCTGAAAGGAATGAAGGAAGTTGGAGGAAACGCCTCGCGCAGGGAAAGTGGGTGGCGAAGGGCGATGATGGCATGGACGAGGGTGGGGAAGATCAGGCAAGATTGTTTACGGCGTCGATGCCTGATTTGTGCGATGGGAGGAATTTATCGGAATTGTCTTCCCTTCTCGGCAGTCTCGAAGTGAAGCGCGCTCGGGATGTCGATATCCCAGGCCGTCATGCTGGTTCATGCTGGCCCTCGCTGTGGCCTGCAATGGCTGCGCGCTGACGACCGGATTATCGGAACAACGGACGACGGCGACCAACGAGCGCCGCTGCGCGCCAGCCGAGGTGGATCAGCAGCTCAGACGAGTGGCGCTTGATGTCATCGACCAGGCGGAGGAAGACCCGCTGGTTCGTGTCGCACGAGATCGATTGCCCGCGTCGTTCTCCTGGCGCTCCATTCAAACCGCCCATGCCATCGACGTGCTGCCCCTCCTCAATCAGCTGGAGCTGACCGAGGAACTCCCCCTTTTGGATGCTTCGCGACAGATCAAGCTCCTGGCGTTACGGCAAGAGATCCTGGGCCGTGTGCTCTTGGCGATGATCGCCGTGTCCAGCACCGCGGCCCACGTCAGTTGCGAGATCGAGCGGACGTATCAGGTGGCCGATCGACTCAAGAATTCCGAGCAGGCGCGTATCAAGCAACAGACTCTGTGGGCGGTCATCATCGGTGGCGCGGCTGCCGTTGCGAGCGGAGGGCTGAGTCTCGCTGAATCGATCGGCGAGGGCATTGCGGCGATCATCGGCGGAACCGCCGCCGCGACGCTTGGTATTTCGGCGCTCTATCAGGAAAGCGAGCAGCACTTCGAACATCCCGACAATGTCTTGCGCGAAGTCTGGGCCGAACCGACGAAGGCGCAATACATTCCTCCGTCCGTGTGGGAATTTCTCAACCGGCCGATCAACGAACAGGGCGAAAAGCAGCTGACCTTCCGCCAGGAACTGGTCAACGGCTGGAGGCAGGAGGGCCGTCTCGGCGCGGCCGGCTCCGAGGAAGAACAACGGCGGATCCAGCTCCTGTTTGCCGACGGTGGCACCTATCGCAGCAGCGACCTGGTGGTGCGGGGCCAGATGTTGGACATGCTGCGCGCGACGGTCGTGCTCATGAACCGCGAGCTGGAATTGTTGATTCGGGAGGTGATGATTCAGGTGGCTCTCCGGAAGCAGCCGATAAAAGGCGAGTCCAATTCCCCATAACCCAAGTTCTTTCAGCGCAGGTGAAGCGGGACGGATGTCTGCTCGGTCTCTTGTGGTCTGATCAACAATTGACAGTGCCTGCCGGCAACGGTAGGCTAAGAAAAAATCGGGAGGATCCGTGATGGCACTTCTTCTCGCAGTGTACCTCATCTTTTCCGCAATCATGCCTGCCGCCGCCGCTGACAATACCCAGACCACAGCGGCCATGGTGATCAAAGCCGATGTCTTGTATTGGGAAGAGGGCGAACTGATCGTCAAGGAATTCTCCGGTCACGAAGAACGGCTGAAGGTGACGCCGGAGACAAAAATCGAGGGGGTGGTGGGCGGACGACTCAAAACCGGCGATAAGATCGTGGCGCAGATCACCGACGATCGGACCGCCCTCTCCATCAAGTTGCAGATTCCTGACGGCCGGTAGAGCCTTTTCCTGCGCGCTCCGCTCGTTCGTGCCCTAGCGGTATCGCATCGGATACAGATTGTATCCCATCCGATACCACTACGTAGGCGATACCTACGCAGGCCAATGCGGCATTCCCATGCATTCAGTGCCGAACCGGCGGGCCCGGCCATTGCAAGGCTGTGGTGTGAGGCTGCCTGTCCGACCAAGACCGTTGATCGCGGGATCAGCAACAGGTAGCCTGACGAAACAGTCCTGATCGCGCGCCGAGACGCCGTTCAGCCTCCGGGAGATTGTCGTCGCGGCGCTCGCTGATCGTCGGGAGGCTTCCATGCTCTCCTTCACGCATCGACTTCCGACCTCAATCGCCCTGCCGCTCGTTTCGCTCGTGCTGGTCTCCTGCGTGTCGTTGGAATTTGACCGTATGACGGGGACGGCCTTTCCCCCGCAGCATACGGTCAACGGCCAACCGGTGACGCTGGAATCGATCTTCGACGATGCGGGCGTGTCGTTGACCGTGGAGGAGGATGACACGGGAATTCAGCCGCTCAACATCGCTCAGGACGATTGCATCAGCGATGCCGAATTGTCGGCGTTAGAAAATAACCATAGGCACCTGTCACTGTTTCCCGCTGCCGCCTGCCCCTTCGCATTCTGCAACACGTATCATCTCTACGGCGTGGTCGTGAACCACTATGGCGAAGTGCTCGATGCCTGCGTTCCGGAATTCATTCTGGGCAAGATGTGGCAGGGGCATACGAGGTCGGCGTTTGCCATTTTTTACCGCATGAACACCATTCAGAGCGGCGGGCCCGAATATCTGCGCACGACGGCCCATGAAATCGGCCATGCCTTCAATCTGCACCACAGCGACGGGGATGGCACGTCCATCATGACGCAATCCGACGATCTGGAGGGCGATCCCGTCTATCGCTTTTCCGAACAAAGCCGCGACCATTTGGCCGATCATCCGGGGCAATGCAAATACCCCGGCGCCGTAGGGGCTGCGCCGTTCACGTGGGTCGTCAACGATCATGCCGCGTGGGCGCATCCGCTTGAGGAATTGACGATCACCGAGTGCCAGTGAAGTGGAGGCCGCCTATGAAACGGACTTGCGCCGCGAGGATCGGCATCGATGTCTGGTGCGCTGGTCTCATCGCGCTCTCGGTGGCGATGGCGCCGGCAGTTTCAGGTTTTGCGCAGGAACAATCTGCTTCCTCCACGCTGCACCTCACGCTCGACCTGAGCCGGTCCGCCCTGAGTCTAGGGGAACCGGTCTATGCGACCGTCCGGCTCGTGAATTCGGGCGAGAGGCCGGTGGAGGTCTTCAAGCATCTTGATCCACAAACGGGGGCGCTTCAGATTGCCCTGTCGAGTTCGAGCCGCCCCCGGAAGGTCTTCCTGCCCTTGTTTTATGCAGACGCCATCCGAACCAGGACCGCCTTGGCGCCGGGTGAGACCATCACGGCAGTCTTTCCGATTTTTTACGGGGCATTGGGATGGACATTCGACCGGCCGGGGACCTATCGCGTCACGGCCGAGTACCGCATGCAGGATGGCACTCAACGAAACTGGATCCGGTCCTCCGCGGTAGATGTCACGGTAGGCGACGAGGCGGCAGGCGGGGCTATGTTGCCGGCCGGCACGTCTGCGAGTGAAGAAGCGGCAAAGTTTCTACTCTGGCAGCGGGGCGATCACTTGCAGGCAGGGCAGGCGCTGTTGACCAACCTACTCGCTCAACATCCCGATTCGCTGCTGACCGACTACGCGCGGCTGGCCTTCGGGAGAAATCTGAGCCGGAGTTTTCGCGATTACACCGCGGGGAAGGTCCGTCGTGCCGATTGCGAGCCGGCATTGGCGTATTTTCGGAACGTCCGGTCCGAGCGATTGCCAATTTACTTACAGATCCAGCAGCGGTTGGATGAAGCCCGCTGCCTGATCACATTGTCGCGGCCGGCTGATGCGCGTGCGTCGATGGAACAGGTCGAACAGTTGCGCGCCGGTCGCTCCGAATTCAACCTCGTCGTTCAGCAGGCGATACGATTGCAGCCTGCGCTGGGCCAGATGATTCCAGACGGGGCATCACCACACCGGTCTCCCTGATCGGTGCCCGCCGACTTCGTGCGCGCCTACGACCGCTTGCGCCATCGTACGGGATGCCGCCGGTGGAACCAATCTCGAATGAGCGTCCCGATCACGAGTACGGGAACAGCCAGCAGCCAGACATACCAACTTGCCCAGAGCGCGGGATCGTGCATGATGCTTCCTCCAGTCTGTTCGACAAGGGGAGAGAGCAAGGCCCATACCGCCGTGGGATCGGCGCTGCAATCCAGCCGTCCTTGTGACAATCCTTTGAGAATGTAGCGCGATCGGTGGTTGATGCCGCAGCAGGTCTCTCCGTCCTCTGCACCCGGCAATTTTTGCCGTCGCAAAAACCTCACAAGACGTGACGCCGTTCCCACAGCTGTTGGAATTGTCCGCATCCGAGTACGTCAAGCCTCTGAACGACGTGAGAGCAAAGCCGGCGGACATCTTCATCCTGCTAGTCCAGCAGCCGGATCAGTTCCGGCAGCCACGGCAGCAGCGCCATCCCCACGCAAATCGAGAGCGCCACGATAGACGTGACCAGGTCTTCATCCAGCCCTGTGTCGGCGGCGAAGATCACCGCCGTGACGGCAGAGGGCATGGCCGAAATCAGCACGACGATGGCTCGTTCGATCCCGGTGAGGTTCAGCGCAAAGGCCGCACCCAATCCGAGAAGCAACCCGCCCGCCATGCGCATCACCACACCCAGCATCGCCAGGGCCAGGGTCCGGCGGCTGACGGCGAAATTGATCGAGAGTCCTAGCACGAGGCTGGCTAAAGGGGTCGTGGTGAAGTGAAGCGGCATGAGGATCTGCCGAAGCCACTCGTGCAAGTGAAAACCGAACAGTGAGAGTAGGAGGCTCACGCAGAGCGCCCATAACGGCGGAGATGAGACGAGCCGGATCATGGCGGAACGGGCCGGAGCCCGGGTGGCGCCATGTCCGACGGCGATCGCGTAGATGACGGTCAACGTCAAGGCGGTTTGACCCAAGTCGAACAAAATGGCTCTGGCCAATCCCTGGTCCCCGAATGTGGCGAGCACGACGGGATAGGCAAAGTACACCGAATTGATGCAGCCTGTGCCGAGCAGCAATCCGCCCCGGGTCGGGCGCGGCAGCTGCAGCCGGCGAGCCATGTGCCAGGAGCACAGGAGCATGGAGACGGTCACGAGCCAGGCGGCGAAAGGCAATTTCCATGCGGTGGGGGTGAACGCGACCTGATCCAGCGAGACAAGAATCGTCGCCGGTAAACTGATCGAGAAGACGAAGGCCGCCAGCCGTTCCGCGTGCTGTTTGCCAAGCAGGCCCGATGTGCGGAGCGACAGACCGAGCAAGAACAGGGCGATGAAGGCTTGGAGCGTGGCGGGCATCGGTCGAAGCGTAACAGAAACGCGGTCGCAAGAGGAGGCGTGGCAGGCCGTGATCCGATGTGGCTTTTTCTGTGCGGCGGACCCGCCGGCCTGGTACGATGGCGCACGGCATGAATCAGGCGCAGCCATCAGGGCCGCCGCGGCAAGCGGCGGTTTTTTTTATCCTCGTCACCGTCGTGCTCGACATGTTGTCGTTCGGGATCATCATTCCCGTGCTGCCGAAACTGGTCGAAGAGTTTTCCGGCGGCGATACGGCCCAGGCGGCGGAAATGTACGGACTGATGGGCACAGCCTGGGCGTTGATGCAGTTTGTCTGCTCACCGATTCAAGGGGCCTTGTCCGATCGGTTCGGGCGCCGCCCGGTCGTGCTCCTGTCGAATCTGGGGCTGGGGCTCGATTTCATCCTGATGGCGCTGGCTCCCAGCCTCCCCTGGCTCTTCGCCGGTCGAGTGATCTCCGGGATCGCGTCGTCGAGTTTCAGCGCCGCGGGCGCCTACATCGCCGATGTGACGCCGCCGGAAAAACGCGCCGCGGCGTTCGGCCTGATGGGCGCGTCGTTCGGGCTGGGTTTTGTGTTGGGCCCCGCCGTCGGAGGCCTCCTGGGTGCGCTTGACCCGCGCTGGCCGTTCTGGGGGGCCGCAGCGACCAGCCTGCTCAATGCCGGTTACGGATACTTCGTGTTGCCGGAATCGCTTCCTGCCGAGAAGCGGGCGCCGTTCCGATGGCGGCGGGCCAACCCGGTCGGCGCCTTGATTCTCTTGCGCTCCCATCACGAACTGTTCGGTCTCGCGACCGCGAACTTCCTGATGAACCTGGCGCACGCGGTGCTGCCCAGCATCGCGGTGTTGTATTTGGGCTATCGATACGGCTGGGGCCCGTCGGCCGTGGGGTTCACGCTGGCGGCCGTCGGAATCTGCGCGATGATCGTGCAGGGCACATTGGTGCGGCGAATCACGGCAACGCTGGGGGAACGAAGGACATTACTCACAGGGCTCCTCTGCGGCGCCGTCGGCTTCGCCATCTACGGGCTTGCGCCGACCCCGTTCGTGTATTGCCTCGGGATTCCGGTGATGGCGTTTTGGGGACTGGCGGGCCCCTCCGCGCAGGTGTTCATGACGCGCCGGGTCAGCGCGTCCGAACAGGGGCAGTTGCAAGGGGCGATTGCCAGCCTCACGGGCATCGCCGGATTGATCGGCCCCACCTTGTTTACGCAGACCTTTGCGGCGTTCATCGGCCCGCAGGCGGATTGGCATTTACCCGGCGCGCCCTATCTGCTCTCCACCCTCTTGCTGCTGGTCGGCGCGGCCACGGCCTGGCGGGCAACCCGGCCTTCCTGATCGGCCTATTCTTCGATCTATCGAACGCCGTGCACGAAGAGTTCCCGGCTGCGGTACAGAGCCAGCGCCCGCGTCTCCGCCGCTTCCGCTTCCGATTGTTGCCCGAGTTGCCGGTGAAGGTCTGCGAGCAACGACCAGGCTTCCGCCTCGGCGGCCGTATCGTGTAGCGCCTGGGCAATCTGCACGGCCCGTTTCCCCAGCGCCACACGATCGGGTAGCGAGTCCTTCCCTTGATCGAGCCGCGCGAGCCGCAGCTGGAGCATGCCTTCGAACGGCAAATGATGTTCCGCCTCGGCCAGCGCCAGGGCATCCAGGTATTTCGCCCGTGCTTCTTCCAGTCGGCCCAGCAGCCAATGGGCATCTCCCAGCGCGACGGTCGCGGTGAATTGCTGATCGACATGGCGCCGGGTGCGCGCTTCTTCCGCAGCCTGCTGCAAGGAAGAGAGGCCGGCCTCGGCCGAACCTTCGACGACTTGCAGGAGACCCAACTGCACCATCGTCTCATTCCATCCTCGCGCATTCCTCACGCGGGTGAATAGCGCTGCGGCCCGGGTGAGCGCCTCGCGCGACTCGTCGCGTTGCCCCAGCTGCGCGGCCACGCGGCCCATCGCCAGCAGCGCTTCCGCATGGGCGGATCTATCGGCAGCCCGGGCAAATAGCTGCTCGGCCTCGCGCAAGGAGGTGTGGGCTTCTTGCAGTTTGCCTTGCCGCTCATGCACGCGGGCAATTTTCATGAGGGCGGTGGCGATGCCCTGCGGTTGCTTCTTCTCCCGGAATTTCGAGAGCGCGAGTTGGTAATAGGTCAGCGTTTCAGGCCAATGTTCCTGCTGGTCGTGGACTTCGCCGATGCGGAGCAATTCATGAGCCGAGAGCTGATTGGGCGAGGTGGCAGGCCTGAGCGCGTCCTGGGAAACGGCCATGACCTGAGAGGGGAGGCACCAGAGCAGGAGGAACCAGAAACCGATCATGCTGCGTCTCCATCTGGCCGAAGCCGGCGACTTGTGCCGGACCATGAGCTGTGGCGTAACTTTGCATCTGCATCCCGGCAAGGTCAAGTGAGCTGAGACGCGTCTGTTTGCGGCTCAAGTCCGGGAAGGGCGGGTGATCGCGAGGAACGATGAAGAAATGCAGCGGCAGGACGAAGAACCGGTTATACTCAGCGCCTGTCTCTGAGCGGAACGGCGACATGGCCCAAGCAAGATGCGGAAAGGGATACACGAGATGGCAGGTGCACGAGCGACCAGACGAACAAAACAGCCTCGGCAGCAGGGCAAGACCAAGCCTGCGAAAAAGACGAGCAGAGCCAGGGCCGGCGAACCTTCCGGCGCGGTGATCGTGCTGTCGGGAGCCACGCCGCTTCGCCGGCAGAAAGCGGCGAAGGTCCTGGCGGAGGAGCTGCAATTGCATCTTGCCGCGGTGGATTGGTCGGCGGTCGTCAGTCAACATGCCCGCGAGACTGAGAAGAACGTCAATCGTGTGTTCGATATGGCGAATCGCCACGGGTCGATCCTCTTTTTCGACGAGGCCGATGCCTTGTTCGGCAAACGGACAGCGCAGGGTGAGGACCATGATCGACCGGGGAACGACGGGGTCGCTCATCTCTTGCACTGCATCGAGCAGCACCAGGGACTGGTCATTCTGGCGACCAACGGCAAGCGCCGCATAGAGGACCTATTCCCGCCGGAAAAGCCGGTCATTGTCTTGGGGGGAGCCGCCAAGAACAAGCGGTCTCAGACGAAGGCGACTGCAGCAGTGAGATCAAGAAAGACGGTGTCCAAGAAGCTGTGAGGGTGATGGAGTGTACGGGCGATGCAGCACGTAGCCCTCTTTGCGCCACCTCACGGCCTGCTCAAGAGCGCCACTTTGGCAGATCGATCCAGGGCCTTGATGGCGGCTTCGCGCTGTAAGGCCGCGCCTTTGCTCTCCAATGATTCGGTGTATCGCACCGTAAACGGTCCCCGCCGCCGCGTGTACTTCGCTCCGTTGCCGCTCGCGTGCAACCGCATGCGACGAGACAAATCATTCGTGATGCCGGTGTAGAGACTCCCGTCGGCACATTCCAAAATGTAGACGATCCACGCCATGGGTTATGAAGCCGGCATGTGCGGCTCGCTCCGTTCCGCCGGACGACACCATGCCGGACTCGCGCGATCATAGCTCAAGAGACCGCCGGAAGCGACCGTTTGCAGTCATCTCACTAGCCCGGACTATTCATGAATGCCTGTTCCGTCATCCGAGGCTCTCGCCCGGCGGGGTTTTTCTCGTTCGGCCTCCTCGACGGACTGCAATTACGCCTGCGTCGGGCTTACTTGCGAGAAACCCCGGCGGGCTTCAGCCTCGATGCCTCACGACGGCATTCATGAATAATCCGGGCTAGGTGACACCTTCATCTCGGCGCCTCATTGACAGGTCCGGCGGCAGCCACGTAGCGTATTCTTCATGTCGCAAGCATCACGGATGGCTCAGGAACTGTCGGCGGCCAAGCAAGCCTGGCAGGACGGCAACGAAGGGAAGGCGCGAGTCTGTGCGCGCCGGGCGGTGGCTGCTGCGGCCGAGGCCTGGTCGGCCGGTCGCGGCGAGGCGCCAGTGCAGGCGGACGCGATGGCGTACTTGCGTCGCATCCGGCAGCAGATGACGTTTCCCCTTTCCGTCAGGGAGGCGGCTGAACGTCTCACCACCGCTGTGACCAGGCGCCACGACGCGCCGTTTACCGACGATCCGATCAGCGATGCTTCTGCGATCATCGCGCATCTTGTTGCTGCCACGCCGGGTAAGGAGCCTCCAGAGGCCCAGAGCCGGGACTCGCCGGTCGCTTCTGTGGATGGGTCTGCGAAAAATCCGGACAGTCATCCCGCTCCGATCGTTCTGGTCATGGGCGTCTCTGGGGCAGGAAAAACGACGATCGGTCGCCGCCTGGCAGAAGTCTTAGGCTGGCGATTTTTGGAGGGCGACGACTTTCATCCCGAGGCGAACATCGACAAGATGCGGAGTGGCCAACCCTTGACGGATGAGGATCGCCGTCCTTGGCTCGACCGGCTGCATGCGGCCATCATCGAGCAGGTGCGCATGAACCAGCCGGCGGTCATTGCCTGCTCGGTATTGAAGGCGAGCTACCGGGCGATTATGGAGGAAGGGTGTGCCCGGTCCGTGCGGATGGTCTACTTGAAAGGCACAGCCGACCTGTTCCGCCGGCGTGTCGGGAATCGCCGGGATCACTTCATGCCTCAAGAACTGGTGGACAGCCAGCTGGACATCCTAGAAGAGCCTGCCGACGCGCTGGTGATCGACGCCGCCCTTCCCCCGGATGATATCGTTCGCCGGATCAGACGCAGTCTGGCGATTTAGGAAGGTGAGTCGCGCCGTGACGAACGGACTGGTACACTCCACATCCGTTGCATCATCGTCAACTTTTCGATGAGATCTACATGTGCGGGACGAGCCTGGGAGAACGGTCGGCCGATGGGAAAGGGCTGATTGCCGTTATATGGGCGAAAATGGCGCGGTGTTTGTGAGAGCGCAGGAGCCGTCTCAGACGAGTCTGGCACCCATTGCCTTGTTCAAGCTGTTCAAGGGCCTCCTCGTGTTGCTGGCGGGCACAGGCTTTCTCCGGTGGATCGATCCTGAAATCGATACCGTTCTCTCGCCTGCGGTCGAGGCCCTTCATTTGGACATTCACACACGTCTGCTCCATGCCCTGGCCCTGACGGTGGATTCGTTGCCGCGCCACAGCCTGCTCTTGATGAGCCTCGTCAGCCTCGGTTATGCCGCCCTCTTGTTGGTCGAGGGGTTCGGCCTTTGGAGCGAAACGTCGTGGGCCGCGTATCTGACGATCATTTCCACCTGCGTTTTGCTGCCCGGGGAGTTCCACGCGGTCGCCGGCGGGTGGTCGATGTCGGGCGGCGTGGTACTGGCCGTGAACATCGCCATCGTGGGGCATCTGGTGCGCAGGTTAGCGGAGGAGACGTTGCACTGAGAGCGTCAGAAGGGGCTTACCTGGTAAGTCCTTCTGGAGTTCTCGGGGAATCCCTAGGTGGCACCCTTTCCGGGAGGAGGTATACAGAACACATCAGATGAGAGGAGATTATGCCATGGTCGAAGTCAATTCCATGTATCAGGCGAGAACGAGAAACGAGGACATCAAGGCCCAAATCGACAAGCTCGAAGGTTTGGCGCATATGACCGCCGTGCATCCGACCTTCGATGCGTTCGACGATGAAACCGAGGCCATTCTCACCAAAATCTTCGGCGACTCTCACCCCTTCATCGAATCTTATAAGTACGCCACGCTCGGCGAGGCTGAAGCGATCGTGAATTTGCCCGAGTCAGCGCAGGAGCCATTGACAAGGGATATGCCGAAAAAAGGCCTGCAACAGCGCCGCCAGGTGCTGCAAAGCATTCTGACCGATCTGCAGGGGCTGGAAGCGCAGGAAGCCGAGGCGCTGACCGGAGAAGATCACGAAGATCCTCCGGGACCGAGTTAGTTCCCGCGGGACTGTCTCTAGGGCATGGGGGTGGTGGCCGCCGTTCAGTGTGCGTCAGGTGGTCGCTGCCTCCGCGAGTTTCCATTGCTGATCCCTCCAGATGTATCCTTCTAGCCGCTCTCCTGTATCCATTCAGATATCGTCGCGCGCGCTATTCCGACCACGTTATAAATACGTACAATGCAAGTAGCGGAAAGGAGAGCAGCCAACCTCTGCCCATCCAGTGGTACATATCTTGAAGCGGAGCCTCGCTGACAACGATTCGGCACAGAGAGATATGTGCCCTATTTCCGGGACAAGGAGGGCGTCATGGGAACATGGTTTGGATTTAGCGCGCACGGGATTCAATTCGTACCTGAGTGGCCAGGACCTGATTACCTCGAGAATGTCGGTAACGTCGGTTGGACCGATCAATCGGGCCTCCGGCGCGGCTGGGGCGTCCAATTTCGGGGAAGAAGCAGGAAGCACAATTGGTTTCACTGTGCCGTTCCCACGTTGGGGTTATATGTGCACTTGGGCACGGTGTTACAGGAAATCCACGTATCGTTTGAGACGTTTGGCAGCGCGGTCGTGGATCGAATTCATGTGTGGAGCGGAGGGACACGTATTTATGCGCGCGACGGGTTGGCGCTTTCAGGGGATCACATCAAGAATCCATTTGTCGATTTCGTCACATTGCCGGTCAATGGTGGGCTGAACGTGTGCGTACATGCGAACTTTGGTGCTCCTGGGTCGGAAATTCTGTTCTCCGGTGCCTATGTGAGGTATGAAACCCAATCCTGAAGACATGGGCTTGTCGGGATTCCGGAGCCTCGCCACAATAGGAGTGTCGCATGTTGACTCTGATTCTTCTGATGATCGGTGCCGGTTTGATAGGGGCGACCGTGAATGCGGCCATCTCCACCGAGCCTCCCATGGAAGAACCGCATTTCTGGGAAAAGTGGCGGTGGAATGCCATTGCGGGAATCGGCGCGGCGCTTCTCGTGCCGCTCTTTCTCCGAACGGTTTCGAGCGAGTTGCTCTCTCAAGTGCTTGCCCCGGATGCGAAGGGAGAAAACCTCATCGTGTTTGGCGGTTTTTGCCTCTTGGCATCCATATCTTCAAGAAAATTCATAGAAAGCCTTTCCGAGAAAGTTCTTCGTGAAACACGTGAAGAGAGCGCCAGGACTCGCACGAAGGTGGAACAGGTCTCTCAACGCGCTGAACAAGCGGCTCGGGTTGCTACGGCCGCGGCCGAAACCGTGGCGCCGGCTCCCAAGGTGAACGCGTCTGTCGCTGCAGTCTCGACGCTGATTGCAGAAGGCAGTGATGTGTCGGCCGATCCCTGGAAGGGAAAGTTTGGAGGAGTATCTGCGGTAGGTGAGCGGAAGCTTGAAGCGACTCTTTCTCCAATCGATGATGCGGCTCAGCTTATGGCAGTGCATCTCCGCGTCTCGTCCAGTAATCCTGCCAATCCTCTTACGGGTACCGTCCAGTTCTATCTGCACCCGACCTTCCCCCAGCATGTACGGATGATTGCGGTGCAAGACGGGCATGCCGGTCTCAATGTCATCTCATATGGGGCATTCACCGTGGGGGCCGAGACGGATGATGGCAGGATCAAACTGGAGCTGGATCTCTCTACTTTGCCCGATGCTAAGGAGCCATGGCGTTCACGATAGCGGCGCCCCGTCGATTGTCATCCTCCTTTGCGCAGGACGGCCAGGTAGGCGACCAGGTCACGAATGTCCTCGTCTCGCAGGAGCGTCTTCGGGTACATCGCTGTGCCGGGATGCCCGAGTTTGATGGACCGATAACGGTCCTCGTCGTTTTGCGACTTCAGCGTGGCGGGGTCGCGGAGATTAGCGGGAGGGGCTGGAAGTGCGTCCAGTCGTTTAGCCAAGTCCTTCGAGGTCGGAGGGCGCCGATCGAGATGTCCCTCGATGCCGTGGCACATGGCGCAGCCGCCGAGTTCATGATACAGCTGCCGCCCGTTTTTCGCGTCGCCGCTGAAGAGGGCGCGAGGAGCGGGCTCGGGAACCGGCGGCGAAACCGTGCCGCGAATGGAGGCGAGATACGGCAGCAGCGCGAGAATCTCTTGATCAGACAAGGTTTCTTTCGAAAGCGAATACATGGCGGTGCGGAGGTGCCCGTGCCGTATGGCCTCGAATCGCTGTTTGTCCGTGGTCAGCGTCAGCGTCTCCGCCTGCCTCAGGTCGGCCGGACCAGGGTTGAGGCGAGCGATATTCTCGCGGACGTTCCGGCTCAGGGTCTCTGGTAATCGCCCCTTATATCCGTCGACTCCGTGGCAGGTAGAGCAGAGTCCCTTGCCGTTGAAGATCTCGCGGCCCGGTTCGGCAGCCGCAGGCCGGCTCTCCGGCTTGATCTCGGACGCAGCATCGGCCCACACCATTGGATTTAAGAGCCATGCGACAAACAGGCAGGCCAGGCTCATGAGACCTGTGGTCAGGCGAGCAGGATGGGAGGCATGTCTAGGTGACGCTCTTGGCATGATCATCATTCGGTTGGCTCCTCAACGCTGTATCGACCGCATCATAATCCACAGAGGCCGGGTCGTGCCAGGCCCGGTAGCAAAGACTCTTCATAGCCGGAAGTCTCTTTCCTGAAGATTGGCTCAAGAATACGTACTACAGGTTTTCACGGGTTTGCCTCCTGCGGCCGGCCTGAGCGTCTCAATGTGCGACAGTCGCCGCCGCCATTTTCTTGCCCGAACTCCTACAGTTTTTCTTGAAAACGAAATGGTCACTTGCCTAGAGTGCACCGTTCGCAGTGATCTCATTATTATAGGAGGATTGGTATGCGAAGGATTCGTGAGCGGTGTGTGCTGGGCGGTGCCATGTTGTTGGCGGTGCTGATGAGTGTTGCCCCTGTTCGCTCTCAGGCGGCCGAGTGGGTGCACGAGGGAATGGCCGAAGAAGGAAGGATCACCACCGGGTTTCGCGTCGGACCGAGCTTCACCACGCAGAGCTCCGGCGTGTCGACGGTTGGCCCCGCGCTGAATTTTCAAGGGATGTACGGGCTGAACAAGTGGTTCCGCCTGGGCATGATGCTGGAGTGGGAAAGCCATGGCATCGATGGTCGCAGCGGGTCCGTCAACACCATTACCCTCCTGCCGGTGAACCTCGAGTATCGTCCGGGGCATTTCGGCAACTTCATTCCCTACTTCACGACCGGTCTTGGCGTGAACATCAACACCAAAGACGTGAAGGATACCTTCGCTTGGAGGGTCGGTGCCGGCATCGACTACGCGTTGACGAATCTGGTTTCGAGCGCGCCCAAGGGCCTGATGTTGAATATGGAAACGGCCTGGAAGCGCAATCATCCCGTCAGTGACGGCTCGACGATGGGCCTCATCTTCGGAGTGCGGCACACCTTCTAATTGGTTTGTCGACGCCAAATCTTCGCTCGAGTAGGTTCACCAGGTTACGAACAGCCGGCAACGGGTTCACCGTTGCCGGCTGCCCCCCGCTCGGCGCCTCCACGATGATCGGCCTCAGGACCCTCCGTACCGGCTCGAACACCGCTGATTCGCCGCCACGGCAGCTTCAGTTGGGGTGAAGTCTGCGGGATTTCCTTTCTAGCCAGCCTGAGATTCCAGGGGTGCGAGAAGCCGCCTCCTGTTTCCTTCGGGTCCGATGTGTTATAAGCTACCTGTTTCTCTAGCCCATACCCATGCCCGATTGCGGGCATGTCATCGAATTCATACGGACCTTGCCGGATCGTACGATCGTCAGACCGTCAATTCCGAAGGCATGTACAGGAGGACCGGAGCAGGATGAGTAAGAAGGAAATCGATGCGGCGCGGCGATTGATGAGCCTGATGTTCAAGGCGCACCCCTGGCACGGGGTGTCCATGGGAGACCAAGCCCCGGATCTGGTGACGGCCTATATCGAAATCGTACCCAGCGATACGGTGAAATATGAGGTGGACAAGGCGACCGGCTTTCTCAAGGTCGACCGCCCCCAGCGATTCTCCAACTTTTGTCCGGTGTATTACGGGTTGATCCCGCAGACATTCTGCGGTGAGCAGGTGGCCAGGTTGTTCGCCGCGCGCGCGGGTCGGCCGGACATGATCGGCGACGGCGATCCGCTCGATATCTGCGTCCTGACCGAGAAGGCGATTCCCCACAGCGATATTTTGCTGACGGCCCGGCCGATCGGCGGGTTCAGCATGGCGGACGGGGGAGAAGCGGACGACAAGATCATCGCGGTGATGCGAGACGATGCCGTCTATGGCTCATTGACCGATCTCAAGGAATGTCCCACGACCCTCCTCGATCGGTTGCAACATTATTTCCTGACGTACAAACAGGCGCCGGGCTCCACCCAGCACAACAAGGTGGAGATTACGAGCATGTATGGCCGCGACGAAGCCATCAAGGTCATCCACGCCAGCCACGACGATTACAAGGCCAAGTTTCCCGAATTGGAATTTATGTGGCCCGCCAGCATGAACAGCTAGCGCAGCTGAGGGCCGTTGTCACCGGCCTGCTAGGATCACGAAGAAAGGTTTAGCCTCTCCTCATGAAACACACCACGACGCCATCGCCGGCAGAGCCGGCCGCCAAGGGATTTTCCCCCGGCTTTGCCGCGCTGGGATTGGAAGCCTCCATACTGACCACGCTTGAGGCGCTGGGCTACGAAGAGCCGACCCCGATTCAACGCGAAGCCATTCCTCCGTTGTTGGAGGGGCGAGACCTGCTGGGACAGGCCGCCACCGGAACCGGAAAAACAGCGGCGTTCGCCTTGCCGCTTCTGCAGCGGATCGCTCATGGTCCGCGGCAGCGGCCGACGGCGTTGGTGCTGGTGCCGACTCGCGAATTGGCCGTGCAGGTCAGTGAAGCGGTGCAGCGATACGGCAAGGAGTTGCGGATCGGGGTGCTGGCCTTGTACGGCGGCCAGGCGATGGGACCGCAATTGCAGGCGCTCCGGCGCGGAGTGGAAGTCATCGTGGCGACGCCAGGCCGGGCGTTGGATCATCTCCGCCGTAAGACCTTGAAGTTGGCCGATCTGCAGGTGGTGGTGTTGGACGAGGCGGACGAAATGCTCGACATGGGCTTCGCCGACGATCTCGACGCGATCCTTGAGGAAACTCCGGCCACGAAACAAACCGCCTTGTTCTCGGCCACCATGCCGCCGCGAATCGCCTCCATTGCCCGCCGGCATCTGAAAGATCCGACCGAAGTCACGATTGCGCGCGAACCGGTGAAAGCCGGCGCCGCTCCGCGTGTGCAACAGACGGCCTATGTCGTGGCCCGCCAGCACAAGGTGTCGGCCCTCGCGCGCGTGCTGGACATCGCCATGCCCAAGTCGGCGCTTGTGTTTTGCCGGACCCGGCTGGAGGTCGATGAAGTGACATCGGCGCTGAATAGTCGCGGGTACCGGGCAGAGGCCATTCATGGCGGCATGAGCCAGGTGCAACGCGATCGCGTCATGCAAGCCTTTCGCTCCGGGCAGACCGAACTCCTCGTGGCAACCGACGTAGCCGCGCGCGGGTTGGATATTCCATCCGTGTCGCATGTGATCAACTACGATTTGCCCTCTTCGCTGGAAGTGTATGTGCATCGGATCGGGCGTACCGGTCGGGCCGGGCGTGAAGGCGCGGCGATGACCATTGTCGAGCCGCGGGAGCAACGTTTGCTGCGCGCCGTCGAGCAGCACACGAAAGCGCGCATCACCATCGCGCCGGTCCCCTCGCTCGGGGACCTGTTGGCGAAACGGCTGGAGCGCACGAAGGCATCGATCCAAGAGACGTTGCAGGCTGGGGGACTCGAAGATTTCCGCCGTGTAGTGGACGCGTTGTCCACATCCGCCGAGCCGGCCGATATTGCCGCGGCGGCCATAAAGCTGGTGTATGGGGCGCATGGCGGCAACCGGGAGGAAGAGGAAATTCCTGCCGTGCAGATGCGAGCGCCGGAGCCGTACCGTTCGGCGCGGCCTGCCTACGGATCGGCTGCGCAGGGAGATCGTGGGCGAGCGCCTCGCAGCGGTCCTGGCCGCGGTGGCCGGGCGGCTGGAACCGTGCGTGTGTATATCGGCGCGGGACGAGCAGCCGGCATCAGACCGGGCGATCTGGTAGGTGCCATTGCCAACGAAGCGGGCGTGCCGTCCCGCATGATCGGCGCGATCGAAGTCGAAGAGCGATTCTCTTTGGTAGATGTGCAGGAAGAAGCGGCCAGGCAAATCATCGAGGCCTTGGGCCGGACGCGCATCAAGGGGCAGAAGGTCGCGGTGAGATTGTTCCGGGACTGAACGATCTCCTGGCGCGGTCACCTTGTCGTTTCTCGTTCAAGCACCTTGCCGGTCCGGCCTACGTCACACCTGACAGTGTCTCTCCTTGCAGGAGCCCTCCATCGCCAGGGAATTCCGTAGGCCGGCATCTCTCTGGTTAATGGTACGATCACGGCATGCCCGCCTCAGAAACCCCTGTCGCAACCAGCATTCCGCAACGTATGGACCGCCTGCCCTGGTCGCGCTGGCATTGGTTGGTGGTCACGGCCCTGGGCGTCACCTGGATTCTGGATGGACTCGAGGTCTCCATTGTCGCGGCGCTCGGCCCGGTCCTGACGCATGCGACCACCTTACATTTGACGGCCTCGGAAGTGGGACTCACAGCCTCGGCCTATTTGACCGGATCGGTGGTGGGCGCCATGGTCTTCTCCTACCTTACGGACAGGCAGGGGCGGAAGAAGTGGTTCATGTTCACGTTGATGCTGTACCTGGCCGCGACTGTATTGACGGCGTTTTCCTGGGATCTCTGGAGTTTTATGTGTTTTCGTTTTTTGACCGGCGCCGGCATCGGCGGCGAATACGCGGCGATCAATTCCGCTATCGATGAACTGATTCCGGCCCGCAGGCGCGGGCACACCGATCTGGCGATTAATGGAAGTTGGTGGCTGGGCAGCGCCGCCGGGGCGCTGCTGACGATTCTGCTGTTGAACCCTCTGGTCATTCCCGAATATTTGGGCTGGCGTCTTTGCTTCGGGTTGGGGGCGGTGCTGGGCGTCGGGATTTTGCTCGTGAGACGGATCGTTCCGGAGAGCCCGCGTTGGCTGATGACTCACGGCAGTGTGGCGGAGGCGGAGCAGATCGTCTCCGGCATCGAAGCGCAAATCATGCGCGATGAACGACTCGCGTCGCTGCCGTCGGCCGAGGGATCGATCACCATCCGCCGCGGCGAGCATGCCACCCTGGCCACGGTCGCGCGGGAATTGTTCACGGCCTATCCACGCCGCACCTCCTTGGGGATTGTGCTGATGGTGACGCAATCGTTCATGTACAACGCGATTTCCTTCACCTACCCGTTCGTGCTGACCACATTCTACGCCGTGCCGACCCACCGCATCGGGTGGTACATCGTGCCGTTTGCGATCGGCAACTTTCTGGGCCCCTTGTTGCTGGGCCGGTTTTTCGATACCATCGGCCGCAAGCAGATGATCAGCTTCACCTATGCGGTCGCCGGATGTCTGCTGGCGGCGACCGGCTATCTGTTTGTGCAGGGCGCGTTCACTTCTGTGACGCAAACCGTCGCCTGGTCGGCCATTTTCTTTTTTGCTTCCGCCGGCGCGAGTGCCGCCTATCTGACCGTGAGCGAGATTTTTCCGATGGAAATCCGCGCGATGGCCATCGCATTCTTTTTCGTCGTGGCCCAGGGCGCGGGCATCGCGGCCCCCTGGTTATACGGCAAGCTGATCGAAACGTCGGCCGAAAGCGTCTGGTATGGATATCTGCTGGGAGCCGGGATGATGCTGACCGGTGCCATCGTGGAGTTGTGGTTAGGGGTGAAAGCCGAAGGGCGATCTCTCGAACATATCGCGACACCGCTGTCCGCCCAACCTGTGCCGGGTCATGCGCCGCACGTCTGATCGCCATTCCCATGTGTACACGAAATGATCACGGTGAAATGAGGCGCGGGTGAACCTTCGTCCTTGGGCAGCGGCGTTGCGCGACTGGCAGGCGCGTGCGGTGGCCGATGTGTTGGCGCAGAAGCGCGAAGACTATCTCGTGACGGCCACGCCTGCTGCGGGAAAAACGCGCTTTGCCTTGCGGATCGCCCATCATTATCTGGCGGCCCGCGCCGCCGGCCGTGTGCTGGTGGTCTGCCCCACCAATCACCTGCGCACCCAGTGGGCAGCGGCGGCAGGGCAGGCGGGCATTCAACTGGATCCGGCCTTGTCCAATGAACAGGCCTGCGAGGCGCGGGATTATCACGGCGCGGTGGTCACCTATCAGCAGGTCTGTCTCGCACCGGATGTCTTCCGGCGCGCCTGCCGCAACCGGAAGACTCTGGTGATTCTCGACGAGCTGCACCACGCCGGAGACGGGAAAGACTGGGGCAAGGCGCTGCGTGAATCGTTCGGTGAGGCCGTGTTTCGTCTGGCCCTGTCGGGCACGCCGTTCCGGTCGGACAATAATCCCATTCCGTTCGTACGGTACGAGCAGGGCGAAAGCCAGGCGGATTTTACCTATGGCTATTCGCATTCCATCCGCGACGGCGTGTGCCGTCCAATTCTGTTTCCCAGTTATGAGGGAGAACTCACCTGGTTATCCGACGGGCGCGAGCACCGGGCCACGTTCGAAGACGGGCTGACCTTCGAGCGACAGCGCGAGCGGCTCAAGACCGCGTTGCTTCAGGAAACCTGGCTGGGTCCGGTGTTGGGCGACGCCCATGCCGAGTTGCAGCGTCTGCGAAAGCAGGAGCAGGCGGACGCGGGCGGCCTGATCGTGGCCATGAATCAGGATCATGCGCGGCAGGTGGCTGATCTGGTGCATCGACTCACGGGCACGCGCGCCCTGGTGGCCGTCTCAGACGATCCCTCCGCCTCGAAGACGATCGAAACCTTTGCCCATCATAAAACGCAGCAATGGTTGGTGGCGGTGAACATGGTGAGTGAAGGTGTCGATATCCCGCGCCTCCGGGTCGGGGTGTACGCGACCAATGTGTTGACGGAAATGTATTTTCGCCAGGTCGTCGGGCGCTTTGTGCGGATGCAGGAGAAAGTGCCGAAACCTCAACGGGCCTGGCTCTACCTGCCGAAGGACGCCACGCTGGTGCATTATGCCAAGCGGATCAAGGTCGAGCGCGATCACGTGCTCGAGGAGATCATGCCGGCGGTGCAGCGGACGCTGTTCGGAACGGCGGCGACGTCGCTGAAAGAATATGTTCCGCTCAATGGTGTGGCGCGACTCGATGCCTTGATCGGCGCGGATGACGGTGAGCCCTCCGGAACGGGGAAGGGGCAGCCCGAACCGGCAGTGGCGCTGCACGATCAAAAGAACGTCTTGCGGGACAAACACCGGCTCCTGGTAGGGGCCGTGGCGAGAAAGTGCGGCATGGATCATCGGCAACTCAACGCGGAATTGATCAAGCGGACCGGCGGCCGCGTCGATCAGGCGACCATCGCCCAGCTGGAACGCCGGATTGCGTTGTTGGAGAAGTGGCGGGATTCCGGTTTCGACAAGAAGCGGTGAGCAGTCGAAGTATGGTAAGCCTATCCGGGGCGATCAGCGGGCATCGAGTGTTCTAAGAGAATAAGTGGAGAGGAAAAGGATCATGGCTGGGAATAGGGCGAAGGGGCCGGTACGAACGGCGCTGAAGACATCGAAGAAGAATGTGGCCACAAAGGTGGGGAAGAAGGCCGCGACGAAGAAGCCGACTCCTGCGCGCCGCGCAAAGACCGGGCGAAGCGGAAAATCTTCTGTGGCAGTGGTTGTCTTATCCGGTTCCACGCCCTTGCGCAGGAACAAGGCGGCGGAACTGGTCGCAGAAGAGCTGCAGCTCGACTTATTGAAAGTGAATCTGTCGTCTGTGGTGAGCCGGCTGGTCGGCGAAACCGAAAAAAACATCAACCGGGTCTTCGACGAGGCTGAACGCAGCGGGTCGATTTTGTTTTTCGATGGAGCCGATGCCTTGTTCGGCACACACCGGCCCGCCAAGCGAGGCGCGAACCAGTATGCCAATGCCGGAGCGGCTCATCTGCTGCAACGCATTGAAGATCACCAGGGCCTCGTCATTCTGACGACCAACGGCAAAAGCCGGATCGATCAAGCCTTGTCGCGGCAAGCGCGGGTCTCGGTGATGGTGGGCATCGACAAGAAGCGAAAGAACAGCCCAAAAAAGAGGACGGCCTGATCCTCGGGTCATTCGCGTACGATCTCACGAACACAGGATGCTCAAAAAGGCTGTTCAGCAAGGCCGCAGCGAGCGAGGGGCCGAGGCGTACCCTCAGGGGTTAGTTGAGGGTCCGAGCGATGCGAGAACGCCGCTGACAGACTTTTTCAGCATCCTGTAAGGACTACTCCGTTTCTTCGCTTGCTTCCAAACACTTCGTGCACTGCTCCAAATCGGGCATGCCATGGGCGCTGCAAAAGTGCCGATGGCAGATTCCGCACAGCATAAACGTCATTTTAACCCGGTCTTCCGCTTCACAGTAGTAACAGTTTTTTGCGCTTCTTGCCTTGGGCATGGTCCTTCTCCTCGCATCCTGATCTTCACCGGCTCAATGATCGTGTCATCGCGTGACTGCGACGGTGTGTCGGCAGTCGCCTCTGCGGTCTCCCATTCCGGCATCGGCATGGAAGCGGCGGAGTGTCACGTGATGACGGGGGCGGGCAAGTCACCCAGGCCTGGTTAGCCTGAGGCGCTAAGGGCAGCGAAAGGTGTGATCGTGCTCGCGTTCATCCAACCAGGAAGCCCCGACCGGCAATCATGGCAGGCGTCTCGTTATATCACATTTTCTCAGTTGTCTGTGCAGCCCAACCTGTTCAGCGTTGCGCTTTCCGCAGAAACCCAACGCCTATTGCCCGGTAGCCTGCTCGACTTCTTCCCGCAGGAGAAACTTAATGGACGGGTTGGATTTGATGCAGTATGCCAGGAGGTGTTCGGTCGTGAATAACATGACGGGGCGGCCCTGCTGATCCACGAGGCGGACGGTGTCGGACGGCCAATAGACGGCCGCAATGGTTGCCGGGTCACCCACGATCCAGCGCGCCAGGCTATGGGGCATGCGCTCGACCGTGCTTTTGACTCCGTATTCGTTCTCCAGGCGGGACATCACCACGTCGAACTGCAGCTCGCCCACCGCGGCCAGCACCGGTTCCCGGCGCACGTGGTCGGGGGAGTAGAAAATCTGCATGACCCCTTCTTCTTCCAGCTGCTTGAGTCCCTTCTGGAACTGCTTGTGCTTGGAAATATCCTGCGTGCGCAACAGGCCGAAACATTCCGGCGGAAAGTGCGGAATGGGGTCGAACGTCAGTGAGGGGTCGGAGGTCAGCGTATCGCCGATGGTAAACAGGCCGGGGTTCACCAGGCCTACCACATCGCCGGGGTACGCTTCATCGATGGTTTCACGGTCGCGGCCGAAGAGGCGATGCGGGCGCGTCATCCGGATCTTGCGGCCCAGCCGGGCGTGATGGACAATCATGTCCTTTTCAAAGCGCCCCGAACAGATGCGGAGAAAGGCCATGCGGTCGCGATGCTGCGGATCCATGTTCGCCTGGATCTTGAACACGAACCCGGAGAAGGTGTCGTCCGTCGGCTGCACCAGGCCCTGGGCGCTGTGCCGAGGGCCGGGAGGCGGCGCGAGTTTGGTAAAGGCATCAAGGAACGGTCCGACGCCGAAGTTGGTCAGCGCGCTGCCGAAGAACACCGGGGTGAGTTCGCCGGCAAGGAACCGGTCTCGATCGAACGAAGTGCCGGCGCCCGTCAAAAGCCCGATTTCCTCCTGGAGCGGCCCATAGGCGTCGCCCAGCGTCTCCGCGAGTTTCGGGTTGGGAAAGGCCTCGACCGTCATCGGGGCGCGGCGTTGGTTGTGCGAGGTGCGCTGGAAGAACAAGACCTGGTGGTTCTGAAAATCGTACAGGCCTTGAAAGCCAGAGCCTTCGCCGATCGGCCAATTGAAGGGCACCGCCGTCATGCCCAGCGTGCGCTCGATCTCATCCAGCAGATCAAACGGGTGCCGGCCCGGTTGGTCCATCTTGTTGATGAAGGTCAAGATCGGGATGCCGCGCTTGCGACAGACGGCAAACAGCTTCTTGGTCTGCGGCTCGATGCCCTTCGCACCGTCCAGCACCATCACCGCGCTATCCACGGCCATCAACGTGCGATAGGTGTCTTCGCTGAAGTCCTGGTGCCCAGGGGTGTCGAGCAGGTTGATCCGCGCGCCCTGGTAGTCGAACTGCAGCATGGTGGACGTACTCGAAATGCCGCGTGCCTGTTCCAATTCCATCCAGTCGGATTTGGCTTGGCGTTGCGTCGAGCGGGCCTGCACGGCACCGGCCAGATGAACCGCTCCTGCATAGAGGAGCAATTTTTCCGTCAACGTGGTTTTCCCCGCGTCCGGATGCGAAATGATCGCGAACGTGCGCCGGCGCTGGACCTCTCGTCGCAGTTCGTCGGATGCGGACTTCTCAACCGGCAGGGACATAACGCGCTCTTTGTGGTTAGGGGATGCCGACGGAACAGGAGGCTTGCGGCCTCCTAGCGTCGCTGATCGCAACGCCTCTTTTATCAGTCGGAGTGGGGCGGCGGCAAGGAGGGGGGAAGAGGGCGGGCAGTCAGATGGTCCCCATGCTCGCGCAACGCGCGGCCTAAAGGCCCTCGTTGGACGCGCGCAGTTCGGGAACCATCCGACGGCCCGCCCTTGGGGAAGCGATAAGAAGTTTCGGATCATGCGCACGATCGGAATGTGCTCGTCCCATGCGCGCAGTGAGAGGCTCACCTTACCCCTCTCCAGTGAAAGGAGGGTAAAAGAATGTTGGAGGCGAGGGAAGCGGGGGGCGAGGGTTAGTCGAAGGGAGAACTGCAGGTTGGGACATTTTGGTCCTTGGCCCGGTCCATCGGCCGGCTATTGACTTCAGACACGACGATCGACACCCCACTCTGCTGCTCAACCGCCTGCTGTAACCGGGGCACCATCTCTTTCAGCAGCGCATCGTATTTATCGGCAAACCGCTCGTCCATGACTTGTTCCATCGTCAACTGTGCGGAGAGTCGCCGCCAGCTGTTTTCGACCTCGTCTTTCATCAGTTGCCAAGACGGAGAGGAGTGGCCCGCAGATAAATCGGTTCGACTTGCGATGATATAGTACAGCGCCTCCACCGGTTGACGGTCCTTCGTGCAAGCGACCGCCTTGAACACCCGGGTATCATGCTCATCGAACACGTCCGGTTGGCCGGGTTGCGTCCCTTGGGCGCTGGTCATTGCCGGGATGAACAACAAGAGACAGACTGCACCATACAGGTAACGTTGCCGTCCCCAGCCATAGTTCCATTGTCGGCGCAAAGCATTCTGCGATAAATGCCTGATCATGGTCCAGATGCTCATCGTTCACCTGCAATCGTGCCCGCCGTCTGATCGGGGGCCAGCACCATCAGGACGAGAGAATGGTCGGTGAGTAAATACTGCGTACCCATTGTAAAGGTTTCTGCAGGCGGAATGCCCTCCAGATTTGTGTCGAGGACCAGCGACCAGCCAGATCCTCCGACGCACGGCGGCAAGATAAACTGAACCGGCTCATGGTGCCCGTTGATGAGGATGAGAACGGTCACGTCCTTCCCCGGCTGGCGCAGCCCTGTGGTCGGAGCCCGCCCGTCGAGCAGCATCCCGAAGCAATGTAGCGTGGTATCGTGCCAGTGCTGCGCTTCCATGGGAACGCCGCTCGCGTTGATCCACGTGACGTCCCGCACGTCGGAGTTGTCGGCAGCCTGCCCCGTTAAGAACAGGTTGCGCCGAAGGATCGGATAGCGATGCCTGAGCGTGACGAGATGGCGAACGAATCTCTGCAGCGGGGCGCCCGTTTCCAGCAGCGTCCAATCCACCCAGCTGATCTCGTTATCCTGACAATAGGCATTGTTGTTGCCACCTTGGGTGCGTCCGAATTCATCGCCGCCCAGCAACATTGGAGTGCCCTGCGCCAGCAACAACGTCGCCAAGAGGTTTCGCATCTGGCGATCCCGCAGGGCGAGGACCGCTTGGTCGTCTGTGTGCCCTTCCGCGCCGCAATTCCACGAGCGGTTATTTGAGCTCCCGTCGTTGTTGTCTTCTCCATTGGCCTCATTGTGTTTGTCGTTGAAGGACACCACGTCCTTGAGCGTGAAACCATCGTGGGCCGTGATGAAATTGACGCAGGCCCAGGGTCGCCTGCCCTGATGATTGAACACGGATGCCGATGCGCAGAGCCGATCAGCCAGAGTCGTTGCCGAGAGTTCGCCCCGCCAAAAATCCCTGACGTCATCGCGGAATTTATCATTCCATTCCGCCCATCCGGGAGGAAACCCGCCGACTTGATACCCGCCGGGCCCGCAATCCCACGGTTCAGCAATCAATTTCACCGTTGCGAGCACGGGATCCTGGCTGCACACCTTCAAGAATCCGCTTTGGGTATCAAAGCCATTCGGCTCCCGAGCCAGGATGGTCCCGAGATCGAATCGAAACCCATCCACATGCATCTGTTGCACGGCATAGCGCAAGCTGTCGGTGACGAGTTGGATGACGCGGGGATGGCTGAGATTCAGGGTGTTACCGGTTCCCGTGTCGTTGATGTAATAACGCTTCTGGTCAGGTTGAAGGCGGTAATAGCTGGCGTTGTCGAGACCCTTGAACGACAGCGTGGGACCGAGTTCGTTGCCTTCGGCCGTGTGGTTGTAAACCACATCAAGAATAACCTCCAGGCCTGCGTCGTGAAGCCGGGCAATCATTTCTTTGCATTCTCGGACACTCTCCGGTCGATTCGCAGCGTAACGCGGGTCGGGCGCAAAAAATCCAATGCTGTTATAGCCCCAATAATTGGTGAGTCCCTTTTCCAGCAGGTGGCTGTCATTGACGAAGGTGTGGATCGGCAGGAGCTCTACCGACGTCACCCCCAGGGAATGGAGATAGGTCAGGACTTCTTTGGTCGCAAGCCCCTCGTAGGTGCCCTGGAGCGCGCGAGGCACTGCAGGATGGCATTTTGTAAAGCCGCGCAGATGCATCTCATAAATGATCGTGTCATCCCACGGCACGGCCCTCCGATTGCGAGGCCCGGACCAGTCGAAGTTTTGATCCACCACCGTACATTTCGGCATGAAGGGCGCGCTATCGCGCTCATCGAACGTGAGGTCGTCGCCGGATTCCATCTGATAGCCGAAAAGGGCCGGATTCCACTGCAACTCGCCCATGTGGGCATAGGCATAAGGATCGAGTAGCAGCTTGTGAGGGTTGAATCGATGCCCGGCATCCGGCTCATAGGGACCATGGACTCGATACCCATACGGGGTCCCCGGTTGAATGTCAGGCAGGTATCCATGCCAAATCTGATCCGTATATTCCGGCAAGGCTATCCGCTCGATTTCCTTCTCTCCGGTCGCATCGAAGATGCAGAGTTCGACTTTCGTAGCATGGGCGGAGAAGAGGCTAAAGTTGGTTCCCTTCCCGTCCCATGTCGCGCCACGAGGGGTCGGGCTCCCTTCATGCAGGTCCATCCGTACGGGCTCCTTTCTCGATCCGGTCAGACCTATATCCATTATCCAGCATGAGCTTCCGTCAGAGCGGCACCTCCTGACCTAAAGACTCCAAAAAGGATGGTAGTCGATCCACGACCCGCCGCGCCCTAGTAAGTCCCCTTGGAATTATTCTCGACATCCAGGGTTGGCGATTGAAACGGTAACAGAGGGACGCTTTCAATACGTCCCATCGCACCACCACCAGCATTGTCTTCGTCTGGTCGAACCGGTATGCTGCCGCGGCACTTGATCGGCTTTGCGGGACAAGGGAACGTGTATGACCCAGTTACCCCCCATCGTTTCCATTCTCATTGAGCGATTTGAGCGCAACCGCGAATCCTACAAAAGTCAGAGCTACAACGAAACCCAACTGCGCCATGAGTTTCTCGATCCCTTTTTCGAAGCGTTGGGCTGGGATGTCGCCAATACGCAGGGGCACGCCGAGGCCTACAAGGATGTCATCCATGAAGATGCCATCAAGATTGGCGGGTATACCAAGGCGCCGGACTACTGCTTCCGCATCGGTGGTACCCGTAAATTCTTCTTGGAAGCGAAGAAACCGGCCGTCAATGTCAGGGATGAGATTCCGCCCGCCTATCAGATCAGACGATATGCCTGGTCGGCCAAGGTCCCAAACTCTACACCGAAGTTGCCGAGCGCCTTGCCGTGTCTCTGGCGGACATTCTTCGGAAGATTGATGACTCCGATCCGGCCGCGTTCAGCCTCACACCCGAGTGGCTCTGCCTCCGCCATCGTGATCTCGCCGGTGCGCTGTTTCCTGATTGGGCCGGCCGCTGCCGTGATCGGAATGTGACGATCGGCCGGCATCAACTCCCGCCTTTTTATGAAGTGCCGATACAGCTGCGGCTGTTCTGCGATGATCTCGGCGAGCGATTGCGGCATCTACACCCAGACAAACCGGATCTGCAACGGATTGCCGAGGTAATGGCGGTGGCGGACGGCCGTTTTCAATCCATTCATCCATTTCGAGATTTCAATGGGCGGGTCGGACGAATTCTCCTTGTTGCACTGCTCCATTCGCTCAACCTTCCCCCTGTCGAGATTGTTCCGGATAGGCCCGACTTTCGACAGGCCTATCTCGAGGGGCTCGATGCTGCCGATCACGGGGACTATGGACCGTTGACGGATATGTGGCTGCGACGGTTGATCGAAGCATTGTGAGGAGTTTCGTGTCCCCAGGCCCTCCCACCCCCCATCCCCGCGATCCGTTGCACGGCATTACGCTGGAGAAGATTGTCACCACGCTCGTCGAGCGGCATGGGTGGGCTGAACTGCACCGCCGGCTGCCGGTGCGCTGCTTCCTGAATAATCCGAGCGTGAAGTCGAGCCTCACGTTTCTCCGCAAGACGCAGTGGGCGCGCGAACGGGTTGAAGGCATGTATCTCGCGGAGCTGGAGTGACGGCGCTTGCCTTTCCTGCAGCATCCTTTGTTGGCCGATGCCACCAAGGCCGAATGACATCACGACTTGTCCCATAGGTCTCTGCTAATCTGGACGCGCGTCGTTTTGGTTCACCTTCCTGCGGCTTGATCAATCCCTCCCACCTCTGTAGATATGAAGGAGCATTGTTGACGATCGCGAGGTTCACGCACGTGCCGATTTCTGTCGCTCTCAGCCTCAGCCTCTGGATACTGCTCTGCTGGGCGGGGGTGCCGGCCGCTGCTGCCCAAAATTCTCCTTCGCCTGCCGAGAAGGCGGTTCGATCCACGCTGGAGACGGTGGGGGTCAAACTGGACCAGCCGGCCGCCGACGCGCCGACCCACGACGCTGCTGCCGAGGAGCTTCTACGCAAACGCGCTGCGGCGGACAAAGACCTCAGTGAGGTGGCCGCATTACAAGCTCCGCGCAAAGGCGAGAAAGAAGGCCAGACAAACGGGCGTCTCGCCGAGCGCCGCGCGCTGCTGCAGCAGTTGGTGCAGATCTATGACCAACACCTCGCGGCCTTGCGCAATCTTGAGCAGATGCGGCTGCGCGTCCGGGACGCCGAACGCCAGGCCAAGGAATGGGATGGATTTTCCACGCCGCCTCCCTATTCGGTGTTGCAAGTCGACGAGCTGCGTGATGCCGTTCGATCGATGGCCCTCACGGCGCAAGGTGTCCAAACCAGGCTCAGCATGACCGAAGGGCTGGCCGAGAGCACGCAGCGCCGCCTCAAGGCCGCGCAGGAAAAAGCCCGGCAAGTGTCGGAGCGCCTCGAAGATGCCCAAGACCCAGCGAAGCGAGAAGTGCTCACAGAAGACCGTGAGCTCGCCCGTCTACGCGAACAGGTGGAAGGTGCTCGAGCAGGCATGTTGGAAGCGGAGAAGAAGCAGATCCAGGAAGAGGTGACGGAAGCGCGTCACCGGAAAGCCCTGCTCACCCGCCAGCTTGAGGTGGCCGAACAAGATTGGGTGTTTTCCCAACAGGACTACGACAAGATCACCAAGCGGGTGGAGGCCGAATCGCAATCGCTGATGCAGGAAGTGGAGCGAGCGGTCGTAGAGCAATCGACGCAGCGCCAGGCAGTCGCAGCCGGCGAGGCGAAGCTCGCTGCAGCTGATGCCAAAGACGTCGCCGGCAAATCCGCCTCTTCTCGGATGAAGGAAGAACGGGTGAGGCAGCTCACCGAGTCGGTCGAATTGCAGCGTCTGCGATTCGATAATGCCAACTTGCGCGTAGAGTTGCTGCGCGAGATGCTGAGTGGCCTTGAGCAGGAGCGGCAGATTTGGGAGAGCCGTTTCGCCACGGCCCGAGACCGGCTCTCGGTCGCGGAGGAGCGTGACGCGAATGCCAAAACGGCCGTGGCCGCCAAGCAGATTCGAGGATGGAGAGAATATGGGCTCCAGCAACTCGGTACCGTGGGCCATGATATCAGCGATGTGGAAGACCGCCTCGCCGAGGCTCCCTCCCCGGACCGGGTGCGCTCTCTCACCGACAGACTGACCCTCCTACGCCAGCGGGAAGATCTGTACCGGCGCGCGCTCCAGCGGGCCGATTCCTTGCTGGGATTGATCGACAACCAACAGGCGGAATTCGCCCAGCGCGAGCAGGCCAGGTCGTTTCTCGCGCGCGTAAAGGAGTGGGGACAAGCGTCGTTGGTGATGTTGGGCAATGCCTGGCATGTGGAATTGTTTACCGCTGAAGACACCATCGAGGTGGACGGCAAAAGCATCACCGGACGCCGGAGCGTGACCCTCGGGAAGGTCCTGACGGCGCTCGCGATGTTGATCGTCGGTTATTGGGTGGCGGGCATCATGGCGCGGTTTGCCGAGCGCCAGGCCATCGCGAGGCTGCAAATCGATCCCAATGTCGCGAACATCATCCGCCAGTGGGCCCTTGCCTGTTTTTTCCTCCTGCTCGTGATTGTGACCCTGATGTCGGTCAAAATTCCCATCACCGCGTTTGCCTTCCTCGGAGGCGCCTTGGCCATCGGGGTGGGATTCGGCACCCAAAACCTGTTGAAGAACGTCATCAGCGGCCTGCTGCTGCTCATGGAGCGGCCGCTGCGTGTGGGTGACGTGATCGAGGTGGATGGTATCAGGGGAATGGTGACGACCATCGGCCTGCGCTCGTCGACCATCCGGGACATCAACGGCGTGGAAACGTTGATCCCGAACAGCAACCTGCTCGAAAAGAACTTGACGAACTGGACCTACTCCAGTTTCCGGAAACGCTATTCCCTGCGCATTGCGGTCGCCACCGGATCGGATGCGCGGCGCGTGAAAGAGAAACTGCTTGAGCTGGCCGGCCAACACGGGCAAATCCTGAAAGAGCCGGAGCCCTATATCCTGCTGGAAGACTTCAACGAGCATGCGCTTGTGTTTGTCCTCTACTACTGGATCGAGATCAGTCCTGGAATCGACGCGGCCACGGTCGCGAGCGACCTGCGCTTCATGATCGAGCACACCTTTGCTGAGGAAAAGATTGCGAGAAAATAACCGTGCGATTGTCATCAGTCTCGTGCGGCAACCAGGTGCCTCCCGTGCTCGCGCCACGCGCAGCTCGGAAGCCCTCGTCGGACGCGCGCAGTTGGAGGCCTCCTGGTCATCGCCGCCAAGGCACCTTGAAAGGTGAACCGGGAGCAGACGGTATGAAAGACAAGAGGCGCATTCCCACCGATGGCGAACCGGCGGCGTGGACGAGTCCTTTTGCGAAGTTGAAGGAGGTGTCCCTACCTCCGGGCGCGCTGCGAGAGACGGTTGATCAGCCTGCCCTGCCCGGTCCGCCACAGGTGACGCCGGCGAAGCATCGCGGACGAGTGGATATCATCCGGCAAACCGCCCACCGGGGCGGCAAGACGGTCACGGTGATCACGGGATTTGCCGGTATCAGTCAGGCCGAGAAAGAGCAACTCGCTAATGAGATGCAAAAAGCCTGTGGTGTCGGGGGCACGGTAAAAGAAGGGCGTATCGAAATTCAAGGAGACCGGCGTGAAGACGTCGCGCGGATTCTGACGAAGGCCGGGTTCAGGCCGGTCTTTGCCGGCGGGTGAAGGGCGATGGCGGAACCGCTCAAGAATAGTTTCGGTCCCGATGTGCCCCGCGCAATCGCGCGCATGATCGCGACCGTCTCCCCGCGATTCGACGAGAAGGCCTTCGTGAGATCGGCGCTGGATGGATATAAGGATCTGGAACTGATGCCGCGCGCCTGGAAGATCGCCCATGCGTTGCGGCGGTATCTGCCGGATGACTATGAACAGGCTGTTGAGATGCTGCTGGCCTCGCTCGATCAGCCGTCCGGACGCGCAGTCGCCTCAGGCATGGGCGCCTTTTTGTTCCTCCCACATGTCTTCTTCGTGGCGGAATATGGGCTCGATCACTTCGACGCCTCCATGCGCGCGCAATATCTGCTGACGCAACGGTTCACGGCCGAGTACAGCATTCGCCGGTATCTTGAGCGGCACCAGGCGGCCACGTTGTCCCGACTGGCCGAATGGGCGACCGATCCCAGTGAACATGTCCGGCGACTGGTCTCTGAAGGCACGCGGCCACGGTTACCCTGGGCGCCGCGGTTGCGCGCGTTTCAGGCTGATCCGCAACCGGTGCTGATCCTGTTGGAACGGTTGAAAGACGATCCCTCGCTCTACGTACGCCGCAGTGTGGCCAACAATCTGAATGATATCGGAAAGGATCATCCTGGCGTGCTGGTTGAGACGGCCAGGCGATGGTTGGTGGATGCGACGGAGGAACGCCGCTGGATCATTCGCCATGCCTTGCGGTCGGCGGTGAAACGGGGCGAGGCGGCCGCGCTGGAGATTCTTGGATTTGGCGATCGGGCGGTCGTGACGGTGCAGAAGGTGCGCATCACGCCGTTACGGGCGCCGATCGGGTCGGCGGTGAATATCGCCTGCGAGATGGCCAATCAGGCCTCCGGGATGCAGCGGCTGCTGGTGGACCTGCGCGTGCACTACGTCAAGGCGAACGGGAAGCAGAGCCCGAAGGTGTTCAAGTTGAAGACGGTTGAACTTGCGCGGCGCGAGACGATCCGCTTCACCAAATCGCTGGCCCTGGCACAACTCACCACACGTACTCACTACCCCGGCCTGCATCGGATCGAGCTGCTTGTAAATGGCCACGCCTATCCGTTAGGCGCGTTTCACGTCACGGCAAGGTAATGGAGATGGTTGTTCAGACGGCGGCGATCTGTCTGGGATCCAGCACCTGCCCCGTCATCGTACCCTCCACGCTGGCCAGATAGGCCTGCGCGACCTGGTCTGCCGGAATGCCGATGGATGGGTCCATGCCTCTGGCAATCAGCGTTTCCGTCACCCAGGGCGGGCTCACGACATTGATGCGCAGACCGCGCGGCAGATCGATGGCCGCGGCGCGAACAAATCCTTCCAGCCCTGCATTGACCATGCTGATGGATGCGCTGCCCTTCATCGGTTCCCGGCTCAGCACGCCGCCGGTCAGTGTGAATGAGCCATGGTTGGTCACGAACGGCTTGCCGATTCGCACCAGGTTCGCCTGCCCCATCAGCTTATTCTTCAAGCCGATGAAGTAGTCGTCATAGGTCAGGTCATCCAGGCTCGCGAATTTGGCGATCCCGGCAGTGCTGACCACTGCATCACAGGTGCCGACCGCCTTGAACAGGCTGGTGATCGAATCCGGCGAGGCCAGGTCTACTTGAAACGCGCCCTGCTTGTGGCCGACCACCACCACGTCATGCCGGGTTGAAAGCCGCTTCACGACGGCCGATCCGATGGTGCCTGTACCTCCGATGACAAGTACTCGCATGGCAGTCCTCCGTTGCTCGTGTGTCGCGCAGTGTAGCGATGAGGGCTGGAACGGCGCAAGCAGGAGACCCTATTCGGGACTGTCGATCACATACTGCGGCCTGGCCGGTGGTTCGACGGCGGGCTGAAGATGACGGCAGGGAGGAATGTCGGCCTGGAGCCGACGCAACAACGCGGTGATCTTCATGTTGGAGGGGACGTCGCAGAGCCAGACATGCATGCCGGATTCGAGATCGTCATAATGCCGCTGCACGGCAAAGCCCGGTTTCTCCATAAAATACGCGGAGAGAAATCCATTGATGGCCTGAACGGTCCAGGGATGGTCCTTGATGTAGCGATAGGTGAGGCGCAATTCCACGACCTGATGTGTCGGCTCTGCATCCATGTCCGTTCTGCTCCTCTGGTGGTGACCGCGCACTCTACCAGGTTGATGAGAACGACCGCCAGCGTGCTCCTTACCAGCGAGACGTCAGGAACATTGAGACCGCCGCGAAGATCTGTGTAAGGTACGGTATGGAGGATGGCTGCGCATGTTGATGACGTACAATCAGGTGCCGATTCCCTCGTTCATGTACGGGACGGCGTGGAAAAAAGAGGCGACGACACAGTTGGTGCAGCAGGCCGTGGCGGCGGGGTTTACGGCGATCGATACGGCCAATCAGTTGATCCATTACCAGGAAGCGCTGGTCGGGGAGGCCTTGGCGGGATTGGCGAAGCAGGGCACGCCGCGTGATCGGTTGTTCGTGCAGACGAAATTTACGCCGGCGAACGGGCAAGACCACCGGACGCCCTACGATGCGCAGGCTGATCTCACTACCCAGGTGAAGCAGTCGTTTGCCAGTTCCCTTGCCCATCTGCACACAGACTATCTCGATTCCTACGTCTTGCACGGGCCCTATGCCCGGCGCGGGCTGAGCGAGGCGGATTGGGAAGTGTGGGCGGCGATCGAAGCGCTCTACGATGCGGGCAAGACGAAGATGATCGGCATCAGCAACGTGTCGGCGGATCAGCTGCAACTGCTCTGTGAACGGGCGACGCATAAACCCATGGTCGTACAGAATCGTTGTTACGCGGCATTGGGTTGGGATCAAGAGGTGCGGGAGATCTGCCGGGCGCAAGGAATCATCTATCAAGGGTTCTCGTTGCTCACCGCCAATCGCGGCATCTTCTCCGATCCCGAGGTCCGCGCCATGGCCGCAAAATATGGGATGGGCTTGGCGCAGCTGGTATTCCGGTTTGCGATGCAGGTCGGCATGTTGCCGTTGACCGGCACGACCAACCAGCAGCATATGACTGAGGATCTCCAGGCTGATCAATTCACCATCTCGGCGGAAGATCTCCAGCGGCTGGAAACGATCGGGATCTAGCCCTCCGTGACCAAGTACCTACCGGTCAGTACGGCCCCGTCCTCATGCGGTTTCTGTGACGGTGGCTGTGATGCCGACGATGGAAATGCGGCCCTTTCTCACCACCGTCGCGGTCCCATACCTTTCCCTCGGCCTTGGCATGAATCTGAATATGTTTTCAGCTGAGTCGGGAGTTCCTTCGCTCGAATACAACAATACCTTCGCCGCACGCATTGCCGGAGGCATCGATGTGCCGTTGGCGGCGCATTGGAGCCTCAATACGGAAGTGGCCTGGCGTCTCAACAAGGGTGAATGGACGCAGCTGGGGTTTAGCGGCCGGTATGATGCAACGGCAGTGCTGGGTCTCGTCGGAATTCGCTACCACTTCTGATTTCCATCGGAAGACCGAGCCTGTGGATCGATGCCTTTGCTGAAGATCTTTCAGGCGCCCCACGGACTTCAACCCTCCTCCAACACAACCCCGTCTCCTTGCTTGACGCGCGACTCTCCTCCCGGTAGGGTCGCGCCATGCCGATTCATATCGCCACGGCACAGCCGGTCGATGCGCCGATGATCGCGAGGTTGGTGGGTGAATTGCTGCGCGAGATCACGGATGCCATTGGGAGGCAGGCGTTTGCCTACTCGCTGGTGGACACGGAAGCGCGGGCACGCGCCTGGCTGGAGGAGGGGAGTTATACGGTGCTGCTGGCGCGGGATGGCGAAAGTGTCGCCGGGTTTCTGACCCTGTCCGAATGCCGTGCGTTGTATGCGGAGGGGCGGTTCGGGATCCTCGCCGAGTTGTATGTCTGTCCGGACCGGCGGTCGCATGGTGTGGGGCGAGCGTTGGTGGCTGAGGCCAAACGTGTGGCCGGTTTGAAAGGATGGGCCAGACTGGAAGTCACCACGCCGCCGTTACCGCAGTTCGATCGGGCCTTGGCCTTTTATGAGCGGCAGGGGTTTACGGTGTCCGGCGGACGGAAAATGAAGATGAAGCTGTGAGTGCGCTTCCTCCTTTATCCATGATAAGACAGCAGCGCAATCCTGAATCGAATCTCAGGCATGGCGGCTTCAATAGAAAGATCATATGCACATTGCCGTTATCGGGGGCGGACCGACCGGCCTCATGGCTGCAGAAGTGGCGCTGGCCGGGGGCGCGCAGGTCGCACTGTATGACTCCATGCCCTCGGTGGGGAGGAAATTTCTCCTCGCCGGGAAGGGCGGGCTGAATCTGACCCACTCAGATTCGCCCGACCTGTTTCTCAGCCGGTATGGCGAGCGCCGGGCACAGGTCGCGCCCTGGTTGGCCGCGTTCGGGCCTGAAGCGCTCCGCAGCTGGGCGCGCGGACTGGGGATCGAGACCTATGTCGGGTCGTCGGGCCGTGTGTTCCCCACCGATATGAAATCTGCGCCGCTGCTTCGCGCTTGGTTGCGGCGGCTGCGCCAGGCGGGATTGACCATTCACGTGCGGCATCGCTGGTGTGGGTGGGATGCGAGCAAGGCGCTCCGTTTTGAAACGCCGCAAGGCACGGTAGCCGTGCGGGCGGATGCCGTCATCCTGGCGTTGGGAGGAGGCAGCTGGCCGCAACTCGGATCGGATGGCGCCTGGGTTCCGCTGCTCGCCGGGCGCTCCATCGCGATTGCCCCCCTGCGACCGGCGAATTGCGGGTTCGATGTCGGATGGACGGAGCACTTCCGGTCCAAGTTCGCCGGGCATCCGGTAAAAACAGTGGGGGTGGTGGCCAAATCCCCGACCGGCGCCGTGATGCGCCGGATGGGAGAATTCGTCATCACCGAGACCGGCGTGGAGGGCGGCGTGATTTATGCGGTAGCGCCGTTTCTCCGCGATGAGATAAAGGCTACCGGCCGCGGCACGCTGCGATTGGATCTCGCGCCGGATCGGGAACTGCCACGACTCATCAAAGATCTCTCCCAACCCCGCGGGAAAAAGACGATGGCAACCCAGTTGCAGCGCCGCGCACACATCGACGGGGTCAAGGCCGGTTTGTTGCGGGAGATCGTATCGAAGGAAGATTTTGCCGATCCGACCCGCCTGGCCTCGGCGATCAAATCATTGCCCCTCACCCTCTCGGCGCCGCGCCCGTTGCAGGAGGCGATCAGCACGGCGGGCGGGGTGACTTGCGAGGCGCTCGACAAGCGGCTGATGCTCAAAGCCTTGCCGGGCCTGTTCTGCGCGGGAGAAATGGTGGATTGGGAAGCGCCGACGGGCGGATATCTGCTCACGGCCTGTTTCGCCAGTGGCCGAGCCGCCGGTGCGGGGGCCTTGGCCTGGCTTGCGGAGCGCGCAGAACGTGTCGCACCATAAGCCGGCTCTCGGCGGAGTGGTGGCGTTGATGGTGCCGGGCATCGGAGACTCCGGTCCCGGGCATTGGCAAACACTCTGGATGCAACGGTTCCCTCAGTGGAAACGGGTGCAGCAGCGTGATTGGGCGCAGCCGGTGTTGGAGGAGTGGCTGGGCGGGCTCGATGCGGCGATGAAGGAACGGCCCCAGCCCACCGTGTTGATTGCCCACAGCATGGGCTGCCTGCTGGTGGCGCATTGGGCGCAACGATGTTCGCTCCCTCTGCGGGCGGCTTTGTTGGTGGCTCCGCCCGGTCCGCAGGCTCCTGCGTTCCCTCCCGCGGCGCGCGGGTTTGAGACGGTTCCTTCCGGCAGGCTGCCCTTCCCCAGCCTTGTCGTCGCCAGCAGTAATGACCCTTTCGGATCGGTGGACTACGCCAAGCGATGCGCGGCTCATTGGGGCAGCGCATTTGCAGAAGCCGGGGCGATCGGTCATATCAATGCCGACAGCGAGATCGGCGAATGGCCAGCCGGGTTCAAGCTGCTCGAACAACTGTTGGCCTCCTCCTAATGTGCCGGCGGGTCCGGTACAGACACCCGTACTTCCACTCCCGCTAGAGCAGTATGCGCTGATAGTTCCTCTCGGCCGGCGCTCCGGGCCCATTCGAGCGCGGCGACTTGTGTCTGACTCGCTCACTGCGTAGAGTGGAACGAGGGAGCGATCCGCATGAGTGACCCCATCGTTGCGCCGTCAACAAGACGAATCGGCCGCCTGCTCGTGCTGCTGCTGTTCTGTGTGACCATCCTCGCCCTGGTCGCGATCCTGGCTCTGCCCTGGCTATTGAATCGTCCCGCGACGATGGCGGCCTTGCTGCAAGAGATCGAAACGCGGACGGGCTATCGCGTCTCCATCGAGCAATCACAGGCCCACATTTTCCCGTCGCCCAGGCTGACTCTGACAGGGCCTCGCCTGTACGGCAGCGGATCGACCCTCCCGTTCGCCGTCGCAGAACGGGTGGAAATCGCGCTGCAGTGGCTGCCGCTTTTGGAAGGACGTCTCGTCGCGAAGGATCTGGTGATCGACCGGCCGCACATGACCATTCGCCGCGCGCCGAACGGGAACTGGTCCATGGGGCAAGCAGCTTCTCCCGGCACGGCGTCAGAATCTGCCCGGCCGTTGGCCGTATTGGACGTCGTCAGGAATCTGTTCGTGGTTCAAGGCAGGGTGTCCCTTGCCGATGACTCGGCTTCGACGCCGGTCCTTCAAGACATCATCGTGACGCAGGGGGCGTTGTCGAGTGAAATGATGGGCCGGCGGGCGAGGGTGCATCTGTCGGGAGAGCTTCCGCAGGAGGGTCGGCGCGCGGCCTTCCTGTGGGAAGGCTCGATCTCACCAGGCGAGGACGGAGGCGTGCAGGCGGAAGGTGATCTGCGTCTTCACCAGCTGGATGCCCGCCATCTCTTGTCTTCCTGGATCGGCCATGGCGGGATCATCGATGGGTTCTCGCAGCCTGCGCAACTGACGGCGCATATGAGGTGGATGCGCGCCGGGGCGGGATACGATCTGCACGCCGACGATGTAAGAGCGGAACTCGCCGATGTGTCCTTCCAGGGGGCCGGCGCCATCCTCGGGATCGGCACGGCCCAGGCACGGTTCTCCTCGACGATCTCCGCGCCCCCGGTCACGCTGGCGCGGCTCTTGAGCGAACTGCCGACTGCCTGGCTCTCGAACCGGTTGCGGGCGGAGTTTGCGGACCATGCGCTGGAAGGGGTGATCACGCTGCAATCCTTGTCGGTGAGCGGAGACATGGCCGCGGGAGCAGGGCCTCGCATCAACGGCCTACTGGCCGTTCGAAACGGGCGGTTCACGCTGGGGGCGCCGTATCCTCCCGTCGAGGGCCTGTCCGTGAATATCGCCTTCGATGCCGAACAACTCCGCATGACGGCGGTACGCGCGCTCTGCGGTCCCATCCGGCTCACGGGGCAGGATTTACTGATCACGCAGTGGGCGACGGATCCGCATATCGATGTGAAAATCAGAGGAGCGGCGCCGGTGGCCGGATTGGTGGAGACGGTGCGACGTCTCGATGACTTTCCGCTTCTGCGAGACCTGGCGGCCGAGTTGGAACAACCGACCGGGGATGCCGAAATGGTCGCCCACGTGATGGGGCGCCCGCTCAGCGGGCACCCGCTCGCGCTGGTGGATGCCGACCTCCGGCTCGCGCGGGGCGGGGGGCGCAGTGCCTTTTTGCCGGCGCCGGTGCGGCACGTGGAGGCGCATGTCACCGTGACGCCGACTTTGGTGGCGATCGAGCATCTCGATGGCCGGCTTGGTCCGGCGGATTTCGAGGCGGAAGGGTCCGTGACGATGGTGGACGGCAGAGCCTATTCCAACGTCACCCTGACGATGAGTCTGGAGGCGTCGGAGGCGCAATCCTGGTGGGCCGGGCAGGCCGACGAAGAATTCATTCCGGAGATGGACGGCACGATCCGGCTGCGCGCGGCCGTCACGGGTGTGATCGGTCACTCCCGCATCAAAGGGCGGGTCGATCTCGGGCAGGCCGGGCTGCGCCTGAACAACTGGTTTACCAAGCCGTCGCAGGCTCCCGCTGCGATCGATTTTGAAGGGCAGCTGTCTCGCGAGAATCGTCTCGTGATCCGGCACGTCGGCATCGGGTTGCCTCCGGTGACGATCACAGGTTCCGGAACGATCGATTTGAACGGGGACAGGGAATTTTCCGCCCATGTGTCCTCCGGCCGGATTGCCGTCGGCAGACTCCCGAAAGGCATCGTGCTGGGGCCGGTCCGTGGGGGGACATTCGCGGCCTCCCTGGACATGAAAGGCCGCATGCACGATCGTGCCTCCTGGCGCACCGCCGGCCAGATCACATTCGATGAGGGCGCGCTCCAGCTGGATCAGCTCGATGAGCCGATCAAGGACGCGTTCGTGACGCTGCGTTTCAATCAAGACCGGATCGAAATCCCGCGCATGGCGTTCCACCTGGGGGCGAGCGATTTCCGGATCACCGGCGCGATCGCCCAATGGGCAGATCAGCCGAGGGCTCGCCTCGTCGTCGAGTCGTCGCAGATCGATCTTGCCGCTTTGGCCGTCTCCCGGCCCCGCCCGTCGCGGGGCGCGCGCCGCCGGTCTGCCGATCCTTTCTGGTCGGATGCAACACTGAACGCGTTTGTGTTTGCCGATCATGTCTATTACCAGAAGTTCCTGCTCACGGACCTCTCCAGCAAACTTACGTGGGATCATGGAGTCTTGACGATCGAGCGCATCAGCGGAGACACGAACGAGGGGCAGGTCGCAGGACAGGTGAAGATCCGTACGAATCATGGGCGAATGGAACAGGCTCGGAGCACCTTTCGCGCCAGCGGCATTCCCGTCGAGCGTCTGTTGCAGCCGTTCCAGGAAAAGCCTCTTGTTTCGGGGTGGCTGACGACCTCGGGGAAAGTCCAAGCGGAATTCGAGCGAGGAACGCTTCTTCCCGGCGGGCTCACCAGTCGCCAACCGCTTCAAATCCTGATTCAAGACGGGCGGCTGTATCAGATTCCGGTGCTGTCGACGCTCTTGTCCCTGTTGAACCTGCCGGCAGTGTTGCAGGGGCAGGTGAATCTGGACCAAGAAGGCATGCCGTTCGAACGGCTCAAACTAGCCGGGTCCGTCAACAACGGCGTGATTCACACCAAGGAATTTATACTGGACAGTCCCGTGCTCAAAATCAGCGGAACGGGGCGGTATGACATCGTGGCGGATGAATTCGATATGGTGTTGGCGACCAGCCCGCTCGGATCGTATTCCGACGTCTTGAAACGCATCCCGCTGTTCGGGCATCTCCTGGCCGGGGATCGCCAAGGGTTCGATACGGCCGTGTTCGAGTTGAAGGGATCGGCGTCCGATCCGCAGTTGCGCTATCTGGCCGCCGAATCGCTGATGACAGGGGTGAAGGGAACGGCCCAATTGGCCTTCGATATCTTGGTGAATGCCATCACCTTGCCGCAAAAAGCCTACTCGATCGTGGAAGACAGTGTGACGGGAGGGGACGAGGAGGATTTTTGATGTGCCACGAGGCGGCGAGAGATCACGGCGCCGGGTCGGCGCGAATCTCCAGATCGTTCTTCACGCGTCTCACCCCTTTTACCTGCCGTGCCAGTTCCGCCGCTCTCGCCTTGCGTTCGGCCTTGTGAACCGTGCCGGTCAACGTCACGGTCCCATCTTCGGTCGTCACAATAATGCCGGAGAGTCCACCCTGTTGATCCTCGGCAAGCTTCGCTTCCACATTCGTGGAAATCACCGGGTCCGCCGGACTGTCGGGCAAGGAGGAAGCTGGCAAGAGGCATCCGGCCGTGATGCACGACAGCCACATCGGAAGGAACAGCCGGGACAATGGGCGCATGCGATGTCGCGTGATCGGCGTCTCCATGAAGGTCTGCCGGGATCTTGGCATAGTGAGGGTGCTGGTTTCCATGCCGAGTTTTGCGATTGCGCCTCTCCTTTGCAACGGGCATCATGCGGCCGCAAGACGGACCTATGGCCTATGAGGTGACATGGCAGAGCCGGTGGCGGATGTGTGCGTGATCGGGGCGGGAGCGGCCGGGCTGGCGGCGGGCATTTTTGCGGCGGAGCACAATCCCGCCTGCCGAATTGAATTGCTGGACGGAGCCACGAGTATCGGGGCCAAGATACTGGTGTCCGGCGGAGGGCGCTGTAATGTGACGCATGACGAGGTCACACCGGACGATTATTTCGGCACCCGACATCTCGTCCGCAACGTGTTGGCGGCATTTCCGGTGCGTGACACCGTCGCCTGGTTTGCCTCGCTGGGCGTCGAGTTGAAGCGCGAGGAAACCGGAAAGCTGTTTCCGGTGACCGACAAAGCCAGAACCGTGCTCGACGCGCTCACGGCGCGCTGCCGTGAATTGGGGGTGGTGCTTCGTCCGGGTCATCGCGTCACGGCCATCGAGCATCATCGTGAATGCCAACAGTCCGGCGCGCCAGGAGTTGCCGGGTTTGTCATTCGTCATCAGCATGGCGAGACGCCGGCGCGCCGGGTGATCCTGGCCACGGGGGGCCGGTCGTTGCCGCGCACCGGAAGCGATGGGGCAGGGTACGGGTTGGCACAGCGTCTGGGCCATCAGGTCACGCACACCGTGCCGGCGCTCGTCGCACTGGTCCTGGAAGAGCGCTGTTTTCACGCGACACTGGCCGGTCTGTCACAGGAGGTGGAGATTCAGACCTTGGTGGAAGGGCGGCCGGTCGATCGGAGGACCGGCAGTCTGCTCTGGACGCATTTCGGGATCAGTGGTCCGGTCGTGATGGATGCTAGCCGCTTCTGGTGTCTGGCCAGGGCGCGAGGCGAAACGGCGGAGGTCTATGGAAACTTCCTGCCCGGCCGGCATAGGGAACAGTCTCGGGACTGGTTGTATGCGCAGGTTGCCGGGAATCCTCGCCGATCATTGTTGAAGCTGCTTGCGGAATCGCTGCCGGAGCGAGTAGCGGAAGCACTGTGCCAGTACGCCGGAGGGGATCCCCAGCAGGCGAGTGCGCAAGTGCCGCGCGCCGTTCGCGATCGTCTCTTGGCGGCCCTGACTCGCTTTCGTTTTCCGGTCGTGCGCGATCGGGGCTGGAATTTTGCCGAAGTGACAGCCGGAGGGATCCCGTTAGAGGAGGTGAATTTCCGCACGATGGAATCGAAGCTGGTATCCGGCCTCTATCTTGTGGGGGAGGTGCTCGATTGCGACGGCCGGATCGGCGGGTTCAATTTTCAATGGGCCTGGGCGACCGGACGGGTAGCCGGTCGCGCGGCAGCGGCGAGTCTCAGCGGGGAGCGCGGTCGCTAGAGGGGCACGGGCTCACCGGAATTCATATCCGACGCCGAAAATCATCGCCTCGTCGGTCTTCTTGCGCCCCGGCGCCGGCTGAGTATTGAGCCGGAGGTCATACTCGACATTAAAGAACAGGTTTTTGTAGACCGTGATGCGCAGGCCCTGGTCTGCGTTGAACCGGAAGGCGTTTCCGGCATTGATGTCCCAGAATCCTTCCTGCCGGTGGAACACCTTGACGCGATCGGGCCACAGGCTATGTTCCCAGCGAAGGCTCCAGCGTCCCGAAGGGGTTTGCGTTTTCGGGCTATTGTCGAAATGTTCGTTCACATAGGCGAGACCTGCCGATAACGACAGCGTGGTGGTCGGCGTTTCATAGAACTGGTACCCCAAGCCGCTCCCGATCGTGGAGCGAAGTTGAAGGGCCTGCAGCGCGTCTTTTTCGAGCATGCCGAACGTTTCAATGAAGACCTGCTTGCTGACAAAATAATTGTGCTTCAAGCTCGCGAGGGAGTTTCGCGCGGTCACCTGATCGTTCGCCTGCCCGTAGTTGTATTTTCCTTCCACCAAGAGCCGTTGCCGGTAGGCGTAGAACGTCAGGCGGGCCGCGCTGTTGAAGGCCTTGGTATTGCTGTTGCCGGAAGTGTTGTTGCCGCCGATGGACACGGTGCCGGCCATCCGGAAGGGGTCCAGGTTAATCGCGGTGATATCCGACAGCGGCGTGGCCGTGCCCTGACCCGCTTCCGTAATTTCGCGCTGGCCCTGCGCCCCGTAAATGAAATCGCGGAGGACATCGCGCGATTCTCCGGGGACCAGGATGCTCACGGGGGTCGTTGCGGTGAAGCGCTGGACCTTCTTCCAGTCGATTTTGATTTCACCGCCATAGTCGGTTTGGAGCGTGAGCAAACTTTCTTCCATCTTAACGATCGTGCCGGTAAGCCGATCGCCGTTCTCTAAATAGATCTCATCGGCCAGGGCCGGCGCGGCGAGCCACAGGCTGAAGAGGAGCATAGCCCGCTGCCAAAGCAGGAGACGTGAAGCATGGTCATGGTGCATGGATGTAGACCGGCGTTCAGACGGACCGGCGGATCGAAGTCGACACGATGTGCTGCCCTTTGTCGTCCAGGGCCCACCCTAATCGAGAGGATCGAGAAGTTGCAACTCTTCGCGGATGGAAAATGGCCGGCCCTGTCGCGTGGAGGAATTATTTCGCGATGGTGATGCTGGGCACGCCGCTGCGGGACACTTCCGTGACGGTCATCTGGAACAGTTGATAGAGCAGTTTGAAGGCTTCACGGTTCCATCTGGCAAGCGGGCCGGCGATGTTGACGGAGTAATACTTGCCGTGAGATTGCACGGCCAGGTCCGAGTCGGACGGGCTGGAATCCTCGACGAGCAGATCCATGGTTCTCACCGGATTGTCCATGAAGGGCGGGGTGCGGCTGTCTTTCTCTACCGCGTATTCCGGCTCTTCTTCCACGGACTGGGCCAGGAAATTCAGCATGGTGTTGAAACTGCGTAGACGGAACTCGCCCTTCAGCGGCCATTCTCCCCCATAGTGCCCCGGGCGGATGTCGAAGGAGACATCGTTCATGGGACGTTGTTCCGCTTCCTCGTGCAACCGGACCCGTTCTTCCTGCGGGAGCGTATTCGGATCATAGTTCGTAATCAGAATCCTTCCTGACACCGGTTTGCGCAGCCGGTATGTTTTCTGTTGCGGATCGTAGGCGACGAGATAGTCCTGCTCCAGGGCCTTAAAGCCCTCTGCCGTGACGGATTCGGCGGGAATGGTCCAGGTGCGTTCGAACAGCATCGATTCCGCATAGAGGCGATTGGCATCCTGAATGGCGGAAAGGTGGAGCACCACTTTCCGGAACATCTCATATCCAGGCTTGTCGGTCGGGTTGTTCCGGTAGGCGACGTCTTCGCCCCGGTCATTCACTCGAAGCTCCTTCGCCATCAGGCGCAGCAACAGATCGATGTCGCTGCCTTGTCGCAGCAGCAGGTTGAATTTGGTCTCTTGAAAGGGTGTCAGTAGGCGGCGGGTGAACTCTTCGCCGTCGATCGGCGCGATGCTGATGGTGGGATTTTCAGCCACGCTGCCGCCGAACAGCGGCAGCAGGGTCTTGCCGGCCTCTCCGGTCAAGGCCGGGGTCGCTCCGGCGTTGACGCGAAAATCGAAGGTGGCGGCGACGTTCGAGACGCCCGTAAAGTGGACCGGTTGATGGTGATGGGCGCGCGCGATGTTCAGCAGCAGCTGTTTCGAAATGGAATCGTTGATGGCATTGTCGTACGAGACGACGGCGCGTGTCAGCGTCGGCGGCGAGAGGCAGCCTGCCAGGTTCAGGAGCGCGGCAAGGCCGATCAGGCCGCGCAGCAATGAGAGAGGGATGGTCAATGGCATCGAGTTCGGCGATGAAGGACGTTGTCAGCTGCGTTTCTAGCACACCTGCCCGAGGAAGCCTAGCCCGGACTATTCATGAACACCCGCTACGTCGTCCGATCCTCTCGCCCGGCGGAGCTTTTCTCGTTCGGCCTCCTCAACGGACTGAACGTACGCCTGCGTCGGCCTCATCTGCGAGAAGCCCCGGCGGGCTTCGGTCTCGAACGTCTCGCGGAGGCATTCATGAATAATCCGGGCTAGGGGGGATTCCCGGGCCCGGCCTTGCTCGCCTCGGGACGGCGGTTTGTTTTATCATCGGATACCGTGATCACCAGAAACAGGATGCGAGCAGTCCCTATGAAGCCTTTTGTTTGGATCGGTTTGACCACACTGTTGTGCCTGGCCGGATGCGGCAGTTCGGCAAAGTTGATGTCCGGGCTGAGTATCGAGGAATTGAAACCGGTGCCGGGCATCTTGTCGAGCGCCAGGCTGTTGAAAGGCACGATCCGCGCCATCACCGGTGATCGCGTGGAGGTGGAGACCGGCGAGCTCACCCCGCGCTATTTGTCCCTGGAAGCCGGAGGTGACGAAGCCCGCGGGTTGCAGGTGGGCGGGGCCGTGGAGATCATGGTCAACGACCAGGATGAAATCGTGGCCTACCAGCGTCCGGCCGAGACGCCGCCGACGAAGGTCTTTCGCGGATCGTTGGGGAGGGTGTTCAATCCGGAAAAGGAACGTGTCACGATCCGTCTCGCGACGGGACGTGATGTGGGCTTTTATGCGCGATCGGTGGCGATGGATAAACTCGCGGCACTGGAGGTCGGCGAGACGGCCGATTTCGCGGTGGATCGCGCGTATTTGCTCGTCGATGTGTTATCGCTGGGCAAGCCTCGCGAGTTGGGCGTCGGCTCGTCGCTTCCGGCTCCGCAACGCCGTCTGGAGGGCGCGTTTGTCACCATCGGCGACGGCCGCATGCGGCTGCGGATGGAGATCGATGACATTCAATCCTTTCCCGTGAAGCCGCTGCTGCAGCCGGCGATCGAGCAGCTTCAGCCCAACGAGACGGTCGCGATTTTTCTCGACGGGCAGGGGCAGGTCATTGATATGGTGCGGACGGCCCGCCGGTGACGCGCTCAGCGGCGCGGGGGAAGTTTGACGATACGCGTGATGATCCAATCGTTGAGACGATCCGGCAGGAGGAGCGCCAGCCACGAACGAATCGCGGCGTCGGAGCCCACCAGATACCTGGTCTTCGGCCAGCGGGAGCGCAGCGCATGCGCGACCGCCGCTGTGACGGCGGTGGCCGGCTGGGCCTGCTCACCGGCAGCCGTGGCGGCTTCCTTGATACGCGTGAAGCCTTCCTTGTACAGGTTCTTGAGGTCCTGGCTCCAGGTGGCATCCCAGGTGTCCACGTCTTTTCTGGTCTTGGCCCAAATGGGTGTGGCGATCGCGCCCGGCGTAATGAGTGCCACGCGGATGCCCCATGGTTGCAGTTCGAGGCGCAAGGCGTCGGTGATGGCTTCCAGCGCATGTTTGGATGCGGCATACGGGGACATGAACGGCATGGAGGCACGCCCGGCGATCGAGCCCATGTTGATGATGCGTCCTCGTCCCGTTCGGATCAAGGGCAGAAACGTCTGGGTGACCGCGATGAGCCCGAAGAAGTTCACGTCGAATTGGCGCCGCCAATCGGCCAGTGGCAGCAGTTCGATAGGGCCGGCTACGCCGATGCCGGCATTGTTCACCAGGCCGGCCAGCCCGCGATCGCCGACCATCGCGGCGACCGTATGACTAGCGGCCGCGATCGACGCCGAGTCGGTGACGTCGAGACGAATCGGCATGAGGCGGGGACCGGCCTGCCGCTGCAGCCGTTCACCGTCGGCGGGATGTCGGACACCGGCGAACACGCGGTATCCCAGTGTATCCAGCGCGAGGGCGCAGGCTGCTCCGATGCCGGATGAGGCGCCGGTAATGACCACGGAATCTGAGGCGGAAGAGGCTGAAAACCAGTTCGGCATAACGGGCGTTCCCTGGATCTGGCCGCGTACCCTACCATACTTTACGCTGTGACCCTACAGGCGGATGCTTCCGGTGGCGTGCGTGACGGCTATGCCGCGCAGGGCAATCCGGAGCGTCGGCGATGAAAGGAGCAAGCATGCAACGAGAGGCATGGAAACGGGTGCTGCTGGTTGTCATGTCGTTGAGCGTGGCTGCATGCGTGTCCCCTGTGAGCAGCGGGCCGGATCGGACGGGGAGTGCTTCGACCGAGCTCGTGACGGTGCAGCCCCGCGAGATCCACGACGTGCTGAACAATCCCGGAATGGGCTTCGCCGATTTTCACTTCGGCTTCGGCCATCCCCCCAAGCCCGAAGAATATCCGCACACGACCGTCGCCTATTTCAGATGGCCCTGGGCGGAGCTGGAACCGGCGGAGGGACAGTACAATTTTGCGCTCGTGGATGGAGTGATTGCTCAAGCGAAGGCCAAGGGGGAGACACTCGCCATCCGGATCGTGTCCGAGTACAAGACCGGAACCCCGCAGTGGCTGCTGGCGAAGGGCGTCGGCAGCGTCAAGGAGTCGGACGGCGTGTTCCCCGACTATAACCATCCCATCTTTCTCGAGTACCATGAGCGGCTCATTCGCGCGTTCGGCGAGCGATATGGCCGGTCACTCGACATCGATCATGTGGATATCGGCTCAGTGGGGTGCTGGGGCGAATGGAACACGGCTTGCTGCGAGGGTGTCGAGGCGCAATGTAAAGCCTATTATCCCAGCGAAGCCAATCAGATCGCCATTACGGATTGGTATCTCAAATATTTCGACGGCACGCCGCTCGTGATGTTGCACGGGGGGCAACTGAAATATGCGACGGCGCGAGGGGCCGGCTGGCGAGGGGATTGTTTCGGCGACTACGGCTATTTCAGTCCCGACTGGAATCACATGGAGCATGGCTATGCGCCGGTGTTGCAGGAGCCGGCTGTTGCCGAGGCGTGGAAGCGCGGGCCGGTGCAAATGGAGGTCTGCGGCTATATCCATGAATGGTACGAGCGGGGATTCGATCTCGACCGGATTTTGGAGAAGGGGCTCGAATGGCATATCTCGGTGTTGAATGCCAAGTCGAAGCCGGTGCCGGCTGCATGGCGGCCGCGCTTCACTGAGTTTCTGAAGAAGATCGGGTATCGGTTGGTGTTGCGGGAGCTCATCCATCCGGCCGCCGGCGCCGCCGGCGAATCGTTGGTCATTCAGTCACGGTGGGACAACGTCGGCGTGGCGCCGGTGTATCATGGCTGGCCGTTGGCGTACCGGCTGCGCTCCGGCTCAGATGAGGTCGTCGCGCAGTGGACGAGTGCTGCCGACCTGAAACAATGGTTGCCCGGCCCGTCACATCGGGTCGAGGACAGGGTGGTGGTGCCGCGAGCCGTGCCTGCCGGCTCGTATACGCTGGATGTGGCGATTCTTTCCGAGGATGCCCGTTCCGCAGTGGTCGAGCTGGCGATTGAAGGCAAACGAACGGACCGCTGGTACGCGGTGTCACGTGTCGAGATCCGCTAGGGGTAGTCGAAACCTATGCGACCAACTCTTGCGAGGCCGGGATGAGATCCAGCACCGTGATGACGCGGTTGCCCGCGCCACGGTATTCGATGTGATCGAAGCTAAGCTTGTTGGCCATCGCGATGCCGCGGCCATGGGTATCGAAGGCGCGGTCAGGATCGAAGTCCAGATATTTCTTCCAGTCGAATCCCTTGCCCTGGTCGGTGATTTGTAAGGACAGTTTGGTGGGTTGACGACCGAAGTGCGCGGTCGCTACCCGAGGCGCATACAGCGGGTCCTTCAAACGGCGATCGATTTCGTCATCCAGTTTGTCTTCCTCGATCAGCTGCGTTTTCTGCTCGTACCCGATTTCCAGGTTGCCATGCTCGACGGCGTTTAAGGTGAGCTCAAGGATGCCGGTGACCACGCGGTTGGGGTCCGGATAGGCATTGGCGAGCAGGGTGGCCAGGCTCTTGGCTTCCTCAGGCGATCGGAACGTGAAGGTCGCCGATTCAAGCAACCTCATGGTGGCGTTGGTGCGGCGCAAGTCCTGCCGGACTTCCAGATAGTTGCTGCGATCACGGATGGCCGCGTCGACGATCGCCAGGAGGGTCGCTTTATCGTATGGTTTGACCAGGTAGTAGTAGGCCCCCGCCTGCAGGCCCTCAAGTATTTGCTCTTGAGTCCCAGCCGCTGTTTGCATGATGACCGGGATTTGGCTCAGCACGGGATGGTGCTTCATTCTCGAGAGCACTTCCATGCCATCCACTTCAGGCATCATGCGGTCGAGTACAACGGTGTAAAAACGGTCCGGTGTTTGTTCGAGGAGTTCCCATGCGCGCGCGCCGCTGTCCGCCGTGACGCAGGTGTATTCACGCTGACGCAGATAGTACTTGAGCAGATCCAGATTGATGGGTGAGTCATCGACAAGAAGGATCTGAGGATAGGGAGGAAGCTGTATATGCGTAAGCATCCGTTGGACTCCTGCAGGTCAGCCGGTCCTGAGGTGCATCGGGCATGCGCCGAGGGACATGTTTGTTACCGCTGAATCCTTATCGGATGGTTTACCGAAGACTTAATGGTGGGATGCCGGAAAAGAAACAGGCCCGGGGGGTGGACCCGCCGGACCTGTTCAGACTGTTGAAATTATTGCTTGACGATATCCAGCAGTTCCACTTCGAAGATGAGGGTGGCGCCGGGCTTGATGACCGGAGGTGATCCGCGGTCGCCGTAGGCGATGCCTGACGGGCAGACCAGCTTGCTTTTACCGCCGACCTTGATCAACTGCACCGCTTCAGTCCAGCACTTGATGACCTGATTCAGCGGGAAAGTCGCCGGCTCTCCACGTTTGACGGAGCTGTCGAAGACCGTCCCATCGGTGAGGGTGCCATGGTAATGGACCTTGACCGTATCCGTGGCTTTCGGGTTCGCGCCTTTCCCTTCCTTGATCATGGTCACAATGGCGCCTGATTCCGTCTTCTTGGCGCCTGGTTCCGCTGCCGCCTTGGTCAGAAATGCAGCTCCGGCTTTCTTCTCCACATCGGCCAGGGCAGTAGACCGGACCTGCTGCATCTGCTGAATCTTGGGCCCATAGACATTCATGTCGACCTTTTGCGGCCGCTTGAGCACGCCGTCGGCCAAACCGGCCTTGACGAATTCGAGTTCGGACTCGTTCAGCGTGAAGGGCATCAGCGATTGGCTGATGGCTGCCCCCAGGGCATACAAGGTTTTCTGTTCATCGTTGGCCGGTTCGGGGGCGGCGGCCCAACTGAGCGAGGACATGAGAAGCACCATTGCGGAAACGGCACCGGTCACATGACGCATAGACGATCCTTTCTGCTGAAAGCATGACTGAGCCCACCATATGATAGGCAGATGGTGCGGCTCAAGACATTTCTTGGGAGGGCGGCTGAAAATGGCCGCCGGCTTCGTTCTCGGTTGCGACGCTCACTGCGACGTACCCAGAGGGTACGCCTCGTTCTCGTCGCGCCCTGCGGCCTTGCCGGACGACCATTTTGAGCCGCCCTCTCAGATCGTGCGAGCGTTCCTTGCGACGTACCTCTGCGGGTACGCCTCCGGTTTGACTCGCTTGCGGCCTAGCGGGACGCCGTATTGAGCCGCCCGCGAAGATCTGGCGAGCTGACGTCGTTTCGAGCAGCCTGCGAAGATCGCAGACTCGTCGGTGTGATCAAGACAGCGCGTCTCGTCCGTGAGGGCTGTCGAGATCGAGTTGCGGTCCGATGGGGACGATACGAGTCGGATTGATGTCATCATGCGTGACGTAATAATGTCGCTTGATGTGCTCGAAATTCACGGTTTCCGCGATGCCGGCCACCTGATAGAGGTCTCTCAGGTAGCCCCATAGATGCGGGTAGTCGACGATGCGGCGGACATTGCATTTGAAATGCCCGTGGTAAACCGCGTCAAACCGGATGAGCGTGACGAAGAGCCGCCAATCGGATTCGACGAACTGCGCGCCGAAGAGGTAGCGGCGGCGGCTGAGCCTGCTCTCGAGTTGATCCAGGGCTTCGAAGACGGATCGCGCCGCCTGTTCGTAGCCGCGCTGAGAGGTCGCGAAGCCCGCGCGGTACACGCCGTTGTTTACCCGTTCATAAAGAAACGTATTCATCTCGTCGATCTCCGCGCGGAGTGTCGTAGGGTAAAGATCCAACGCGCTAGTGGTGAAGCGATTGAACGCTCCGTTGAGCATCCGCATGAGATCGTCGTCGGAATTGCTCACGATTCGTTTCGTGACCGTATCCCACAGAACCGGAACGGTGACACGATTCCGGTAGTCGGGGTCGGTCAACCGATAAGCTTCGCTAAGAAAGTGAAATCCGTTGATGGGATCGGTCGAGTGGCCTTGCCCGTTGCGAAAGGCCCAGCCTTGCTCGTCGCGAATGGGATCCACCACGGTCATGCCGACGACCGATTCCAGCCGCTTGAGTGAACGCACGATGATCGTGCGATGCGCCCAGGGGCAGGCGAGGGAAACATAGAGATGATAGCGCCCGGCTGTGGCCGGGTATCCCGATCGCCCGTCCTCAGTAACCCATTGGCGAAAGGCATCCTCTTGGCGCTTGAATTCGCCTGCTTCGGTCTGTTCCTTGGGAAACTGGGGCTGTCTGGTCATGCCGGATTCTCCTTGCGCGTTCCACCTTAGTCAGATTCGACGAGTGACGTCAATTGCGGGATCGCCGGCGGACGGGTGTGACGGGCGTCGGCTCATTTGCGGTCAAACTGCGGAGCCTGACGAGGCGCAGACACATCCCATCCGACCGAAAAAAGCAGGAGCAGACCCGCAGCGCTCGTCTGCTTGGTACGAGCGCTGGTTTCCCGCGGGGGCAACGGCTGGTTGGCGATGATGCCGTCGCCCAACACCCGCGTGTCCAGATCCAAGGTGCCGCCGATGGCGAAGTTGAAACTGTACTGATTGGTGTGATGTGGCCGGTAGCCCACCATGAGGCCGCCGCCCACGGCATCGATGATCCGAGAACCCGGCGCCAGGGCGAGAAACGGCCCCCAACTCCATCGTTGTTCATCCCACCGATCGATCCAGAGATGGACTTCCGGCATCACGCGCACCAGATCGTTGCGTTCGTCGTCGATGCGGACGATACGATTCGTCACCGAGACGGACTCGACTCGCCGCGGTCCCAGATTATGCGTCCACCCTAATCCCAAACCGAATCCGAGGTTCTGAATGAACCAGGGGCCAGAATGGTCCTCCACCGCTTTCTCTTCAGCCCGCGCGGGGACGGGAGACGCCGGTCGTGGTGACGGCGTGCGAACCACAGAGAGATCGCTTTCCCCTGGCGGCGGGGACGGAGTGGCGGGCGGAAGCGCGGAACCGGCAGACTCGCTCCCCCCGGGTGAAGAAGTCTTGGCGAGCCTCGTCGATCCAAACGCCCATTCACTGTGCGGCCGTTGCGGAACGCGGTGGAGATGATCAGAGGACGATGAAGCCGCTTCCGGCGCGGGCAAAGATTTCGTGGCCGGGAGTCGGTCCGGGGCCTGCGGAGCGGCCGGTTGCGGCGCAGGAGGGGAGGCCGGTACGTCAGGGTGGTTTTCTGCGGGAGAGGCTGCTGCTGGTTCCTGGGGCGGGATCGAGTGAGGACTTGTCAAAGCCAGGGTTGGTGACGTCCCTTCCTCCGGAGCTGTTCCGGTTGGTTCCGGTCTGTCCATGAGACGGCTTTCCATCTTTGGCGTGACGGCGGCCGGCGGATAGAGGCTTGCGGCTGGCGAGGGATCCGGCATAGGAAGCAAGGGATCTACAGCCGCTGGAGCGGTTCTCTGTGCCGATTCCTCGGTCGGCAGCGGGAGAGCCGGCGTTTCGCCCGACGCCTCAACCGGCGAGGCGGAAGCGGCTGCTTCTGTGGGACTACGATCTGCGCTCGATCGAGCGTCGCCAGGCGACGTTGCGACAGGCTGCCCGGAATCTCGGGTGCTCGTTTCGGCGGCGGGAGGAGTCGGCGGAGAAACCGCAGCCGGTGCGGGATGAGGGGGCGGCGTGCTCAACGCCTGTTGCAACGGGGCATTGTCGCTTTCCAGGGCCAGTACTGATGCAGTCCTTCCCCCTTGGTCAGGAGCGCCTGGATCGGCTCCGGCATGGACCAGCCCATTGATCACTGTGGTTTGCCGGGCCAATCGGTCTGCGCGGGATTCACCGGCGGTTTCCCAGAACCGTCTGACTGCCTGGTGAAGCGGGGTAAACCCGAGCTTGTTCCTGATGGTCGTCTGCGCGCCGGCAGCGAGCAGCGCCTCGACGCATGGTGGATGACTTTGGAAGCTGGCTTCGTGCAGGGCCGTGTTTCCCTCCCGGTCCTGGGCGTCTACCTGCGCGCCTTCTTTCAGGAGCAATGCGACGAGCGCCAGATTGCCTTTTGCTGCCGCAGTGATGAGGGGCGTGGCTCCTCGGGCGTTGCGGGCTTCGATATTGGCGCCACGCTCGAGCAACACCAGGGTCCTGGCGGGAACGCTTTCGGTGAGTGCCGTGTGGATCGATTGTTCAGAGTCAGCCCCGGTCACGGTCGGCGCCGCCCGTTTTTCCAAGGAGCGAGCCTCACCGGCGGACCAGCATCCGACAATCACGAGGCAGATGGCGCAGGCAACGCCGGTGCTGTGGTGCAAGCGACTCACGGGTACCCAAGTACAACGAGTCTGAGGATGCAAGAATGACTGTATGGTTTAGCATACAGTCGCTTCCGCCGTCATCTGCAACTGCAGTTCTCTGGTGGAACGGGAGAATCGAAGGGTTTGAACGAAGGAGACCGGCGGGCGAGACCGTAACCCGGTCAGGCGACCGCCCTGTTCGCGCAAGAGTTTGTTCGAAGCAGGCTTACCAGCGGCGATGCCACCGCCCATAGTAGGGACGGTAAAAACGCGGGCCCCATGCATAGGGGCGCGAATAAAACGGGGAGCCATAGATCCAGGGGCGGCCGAGGTACAGGCCAAAGCCCACGGAGGGATAGCCGTACAGCAGACCGGGCGCGAGACCGGGAGAGACGTAGGTGTAACTGGGGGGCGCGGAGGATTGCTGAGCCATTTGACGCTGCAAGTCGGCGGTTGCGGCGCTTTGCCGCTCAGCCTGGTCTTTGAGTTGGCCGACGGTACTCTGCTGGAGTTGAACTTCCGCCTCCAGTTTCGAGATTTTTTCCCGTTGGATTTCGATAAAGGCCTGCAGGCAGCGCGTGTGGGCATCACCCGTATAGTTCGAGCATTCCCAGGGGCCGGACGATTCCGCGCCAAACGCCGGTAGCACGAACAGCAGGCTGCTGAATCCCAGTGCGAAAGAGGTCAGCCAGTGCCGAGGGGATTCCAATCGGTGAGTCGTACGACGTACCATGACGCTCCTCCTTGGCCAGCTATCGATAGCCTATCATGCGCAGGGGGTGAAGACCAGATCCGGCGCTAGAGAGCGAAACGTACGAGGCTCCACTTGGTTGACAACCGCGGTGACGACATGGTGCCTCCAGGCAGGCAGACCGGTAGAAAGGAGAAAGGGACGATGGGAGAGAAACAGGTAATCGCGGTAGTGGGAGCGACGGGAATGCAAGGTGGCGGGTTGGTACGGGCGATACTGGCCGATCCGGCCAGCGGGCTGGCGGTGCGCGCCTTGACCAGGGACGTCCATTCGGACAAGGCCAAGGAGCTGGCCCGGCTCGGCGCGGAAGTGGTGGCCGCTGATGTGCACGACGGGGACAGTCTGCAACGGGCGTTTGCCGGAGCTACCAGCGCGTTTTGCGTGACGTTCTTCTGGGCGCATGGTTCTCCTGAAAAGGAATACGGTGAAGCCGAGGCCCTGGCCAAAGCCGCGAAGGCGGCAGGCGTGCGGCATGTCATCTGGTCTACCCTCGAAGATACGCGCCGATGGGTACCGCTCTCCGACAACCGGATGCCGACGTTGATGGGGAAGTATAAGGTTCCGCACTTCGATGCCAAGGGTGAAGCGGACCAGCTGTTCAAGCAACTGGGGCTGCCCACAACCTTTTTGCTCACGTCATTCTATTGGGACAATCTCATCCACTTCGGCATGGGGCCGAAACCAGGGCAGGACGGAACGCTGGCCTTCACGCTTGCCATGGGCGAGGCGCGGTTGCCCGGGATTGCGGCGGAGGACATCGGCAAGTGTGCGTTGGGGATTTTCAAGAAGCGGGAGGCCTATGTCGGGAAAACCGTCGGCATCGCGGGCGAGCATCTGACGGGGTCACAAATGGCCGGGGCCTTGAGCAAGGCTCTCGGGCGCGAGGTGCGGTATCAGGCCGTGCCGCCGGAAGTCTACCGCACCTTCGGATTTCCGGGCGCGGACGATCTGGCCAATATGTTTCAATTCAAACGCGACTTCAACGCCGTCTTTTGCGCGGCCCGCGAACCGGCGATTGCGCGGGCGCTCAACGGCGGACTGCAGACCTTTGCGCAGTGGCTGGAGGCGAACAAGACACGGATTCCGCTCTCTTAGCCGAGAGGAAAGGTTCCTGGCGGGAGTCCTTAGTGCTGGGACTTCTGTTTGGCCAGGTGGCAGGAAGATGTGAACGGATTGCACCGCAGCCGGTGAATCTTGATCGTCCGCAATTTCTCCGGTCCTGCCGTGATCTGTGCTTCCGGATGACGCTCCCCGTTCGTGAGTACTGGAAACGAGGCGAGTGTCGTCAGGATGCAGATGGACAGGACCGCCACCACCCATGCGACATAGAGTGAGTAACGCATGGCCTATTCGTAACACAGCCCGCGGCTGAGTCAACGAAATGATCATTTTTGATCATTGCTGTCCGTTGTATCCTCCTTCATGCGCGGTGTCGTCCATAAGATTCCGTAATCTGTTTCAGCAATTGTGGAGAAGGTTGCGATGGCGCAGACTGTCCACGCTGTTGATCGGTATGCTAGCCACCCTAATGTCGGAGAAGGAGGATGCTCATGAACCAGGTCTTAGTGAAGCTCTCGGCCGTACTGTTCGCGACGGTCGGTCTCTGTTCCCTTGGTTGGGCCGGTGAAATGAAAGCCGGACTCGAAGATATGAAGGGTGACGCCAAAGCCAAAGTCGAGGAACTGAAGGGCGAGGCGAAAGCCGCGGTCGAAGAGGCTAAGGGCAACAAGGTGCAGGCTGAAGTCGAGCGCGCGAAAGGAAAGGGGAATGCAGCCGTCGAGAAAGCGAAAGGCAAGGTCAAGGAATTGAAGGCCAAGACGGAGTAAGCCGTTTTCTCACCAGGGGCCCAGGGGCTTGCGCGGCGCTCTGCGCCGGCGCAGGCCTGTTCTTCCCGCCCGGTCTCCGCTCCCGCTGAGTGCTCCGGCATTGCGCAAGCAGTCCGCTGCCGCTACAATCCGCTCGCTTACCGCCACTGGGCGGATGACGTCTCACCGGCATGCGATTGGCCCCATGCTCCTCTCCTTTGTGATTCTGTACCTGGCCTGCTCGGTCGGAATCGGGCTGTATGCGGCGACACGCGTCCACAACACCAAGGACTTTGCGGTCGCCGGCCGCTCCCTTCCTTTGCCGGTGGTCACGGCCACGGTGTTTGCGACCTGGTTCGGGGCCGAGACGGTCCTGGGTATCTCCGCCACCTTCGTCAAGGACGGCCTCCGAGCGGTCGTGGCCGATCCGTTCGGATCGAGCCTCTGTTTGATCCTCGCGGGATTGTGGTTCGCCCGCCGGCTCTACCGGCTGAACCTGCTCACGATCGGAGACTTTTACCGGTTGCGGTACAACCGCGCCGTCGAAGTGCTCTGCACCCTGTGCATCGTTGTCTCATATCTCGGGTGGGTCTCGGCGCAGATCAAAGCGCTGGGCCTGGTGTTTGCTGTCGTGACCGGCGGAGCCATGAGCCAGTCCACCGGCATGGTGCTGGGCGCGCTCATCGTGTTGACCTACACCACCTTCGGCGGCATGTTCTCCGTGGCGATTCTCGACTTCGTGCAGATTACGATCATCATGGGCGGGATGGTCTATATCGGGTCCGTGATCAGCGATCTCGCCGGAGGGGTGAGCTCGGTGGTCAGTCACGCGGCGGAGGCGGGGAAGTTGGATTTTTTTCCGCCCCCGCGAATCGATCTGTGGATTCCGTTCGTCGGTGCCTGGGTCACCATGATGTTCGGGTCGATCCCGCAGCAGGATGTGTTTCAGCGGATCACGTCGGCGCGGGATGAAGGGACCGCGGTGCGGGGATCCGTGCTCGGCGGGACGCTGTATTTCTTCTTCGCCTTCGTGCCGATGTTTCTCGCCTATTCGGCGACGCTGATCGATCCGGCGCAGGTCGCGTTGTTGCTGCAGCGGGATTCGCAACTCATTCTGCCGACCCTGATCGTGCAGCACACGCCGATCGCCGCGCAGATTATCTTCTTCGGCGCCTTATTGTCGGCGATCATGAGCTGCTCGTCGGCCACGTTGCTCGCGCCCTCCGTAGCCTTCAGCGAGAATATCGTCAAGAGCCTGGTGCCCACGATGAGCGATCGCGGTTTGCTCATGGTGATGCGATCGGTGTTGGTCGGGTTTACCGCCCTGGTGCTGCTGTTTGCGCTCAATTCGGACGCGAGCATCTTTAAGATGGTGGAAAGCGCCTACAAGGTGACACTCGTGGCCGCATTCGTGCCGCTGCTGGCCGGCCTGTATTGGACACGCGCGACGACGCAAGGCGCGCTGCTGGCTATTGCCGGCGGGCTTGCGACCTGGTTGACGCTGGAAGGAATGGTCACGCCGGATCAGATCTGGCCGCCGCAGCTGGTCGGCGCCCTCGTGGCGGCCGGCGGCATGGTGGTCGGCTCGCTGCTACCCCAGTGGATGACCCACAGCCCGGCTCTGGGCGCTTCCGGTCATCCGTCCCGCCCTCTGCCGGTGGAGTCGCCGACCGGCCCGCATCAGTCGCGCTAGGCCGGGGACACCGAGTGCAGAATCTCGCGCACCAGCCGGATCAAGTCCTCGGGAGAAAACGGCTTCTGTAGAAAGGTCGTCGGTCCCTGAGATTCTCCGCCCGTGGCGGGCAGGTTGTCGCTATACCCCGACATGTAGAGCACCTTCAACTCGCTGAAGTGGCTTCGCAGCCGCATCGCGAGCTCCTTGCCGTTCATGCCCGGCATCACCAGGTCGGTGATCAGGAGATCGATATGCAGCGTCGTGCGCCGGATGAGATCCATCGCTTGAAACCCGTCTTCGGCTTCATGCACGGTGTACCCATGGGTGCGGAGAATATGCTGGGTCAGCATGCGGACGGAAGGTTCGTCTTCCACCAGCAGAATGATTTCTGTCGCGCTTTGGTGATCCGGTTCCGCGGGCGCGGGCGGAAGCGCAATCTGCGGGGGAACGACTTCGGGAAGGTACACCGTCATGGTGGTGCCCTGGCCCACCGCGCTCTCGACGGAAATCGTGCCTCCGCTCTGGTGCACGATGCCGTAGACCGTGGAGAGGCCGAGACCGGTTCCTCGCCCGGGCGGTTTGGTGGTGAAAAACGGCTCGAAAATTTTGGCCTTGGTCGCGGGGTCGATGCCGGTTCCCGTATCGTGCACGCGCAGCCGGACATAGGTGCGGGTGGGGCGCGACTCGTGGCCTGGTCCCCAGACCTCCTGCGGAAGCACCTGGCAGGTATCGATGGTCAGGGTGCCGCCGTGCGGCATGGCGTCACGGGCGTTGACGGCCAGGTTGAGCAACACCTGTTCGAGTTGCACGGCATCCGCTTTCACCCATCGCGGGCTGGGATCGAGCTGCAGGACGATGGTGACATGTTCGCCGATCAGGCTCTTCAGGAGCGCCATGAGATCCCGGATCACCCGGTGCAGGTCCAATGAGACCGGGTGCAGCATCTGCTTGCGGCTGAACGCCAACAATTGGCCGGTCAATGCCGCGCAGCGTTCGCCCGCGCGCTGAATTTCCTGCACGAAGTACCGGGCCGAGGAGTTCTGGCTCAGCTCCTGAAGCAGGACGGCGCTGTAGCCCAGAATCACGGTCATGACATTGTTGAAATCGTGCGCCACGCCCCCGGCGAGTCGCCCGACCGCTTCCATTTTTTGCGCCTGCCGCAATTGGTCTTCGAGTTCGCGCGCCTCCGTAATATCTTCCGTGATGCCGCTGAGACTGTCGACTTCCCCTGTATCGGTGCGATGGATGACCATGCGATCGTGTATCCACCGGATTTTCCCGTCCGGACGCACGATGCGATACAGCAATTGCACATCGTGCCCGCTCGGACGCGTGAGTTCCGCGTCGTAGACCTCGGTCACCATGCGTTGATCGTCCGGATGGACGCAATCCCGCCAGAGCTTGGGCTTCTCATAAAACTGCGCCGCCGGCAGGCCCCAAATGCGCTCGAAGGCGGGATTCACATACAGCACTTGCGGCGGTTGCGCCTGGGCGAACCACACACCCTGGTTGAGATTGTCGGTGAGATGGTTGAACCGCTTTTCGCTCGACAGCCGGGCCCCTTCCGTCCGTCGGTGTTCCCGGACCTCCTCCTGCAGCCTGGTATTGGCCTGGGCCAAGTCGGCCGTACGTTTGGCAATGCGCTGCTCAAGGTCGCTTTGGGCGGTTCTCAATTGTTCTTCGATTGCGCGGCGATCCTGAATTTCTTTGGTGATGTCTTGGTTCAGCCGCTCAACGGCTTCCGTGCGCGCCGTCAGCGACCGCACCAGATCGACCTTTTCCAACTGCAGGCGCATGGAGGAGAGCAACACGTGGTTGAAGGTCCAGGAGGAGTGGATCGTGGCGAGGAGGAAGAGGACCGCCATCACGCCCATGATCACATGAAACTCATGGCCGCTGAAAAAGAGGTGCCCCAGCATGGGCAGGGTGACCGGTAAGGCGTAGCAGAGGAAGAGCGGAAAGGAGACCGATAGGACGGAGACCGCTCCCGCGGTCATGCCACCCAGCACGAATAACTGCACCAGTTCGTAAGGCAGCGGAACGTCAGGCGACAGAAAATAGACGCTGCCGCCCCAGCCGATGCCGGCCATCGTGGTGGTCGCCAGCATCCAGCGGTGCCAATCGGCGCTCTTCCAAGTCGCCGGCGCCGCCCGTCGATAGTTATAGATGAGCCACGCCCGCGAACCCGCCACCAGCCAGAGGAGCGTCACCCAGACCAGCAACGGCGCGTGCGGAACGACGGGCCATAACACCGCGGCGAGGATGGCGGCATTGACGGCGCTCGCCAGCACGCCGGTCGGCATGTTGCGGTACAACACGGAGATTTGTTGGGTGTGAAGATCCTGCGCCGGGTCGGTAAGGGGCGGGCGATCCATGGAATGGCCTCGCTCGTGAACAGATGCGTCCTGCACGCGGTACCCGTCAGACGGCGGCGATCTGCCTGTGCCGCAGGATAGCGTACTCTAGCACGATCGATGACGAGGCGGGCATCAAAAATTTACACGGAGATTGAGCGAGCCGACATGAAGGGTCGTGCGGTAGGTTCCGTTCACCGTGGGATTCACATTGCCGGCAACGGTTCTGGATTCATACAAAATGGCTTGGTAAGCGAGATCGATGCCGAGCCCCTTTGGGCTGAGGGTGTGACCGCTTCCTCCGCAAGGGATGACGCCGAGAAACCGCCCGTTGTCGCGGCACATGAACCCAATGCCGGTAGACACCGCATGGTTATCGCCGTCGGGGATGGCCGGATTGAAGGTTTGATCGGGAATGGCCTTCTGTGAATGCCAGTACCCGGCCCGCAGGGCGATGTCCCAATCGGGAAGGCGCTCCGGATTGAGCCACTTGTGTTCCGTGCCGATCATGACCGTATAGCCGCTGACCCAATTGGCCGGGGTCGCCACCGTAATCCCGTTCGAGAGACGTGAGTCCAGATTGCGCACTGATTTCCACCCCGTGTAATCGACGTCCAATTCCAGCTTCCATTCCCGCTCCTTATTCCGGACGGGCCAGAGGGCGATGCCTCCGGTCAGCACTTGCGGCACCACGAAGGTTGAGCGGGCGTCTGCGATCCGGGTGCCGCCGGCGAGTAGTTGGCCGTCGAGGTGCAGCGTGGCCTGGCTGCGATAGATGAAGCCGATATTGACCAGCGGGCGGCCGTCCTCATTGCGCAGTGGAGTATACAGAAGGCTGGCATTGAAGCCCGCGGCCGTGTCTCGCCCGTTCACTTCCATCCCCGCGCCGGCAGGGATGCCGAGCCCGCCCGGCCACCGAAACTGCCGTTCGACCTGTCCTTCCCCGAAGGCTCCTGAAAAGGTATACACATCCGCCCCCAATCCGATCGCGAGATCAGGCAGCGGTCGGAAGGCGATGGAAGGACGAATGTCGATCAACTCGAAGGCGGCTTTGGTGGTCGCAGTCGAAAAGGGGCTGCTGTCCGGCCAACGGGTCAAGGTGCCGAACGGGCTGAAGACCGCCAGGCCGACCGCTGTGCTGTCGGAGGTACCGATGCCCAGGTCTTTGAGATTGGCCGTGATATAGAGGTTCGACGGAGGCGGCATCGCGACACTGCCGCGAAGATCTCCGCTCGCTTGTGTGCCTGCCGCATTCTGAAAGGAAAATCCGCCGGCGATGAGTGTGGTGCCGGCAGACAATTGCACGCCGCGCAATTGGGTCATCCCGGCAGGATTGTAGTACCCCGCGGACGCATCATCGGCTTGAGCAGTGAAGGCGGAGGCTTGGCCGGTCGCCGAGGCGCTGTGGTCGTAAATGCGGAAACTTCCGGCCCACACCGACGCCGGAGCGAAGGCTGCCCAGGTGCCCAGGAGCGCGCTGCTTAGGAACAGTCCAGCGGCCGTCCAACCGGTTCGAGAGCTGATGAACCTTTTACGGCGCGTGGGGGGCAGGCCGGTCGTCAAGAACGCAGGAGCGGCGAAGAGGCGTATCGTACTCACGGGCATTCCTTGTCAGAAAAAGTCTAGGTACAAGATCGTAGCCGAATGGTTTCTGCGGCTCATCTAAGAGGAGGCAGAGCAGTTTGTCAAGCCGGGCCGGGGCTGGTGTTTGCCTGGCTGCCGCGATGCATGTGATTTCATGCGCGGGATCGCGTATGCTCGGCGCCAGGGGGACTACGTGGTGATCTTCGCGAGGCGGTGGCTTCTACGCGGGCTGGTGGCGGTGGCGGGCCTCGTCCTTCTCGTCGCAGGGAGCGCCCTGGCCTATGGGCTGTACCTTTCCGCCAGCCTGGCGTTGCCGGCGGGAGACGAGCATCCTCCCCGCCTCATTTATGGCGCGCCGTTTCTGTTAAAACCTGATCTGGATATTGCGTCTTCGCACCTGATCGAGCGCTTGAACCGGCTGGGCTATCAAGCGGTCGAGACGGCCGTGCGCGCGCCCGGCGAGTACCGTGTCAGCCCTGCCGAGATCGACATCTATCTGCACGAATTTTCCGATTTTCATCTGCGGTCGATCCCGGCCCGTTTGGTGCTCGAGCAGGGGCGGGTGGCCAGGGTGTTGTCGATTCAGACGGGCGACGAACTCTTTCCGGCCTATCTGGAGCCGCAGCTGATCAGCGGATTGCGCGGCGCGTCGCGGCAGGTGCGGGAATGGGTCTCGTACGACGATCTCTCCGCGCGATTCCTCGATATTCTCCTGGCCATCGAAGACCGGCGGTTTTTCAACCATCCCGGCATCGATCCGATCGCTGTCGGGCGGGCGGTGTGGACGAATCTGACGCGGGGGACCGTCATTCAGGGCGGCAGTACCATTACCCAGCAGTTGGCGAAAAACCTGTTCTATTCACCGCAGCGCACATTCGGACGGAAGATGAAAGAATCCATCGCCGCGTTGGTGTTGGAGGCGAAATACCCGAAGCAGGCCATTCTGGAAAGTTACGCGAATGAAATCTATCTCGGTCAGGTCGGCTCCGTGTCGATCTATGGCGTCGGGGAAGCGGCACACCGCTATTTCGGCAAGCGGGTCGACACGCTCAGCCTGGAAGAAGCCGCGTTGCTGGTGGGGATGATCAAGGGGCCGAATACCTATTCGCCGTTGAGAAATGCCGCGCTTGCCAAGCAGCGCCGCGATGTCGTGTTGGGCCGCCTGCGTGAGCAGGGCCTGATCACGGACGACAGGTGGGCCCAAGCCGTAAACACGCCGGTTCAGGTCATGCCGCCGGAGGAGACCCTGGCGGATGCGCCGTTTTTCGTGGACTACCTGTTACGGCAGGTGGAGGAAACGACCGGCGCGCCGCTGCCGGACGGGGTGAGGGCCTACACGACGCTCGATCCGGTACTGCAGCGACTGGCCACTCAGACACTGAGCAGCGAACTGACGAAGCTGGAAACGGCCTATCCCGCATTGAAGCGCCATGCATCTGCCGTGCAGGGCGCTCTGGTGGCGATTGATCCCAGAACCGGCGGCATCCTCGCGATGGTGGGCAGCCGCGATTACCGCGCCAGTCAGTTCAATCGGGCGGTGCAGGCGAAACGCCAAGCCGGTTCCTTGTTCAAGCCCCTCGTGTACCTGGTGGCGCTGGAAGCCCGCCGCGAACTGACCGGCGGACAACCGGTGACGGCTGCGACCTCGATCGTGGACGAACCGGTGACGTTTGAATCAGCCACCGGCCGCTGGGCGCCTCAGAATTACGACCATACCTTTCACGGGACGGTCTCCTTGCGAACGGCGTTGGAACAGTCATTGAATATTCCGGCCGTCAAGATTGCGCAGATGGTCGGCACCAAACGAATTCTCCGCGTCGCGGAGCAATTGGGAATCCGGAGTCCGCTGGACGACAACCTGTCCCTCGCACTCGGCACATCAGGCGTCTCCCTGTTGGAGATGACCTCGGCATACGGCGCCCTTGCGCATGAGGGCATCAGCATGGCCCCCACGGCGCTCCAGGCGGTGATGACGGCGGAAGGCGATCCGGCCTGGCGCCATACGCCGGCGAGGCATCAAGCGGTGTCGCCTCAAGCGGCCTATGTCATGACCTCGTTGCTCAAAGGGGTGGTGGAACGGGGGACCGCGTCAAAGGCCAAAACGCTGGGCCTACGCGGGATCGTGGCGGGCAAGACGGGCACGACAGATGGGTATCGCGATGCTTGGTTTGTCGGCTACACGCCGGATGTGGTGGTGGGAGCCTGGGTGGGATTCGATGATGAAGAGGCCTTGCATCTGACCGGGGCACAAGCGGCGTTGCCGGTGTGGGTGGAGTTCGTGCGCCAGATCCTGCCGGCCGCGCCGCGGGACTTTGTCGTCCCGCCGGCGGTGATCACGCGCGACATCGATCCGCAGTCCGCGCAGCTGGCGACCTCGAAATGTCCGCACCGTTCGGCGGAGTGGTTTATCGAAGGCACGGAGCCATCGGTGTATTGCGAAGTGCACGGGAGCGGCATCTGGGAGCGCGTGAAACGCAGTTTCGGTTTTTTCTAGGTGACCTCGGAAAGCTGGTGTAGGCTCGGCTCATGTTGAAGTGGTTCTCCGGCACATCCGCCACTGCCTGCGACAAGGAGCTCCCGATGATGAAGAAGCCCGGCTTTGTGGAAAGCGACAACATCACCCTGCTGGCCAAAGGGGTGTTGCTCAGAGGGGAAATTCATGTGGAAGGCACGGTGCGCATCGACGGCCGCCTGGAAGGCGACCTGCAAACCAGCGGGACGGTGGTGATCGGCGAGGACGGCGTCGTCCAGGGGACCATCACGGCCGGCACCGTGATCAGCAGCGGAAAGATCAAGGCCACGGTGCGGGCTACCGAACGGATTCAATTGCTGAAGACCGGGCTGCTCGTGGGCGAAGTGCACGCGCCGGCCTTCTCCATGGAAGACGGTGCCAAATTTCAGGGCCTCTCGGATATGGGCGTCACATCGTGGGGCGATGACGCGCAGAAGCTTCCCGGCAACGTACGGGAGATTTCCGCGCCGCGCCCGAAAGCAGTCGCCGTCGCCGGTGACAACGCCTGACGGACGTCTCCTCCTCCATCTCAGGCCGCCGGCCCCGGCGGTCCCTCCGGCTCGGCCGTTCATCTTGCCGCGCGGCGCGGGTTCTTCGCGCAAGCCTCACCGACGAACAACCCGAGCGTGACAACGCGGGCAGGTTCTGGTATCAACGGCTGAGCCACGTTCACCTGTCCCGAGTATGAACCGACGACAGATTTTTGCAGCCTGCTTCTTTGGCGTCCTCCTGGCTCTGCTGTATCAGATGGGCCTGATGTTTCGCCCGTTCGTCTTTCCGGTCCTCTGGGCCGTGATCCTGGCGCATCTCTGCTTTCCCCTCCATGCGCGATTGACGGCCTGGCTCGGCGGGAAGGAGTCGCATTCTGCCGCGCTCCTGACGCTGGCCGCGCTGGCCCTGGTCGTCGTGCCGCTGGTGATTCTCAGCGTGATGCTGGTCAAAGAGGCTGGAATCGCCGAAAAAGCGGTGCGGGAGTGGATTGCCTCCGGAGGCGTCCAACAGCTGCCGGACCGTTTGTCGGGACTTCCGGGCGGCGGGGTCGCGCGGGAGTGGTTGGAACGATTCACGGGACGGGAAAGCGACCTGGAGCAATTTGTCCTGTCGAGCGCCAAAACGTTCAGCAAGTTTCTCGTGGGGGAATTGAGCGATCTCGTCCGGGACGTGTTCATGCTCGTCGCGGATTTTCTGGTCATAATGTTTACCCTGTTCTTTTTCTTCAAGGACGGTCGGCAATGGCTGGCGTCGCTATACAGCCTGATACCACTCGAAGCCTCGCATAAGGACAAGATTCTCGTCCGCTTGGATCAAACCATTCGGGCCGTCGTGAAAGGGATTGTGCTGACGGCCGTCGCGCAGGGACTGCTCGCCGGGGCGGCCTATGCGGTATTGGGCGTGCCTTTTCCGATGGTGCTGATGGCCCTGACCATTCTCCTGGCTCCGTTGCCGTTCGGCGGCACGGCGCTCATCTGGGGGCCGGTGGCAGGGTATCTCCTGTGGTCCGGCACAGTGGGAAAGGGATTGGTGATGTTGGCCTGGGGAATCGGTGTTGTCTCGACGATCGATCAGATTTTGAAGCCGCTGTTCATCGGCCAGGGTGCGCAGATCCCTGTGTTGTTGCTGACCTTCAGCGTATTGGGCGGCCTGGCCGCCTACGGCATTCTGGGCCTCTTTCTCGGGCCGATTCTCGTGGGATTGTTCCTGACGGCGCTGCAGATCTACCGCGACGAATATCAGTTGCCGCTCGCCGCGCCGCCTGCCAAGTCCTGACCTGCCGGAACTGCCGCTCAATCGAGCGGGATCGTGATCGTCATGCCCCCGATCACATCATTGAGGGCGAAATCCCTCTTGGGGCTCAAGGGATGGCTATTGTGGCATTTCACGCAGGCGGCTGAGATCGCGCGATCGGCATACACGGCTTGAAAGAATTGCTTCCGGCCGCTGGTCACAATGCCGGTAAAGGGTCGATCGGGTGTCTGCGCGAAACTTTCCAGTGCCCGGCGCTCCAACTCCGTCGTCGGCGCGTTACGCTGATAAATCGGCCAAAGGCTGATGAGGCGATAGCGGATCCCGCGGCCGGATTCAGCGACCAGCTTGCCTGAATGTTGAAGAAATTGCGCCGGCAGGGGCAGGGCGTTTTCATGTTCCCAGTGTTCCGCGGCCGACACGATGCCTTTCGCCTGCATGCGGTTGACGACTTGATTGGTATAGATCGTCCGGTCGGCGTCGAGGACGGCATGGACGAAATCGGCGACCTTCTCCGGAGCGATCCCCGCGGGCGGCGCGAGGTCCTTCGCCTGCAACGAATAGACTGAGACGCAGGCGAGCAACAGCGCGGTCCACAGGGTCCGTGATCGGAAGCCTGTCATGATGAAACGCATGGCTCCTCCTTTCGTACCGCAGCCTTATCCGCCGGCAGCGTAATGACGCAGGTGGTGCCTTGGCCTTCCGGAGGGCTTTCCATCCGGATTTCCCCGCCGAATTTCTTGATCAATCGTTGCGCGACGGTGAGTCCGAGGCCTGACCCCTCGCCCTGCCCCTTCGTCGTATAAAAGGGGTCGAAGACCTTGCCGAGATGCTGCTTGGGGATGCCGGGTCCGTTGTCGCGGATCTTAATGGTAATCAGGTCGTCCTGTTCTTCCGTGGTCAGCCACAAATTGCCTTGCCCGTGCATTGCCTGAATGGCATTGGTCAGGACATTGATGAAGACCAGGCGAAGCTGGTCGGGCAGCGCCGTGACGGGTGAGACAGGAACATAATGTTTTTGGACATTAAGGCCCAGGCATTCGTGCGAGGTCTGCACGATGGCCAGCGCCTGTTCCAGCTGCGCGGTCACATCGACCGGTATTCGCTGGCTCTTGGATTCGCGTGTCGCCACGCCGGTGAAATCGCGAATGATCGCCGCCATTTTCCGCCCATGGCCGACGATGTCCTGGGCGTAGCCTTTGGCGCGGTCCAGGTCGGCTTCCTCCTGGATCGCTTCGCCGAGGCCGAGAATCCCGAACAGGGGGTTATTGAGTTCGTGGCCGATCCCGGCGGTCAGCACATCCAGACTGCCTGATTTTTCAGCTTGAATCAGCTGATCCTGCAACCGGCTTTCATCGGTCGTGTCCCGGAGGACGAGGCCGAATCGCTTGCCCGCGCCGCTGCGGCTTTCCAGAGGAAACCACTCGTATTGATAGAGATGCGGTCCGATCCGAAGTTCGCGCCGGGAGGAGGAGGGTGCGGTGCCGAGGGTCTGATTGAGCGGATCGCGCGCCTGCTTCGGCACCGGCTCGCCGGCCTGGCGGGGCGGTGTCAGGGCATTGCCGTCCTCCGCCAGTCTCAGGTCCCGCCGGAGAGCCTGGCGGTGCTCCTCATCGATCGGCAGCAGGTCGAACAGCGGCCTCGACGACCAGTTCTCTGCCTGCTCCTGGATGGCTTCGCGCGACGCCCGGTTCATGTATTGGACCAGGCCCTGCTGATCGACCATGATGATCGGCGTCGGCACGGCATCGAGCACCTGGTCGGTCGCTTTCTGCAGATACTGCACCTCCTGCGTTTTTTCCTCGACCTGCGTACTGAGGCCGGCAAACGACGCTTCCAGTTGCTTGTTCATGCGATTGAACTCGACCGCCAGGTCTTCCAGTTCGTCACCCGTGTGAATCTGAATCGGCTCTTGTAATTCTCCGCGGCCGATCAAGCGTGCGGCTTCCTGTAACCGGCGGACGGGCGTGACAATCCGGCTGGCGGCAAAAAATCCCAACGTGGCGAGCAGGAAGAGCGCGATCAGTGCCAGAATCATCATCCAGGTCATCAAACTGCGGATCGGCGCGAACAGTTCATCGGACGATTGCCACACGAAGGTGTGCCAGGCGCCGTTCTCGACGGAGCCGTTCGTGGCGCGACTCGTTTCGGGAAGCAGCGAGTACCCGATGATGGCGGTGCCTTGCCCGCCGTGCCCGTCGCTGTCGGCCGTGACCCAGCCTGGTTGTCGTCCCGTGACCTTGGGAATCAACGACGGATCCGACAGTTGAACCCCCGTCGGAAGAATGGGGCAGCTGAGCACGATGCCCCGGCTGTCGATCAACATGACATGCCCGGTCCGGCCGAACCGGATCGGGTGGGTGGAGGGGGAGAAGAATTCCTTGGCATCGATGACCCGGTGCAGGACACCGACCACTTCGTAGCGCAGACTATCCATGATCGGCAGCGAAATGCTGAAGACATAGGTATTGGCCTGGTTATCGAAGTGCAAATCTTCGATGTACAGTTGGCCCGCCCCCTTATTGTGGGCGCCGGCCCACCAGGCACTGTCCGTGTGCGAAAAACTAGGGGTCGTGGTCAGGGCGGCGAACAGATTGCCTTGGACATCGGTAATGAACAGTTTCCTCGTGGCGGCGCGCACGACTTGAGGGAGCAGCAGGTCGGACTCGTTTTGAGATCCCGCGTAAAAGCCGCGCAGCAGCAGGGCGGTGCGATTTTCCGTGACGCTCTTGATGGCCACCGGGTCCCGCTCGGCCCACTTGGTTCGTAATTGGGTGATGGCCGCGGCAGACAGCTTCTTGTCGGCGGTCTGCAGCAGATCTCGGTGGTGCTCCAGTTGCTGGATGATGTCCGGGTGCGTGGCGATGCGCGACGTTCTGGCGACTTCTTCCGCGACCAGCAAGTCGAGTTTGCGGGCTGCTTCCGTAGCCAGGGCCTGGAAGCTCTCGCCGCTGACGACTTGGATTTCCTTGGACCCTTGGAGAAAGGCCAAGCCGAGGCCGAGGAGCAAGGGCACGATGCCGACCAGCAGCATCGAGACGATGAGCTTGCGTTTCAATCCCCATCCCAGGGGATTGGAGAAGGGGCGCCAGGTGATCGTCATTGGGGCGCGCATGATGTCGTCGGTTGCATCTGTGGAAATTCGATCCGGAAGGTGGTGCCGGCACCGACGTCGCTCTCGACGCAGATGTGCCCTTCCATTTTCGAGATCACCGACATCACATTGTACAATCCCAGCCCCGTGCCTTTTCCGGGGGGTTTGGTAGTGTAGAGCGGCTCAAAGATTTTCGAAAACGCCTCCTTCGGAATCCCGCATCCTGTATCGCTCACCGAGGCGCTGACTTGCCCGTCTGGAGCGACATGCGTCTGGAGCGTCAAGGTGCCGCGGGTCTGAATGGCTTGCACGGCGTTGGTAATTAAATTCACGAAGACATGGAGCAGTTCATCGGGGTTCCCCCGAACGCTCGCGTCCTCCGCATAGCGTTTGACCACCGTGACATCCTGCAGCGTCACGGCATAACGCGCGATTCTCAGCGCTTCGTCCAGTTTGGTATTGAGATTCACCATGACATCCTCGCCGGTGCCGTTGCGCCTGGCGTAGCGGGTCAGGTCGCGGCAGATGGCGCTGGTGCGTTTCACGGCCTCGGTGATGTCGCGCGCCTGGTCGTGAACGACGGCGAGATCTTGCTCGTCCGCCAGATTTTCCGCAAGACCGAGGATTAATTGCAGGGGGTTGTTGATGTCGTGCGCGATACCGGCCGCAAAGGAGCCCAATCCGGCCAGTTTATCGGCTTGAAACAGCTCGGCCTCCAGTTTCGACTGGTGTTGGACGAGTTTCCATAAGAGCCTCGTCGTCGCCCCGCTCAGGACTTCGGACCCGGGACGTTTCATGGCCTGGATAAACGGGGACATGGATGGATCACCGGTCACATCCATGATGAGGTTGACGCCGTGATTGCGGATCAGATCGTGGACCTCCCGCTCCACCCGGATGTTCAAATCGCGCGCACGCTGGAGCCCGGGGGCGGTCGGATCCCTGTCCGCGATGCCGACGATATCCACGTCAGGGATCTGATGGAGGAGCTCCAGGAGTGCGGTCCCGCCTTTTCCTGCGCCGATGATGGCAATCCTGGTGCTGTTCGCTGTCATACCTCGCTCCGGGTGGAGAGTTGAACCACCGCGTAAAGCCGTGCGGCCGGTCTTGCGTATGCGTCGGGGAGGGGGTCTACCCTCCCCGACGCGAGTGGTGGAGACTGGCGCGGCAGCGTCTGCCGCTAGAGTTGCGCGAGTTCCCGTTGCTCCATCGCCCTGGCCACAGCGGTGCGGAGTTTTTCGCCTTCCACCGGTTTCACCAGGTAGTCGACGACGCCGCTGCGCAGAAAGGAAGTGGCCATGTCGGTGTCGGGAAATCCCGTGAGCACGATAATCGGGACGCGCGGCCATTCCTGCTGGAAGTACGCGATGGCTTCGACACCGTTGATCTTCGGCATCCGGATATCACAGATGAGCACGTCTAACAGCAGGCGGTTTTCGCCGGTATTGATGGCTTCAATGGCTTTTTCGCCGTTCTCCGCTTCGATGACCTCGTAGCCGGCCTTCTGCAGCGTCATGCGGACGACTTTGCGGATGTCCGGTTCATCATCCACGACGAGCACACGGCCATTGCACGCGGTGTCACTCATGAAAAATCCCGATTTGAATTCTCCCATGATCCCCTCCTTGGTGGTGTGACGAGGTTCCGATTCCGTTGACTCTTGCTGATGCGATACAGCAACAGATGTGCCTCGAAGAGCATTCGAAACAGTGCTGATATTTCAAATGGTTATCGGAACCCTGCGTAGAAGGGGCACCAGGCCGGTGGTTGGGATCCACCAGCCCTGGTGAAAAGCACCACCGGCTTCATTCCGGCGGGAGGGAACAGAAGGAGTATCGTGAAGAAGGTGAGGCGGCAACGGCGATGCGAAATCCAACCGGCCGGCGCGGGGTATTATTTCGTCGGGGGATCGCCGAAGAAGTGCAGATCTTTCTCGCCGCGAAGATGCTGCGGCGTCACGACATATTCTCCGCCGATCGCCGGCGCCCAGATTTTTTCCGCTGTGGCTTTATCTCCGCCGGTAAACAAGAACCCCATTCCACCAGCCACGGCTCCCAATACCGCGACGGCCATCTTCATTCCGCCATAGGGCAAGGTTAAAAAGTAACTGCCCAGGCCTTGAATGGCTTCCGACCCGGAACCCGCGGCCGAAACGGGTTTCACCGAGAAGGTGGCTTGGCAGCCGAGCAGGATCAGGAGCAGGCACAAGGTCGTTCGGACGAGCGGGCGCGGCCGGGGTGACATCATGTGAAGCATTCGAATTCTCCTTTCTGCAGATGCGCAGGATGTGAACCGCTGATAGGGGTGTAGTGTAGCGGGCAGCAGGGCAAATTGCCATCTGTCGCCGACGCGCGCTTCTGCGGAATGACTTCAGCGGGCTGGATTGATTGCCTTCGGCTTCCCGGATGCGTTATTCTGCGAAGGTGATTACCGCCGACGCCGTGACCGCCTATATTCGTCAAGTGTTCCCCGATGCCGCCGTGACCGTCATCGATAAGACGGGGACGCAGGACCACTTGATCGTGCGGGTGACGTCGGCGGGTTTTGCCGAGAAAAATCTCCTGGACCGGCATCGGATGGTGTACCAAGCCTTGTCCGGTCCGATGAAAGACGGGCGTATCCATGCCCTGGAGATCACAGCTACGACACCGGACGAAGTGAAAAAATAGAAGTGAAAAATACAGGGGGACCAGATGGCTGACCCGATTGAAGAAGAAATTCAGCGAGAAATCAAAGCCAATAAAATCTTGATCTACGGCAAGGGGACCAAATCCATGCCGATGTGCGGGTTTACCCGGGAGACCATGCATTTTTTTGAGAAGTACGGGTACCCCTATGAACTCATCGATGTCCTGTCTCAGCCGGCCAAACGCGAGGCATTGACGAAGATGACGAATTGGCCCACCCTGCCCAAGGTGTTTATCGACGGCCAGTTTTACGGCGACACGGATATCCTGGATCCGATGGAAGCCAAGGGCGAAGTGATGCCGCTGCTGAAGAAGGCCTTCGGCGCTGAGTCGTAATCAGGTGAATAAGCCGGGAGTGATGGTTCCTCGCCGGCGTGCGTCCCCTGAGCGGGCGCCCTGTCTCTCACGACTCGGGTGTCTGAGCCGATGATCTTCCCCGTAAATTCTTGCGAGATCGTCACCTAGCCGATACAATCCTGTCCTTATGGGTGAGGATGTTTCAGCTCGCAGTCCGCTCTGCGTCGATCTTGACGGCACGCTCATCAAGACCGATTTGTTATGGGAATCCCTGCTCGCGCTTCTCAAGCAATATCCGCTCTCGCTGTTCTTGCTTCCCTTCTGGTTGCTCAAAGGCAAAGCCCATTTCAAGCATGAGATCGCCCGGCGGGTGACGCTTGATGCCAGCACCTTGCCCTATGACCAGGAGCTGATCGACTTTCTCACTGAACAAAGACGGGCCGGACGGACACTCGTGTTGGCGACGGCGAGTCATGTCAGTTTTGCGCAGGCCGTGGCCGCACATCTTGGCCTGTTCGAGGAACGAGTGTTCGGCAGTGATGCCTCGATCAACCTCAAAGGCGCGCGCAAGGTAGCGCTTCTGGTCAAACAGTACGGCACTCGCCGTTTTGCCTATGCGGGAAACTCCGCAGCCGATTTGCCGGTATGGGCAGAGGCCAATGAAGCGATCGTGGTCAGTGCGTCCGCCGGTTTGGCGAGTCGCGCGCAAGCGTTAGCGCCGGTCAGCCGGGTGTTCAGCCAGCCGGTGAGATTGCTGAAGCAGGTCGCCAAGGCCCTACGCGTACATCAGTGGGCTAAGAACGTGCTGGTGTTCATTCCGGTGATCGCGTCCCACCAACTGACGAATCGTACCTTGATGATTCAAGCAGCGGTGGCGTTCCTGTCCTTCAGCCTCACCGCTTCCTCCGTGTACATTATCAACGATTGCCTCGATCTCGCCTCCGATCGCCGGCACCCTCGAAAAAAATATCGGCCGTTTGCCTCCGGCAGCCTGTCCATTCCATTCGGGCTCTTCCTGGCCGCAGCCTGCCTGATGATCGGCCTTGCATCGGCATTCGTACTTCCCCTGGTATTCGTCATCGTACTGGCGGGATACCTGGTCTTAACGACCGCCTATTCGTTTTACTTGAAGCAGTTCGTGCTGCTGGATGTGATCGTGCTGGCTCAGTTATATACGGTGCGGGTATATGGCGGCGGGGCTGCGACCGAGGTGGTGCCATCCCATTGGCTGTTGACCTTTTCGCTCTTCCTCTTTTTGAGTCTGGCCCTGGTCAAACGATTTACCGAGCTGCGTCTCATGAGCCAGACGGAGGGCACGGAGTTGCATGGACGAGGGTATTGGGTGACGGATCTGGAACATATTTCCAGCATCGGCACGGCCAGCGGATTGCTGGCGGTCTTGGTTCTGGCCTTGTATATCAGCAGCAAAGAAGTGTTGCTGCTGTATTCCCATGCGGAGGTCTTGTGGCTGGTCTGCCCCGTTATGCTGTACTGGATCAGCCGGATCTGGATGCTGGCGTACCGGAATCGGATGGATGATGATCCGGTCGTCTTCGCAGTGAAGGATCCGAAAAGCTATGTGATGGCCGCCCTGATCGGCGTCATTCTGTTCCTGGCCAAGTAAGCCAACAGCAGTCAGATGCCCCATCCGCCGCTGAGATGCAGGTTCGCGCCGTTGACGTAACGCGCCTCTTCACTCAGCAAGAACCTCGCTGCGGCAACCGTGTCGTCCACGCTCCCGACATAGCCCGCCGGAATCCGCTTGATGACTCCCGCCAGTTCCTCCGGCGGCGCGCTGCCTGAATCGATAAAGCCGGGTGAAATCGCGTTGACGGTAATGCCATGCGGCGCGAGGAGCTTCGCGAGCGTACGGGTCAGGATCAAGACGCCGGCCTTGGCAATGTAATGTCCCGTCACGTCCGGCTGGGCCACCATCTGATCGGCATTGGCCATGCTGAAATTGATGATGCGCCCATGCTTCCGCGCTTTCATGCCTGGCGCGACGGCTTGCCCGAGATAAAAAATCGGGTGGAGGTTTCCGTCGAACATCTCCCGCCAGCCCGCCGTCGTCTCATCAAAGAGGTTCACGCGATGGTAAGGGCCGGCCCCGTTAATCAGGGCGTCGATCTTTCCCCAGCGCGCTTCCACCTGCGCGACCAGCTGTTTGCATGCCGCCGGATCGGACACGTCGCATTGTACCGCCAGGGCTTGGCCGCCTCGCGCCACAATCGCCGCACCAGTCTCCTCCGCTGCTGCGGCGCTGGTGCGGTAACAGATCGCGATAGACCATTGTTGCGCGGCTAAGTCGAGGGCGATGGCGCGGCCGATGCCGTTGGCTCCGCCGGTAATAAGCGCGACCTGATTCGGCATAGGGTCCTTTAAGCCCGGCGTTCGCGCAGGCGCTTGGCGAGCAACTCGAGCGTTCCCGCCGTTCTGGTTGAATACACGCGGTCCTTCTTGGGGCGTTGCTTATCGGCTATGCAGTCGTCGATCAAGATGTGCAGATCGTCCAGGGTGTCCACATCGTTCCATGGGGGCAGGAGCGCGGTCTTCAGACCCTCCGACGCTGCTTTCTGCTGGGTGAGCGCCAGGACCTGATCTGTCGACCAGGGAATATTCTCGAACAGGGCCGGATGGGGCGCGGTCATGCCGATTAGATAATACCCGCCGTCTTTGGCCGGCCCCAAGACGAGATCATGGCGGGTGAGCGCTGTGAATGCATCCCGGTAGTGCGTCAGCGGAAGCGAAGGAACGTCGGTGCCCACCAGGCACACCTGCCTGTAGTCGTGGGCGAACAGCTGATCGAACGTGTGTCGCATGCGACCGCCAAGGTCGTCACCTTCCTGATCCAGGAGCGTCACCCCATGGCGCGCTTCCATGATGCGGAAAAACACATGCTCTCTCGAGGGGGCGCAGGCAAGGAACCGATCGAGCGGCAGCTTGAAGGCACCGGCCGCGGCTTTGGTGCGTTCAAGGGTGTCGAGCACAAAGCTCCCGTGCAGCGTTGCGGCCTCGTCTTCGGTCAAAGCAGGGCAGAGTCTGGTTTTCACCTGTCCTGCGATCGGGGCTTTGGCGAAGATCACCAGGGCTGCGGATGCCGTCTGTTTACGGTCCGAGGGTTGGGGGCTCATGAATTCATCTCACCGTGCGGTAAAAGTGTTGAAGCCGATGCGGGCTGATCCCGATCCAGTACAGGAAGCGAAGGGTCCACATCAACAGAATTGTGCGGAGAGGGCCCTGTTGCTCCCACCGGCGGAAGGCGGTCACGACCTGATCCGATAAGCAGGCCAGTGGTCCGGCCCGTCTGAGGCGCCGCGTGAAGTCGATGTCTTCCATCAACGGAATGTCCGCGAATCGCCCGATCCGCTCGAAGACTGCGCGCCGGACAAACATCGCCTGGTCGCCCGTGGCGATTCCGCTCCAGCGCGAGCGTAGGTTCATCAGGCTGCTGATCGTGCGGGCGGACAGGCGCGGAGAGTCGAAGCGGACATCGAATCGCCCGCCGACACAGGCTGTATCGGACAAGGCGGTTGCCACTGCCTGCCTGGCATTCGACGGGAGTAGCGTATCCGCATGCAGAAACAACAACACCTCGCACCCGCTGGCGGCCGCGCCTGCGTTCATCTGGCGCGCGCGACCGCGCGGGGCCGTCAGTACTCGCATCGAACCGGATCCGGCGCAGGAGAGGCATCTCGTTCCCTCGGCGAAGGAGCGGGCAATGGCACAGGTGTCATCGGAACTGCCGCCGTCGACGATGATAATGTCGTCAAATCCCAGGGCGCAGGTGTGCGAGAGGACGCGATTGAGGCCACGGGCTTCGTTCAGCACGGGAATGATGACGGCAATGGTCATCGGGGCCGGAGGAAAGGAGCTTGAGTAAGAACTGTCCGCGGCCATTCACGCGGTGGGTTTCGGGTCCTTGAACATGAAGTACATGACGACGGCGACGGTGGACCAGAAGACCACCTGCTTGTGCCAGAACAAGACCTCGCCGTAGTGGAAGAAGGCCAAACTGATCAGAACGGATCCTGCCATCAAGGAGTAGCGGACGGTGGGATTTTCCACCACCGCGTTCGCCCAGACGGCGATGCCGCTGAAATAGATCAAGAGCGGGACGACGTTGATCTCGAATCCACCGCTGATGGAGAGAAACACGTCCAGAAAACCGATAAACATCAAGGCCGTGCCGACCATCATGCCGAAGACGTGCGTTTGGCGATCAGCCGTGCTTTCGTCGTCCGGCCGGTGCGGAGGCGGCCAGGACGGACGGGTGGAAGGATCTGGGAGGTCGCTGGGAGGTGCCATGATCAGGCCTTAAAATGTTTGCTGAGGGTGAGGGCTTGCCGTTGGTATGACGAGCCGAGCGCCGTCCCATAGACCTGGGAGGGAACCGTCAACATTCGATCATACACTACTTTGAAGAAGGTTTGCCCGTCATGAATGAGGAACGGGACATCGTGCGGCCGGACTTCCAGCACGACCTGCGTGCCCCGCATCGTCCCGTCGCCATAGCCGAACCCCGGATCGAAGAACCCCGCATAGTGCGTGCGCAGTTCGCCGCAAGCTGCCTCGTAGGCCACCATCTCGGCGGCATAGCCGGATGGCACCCGGATCCGTTCCTTGGAGGCGAGGATGTAAAACTCCTCCGGCTCCAACAGCAGACTGTCGTGCCGGTGCCGTTTTAACGGCTCCCAGAAATCCAGGGCTGCGTAGTGACCGATCTTGGCCAAGTCGATGACATGGCTGTTTTTTTTGGCTCGATACCCGATCACCGCCTCTTCGTGGGCGCTACCGGTGAGGTCGATCCGCAGGAACAGCCCTCGGTCCGTCCGGAATTCCTTGGCAGGGAGCGGTTTGGGGGAGGAAGCATTGCGGAAGAGCAGCGGATCGCCCTGATGCAGTTTCTGAAGGGCGCTGTCCGGCACCGTCGCGTCTCCGCGCACAAAGCGGATTTGGTTGAGTGAATCACCCGTCCGCACTTTAATGGCGAAGGACCGCGGGACCACTTCCAGGTACAGCGGACCTGAATAGCCGGCCCGGATCTCATCAAACCCGGCGTTCAGGTCGGTGACCACACGGGTGAACACATCCAACCGCCCAGTGGTGCTTTTCGGGTTCGCACGGGCGCGAAGCGTGGCCGGGAGGTCGAGGTGCTCTAAGAGCGGCACCAGATACACGTGGCCCTTCTCCAGAATGGCGCCCGGCGTCAGGTCCATCTCGTACATGACGAGATCGGATTGATAGAAGTCGAGGACGTTGAGGCGGCTGCTGATGGCCGATAACTCCGGCAGGAAGCTGCTGATGAGCCGGTAGGCTTTTCGTCCCAGCCGCAAGTCGAGACTGGCGGGCTGGATTTGCCGGTCTTCGATCGGGACGTCCGACTTGATGGCGCCCCGGACAATCAATTGGGTAATGTGCTGGTAAGGCAGAATTCCCTTCGAGGAAGCGGCACGTCTCACAGGTGCTCACCCCCTCCGTCGCAGCCGTTGCCCGCCGCGGCCCAGGAAGGGTGGGCGCCGACCATCGGCAACTCGCGGCCTTGCGGAGAGCCTGGCTGAGGATAGTGGTAGGTATTGTTTTCGTAGTTTCTCAGCACCGCACCGTCTTCATCCAGATTGACGAGATATTCGCCGGGAAGCAGAGGGATTTTTCCGCCTCCCCCGGGGGCATCGATTACAAAGTGCGGGACCGCCATCCCGCTGGTGTGGCCTTGCAAAGATTTAATGATCTTGAGGCCTGTTTCCACCGAGGTCCGGAAGTGATTGGTGCCTTTGGTCAAGTCCGCCTGGTACAGGTAATAGGGCTTCACGCGCGCGAGGAGCAGCTGATGCATCAGCCGTTTCATGACCTCGGGATCGTCGTTAACCCCCTTCAGTAGCACAGTCTGGGCTCCCAGGGGAACCCCGGCGTCGGCGAGCATACCGCAGGCGCGCTTCACCTCCGGTGTCAGTTCATCCGGATGGTTGAAGTGCAGATTCATGTAAAACGGGTGATATTTTTTGATCATCTCGCAGAGTTTCGGCGTGATCCGCTCCGGGAGGCTGCCCGGAACCCGCGTGCCGATCCGAATCACTTCCAAGTGAGGAATCGTGCGGAGCGATTTGAGGATGCGTTCCAAGAGATGACCCGGCAGTAACAGCGGATCGCCGCCGGATAAAATGACATCCCGCACTTCCTGATGTTCGCGCAGGTACGCGATGGCGCGGTCCAATTCGCCTTTTTTGAGAAAGCCCGGTTTGCCGACCAGGCGTTTGCGGGTGCAAAACCGGCAATAGATCGGGCACTGGTTGGTGACCATCAATAGTACACGGTCGGGATACCGGTGGACCAGATGGGGCACCGGGCTCATGAGGTCTTCTTCGAGCGGATCATCCTCGGCATCGGCATCGGCCATCTCGGCGCGATCGGGCACGACCTGCTTCCAGATCGCATCGCCTTTTTCCTTGATGGTGGCCAGGACGGTCGGCGTGATCCGCATGGGGTACTCCCCGACGATGTCTTCGATCTCCTTGGCATCGACACCGAGCCGATCCGCCAAGTCTTTCGGCTTCACCACGCTCTGCGCCAGGATGCGTTTCCAATCCTCCACGTGTCTATCCTTTCGCTGATGCCGTTCCGATCGGCCAGGCCGTACCGGCCGGCGCCGTGTCACGGCATCTCGTCTGATCCGAGATGCTCAACGGCCGCCCTGCTGGTTCCGGCGACCGCTTCACGGTTGCGCCTTGTCGTAGTGATTATCCAGGTGGGCCAGAATGTCGTGGGTTTCCGTCAGCACAGTGTCTCCATCTTTCAAGACGGGGACATAGTATTGGCCTGAGACTTCGTAGACCTGTTTGCGCATCGGCCGGAAGTCCGGTACCACCACATCCTCATAGGGAAGGTTCAATTCACTGAGGCGATCCCGCACCACCGCGCAATCGGGACACCAACGGACATGATAGAGCGTGAGAGCCATCAACACCTATTCAGAGTAACCGTGGCCAGCCGGCGAGTGACCCGATAACAGCGTCGCCGTCATTCCCCGACCCTACGTAAGGACGCCCGGCGCGAGCGCGCAAGGCGCCATGATGGCGTCGACCATGCCATGAATGATTTTCTTGTTGGCGGGACAGACGGTTGCGAGAATCCCGCCGAGTTCCGCCTTGTCGCCGGCGACAAAATAATAGGGAGATAAACGGACCCGCCCCGACATCGGCACCACCGTCTCGCTTCGTTCATCCCAATAGGACGCTTCGAACAGGCGGCCCTTGTGGAACTCCTGCAGAATGTAGGGAGTGTGGGGGAATGACTGCAGTGCGTGATCCAGTGCGGCGGCCCATTCGACCTGTGGAAGATCATGCCCGATGGAGACGCCTCGGCTGCCCCACGCCCATTCGGAGAACCCGGACGGCTTGACCACCAGCTGCCGCTCCTTCTGAGTCGTGTGTGCCAGGCGACGAAAGTCCGAGACGGCTCGCCCGCTGATGAGCAGGTGCGGGATAACGGCCGTCGGAGGCACCGGTTGCGGGTCGAGAATCCAAGTTCGTGGCAAGACCTGCCGCAAGGTCGTTCTCGTCTCAACGGTCAATGTCTGCTCCCAAAACGTTTCCAGTTCCGGGTGATGGAAGAGTGCGAACGCGAGTTTCTCTTCCAGAGCCGGTTTGTAGGGCGGCGTCACGGCGACGTGCCCCTTTTTCGCAGCATACATCAAGAGCTCGGACTTCGGGATGTTCTTCAAATCAAAGAGTTCGAAGAATCGGTAGACCAGCCCGATGGGTCTCGGTCCTTGTGCATCCTGGAGAAACACGCCCTCATCGGTAAATCGCATCGCCCGAGGCTCGATGCACAGCGCCTGCCAACCGATGTCGCGCAGACGCTGAGCCATCCACTCCATCTCGGCACGGTACTCCTTGGCCTCGTCGGATACGACGATGGCGAGACCACCATCCTGCTCTCCCTGCTGGGCCCGTAACATGGCGGCGAACCCCTGCACCATGCCGTCACGACCGGCAATCAAGGAAGAACGGTCGGGCGGCGCGGGAGTGGGTGCAGGCGCAAGTTCGGCGAGGTCATCATAGGCGCGTGTCAAGCAAGCCGTGAGCCCGATCCCTCCGGGGACGGAATCCAGCTCCGTGATGACCATGCCGTCGGCGGTCGGGATCACATCCGGCCGGATGATGCCGGGGATCAGGTTTCGAAACCGGTTCATGCGGCTGTAGGCAATGAGGGATTCGGGTTTGCCTTGATCGAGATAGGCCGCCACCCAAGCAGGCTGGGCTCCACGGACACTGTCCTGATACAGACGGTTCAAGGCCCGGTAGAAGGCCAGGAGATCTTGCCCTAAGTTCTGAAAAAATATGACTTCCGGCGAAGAAAGCTGGAAAGGAGTCGGGGAGAGGCGGAAGCGTGACGGTGAAGGATCAGCACCGGTCGTCGCTGTGCCCTGTTCCGTTCCGGCCGAGCCATAGACTCCGGCGTGAACGAGCGCATCACGGATTGCGAGACATCGTCGGCGGGCTTCGTCGGAGTTCAACGGCTCACGTGAATGTTGTGCCAGTGCCAATACAATATCCTCGATGCTCGCAGCAGAGTCGCCTGCTTCGCAGTCGCGGTCGGATTCGAGGTGGAGCAAATCGTACCATGGGCTCTTACACTGGTACAAGTCGGCACAGCGCCGGGAAGGCTCCCCCTGCGTCGTCCGATCCTCTCTCCCGGCGGGGCTTTTCTCGTTCGGCCTCCTCAACGGACTGAAAGTACCCCTGCGTCGGCCTCACCTGCGAGAAGCCCCGGCGGGCTTCAGTCTCGAACGCCTCGCGGAGGCATTTATGAATAATCCGGGCTAGTAGGACGACGTCAAGGTTAGTGATACAATGCCGACAGCGCATGACGAGTCCACCCGTCCCAGTCTCCCCGGCGAGTCCCGCACGGCCCGTAGGACAGTCTCTCCTGCAGATCGTGCCGAGCACGGCCTGTGTTCAGTGCGACGTGTGTTGCCGCTTTCCCGAACGAGACAGCTTCCTGCGCCCCTTTTTTACCCGCGAAGAGATCCAGGGAGCGGTGACGGCCGGTCTGCCACCGGGCCTGTTTCCTACCGACGAAGGCGCTCAGATCGACTTGGTGCCGAATCCGGTGGGAGAAGGCTATCTCTGCCCGGCATTTGACCCTGCAACTTCGCACTGCCGCATCTATGATGCCCGCCCGTTGGACTGCCGGCTCTATCCGTTTGCCTTGATGTGGGATGCGGAGCGCGCCCATGTCGTTCTCGGCTGGGATACGAAGTGCCCCTACATGCGCGAGGCGCCTTCATCGCTGGTTGATGAAGCGGCAGCCTCAGTGGCGGAATGGATCGAACAGGATGAGCGGCTGGCGACGCTTGCGCGGTACCCCAGACTCATCGGGCGGTTTCAGGACGATGTCATTCCCCTGCGGACCTTGGCACGGGTGACGGAGTGTCTACAGCAGGGGAAGAGGCCATTACGCAGGCAGGCTCTCACCGTTCAAGATCGAGGGCACCTGGAGGCCGCACTGGCCCTGAGCCCCGCCTTTCAAGAGACGCCGCTCGCCGCGGCGTCGTTCGCCTACCATTACCTCTGGCGGCACCGGCTGACCTATACCTGGGCCGAACTGGAGGGGCACCTGTGTCTGTTTGCCCAATCGCCCGACGGGATATTTTTAGCCTTGCCACCCTTGGGAGAAGGTCCCATCGAGAAGGCGGTGACAGAAGCCTTTCGCGTGATGCGCGAATGGAATGGCGATTCGGCAGTCAGCAGGATAGACAATGTTCCGGAAGCGTGCCTGACCGAATTACGCGCATTGGGATATGAGGTGCTCGAGAAGGAGCCGGATTATCTCTACGCCGCCGCCGATCTCGTGGATCTCGCAGGCGAAGCCTATCGCTCGCCTCGCGCCGCCTGTAACCGGTTCATGCGTGAACAGGGCGGCGTGCTTGAGCCATATGACCCTCGCGATCGGACTGCCTGCCTCAGTTTGTTTCAGGAATGGCGGGAACAAAAGCAACGGATGGGGCCGGATGCGTGGGCCGATGCCCTGCTGGCCGACGCCGCCGGCGCCCATGAGACGGCGTTATCCCTTCCCACCGAGTTAGGGCTGACCGGAGCGGTGGTTCGAGTAGGCGGGCGCATCCGGGCCTACACGTTGGGACTCTGGCTCAATCACACCGTGTTCTGCGTCTTGCTGGAAGTGGCGGATCGGGATATCGTGGGGGCAGGTGCGTTCGTATTTCGTGAATTCTGTCGCCAAGCGCTCGCCAAAGGGGCAAGGTGGATCAATACGATGGATGATTCCGGTCTGCCGGGTCTGGCGAAAGCCAAGCATTGGTATCATCCTGCGCGATTGCTGCCCAACTATGTGGTGACGGAGTCCAGACGATGACCGCCTCTCCTCTTCCAGGTTCCCTCCGCCGATCCTATCCCTGGCTTCCTGTCCTGATCGTGGGCGTCACGATCGTCGCCCTGGTCATCGGCGTGGTCATGTTGCGGTCGATCGAAGTGCGCATGGTCGAGGCGACGGGAGAAAATCTCACGCTGGCTTCGGCAGAAATCGCGGACAAACTCGACCGCCTGCTCTTCGAGCGCCACGCGGATGTGCGTATGATGGCCCGCGCATTCACCGACCGGGCTGCCGACAAGAAGTATATCAACGAATATTTGCAATGGATGAAGGAGACCTACGCACCGGTCTATCTCTGGCTGGGGGTGACGGATCCTCATGGGCGGATGATTGCGGCCACGGATTCGTCCGCGATCGGGCAAGACTACAGCCGGAGCGGCTGGTTCGACCGGGTGCGGCAGACCGGCACGGTGCAGGTCGATGAAGTCGAAGTCCATGAATCGAGTCATAAGATCGAGTCCATTGCCTTTACCGCCCCCATCGTCAGCGTCAGCGGGCAGTTCCTTGGTGCCGTCACGACCCGCATCGGACTGCCGATGCTCGAAGATGTGCTCATCGAAACGGTGCGTGAAATTCAGCAGACCGATGGCGCAGCCGGCCCCTTCGAGTATCAGTTCCTGACGAGGGGCGGGCAGGTATTTGTGGATTCGTCCTCGTCCAGCCTCGATCGGGTGAATCTGCGCGAGCTCAATCTACCCTCGGTTGTGCGCAGCAGCTCCGGCAAGGCGGGGTATGTCGAGGAAATGCATGTTCGCCGCCATGTTCCCGTCGTGACCGGGTATTCCCAAACCAATGGCTACAGTGATTATTCAGGGTTGCAGTGGACGATTCTGCTGCGGATGGATCGAGACCACATTCTGCTGCCCATCCGCGCGATGATGTGGAAGCTCGGGATTGCCGGGGTGGTGGTGTGGCTCCCCATGGTGGGGTTGTTACTTTGGGCTACCGGGCGTTTGCGCGAGCAACACCGGCAAGCGCAGCAGGAGAGCGAATGGGCGCGCGCGGCGGAAGCGGCCCTGCTGCAAAGCCAGGAGCGCAACCGGGTCATCGTCGATACGGCCTTAGACGCCGTCATCTCCATGGATGCCGGCGGCATCATTACGGATTGGAATGCGCAGGCCGTCAACATTTTCGGGTGGGAACGCGAGGAAGCGCTGGGCCGGCGTGTGTCGGAGACGGTCATTCCCGTCCGGGATCGCGAGGGGCATGAGCGCGGGCTCCGGCATTTTCTCGAAACCGGGCAGGGCGCTCTCCTCAATCGGCGAATTGAAATGATGGGCAGCCACCGCGACGGGCACGAATTCCCCGTGGAAATCACCATCTCGCCGGCCCGGCTGGGCGACGCCTACATTTTCAGTGCCTTCATTCGCGATATCACCGCGCGCAAACGGACCGAGCGACAGCTCGCCTCTCAGTACGCCGTCACGCGCGTGCTGGCGGAATCGCGGACCTTGGAAGAAGCCGGTCCCAAAATTCTGCAGGCCATCTGCGAAAGTTTGGAATGGGAGCTCGGCATATTCTGGCGGCTCGATCGGCAGGGAAGTGTGCTGCGTTGCCTGGATGTCTGGCAGTCACCGGGACTGAACGCCGAAGAATTTGTGCTCGACACCTGGCGGCACACCTTCGGGATCGGTAAGGGACTTCCCGGACGGATCTGGCAGGCGGGTGAGCCGACCTGGATCAAGGACGTGGTGCAGGAAGCGAATTTCCCTCGAGGCGGAGCGGCCGCTCGCGTGGGACTGCATGGAGCCTTCGGGTTCCCGGTGCGAGTCGGGACCGAGGTGGAAGGGGTCATCGAATTGTTCCGGCGCGAGATCAAACAGCCGGATGAACAGTTGTTGAAAATGGTGGCCGACGTCGGGCTGAAGATCGGGCAGTTCGGCGAACGGGCCCGCGCGGAGGATGCGCTGCGGCGCACGGAAGCGCAGCTGCAGCAGTCGCAAAAAATGGAAGCTGTCGGGCGGCTCGCCGGCGGAGTGGCGCACGATTTCAACAACATGCTGACCGTGATCAGAGGATACAGCGAACTGGTGCTGAGCCGCCTTTCACCGACCGACGGGTTCCGGAAAGAACTGGAGGAGGTCAAAAAAGCGGCCGATCGCGCCTCCGGCTTGACCGGTCAATTGTTGGCGTTCAGTCGCCGGCAATTCATCGCCCCCAAGGTGCTGGATCTGAATTCGGTCATCCACAATATGGAAGGCATGCTTCGGCGATTGTTGGGCGAGGACATCGTCGAGCTGTGTACGGTTCTGGACCCGGGGTTAGGGCAGTTGAAAGCCGATCCCGGCCAGGTGGAACAGGTCATCATGAATCTGGCCGTCAATGCCCGCGATGCCATGCCCGACGGCGGCCGGTTGACCGTGGAAACCGCCAACGTCCAGTTCGGCCAGCGCCGCAATCGCCCGCCGATGGGCGCCGAGCCTGGCTCGTACATCGCATTGATCGTGCGGGATACGGGCCACGGGATGGACGAGGACACCCAGTCGCACGTCTTTGAACCGTTTTTTACGACCAAGGAAAAGGGCAAGGGCACCGGGCTGGGATTGTCTACCGTCTACGGGATTGTCAAACAGAGCGGCGGTTGCATCGACGTGGAGAGCAAGCCAGGCCGCGGGGCGACGTTTAAAATCTTCTTCCCGCGCGTCGAGGCGGTGAATGAGGAAACTGAATCAGTCGCCGTCGGCGGTGACTCGGTTAGGGGGCGCGAGACCGTGTTGTTGGTGGAGGACGAACCGGGCGTGCGACGCTTGGTCAATGAAACGTTGCGACTCCACGGATACACGGTGCTGGAAGCCCGGCACGGCATCGAAGCCCTGCTGACCGGCGCCAAGCATGCCGGTCCGATTCATTTGCTGCTGACGGATGTGGTGATGCCGCAAATGAGCGGCCCGGAAGTCGCCGAGAAACTGGCGACGGTGCGCCCGGAAGTCAAGGTGCTCTATATGTCCGGTTACCCGGACCATCCGGCCTTCTCCAAGGGCGGCATCGATACGGAGCATTCTTTCCTGCAAAAACCCTTCACGCCCACGACGCTGGCTCAAAAAGTCCGCGAAGTGCTGGATGGGTCGAAAGTCGGTTGAGCCGCGGAGCTCCGTCCCATCCCCTCGCCGGTCCCTTGAACTTCCTGTCCGTTTCCGTTTATCGTGGCGCACCATGCAGACGATTTCATTTCAGGCGGGAGTAGCGTCATGAGCGAAGGGCGGGCAGCGACGGCTCTGAAAGGGCAGGCCCAGGACATCGATCACTACCGGATTGCGCGCGAACCGTTCTACGCGGATGTGCGAGGCGAGGTCGGGCTCTTTACCATTGCGGCGCAGAGCCGCATGCCGGTGATGCTGAAAGGGCCCACTGGGTGCGGCAAAACGCGCTTCGTCCAGCACATGGCCTACCGCTTGGGCCGGCCGCTCATTACGGTGGCCTGCCACGAGGATCTGACCGCTTCCGACCTCGTCGGCCGATATCTCTTGAAGGGGCAGGAGACGGTGTGGATGGATGGCCCGCTGACCCTCGGGGTCAAGCAGGGCGCGATTGTGTATTTGGACGAGATCGTCGAGGCCCGCAAAGATACCACGGTCATCATCCATCCCTTGAGCGACGACCGGCGTCTGTTGCCGATCGAGAAAAAAGGGCAGGTCATCGAGGCGGTCGACGAGTTCATGCTGGTGATCTCGTATAACCCCGGCTACCAGAGCATTTTGAAAGATTTGAAACAGAGCACCAAGCAGCGGTTCATGGCGATCGAGTTCGAGTATCCGTTGCCGGAGGTTGAAGCCCGGGTCGTGGCGCATGAGGCCGGGGTCAGTCCTGAGATTGCGCAGCGGTTGGTGAAGATCGCCGGGAAAGTGCGCAACCTCAAAAATCACGGGCTTGAAGAAGGCGTCAGTACCAGACTGTTGATCTACGCGGCGACCTTGATCAAACAGGGCGTGCCTGCCGATCGCGCTTGCGATGTCGCGATCGCCCGCCCCATTACCGATGATCCGGATATGTTGCGCAGCATCATCGAGGTCGTGAAAGCGATGTTCTAACTGCCCGGCCGGTGTGGCGTACTACTCTGCGTTTCCCGGAATGTTGTGAGCAAACATGATGTCGGGCGGGAGTCCCGGCCCGCAGGAGCAGAGCAGGCCGTTCACACCACAGCCGAGGGCGCCGTCATTTCGGTGCATGTCCAACCAAAAGCTTCCCGTACTCACTACGCAGGATTTCACGGTGCTGCCGTTAAAATCCGTGTAGCGGCGCCGCCGTCCGATGGCGCAGCCAATGACGAGTTGTGCCGGTTTCTGGCTCGCGCCTGCGGGCTGCCGCTGAGCGCCGTGGAGATTCTCAGCGGAGCGAGCAGCCGCCGGAAGCGCATCCTGGTGCGGGGGCGTTCCGCTGAACAGGTGCTGGCGCAACTCGCACCCGATCACCACCGGCCCGGGACGCAATGAATGCATGAGACATGGTCTCTGCGAGGACGTGATGCGCGGTGAAATGTGTGCCAGGGTCTTGCTGCGATCGTGTCCTGTGCAGAAGCGTGGCTCATGGATAACGCGATGCTCGATGGTCATCGTCCTCGCTGTCGCCGGCTGCGCGGGACCTGAACCCATCTTCAAGTCCACCACCCACTTGCAGCTTCACGGCAAGCCGCAGGCCGAGCAGGAAGCGGGGGTCTGCGGGGTGAAAGCCGAACGGGCCGGGTTGCAGCATGGAACGAATCGCAGGGGCAATGCCGGCGCCGGCGCCGCGCTGGGAATCATCGGTGGGGCGGCGGTGGGGGCCTCTGCGGGGTTGGTGGGCGGGCCGACGGGTATCGCCATCGGCGCCGCGGCGGGCGGCGCGGTCGGCGGCGTCTTAGGCCTGGTTGCCGGCGCCTACAAACCCTTGCAGCCACAGCAGGACTATGCGGCGTTCGTCGAACGTTGTCTCAGGGAGAAGGGCTATGAGACGGAAGGGTGGCAATAGGCCCGATGTTGCAAAGTCTACGCAGCGAAGGTGCGGCCCTTCAAAAGGTAAAACAGCCTGAATAGTCGGCGATCAGGCACTGGACACGAATAGAAATTCGTTCCAACCGCTCCAACCGTTGCGGCGTCGGCTCGCCGCCACTGACCTCCCGCAGCCATTCGGCGTCCTGCTCCAATTTCCAGAGAGACCAGCGTGATGTGCCTGGAATGCGCGTCTCCTCGTGAAGCGCCTGCTCCACGATGGCGCGAAACGAAGCCACCTCATCGGCAAACTCCACACGCTGCGCATCAAACACATAGGGCTCCTCGTCCTGCGCCATCACCGCGAGCAGGCGGCGCAGCCATTCGACCGTAGCGGCCATTCGATCGTAGTTGAGTGTGCTGGCGACATCGCCCGCGGTGTGGTAGCGCGGTGAGCGAGCCGCGGAAAGAAACAAAAAGGAGATGTTGTGGTTGCGGAACACGTCATAGTCGCTGAAGGCCTTGTGCCCACGATCAGGAATTTCCTCGACGAGATGGATGCCCACGGGGAACACAGTGAGGGAAGGGACCTGGGTGTGAGTGACCCGTTGATAAAGTGCCGGACTTTTTTCCGCGCCGGTAGCGAAAATGGCCTCCTTGAGCGGCGACCAATGCGCGCCTCCCATCAGGTCCATGATGATGGCGGCCTGAAGATTCCCTGCCGCGCCGACTTCCGGCGGCAGGTGATGAAACAGAAACTGCGATCCCATCTCAGCAGTCCCGAAGTAGGGAGACTCTTCGCTGTTGAACGCGACGAACATGATGCCGTGGCGCGAGAGCGCCGCGAGGCTTCTGGCCGTTTCGATCAGGATGGCGAGGGAGGAGGCGTTATCGTCTGCTCCAAGGAAGGGATACCCGAGGTGGTCATAGTGGGCCCCGATCACAATCCAGCGTGTGGGACCGGGTTGGTCGGTGGGCGGAATGATGCCGATGATGTTATCGCCCATGCGATCCGAGATGGATTGCCGATAGCCGCCGATCGAGGGAAGTGGCTGCAGTCCGACCCGGCGAAACTGGTCTTCGATGTACTGCGCCGCCTGACGATTGCCTGGCGTGCCGGGCTGGCGACCGGCCAATGCCGGGTTCGCGAGAAAGGACACATGGCTCTGCAGCTGTCTGGCTGAGGTGGTCGTGACGGGCAATGCCCGAGGATCCAGGGCCTCCATCGTGCGGAGGCAACCGGCATTGCTGATGCAGAGCAGCAGGGAGAGAGCTGAAACGCCGTGGCGAATCAGACCCATCGAATTGCGGCGCAACGGGCTCTTCACGATGACGAGGAGGCATCCGGGGCAGCGGGGACATCCGGCGCATTCGGTGCCATGGGCAGCGCCTTGTGCCGGAGCGCGCGACCTTTCTCCGGCGTCGGATCCGTGATCAGGCCATAACATTGGCGGCCTTCATGGTCCTCAGGCAGATACTCGGTGATCGGCATGCCGTCTTCGCGGACAAACAGCAGGCAATGGCAATATTTATAGATCTGCATTTCGTCGCAGGCGCACATCCAGCGACGCAACTTGGCCTCGGCCTGTTTGTCCGGGTAAAAATTACAGGGGCAGAGAGGCTTACCTAACTCATCGATATGCGCGGCTAATCCCAGCACCACCGCGTTCGTGACGGCAGGATTCGGGTGCATGGCCGTGCCGCTCTTTTCGGCGAACCCTTTCACATACTTCCACATTTTCTCGAGACTCTCTTTGCTCGGCTCAGCCATTCCATCCCCCGCGTGCAATGGGTCGATGATTCAATCGATCGGTGCCAGGCGGTTTCGCCTGCGCCGGCACAGTTTACAAGCGAAATTGTGTCCTTTACAATCCACCACTTCCCTCCAAATGGATCGCACTCATGGAGCCCGGGCACTCGTTCCCACAACTTGTTGGCCGCTTGACCGATCAGCTCGGACCGGATTCCGCTCGAGCGGTGGTTGCGGACATCCTCGCTTCGGCCACCAGGCCCGATGCAGCGTCAGGGGTGTGGCTCCTGTTGGAGGAACTCACCGATGCTGCGCCGAAAGCGGCCAAGAGCGCCATAGACGCCCTGGCGGACTTACGCCAGCGTGGCTTGCTGGCCGAGGTGTTGCCCTGGCTCGATCTCGGGGTCGCTCTCGCGGCTGACTCGGGGGCATTGGCGTTGAGATATTTCAAGGAGAGCCCCCTGTTGCTTGGCCTTCTCGATGCGCCTCAGCGAGCCGTGGTATTGGCTGCCGGACTGGAGTTGGCGGACCGCCAGCCCAATGTGGCGATGGAATTCATTCGGGTCGCCCCCGAAGTGGTCCCCGTTCTCCCCCCGGCAGACTGGCCGACATGGATGGATGTGGCCTGTGAGTTGTCGGAGACCGATTTTGCCTTGGCTGTGGAATATATCCGTCAAATTCCTGCCATCGCGACGGTCCTCTCCCTCGATTCGGTTCGGCCTTGGATGCAGTTCGGGATGAAACTCTCGGTCGAGAATAGTCTCGGGAAGCCGGATTATTTGGGGGCATTGGAATTTTTCCGGACGAGTCCTTCGATCCTTGGAGATATTCCTGATCAAGCGTCACGCCATCAGGTGATACGTCTGGGCGCGCAGTTGGCAGAGCGCTCTCCGGAGAAAGGTATTGCCCTCTTAGCTGAATCACCCGCTATCCTTCGCGGACTGCCGACGGATGAGTGGCGGAAGCAGGTGCTGCAATACGGATTGTTGCTGGCCGAGCGCGATGCTGAGACCGCATTGGCCTATGTTCGCCGCTGTCCTGAATTGATCGCCTTGATCGGACAGGGCGAAGAGGCGCAAGCAAAATTTCAGACCTGGTTTGCCTCTGGGATGGAGGTGCTGGAGTACAGCCTGGAGGGCGGCCGCGCCTATTTCGGCATGGAATCCGAGAAAGCGCTGGGGGCGCTCTCGCAAGCGATGAGCGGCGTGCCGTTGCGGCAGATAGCCCGGCGGGTCAAGTTATTCGCGCAAGCCCTCTGCGGTCGCGATCTGCAAATCTACGATCTCCCCGACTCGCTTGAATCCGCGCAACCGATGGCGCGTGCCAGGGTGAGCGATGACGGGATGAGCATCGGATTGCCGGCGCTCGTCAGGCGGCATTCGACCTTCGAAGAGAATGTGCGCCTCTATATGGTGATGGCGGCGCATGAGGCGGGACATCTGGAGTTCGGCACCTTCGACCTGCCCCTTGCCCGGCTGAACGATCTGGCGGGGGAACTCACGCGACGCTACGGCCGCAAGCCCTCGCTGGAAGCCCACAGCCTGGGCGACCTTTTTGCGCGCTATCCGCAGCCTGGCCTCATCCGCGATCTGTGGGCGCTGGTTGAAGATGCCCGGGTGGAGTATTTGCTGCGCCTGGAGTATCCAGGGCTGAGCCGCGATTTGGCGTTAATCGCGAAGGATGCGGTACAGATTCGAAATCTGGCGCATGGCATGACGGTGCGCGAGTTGGTCGTCGATCAACTCCTGCTCCTCTCCACGGTTGAGGACGGTTCCGTGCCGATTCCCGATGCCGTGAAACAGGAAATCGATCATCTCTGGCGCCTCTGCCAAACTATCTTCCATCCGTCAGCCACAGCGGAGGAGGCCGTGCGTTTAGCCGATCGCCTCTATCTCTCGATGGATGAATTATTGGCCGTCCGTCGCGAGACCATTCCCAATCCCGATGACACGGAGGCTCCGGAACAATCGATTCCTGCGCCCAAGGCCTCGGAAGATCTTTCCGATTCCTATCGCCCGATGGACAACTGGGAGTATCGCGGCGCCATGGACCCGAACCTGGTGCGAGACCGGAGCGAATCTGCGCGTGAACAGAGTCCCGCGTCCGCCCAAGGGGATCGTGAAGGCGGAGCTGGTCTGGCCGGAGATTCAGGTGGATCGTCCGGTGCCGGTACGGCGCGTTCTCAGCAGACGTCACAGGACGTCCTGGTCCCAGGCCGCCGCCAGCCCTCATTGGTTGAAGAGGTTTTGGCCGTGGAAGGCGAAGGGGCGCGCCCTGAGAATGAAGCGCCAGGAGCCGTAAAAGCGGTTCGTTACCGCGAATGGGATGCGGCCATCCAGGATTATCGAATGAATTGGTGCCGGGTGGTCGAACGCGAGGCCGTCGAGGGAACGTCGGATTTTGTGGAAGAGACCTTGGCGGCTCAGCGCGGGCCGGTCCAGCTCCTGCGCCGCTATTTTGAAAGTCTGCGACCTCCGGGGCTGCGGCGTGTTCCAGGTCAATTGGACGGTGAACAGTTGGATATGGATGCGGTGATCGGCCGTCTCGCCGATCTCCAGGCCGGTATCGAACCCTCGGAGCGGATCTATGTGCGCCGTGAAAAGCGCGAACGCGAGGTGGCCGCGGCATTTCTGGTCGATCTCAGCGGGTCTACGAGCCGCCAGGTCGAGCAGGGGCGGAGAATTATCGATATCGAAAAGCAGGGGCTTGTGCTGCTCTGCGAAGCGCTGACGGCGATCGGTGACCAATTTGCCGTCTATGGGTATTCGGGGCAGGGGCGCCATCAGGTGGATTTCGTGGTCGTCAAAGACTTTGATGAACCGGTCACCGGGCGGGCGGGAGCGAAGCTGGGGGGCATGGCGCCCTTGCAGCAGAACCGGGATGGCGCGGCCATCCGGCATGCGACGGCCAAGCTGTTGGCTCGTCAGGCCAAAACGCGCTTGTTGGTGGTGATCAGCGACGGACGCCCCCTGGACGATGGATATAAGGACGACTACTCATTGGAAGACACCCGCATGGCCCTGCGGGAAGCTCGGGGCGCCGGGATTGAACCGGTCTGTATCACGATCGACAAGCAGGCGGATCCCTATCTGCGACGGATGTACGGGGATGTGCGGTATGTGGTGATCGATCGGGTCGAGGGGTTGCCGGAAAAGCTTCCGAGGATTTACCATCGACTGACGGCCTGACCGCTCTCGCGCAAGGCCTTTCAGCACTGGAGCATATCAACATGATCGAACAACCGCCCCGACCGACCGTGCCGCCCTGGCTGTATAAACTGTTCACCGGCCATCAGTATCCCTATGTGCGGCGGCAGGCCAAGTTTGCCAATCGGGACTTCAAGCCCGGCGAAGAACGTCCGGAACCGACCCGGGATGCGATCGACGCCAAGTTTTGGGAAATCTATCCGCGTTGCACCGCCAAGATTTTGGAAGAAGTGAAAGCCGGCATGATTGTGGTATTCCACGAGCTGGGTGAGTACCCGCCCGGAGGCTATCAGGACTTGGTGGACGCGCCCGAAGAATTTCTGGCGGCGAAGTACGGGAAAAAGAAAATCAAAGTGAATTTCTATGACGGCGATAATTTCGTCTGCACGATCAACTTTAAGGTCGGCGGCTGGACGGGGCACGAACCGGCGTGAAAATGTGAGGTCGGCGCGAAGGGAATTTTGCGCCTGAGGCTTCATGTGTCACGCTTTACGAGGTGGAAAGAATGGGACGACCAAAGATCACAGTAGTGGGCGCGGGGAATGTCGGCGGAACGGCCGCGCAACGGTTGGCAGAGAAGAACACATACGATGTCGTGCTGGTCGACATCGTACCGGGGATCCCGCAAGGGAAAGCGCTGGATATCACCCAGGCCGGTCCCGTCTGCGGGTACAGCACCCGCGTGGTCGGTACGAACGGTTATGACGAAACGGCCGGGTCGTCTATTGCGGTCATCACCTCGGGCATTCCCAGGAAGCCCGGCATGAGCCGGGATGAACTTCTGGGGACCAATGCCAAGATCGTCAAGACCGTGGTGCAGGAATTGGTCTCGCGCTCGCCGAACATCATTTTGATCCTGGTGACCAATCCCCTGGATGCCATGGTCCACGTGGCGCGGCGAGTCAGTGGGCTGCCGAAATCGCGCGTGCTCGGTATGGCGGGCGTCTTGGATACGGCGCGCCTGCGGTCGTTTGTTGCAGAGGAACTCCACGTGCCGGGGACCGATGTGCAGGCCATGGTGCTGGGTGGCCATGGAGACACCATGGTGCCGCTGGTTCGCCAAACGACGGTGGGAGGGAAGCCCATCACGGACCGGTTGTCAGCCGAGCGACTGAAGGCGTTGATCAAGCGGACCCAGGACGGCGGCGCCGAGATCGTCGGCCTCCTGAAGACCGGGAGCGCATTTTATGCGCCTTCTGCCGCAGCGGTGGATATGGTCGAGGCGATCATGAACGATCAGAAGCGTGTGCTCCCATGCGCGATGTTGTGTGAAGGTGAATACGGACTCAAGGATGTCATCGTCGGCGTCCCGGTCATGCTGGGACGGGGCGGCGGAGAGTCGATTGTGGAATATGATCTGACGGCTGAGGAACGGACGGCGCTCCAAGCCTCCTCCGATGCGGTGCGGGACTTGTGCGCGGTTGTGGATCGCCTGTTGACGGTGTAGCCGGCCGACACCACCACAACAGCGCGGAGGCCAGGTTGCTTGACAAGCCTCGGCAGCCTGCAGTAGAGAACGTGGCTGGCAGTAAACCGTTACAGTTGGGGGGCGTATGAAATTTCTGGAGGATCCATATCAGACATTGGGCGCAGGGCTTGCGCTCGCTGTCGGATTGATAGTCGTCTATTTGGGTATGGCCGGGGTGGGAGCGGGCGAGGCCGATTGGTTCGGTCTGGTTGTCCGTTGGATCCACTTTTTGGCGGGCATCACCTGGATCGGACTGCTGTATTTCTTTAACCTGATCAATGCGGGCTTTCTCAAGAGCTTGGATGGGCCGACGAAGAACATCGTCATCCCGAAGCTGATGCCGGCGGCGCTGAACTGGTTCCGCCACGGCGCCACCGTGACCGTGCTCGCGGGGATCGTGCTGTATGGGTACCTCTATGCCAAGGGCGGGACGGGGGCCATTGCGCTGGGAATCGGCGGGCTCCTCGGCATCATCATGATGGGAAACGTGCACGGGATCATCTGGCCCAATCAGAAAAAAGTGATTGCTGCGGTGGCCGCTGCCGCACAGGGCACGCCAGCCCCACCCGAGATGGCTCAGTGGGGCAAAACCGCGCTGTATGCGTCCCGGGTCAACTTCCTGTTGTCCATTCCGATGCTGTTCTTCATGGGCGCAGGGAGCCATTTAAAGTAGCGGTACGTCCGGACAGAGTGCTGGGGATTGGTTTTCCGAAAGGTTGACCAGTCCCCTTTTTCTTGCCGTCAATCCGTCCTCGGAGCGGGTTAAACGCGGGCGAGTCTTTGGACTGAGTCACCGTGGGCCATCAGGCCTAACTGATTGAGATTCAGGCCTAATCAGGCGAACTTGTCTTGACGGCTTCAGGAAGGCAGCCGTATAGTAGGCTCCTGCTAACCTGGGGGTGCTACCCCTGAAAGGGAACAACGTGACCCTACCTCAATCAAGGGTATTACAAAAGCGCGAAGGGGCACCCTGGGAAATCGACCCCTACCTCAAGGACGGGGGCTACGATGCATGGCGAAAGTGCCTGAAGGATCTCAGTCCAGCCGACGTGGTCGGCGAAATCAAGAAAGCCGGTCTGCGCGGTCGTGGCGGCGCGGGTTTTCCCACCGGCATCAAATGGGACAAGGTGCTCAACCATCGAGTGCAGGAACGGTACTTCGTCTGCAATGCCGGTGAGCATGAGCCCGGCACCTTCAAAGATCGTCACCTCCTCAAACATATCCCGCACCAGTTGATCGAAGGGTGCCTGATCGCTTCTCGAACGGTCAATGCAAAGGCGTCCTATATCTATGTCAACCACGAGTACGAGGAAGAGGAAGCCAACCTGAGAAAAGCCATTGCCCAGGCGCGTGAACGGGGCTTGCTCGGAAAGAACATTCTCGGCTCCGGGGTAGACCTGGATCTGGAGGTGTTTTCAGGGCATGGCAGCTACGTGGCGGGCGAAGAGACGGCGATGTTGGAGTCGATGCAAGGTCGCCCGGCGATGCCGCGCCAGAAGCCCCCGTTTTATCCGACGGATTTCGGTCTGTATGGCAAGCCGACACTGGTGAACAACGTTGAGACGTTATGCAACATTCCTCAAATTTTGCGAAACGGAGCCGCGTGGTTTACCCAGGTGGGAACGGAAAAGTGTCCCGGGACGATGCTCTTTTCGCTGAGCGGATCCGTCAATCGACCTGGCGTGTATGAGATGCCGATGGGCGTGACCATCAGGGAGCTTATCGAGACATGCGGCGGGGGCGTTCCCAACGGGCGCAAGATCAAGGCGGTCTTTCCGGGAGGCCCCGCGTTTTCAATGGTGACGGCCGACCAGCTGGATCTTCCCATGGATTTCGATTCGCTGAAAAAGGCGGGAACCGGATTGGGTTCCGCCGGGACTATCGTCATCGACGATGCCACGTGTATGGTGGCGGCGACCCTCAAGTATTCGAATTTTTTCAAAGGTGAAAGCTGCGGGCAATGCCCTCCCTGCCGGATGGGCACGATCAATCTGGCCACTCTGGTCGAGAAGATCGAGCGGGGCGAAGGCAGCCAGAAGGATCTGGACTCTCTGCTTCAGTTGTGTGGCTTCGTGAAAGGAACCGGGTATTGCACACTCATTACCGGTGCCGCAGTGCTCGTGCAAAGCAGCCTTCGGTTGTTCCAGCATGAATTCGAAGAGCATATCCGTTTGCACCGCTGCCCGTTCCAGCCGGCGCAAACCGCGACCGGTGCCAAGGCATAGAGGAGTCGGCAGATGCCGCGCGTGAGTTTTCTCCATCCCGATGGGCGCAGTGGCGAGGTTGAATTAAATCTCACTCTGCTGGAAGCCGCCAAGGCACTGGGGTTCGGGCTCAATCACGACTGCGGCGGGAATGCGTCCTGTACGACCTGCCGCGTTGAAGTGCAGATGGGTGCTGAGAACTTGTCCGAGATTGATTTCGACGAGCAGGATCTCCTGGATCGAGAAGCCCTCTCTGAGCCCTGGCACCGGCTTGGTTGTCAGGCGAAGGTATTGGGCGATGTGGTCGTTCGCGTCCCCGAAACCAAATGGGCACAACCCACCTCGGCCTCGTCCAGCCAATTCGGAAAAAAAGGGGCCGGGCTTCCGTAAGTTATCGCGAGATGGTAAAGTAACAGAAGGTGCCGAACCAGCAGACCAGAAGGAGGATCAACGCATGGTAACGATTACGCAATTGGCCGAGCAGAAGATAAAAGAACTGATGACCGAGGAAAAAGATGTCGTCGGTTTGAGGATTTACGTGCGTGGCGGCGGATGCCACGGGTATCAGTACGGGATGGCCTTTGAGTCGAAAATGGCCGATGACGACACGGTCATTGAAAAAGGCGATGTGAAGGTCATCATGGATTCCCAGAGCGCTCCGCTGTTGCAAGGTGCGGAAGTCGATTACGTCGACAGCCTCCAAGGCTCCGGGTTTTCGATCAAGAATCCGCAAGCGAAGACGACCTGCGGGTGCGGTAGTTCCTTCAGTGCATAAGAGCTTTCCGGTTGTGACCCAACCGGAGCGCAAGGATATCGTTGAGTGAGTGACGGATCAAGCCGGGAGCGGCTTCCCCTAGCGGGTAGCCCTCCCGGCTTATTCGTTTGGTGATCGTTGTGGGGAATGTCCGGATGTCTCAGGCCACCGTTACACGCCGGTATCGTTTCTGCGCCGCCCACCGTCTGCACACCGACCAGTTGTCGTCCGAGGAAAATTGGGCCACATTCGGCAAGTGCAACAATCCCAATGGGCACGGACATAATTATGTGGTCTTCGTTTCGGTCGGGGGCGACATGGATCCGAGTACCCATCAGGTGGTCGACATCGCCAAGCTGGATGAGGTGGTTCAGCGGATTGTGGTCCGGCGATTCGATCATCAGGATCTGAACAACGATCCGGAATTCGCGACCCAGACGACCACCGGCGAGAATCTGGTGCTGCTCATTTGGGAATTGTTGGTGGATCACGTTCCGGGAGGACGTCTCGTGAAGGTCGGTGTGATCGAGACGAGGGACAACTATTTCGAATATTCCGGATCCGCGAAGCAGGTACGGACAGGAGATGGAGCGAGGCATGGCTAAAGTGGTTTCGGGGGCCCGCGCCAGGCGGTCGGCTGCCGCTGCGGCACCAAGCGCCGAGGATCCGATTGAAGGGTTGATGACGCAGCTGCTGGTCGAGTTGGGGGAGGCGCCGGATCGTAACGGCCTGCTCAATACCCCTAAGCGTGTCGCGAAAGCCATGCGGTTTATGACCCAGGGGTATAGCCAGAACATCGATCACTTGCTCAATGGCGCGCTGTTTCCCATCGAGTACGATGAAATGGTCATTGTGAAGGATATCGATTTCTTCAGCATGTGCGAGCATCATTTGTTGCCGTTCTTCGGCAAGTGCCATGTCGGGTATCTGCCGAATAAGAAGGTTGTCGGGCTCAGCAAGATTCCGCGGGTGGTCGATGCCTTCAGCCGGCGGCTCCAGGTGCAGGAACGCCTGACGGTGCAAATCGCCGAAACGCTCAAGAAAAAGCTGAATGCGCATGGTGTCGCCGTCGTGATGGAAGCGCGGCATCTGTGTATGATGATGCGCGGTGTCGAGAAGCAAAATACGGTGGCCGTAAGCAGCTCCATGCTGGGCGTGTTTCGCACCCAACAGCAGACCCGCGAAGAATTTCTCAAACTGATCCGTGGCAGCAGTGTGAAGGACGGAGGTTAGGCCCTCCCTCGATCACCTCCCCGCAGCCCCTCGACGAACTCTCGCAGTAGCTCGCTGAATCGCTCAGGTTGTTCGCAATTACTTAAGTGCCCGGCGGCTGGAATGACGGCCAGCCGGGCATGCGGGATCTCACGCGCCATCAATTGCGCATCCACAAGAGGCGTGGTCTGATCTTCTGCTCCGATCACGACGAGGGTCGGGCAAGAAATGGCCGGGAGTTGGCCCACGGAGTCTGGGCGTGCAGCCATCGCCATCAAATCGACAAGAATCCCGCTGACCTGCGTGCGGTGAATCGTCCGGCGAATCGATTCCACCAACTCTGGGTTGTGGTTCAGGGAGGTCGCACCCAGCAGTTTCGGAAGCATGGTCTTAGCGACTGCCTCGGTGCCTTGCGTCAAGGCGGTTTGCGCCAGATGAAAACGTGCCATACGACCTTCCGGACTGTCGGCCTGCGCTCGGGTATCGGCGAGCACCAGGCCGCGAAGCCGATGACCGTATTTTCGCGAGAAGGCCAGGCTGACGTATCCTCCCATGGAGAGCCCCACCAGCACAGCCTCAGGAATGTGCAAGTGATCGAGGAGTGCAGTCACGTCGTCGGCGTAGTCATCGAGCGAAAAGGACCAGAGCGGGGCATCCGACTCGCCATGCCCGCGAAAATCCATGACGATGGTTCTGAATCGGGCGGACAGCGCCGCGACTTGCGGCTTCCACATTGAACGATTCAACGGGAACGCGTGCAGAAACACGAGCGGGAGGCCCGAGCCCTCGTCGTCATACGCCAATCGGATACCCTGTGATTCAAAAAACATCGCTTCACCCTTTCAGAAAGTTCCTGAAGGGGTCGTAACATTGCCAACGCAGAGAATCAAGAGATGTGGTGTGCGGAACCGGTGAATTTGCGGCGCTTCCTCTGCGACAGATACAATGCGGAAGACTATCCCTGGGAGTCCATGATGCACGATCACGATTCGACAGGCGATCTTTTCGCTTCATCCCAGCCCTTCCCCCCGGCGCCTCCAGGAAAGGCTCCCTTGGCGGAACGCTTGCGCCCCCAAAGTTTTGACGATCTCATTGGGCAGGACGAGCTGGTGGGACCCGGTCGCCCGTTGAGAAAGGCGATAGAGGAAGATCGGCTTTCGTCTGTGATCTTCTGGGGCCCTCCTGGGTGCGGAAAAACCACGTTGGCCGGGTTCGTGGCCCGGTATACGAAATCGCACTTCGTGCCGTTTTCAGCCGTCACCGGCGGTATCCCGGAGCTACGGGAGATCATCAAAGCGGCGGAGCAACGGCGCGCCAGAGGCCAGGCGACAACGCTCTTTGTCGACGAAATCCACCGGTTCAACAAGGCGCAGCAGGATGCCTTTCTTCCGCACGTGGAGCGGGGCACGGTCGTGCTGATCGGTGCGACGACGGAAAATCCGTCCTTTGAACTGATTGCGCCCTTGCTGTCGCGCTCCCTGGTGATCGTTCTCCAGCCGCTGAGCACCGAGGCGCTCGGCTCCATTCTCGATCGTGCGATCGCCGATCCAGCGCGCGGCCTGGGAACCCTGCGCCTTACCATCGAACCGGCTGCCCGCGACCGGTTGATGGCCTTCGGGAATGGGGATGCGAGAAGTCTCTTAACGACGCTAGAGTTTGTGGCCGGTCACACGCCTGCCGGGCCTGATGGACGACGGATCATCGATGAGCAAGTACTGGAGTCGGCCCTGCTGAAGAAGGCGCTACGCTACGACAAGAGCGGCGAAGAGCATTACAATCTGATCTCTGCCTTCATTAAGAGTTTGCGCGACTCCGATCCGGACGGGGCGCTGTATTGGCTCGCGCGCCTGTTGGAAGGGGGGGAGTCTCCTCGGTTTATCGCGCGGCGCATGGTCATCTTCGCCTCCGAGGACATCGGCAATGCCGAACCTCAGTCGCTCGTCGTGGCCAATGCGGTGGCGCAGGCGGTGGAGTTCGTGGGACTCCCGGAGGCACAGATCACCTTGGCGCATGGAACAACCTATTTGGCCTCCCGGCCCAAGGACAACGCGTCCTATGTGGGCCTGCAGGAGGCCTTTCGAGATGCGCGCCGGCATGGCAATCTGGGTGTGCCGTTGCACCTCCGCAATGCCGTGACCTCATTGATGAAAGGCATCGGGTATGGCGAGGGATACCGGTATGTGCATGATGACGCGGCGGCCCGGATCGAGCAAAGCCACCTCCCCGAACCACTGAAAGGCGCGCGGTACTACCGTCCCCGAAGGCCCTCCGGCGATGAAGAAAGGGGCTAGACAAACCTGGTTATACGGTTATACTTAGCACCGAGGTTCCTATGGCGCGTCAGACCCATTCAACGGAAAGTGTCAGTGAACGCCGGAAGTATGTCCGGGCGACACTGATCGGGTCGGCCCTCGTGTCCCCGCAGAACGGCGCCAAGGGGTTTACGGCGGTTCTGAATAACGTCAACAAGATCGGCGCGGGACTGCACTCGAAAGAAACCCTGCCGATCGGCTCGAAGATCACCGTTTCACTGGCCTTTCTGGATCCCGACCGAGTTGAGCAACAGGAAAAATTGAGCGCGACGGTCGCATGGGCGAAGCCGTGGGAAAAAGGGATGTTGCTCGGGGTGGTGTGGGACGATCTGGTGACGAAAGAGACGAATCGCTGGTTGTATTACTATTTGGAAGAGACGCTGAAGTCGACGGACTAGCCGGTTGCCGCCAGTTTTTCCCGGACCTCCTGTAATTCCTCCGACAACGATTCCCAGCGCGCCGTCAGCCGTTCCAGCTCCTGCTTCCAGGTTTCCTGTTCTCGCTGCAGTTCGCTCCACCGGCCGAGCTCCTGATAGAGCGCCGGGTCAGCCAGCTCCAGCTCCCTCGCCTTCACTTTCGATTCCATGGAGGCAATGTCGGCTTCGGCGCGCGACACTTGTTTTTCGAGGCGTGCCTGCGTTTTGCTCAGATCGCGCCGTTCTCCGCCGGAGGACTTCGGTTGCACCTGCGACGCCATCGCCTTGGTAGGCCCTGACGATTTGTCGGCCTGGGCGGCGGCAAGTTCCGCGCTGCTTTCCTTGATCGACTCGAATTCCTGCGCTTTTTTCCACAGGAAATACTCGTAGTCCCCCAGATAGGTTTTGGCCTGACCGTCGTCCACTTCGACGATCATGGTCGCGACGCGAGCAAGGAAGGTCGGATCGTGGGAGATAAACACGATCGTCCCCGGAAAATCGGTCATGGCGTCCGTCAGCATGTCCACGGAAGCGGGATCGAGATGGTTAGTCGGTTCATCCAGCAAGAGGGTGTTGGCCGGTTCCACCAGCATCCGGGCCAAAGCGACGCGATTGCGTTCGCCGCCGCTGAGCGCCTTGATAGGTTTTTTCTGATCGTCGCCGCTGAACAAGAAGGCTCCGGCAATGCCGCGGAGAAAGTTGGTTTCAGCCTGCGCCGATACCTCAGCCAACGACTCCAGAATCGTGTCGTCTTGGTTGAGAGATTCTGCCTGGTGTTGGGCAAAGTAGTGCAGGGTGACGCCGTGGCCGACATGGCGGGATCCCTTTTCGAACGGCAAGACGCCGGCCAGCATCTTGAGCAGCGTACTTTTGCCGGCGCCATTTTCCCCCACCAGCGCCACGCGTTGGCCGCGTTCCACGGTGAAATTCAGCGAGCGGTAGATCACCTTCTCGCCATAACTTTTCGCCACACTCTTGAGTTCGAGCACGTGACGGCCGCTGGCGGCGGGAAGCGGAAACTTGAACCGCACCCGCTTGGTATCGCGTTGCCGTTCGATCAGCTTGACCTTGTCGAGCTGCTTGATGCGCGACTGCACCTGTTTGGCTTTATTCGCCTGGTACCGGAACCGGTCGATGAAACTCTGCACGCGCGCCACTTCTTTACTCTGCCGATTCGCCGCCGCCTCAATCTGTGCATCGCGGGCCGCCCGGAGTTCCTGGAACTTCGTATAGTTTCCACGGTATTCCTGCAGCGTGCGATCCCGCAGCTCCCAGATGTGCGTGGCGATGCCGTCGAGAAATTTCGTGTCGTGGCTGATCACCAAGAGCGTCAGATTGGAGTCAAGAAGGAATCGCTCGAACCAGCGCTGAGTCGGTTTATCCAGGTGGTTCGTGGGCTCGTCCAGCATGAGCACGTCGGGGTTCGACAGCAGGAGATGCGCCAGTGCGACACGCATGCGGTACCCTCCCGACAAGTTTTCAATCGGCCGGGAGAAGTCCGCTTCGGTGAAGCCTAAGCCGGAGAGGATCCGTTCGGCTTCATGTTCGGGGTAGATGTCGCGATGGGCGGCATCCAGGACGGTTTTGCCTACGATGGTTTCCAATTCCTGCGGCAGGTAGCCGACGCGCAGGCGCGGGCGTTTCCGGATCGTGCCTTTATCGGGGGACTCTTCGCCGAGAATCATCCGGAAGAGCGTGGTCTTGCCCGCGCCGTTTGGACCGACGAGCCCGACACGGGCGCCGGGCCGCAGATGCGCGGTGGCGCCTTCGAGCAAAACCTTCGTGGAATATTGTTTATGGACGGATTCAAGCTGAAGCATGGATAAGTAGTACTCGGGGTCTGAGGTGAAACGTTCGGCGGGGTACCCGCTGCGGAGTGTCACCGCCTGCGTGTGAAGCGGCGGCCGGCTAACGCATGGCTCGTAGAGTTCGGGTATCCCCGCACACATGCGGCATGTTGGTCGGACAAGCTTGATTTGGTGGAGCTGGCCGGGATTGAACCGGCGACCTCGTGAATGCCATTCACGCGCGCTCCCAACTGCGCCACAGCCCCACGCAAGCTTGGATCTCTCTGTGCACAGACAGCGAGAAAACGAATGCTGCTGCAGACGTAACTCCGCAATCTAGCATGGGCGGATTTTGTCAGTCAAGAAAAGGGTGGGGAGGAGGCGGTGATGTGCCGTACGCTTTTATGCTCGCGCAACGCGCGGCCTCTGAAGGCCCTCGTTGGACGCGCGCAGGCAAAAGGGTACGGCACATCGCCGCCTTGGGAGAGCAAAGGTGCGCAGTGAACGTCCCACGGCTTCCGCCTTGGGAAGAGAGAAGGGGAAGAGGATGCGATCAGGCAAAACGGGTAGGGCACACCACGGCTCGGAAAGAAACGCTGCGCCGTGACGTCGCAGGGACGGAACCGGGCCCGTGAAAACCTTGCTTGACAAACCGCGAAGCTGATCCTACCATGATGCCCTTCCGGCTCTGATCAGGACGAGGTCAGGGCCTTTTTTTCGAGTTCAGACGGGAAGAAGGAGCAGAGGCAGCGAACAATGTCGAATCTCGTCATCATCGGCTCCCAATGGGGCGACGAAGGCAAAGGCAAAATTGTCGATATCCTGGCCAAGGATGCCGACATGGTCGTGCGATATCAAGGTGGATCCAACGCCGGCCATACGGTCATCAATGCGCGAGATACGTTCATCTTCCATCTCATCCCCTCGGGCATCTTGTATCGCGGCACCCGCTGCCTCATCGGCAACGGCGTCGTGGTCGACCCCGGCTCCTTGATCGAAGAAATGGATCATTTACAGAAGCAGGGTGTCAAAATCGCCAAGAATTTCGCCGTCAGCGACCGGGCCCATTTGATTTTGCCGTATCATAAGGCCATCGATAAAGCCTCGGAGCAGTCCAAGGGGGTTCGTCGCATCGGCACGACGGGTCGCGGCATCGGCCCATCCTACGGCGACAAAATGGCGCGCATCGGCATTCGCATGGGCGATCTGCTCAATCCCCCTCTCTTCAAGCAGAAGTTGGAAGAAAATCTCGTCGATATCAACTGGCTGCTCGAGCAGCTGCACAAAGTCGACTGCTTCGAATTAGAGAAGGTGTATCAGCAATACATGGCCTATGCCGATCGATTGAAGAGTTACATCATCGACACCACCATGGTGGTCAATAAAGCGGTGGATGCCGGAAAGACGGTGTTGTTCGAGGGGGCGCAAGGGACCCATTTGGATGTGGACTTCGGCACCTATCCCTATGTGACATCGTCCAGTTCTTCGGCCGGCGGCGCCTGCACCGGAACCGGGGTCGGTCCGACCAAAATCGATGCGGTCATGGGCATTACCAAGGCCTACACCACGCGCGTGGGCAGCGGTCCGTTCCCGACGGAATTAACGGATGAAGTCGGCGGATGGCTCCAAGAGCGCGGCAAGGAATTCGGCGCCACCACCGGACGCGCCCGCCGTTGCGGCTGGTTCGATAGTGTAGTGGTCCGCCATGCGACGAGGGTCAACGGGCTCTCTTCCCTCGCGGTCACAAAGTTGGATGTCCTGGATGGCCGGAAGGAATTGAAGATCTGCACGGGCTACCGCGTCAACGGCAAGCTCCATCGCGACATGCCGTCTGACCTGCTGGCCTTGACCAATTGCGAACCGGTGTATGAACGCATCCGTGGCTGGAGCGCGCCCACGACCGGGGTGACGACGTACAAGAATTTGCCTGCGGAAGCCAAACGATATCTTACGAGGATCGAGGAACTGGCCGAATGCCGGATCGATATGATCTCCACCGGGTCGCGGCGGGATGAAACGATCATTCTCAACCATCCGCTCAAGGCCGCCCGGCGCACTCGCAAGGTACGGGCACGATAATGTTTCAGTTTTTTCTGTGTGACGGATGCGCGCCGTAGCGATCCGGAACGCGTCAATGGTATGATCCGCACCCGTCACGATCCACGCGTGACGTAGCGCAGTCTCCACACGGGGAGAGTCGGTAGCTCAGCTGGTAGAGCATCGCCCTTTTAAGGCGAGGGTCCTGGGTTCGAATCCCAGCCGACTCACCATTGTTTGACCCCGCCTATAAATAACGCTTCCAGACTCCATTCGATCTTTCTCCCCCTTACGACCCACCATTTCGCAGGCCACCCTCCGCTTCTCCCGCCGACTTTTCCTTCCACGATTCCAAATAACGCTCTCTGCTTCCCCTTGCGAATAGGATTAGCTGCGCAGACCAGGGAAGCTCCTAGTTCACATGGCTGCTGGCTGCATGGGACAAATGCGGCATGATGTGGCGGGGGCTGATTCTGATCATCGTTGTGGGCGGGAGCGCTGGGCTTGCCGGCGGTCTGTCTGCCGCGCGCGCTCAAACGGGACTCATCACTCCCCAGTCCGGCTCTTCTCCCGCGGCCATCTCGCCCATTCAACCCTCGTCCGCGCCGACGAGCGGGCTGCCGGCCAATATTCTGACTCCATCGACTACCTCACAGTTGGCGCCCAGCGCCGGGGCCAGCCCGAGTATTCCTCCTCCCTTCACCAGTGCGGGGCGCGGTTTGCCGGGCATGCAGGGCGGGCCGCCGTTAAACGCGCCTATGGGAGCGCAGGATCCGTCGCGAAACTATATGCAACCACCCACTGTCGGTCCGTTGTTTTGTGATCCAGCGTTGAACATTCAATGCTGAAGCAGCCAAGCTCGCATCTGTGCAGCGAGAGCCTAGCCAAAGGATGGCGATCGCGATCGCTCGAGAAGCACAGCGGACCAATGGAAGAGAATATTGCAGTGAACAGACTGGCTCACAATAGGGTTGAGTGTTCGGCATGAGCCGGAACGCACTCATGGCGCAGGAAGACAATGCCGGGACCTCGGCATCAGCCGAGTCTCCGATGGTCGATGCCTCCTGTTTGATCTGTGGAGGTGCACAACATGAAACGCTCGCTTCCGTGGCAGAGATTGCCGAGCAACAGAGAATGCTGCAGGTTTTCCACCAGGAACGAAGGCGCGAAGACGCCCAGGCAGATCTCAAGGATCGGACCACATTCTCGCAAGACGATTCCACAGAAGTGGTCCAATGCCTGACGTGCCGCTTCATCTACCGCAACCCGCGCCCCACGCTTCGCGCGGTCACAGAACGCTATCAAGAGGATGAATACGGCGAAGAACACCTCCGAGCTGAGTTTCGAGCGCAGAAAGCCTGGGCCGAGAAAAAGATCGCACCCATGGCGCGCCACTGCCGTTTCGCTCGTGCGCCCGTGGTCGTGGAAGTCGGAAGTTTTGTCGGTGGATTTCTTGCTGCGGCGTCGGCACAAGGGTGGTCGATTCTCGGCGTGGATCCTGGGAAAGAAGTGGTGAAGTTCTGTGAGAGCCAGGGCCTGCCCGTCTTTCACGGCACGCTCAACGACGCCGCCATCGCCACTCAATCGGTCGATGCCGTAGTCATTTGGAATACCTTCGATCAGTTGGTGAACCCTGACACCACGCTCAGCGCCGCGCGACGAATTTTACGCGACGATGGGCATCTGATCTTGCGCGTTCCCAACGGCGAGATGTTTCAGCAAGGCCTGCAGTGGCTCAAGGCCGGGGGCATGCGCCGGCGATGGGCCATGCAGGCATTGGCCTGGAACAATCTGCTGACCTTTCCCTACCTGAACGGATACTCGGCTTGCACCCTGGATCAGCTGGTTGCTCGGCATGGATTCAGTCGCGTTGCGCTCGAGGTCGATACGCTCATGACTCTGTCGGAGGACCAGACGACTGTCTGGGGCCGGTGGGAGGAACGACTGGTGAAATCTGCCTGCCGACTGCTATCTAACCGCCGCAGCCTGTTTCATTCCCTTCAGAACGTGGTGAGCCCCTGGTTGGATGTCTACTATGCCGTCAGCCCCCGTGTGCCGGAGGCCTCTCGCCTCTCTTGCCCTTCCTGAATCACGCGGCCTTTACGTCATGACGGATGAGCCAATTGATGTCTGGCCCGAGGGATACCCCCAGTAGATTCGGCGCGCCGCTCCGCTACGATACGATTCGAGCAGGGTGTGTGATCAGGGCCAGCGTTTCGTCAGCGGCTTTTCCTCAAGGTAGCAACCACGATGGCTCATCATGATGAATCCAGTCGATCGAATGGGGACCGCTCCGAGCAGTCGAAGACCGCTCTTCTGATCATCGACATGATCAATCCGTTTACATTCCCGGGCGCAGACGAGTTGTTCCCGGCCGCACATGAGGCGGCCATGAGTATCTGCCGCCTTAAGCAACGTGCGCATCAGGCCGGTATCCCCGTGCTGTATATCAACGACAATTTCGGGACCTGGCGGCACGATTTTCACACCCTCGTCACGCACTGTCTGAATGAACCTTGCCGTGGGCGCGCTATCGCTGAACTCCTGGCGCCCGCGGAAGAGGATTACTTCGTCCTGAAGCCGAAACATTCAGCCTTCTATGCCACGCCCTTGGAACTTCTGTTGCACTCTCTCGGGATCCGGCGCCTGATCCTGACCGGGGTGACGGGCGACCAGTGCATCCTCTATACGGCCGCCGATGCCTATATGCGGGACTATGGCCTCGTCATTCCCGGCGACTGCACCGCATCATTGAGCGCTCCGGTGAATGAGCAGGCGCTTGAACACATGCGTCGATATTTTCGCGCGGACACCATCTGCTCAGACGACGCGATTCCCCCCACTCCAGCGCGAACCCTCACGTAGTGCGAGTGAAAGGGGTGAGATGCGTGGCGTGAACAGGAGCCCCCTCAGCCGGCCGGCATGCATGGCTCCGATAACGGTCAGACGATGAGCGGCAGCACTAAGGCGGCCATGAGCCAGCAGGCGGATCTGTGGGATGCCATCATCGTTGGAGGCGGGCCGGCAGGTCTTTCCGCAGCCGTCTACCTCGGCCGCAGCCGGCGCCGTACGCTCCTGCTGCACTCCGGCCATTCCATGGCCAAGTGGGAATTAGACGTCCAGAATTACCTCGGGTTCCCGGAGGGCATCGCGGGCACAGAGTTGCTTGAGCGAGGTCTCGCGCAGGCGCGGAGATTCGGCGTCGAGGTCATCGAGGATACCATCTCATCGGTCCGTGCAACCGACCCGTTCCGGCTGGAGGGGCACGGCAGGCGTTACGAAGGGAAACGAGTGCTCCTCGCCACTGGTCTCACGCATCTGCCCCCGGATATCCCCGGCGTCAAAGATTGTTTGGGCCACAGCCTCTTTTTTTGCAAGGATTGTGATGCCTACCGGGTGCAAGGCCGGCGAATTGTCATCCTCGGCCATAACAATGAGGCAGCGGAGTATGCGCTCGGGATGTTGACCTTTTCTTCGCGCGTCACGATCTGCACGAACGGCCGGCAACCACTATGGGATGCGAGCCATGCCGGGTGGATTAACGAATATGGGGTCGCAGTCATGGGTTCTCGCGTCCATGCCATCGATCACGAACAGGGACGTCTGCAATCGTTCGCGCTGGAGTCGGGTGAGCGATTGGCGGTGGACGCTGCATTTACCACGCTGGGAGACCTCTCTCACAACCAGCTTGCCGCGGAAGCAGGCGCCGCCTTGAATGAGGACGGTCAAGTGGTGGTAGACAGCTGCATGCAGACGACCGTGACGGGACTGTATGCCGCAGGATGTGTGACACCGGCGAATTGCCAGATGATCATCGCCGCCGGGCAAGGGGCCATTGCCGGGCAGGCCATCAATCGAGCCCTGTTCGATGAGGCTGTGAGCCGGCACGCCCTTCCGCTTTCCGACGTCATGACCGACCAGTGATCAGCGCCCATCAGCCCTGTCTGACCCCCGCCGCTGCCGAAGTGGCCGCTTCCCATCACGTGAACTAGGGATGATACGAGGTCTCGCTCCCGGCTGCATTTGATAGGCTGTCGCGAGAAGTTCGGAGCGGATCTAACCACAAGGAGGCTGTCATGGCTGCAAAGGCCGCGTACGCGTCGGGTGTCGTCGAGATGTTGAAAGAGGATCATGCCAAAGTGAAGGAGCTGTTCGAGGAGTTTGAATCGGCGGAAGGTCAGGAGCAGGCAGAAATAGCCGCGACGGCCATTTCCGAACTGGAAATCCATGCCGAGCTGGAAGAGAAATTGATCTATCCGGCGATCCGGGATGCGATCGACGACAGTGACATGATGAACGAAGCCGTCGAAGAACATCACCTCGTGCATGTGCTGATTGCGGAATTGAAAAAGTTGAAGCCGAAGGATGAAAAATTTCATGCGAAGTTCACCGTGCTGAGTGAGCTCGTGAAACATCACATCGAAGAAGAAGAAGGCGAAATGTTGCCGGAGGCTGAGCGCCACGACATCGATTGGGATGCCCTCGAAGTGGCGGTCATGAAGAAGAAAGAGACGCTGATGGCAAAGTCTTCCAAGAAGCCCGGGACGAAATCCAAGAGCTCCAGCAAATCCTCCCGGCGTAGCTGAGAGGGTACGGAGTTGAGGCGAATAGGGATCTCACCATTCATCGCACAGAAAGAGGGTGACCTATGCGAACCTACAAGATCTATGCGATTGCCTGTCTGACGGGTGGATTTCTGACGGTGTCGGCGCTGCCCTCCGGGGCACAACATTCGACCGGCAGCAACCCGCCTTCCGTCACCGATGGAAAATCGGGGAGCCATGGAGGCGCGGCCGGTCAGGGCCAGTCCGGACATAATCAATCAGGGCTGGAGAAGGGCGGCTTAGGAGGGCATCAAGGGACGTCCGGAGGCGGATCCTCATCTGGAACCGGAAGCTCAGGGTCTGGCATGGGATCCGGATCAGGAATGGGATCGAGCTCAGGAATGGGATCGAGCTCAGGGATGGGATCGGGCTCCGGCATGGGGTCGGGCTCTGGCATGGGCTCGGGCAGCGGAGGCTCCGGCGGGAGCGGCGGATCGGGTGGCGGCGGCCGATAAGGGTTGGGCGTTTGACTCGATCCTCACAGAGGGCCGGAAGAGTGAGCAGGACCCGGGCGGGGCGGATGGAGACATCTCGTCCCCGCTGGGTCGAAGGGGAGGAACATTTCCGCAAAAGGAGACCATATGCCATTGCTGAAAGAAATCATGACGCCGAGTGTCGAAGTGATCGCTCCTAACGCCACCGCCGCGGACGCGGCGCGAAAGATGCGGGATTTGGATGTCGGAGCCATCCCGGTCTGTGATGGCGAGAAGTTGCTGGGGATGGTGACGGATCGGGATCTTGTCTTGCGGGTCCTGGCCTTAAGTCGTAGCCCGGTCGACGCCCTGGTGCAAGACGCGATGACGCCGGGTCTCGTCTATTGTTTCGAGGACCAGGATGCCGAAGTCGCCGCCGAGTTGATGGCGGAGAAGCAGGTTCGCCGGATACCCATTCTCTCAAAAGAAAAACAACTCGTCGGCATCGTGTCCCTCGGAGACCTCGCGGTGGATGGGTTAGATGCGCGCGCCTCGGGTGAAGTCATTCAGGATGTCTCCGATCCCTCACGAAGCCATCGCTGACTCGTCCGGCATCTCCACCGACAGTCGAAAGGAGTTCTCCATGGCCCGTTATAGCAAGGGAGCTCAAGATTCAGTCCAGAAGGCGATGCACAAGCGCAAGAAGGGCACGCTGAAAAGCGGCAGTGGAAAAAAGGTCAAGAGTAAGAAGCAGGCCATCGCCATCGGTCTTTCCGAAGCTCGCAAGAAGGGCAAGAAGGTGCCGGCGAAAAAATCGGTCTAGTGTTTATCACTTCCCCGCCGCATCCGGCGCCGGTCTATGGCTTGAGCACAATCTTCACGCACCGATCCTCCTTACGATTGAATTTGGCGAAGGCCTCGGGAGCCTCGTCCAGTCTCATGCGGTGAGTAATGATCACGCTGGGATCGATCTCTCCTCGCTGAATGCGCTCCAGGAGGGGACGCATGTATCTCTGAACATGGGCTTGGCCGGTCTTGATCGTCAACGAGCGGTTCATAATGGAGCCGATAGGAAATTTGTCGATGAACCCGCCATAGACACCGATGATCGACACTGTGCCACCGTTCCGGCAACACATAATGGCCTCCCGTAGAGCATAGGGCCGACCACTTTCCAATCCCACCGCCTGTTTCATCCGGTCATAGGCCGCCAGCATGCCCGGCCCATGCGCTTCCATTCCCACCGCGTCGATGCAGGCATCGGGGCCCCGGCCTCCGGTCATGTCCATCAATCTGTCGTATACGCCTTCTTCTTCGTATTGGATGGTTTCAGCCCCCCCTTCTTCGGCCATACGGAGCCGTTCGGAAAACCGATCGATGGCGATGACCCGTTCCGCGCCAAGGAGAAATGCGCTGCGAATGGCAAATTGCCCGACCGGGCCGCAGCCCCAGACGGCGATCGTGTCACCGCCGCGAATCTGGCAATTTTCCGCCGCCATATAGCCGGTGGGGAAAATGTCCGAAAGAAACAAGACCTGCTCATCCGGGATGCCTTCGGGGATCTTGATTGTGCCGACATCCGCAAAAGGCACCCGGGCATACTCCGCTTGCCCGCCGGCGAATCCCCCCAGCATGTGCGAGTAGCCGAAGATGCCGGAGGGAGAATGTCCCAACATCTTTTCCGCCATCCATGCGTTGGGGTTCGAATTCTCGCAGAGGGAGAATAACTCCTGCCGGCAGAAGAGGCAGCGGCCGCAGGCAATGGGGAAGGCCGTCACGACCCGATCACCCACCTGCAGATTGTTAACCTCGCTCCCCACTTCAACCACCTCGCCCATGAACTCATGCCCCAAGATATCTCCCGCCTTCATGGTGGGCATCAGCCCATTGTAGAGGTGTAGATCGGAGCCGCAGATCGCGGTCGACGTCACTTTCAAAATGACGTCCCGCCGGTTCAAGATCTTCGGATCTGGAACCTGTTCCACCCGGACATCCCCCGCGCCGTACCAGCAATTGGCTTTCATGGAGCCTCCTCTTTAGATCACGTCGGATGTATCAACCAACAGACAGCTTTCAGGCGATGGCTTCAGCCGGTTGGGCAGACCGTTGCGGTAACCGCCCTGTGCCTGCAAGTGATCCGTCTGAACGCAGCACTTCCCCGACTTCGATGATTTGTTTCAGCCGCCGGAGATCGCTCTGTATCTGTTGGCCTGGCTCGCTGCCAAAGAGTGTGGCGATCGAAGCGCCTACCACGCCCGCCGGCACGTGATAGTCCATCTCGACTCGAACGATGGTGCCCCGTCCTCCCGGCGCCGGCGTGAATTCCACCGATCCTTGGTGTTCGATGTCGGCATACGACGTGGTCCGCCAACCGATTTTCCTGTTCGGTTCATCCTCGGTGATCTCAGCGTTCCATTCCACTCGATATCCGGCCGGCCCTTTCACCACCCAATGGGAATGTTGCCTGTCGTAGATGGTTACGGATTCCACATGTTCCGTGAAGCGCGAGAGATTGGCGAAGTCCCGCCAGAATTGGTAAAGCGATTCCGGTGACCCGTCGATCACGATCGAGGTATTGACCCGGACTGCTCCATCGTCCCTGGTCCAGCCCGCCATCCGACTCAAGTGCCGGCTGGCAAAACAATCGACCGCGGCAATCCCTGCCACGGTCACCATCGCGGCAAGGGTTCGCTTCCGGTTTCCTTGTGAGCCGGAAAGCGCACCGGCAAGGAGGGCCAGGTCCAGTGCATCTCCGCCGACGCGCGACCACATCCACCCCGCCGGCCGGCGCTCCGACAGAATGCCGAGCCCCATCGTGATCTCGCGTAATCCGGATGCTCCCAGCAGCAGCCGGTGATCATCTTTGAGGCCGGCCATGCGCGCGACCGTACGGGGGGCCAGCAGTTCAGCGAGGCCCAACCCGATGCTGAACCAACCCAGCGTCCGTGCGAGAAATTCATGTGTGTGATCCGTGGCAACCCTGGCGGGATCCCTGCGCGACGGAGCTCCCGCACGTGCAGACCTGAGTGGATGGCTCGCGCGCCGATCTGCGGCGGTCGGATCGTCTAGCGTGTTGCTTCCTCCCGCGTCCTGCCTGTCCATGGCGGCTTCTCCTTTCAGGTCCGATTCACTCATCGACATCAAGCGAGGCGCATCTGCATGGGCGCATCTTATGAGTCTCCGGCTTCCTTGCTCCCTGGCAGAGTCCCTAGTTTGCAGTACTCGGGCAACCACTAGCTCCGTCACTCCCGCACCTACGTCACAATTATGCGAGCATCGCCCCTAACTTCCCCATTCTAACCTCGATGGCGAAAGGCACTCCGTTCATTCTATGGACATCGTTCTCCAGTATGACCGGCTCCAATTCGCCGTCACCTCGACATTCCATTATCTCTTTCCGCAGCTCACCATGGGACTGGCGCTGTTCCTGCTGTATTTTCGGACCAGGGACTTGCTGAGCCAAGGCGATCATTTTCATGAAGCCGCTCGATTCTGGACGCACATCTTCGCGTTGAGTTTTGCCTTCGGAGTCGTCACTGGCATTCCGTTGGAATTTCAATTCGGCACCAACTGGGCTGCCTTCTCCAATTACGCGGGAGGCATCATCGGGCAGACGCTGGCGATGGAAGGGGTGTTTGCGTTTTTTCTCGAGTCATCGTTTTTGGGCGTGCTGCTGTTCGGAGAAGCACGATGCAGCAGGCGGGTGTTGTGGCTGGCGAGCGCGATGCTGTTCGCCGGCGCCTGGCTATCCGGCTATTTCATTCTGGCGACCAATGCCTGGATGCAGCATCCTGTGGCCTATCGTGTCCTGGACAACGGGCATGTCACTGTGGAAAGCCTGACGGATCTGCTCGCGAATCCATGGCTCTTCTGGCAATTCACGCACAATATGACGGCCGCCGTCGTCACGGGTTCATTCGTGATGGCGGCTGTGGGGGCCTTGTACCTCCTGGCTGGACGCCATATGGCGCAGGCCAGGACCTATGTGCGAACCGGTGTCGTGACCGGCGCGCTGGCGTCGGTCCTCTTGATCACTCCGACAGGGCATGAAAGCGCGCGACAGGTATTCGAGCATCAGCCCATCAAGGGGGCGGCGTTCGAGGGACTCTTTCGCAGCGAGCGCGGGGCGGACATCGTTCTGATCGGTCAGCCCAATCTGGAGACGATGACGATCGACAACCCTCTCGTGGTCCCTTCGGCCTTAAGTCTTCTTGTGTATTACGATCTGTACGCGAAGGTGAAAGGGCTCGATGCCTTTCCTCGGCATGATTGGCCGGACCATATCGCACTGTTGTATTTTTCCTATCACATCATGATCGGCCTGGGGACCTGGCTGGTTCTCGTTATGGGACTCGCCCTGCTCTGGTTGTGGCGCGACCGGCTCTTCAGGACCGGCTGGTTGCTCTGGTTGCTGCTCTTGAGCGCGCCGCTGCCGTACATTGCGACGACCGCCGGGTGGATGACCGCGGAGTTGGGCCGCCAGCCATGGTTGGTCTATGGATTGTTTCGCACGGCGGAGGGTATTTCGCCGCTCGTCCATTCGGGCAATGCCTTGTTCACTCTCCTGGGCTTCCTGGGTCTGTACCTCGCGCTGGGTCTGCTGTTTGTGTTGCTGGTGGTCGAGCTGCTGCGCCGGGGACCGGCCGAAGCAGCGCCCGTCGCCGAGCAGCCGGGAACGTAATACATGGAAACTTTTTGGTACACGGCGTTCACTCTCGCGTTGACGATGTACCTCGTGCTGGACGGTTACGACTTCGGCGTTGCGATGCTGTTTCCTTTCGTCACCGCAGAGGATGAGCGGCGCATGTTGCGTGCCACCATCGGTCCTGTGTGGACCGGCAATGAAGTCTGGCTCATCGCTGCAAGCGCACTGTTGTTCCTCTCGTTTCCCAAGGCTTACGCGGCGGGATTCAGCGGATTTTACCTAGGCCTCATCATGCTCTTATGGCTCTTGATGGGACGCGGATTGGCCTTCGAGCTGCGCGGGCATGTCGAGCACGTTCTCTGGCGCCGCTTCTGGGATAGCATCTTCTTTGGCGCGAGCCTGTCCCTGGCGTTGCTCATCGGGTTGTTTGCCGGCAATGTCATTCGCGGCGTGCCGTTGAATGCCGAGGGCTATTTTTTTCTGCCGCTGTGGACCGATTTTCGTCCCGGCTTGAGTCCCGGCATCCTCGATTGGTTTACCCTGTTGACCGGCCTGTTGATGGTGGTGCTGCTCGCCTCGCACGGGGCCTCCTTTCTCGCCATGAAGACCGCCGGGCCATTGCAAGCTAAGGCACGAGCTCTGTCCGGAGCCGCTCTGATTCCTACCGTCCTGTTGCTGGCGGCCTTTGTCTTCGCCTTGCCGTACGTGCGCCCCACATTCTGGGCCGGTTTCGCAGCTCGACCGATCGGGTACCTGTGGCCATTGGCCGGACTCGCCGCGATGGTCATGCTTTTCATCAATCATGCGCGCCATAACCAGGGAGCGGCGTTCGGATGGTCCAGCCTCTTAGTGGCTTCTTTCGTGGTGATGCTTTCATGGGGGACCTATCCAAATCTCTTGGTTGCGATCGGTGATCCGGCCCACAGCGTGACCATCGACAATGCGTCAGCGGGGAAAGATGGACTTCAGGCGGCCTTGTGGTGGCTGCCGCCGGGCTTGGCGGTGGTTGTGCTGTACCAGATTCTGATCCACCGCATGTTTTCCGGTCCTGTCACCCCTGACTCATCGCCTGCCGGCCACCACTGATCGAACGGGTGAATCGGGGCATGGAAGAATCGCTCCATCGCCTGCCAGGGTTTCGTCCAGTTCCAATCCGCAGCCTAGGGCGTAGGCTCACCATAAGATAGGCGCCAGTCGCCGGTTCTGCCTTGTGCCCATGCCGCTGAAGACGGTCGTGTCTTCATCAGTCCGCAGAGGTTCCTATTAGACGATGATGTTCACCGAGCAGAACGAAGATCAGCAGGCCATCCCGCCGGGCTGGACCTACAATCCTTCCACCTGGAGGGAACGGCTCTGGTTGATTCTGGTCGCTGTGGCGGGAGCGTCACTCTCAGGATATCTCGCGATCTATCAATGGGGACTGGTGTCATCCGTGTGGGAGCCCTGGTTCGGATCGGGGAGCGAGCGAGTCCTGCATTCGGAGTTGTCGCGAATTCTGCCCATTCCTGATGCCGCATTAGGGACGTTGGCCTTCGCAGTTGATGCCGTCACCGGGGCAATCGGCGGCACCAACCGGTGGAAACGCATGCCCTGGATGGTGGTGTTGTTCGGCCTGGCCGTCGGTCCGCTGGGGGTAGTCAGTGTCTTACTGGTCATCGCTCAGGCGGTCTGGCTGCAGGCCTGGTGTACGTTGTGTCTGGTTTCAGCGGTCCTCTCTGTGATCATGATCGGACCAGCCATGGATGAAGTGCTGGCCAGTCTGCAATTTTTGAAACGCGCGGCCGGGAGGCATCAACCTCTGTGGCAAGTCTTTTGGAAAGGCGAACGGGCGCCGGCCTGAGCTGAGCGGAGCTCCTGCGCGAAGGAAAGCCTATGTGGCCGCATGTTCTCACGGCAATTCTTGGTCTCTGGCTCCTCGCCTCACCTGATCTCCTTGGTTACGGAGGATCGGCGCAGGCGAACAATCAGATCGTGGGAGCTTGGATCGTTACTTTCGGTCTCATTGCAATGTCCGAGTCGGTCCGGGCGGTGCGATGGGGTAACGCGGCGCTCGGCGTATGGCTGATCTGCGCGCCCTTCATATTGGATTATCCGGACGAAAGAGCGATCGGCAGTATCGCGCTTGGGGTGGGCATTGTCGCTTTGTCATGCATCCGCGGCACCGTCTCCAACCGCTTTGGCGGAGGCTGGGGGGTGTTATGGAGAACCGCGGGACGTGAAGCGTGAAGCGTGAAACGTGAAGCCTCGAGATACGAGAGACGAACGACGAGATACGAACGACGAGAGGGAGGAGCAAAGATGGGTCAGCGAGCAGAATCGAGCGAAAATAACCGGACCAGGCAAGAGTCGCATCGGCCGCGCGTTGTCGTCGTCACGGGTGCCTCGGCCGGTGTCGGCCGTGCGGCGGTACGGGAATTTGCCAAAGAAGGGGCATGGATCGGGTTACTGGCTCGAAGCCGCGATGGTCTCGAAGGGGCTCGCAAAGAAGTCGAGGCGGCCGGAGGGCGGGCCTTGGTTCTGCCGACAGATGTGGCCTATCCCGATCAAGTCGAAGAAGCTGCGGCCGCGGTTGAACGCCGGTTCGGTCCCATCGATGTCTGGGTGAACAATGCCATGGTGTCGGTGCTGTCGCCGGCCATGCAAATGACGGCTGAAGAGTACCAGCGCGTCACGGATGTCACGTATCTGGGATACGTGTACGGCACCCTGGCGGCCCTGAAGCGCATGGTGCCGAGAGATGCCGGCGTCATCGTGCAGGTGGGCTCCGCGTTGGCCTACCGATCGATTCCTCTCCAATCCGCCTATTGCGCGGCCAAACATGCGGTACAGGGATTTGTTGAATCGCTCAGATCGGAACTCTTACACGACGGAAGCCACGTGCATATCACCACGGTGCAATTGCCGGCGGTGAATACGCCGCAGTTCGGCTGGATCAAATCGCGCATGCCCTGCCATCCGCAACCGGTCCCTCCAATCTACCAGCCTGAAGTGATCGCCAGGGCCATCGTGTGGGCCTCGCGCCATCGCCGCCGGGAAATCTGTGTGGGGCTGCCGACCGTCAAAGCAATTTTGGGGGATAAATTCATTCCCGGGCTGCTGGACTACTATCTGGCATGGAAAGGGTACAAGTCTCAGCAAACTTCCGAGCCTGTGGCGCGCGATCGTCCTAACAACCTGTTCGACCCGCTTCCCGGCGACTATGGCGCCCATGGCCGGTTCGACGAGGGAGCCTACGACTTCAGCCTGCAATTCTGGCTCAATCAGCGGCGCGTATGGGTGGGGGCCGCAGCCTTGGCCGCGGGGGCCTATCTTGCGCGTTGCCTCTCTATCGGGCGGAAAAACGATCGTTGGGAGCGGGACGCCGCATCAACGGTCGGCGGAAAAGGCCTACGCGCCAGGGCGCGCGCGGACCGTCGAGCAGGGATGTATGGTTGAAGACAGTGCAGCAGTTTTGCTGTAGATCTTCTCTACCTACGGTTTGCGTGGCGTGAGAGGAACTTCCGCGCGTATATGGTTCGCCAGCGATTGGGCAGCCAGTTCATGCCCACGCTCATTCCAGTGGCTTCCATCTGCCCCAAACACATCCTCGCCACGAGCCTCGGCGGCACGAACAGCACGGGCCACATCGTCCCAATAGACAATCGCATGGTGAGCGGAAATGTTGCGAAACGCCTGTGTGTAAGGCTCGGCTTCCGCGCAACTGAATGCCATGATCGGCCTGCTCCCGGCCCTTGCCCGCACCCGGCCCATCAGCTCATCCGTGACGGCGACGGCCCGGGCAAAACCGGCATGCCGCATCCCTTCTGCTTCAATATCCACTTCCACCGTATCCCTGGTGTTGGCCGCTCGTAAGCGATCCAACCGCGTGACGACGAAATAGAGGAAGCGGCTATGGCGATTGATCCAGTCTCGTATCTGAAGAGACGATTCCTTGGGAGAGAGGAGTTGGACTGTGCCGTTGCGCCAGTAGGGTCGCACCCAGCCATTGTTGTTGAGGCGGCTCAAGCGCTCCAGCTCGTTGTCATTGTTGATGAAGTCGTTGGCGCAATATTGCCAGAGGATGACATCGGGGCGAACGAGATCAAGATATCGGTCGAAGACGAGAAACTCCTGCAGCGTGCCATAGCCGCCGACCCCGTACGCGAAGACTTCGACATCGAGGAGTTTGGAAAGACGGGCGTGGTAGGTGCGGTCGTCAGAGACGGCCGTGCCCTGGGTGAATGAATCGCCGATGACCAGCAGTTTGAGGCGGCGGGAGGCGACGTCCCCGAAACTGCGGAATCCATACTGGGACTGGGACCGGCGGACTTGATACAGGGTCCCGTTCTTGGTCCGTTCCACCAGTGCTTCCTGGTAATGCTCGGTCGCCTTCCATCCCAATTCTTTATCCAGGGTGATGGGACCCACCCGCCCTCCTGCGTTGCTTTCAAAAAAGGGGATGCCGTCTCGGATGAGGTGAACGGAGCGGATCACCACTTCGCCCAGAGCCACGAGCAGTCCGATGAGCAGCAGGATCACCGCGCATGACGCCGTGATCATGACCAGTTTTTTGCCCAAGCGATTCCTATCGCACGAGGTGACCGGCAGGCGATCCCGAGCCGGAATCTGTCGCAGCCTCCCCGTCGCCCCACAGGGATCTGATTCCGGCGGCGGGGGAAGATCGCATATTTTCGGTACAAATACTATCAGGTTTTCACCGACGGGCAAGGAAATCACCAGGACTACAAAGCGCGATCACGAGGGCCGGATAGCCGCAGTTCCCTCGATATGGGTGTGACCTCTTCCTGCTGATGCATACAGGTTTTTGCCTGCGCCAGGTTGTCGCACATTCGGTCATCTGCGAGGTGGGCGTAATTTTGGGTTGAGGCTGACGCGGGATCTGTGCAAGATGGGTCTACGCGCTCGCAACACCCCCGCCGGTGATTGTCGTCAGATCCCCTCAATAGTTCACGACGGCGCTTGCACCCTGGATGTCTCGGCGCAAGCCGTGAAGGCGATGCGCGGGAAAGGATTTACGAACGATGACGAAACAGCGACTCCACTCCTGGGCTCTACACGGTTGGATGGTGGCAATTATTTCGGCGGCGGTCCTGACGGCCGGGTGCATGCATCGCCCCGGCGGTATTGCTCCTTCGACCAAGCCCCTGGCTCAGGGTGGCTACACGGAACTGGGGAAGGTGCGCGGGCAAGATTGCGTGTACCATCTGCTGGGATTGATTCCCGTGACCGGCGGCAACGAGATGCGTAATGCCATCGAAGACGCGCTTCGCACAAAGCCTTTCGCCGACGCGCTGGTTGAGGTGACGGTGGACGGGTATTTTCAGTACTTCATTCTTTTTTCACGGGCCTGCACGCAGGTCTATGGAACGGCGGTGGAATCGAAATAAATTTTCACAACTAGGCGCATCCGACGATGCCTCCACCCGCTAGCAGGCCGTTGAAAAACCTTTTCACCATCACCGAACATACAGCTGGGACAAGATGAAAACGACATCCAGGGAACCCGCAGGATGGTCAAGAAGGCCGTCCAGCGCGGCCGCAGCGAGCGAAGAGGCGAATCGTACTATGAGCCGTACGGTGAGCCTCTGAGGTTCACGACGCGCTGCATAAAGCGCGTCACGTTTGTGAACGCCGCCGAGATAGTGAGGCGGCAGTGTCTTGCGACAACAAAGCTGGAGGACTTTTTCACCAACCTGCTAGGGGAAGTCCGAGGTGATCTGCACAGCCAGGTATGCCAGATACATGACCGGAACGCTTGTTGATACTTACCCGGTTCATGCTGCCGATGGGCAATGTTGCCATCTCAGTCGATCACCTGACCAAACGCTACGCTATCGGTGTGCCGGCGCGTCATGACACGCTGCGTGATCGAGTCGCGGCAGCCATGTCCTGGCGGAAGCGGCAGACCTTCGCAGAATCCGGAACCCACCGCGAGTTCTGCGCGCTCGATGATATCTCCTTTGAGGTGAGGCAGGGAGAAGTGTTCGGCATCATCGGCCATAACGGGGCCGGCAAAAGCACCCTCCTCAAAATCCTGTCGAGAATCACGGCCCCCACGTCGGGGAGCGCGGATATCTATGGCCGCGTCGGTTCGCTTCTGGAAGTCGGGACCGGGTTCCATCCCGAGCTGACAGGCCGCGAGAATATTTATCTGAACGGCGCCATCCTGGGCATGCGTCGGAAGGAGATTGCCGCCAGACTGGAGGAGATCATTGATTTTGCCGGGGTGGAGGCATTTATCGACACGCCGGTGAAGCGGTATTCGAGCGGCATGTACGTGCGATTGGCCTTTTCAGTCGCCGCTCATTTTGAGCCGGATATTCTCATCGTCGATGAGGTCCTGGCGGTCGGTGATGCCGGGTTTCAGCAGAAATGTCTCGGGAAGATGCAGCAGGCCCGCCGGGGCGGCCGGACGGTCTTGGTGGTTAGTCACAATCTGCCGGTTATTGAGCACCTCTGCCAACGGGCCTTGGTTCTCTCTAAAGGACGGGTCGCTTCGACCGGCGCGGCTCGGGAAGTGGTGCAAGCCTATGCTGGTTTGACGACCGGTCTGGCGGGAAGCGCGTTGCATGCCCGCACGGACCGGCAGGGCAAAGGGCAGGTCAAGGCGACGGCCATCGAGGTCCTCGATCAGCATCGGAATCTTTCCCCATCGGCCGTGTGCGGGCGAGCGTCGATCCTGCGATGGCATTACCGGTGCCGGCCGGGAACCGTCGTCCGGCGCTGCCGCGTGGAACTCTCGTTACATGCCCGCATCGGCGATCCCTATGAGACGGCGTATTTTTTGATGTCCACGGATCTGGTCAGTCCATTGCCCCTTGATTTATCCGGAGAAGGGCACATTGATTTCCGTGTTCCGGAATGGCCCCTGTCCGCCGGCCAGTACTACGTCATGTCCTATGTCGAAAGCGACAGAGAGGTCCAAGACTGGGTGCATCACGCCGCCATAATCTCCGTGGTCGATGGGGACTTTTATGGTACCGGGAAAAGTTATCCGCCCAACTGGAGAGGGAAATGTGTCTTAATTAAATACGATTGGACGCAGAGCGCTCACGAAACCGTACCGTCTTTCCTTTGAGCGGCCTGTCCGGGATCGCGATGGATGCCTTCTCGGGGTATGCCTAGTAGAGCAGGGGGCACGAACCAGGCATGATCGGTATTCAAACCATTTTCCCAGTCAACATGGTGGAAGATGAATAGGAACACCGCTCATGTCACGAAGTACCATCCCCTTTGAATGTGCCGCTCACGAGCAGGATGAGCTCACCCAAAACCGCACCGCACGCAGTCGATCCCCGAAAGTCGTTCATCTCAGCACCTATGACGTGGCGGGTGGCGCTGCGCGCGCAGCCTATCGCCTACACGACGGTTTGCGCAAGGCGGGCGTCGATTCGTCGATGTTTGTCCGGGACGCGCGGACGACCGACGGTTCCGTGATCCGGTTTGAACCGGCGACCACATTCTGCAAACGCGCCGAACGGCGCATCCGGCGTGAGCATATCGAGCGAAAACTGCGTCCGGCCATTCCTCCTGCGAGCGACAAGATGGAACCGTTTCGGACCGATCGCTCAGAATTTGGTCCTGACATCCTGTCGAAACTTCCTCCGTACGATATTCTGAACCTGCACTGGATCGCAGATTTTGTGGATTACCCGTCGTTTTTCGGCGCCTTCTCGAAGAACACGCGCATTGTCTGGACGCTGCATGACATGAATGCGTTTACGGGCGGATGCCATTACGATCTGGGGTGTGGCCGCTATCTTGGCCAATGCGGCGACTGCCCGCAGTTGGTGGCGGCCGGGCCGAGCGATCTGTCCCACGAAATCTGGACCAGGAAAAAAACGCTCTTCGATCAACTCTCCGAGGAACAGATTCATTTTGCGACACCGAGCGCGTGGTTGGCAGAGGAGGTGCGGCGCAGCCCTATTCTCGGCCGTTTCCCTGTTTCGGTGATCCCCTATGGGCTTGATCTCGAGGAGTTTTCCCCGCGGGACGCCGGAAGCGCCAGGGAAGTGTTCGGCATCCCCCGGGACGCCAAGGTGATTCTCTTCGTCGCCGACGGTCTACCGCTCTTTCGTAAGGGATTCGAGGTGCTGGTGCAGGCCTTGGAGCAGATGCGCAGATACTTGCCCGATCTACATCTGGTCACGGTGGGTCATCACAATCCCACCCTCGGGCATCACGTGCCTCATTCCTATCTCGGGCACATCAACAGCGACCGTCTGCTGTCCAACATTTATAGTGCCGCCGACCTGCTGGTCATTCCCTCGTTGCAGGACAATCTGCCCAATACGGTACTCGAAGCGATGGCCTGTGGCACGCCGGCCGTCGGCTTCGACGTGGGGGGCATTCCCGACATGATTCAACACCGGCAGACCGGTCTGCTGGTCTCGCGCCGCGAGGCCGGTCCATTGGCCGCGGCCATGCTGGAACTGCTGCAAAACCTTGAGCGCCGGATGGCGCTCGGCGCCAACAGCCGCCGGCATGCCCTCAGCCATTTTTCCCTCGAGGAACAGGCCGATCGCTATTGCAGACTCTATACGGAAGTTTTGCGCGAGCGGGCCATTCATTGATGCCGAAACACAAGATCGGCACAGTCAGCTTTGGAGGTGCGGGATGTTCTTGAAATGGGCGGCAATATTCTTTGTGATCGCCATGGTGGCGGCGGCATTTGGATTTACTGGTATTGCGGAAGGGGCGTCGGATGTGGCGGAGATACTCTTCTACATCTTCCTGGCGATTTTCTTCACCTTCGTGGTCTCGGGAGTGGTGCTCGCGCGCAAGCTCACGGCCTGAGCTGTCTTCCGGTCCCGACCTCCGGCCGTGGTGCATTTGCACCGGGTTGGTGTGATTGCACCACTTCCAAAACACGACCATGACGTGCCCGACAATTTCCTGCCGCTAACCTGTTGAAGCGACACTCTCTCGCTTTTTTTCTCGAAGGTCCTGTCCTTGCATCGCCCAATGGAGCTATCGAGGCGTCTGGACAAGGGAGGGGCATCATGGGAATGGCGTGGCCGTTCGGGTTGAGCACAGGTGAGAAGAGCAGTCTCGGCCGTATCCTGGTGGTGGACGACGAAGAGTCGATTCGAAGCCTGCTCCGCAAAATGCTGACGCAGGCAGGGTACGATGTGGAGGAGGCGGACGACGGCGGCAAGGCGGTGGAAGTGCTCAGTAGCGGCGACAATCCGCTTATGCTGGACGCGATCATTTGCGACATTCGTATGCCCCGCATCAACGGTGTGGAAGCGATTACCTATTTCCGCGCCCAATATCCTTCTCTACCCGTCATCGTATTGACCGGCTATCACGACGAGTCGCTAGCCTCCTCTCTGCGCCGGCAGGGCGTCGTAGAATTCATGGAAAAACCGGCAGAGAAGGATCGGATCCTCGCGTCTGTGGCCCAGGCCATCGCCGGACGCCGATTCAGTTTCTATCCGTGATGAAATGAGCCTCCTTCCCGTTTGATTTTCGCGAGGCGGCTTCTTAGAATCCTCCCGAACGACCGTTGTGGCTCGTTCAGGAGGACCGCCATTTATGTGTGACTTTATCGCTCGAAGGACGTTCCCTGCGCCGCTCCGCCGCTTGGCTGCCGTTGGCCTGGCCGGGCTTGCTCTCGCCGGCCTCCTGCCGGACCACCTCCACGCCGCCCGTGGAGGCACGGGCCGGGATGGAAGCAAGACGGAAGTCTTGCCGGTGCAAAAGGCGGCCCCTGCCGTCGTAATCATCGACAGCCCCGGGAGCGAAGCGGAGTTGCGTCGCCAGCTGCGCAGCAAAAACGGCGTGGCTGAACTCGCCGCCTCGGCCTCGAAAATGATGTTTTCGCAAGCCCCCACCGGCACGTTTGGCTTTATCCAACCGAAATTCCTGGGGCTGGCCCTTGTGACGCAGAGTCCTGACCTCGCGCTCGATCGGGTGTCACCTTCGATGAACGCCTATGAAATTCACAAGCTCGCCGACGGCAGCGGGATGGTGGTCGGATTTATGGGGAAGGACGTGATCGCCCAGGTCTCTCCCAGCCAGCGGCCGAAGAGCGTTCGTATCGCGCTGCACTCAAATCCATCGGAGAAGGCGCCGCACATTGTGGCGGTGCCGCTGGTCAAACTGGCAGCCGACCGGATGCCGATCCGGCTCGATCCGAAAAATCCTGAGAGCCCGGTGATGTTTGATATGGATCTACAGAGTTCGGTCAGTCGTGCCTCCACGCAAGGCGGGCAGTAGGCGCTAGGCGATCGGCCGGGAGGAGGCAGGAATTCCATCGCCTCCCGGCTTCTGTGATCGGTGGATGTTTTTCAGGCGGGGCTGTTTCTTCCCCGCTCCTCTCCTTCAGATTCCCTGGCCGATTATTCCCTGACCGTCACCGTTACGCTGTGTGTCGCGGTGCCCGCGTCCTTGTGGTCGTGGTCGGCGATCTTGACCGTGATGGTATGTTCTCCTTTGGGCACCTGCGTGAACGTCCCTTTGAACCCCTTTTGGTACGCACCGTCGAGGTAGACGTGGGCGTGATTGCCATCCGGCGCATGCAATATTTCATACTTGATTTGGAAGGTCTCGGGCACGGACTCTCCGTCGCGCGGAGACAGGATATTGATGGTGGTCGGATTTTCAGCCGCGCACCAGGAGCTCATGAGCAGCGTGGCGCCAAGGGTCAGACTGCAAACGGACAGGATCATACGTGTCATACATACCTCCACGAAAAAAAGAATGGTTACACCGAGGAATCGCCGAATTGCCGTTGCTGCGGGTCCGGGCTCGGTTGGTGCCGGCTCCGCTGCTGCAACGTCTGTTGCCAACTTGCGGAAAGCAGAGGGCAGAGGCTCAACCGTTCAGCCGCCGTCACATTGCTTCGCTCGTGATGCATGATCTGATTGGCACGGGTCACGGTCCATTCCGGATAGGAGCGATCCGTCAGGTGTAGCGGGATATTCGCATCGACCAGCCCTTCCTGGAGCACGCGAAAATACCACCCCGTGAATCCGGTCTGTTCAACCTGCACCGCCAGGTCCTTGATCTGCCACCGCCGGGCCAATTTCCAGCAGGGCTGGCGTGGTTGCGAAATTTGGATGACGGCGGAGCCCACTGAAAAGATATCTCCGATGCAGACCTCCGCTTCGGTCAGGCCTTCGAGGGTGAAATTCTCGCCGAACTCGCCGCCGACCAGCGGCCGCTGCGGCAGGATGCTGCTCCAATGGCCCCAGTGCTCGGAGGGATACACGCAGACGGCCTTGTCGATCCCCCCATGGTGGACTAGGTCTGCCTGGCCATCCCCGTCCAAATTCAGTGTCCGGAGGTGAATCGGTCCCCGGAGCGGACGTTTGAAGATGCCGGTCGTCCAGGGCTGCGGCCGCCGATCGTCGACGCTGCTCTCGGCGTGAGCCTCCTCAGGAAGGCCCACCTGGATGGATCGTATCAAGCCGGTGATCTGCTGCACGGGTCTCCCGCGGCCTCCTGGAATTGATTGTGGTTTCGCATGTCACCCTAGTGCCGGCCCGGTTTGACCGTCAAAGTGTTTGTTCTTATTAGATCCATCACTTCCAGTTATGATAAGAGGTGGCATGGAATTTCGCCATCTTCGATACTTTCTCGCGGTCGCCGACGCCTTACACTTCACCAAAGCGGCCGAGGGGCTCGCGGTTTCTCAGCCGGCCCTCTCTGCACAGATCAAGCAGTTGGAGCAGGAAGTCGGAGTGCCGCTCTTCGACCGCGTGGGGCGATCGGTTCAATTGACGCGCGCCGGTGCCATCTTTCGCGATCATGCCCGGCGGGCCTTGCGGGAAATGGAACTCGCGCAAGTCGCCATTGCGGAGGAGGAGGGCCTGCAGCGCGGCACCTTGACCATCGGCGTGGTGCAGACCGTCAACGCCTACCTCATTCCTGAGATTGTGGGACGATTCTCGACCTTGCACCCGCAGGTGACCCTCAAGCTCGATGAATTGTCCGGCCCGGATATCGAGCAAGGCGTGAGGAGCGGCATCTTGGACCTCGGCATCGGATTCGTGCCGGCGGGGTCCGACCAGATAGAAGCCCAGCCCCTCTTTGAGGAGGATTTCGTGCTGGTCGCCTCAGGGCGGCATCGCTTCGCCGCACGGCGCCACGTGCCGTTGGCGTCCCTGGCGGATGAGCCCTTGGTTCTCCTGCCGGCCATCTTTTGTACGCGGCGTTTGCTGAATGCGAGTTTCGAGCAGGCCGGCATCGTGCCGAAGGTGGCCGTCGAAATGAACTCGATTGAAGGCATCCTCGCCACGGTGAAGACCAGCAAGCTGGCGACCGTGCTTCCCCGGCTCTCCCTCGGACTGGAGGGGGGCGGCGGGCTCCGCGGGATTCCACTCAGGCATCCGACACCCCGGCGGGGGCTTGGTCTGTTATGGAAAAAACGGGGGCATCGGAGCGGCGCGGCACGGGCTCTGGCCGATCAGGTGCGCCTGGTCATCAAGAAACGTTGGCGGAAAAAGTCCGGCTTCTTGTAACCTTTTCCTATCTGCCGGCGACTAGGATGATGAAGGCCATGCCTGTGGTCCTGAAGGCGGATGGGGTATGATGCGGAAGTTCCCGCTGCGACAACGCATCAGGGTGGGTTCACAGGAGCGCAGGCACTCGTGTCCGATGACGCCGAATGTATCGACCGGGTCTTGCGCGGCGACATCGAGCGGTTCAGCGAATTGATCGCCCGGCATCAGCGCCATGTGCTGAAGATTGTGCAAGGGCATGTGCCGGCCGACCGTGTGCCGGAGGTCGCCCATGACGTGTTTGTTCGCGCCTATACTGGGTTGTCGCAGTATGCGGGAACCGTTCCGTTCGAACATTGGTTGTCCCGCCTCAGCGTGCGCGCCTGTTATGATTTTTGGAGGGCCCATCGCCGACGGGAGGTACCCGTCAGCGGGTTGACCGACGACCAGGTCGGCTGGCTCGATCGCGCACTGGCCGACGCCTCGAGCCAGGAATTCCGTGACCGAGCCGATCGGCAGGACTCCCTCGAAGTCTTGGAATGGGCGTTGGGGCAACTGTCGCCCGAGCATCGCCTGGTCTTGACCCTGGTGTCCCTCGAGGGCCGTTCCGTGCGTGAGGCGGCCGATCTGCTGGGCTGGACGATGGTGAACGTGAAGGTGCGTTGTTTTCGAGCCAGGCAAGCGTTGCGGACGATTTTTCTGCGGGAATGGGAGCGGCTCCGGCATGACCATCCATCGTAAAGCCGCCGTCGAACGGATTGAGCGGATCCTGGCGCAGGTTCACCGGAGCACTCGCGGCGAAGCGGCCGTCGGGGAGGCATGGGCGCAGGACGTGATGCGCGCGATCCGGCAACAGGCCGCGGATCATCCTGCTCCTTCGCCCCTTGTCTGGGCCGAGCCGTTGGTCTGGCGAGTGGCCGCCGGCGCCGCGCTGGTGGCGCTGGTCTTTGCCGGATCGGTAACCGTGTACAGCCGACACCATGCGGCGCCGGTTGCGGCCGCCTGGCTGGAAGAGTTTGATGCGGGTTCCCCGTTGCCGGGTCAATAAACCGGCCGGAAGGTTGAAGCGCCTGTGATGTCACGCACCGGATTGTGGATCGGACTGATCATCCTCTTTGGCGCCGGGGCGCTGATGGGCGCCGTGGGGACATCGTTCTATTATCAGTACGAGGAAGAGCACCGCTGGGAGCGAGGGCCCGGTGCCCGGCAGGAGCGCATTATGAAACGGCTGACCCAGGAGTTGGCCCTCTCACCGGCGCAACAGGCGGAGGTTGAGCCGATCGTGGCGCGCGGCCATCTTGATTTGCTGCGCTTGCGGGTGCAACACCAACCGGATGTGGATCGGGTCCTCGACGCGGGAATGCAGGAATTGAAGGCGAAATTATCTCCGGAGCAGCAGGCCAAGTTGGACGGGCTCCACGCGCAGCTTCAACAGCGCTGGCGCACGACCCGGGAGTATGTCCGGCAAACCCAGGATGCCGGAGGACGGAAGGAATAGTGGCGATGGCGGAGTCTGTCAGATTTTCAACACTGCTGAAACGGTGGATGATCGGGCTGTCTGCGGCCTGCCTGCTGGCGGTGGGCGTCTACGTCATGATGACCAGATCGGGCGAGGCGCAACCGGGCCGCGCGGAGAAACGTCCTGCCATAGCGGCGCGGAATACGCCGGTTGTGGCGGCGACGGCCACAACCGGCGACATCAATATTTACTTGAACGGCCTGGGTTCGGTCATCCCGATGAATACGGTCACGGTGAAAAGCCGGGTCGACGGCCAGTTGATGCGCGTGCTGTTCAAAGAAGGGCAGCTCGTGCGCAATGGAGAATTGTTGGCGCAAATCGACCCGCGCCCCTTTGAAGTGCAGTTGATCCAGGCGCAGGGGCAAATGGCCCGCGACCAGGCCCAGATGAAAAACGCGCAACTGGATCTGGAGCGCTACCGCGACCTGTACAAGCAGAACTTCATCCCCAAGCAGCAGCTCGATACCCAGGAAGCGCTGGTGCGCCAGTACGAAGGCATCGTCAAGGCGGATCAAGGACAGATCGACAACGCCAAGTTGCAGTTGACCTATTCGAGCATTACCGCGCCGATCAATGGGCGCATCGGCCTGCGTCTCGTGGATGCAGGCAACATCGTGCATGCGAACGACCCCAACGGATTGCTGGTGATTACGCAGCTACAGCCGATCACCGTGGTGTTCGCGCTGGCGGAGGATCACCTGCCTGCCGTCTTCGAACGGCTCAAGGCCGGGAAGCAGCTGGTCGTGGAGGCTTTCGATCGCGAACAAAAGCGCAAATTGGCCACGGGAACCCTGCTCACCGTCGACAATCAAATCGATCCGACGACGGGGACGGTCAGGCTGAAGGCGGTGTTTCCGAACGATGACAGCGCGCTGTTCCCCAATCAGTTCGTCAATGCCCGCTTGTTGCTCGATATCAAGCAGGAGGCCGTCGTGGTGCCCTCCGCCGCCGTCCAACGCGGTCCCAAGGGGACATTTGTCTACGTCGTCAACGAGGCGGACCAAACGGTCAGCGTGCGCGCCGTGACCGTGGGGGTGTCGCAGGGCGAAGAGGCCTCGATCGACAGCGGCCTGGCCTCCGGCGAAACCGTCGTGGTGGATGGAACTGAAAAATTGCGCGAGGGCAGCAAGGTCGAGATGCGGTCCCCGAGCGGCGCGGTGCCGGCCGGCCAGGAGCCTCCGCCGGGCCGCGGGGAACGAAAGCTCCAGGGGAATCGCACGTGAACCCTTCGCGGCTGTTCATCGTACGGCCGGTGGCGACAATCTTGACGATGATCGCGATTCTGCTGGCCGGGGCGCTCGCCTATCGCCACCTGCCTGTCTCGGCGCTTCCGCAGGTCGATTACCCCACCATTCAAGTGCTCACCTTTTATCCCGGCGCCGGTCCGGACGTGATGACGTCTTCCATTACGGCCCCGCTGGAACGGCAGTTCGGGCAAATGCCCGGACTCAACCAGATGACCTCGACGAGTTCCGGCGGCAGTTCGGTCGTCACCCTCCAATTCAGTCTGGAGATCGACCTGGATGTGGCCGAGCAGGAGGTGCAGGCGGCCATGAACTCCGCGGCCACATTCCTACCTCGCGATCTCCCCGCGCCGCCCGTTTATAACAAGGTGAATCCCGCGGACGCGCCCATCCTCACGGTGGCGTTGACGTCGCCCACGCTCCCGCTCCCGCAAGTGCGCGATTTCGCGGAAACCCGTTTCGCACAAAAAATTTCGCAACTGTCCGGCGTCGGCCTGGTGAGCATCAGCGGTGGGCAGCGCCCCGCCGTGCGCATTCAAGCCAACCCGCGCGCGCTGGCCGCCTATGGCTTGACGCTGGAAGATCTCCGGGTCGTGGTGGCGGCCGCCAATGTGAACCAGGCAAAGGGCGGATTCGACGGGCCCCGGCGCGCGTCCATCATCAATGCGACCGATCAACTGTTCGTCAGCAAGGACTACAAAGCGTTGATCGTAGCCTATCGCAACGGCGCTCCGGTCCGGCTGTCGGAGGTCGCCGAGGTGATCGACGACGTCGAGAATACCAAACAGGCGGCCTGGATGAATGAGACGCCGGCGGTGATCGTCAACATTCAGCGCCAGCCTGGCACGAATGTCATCGAGGTGGTCGACCGGGTAAAGAAGCTCCTGCCGCAGCTGCAGAGCACGTTGCCTTCGTCGGTGCAGGTCTCGGTGCTGACCGACCGCACGACGTCGATCCGCGCGACCGTCCGCGATGTGCAGTTCGAACTGGTCCTGGCGGTAGCCCTGGTGATCCTGGTGATTTTTCTATTTCTCCGGACCCTGCCGGCCACGGTGATTCCGGCGGTGGCGGTCCCCTTGTCCCTGGTCGGCACCTTCGGCGTCATGTACCTCATGGGCTTCAGCCTGAACAATCTGACCTTGATGGCGCTGACGATCTCCACCGGCTTCGTCGTGGACGATGCCATCGTGATGATCGAGAACATCGCGCGCTACATCGAACGGGGAGAGTCGCCGTTTCAGGCGGCCCTCAAGGGATCGAAGCAAATCGCCTTCACGATCCTGTCGTTGACGGTCTCCCTGATCGCGGTGCTGATTCCGCTCTTGTTCATGGGCGATGTCGTCGGGCGCTTGTTCCGCGAATTTGCCGTCACGCTGAGTATCACGATCCTCATTTCAGCCCTGGTCTCGCTCACCCTCACCCCGATGATGTGCGCGCGGCTCTTGCGCGAGCGGCGCGAGGAGGAGCCCCGAGCCTTGTCGCGGGCCTCGCAGCGCATGTTGGATCGGGTCATCGCTGGATATGGCAGGAGCCTGCAGTGGGTGTTGCGGCGCCAACGGGCGACGTTGCTCGTGACGGGGGCGACGCTCGTCATCACCGTCGCGCTGTATGTGCTGATCCCCAAGGGATTTTTCCCCCTTCAGGATACCGGCGTGATTCTCGGCATCACGGAAGGCCCGCAAACGGTGTCGTTCGGCACGATGGCCGAACGGCAGCAGGCCCTGGCTCAGGCGATTCTGGAGGAGCCAGCCGTGGAAAGCCTCACCTCGTTTATCGGGGTGGACGGGACGAATACGACGCTCAACAGCGGGCGCATGTATATCAACTTGAAGCCGCTGGAAGAACGGCGGGCCGGCGCGGGCGACATCATCCGGCGGCTGGAATCGCGCGTGGCCGGGGTGGACGGCATCACCTTGCACATGCAGCCGGTACAAGACCTCACGGTCGAAGATCGGGTGAGCCGGACGCAGTTTCAATATACGCTGGAAGACGCGGATCCCGAGGAATTGACCCGCTGGGCGCCCAAACTGGTGGAGAGCCTGCAGCTGCGTCCGGAGCTGCGCGATGTCAGCAGCGATCAGCAGAGTTATGGACTCGCCTCGCTGGTCGAGATCGACCGCAACACGGCCTCGCGCATGGGCATCACGCCGCAACTCATCACGGATACCCTCTACGATGCGTTCGGCCAGCGGCAGGTCTCGACGATGTTTACGCAGTTGAATCAGTACCGCGTCATCTTGGAGGTGATGCCGGAATTTCAGAAGGGGCCGGACGCCTTGCAGGCACTGGAAGTGCGCGGGACGGGCGGGTCCGTGCCCTTGAATGTCTTCACCCGCGTGACCGATACGACCGTGCCGCTCGTCATCAGCCGTCAGGGACAGTTCCCCGCCGTAACCATTTCCTTCAACCTTGCGCCGGGCGGCTCTCTCGGCGAAGCGGTCGAGGCGATCCGGCATGTCACGCAGGAATTGGGGCTTCCCGCGAGTATCCGCGGGAGTTTCCAGGGGGCGGCGCAGGCGTTTCAGAATTCCTTGGAGCATGAACCGCTGCTGATCCTGGCCGCCTTGATCACGGTCTATATCGTGCTCGGCATTTTGTATGAAAGCTACATTCACCCGCTCACGATTCTCTCGACCTTGCCGTCCGCCGGCGTGGGCGCGTTGCTGGCGCTCATGCTGTTTCGGATGGAATTCAGCGTCATCGCGCTGATCGGCATTATTCTGCTGATCGGCATCGTGAAGAAAAATGCCATCATGATGATCGATTTTGCCCTGGACGCCGAGCGCAGCGAAGGGAAGTCGCCGGAACAGGCCATTTATGAGGCGGGGCTGCTGCGTTTTCGCCCCATCATGATGACGACCCTGGCCGCGCTCTTCGGGGCCTTGCCGCTGGCCATGGGAACAGGAGTCGGCTCGGAACTGCGGCGCCCGCTGGGGATCGCGATCGTGGGCGGCCTGGTCTTGAGCCAGCTCCTGACGCTGTACACCACCCCGGTGGTGTATCTGGCCCTGGGCCGGCTGGCAGCCCGTTTCCGCCGCAAACCCGGGGAGGTCGCGGCGGGCGACGCGCTGCCGGTAGGTCCTGCATGAATATTTCAGCGCCTTTTGTGCGGCGTCCTGTCGCGACCACGTTGCTCACGATCGGCGCGACCTTGGTCGGGATCGTGGCCTTTCCCTTTCTGCCGGTGGCCTCGCTGCCGCAGGTCGAGTTTCCGACCATCAACGTGTCGGCATCGCTCCCGGGGGCCAGCCCGGAGACGATGGCTTCTTCCGTGGCCGCTCCGCTGGAGCGCCAGTTCACGCGCATCGCCGGCGTCACGGAGATGACCTCCACGAGTACGATCGGCGGCACCAACGTCACGCTGCAATTTGAACTCAATCGGGACATCGACGGGGCTGCGCGGGATGTACAGGCGGCGATCAATGCGGCCCGGGCCGACCTCCCGGCGAACCTGCCGAATGCGCCCCGCTATACGAAGGTCAATCCTGCCGACGGGCCCATTCTCATTCTGGCCATCACGTCCGACCTCGTCACGCGCGGGCAGATGTACGACGCGGCCTCGAGCATCCTGCAGCAGAAATTGTCGCAGGTGGAAGGCGTCGGGCAGGTGGCCGTGGGCGGCGGGTCCTTGCCGGCGGTCCGGGTGGATCTGAATCCCACCGCCTTGAACAAGTACGGCATTGGCCTGGGCGAGGTGCGCCAGGTCCTGAACAATACCAACGTGAATCGTCCGAAAGGGCAGCTGACCGCCGGCGATCGCACCTGGGAAATCAGAGCCAACGATCAACTGCACAAAGCCGATGACTATCTGCCGTTGATCGTGGCCTATCGAAACGGGCGGGCGGTGCAGCTGTCCGACGTGGCCTCGGTGGAGTCTTCCGTCGAAGATCTGCGGACGATGGGCACGGCGAACGGGACGCCGGCGGTGCTGGTGATCATCTACCGGCAGGCCGGAGCGAACATCATTGAGACGGTGGATCGCCTTCGCGCGCGCCTGCCGCAATTGGAGGCTTCCTTGCCGGGCAGCATGGCGCTGTCGATCGTGATGGATCGCACCCCCGTCATCCGCGCGTCCCTGCACGACGTTGAACGGACCCTGGCCATTTCCGTGGCGCTGGTGATTCTGGTGGTGTTTGCGTTCCTGCGCGATCTGCGCGCCACATTGATTCCGGCCGTCGCCGTGCCCGTGTCGCTGATCTCCACGTTCGGGGTCATGTATGTGCTCGGGTATAGCCTCGACAATTTGTCGCTCATGGCCCTCACGATCGCCACGGGGTTTGTGGTGGACGATGCGATCGTCGTCCTGGAGAACATCACCCGCTACCGCGAGCAGGGGGTGCCGGCGATGGAGGCGGCTCTGCGAGGCGCCAAGGATATCGCATTTACGGTCGTCTCGATGACCCTTTCGCTGGTCGCGGTGTTCATTCCGATCTTCTTGATGGGCGGGATGCTCGGCCGGCTGTTCCGTGAATTTGCCGTCACGCTGTCGGTGGCGATCCTGGTGTCGCTGCTTGTTTCGCTCACGACGATTCCCATGCTCTGCGCCCGCGTCCTGAAGACGGATCAGCCCCGCCGCCATGGCTGGTGGTACCGGATGAGCGAGCGGGGGTTCGGGGTCATGTTACGTGGATATGCGGCAAGCCTCACGTGGGTCCTCCGGCACCCGCGGATCATGCTGGCGGTGACGCTGGGCACCATGGCGCTGACGGTCTATCTGTATGTTCTCGTCCCGAAAGGTTTCTTCCCCCAGCAGGATACGGGACGGTTGTTCGGGAACATTCAGGCGGCGCAGGATATTTCCTTTCAGGCCATGCGGCAGAAGCTCACCGAGGTGGTGGAGATCATCAAGAGCGACCCGGCGGTCGCGAGCATCACCGGCTTCACGGGCGGCGGGGGCCATGCCGGCACCACCAATACGGGGCGGATGTTCATCGCGCTGAAGCCGCTCGAAGAACGCGGCCTCAGTTCCGACGAGGTGATCGGCCGGCTGCGGCCCAAACTGGCCAAGGTGCCCGGCGCGCCTACCTACCTGCAGGCCATTCAAGATCTGCGTATCGGCGGCCGGGCCAGCAGCGCGCAGTATCAATATACGCTGCAAAGCATGGACCTCGCCGAACTCAACAGCTGGGCGCCGAAGGTGGACTCCAAACTGCGGACGCTTCCGGAACTCGTGGATGTGAACAGCGATCAGCAGGACCGGGGCCAGCAATCCCTGGTTGTCTTCGATCGGACCACTGCGTCCCGGCTCGGGTTGAGTCCCCAGCTGATCGACGATACGTTGTACGATGCCTTCGGCCAGCGGCAGGTGTCGATCATGTATACGCCGCTCAATCAGTACCACGTGGTGATGGAGGTTGCTCCGCAATACTGGCAGAACCCCTCGGCGTTGCATGAAATTTATATCCGCTCCCCGGGAGGCGCTCAAGTGCCCTTGAGCGCGGTGACCAGGTATGAACCGGCCAATACCATCCTGTCCGTCAACCACCAGGGCCAGTTTCCGGCGGTCACCCTCTCGTTCAATATGGCTCCCGGTGTGTCATTGGGGGAGGCGGTCGTGGCCGTCGACCTGGCCATGCGCGACATCGGCTTGCCGGCGAGCGTGCGGGGGACCTTCCAGGGAACGGCCAAAGCGTTTCAATCGTCCGTGGAGAATCAGCCCTGGTTGATTCTGGCAGCATTGGTTACGGTGTACATCGTGCTGGGGATTCTCTATGAAAGTTACATTCATCCCCTCACGATTCTGTCGACCCTGCCGTCCGCCGGGGTGGGCGCCTTGCTGGCGTTGCTGCTGTGTAAAGCGGAGCTGAGCATGATTGCCTTGATCGGGATCATGCTCTTGATCGGCATCGTCAAAAAAAACGCCATCATGATGATCGATTTTGCCCTGCAGAGCGAGCGCATGGGAGAAGGGAAAACTCCCCAGGCGGCAATTTATGAAGCCTGCCTGCTGCGTTTCCGCCCGATCATGATGACTACCGCGGCAGCCCTGCTGGGCGCGTTACCCTTGGCCGTCGGCATGGGCGTCGGGTCGGAGTTGCGGCGACCGCTCGGCATCGCGATCGTGGGCGGCCTGCTGCTGAGCCAAGTTCTGACGCTCTATACGACTCCAGTCGTCTACCTGTTTCTCGACCGCTTGCGGTTACGGTGGCTGCGAGCCAGGGCCACCGCGTTGCATCCTGCCTCCTGACGAGCCGGGCGCTGAAGCCCGCTTCCTTCTTCCTGCCATTCTGTCTTTTGCCCTCGCGATCAGGAATCCGAACATTCTCTTTTCACGCCGAAGACAGTAGGTTGGCGACCGTGACGGCACCGGCGCCCCTGTTCGCCTCCCGAGACGGTCGATCTGCCTGTTCCGCCGCATCACGAACCGAAGCCTCGATGTTATGAGCGCCACACCTTCGATCGATCTGGAACGTTTATTCCATGAGCACCAGCGCGACCTCCTGGCCATGCTCAGGCGCATGGTCGGGTGCCAGGAGACGGCGGCTGACTTGGCTCAGGAAGCGTACATTCGCCTCGCGGACCTTCCCACCTCGCAGATCATCGCCTCGCCGCGCGCGTTTTTATTCCGGACGGCCACCAACCTCGCGCTGGATCATTTCCGGAAGCAGAAGTTCCGCGGCCAGCGGCAGACTTCGCTCGAAGAAGCCGAACAGGTTCCCGCCGATCTGCGCCCCATCGACGCGCAGGCGCATGACAAGCAATTGGTCGCCAGGCTGGAGAAGGCGCTGTCCGCGCTGCCCGATCGCACCAGGGCCGTCTTTGCGATGCGGCGAGTCTACGGGTATTCCTACCAGGAAATTGCGGCGCAACTGGGCATGTCGGAACGCGCCGTCGAGAAACATCTCGTCAAAGCCATGACCTGTTGCCAGGGCGCGCTGCTGACGAAAGACCTGCCCGGCTGAGAGGGGAGGGGGGAAAAGTGCGGGCTGACACGTCAAAGAGGAAGGGCGTAGAGTGTGCCGATGACGTCCGCATTCTCAGTCTGCCGATCCTCCATGGGCCATCATGCGATCTCATGATCATTCTGCGCCGGCGTCGCCGACGGCTTCCGTCTCCGAGGCGCGCCTGATTGAGGAAGCGACCGCGTGGTTTGTGCGCCAGGCGGCCGAGGATTTTTCCGATGCCGAGCGCCGCCGCTTGGACGCGTGGCGCGCGACAAGTCCCGCGCATGCGCGCGCCTATCATCAGGTGCAGGCCTTATGGTCGGCGCCGGAGTTGGGGCAGGCGGCGGCCCGCGCCGTGGCGGGCGACACGATCGATCGGCTGCGCCGGCAGGCGTATCGTCCCTGGCACAGAGTCAGTCTGGCTGCCGCAGCCGTCTTTCTGCTGGTCGGCATGGCGCTGTGGGGTGACGCGCTCCTGCTGTGGCTTAAGTCCGACTACTCGACTGCCGTCGGCGAGCAACGGGCCGTGACCCTTCCGGATCGCTCGCTGGTGACGTTAAATACCGGGACCTCCATCGCGGTGCGTTATGAATCCGGTCGCCGGCAGGTGGAACTCCTGCGAGGGGAAGCGTCGTTTTCGGTGCAGCCGGATCCGGGCCGGCCGTTTACGGTCCGAAGCCGGGGTGTCGCCACCACCGCCGTCGGCACCCAGTTTCTCGTCAATGACCGCCGGAGCGATGTGCAGGTCACCGTGCTGAGCGGGTCGGTCCTAGTGGCGGAGGACAAGACGCCCTCGGATCAGGCCGTTCGGTTGAGCGCCGGCGATCAGGTGACCGTCGGCCCGCAGGGCCCCGGACCGGTCGCCCGCGTGGACACCGCGGCCGTCGCCTCATGGCTGCAAGGGCGCCTGGTGTTTGTCCGCACGCCCTTGGCCGAGGTCGTGCAAGACCTGGCCCGTTACCATCGCGGCTATATCGTCATCATGAATCCTGCCCTGCGCTCGTTGCCGATCACCGGCATCTACAATCTGACCGACCCCGCGCATGTCTTCGCCACCATGGCGGAAACACTGCCGCTTCGTCTGGTCCGGCTTACGGACCATCTCATCGTCATTCGCTAGGCAGCGGTCGGCGAAGGCCGTCCGGCAGCAGGCTCGTTTCACGCATGCCTTCCACGTCGCGTCACAACGGCGCGGTCTATCGCACGCGTCGGCCGGCGCGGCGTTTCAAACGAGTCATCCCTGAAGCCGAAAAATATGTTCTCTCCCGCTTCTGCCGGGGGGATTTTCTTCGCGCCATACGTCCAGACACATGGAGCGTAGATCGATTGAGATCATAGGTTCCCGTTTTTTGAAGTTCACCGACGGAGGTTTGAATGTCGAATCGTGTCTGTTGCCGACGCGCATCTCTGCGTCCATGGATCGGATGGTCCACAGTCTTGTGCACACAACAACTGCGCATCCTGTTTGTGTTCGCACTCTTGGTCTTCGCGCCGGCGGGTGTCGATTACGTCTCGGCGCAAAGCGACGGGGCGAATGCCGGTGTAGAGCCCGCCTCGAAGCTCAACTATCAGATTCCCTCACAGCCGCTGAACAGGGCGTTGCGGGACTTTGCTTTGACCTCGGGGCTGCAAGTCAGCTTTCCGGATGATCTGGCGGCAGGACGGACATCGCGCGAAGTCGCCGGCTCGTATACGCCTGAAGAAGCCTTGTCGGAATTGCTCGCAGGAAGCGGCCTGTCGTTCCGCTTTTCCAGCGTCGATACGGTGACCCTGGAACGCTCGCGCCCGCCCTCCATCTCGCAGGCGGCGCCGGACGCGCAGCACTCTGCTCCCGCGGCGGGAAGCGCCCGGGCAACCACCGTCTCCTCCGGCGCGAAACCGGTCGTCGTACCGGAGATCGTGGTCAAAGACGTGCATGAACGCAATGAGCCCGACCAGGAGCAGGTGAAGGAGATTGCCGGAGCGGTCAATGTGGTGACGCGCGAGGAAATCCAGCGAGCCCGACCTAAGAATGCGGACGAGATGTTGCGGCGGGTGCCCGGTGTCAACGTACTGGATGAGTACGGCCAGGGATTGCGGCCGAACATCGGCATTCGCGGCATGGACCCGCGGCGCAGCAAGAACGTGCTCCTGTTGATGGACGATGTGCCCATCCAGCCGGCCCTGTTCGGCGATGCCTCAACCTATTACATGGTGCCGATCGAACGGATCGACCATATCGAGGTGATCAAAGGCGGAGCCTCCGTCCTCTATTCGCCCAACACGCAGGGCGGGATGATCAACTTCATTCAAAAACGGATTCCCACGACGCCGACGTTTTCCACCACGAACACCTTCGGCAGCTTCAACCTCTTTCAGAGCGACACGCAGTACGGGGGATACTTCGGCAACTTGGGCGCGCAAATGGGCTATCTCCGGCGCCAATCGGACGGGTTCCGGGATCGCAGCGCCTCGCAGTTGGACGATTTCACCCTGCGGTTCGAAGCCAATCCCGACGATCGGACGCGCATCACCACGAACTTCTCGTACTACAACGAGGTCACGCAGACGCCGGGAAGCCTCACGCCCACGCAATATCGCAACGATCGCACCCTGGCGGGCAAACCGTTGGATGAGTTCAAGGGGCAACGGACGGCGGTCGATGTGACCGCGAGCCGCGAGATCGACGCGCACCATACGGCTAAGGTGCTGGTCTACGGCAACGTCTTCGAACGGAACTGGTATATCCAGGATCAAACCGCCGCCGGAACCCTGTTGCCCACCAGCACGAATTTTTTGCGCAAGTTCAATGTATTCGGGGTCGTCCCGCAGCACCAGTACACATTCTCGCTATTCGGCCTGGACCAAAAAATCACCTCCGGACTCCGCTACCATGTCGAACGCTTGACCGACATCCAGGGCATCGGAACGGCCGGCTCGAAGATCGTCCGGACGACGAATAACGCCGATCTCGAGTCCGTCGCCTATGCGGCCTATACGGAAACGGCCATCCGATTGACCGAGGCCTTCACGATTTCACCGGGCATCCGGTGGGAGCAGGTCAATCAGAGCCGCGAGACGATGAACGCCGTGCCCCCGGCGGGCGGGAACTTCAGAAATTCCAAGATGACGCAGGGCCTGATCTATGGCACCGGGGTCAAGTATCAACTCACGCCGGACAGCATGCTCTTCGGCCACATCCATACCACCTTTCGCCCGCCGACCTTCGCGAACGCGGTCGATCCGACCAGCGGGACGGCGCAAGACCTGGAGGCGGAACGGGCGTTGAGCTCCGATATCGGATTCCGCTCCACGATCGTTCCCGGCGTGAGCGCGGAAGTCGCGGTCTTCCGGGCGGAGTTTCGAAATCAGATCGTGCAGCAGGGAAGTCAATTCGTTAACGCAGGGAAAACCTTGCAGGAGGGCGTGGAGAGCACCGTGACCCTCGATTGGGGTGAACTCGTGCGGCCGTTGCAAGGATTCGTCACGCGCGGGAGCATCACGCTTTTGCGACCCAAGTCGCTCTTCGGCCCAACGAATGGAAAAGATCTGCCCTATGCGCCCCGCATGACGTTCTACGGACTGGTGGGCTATTACCATCCGACCGGCGCGTCGATCGAGGCGGATGCCATGTTCGTCGCCCAGCAATTTACCGACGGCATCAATACCCAGACGGAAAATGCGTTGGGCACGACCGGCGCCATTCCGTCGTATACCATCTGGAACCTGCGCCTCAATTATGCTCCGCCGAAGGCGAAGTGGGCCATTTTTGCCGGCGTGCGCAACCTGACCGACGAGTCCTTCATCGCGCAACGGACTACGGGCAGTTTCATCGGGATTCAGCCCGGGGAAATCCGGAATTTCTACGGCGGTGTCTCCTGGAGATTTTAGCGAGCGGGCCCAGTGGTCGGCTTCAGCAAGAAAAGGAGTGCACAGATGAATCGCACCATCGTCTACCGTGGAATGTGGGGGTTGCTCGTATTGGCCTGGGTATCAGTAGCCGCTCCGGCGGAGGCCCATTTCGTCTGGGTTGAAACTGAGGCGACTGCGCAGGCCGACGGCGGGCAACCGGTGAAAGTCTATTTCGGAGAGTATGCCGAATTCCTGCGGGAAGAACGAGGCGGGCGACTCGATTCGATCGACGGCGTCACGCTCCGCGTGCAGGATCCGAAGCGCGGGCAGGCCGACGTTCCTTTGACCAAACAGGTCAACCACTTTGCCGGTGCCCTCTCTTCCTGTGTGCCGGGGCGGAACGCGGTGCTGGCGGAACAGGCGAAGGCGCCGGTGCAGGATCTGCGCAAGCATGACTTGGGCATCGTCAAGCCGATGTTCTATGCCCGGACCTATTTCGTCTGTCTGGAAGAAAGCCGTATCAACGAGCACGAGCGGGATCATTCGACGCCGCTGGCGCTGGATTTAATTCCGCTCACGACCGGGATGAATCTTGCCACAGGCCGCGTGACCCCCGCGCCGGGGGGCGAAATCGTGGTGAAAGCGCTCTTCAACGGGCAACGCCTGCCAGGGACGCAGGTGTTGGTGCATGCGCCCAACGGCTGGGACAAGGAACTCAAAACGGATGCCGAAGGCATCGTGTCCTTCACGCCCCTCTGGCCCGGCCGCTATGTGCTGGAGATGATCCACGTCGAAAAAACCCCCGGCGAATTCGGGGGGACGGCCTATGAGGCGTTGCGCCATCGCAGCACGCTGGCGATCCAGATAAGGGCCGAGCGCCCCGCGGAGCAGTAACATGGGCCGGGGCGGAGCGGAACGGATCATTCGGCTGGCCCATCGCTGGCTGGGCATGGGGGCGCTGGGTTTTCTGTTGTTGTCCGTTGTCACCGGCCTGTTGTGGGCGGACGCGAAGTTCCTGTACTGGGAAGACCATTACAAGGAGAAGATCCGCCCGCTGGCCGGCCCGTCACCGGAATCCGCCACATTGCCGGTGGATCGCGCCATCGCGCTGGCCAAAGAGGCCGTGGGCGGGCGTGCATCGATCGAGCAGGTGTCGCTGCGATCGGATTTCGGCCGGCTTTTCTATGAACACAAACTGCGGGTGGAAGGGGTCTCCACCACGCTCCTGCTCGACGCCCTGACCGGGGAGCGGCTGTCGCCGATCTCGCCCGAGCTGGCCCCGGTCATTGCGCAGCAATACGTGCGGCCGCCGGCTGCGGTGACCTCCGTGGAGATCGAGCGGTATACACCCCGGAAGAAGAAGCGGGCGCAGGATGCGGTGCGCGTGCGCTTCGATAATGCCGATGCCACCGAGATCCTGCTGGATCGGCAGACCGGGGAGATCCTCGAAGACGAAGGCCGTTGGAGGCGGGTGCATTTTGCCGTGATGCAGCTGCACCAACTGAACTTTTTCGGGTTTGAGAAAACTCTGCTCAATATCCCGGGCCTGCCCATTCTGCTGATGAGTCTGTCGGGAGGGCTGCTGTGGATCTTACACCGAGCCAGGTCGCGGCGTGCGAAATCGGTCACGTCCGCCGGAGGCTGGCCGCCGTTGCGTGCCCGTTCGAATGACCGACCACAGCAGATCCCTCCCGTATCCTGACCTCGCCGCTCGGTCGCGCCGGTGGCGTTTTCTTTCGGCGGTTGTTTAGAATGACCTCACCAGGGTGAGGCATGACCAATCCGACCATCAAGGGCCGCATCGTACTCGCCATCGTGCTGGTGGGCTGTATCCCGCTCCTGATCGGGCTCATCCTCGCGTACATGTCCGGCATGCGTTCGCTCCGCGACGTGATCGGGGGAAATTTCCAGGCCATTGCCGAGCAGGCTGCTGACCGTCTGACCATGCTCGTGCAAGGCGAAGTGCAGGGGGTGCGGTTGCTTGCGTCCGCGCCGTTACGGGTTCGTCAACCGGTCGAAGCCGCCAACCTCTCTTACAGCGGCGACTGGGCCGGGACGCAGCGGCTGCTCCAAGAGCGCGCACAGGAATGGGAGAAGGGTCACGGCCATGCTGCCGGCCTGTTGAACGCTGAATTATCCCGGTTCCTGCTGGAGACCAAAGTGCGTAACGGGGACAAGATGGTGGGGCTGCTCATCACCGATCGGTATGGGGCCCTGGTCGCCGCCAGCTCGGAGCCGGATCATTACTTTCTCAGTCAGGAACCGTGGTGGGAAGCCTTGCAAGCCGGTGGCCTCGACCGCGTCTACGTCAGCGGCCTCATTCCCGGTCAGGAAGGCTCCTTCCGCTCGCCGGAAGAGACCATCGATATTGCGGTGCCCATCCTCGACGATCACCAACATGCGGTCATCGGCGCCATCAAGGCCTCCTACCGGTTTGATTCGCTATTTGCCATGATCAAAGAGATCCGCATCGGGCAGACCGGCCATGCGATGTTGTTCGATGCCGCCGGTCAGCCGCTGGTCTGTCCCATCCTGCCCCGGCGCGCGCATCGGATTCCCGGCCAGTTGATGGCGATGATCGTCTCATCGAACCCCGGGTGGGCCATCGCGGAGGACGACGGCCATGGCGCGACCGAGACGGTGGTGGGGTATGCGCCGGTCACGGGCCTGAGCCTGCCGGACAACTCCTGGCACGTCTTCGTGCGGCAACAACCGGAGGAAACCTACGCCCCGATTCGTGATCAGCTGCGGAACCTGGCGCTGATCGGTGTCGTGATGCTGGGCCTGCTCTGGGCGATGGGCCGGTACGTGGCCACCAGGATCGCCCGGCCGATCCAAGTCCTCAAGACCGGCGTGGAGGCCATCAGCCGGGGCACCTATGACGGCCCGCTCGACGTGAAGACCGGCGATGAGTTCGAAGACCTGGCCGCCGCCGTGCACCGCATGGCAGACCGGTTACAGGCCTCGCGCGGGGAACTGGAATCGCTGAATGCCGAACTCACCGATCGCGTGGAAGAGAAGACCGCGGAAATTACGCGGCAGATGCGAAAACTGGAACTCTCAGAGCGGCTGGCGACCTTGGGTAAGGTGGCCAGCGGGATCGCGCATGAGATCAACAATCCGCTCGGCATCATTCTCAATCGTATCGAGTGCATGGAGGCCGATGCGGCGCACTTGAGCGTGCCGGATGAGGTCGGTCGGGATTTGGTCACGATACGGACCCAGGCGGAACGGATTTCCCGGGTCACGCGCAGTATCCTCACCTTGTCCCGCGGCACCGTGTCGATGCTGAAGCCGCTCGACCTCAACTGCGTGGCGCGCACCTGCGTGGCCATGGCAGGCGAGCGGATGACGGGTCTCCCGGTCCGGATCGAGAGGGAGTTGGCGCCGGTGTTACCGCCGGTGATGGGTGACCGCGACCGGTTGGAAACCGTGCTGCTGAACGTCATCAACAATGCGATCGACGCCGTGATCGCCGAGGGCATTCAAGGAGTCGTCACGGTGCGCACGACCTGCAGGCAGATCAATGGAGACGAGTGGGTGCACATCAGTGTCGCGGACAATGGCCCGGGTGTGCCGGCCGCGATCGCTGACCGGATCTTCGATCCGTTTTTTACCACCAAGCCGGCGGGCCAGGGCACCGGCCTGGGATTGTTTTTGAGTTATGGCATTGTCTCGGACCATCGCGGGCGGATCGAGGCGCGGAGCGACCAGCGGGGCGCCGTGTTCGATATCTACCTGCCCGCGGTGGGGCTGGGCGAACGCTTGTATGAAGGAGCGCCATGGGGATTGCAGGAAAAATTCTGATCGTCGATGACGAGCAGGATGCGTTGGAAAATTGCCGACGGATTTTGAGTCGTGTGTCCTACGACTGTGTGACCGAATGTGATCCGGCGCGGGCGCTGGATCTCATTGAGCGCGAGCGTCCGGGGCTGATTCTGACCGATTTGCGGATGCCCCGCCTGGACGGCATCGAGGTGCTGGCCGCAGCCAAACGCCTGGATCCTTCCGTGCAGGTGGTGCTCTTGACTGCGCACGCCACCGTGCAGACCGCGGTGACCTCGATGCGGTATGGCGCCTTCGATTACATTACTAAACCCTTTACCAGCAGCGACCTGGTGCAAGTCGCTCGCCGCGCTTTCGGTGAAGATGGGGCTCCTGCCGCGGGCCAGGCCAAGGGGGCGGACCTGTTGCCTCCTGCCGCCCGGGGACGTTCAGTGAGGCGGGCCGCCGGGCGCGTGATCGGTGAAAGTCCGGCCATGAACTCAGTCTTCACGTTGATCGAGAAAGTCGCGCCGACCCATTCCAATGTGCTGATTTATGGAGAAAGCGGGACCGGCAAAGAACTCGTGGCGCGGGCGATTCATGATGCGAGTCTGCGCGCGGAGCGCCCGTTTATCCCGGTGGATTGCGTGTCCTTGCCGGATACGCTGCTGGAGTCCGAACTGTTCGGCCATGAAAAAGGCGCCTTTACCGGCGCCCATGTCTCCAAACCGGGATTGTTCGAAGTGGCGGCGGGCGGGACGGTCTTTTTGGATGAAGTGAGCGGGATGAGCCAGACGCTGCAATCGCGCCTTCTGCGGGTGTTGCAGGAACGGCAGATGCGACGGGTCGGCGGCATCCGGTTTCTGGATGTCGATGTGCGCGTGATCGCGGCTTCCAATCAGGATCTTGAAGCAGCCTGCCGCCGGGGCGAATTCCGCGAAGATCTCTATTACCGGTTGAATGTCATCCCCATCCTGCTCCCGCCGTTGCGTCATCGCGAGGGCGACATTCTCCTCCTCGCGCGGGAATTTCTCCGCCGGTTTGTCACGCAGCAGCGGCCGGGACCTGAAGAGTCTGTGCCGGACTTGGACGGGTCGGCGATGGATCTCATGTGCGGCTACTCCTGGCCGGGCAATGTGCGCGAGCTGCAAAACGTCATTGAGAGGGCCGCGGTGCTGGCCGACGGGCCGTTCATTGCCAGCGCGCATTTGCCCGAACGCCTGCGTGAACGTCATGGCGAGGATGCGCCGCCGCCTGAGGCGGGCTCCTTCAAGCATGCGAAGCAAGCTGCCGTGACGACCTTTGAGCGCGGCTTCTTGATCGACTTGCTCAAGCGCCACGATGGCCACATGGGCCGCGCAGCGCGCGAATCCGGCGTGGACCGGAAGACGATTGAACGCATGGTCAAGAAACATGGTCTGCGAGAACTGTTCTGAAGTAAAACGTGAAAGGTAAAACGGAAAGATGGAACACAAATCGTGAAATGTGAGACCGTGACTAGAAACGGTGAAGGCGTGGCCGGAAACGGTGCTGGAGACGATCCGCTCACATGTTTCACATCTAGATTTCACGTCTCACGTTTCACATTTTACGTTTCACATTGATGGGACATCGATGTCCCATTGCGACAAAAGATTCTGACAGGCCGCATCCACTCCGCTATTCAACATCTTGCCGTCGTGCTGGCCGTTTCGATGGGGCGCAGGCGCCCCATTCGTGAAGCCCCTCTTTCTCATCTCTAATCGAAAATGCCAAAGAACGTGCGCGTTTTCTGAGCCGATCCTGCTGGAACAGGAGTTGCTCTAACCTCCGCCGTCTTCATAGGCGCCATGGTGGATATACCCGCCATGCCGCGATGTGAAATGTGAATCGAGGAGGTGGGAGATGACGGACCGGCCTCCTGATTTTTTCCACTCCCCGAGGTGCAGGCCTCTCCGGCCTGCACCATACATCACGGCACCGGCGAGGCAGAGCACGAGGCATGTGGTTTCAAGAGGAGGTTGGTCTCATGAGATCGGTACGGAGCGGGCCTAAGAAACATCATCAGCGCAGGTCCCGAGCGGCCTGGAAACTTCTAATGGGAGTGATGCTTCCATCGTTTTGTGTCGGGGCGTTCCAGGCGGCCTCGGCGGCGGACATGCATGCGGCGGCGCACAGCCGGCCCGCATGGGCGGAGCAGCTCAAAGGGCAGACGATCATCGAGGATGCGCAGGAAGGTCACGTCGAGCGGACGGCCATGATGGAGCGCCAGCACCAGCGCATCATGGAAAAGATCAACGAGCAGTTCGAACAGGATACGAACCTCCAGCGCACGGGCGGGCAGTACAACAATGTCAATATGCTGCACCAGTACGGCGCCGGCAACCAGGATCTGTTGCTGATGTCGAACAGCGGCACCGAACCCGTCTCCTCCATGGGAGGGCGCTGTCCCGCGAGCGCGCCGGTCCGCAGCTACGACGTGTCGGCGATCAACGTGGAAATCACCTTGAACATGTGGCTCGATTTTTATCCGGGCTACATGTACACGCTGACCGAGAACATCGAGAAGGTCCGCGCCGAAGAAACCAAGAACAAAGACGCGCGCGACAAGGACGGCTACGATCCGGGCGCCGTCACGAACGGGTTGCAGAATCAGTACATCCAGCCGCTGGTGCTTCGCGGCAACCAAGGCGATTGCGTGAAACTGACTCTCCGCAACCAGCTGGAGGGCGATGAAGAAGTCAGCCTGAATATCCACGGCTCCAGCATGGTCATGTCCGCCACGGGACAACCGGCCACGACCACCAATCCCGACAGCATCGCCGCCAAGGGCAAGGCCGTGGAGATGGAGTGGTACATCCCGCCGACCCAGCAGGAAGGCAGCCGCCAGTTCCATTCCTATAGTAATGATCGCGAGCTGACCGTGATGGGCCTCTTCGGATCGTTCGTCGTGGAGCCGAAGGGATCTGAATATCTCGAACCGCTGGGAACCGGCGATCCGCAGCCGACCAAGAGCGGCTGGCAGGCGATCATCAAGAACGGCAGCGGGCCGGACTTCCGGGAATTCGTGCTCTTCTACCATGAGGTCGGCGACGAAGCCTTCCGCCCGTTGAACAAGAAAGGTGACTTCATTCCGCAGCGCGATCCGCTCACCGACGTCTACCGCCCCGTGGCCCGCGCGTTGAACTATCGCAGCGAGCCCTTCGGCGTCGATAACATGCAGACGCAGCACGAATACTTCGGCTTCGAGGACGAATCGATGGCCTACAGCGCCTATACCTTCGGCGACCCGGCCACGACAATTCCGCGCAGCTATCTCGGCGACCCGGCCAAGTTCCGTCTGGTGCACGGGGGCTCCGAAGTGTTCCACTCGCACCATCCGCACGGCGGTTCGATCCGTTGGCCCCGTAGCCCGCGGGCCATCGACGAGATGCCGCTGTGGCATGCGGCCAAGAACGGCCCCGTGAAGTATCCCGTGATCCGGACAAAGTCCGATCGCGTCGATGTGGAAGTCATCGGTCCGTCGGAGACGATGGATTTGGAAACCGAGTGCGGATCGGGGCTCTGCCAGCAGTTGGCCGGAGACTTCCTCTTCCACTGCCACGTGGCGCATCACTACATCGCGGGCATGTGGGGCTATTGGCGGGTGTACAACACCATTCAGCAGGGCGCGAATCACAATGACGTGATGCCGGACCTGCTGGAGTTGCCGGACCGGAAGGGCCGCATCAAGACGGGTGTGACCTCGGACGAACTGATCGGCAAGACCGTCGATTGGTTCGGCAAGCAGTTTAAGATCGTCGAGAAGGGCAAGACCGATTGGAAGGCCGACCCGGCCGTCGTCACGATCAAGGACTGGGTCGATATGCAGTTCCCTCCACAGGGCCTGCCTGGCCACAAGAAGGATGAGCGCGACCAGACCAGATCCTATGACGCGAGCGTGTTGAACTGGAGCTGGCAGGGGCATCGCGCCATGACCGAGCCGGAGAACACGGTGCCGAATCCGCGGTATCAATCGGCCCATCCTGGCGAGCGGCTGCCGATCGTGTTCGAGCCGTTGACCGGCAAGGTCTCCTGGCCGCACTTGAAGCCGCACTTCGGACGCCGTGTGCCGTTTTCGAAGAGCCACAATCCGTCTCCTTGGTTGGAGATGATTCACCTCGATGAAGATGGCCAGCCGAGTTCCTATCCAGCCAAGCCGGGTGAGAACGGGCGCTGGAGCCTGTGCCCGGAGAATGCGGGCTCGAAGAAATACAATGTGCACTTTATCCATACGCCGATGATGCTCGCCGACAAACAAGGCGACACCCCGGCCATCATGGATGAAGGCGGGTTGATCTATGTGTTGCATGAGGAAGAAGCGGCCATTCGGAAGAACAACGACCTGAAGTTCCCGCTGGTCGTGCGGTCGAACATCTACGATTGCGTCGATTGGATGTTGACCAGCGAGTGGGACGACGACGACTTCGGCAATTTCCACGCGTCGAAGGTCAACACCCATTGGCACTTCCTGCAGTTCGACAACCAGTCGTCCGACGGCGTGATCACCGGGTTCTCCAACGAACAGTCGGTGCGCCCGTTCACCATGCTGGAAAAGAAGACGGACAAGGGCTTGCCCATGCCCTTGAATACCACGTTCACGAAGGCGGGCAAAAAGGGTGACCGCGTGATCACCCTCAAGAACGCCGCGCAATATCATCCGGGCATCGAGATCCTGATCGGCGCGGACAACGTCGGCGGCAATGAAGTCGGGCGGATCCAGTCGATCAAGGGCAACGAGATCACGCTCGTGCGGCCGTTGAAACATGATCATCCCGTGAAGGATATCGTGACGGTCGAGTTCGTGCGGCAGCGTTTCTGGGTGGATTCCGATGTCGGCACCGTGTTCTGGCACGACCATGCGCTGGGCCGGATCACGTGGGGGCACGGCGGATTCGGAACGATGATCGTCGAGCCGGTCGGATCGACCTACCACAATCCGAAAACCGGGGCGCCCATCCGGAGCGGTCCGTTGGCGGACATCCGCACCGCGGAGCCGGTGGGCTACGGGGTCAACGGCAGCTTCCGTGAGTTGCTGGTGCAGTTGAACGACAGTGTGCCGCACACGATCAACATCGTGACGGCGGGCAATCCACCAGGGCAGCCGGTGGAAGTGGCGCTGGAAGCGGGGAAGACGATCTCGTTCCCGATTCCGGACCATATCAAGATGACGCCGATGCCGTTCTTGAACGGCGGCACCCACACAACGGGCGGCAGCTTGAATTTCAGGGCGGAGCCGATCAGCGGCCGCCTGAAGGCCAATCCCGACCCGTCGAAGCTGTTCAGCAGCCAGGTGCACGGCGATCCGTACACCCCGATGGTCCGGGCCTATCTGGGCGACACGGTCGTGTTCCGCTTGTTGCAGACCATGACCAATGAAAGCATGGTGTGGACCTTGTCCGGTCATACCTATCTGACCGAGCGGTATGCCGGCGACGCCAACCGGAAGAACTCCATCCATGTGGGGATCGCTGAACGATACGACCTCGTGGTACCGCAAGCCGGTGGACCGCGGTTGCAGGCGGGCGACTACATCCACTTCAACGGGCGCTCGTCGAAGTTCTCGGAAGGCGCTTGGGGCATCTTGCGTGTCCTCGATAAGGACACGGCGGATCTGCAGAAGTTGCCGGCCGGATACAGCGGCCGGAACGAGATTCCTGCGGCACCGGCGGTCTGTCCTGCCGATGCGCCGGTGAAGAGCTTCAATGTGTCGGCCATCGATTTCCCGTCGATGAAGTTGAACCCGAAGGCGCCTGACGCCATCGAGGTCGACTTCGAGCGGACCATCCAGATGGTCAATCCCGAGGCCAAGATTTACGTCTTGGACGAGGATGTCGCGACGGTGGCGTCCGGCCTCCAGCCGATGCCGTTGACGTTGCGCGCGAACGTCGGGGACTGTCTGAAGGTGAAACTCACCAACAAGATGAAAGAGGGCCGGGCGTCGTTCTCGGCGCTGGGTCTCGCGTTCGATCCGAAGGATTCCCTGGGCGCCAACGTGGGCAACAATCCGGGCGAGCAGACGGTCGCTCCGGGTGAAAGCCGCGTCTATACCTATTATGCCGATCCGTTCATCGGGGAGACCGCGTCCCTGGTGTGGGATTGGGGCAATGTCATGACCAATCCGCGCAACGGCCTCTACGGCGGCATCGTGATCGGTCCCAAGGGGGCCACGTACCGCGATCCAAAGACCGGCGCGGACATTTCCACCAAGAACAGCTGGGTCGCCGATGTTATCGTGGATCGGACGATCCAGGGCTATGAACATCGCCAGAACTACCGCGACGTGGCCCTGTTCTTCCAGGATGAAGACAACATCATCGGCACGAGCTTCATGCCCTACGTGCAAAACACGGCGGGACTGACGGCCGTGAACTACCGTTCGGAACCCTATAAGTTCCGCGAAGCCAGCGGCTGTTCCCTGGGCAAGGTCTTCCAGCCCTGCTCGGTGGATCAGCCGGAAAGCATTGCGACCCCGCTCATCGAAGCGCATGCGGGAGACCCCGTGCGCATCCATGTGTTCGGGGCGAGCAATGAACAAAACGGGATGTTCAGCGTGGAAAAACATGAATGGCCGATCGAGCCGTTCATGCGCGGCGCCGATCAGATCAGCGTCGTGGAGTTTTCCGCGTCGGAATCGCTCGACGCCTTCATTCCCGCTGCGGGCGGAAGTTTCCGCCTGCCGGGTGATTATGTCTGGAGCAATCAACGGTTGCCCTATGCCCAATCGGGGCAATGGGGTCTTTTGAAGGTGCTGCCCACCGATGACCAACGAATCCTCCCGTTGAGTCAGCAGGCGCCTTCAATCAAGCGGGCGGGGTCGGAGGCGGGAGATCCCATTGTCTCTCGCGCATCGAATCCCATCCAATAAGGTGAGGAGGGCGGCGGTCTCTCCGCAGGGGAGGCCGCCGCTTTGGATGCAGTGCCGGTCCTAATCACCCAAGGGGGGAGCCTTCTGGCTCCCCCTTTGTCGTTATGGTTCCACCTGAATCGTCACAGAGGCGGCCGTCCAGTCCGCGGCAAGACCGGCCGGTTCCGCTTGCGCGGCCGGGTGTCCGGCCGTGGGGGCGGGGGCAGTGTCGGTCTGGGCCTGAAGGGCGGGAGGCGCAGAAATGGGTGGCGTCGGCAGTGAAGGCGCGGCCGGCTGGCCGGTCAAGGCCGCCGGCGTCGGGTCGTACACCGAGGACAGTCCACGCGTCGCGATTCGGCTCAAATCCTGCCGCAGGTTCGTGACGCTGGCGGCGACGACCGATCGAGTGGTCACCGCTGCTGTCTGGTCGCGAAGCTCAGAGGCGGATGAGACGTGCCGGCGTATGGCCTGCGCTGTTTCGAGATCCGTCGACGCAAAGACACGGACCGTGTCCGTGCCGGCTGGCGGCGCGTAGTCCCAATGGAATCCAGCATGATTGCCGGATTGCAGCGAATCAGGAATGGTGACCACGTCACCGGCCCGCACCCGGCCTTCCGGGTAAAAGGACGGCCGCTGGTGCGCGGTTGGAAACAGAAGATTGAGGCGACCTACCGAATCCACGTCGACGATGGTCAGGTAACTGTCGGCGGTGGCCTGGACTTCCAGCTGCAGGCTGTTGCCGGCTGTGCGAGGTTCGCCTTCCTGCCGGATGCGAAAGTGGGCCGGTTGTGTGTCCGCGACTACGGCGATGCCTCGGGCCTGGCGGCGAGGCGCTCCGACAATCCGCACATCCACTTTCATGTGGGCCGATGGGTTGTCGAGAGTCAGGAGCTCGGAGGCGTTGGCCGAACGGGATAAGACCAGCGCGAGTCCCGCGCCCCACTGCGCGCTATCCATCGCGAACGAACTGACGAGCTGAAGACCGTCTGCGGAATACAACTGCAACTGGTTGCCCTTCACATCGACCAGAAATTGAGCCGGTTGGCCAGGCTCGACGATCTGGATCTCCCGTCCTTGTTCACGCAGGACCTGCTCAATCCTGGCGCGCCGCTCGTTTGGAATCTCCAGCAAGCGAACGGGCACGCGCTCCAAAGCCGGGGCCGGCAGAAACGCGATGGCGCGGGCGCCGGCCGGAATCGCCAATCCCGCCGCCTGTGGCGCGGCCACTGCGTCTTTGCCCCGTGATTGCGTTACCGTCAGTAAGCCGAGCGCTTGTGCCGGCGCAAACCGGGTTTCGTTCGGTGGATACAGGGCCCAGGTCGATCCCGGCGTGGCGCCGAGCAGCAGACCGTTCAGCAGCAGCGTCTGGCCTCCTTGTTGCGGTTTGACTTCGACCCAAGGCACACGCGCCGCTTCGCTCGTGGCGGTTTCATCTCCCGATTCCGAGGCCGACAGCACCGGTGCATCCATGAGGGACGGAGGCGTTTCCAGTTGTGGCTCCGGCATCGAAACCCGGCCGAAGTGGGCTTGGATCCGTCTCATCTCCCGTTCAACGCCGGAGAAAATGGCACGCGGCGTGGCCGACGGTCCGGCCGATCCCAGGCTGCGAGACAGTGAATAGGAGAAGAAGCCGTGATAACGCCCACCGACCGGACCATCGAGGGCCTCCTGGTTGGCGGCGGCGCCGGTCATGAGCACATAGCGGGCGGCTGCGACCGGTACCACTTGGCGGGTGTGCACGCCTGAGGGGCGGTACAGTTCCGTCCTGGTGTCCTTCGGAACGGATCGCGTCCGGATGTCCAGCGAACGCGTCGCCGTGCCGGAATGGCAGGAATCAAGCACGATCAAGATGCTCCGCGCCTTCAGTCTGGAGACGATGGCATCGAGTTCGTCATCGGTAATGTCAGGCACGGCCGGAGTTCGCCCGTCGTGCGGAACCAGGGTTTCGTCCAGATGATCGTCGGTTTCATCGCCGTTCACGTCCTCGACCTGCGAACCATGCCCTGAGTAATGGATATAGACGACGTCCGACGGGCCGGTCTCCTGCACCAATCGTTCAAGGGCGGCAAGGATGCCGGCTCGGGTGGCGGCCTGGTCCGTGAGTAGGGTGATGTGGGGCGCATGAAACCCCCAACGCGTGGTGAGGACCTGCCGCATGGTCTCGACATCGTTGAGCGAGCCGTTCAATGTGGGGAGGACCTGGTAACGGTTGATGCCGATCAACAGGGCTCGTTTGGTTCCAGCTGCCGGTGGATCGGCGGCCTGACCCGGTAACGGCTGCGCCATGAGCAGCGCGACGGTGGTAAGTTTCAGGATGAATCGCGTGGACGAACGGTGCGTCATAAGCGGCCCTCGTGCTGTCGTGGGTGAGTCGCGCGTCTTCCCGAAAAGTTCACGGACCGAGGCGCTCCGCGCGTCGGATCACATCGGATTGCCCTCGCAAGGTGTGCAGCTGGCTGTCGAGCGAGCCTGCCTCTGCGGCGGGAATTTCAATGGTGTAGCGCCCGTCCGCCGTCGGTCCATCCGCCAGTCGGCCGTGTAATGCCAGGATCGTCGCGCGGATGCGCGACTCCTGAAGCGAGTCCTGAAACACGAGGACGACCCGTATCGAGGCGGGTTGGATGCCGCGAGATGTGATGGGGCCGGGCGGCAAGGCCGTCTGTTCGCCGGCTGTATACAGCAGTAGAGCCAGCTGGCCGATCAGGAGCGTCGCCGCGAGCGCAGGGATCCAGCGCGGCGCGAAGAGGCCGCGGAACCATTGCTCCACTGACTCGGCGGCGCCCGCTCCGGATCCCTGTTGCGGCACCGGCGGCCTCGCGGCGCCTTCGGTCTGGATCCGGTCCATCACCTGCTGCTGGACGCGGAGTTCCGGCGCCGTCTCTTCCAGGAACGCGGTTTTCACCGGCATGCGCAGCCGGGTGAGGTGGCCCAGTTCAGCGCGGCAGTCCGCGCAGGTTGCGAGATGCTCATCGACTGCTTGCCGCTCGGATGCGTTCAAGGTCCCCGTCAGGTACCAGGGGAGCAGCGAGGCCGCCGGGTGTGCCGGGGGCTGGTCGTGAGGCGTCGTCATACGACGGACTCCCGGGTCACCATCCGATCGATATGCCGTTTCAACTGCTGTTTGGCGTAAAACACGCGGGTCTTGACCGTATTTTCGGGGATGGCGAGCAATAGCGCAATCTCTTCGTAGGGCAGTTCTTCATAAAAGACCAGCCGCAAAATTTCCTGGTGTTCCACCGAGAGTTTGGCCAGCGCCTGCCGGGTCACGATCGCGAGTTGTTCCCGCTGAATCCCTTCGATGGGAGTTTCCCGCAGGCAAGGCAGGTCCGGGACGTCGTCGAGGGGGGCGGTGCAGTGGTCGATTTTGCCGTGATGCCTGACCGCGTCGAGAGCCTTATGGCGCGCGATCCCGAAAATCCAGGTGGAGACACGCGATTGGTGTGTGAAGGTGCAGGCGCCACGCCAGACCGCGAACATGACTTCTCCGACGATCTCTTCGGCCAGCGAGGTGTCCCGGACGAAGGTTCGGATGTAGTGATAGATGCGCTGTTCGTAGCGCAGGTACAGCGTGTCGAACGCTTGCGTGTCCCCGGTCGCCACTCGCGCCATCAGCGTGCCTTCCACTGCGTTATGCCCGTGAGTCGCGTCCATGAGCGTGCATGTTCGAGGAAAGTGCGCAACCTGTCCTGACCGGCGCCTCTGCTGTAGCACAGAATCCCGGATGCCCTCAATAGCATTGCCCGTTGACCCTCCCTTGAACGAGAGACTACAATCGTGAACCTTTCATCAGAGGGCGCGACAGACGGGTATGAGGTGATCCCATGCATGCACGCCGACAGTCGCTCCGTCCCGCGTCGAACACTCACCAGGGTCTGCTCCTCTTCCTGCCGTTTCTGCTGCTCGCGTCCTGCGCGGCCGCGCCGTTTCTGATTCCGGCCGGCATTGAGTTTGCGCGGAATCTGCTGGTGACCAGCAACAAAAATTATGGCGGCAAGTATTCCGAAGACATGAACCGCCTCATGGTGCGCCTGAGCACGCCATACGTCGCGATGGGATTGCCCATGGGGACGTCGCCGGCGGCGTTGGTCCCGCCGACCATGTTGATGCAGCAGCAACAGGCGATGTTGAACGCGCAAGCATCCGGACAAGCAGGGATGGGTATGGGGATGGGCTATCCCGATCCGTACAATCCGGCAGGTGCCATGATGGGCGGTTATGGCATGCAGGCCTACGGCGGAATGGGCGGCTACGGCGGCATGAGCGGGTATGGTGCAATGGGCGGATACGGCACCTCGCCCTATGGCTATCAAGGTCAAGGCGGGGGGTACTATGACCCCACCAATCCCTATGCGTCCGTGCCTGGGATGAATGTGCAGGCGCCGGCCTATGGCATGACGCAACCTTACGGTGGTCAGTACGGGGCGCAGCCCTATGGCGGGCAGATGGGCGGCTATCCGCCTCAGCCCGGCTATCCGGCTCAGCAGGGATTGCCGCCGCAGCCGGGATATCCCTCGGCGGCACCGGGCATGGCGGCGCCGTCACCGGCCCCCGGCTATCCTCCGCAAGGCATGCCAGGGTACGGTCAGCAACCGATGCAGCAAGGGATGTACCAACAGCCGATGGATCCCTATCAGCAGCAGGCCATGCAAGGGTATCAGCAGCAACCGATGCAGCAGCAGGCGATGGGCGGGTATCAGCAGCCGGCGATGAGCGGATATCAACAACCGATGCAAGGTTATGCCCAACCAGGCCTATCACAACCCTACGGGCAGCCTCCCAACGTCGGTGTGTCCTATCCTGCCGGTGTGTATCCACGAGGGATTCCGGGGCCGGCGGAGCCGGTGGCCTTGGACGTGGCGCTCATCCGCCAAGTCAACGGACCCGAGGGTAAGCAGGTGGCGCTTGTGCAGGACGGCGAGACGCTGAAGGGCGGGCAGGACGGCGATCGCTTCAAGCTGGTCGTGCGGACGAACTGTGAATGTTTCGTCTATGTCATCTCTATCGACGGGTCGGGCTGGGCCCAATCGGTCTTTCCTGCGGTCAACGGCACCACGAGCAACCCGCTGAAGCCCGAAACGGAACGGGCCTTTCCCGATGGGCCCTATTGGTTCACGCTCGATCAATTCAAAGGCGTCGAGACCTTCTTTCTCGTCGCGTCGCCTGCGCGGCGGACGGATCTCGAGGAAAGTCTGGGCCAACTGGCCGGCCAGCAACGCCCGGCCGGCCAGGTCTCCGCGCAAGTCGAGGAACCGGCGGTGATCCCCAATGGATTCGGGAAGACCCAGACAGGACAGGCGACGCAGGTGCATAACGACGCCCAGCAATCGGTCCAGGTGACCCCACTCTCCTATGTGGCGGCGAAGCCGGGCGAGGATGTGCGGGTCACGCGATGGTTCCGCCACCAATAATGCAGGATGCTGAACATGGCCGCGAGCTTCGTTCTCGGTTCTGTCAGCGACTCGGCGTGCCCGACAATGCATGCCTCGCCGCTTCCATCCCTGCAGCCTTGATGGACGCCCATGCTGAGCATCCTGCAGCCTCGCATGTCGGTGCTGCGTGCTTCCTGAAGGATATGTCGCGGGGGCAGTCATCGAATGACGAGTGCCGAACAACTCAGGGTGGAAGGCTCTCCTCGGAACGAATGATCACCTCCTTGCTTTTCCGGGCTCACATGTTGCTGTTGGTCGTCTTGCCCATGCTGCTGCAGGCTGTGGCGCCTGAGGCAGCGGCCCAAGTCTTTCCCCCTCGGTCAAACACCCAGTCCGTGCCGGCGCAACCTGTGCCTCCTCCCATGGGGCAGCCCATGCCGGGACCAAACCAGGTCTCACCCACGCCGGGACCGCGGCAGCCGCCACACGCCATGCCCGGCCAGGGTCTGCAGCCGATGGGGCAGCCGCCGCAGATGGCCGCGCCCTTGCTTAGGACGATTCCTCTGGCACTGCTGCTGGGCGGGGACCTATCCAAATCGTTCGTCCAACTGACGAATCTTCGCGGGCAGGTCGATTCGAATTTTACCATCGGCCGCAGCCTTGCCGGCCGCTTCACGGTCCCGCCGTATGTGCATGAAGCCTCAAATGGCTCGCGCGTATTCGTGCATGCCAACGGACTGTCTAACCCGCCGGTGGTGAAATCGGAAGGTAACGAATTGCATCTGGAGTTCCATTTTCCCGCCCTGCAATTCAAAACCTATTACCGCGACTATTCTCCAGAAGGCGACCAGGCCGTGGGGGATACGGTGGGGGAGAACGCGATTGTCGATATCTTCATCGTGCCGACGACCAACCAGCAGGGCTTTCCCACGTATCAAGCCGTTCGCGCGGGGTTTCGGGGCACGCTGAAACCGCAGGACAAGTGCACGTATTGGTTCGACGTGGTGTTTCCGATCAACATCTGCGAGGTGTCCAGGAAATATTTGGATACGCTCGGCAACGCGATCGAAACCGGGGTGCGTGAAGCCTTGAGCCATCCGCAGACCCGCACGCAGTTCGACCAGATCGTCTGGCAGTCCCTCCGGAGCGATCTTTTGATCCAGGCTGGCATCAATCCCATGAGCCCGGCCCAGATCCACGTCATTGAAGCTTCGTTTCACGGCACCGACTACGTGGTGAAGTACCTGCCGCGATAATGTCTTCATCAAGGCAAGCGACGGTCGCGCATAGGATGCGACGCGACCGCCTGCGGGCTATTCTGACGCGTGAACGGCCCCTGTGTGAAACGCGACGTATGACGCAATAATCGAGTTTTTGCGCAGCCTGCTAGGCGTTACTTTGCGGCCGGTTGTTGGCGCAACTCCTTCACCATTTCCGGGGTGAGGGTTGAAGGAACCTGTGCGTCTTCATCTGAGTCGGGAGCGTTCGATTCGACACCCCGTCTTTGCACGCCTGCCATACCTGCGGCACCGAACGTGTTGCCCTGTATGCCGGGCGTGATCCGGCTACCGGCAGGTTTCCGGCAGTTGATCACCTGGTTGGTATTGTTGTCCACGGTGCAACAGAGCATCGTCTCTCCACCGCAAAACAAGACATGGGCGTAGGGTTTGTTGTTAAGGATGTCTTGTTTCATTTGGTCGTTACAGGAGGCACCGAAATTGGTGTTGAGATCCTTGGTGGTGCAACTCTTCGCGGTGCCTTTGGGACGCGCGGACGCAGGAGCAGGAAGGGACACAGCGATCGTGAGTAGACTGATTGCGCTCATGAGCAATGCTCGATCCGGTCTCATAGAAACCTCCTTCGATAGTGGTCATGGGCTAGTGATCCTCTGAGGTAGCGCCTCATCGCTTCGTCCCGTCCTGCGCAGCCGGCATCTCCCCAGGAATTACGGTCACGTCGAGTGCCGTCTGGTCTTCGCTGTGATCGGTCTTAGCACCACCGGCCAAGACGGGGGACATTGCGGCGAACCCTATCAGCGTGAGCACCGCTGTATGTCGTATCTGAGTCCTGCTGTTCCGATGACGAGCGGCGGCCTTATCGGGTTCGGCCTGCGCGCACTTGTGTGTCCGTCGGCCCAAGGTTAGTACTCTCGAATCTCATAGACAGAGGGATTCTGGCCCATGAAGTCTATGCGCAGGGGCCGGTCTTCGTAATATGGTTGGGCCGCGGGGGAAATATAACAGCCGGTCTTTCCGGGGAAGCTCGTCACCCGCACCTGCATGTGGGATCGATGAAAGGTCGTCATCAAGTCGTGTTTCGGAAGGAGGCCGGACACGCCGAGTTCTTGCAGGATGGTGTTGTTCCAAATGATCCATAACCGGGCTTTGAGAGGCGCAGGAGCCACAGCCGTTCCGATATTGGAAACGCCCCACACGAGATCCGGCAGGGCGACGAGCTGAGACTGTTCGCTTTGGTTCGGAGGGCAAAGATAGTGCAGTGTTTTTGGCAATCGATAATAGGGGGCTCCGTTCTTGATAAAGCCGGTTTCCGGCTGCTCTCGCCGAAAAAGATTCTCGACGACCAGGCGCGGCACCACGCTGAGCACCGGAGTGTGGGAGAATCGTGCTGCGCCGGGGGTGCTGGGCGCGAGCGCTTGCGGCGGAGAGTGCCCGCCCACTACCCCGACGTGCGCGGGAGATGGCGCGGGCGTTTGGGTAACGGAGGACCGTACGACGGAGGAAGCGAGGGGCAGGCCCTGTCCACGAGTCCGGATGCCGCTCACCGATCCCGTCGCATCGAGGCCGGCCCCGTCGGGCAACAGCCATACGAGGTGCCGTTCGTCTTTTCCTCGGGCAATGAGACGCAGCGTCGGCTCGGTCACCGGAACATCATACGAAGCGGTTTGTGCCTTGAGCGCGAATCCTGTTCCGTTTTCCTCATCAACCAGTTGCAACAGGCCCGGTTCTCCCGCCAGAGCGCGATAGTATCCCGGCGGCACCGATTGGTCGGCGTCGTCCGCACCGGTGAAATGAATGACTCGATCGAGATGCACGAATCGGCTGCTCTCTCGCGCATGAGGAACCGGAGTATCGGATACCGCCTGATGACAACCCGGCCAGGCGGTCGCCAAGCAGGTCATGCATAGGATCCATTGAAACACGAACAGCACAGTGGCGCCTGTTGTCCTTGGTCTTGAGATCATGCGAGCCCATTGCCTCCTGGCACCGGTATGGTTATGGCCCCAATATGTTGATTGTCCCGGTGGTGATGTGTTCGGACAGAGAGGGCCCGGAGAGCTGCACCAGGCTTCCTACCGTGGCCAGCGGTTTGCCGCCGCCGTTGAAACGGACGGTGGCTCCTCTCAGGTCGAGGGGGCCGGCCGCTTCGACGAGCGCCGAGCTGCCTTGCAGGCTCGCCTGCTGCCCCGCTCGTAACGCCAGCGTGTTCTGCGCCTGAATCACCACCCTGTCGCCGCTTTGAATCGTGACTTGCGGAGCTTGAATGGTCGCGTGGCCAGGCGTGACCTGGATGACCGATTGCACGCCTCGACATACGTCTGCAGTTTCTGCACTTGCTGCTGGAGCGCGGCGATCCGTTGTTCCATGCTTGCGGTCGAGAGACGGGGATCGGCGATAGTCGGTGCCGGATTGAGCGGGGCGCCGAGGCGGCATGCGGAAGGGGCATCACATGGCCCCAGGCGGGAGTGGCCGCCAATGCCAAGCCGACAAGCAGTCTCTGCATGGAATCCTCCTCTGTTCATCGCCATCCCGGATGACGACGGGGCGGTGGCGCAACGTACGGCGCAGGCCCCAGTCAACCTTTCGCGGCGTCATCGGGCCGCTCCGGTGTGTTTACTGAATCGCCATCGAGCCGCTGAGTTTTCCGCCGACGGTCAGGATGCAATTGGTCGTGCAGGCGTTGCTGGTCGATTTTTTACAGAAGGCCGTGGGGCCGACAACCTCGAACGCGCAGCCCCCTTTGCTTCTGCAGAGACAATTCGCTTCGATGCTCGGGCCTCCACCCTTGGGCTTCAAGGCGACTTTATTGCCGGGAAGCGGCTCCAGGACATATCCGGGGTCCGCTTGCAAGCGATTCCCTTGCATCACGCCGCCTTGAAATCTGGTCATCGGCGCGAGGCCCGGTGCTGACGCTCCAGGAGCCAATCGAGGAACGGCCCTCTCCTGCACCTCGCCGGATTCAGGAGCGGGTGGCTGTTGCGCTTGCGCGATGAGAAGCGCCGGTTCTTCGGCGCAGGCGCTGCTGTGTTCGAGGAAAGGCGGCGGTTCGGAATCCGTGACCACGTCTTGCGCGAATGCGGTCCCCATCATCGCGAACAGCAGCGCCGCTCCAAGTGCCATCGAGTTCTTAGTGGACATGGAAATCCTCCTTCAAGGTTGAGGCAGGGCGGACGCGAGCGATCCGCGGCTGCCCTGCGATGACTCACTGGATGGCCTTGAGCCCTCCACCGATGGCGGCATTCTCGACAATGATGCCGCACGCGTCGCAGCCTTTGGACACGCATTTCACTCCATCATTGCCGTCGCGTTTCGCCGAACAGGTTCCGCCTCCGGTACTGCAGCTACATCGTCCTGTCGCGCCGAACCCCCCTCCAGGCGGCCGCAACATAAACGCGCTCCCGTCCGGTCGAACATCAAGGGCATAGCCGGGGAGCACCCGTAGACGGTTGCCTTCCAGGACTCCGCCTTTCAAGGGCGGCAGCGGCGGCCGGCCGGGACTCATTCGCGGCACGCCCCGCTCTTCCACTGTCCCTCCGTCCGCAGGCGCTATGGTCTCGTCCGCCGCGGCCACGAGTGTCATCCCGGCAACAGCGCAATCCTTCGCGGCGTCTTCCGCGTGGACCGGCGCGATCGTTCCCGCTAAAAGGATCACGGCACCAACCCAGCGCGACAGCTGAACCCAGCGGCCTAATAACTCGCTCATCGCAGCCTCCTTGGCAAATTCACGATCGAAGTCTATTGCATTCGTATTCCCGGGGACATGACGCCGGTGGTCAATCGCATCTCGCAATCCCCGGCACAGCCGTTCGGCGAACAATAGGCGGAGTTACCGCCTTCAATGGTCATGATGCAGGCGCCCTTGCCCTTCATGCAGCGGCAGGAAAGTTTGACCCCTGCGCCCCCCGAGTTGGGTTTGAGCAGGGCCACACCCCCTGGCTGGGGCTGTTCGAAGTGATAGCCGGGCCTGGCCCTGAGACGTTTCCCGTCGAAGAGGCCGCCTTCGATCTGGGGCGCGGCAGCGCCCCCGGGTGGCATTCCCGGAGCGAGACGCGGAACGGCCCGTTCCGTCACGTCTCCGGGATCGCCGGAGGACCCCTCCGCCGTGCCCGCGGCGTCCGCCACGACGATCAGCTGCGTGTCACATGGCTCTTGTGTGGGCTCGTGTATCGCGTCGGCCTGAGCCAAGGCCGGGAGCCCCACCGTCGTCAGCGCGCATGCGAATATCCCTGATCGAGCAAGTATGAATAGCGTCATCGAGAATCCTCCTTATCGAGAACGTCGGGGAGTCCTCCCGGCCTCTCCTAGTGAATGACCGCCGGTCCCATGGACAACTTGGATATCCTCATGTCACAAGAGCCGCTGCAGGGATTGTTGTCGCTTTTCTTGCACCAGGCCTCACCGCCCTGGACCACCATCTTGCAGCCGCCCCGTCCCAGCGCGCAGAAACAGGAGAAGGTTCCGCTGGTGCCGCCGCCTCCGGCTTTTCTGGCCATCACCGATCCGTCGGCTTGCTGCTGGAGCACGTAGCCCGGTTGGACCCGCACCCGGCCTTTTTCGAGGATCGCGCCTTCCATCTTTCCCGGCATGGTGTTGGGCGCCATCCCACCTGGTCCCATCCGCGGAACGGCGCGCTCTTGCACCTCTGCTGACGGCGCTGTCTCGCCTGTAGACGAGGGTGCGCTGTCCGCCGCTGCCAACTGCAGCAACGGTGGTTCAGCGCAACTGCCGCCGTCGAGTTCGACCGCGGAGGATCCGAATGGCCAGGTAAGAGAGGCGACGAGCCCAAAGGCCGTCAGCCATGCAAGCCGTATCCCATGCGTCTGTGACATAGGTCCTCCTTTTCGCCCGTATAACATCCGTTCTGCGAGCAGTCGTCAGCGCTCCATCGCCGCGTATGTCGGATTCCGGCTTGTCCAGGTTCACACACCTGTTCCGTGAATCTCTCATTGCGCCGGCCGTTGGCAATGGCCGTTGAGGCATTGCAGGCCTGGTAGGCAGCCGCGGCTTTTCGTGATCGGTCCGATCTTGTAGGGACCGCAGCTTTCTCCCAGGCCTGCTTGCGGCGTTCCCGCGCCGGGTGGAGCGTTGGGATTGAACCCCGGATTTCGGCAGGCGCCCATGAGACAGCGAGGCCGTTCCGAGGGGCAATTGCCATCCACGTTGCAAGGCAATTGCCGGCATTCCTTGGGCAGCCCCGGAAGATTTTTCGGCGCCATACAGACCCGATCGCTGTCACATTGATCCGTGCTGGTGCAGGCGGCAGCGCTCTCCTGCGGCAGCCCTCCGGCCAGGACCAAGAAGGTGAGGAGGACGATCGCCAGGCCTATCGGCGCTGAGCGGCGTGACGGGAGAATCGGGCGGAGCAGGAGCCGGGCGCGTGGATAGAAACCGGTGACAATGGCCATGTGGGTAGCTCCTCTCTGGTTCAGAACGATCTCCGTCAGCGGCGAGCCGATCACTTGGCACCGGAGGAAGGCGCATCCCCGGTCTGTTCTCCGGAAACCGGCGGTCCCGGTTCGACTCCGCGGCGCATGATGGGCGGCCTGGCGCCGAATTGCGGGCGGACGGCCCCTTTCAAGCCGGGATTCACCATGGCGGCCTCGCATTTCGTGGAGCGGCAATTCTTGTTGGGGTCGGGGTTGGTCTTGGTATCGCAGTAGTAACATTTGCCGTCGATCTTGCAGTAATACTGCCCTACGCTGACCGTTTCACAGGTGGCTTCGGCATTGGTGCCTTGGCGAATGGGCGCGGCCTCGCCGACCGTGGCGATGGATAGGCCTACGTTGAGAATGACGACCGTGACGATACAAGCTGCGGTGCGATGTGCGTCGATCATGCGGTTCTCCTTTCAGTGAGCGGCCGTGCGCGGTTCTATCTTCCTGGCAGCGGAGCGATCCTGCCGCCCGGCGGTGTCAGGTTCGGCTGGCCGCCTTGCGGAGCCGGGGTTTGCTGCAGCGTCCCCGGGAACTGCTCAGGCCTCAGGGCGGGGAGCTTTCCTTTCAGCGCGCGTCCGAGCGGCACGCAGGTCGAGTCGTTGCAGCAGGAAATCTCTCCCGTCGCGGCATCGCACATGAACGAAAACGATCCACCCTGCGCCTGGGCATTGTCGGCCATATTTTTGCAGGCTTGTGCACCGCCAGGGTTCTTGGCGGCGAGCTGGTTGAACTTGTCCGACGAGATTGAACAGGCGGAGGCGCTGTTGGAGGGTCTTCTGGGCGCACCATAGGCTGATTCTTGGACGGCCACGAGCACGAGGAGAACCAAGATGCCGAGCCAAATAGGAATGTATTGATGCCTCATACACTATCTCCTCTCATCGGCGGCCTTTGGCGCTCTTGCTTGCGCCGCCGGTTCAGTGAGCAAGATCCTACTTGCCCTGTTCTTCCGGCACGGTCGGAGTCGATGGCTCCGGCTCGCCGTCCACACCGCGTCTCATGATCGGCGCGTTCATGCCGGCTCTCGGCAGGCGTGGATTCATCGGCGTGGGCGACATGCCCGGCGCCTGTTGCAGCACGCCACCGGGCACTCTTGTGACGCCGCCCCTTGGACCCTTGAAGGCTTCAATCTGTTCGCAATCTTTTCCTCCCTGTGCATTCGCCACGCAGCACATGTAGTCCCCGCCGGGCGTACATTCAACCCAATGACCGGGTTTGTCGGGGCAGGTTGCCACCCCGATGGTGACGGGCCCTTGGCAGTTCTCGGGATTCTTGATCGGCACGGCCAGCGCGGGCGCGGCGGCGACCATCATTCCGGACAGCAGTAGGGCACCTTTGATTGTGGGGGAGGACGTTCTCTTCATGGTGGTCTCCTTCTCTCGGTGTGAGTCAGGCACTCGTCCCGGTGACGATCTCTATCGGCGTTGCATCGGCGTGCATTCGCAACTTTGGCTGCCGGCCGGACAAGCTCCGGGACAAAATGGTGACAACAATTGGCATTCCGCCTGGGTATGGCAGGAGCAACGGGTGACCGGAACCGGAACCTGATAGCCGCACAGATTGGGCGGTAAGGCCGGCATCGGACCGCGGCTCATCGGAATAAACTCGCAATGACTGCTTCCGACCGGGCACGAATTTGGAAAGAGCGCCGCCAAGCTCTGGCACTCGACCTGATTGAAGCACTTGCATTGCGTCATCATGTGCGTTTCGGTGTGGCAAAGCTGTGGAGGCGGACCGGCTGGAATAGGGGCGAGCGGCTTTCGTTGGAGATCATTTTTCATGTTTCCAAACAGGCCTGGTGTCACGCCGCGCTCGTGGACGTCTTCGCCGGATGACTGGCTGGAAATGGTCGCCTCGCTTGGTTGATCGGTTGCCGCATAGACAGTGCGACCGATCGTGAGCACAAACGTGAGCAGTATCCACCCCCATGCGGCAATACAAGTGGTCTTCGTGTACATGGTCCTAGGCTCCCGTGAGCGATTATTTCCCTTCCTTCTCCGAGGACGTCGGCTGGTCGCCCTCCACTCCGCGCCGCATGATGGTTCCGGGGGCAACAGGGACAGGAACTCTTCCAGGCCCCGGCTGTGCGGGTTGAAGCTGTCCCTGTACGCCGCCGGGAGGCAGTCTCATCTGGCTTTGCTGTTCCGTACCGGTACAATCTCGGGTCGTGCCCTGACGTCCGCCGGTTGTGCACGCGTGGCCCAGACATCTTTCCAACGATGATTCAGTAAACTGCACGGCTCCCGAGGGTCCGAAATGCTCCTGTCCCTGTGCGTCTACCCACCGGCAGGCACATTTACAGGACCAATAGGTACCGGGTTTCTTCGGCTTCGCCCAACTGTCGTCCGACAGCAGCAGGCCAAAGATGGTGCACAAGCCTGTGCCCGCGACGATAAGGCAAAATCGTCGAGTGCGCGCACGTGTCGAATGTCTGCTCTCCATGCAGGTAGTGGAAGCTCTCATAGCGATCTCCTTTCTTGAAAGACACGAGATCATTATGTGACGCGGAGTCTTATCGTCCGTTGGTGCCTCGCGCGATCAATTCCTTTAGTCCGTTCACGTCCAGCGCGCCCGGCACGAGCTCCGTCCCGACGATGAACCCGGGGGTGCCGCTGATGCCGAGGCTGCGCGCCAGCGCGCGATTTCGTTCGATCACGTGTTGCCATTCAGGGTTGCGCATATCCGCCTGCAGCTTCGCCGTATCGAGCCCCACTTCGCCGGCCATGCTCAACAACGCGTCTTTCGTGATGTCGCCTTTGAAGGCCAACATGGCTTCGTGAAACACCTGATGTTTGCCTTGTGCCTTGGAAGCGAGGGCGGCTTTCGCGGCCAGCTCCGAGGCTTCACCGAGGATCGGAAAGTCCTTATAGATCACGCGCACACGCGAGTCCTCTTTCTGCAATTGAGTGACGGCGTCGGCCGCTCGTTTGCAGTAGCCGCAGCGATAATCAAAGAATTCGATGAGCGCAACATCGCCGGAGAGATTGCCGCTGACCGGCGACGCGGGGTCGTGGAGCAAGTCCTGCTGGTGGGCGACCAACGCGACTTTCTGCCGCGCCTTCTCTTCCGCCTCACGTTTGGCCTCCAGCGCCTGCAACGATTGTTCGATGACTTCCGGATGAGTGCGGAGATACTGTTCGATCACCTGCTCCATGGATTCTTTGGCAGCCGGGTCCAGTTCCACCGCCCTTGACGGTCCGGGGGCGGCGATATGAGCGAGCAACAGAATGAGTGCGGCGGCAGTGAGATGACGGGAGCGATTCATCGGCCCTCCTTCACGTCTGGTTATGATTCCGGTCTCTTGCTGTGTGGCGCCGTGAGGACGGTCGGAGACACCGGGTGATCCGTTCTCGTAACAATCGGTTCATGCGCGGTATGTCGGGAGCGAAGAGTGAAAGGTTCAGCGTCTATGCAGGCGCGGTCGGAGGGGGCGGTGCAAGCTGAATAATCGGCAGATAGTAGAATCACTCTGATCCTCGCTATGCCACGCCGGACAAGCCTTTGCGACCGAGCTTTGGGACGCTGGAGCATACGCAGCGCCGCAGTCCCGGGTCAACTGCGTGATGGAATAGTGCGGGTATTTTCCTCAGAACCGGCGCAACGCCTTTTGCGCCAACGCCTTCACCTTCTCCTCATCGCCCGCGGTTTCCTGAATCGCCAGATTGATGGTCGTGCTGCCTTTCTTCACATACAGATTCACGTAGTTGAGTCCGTGCATACCACGGTCCATGAACGCGTCGTCCCCCAGCCCCTTCACCGTGACGGGGTTCTTGGAGATGGCCCTGCTCCGTCCGATGGCCTCGGATGGAAACACCCACAGCTCCAACGCATCCTTGCCATTGGCAAACTCATAGTTGCACCAGCCGGCCGCACCTTCTTTATCGGCGGTGGGGGCGCCCTTGAGTTTGCCGACCACCTGTTCGACTTCTGCGATGGTCAGCAGCGAGCAAGGAGCGGGCGATTCGGCCAGGCTTGGGGTGGCGACCAGCGCGCTGCAGAGGCAGAGGGCGACGGCGAAGAACAGGACGAGCACGATGGTGTTCTGCATGATGGTTCCCTTCACCTTCAACGCATCAATGTGCGCCGGCGGAATATGAGTTCGGCCACTATCGAACGACTCCCGGACTAAACGCCTTCGGGCCCGGTTGGATGGTCTTGCTCAGGGCCGTCACGGTGAATTCCACCGGTGCAGACCAGCGGGTCGGTGTTGGAGACAAGACTTGTGCACTGACTCGGTAGGCCCCTCGGCCGGCGATCATCGCCGGGCCTTTGCCGTTTCCAGGCGCGCCCCATCCGGTATACCCGGTCGGTGACGTCGCCTCCGCCACGCTGATTGGGATGTTGTTGAAGACCGTCCAGTTGCCCTGGCCGTCCCGTCGTTCGAGCTTCACCATGAAGCCCGTGACCCGCATCCCTTGTGGGGGAAGGAGCTTGAAAGGAATGGTGGTGTTTTCCAGAAAGGAGGCGTTGACGGCCGGGAGGACAATGGCAGGCGCGACGGCGGCAGGTCCCGGTCTCGCCGATTTCAGTAGTTGTTGATTCTGCTTGCGCAAGGCGGCGGCCGCTTCCCCCTCGGTCTTGAGCGCTGTCTCGCGCTGAGCGATCAGAACCGGGCGATTGTAATTCAAGCCTGTGGAATTCGGCAGAGAGGATCCGGCGAATCCATTTCCGAGCCAGTCGAGCCAAAAGCGTGCGTCATTGACTTGCCCGCTTGCGTGGAATGCTCCATTCGAGCAGGCGACCTTTGCTGCGCCGAAAGCCGGGCCGAGCCACGGATCGCTCGGGCACGTCAGGGTGGTCGTGGCAGTGGCGGAGAATCCATTGACCAAAGACACATTCACCTCTTCTTTAACCATCCCCGTGAGTGGGTCATACGAACCATGAGAGTCCCAATTCGTGAAGCCTGCCGCCGCTGCACTACACGAGGTCATGAAGTGATAGGTAGAGCGAGCCGTCTTGTATACGGCCTGGACCTTCGGCGGGCTGCAATTTATTTGATCCGCCATCGCCGAATCGGCGCCGGCTAACGCAATGACCGATGCGATCAACAGCACGCTGCTGCTCCAGACAGGGCGCATAGATCCTCCTTACTTGACCGAATTGTGCTTATCAGCACATTGGTTGTCAGATAAAGCCATGAGAAAATTTCTTTGAGATCATCAGATTTTCCATCCGTTCCTGTGGGGAGTGAGCGTTCTTCATGGGTCATCGTAATCCTGAAGGCGGCTGATCCAGGGTTTGGTTCGCTTTCTGGCCCGTTTCCTGTTCCGCGCCGCGCGGCCGGACCAAGAGGCTGCCGGCGGCACTACCCTGCGAGGACGTCGCCGGAGGACGGACCACAGACGGAGCGATCCCAGCGCCCTGCGGCGGCGCTTGCGTCACCGGCAGATTCGGCCGTTGCATCTGCATCATCGGCGGCGGGGTTTGTGATTTTTCAATGGTGAATTGCACGGGGTGGCTCCAGGGGCCCGGTGTTGTTTTCATGGCCGATCGTGCCCGCACGTGCCAGCGACCGGGATAGGCGCCGGTGACGAGCGGAGGCACCAGGTACCCCTGGGTTAATTTCGTGGTGTCTACCGCCGTGATGGTGACATACGGATAGGCGTCCTTCTGAAGGGAGGGCGCGTCGAGGTAGCGTAACTCCAATTCGGACACAGAGGTGACGCCGACTTTGGGTGCCATTGCGGTAATCAGCAACTGCCCTTGTGGCACCCGTTCACCGGGGACTGGCTTAGTGATCACGAAGAGGTCTTCAGGCATTCTCAGATTTTTGGCTTGAGGCGCCATCGGGCTTGCCGGCGGGGGAGACTGGACGAGCGGAGTGGGAAGTTTTCCTGCCGGTGTACCGACTCGAGCAGGTACCGGTGCGCAGATCAGCCCGAGGGAGTCGACGAACAGCCCCGCACGCACGCGAAATCCCGATGCGATTTCGCCAGGCTGGCATCCATGTGGATACGGACCCTTGGTCAACCGCTCTTCGGACGCCGGAGTAGGATTTCCAAAATCAAATAGTCCGACGGCTTGAGGAGGGCTGAGTGAAACGCAGTGAATTTCGATGTATTGCACCGGCGGATTCGCTGACCGGACTGTTTCCACATACCACGATTGAACGGCGAACGTCTTGTTGCCCGCGGCCCAACAGGTTCGCTGACGGTCCTGGCCTCCGGTGCTGGCGCCGAACGAAGGACCGATCGCAGGCGGGCCAAAGGATTGTGATCCCCTCAACCAAGGCGCACAGATCGGTGCGATGCGATCGACCCATTCACCCGTTCGACCGGCCAGGCCGACAAGATAGGAACCCTGCGGGCACTCAGCTCGAAATAGATGGCCGCCCGGACCGCCGACGAGCTCCAGATCAGTGGCTACGGAAAGGGATGGGCACAGGAGAAGGCTCAAGAGGATCGGTAGCCACCGAAGAAAACGTGTTGGTATGTGGGTCATCTGACTGCCGGGCCTGGTCGTTGAAGCCATGACAGCGATCAGCACCCGGTTGCTCCTATCGGAAGCCAAAGGGGAGATCATTTGGGCGCTCCCGGTTGCTCCGGCTTGGTGGCCGAATGACCCTCGGCACTCTGGTCTTGTTCGAGACCGCGTGGTCGAATGACCGTCGTCCCGGCCCCGAATCGTTCCGAGGGACTCTTGAGAAACGGCGAGACCGGCGCCGGTGTTTGGGTGAATTGATGCTGTTGACCCGGCACGAGATTGAACGATGCCGGGGCGCTCCACGGTCCCGCCGTTGCTCCCTGACCGATCATTCGCACGCGCACTTTCCAGCGCCCATAATTCAATCGCGTCACTTTTGGATCGATGAGTTGGCCCCGTACCAGCTTGGCCGTGTCGATTGCAGGAATCGTATTCACGAAGTGCGGTTGACCAGCCGGCGTATCGAGCCAGGTGAATTCCAACTCCGTAACCGGCTCGGCCCCGATCGTGGGTGTTTGAATCTTGACGAGCAATTGCCCGACAACCACCGTAGCGCCGGACGCTGGGCTCACAATGCGAGGCATCTGTCGCGACAGGATGGCATCAGAACTGTTAGAGGCACCGGGGGTGAAGGGGCCTACACTAGGGCCGTCAGGTTTCGAGACCGTCGTGTGTGACGGATCGAATTTCTGCTGTGCGGCCATCGCGATCTGATACTGCTTGTCGACGGCGGCTCTCTGTGTGGGACTGAGCGCGAACGAGAGTGGAAGGCCGGGAGCATTCTGTAGCAATTGTTGGTGCGCCATCGAGAGATAACCGGGGAAGGACAGCGGCTGAGTGTTCCTTTGGACGAGCCTGCAGGGACCGCTGGGGGCGAGGCGCCAGGGATCGCTGCCGCATTGCATGGCGGAATGGACGACGCCAGTTACGGTTAACGCGCCCGATTCAGTCAGCGTGATCGTCATCGTTTCGAAGGTCGCTTTGGTATTCGGCTGATGGCCGGCATTGGCTGCCCAATTGACGGCGACGTGCTGCAACTGTGCCGTTCCTCCTCTCGATGAGGTTTCGAACAGCGCGCAGGTTCCCGTCACCACGTAATCCGAGCTCGAGGTCTTGTGGGTACCGCTCACGGTCCTCACCGAACAGGTCATGGAAAGCTGGCCCACGACAGCGGGCTCATTGGCCGATGCGAGGCCGATCCACATGGTGGCGACCGCATGAAGGATCGTCACGCACAACATGCACAGGAACGTTGTTGACCGTTTCATGGCATAAGCTGCCATTTCACTTTGACTTCATTGTTGCCTGCCGCACACAGGTCGGTGGCCCGCACGATGCGAAACGCGCCGGTATAGTTGTTGACGCAGGCATACAGATGATTCGTTCCGTCCAAATAAGGAGTCGGAGCTGGGAAATTGGGTAGGGGAACGGACGGCATTTTACAGCCGGGAGGCAGCCACCGAGGACCGATTGTCGATGGATTCTCCACACAGGGCGGACGCGAACCACTCGGCGCCGTCGACGGCGTCGCCGAAGAGGACACCATCGTTTCTTTAATCTTGCCGATGGGCACCACGCCCGAGAGGAAGGAGCTGCGCGAACGGATGCCGGACGCGGATCCGGCCACATCGAAGCGCATACCATCTGCTCTCAGAAACACCAGATACCGCTCCTCGGATTCGCCCTGAACGAGCAAGGCCGCCGAGTGGTCGAGGCGTTCGCCGTGTTCGGTTTGAGTCGCGGGGAGAAGGATGGCCGGCTGACCTTCCTTGGCCAGACCGAGCTGCAGATCCATCACGCTCTCGACCTCATAGACGCCTGCTTCCACCTCGATGTCATCGCCCTCCATCGAGCGGACATGGAGCAGACGATCGATGACGACTGCGACAGGTTCCTCGGTCGATTTGCTCTCCTCGCCGGACTCCAAACCTCGAGAAAAAATCAATGCGCTCGACGGTTTCTTCTGGATTGGCACGGAGGGAGCATAGGGTGGAGGCGAGGCTAGTTTCGATTGTGGTGAGAGTGAGTCGTGCAGCCGTTCGCTCCCGGACCCTTGGGGTGAGGGCTGCATCTGTTCTGCGGGCGCCTTCGGTTGCTCCAAGGCGATCGGAGGAGTCGTCGCGTATGTCTGCTGTCGGGATGCAGCCGATGGCCGGTCTACGAGGCCAAGGTTGGCGAAGGCAGAAGGAGAATTGATTCGAAGATACTCCGCATACAGGCGACGCTTGTCGGCGGGCGCGATGACATTGCCGGTTAGGGGGAAGCTTTGCCGGTCGATGTCGGGAAGGGCCTCCCGCAAATCGTCCGGCACATAGGCGCCCCAGGGGGTGCAGCCGCCGGATTGCAGCCAGGGATCGCGCGTGCAGCGCGCTGTAAAGAACATGAAAATTTTGCCACCGGCGGTGCGGTCGGGGAGAAAGGGTTCGAATCCGGTGATTTCGAGTGTCTCGGAAGCGTTGGGCCTGTCCTGTTTTGTTTCCGACGGCGTCCACGATCCTTCCCATCGAACGGTCATGACGGCCCCCGGCCTCGCGGGACTCGAACAGGTCCCTTGAAAGCGATATTTCGCGGATCCTTTAGGCCAGGACAGAAACTGGGGAAGACCATTGAGCGACGGTGGTACGCACGTGACGGGAATCGGTCGAGCCGGTTGTCCCGTCCCGATGACTGTTTCCGAGGTGTCGCAGACGATGCCCCAGGTGACGATGCAGCCGTACAACTTGCCGAGCTGACCGAAGACATTGGCTTCGACGGAGGCAGTCCATCCAGAGAGAAGAATGGTGGCACTTACCACGGCGATGAAAATGCATCGTGTTATTGCACGACGTGGTTCGTTCTCAGCGTGGACCTTGAGTTCAGTTGATTCCATGACCGTCTCCTTTCCGTGAGACGACCCCGACTGTTGGTCTCGCACGCCGTTCTATGGAGCAGGCGCGCTCGTCGGCATCGTGCAAGGCACAGGGAGCCATCGCGGGCCAATGTCGGCGGAATTTGGCTCGCACGCGGGCCAGGCTGATCGTGGTTGTACCGAGGCCGAGCGAACGGCATCCTGCAACGCCTTGCCGGAAACAATAGTCGGGATGTCTGTGCCGCGAGATGTCCCGCCTGATCGTGAGCCGCGTGCATCGAAGCGCCTGCCGTCCGAGGTCATGAAGATCAGCTCGATCTCGTCCGGTCCTGACGAGATGGCGGCCGCCAAGGAGCGTGTCATCGTTTCGTTGTGACTGCTCTGGTTGGCAGGCAGCATCACGGTAGGCTGGCCTTCTCTTGCCAGCGCGAGGAGAAGATCCATTGCCACCGTCACCTCGTACATGCCTGACTGCAGTACCACCGGTTCACCCTTCACGTTCATGACATGAACTGAGCGATCGATCGCGAGCGATGCGTACCGGCTCTCCTCCTGCAATCCTTCCTCCATCATGGCTTGATCGGATGTTTCGACATCGGTTGTCGTTCCTTGCTCACTCTCCACGCCTCGCCTGATGATTCCCGATCGAGTCAGATCGCTGATCGATGACTTGGGCTTGGCCATGACCGCCGGCGGCTGGACAGCCATGGCTCGGTCGTGCTGGGCCTGGGTGACGATCTGAGACTGTTGGAGGATCTTGTTCTGACCCTGTTGAACGTTCGACCGTGCAGAACTCGGAGAGTTCATGGCTTGATACTGTGTGACGAGTTGCTGCTTGAGCGTGGAGGAAATCGAGTTTCCGGTCAGAGGAAACGGGCGGCCGACCATTTTCCTGAACATCTCGCGCAGGTCGTCCGGGATGTACTCGCCGAAGCGGCTACATGTCCCGCGTTGCAGCCACGGATCAGCCGTGCAGCTTCCCGTCCAATACATGAAAATCGTTCCACCGGGACTACGTTCGGTGAGGAACGGTTCGTAACCTTTGATGGTCACGGATTCTGAAGCGTTGGGGCGGTCCCGCCGGGTTTCCGAGGGGGTCCAGGATCCTTCTATCACAACGGAAACGACGCCTGGTACCTCGGGGCTGGTGCAGCGGAGCGTAAAGGGATATTTCGCTGCCCCTGCCGGACTCGCCAGGAATTTCGGCGCCCTGGTCATCACGGGATTGGAGCAGTTGATCACGGGCTCCGAAGGGATTGGTCCTATGTCGAATGGAGCGCCCTCCACAAAACCGGGGAACATAGATAAGCCAAGGACCCCGATGACACTGAGGATCGTCGCTGTCCATCGCATTTCTGATCGCGGAGATCGCTGCGGTCTCATGTCCCCGTTTTGTGAATCCCTCATGGTGTACTCCTGGGTAGTAAGTCGCATCATTTCACTTGGCAAATCCTTTGGTCGGCGGCTTGAGAATCGAATTCGACGACGGCGGGGGGATCACTCCGAACTCGACCCACTCGCTCCATCCGGAGGTCAACGGCGACGAGATCTGGGCGCTCAGCCGCCATGTGCCGGGCGTCGTGATTCCTCCGGGTGGCGCTCCGGCACCAAATCCTGTGAAGCCCACGGGTGATTCTGCCAGCAGCGCTCCTACCGGCAAGGTTGTGTGAGCAACCCATTTGCCGCTCGAATCTTTTCGTTCCAGCCTTACCATGTAGCCGGATACGCTTCGGTCCGTCTTCACGGGATTCCCATCGAGTCCTACGCTCGTTTCCGGCCATTGCGGCGGCGGGCTGAGTCGAATTGGCACGACGGTCTGATTCAGGAACCGTTGGCCGGCGGCAGGCGAGCGCACGATCGGCGCCAGTGAAGCTCGAAATTGGGAGGGTGCAAGCGCGCCTCCCTTGAGGCGGCTGTTCATACGGCGTTGTGCTTCCGCTGCCAGTGCGGCGAGTTGGGAGGTGCGCTCGCCGTTGAGAGCGGTTTTCTGAGCGGCAAGCAGAGAGCGTGCAGTGAAGGGCCCTTTTCCTCGCTCGAGGTTCAAATTCGTTTGCAGCACGTGGTCCTTCAACGGACTATCGTCGGCCTGAGCGATCACCGTGCAGGCGACGTCCGTCAGCCAGGGGTCGTTGGGACAGGAATACTTGGTCTTCCACCCATAATTCGGGCCGTTCGGATTCACTTTGGCCTGAGGTGCAACCTTGATGAGTTCTTCCGCCACGTGATTGGAATAGCCGCCTTCCGCCGTCCATCCGAAGGTGCCGGCCTGTCTCGCACCAGACGATCCGGAACAATCGCCTTGAGCGGTGTACTTGCCCGATGAGACCGAGAATCGGCCGGAGATGGATTTGATCTCGCACCAGGCGCCCATGCCGACACCATCAAAGCCGAATCCAAACGCCCGGATCGGTACCGACAAGAGCGCCACCAGGACGATGCCACTGAATCGCGCTTGATTCATCGTGCAACCTCCTCCGTCTTTCTCGTGCTCTGTGAGACCCGCGACAATGTGATCGCAGGAGATGTGATCGGGCGACTGAGCCAGCTTCGTGCCCACACTCCGTACCAGTACAACAAGAGGGGAATGAGCAAGATCAACAGGACGCTATCTCCCCACGTCGTGTACAGTGTGCCGCCGGTCCCCGCCGCGACAGTTCCTATCGCATAGCCCTCGGCGAACATCCGCCCCGTAGTCGCGACAACTCGTCCATGCCCGTCAACGAGCTGCGACGGCCCGCTGTTCGAGGCGATGACGATCGGCGTCCTGTTCTCCGCGGCCCGCATGACCGACATGAGATTGTGTTGCCATGGGGCGGCGCTGCGGCCGAACCACACGTCATTGGTCAATTGAACGAGCACGTTCGCGCCGTCGTTTACCGACTCGCGCGCGAGCGGCGCAAACAGGTTCTCCCAGCAGATGAGAGGGCCGACGGAGAGTCCCGAGGTGACGAGAAAGAGAGGCGTCTCGTCGCCCGGAGTGAGCTCCATCACGCGCGGCGCCAGCCATTCAGGCCAGGGGATGACGTCGGGATGCGGCAGATACTCGGCGAACGGGACTAGCACTCGTTTGCGGTAGGGTTTCGCAGGTCGCTCACCCGGCCGAAAGAGATGGGCCGTATTAAAAGCATGGCGACCCATGGTGACGGGACCTTCACCGGTGGAGAATTTCTCGACTTCGGCTGCCCCCAGCATCAATGGAATGCCGGTTTCGTCGACAAGGACCTGGATGCGCGCGCGCAATGCCGGATCGGCAAGGTCGCCGGGTATGGCGCTTTCGGGCCAGACGATCAAAAAGGGGCTGCCGGCGGACGCCTCACGAGTCAATCGTTCGAGCCGCGCAAGGTTGTTGGCGCGCCCGGCCTCAGTTTGTCGCTCCTCGATTTGGATATTCGGCTGGATGGCCGCGATGGAGAGGGGGCGCTGCGAGGCAGACTCTTGCAACTCGGCGAAGCCCCAAACGTGGGCGACTGCAACCAAAATGAGTGCGAGGGCGGCGGAGAGACGCTCTTGCCTCAGGAGCAGCCCGGCGAGGGCGGCATTGCCCGTTGCCACAAGAGACGTCAGCCCATGTTCTCCGAAGAGCGTCGCGGTTTGGAGAAACGCGAGATTCAGGTGCTGTGTCTGTGCCAGCGTTCCCCACGGAAGGGCCAAGAAGCCGGCATGGGCACGCACATAGTCCATGACGAGCCAGAGTGTCGGTGCTGCGATGGTCAGCGGAACGCGGCGAGCAGACAACCAGGCGGTGCTCGCAGCCCAGACGGCTGGATAGGAGCCGACATAGAGGGCGAGCACGACGGCATGCCGGAGATCGAAGTTGGGCACCTCGAACAGCCACCCGTAGATGCCGAAACTCGCCGTGATGCCGGCGATGAGCCCGAGTCCTCCCGCGGTAGAAGGGGGGCACCCACGCATGGCCAACAGCAGCGGGACAAGCGCCACCCAACCGAGCCAGCCGAAATCCAATCGGGGCAGTGAAGCGACCAGCAATGCCGCCGAAAGGAGCGCCAAGGTGATGCGCCGGACGATGTCGGATATCCACAGTGACGGCTTGGCCATCATCCCGACCCTCCTGTAGTCGGTACAAGGCTTTCCGCGCTAGTTCATTTCGCCTGCTTCCCCCGTTTCGACGGCTGCCGGCGGTGCCCGTCACTCTCCGCGCGGGATAATGACTTGGGGCGGAGAAATCGGCTGGAGCCGTGGGACTGTGTTTACTCTCGAATTGCCCAGGGCATTGATGGGATCCTCGCCGGCCGGGCCTCTCAATATCAGTTTCACGATAGACGGTTGCTGGTCAGGCCGGGTCAAGTCCGGAGCGCTGATGCAGTTCACTGCGGCAAAGGAGCCTGGCAATGGAGGCGGAGGCGGCGATCTAAATTCGTACACGAGTCTCCGCCACGAGAGGGTTCGCTTCAGAGCGCTCGCTCCGCAATAGGGACAACTCGCCTCTGAATACTTGTCATACACCACTGCCGGCGCCGCACCCTTGCCGAAGGCACGGACGAGGCCCAAAGACGGCAGGCCGGGAAAGGTTCCCTCAATGTCCATCAGTTGCCAGAAGAGCGCGAGATCGGGGCCGTCGAACACCTCAAAACTTGCAGAAACATCTTCAAGAACCGTGTTGCTTGCGCGTCCATCCTGGGCCGGATTTGACGGCAACAGCATGGCGTTGGTGGGGCAGTAGGTCTTGTCTTTCTTATTGAATTTGAAGCCGCTTCTGAATTGATAGCCCCGGCTCTTCGCGGCCGCAACGAATCGTTCCAAAGCCTGTCCCTTCAGTTCATGGGTGACGAGTTGGGCGGGCTCGAGAACCACACTGATCACGCGGGCGTGCGATACACATCCGTTCAAAGCCATGCTCGTCTGCAGATAGACGTGATGGGTGCCGTAGTGCGGTTCAGTCAGTGCAAAACTCGTCGCCAGGACCGGCTTCGTGTTCTGCGCGAGGATGCGCTGCCACGCGACGTTCTTCTTGGCAAAGGCCGTATCGGGATTGAACTGCGCTTCGGGATAGCGTTCAGCGGCTGTAAATTCCGTGAGGCGATAATAGGCGGGCTTTTCGGAAAAAAACGCCATGATGTTGACGGTACGACTCGTCGTCTTTGCGCCGCCCGACACTTCAAGATTGGTAATCCGCTCGCAGCCAGTGCTTCCACCGGTGGCTGTGCCCCCAATCCCGCCGCAGAAGCTCGGCAATGGCGTGGCTTGGCCAGGATGAAGGACAATCTGCTGCTCATTCGCGGCCATGTTGATCGTCGCTTGGTTGTTGGTAAAGCCGTTGCGAGATGTTCGCACCGTAGCGGGACCACTCGCGGTCATACCCAGTGGCAGTGAGAAGTTGTAGCGGCCGTTTTGATCCGTCGATTTCTGGACGGCGAAGTCCGGCGTGCTGATACACAGGTTGACTTGGGGGATCGGCGTGCCGTTCTGGTCGGTGACAAGAATCTGGACCGCGCCGGCTTTCGCCGGTATGAGGAGTAAGAGGCCGCTGGTCATGGCGCAGAAGGCGCTCAGCGTCTTGGCTTTAGCAGTGCGAGACGGCATCAGTATCTCCTTCACAGTCGGTCTTTCCCCATGAGTCGCTCGGATGTCCGAAAGGTTCATGCACCGGTTCTGACGTACCTGATATTGACCGATCGATCTCACGCCTCTGCCCGAGCGGCTGAAACTCTGGCATCTATTGCGCCGTCACCGACGGAGGAATCAATGCATTGGTCCAGGCTTTCGCCGCCTTCGCATCACTGTCCGCCGGCTTCGTGCACTTCTTCCCGCGCACACCGTAACTGATCGTGTTGGTCCTGATCGGGCAGGTGCCGAAGGCGGTGCCGAATTGGACGACGCCTTCGATCACCGTCAGAATGCTCTGGCCGTCCGGCTGGACTTTCAAATTAAATTCCGTCTCTTTCACCGCCGCCGTAGCCACCGGCGTTTCGACCTCGAAGGCCTTGGGGCCGTCGCCGGCGGTTTTTGCCCAGACCTCGCCCTGACTCAGGCGGAGAATCCATGTCGTGGGTTTGTCTTTTTGCCAGCGTGAAAGAATCTTGAATGACGTCTCCTCATTGAGCGCCACGTTGACGCCCTGTTTGAGTTGAATGTAGGCCTGGCTGGAAGCGTCGGTCTTGAGCACGTCGCCTTCATATAGCGGCATGGTCTTTCGGCCCTGAAGTTGTTCCTCCACGCCGTCGGCGCGAATGATGGTCAACGTGCCGATGGCATTAACAGCCCATCCCACCGGAGAGTTGGCGGCAAATGCCGATACGTTTGCCGTAACGACGATGGCTGCGATTGTCAGTGTCCTCATCATGAACGATTGCGTCATATCTTCCTCCGCGCTCAGAATCGTTGTTCTCGCCTGTGGTCAGGACCGTTCCTGATTTTGGCTATAGGCTATCGGCCATACGCTCTGCATTTATCTCGATACCACCACCCGAATCGGCTTTCGGCCGACGGCCACGGTGCCGAGATTTTGCCCCGTCCCCGTGTCGATGACGCGCACTTCGTTGCCCTTGTCGTGCCCGACGAAAATGCGTGTGCCTTCCGGGTTGGCCCAGATCCCGTTGGGTCCTTCACCCACGGCGATTTCCTCCAAGACCTTCAGGTTTTTGGGGTCTGCGGGTACCATCGCCACCTTGTTGGTTCCACCGACCGTCACGAAGACGTTGGGCCCTTGCATGCCCTTGAAGCCGAACGCGATCTGCTGCGGCTTCGCGCCGACCTCCAACGTTCCGGCGACCTCCTGCGTGGCCGGGTCGATCACGTAGATGTCCGTGCCGCCGGTATTCGTACCCCAGATGTAGCCCTTGGGGCCCACGACGAGAAAATGGGGGTTTGCGCCGACGGACAACGATTTCACGATCTGATGCGTGGCGGTGTCGATAATGTCGACGGTTTTGTCGCCTTGCGTACTGACATAGGCGAATTTGCCGTCGTGCGAGAAGGTCAGGCCGGTTGGTCCTTTCCCCGTGGGAATGGTTCCCACGATGCGAAAGGTCTCCGTATCCACGATGGAAATATTGTTGTCCCCGATGTTGGCGACCCAGGCCTGTTTGTTGTCGTTCGTCAGCGCCACCACGTGGCAACGTTGGCCGGTATAGATCGACGCGATGGTTTCCATCGTGCCTGCGTCCATGACCGAGAGGCGGCCGCTGGCGAGATTGGTGGCATACACGCGGCGGCCGTCTCGGGAAACGGCCAGATCATGCGTGGATTGGTTCTTCGAGTCGATGGTGCCCACCGGCGCATAACTCGTCGCATCGATGACCGACACGTCGTTTGAGCTTTCATTGGCGGTGTAAATGCGCGACGGAATTTCAATCGGCGCTTTGACGGTTTCGACCTCGGCGCAACCAGCCAGGCCGATGAGCCCGAGCGTGACGACGCCGGTGCGTGCCCACGATGATGCCATAACAACCCTCCTTACTGATCTATGACTATGACCGAATGATGGCGCGCCCTATGACATGGCCGGTGCCTGTTACCGCGCTTGTCCCAGGATCAATTGCCCCTCGACTTCGCCTTTCTTGATCGGGTGCTGATTTTGACCGGTGGCTTCCGGCACCTTCTTCGAGACGTAGCCGTAAGCCTCATCGACGGTAATGACGCCGTCGCGATCGGTGTCGGCGTGGCCCCGCAAACCTTCGAGCAAATAGTACGTGAACACGCCATGCCCCAGATCTTCGCGTTCCTCGCTGACCTCACTGGCCTTGCTGGCGCTCAGGACGATGCGGCCTTTGCCCTTCGAGAGGCGGCTCAGGAACGATTCGGAGACGACGGCGCGGCGCGAGGCCGTGGCGAAGGTGCGGCCGGCCGTCGCGCCGCTGTAGCAGGAATCGCTGATAAAAATCACACGCTCCGGCGCGAGGCGGTTGAAGATGGTTTCGACTTCCCGCATCGGCAGGCCGGTCGAATAGAGATCCTTCGGATCGGCGTCGTAGGGGACGATATATTTTTCGAGGCCGTCATCGTCCGAAGCGGAGGCGTCCGCTTCCGGCGCGCCATGGCCCGCGTAGTAAATAATGACGGTATCTTTCTCGGCTGCTTTGCGCTTCAGTTCCGTTCCGAGCGTGCGTTTCAAGTTCATCAAGGTGGCATGCTCGTTCAAGAGCAGCGTCGTGTTCTCCGGCGGGACGCCGACATTGCGCATCAAGTAGTCATGGAACGCCTGCGCGTCCACATCTGCGTAGCGGAGCGGATGGACCGTCTTATATTTTGAAATGCCGATGACGACGGCCCAGATTTTGGCTCGATCCACCTGGCGTATGACGGTAATGACCTTCTGCGCCGACAGATTGTCGCGATCGATGGCGGCCACGACGATTTCGTTCTGGCCTTCTTTCAACGTCAGCCGCTCCGAAAACTCGAGGTTCGGTTGCACCACCGGAGCGTCCGGGTTGACGGCGATCCCTCGCGCTTCACGTTGGGTCAGCAGTTGGCCGTTGACGCGAATCTCCACCCGCGCAATGCCGCGCTCGCTGGCGGCGGCTCCGGCGAGAAGAATCCTGTCCACCGTCACGTCGGCTCCGTCGGAGGGAGAGGCAAGCGCGATGACCGGAGGGGCGTTCTGAAACAATTTCACGACCGGCGCGCCGGCGACCGATGGGACCGGCATGTCGCCTTTGACCGGCTCGGCCGGCTCACGCGCGTCGCGTTTGGCGATCCACCCCGTTTCCTTCGGGGAAATCTGCACGCGCCACCAGTCGCCAAGTTCTCCCGTCACGGTCAGGCCTTGATCTTTGGCGGCCGAGGCGATGACAGAGGTTTCCTCGCCGGCGCCGCTGTGAATTTTGGCCGAGACATCGTTCACCGAGACGAGTTTGTTGGTCGCGATGATTTGTGGCGGGGGCCGGTGATCGATGGCCAGTTTCAGGGTTTCATCCAGAGTCACGTTCATCCCGCGCTCGCGGATGAAGAGGCGCAGAGGCAGTTCGTCGGCTTTCGTGTCGCGCGCGACGAACAGGTTGACACGGGCACTTTTGGTTTCGTCGGGCTTCAAGGGGCCGAAGTCGAGCGTGCTCTGGCTCAGGCGGAAGTCGCGGGACAGGGGGAGCGTGAGATCAATGGTGGTGTGCTGGGCCAGCACGGGGCCGACGTTCTTGATGGTGACAAGCACATCGATCGCTTCGCCGGTTTGAATGCGGCCGTCGCTGTTCCCGACCGATTGGCCCGATCCGTCATCCAGCAATTGATGGGTATAGGCAAACCGAGGCCGAGGTTGACCGGTGAGGGCCAAGGCTGCCTGCAACGGAGCGGGCGTAAAACCGTTGTACTCGTCGAATTCAAGCGAGAGTGGAATGGTGCCGTCCCGCCGGTCGGCGGGAAGCGGCAGCGTGACGGAATCGCTGACGGCTTGGCCGGGATCGACCTTGCCCAGATAAAAGAGCAGTCCGTTCAGTGCCGGATCTTCGCTTTTGCTCCTGGCCTGGAAGCGGTACAGGGGACCTTTCCCTCTGTTGGTGACGGTCACGGTCAGCGTGACGGGTTGCCCGGCCTTTAATTCCATCGGGTGAATCGATAATTCTGCTTCCGGTAAGGGGGGTGGAGAAGGAGCTGCCCCGATTTCATTCCCGCGTTGGGCGATTTTCTCCGCCAGGTTTGCCGTGACGGTCTGAGGAATGCTGGGTTGCAGGCGTATGGTTTTGTCTCGCCCCCCGCTGGCCACTATGCTGCCGTCTGGAGACATGGCTACGCTGCGCGCCGGTCCCTTATGGCCGGTGAGGGTGTGGCGCTCGCGGCCGGACAGTGGGTCCCAGACCCGAACCGTCCCATCGGCTCCGACAGAAGCGAGGGCGCGTCCATCGGCTGAGAAGGCGATCCCATACACATCGCCTTTGTGGCCGGTTAAGGTCAGGCGTTCCTGGCCGCCGGCCACGTCCCAGAGACGGATGGTGCCGTCGGCGGAAGCGCTCGCGAGCAGTTGACTCACCGGGGCAAAGGCCACGGCGTGCACGGCGCCCGTATGGCCGGTCAGCACCATTCGTTGGCGGCTGGTGGCCATATCCCACAGATGAATGTGCATGTCGCTGCTGCCCGTCGCGACCATGGTGCCGTCCGGCGAGAAGGCAATGCCGAACACGATGCCGAATTGGCCCCGGACGGATCGAATCTCTTTTCCGGTCGCGCTGTCCAACAATCGGAGGCTGCCGTCATTGCCGCCTGCGGCCAGCAATTTGCCGTCGGCGGAAAAGGCGACGGCGCGCACCGCGCCGAACGTGGACGTTACGGCGTGGAGTTCACGCCCGGTTGCGAGTTCCCAGATGCGCACGGACGTATCTGCGCTTCCGGAGGCCAGGAGTTTTCCGTTGGAAGAAAAAGCCAGTGCATGGACGGCGCCCATGTGGCCTCGCAACAGCTTCAGATCCTGTCCGCTCTCGGGATTCCAGAGCCGAATGGTCTGATCGGTCCCGCCGGTCGCGAGAAGTTTGCCGTCCGGCGCATAAGCCAGGGTGAGAATCTCACTGGTATGACCGGCGAGCAGGTGCGGTGCAGTTGCGGAAGAATCGGCCCATGTCGAGGGTGGCAGCAGAGTGAGGAAGCACAGGAGCGCCGTGACAACGAACAGGTTCACGCGCATGAGGTCGATCCTTTTCCGACGGAGGTGCCGGCCTGTTTCACCGTTCGGAACAGATGTTTCGCTGAGTCTTCCGCATACCCTGCGCCTGTTTGTCGGGTTCCCCTGCTGTCAGGTTCAACCGTTTCGGGGCGGCACCAGTGTATTTTTCGGCATTCCCGCTTGTCAATCCAAAGGCAGGGCCGGCCGGTCAAATACAGGTATTGGGAGACATTGGCCGGGTGAGGCGGCGTAGGTGAGAGTTCGAGGCAGGGAGCCGGGGGAAACCTGTTGATTCAACGCACAGGTTGGGAACGATCAGTTCGCCGGGTCCGTCGGCAGCTTGGTGATCTTGACCAGGGTTTGTTCCTGATCGAGTTCGAATGTGACATGGTCGCCCACGCTGAGGCCGTGGAGGAGGCGGGAGTCGCGGACCGGGAGCGCGCGAGATTCTCCCGTGGGGAAAAGAATGGTAACGGTCAGGGCTTGCGGATCGATGGAGACAATCGTGCCGCCGACAAGGGCGGCCTCTGCGGAAGGGGCCGCTCCAGCAGCGCCCGAGGGCATGGTGAAAGAAAGTATCAGAATGTTGAAGGCGAGCAGGAGAAATAACATCCGTGGAAGATAGAGGAGGAGAGACGGGCGGGGAACTAGCAATTTCCCTGTATCGCATCGGCGCAGAAGACCCATGAAACGCACTGGAACAGGGCCTGGGGATTTTCCGGTTGCGCTCATCGTATGGCCGATCTATGGTGAGAGGGCATGAGGCAATCCACCAGCCAACAGCCAGCCATCTTGGTTGTGAATGCCGGGTCCTCGAGCGTCAAATGGGCGTTGTTCGAAGCCGGTGCCTCGCCTGTCCGGGTGGTCGCTGGACGGATCGAGCGCATCGGGATTTCCGACGGCATCGTGACCGTGACCCGTGGCGCCACGGGCGAGGCTCAGCGGCGTCACGCGCAGATCCCGAACCATGCGGCCGCGGTGCAGGTGCTGATCGAGCAACTCGCGCAGACCGGCCGGGGAGAGTCGCTCCAGGCCATCGGGCATCGAGTCGTTCACGGAGGAAGCCGCTATGCGAATCCCGAGCATATTTCGCCCCCGGTGATGGAAGAGCTACGCCGGCTCAGCCCCTACGATCCGGAGCATCTTCCGGCCGAACTCAACTTGATCGAAGCCTTGGGGCAGCGGTACCCGGCCATCCCGCAGGTGGCCTGTTTCGACACCGGATTCCATCAGCATTTGCCCCCGGTGACGCGCCTGATCGCGATTCCACGCCGGTACGAAAAACTGGGCATCAGGCGCTACGGCTTTCACGGCCTGTCCTATGCCTACCTCATGGAGGAGTTGGAACGGATCGCAGGACGCGAGGCGGCCCGGGGCAAGGTGATTCTCGCCCATTTGGGGAATGGGGCCAGCATGGCCGCCGTGCGGGACGGCGTCAGCATCGATACGACGATGGGATTCACCCCGGCCTCCGGGCTGCCGATGAGCACCAGATCCGGCGACCTGGATCCCGGGCTGGTGTCCTATCTCTCGAAAACCGAAGGCATGACGGCGGATCAATTTCACCATATGGTCCATGCGCAATCAGGCCTGCTGGGGCTGTCTGAAACGAGTCCCGATTTGCGGGACCTGCTGGCGCAGGAAGGCCGCGATACCCGGGCCGCGGAGGCGGTGGCGGTCTTTTGTTATCACGGGAAAAAGTGGATCGGCGCCTATGCGGCGGCCCTTGGCGGACTGGACCAGCTGGTCTTCAGCGGCGGCATCGGCGAACATGCTGCTGCCGTGAGGGCGCGCATGTGTGACGGCCTGGACTTTCTCGGCATCGAGCTGGACCATGCCCGCAACGAGGCCCATGCGCCGGTGATCTCCGTGCCGGGCAGCCGGGTAACCGTGCGCGTGATCCCGACGGACGAAGAGCGCCACATTGCGCAATCGGTCTGCCGGCTGTTGGATTTGCCTGACAAATGAAACCGCCGCGTGAGCCGGTTCGCTACGAGGGGACCGGCGGCGCTCATTCTGAAAGAGGACCCTCATGACACAGACGACCCGCGCGAATCAGCCGCTGACCTCCGAGATGGCGCAACGGATCCATGCCTATTGGCGGGCGGCCAACTATCTCTCCGTCGGCCAGATCTATTTGTATGACAACCCGTTGCTCAAGGAGCCCCTGACGCGGGACCACATCAAGCCGCGCCTGCTCGGCCATTGGGGGACGACGCCCGGACTGAATTTCATCTATGTCCATCTCAACCGCATCATCAAGGCGCAAGATCTTCCCGTGCTGTATATTGCCGGGCCGGGGCATGGCGGCCCGGGCCTGGTCGCGAATGTCTATCTCGAAGGCACCTACAGCGAAGTCTATCCGAACATCTCTCAGGATGAGGAAGGGCTCCAACGTCTCTTCAAACAATTTTCTTTTCCCGGCGGTATCCCCAGCCACGTCGCGCCGGAAACCCCCGGCTCCATTCATGAGGGAGGAGAGTTGGGCTATTCCCTCGCCCATGCCTACGGAGCGGCCTTCGATCACCCTGAGCTGCTGGTGGCCTGCGTCATCGGCGACGGTGAAGCGGAAACCGGTCCGCTGGCAGGCAGTTGGCATGCGAATAAATTTCTCAATCCGGTGCGGGATGGCGCGGTGCTGCCGATTCTGCATCTGAACGGGTACAAGATCGCCGGCCCCACGGTCCTTGCCCGCATGCCGCCGGATGAACTCGAATCACTGCTGATCGGATATGGCCATCAGCCGTTTTTTGTCGAAGGCGATGATCCCGAGCAGATGCATCAACTGATGGCCTCCGCGCTGGACGACATCGTGGCCTCCATCCGGCGTATTCAACAGGACGCGCGCACGAAAGGATTCACGTCCCGCCCGCGTTGGCCCATGCTGGTCTTGCGCACGCCGAAAGGGTGGACTGGGCCGAAAGACGTGGACGGCAAATTGACCGAAGGCACCTTCCGATCTCACCAGGTGCCGATGGCCGAGATGGATAAGCCCGGGCATGTGGAACTGTTGGAACGTTGGCTGAAGAGCTACCGGCCCGAAGAATTGTTCGACGAGAGAGGCAAGTTGCTGCCCGAGCTTGCGTCTCTGGCTCCGACGGGGGAGCGGCGCATGGGCGCCATTGCCTGCGCCAACGGCGGCAGCCTCCTGCGAGATCTGCACATCCCGGATTTCCGGCAGTATGCGGTGCCGGTCGTGAAGCCGGGCGCGGACGAGGCGGAAGCGACGAGGGTACAGGGCCTGTTTCTTCGTGATGTGTTGAAACTGAATCAGCAGAACTTCCGCATCTTCGGGCCGGATGAGACGGCCTCGAACCGTTGGGGTGCCGTCTTCGAAGTGACCGACCGTTGCTCGACGGAGGAGATTCTCGCCACCGATGAACATGTTGCCCATGATGGGCGTGTCATGGAAATCCTGAGCGAACACCTGTGCCAGGGTTGGCTCGAAGGGTATCTGCTGACCGGGCGCCATGGATTCATGAACTGCTACGAGGCCTTTATTCACATCGTGGATTCCATGTTCAACCAGCATGCGAAGTGGTTGAAGACGTCGCGTGAAATTCCCTGGCGGCGGCCGATCGCCTCGCTCAACTATCTATTGACCTCCCATGTGTGGCGGCAGGACCACAATGGATTCAGCCACCAGGATCCGGGGTTCATCGACCATGTCGTGAATAAGAAGGCGGAAGTGATCCGTGTCTATCTCCCGCCTGATGCCAACACGCTGCTGTCGGTCACCGATCACTGCCTGCGGAGCCGGAACTATGTGAACGTGGTCGTGGCGGGAAAACAGCCGGCGCCGCAGTGGCTGGACATGGAGTCGGCCATTCTCCATTGCACCGCCGGCATCGGCATCTGGGAATGGGCCAGCAACGACCGCGGCAGCGACCCTGATGTCATCATGGCCTGCTGCGGCGACGTGCCGACGATGGAGACGCTGGCGGCGGTAGAAATTCTCCGTGCGGCTCAGCCCAATTTGAAGGTGCGTGTCGTCAATGTAGTCGATCTCATGAAACTGCAACCGGCGAGTGAACATCCGCACGGCATGTCCGACAAGGAATTCGATGCGCTGTTCACCACCGATAAGCCGATCATTTTCGCCTTCCACGGGTATCCCTGGTTGATCCACCGGCTGACCTACCGCCGGACGAATCACCACAACCTGCATGTGCGGGGCTACAAGGAAGAAGGGACCACGACGACGCCCTTCGATATGGTCGTGCTGAACGATCTGGACCGGTTCCACCTCGTGGCCGACGTTGTGGACCGGGTGCCGCAGCTCGGGGCGCGGGCAGCGTATCTCAAGCAGGAAATGCGTGATAAACGCATGCAGCACAAGCAGTACATCGAGCTCCATGGCACCGACATGCCTGAGATCAGGAATTGGAAATGGAGCGGAAAGCGGTAAGCCATGGCGGATCCGAGGGTGGTCGTGCTCTTCGATGTCGATAATACGCTGCTGGACAATGACCGGATCGCGGCCGACCTTACGCAACACCTTGATGACGAAATCGGCCCCAAGGGAGAGCGGCAATACTGGGCGATCTTTGAGGAACTGCGGGAAAAGCTGGGCTACGTGGATTACCTCGGCGCGCTGCAGCGCTATCGCCAGGAGTATCCCCGGGATCCCCATCTGTTCGCCCTGTCCCGCTTTCTGCTGAATTACCCCTTTGGCGAGCGCGTGTTTCCGCAGGCCCGGGATGTGATTCGCTATACGGCTCGGTGGGCGCAGACGGTGATTCTTTCCGATGGCGATGTCGTGTTTCAGCCGCACAAGATCGACCGCTCCGGTCTGTTTGAAGCGGTCGGAGGCCATGTACTCGTCTATATTCATAAAGAGCAGGAGCTCGACGACGTGGAGCAACGATATCCTGCCGACCACTACGTCCTCGTCGATGACAAGTTGCGGATTCTCACGGCCGTGAAAGCGTACTGGGGCTCGCGCGTCACGACGGTGTTCCCGCGCCAGGGACACTATGCCTACGATCCCGAAGTGCTGCGGACATTTCCCGCCGCCGACCTGACCGTCGATCGGATCGGCGACCTGCTGACCCTCGATCGGGACTCGCTCCTGGCTGCGGCTCAGGCCTCCGGATGATGCAGTCGAATGGTTGTCGCCGAAGCATCCACCTAGAACCAGGCAGGTGATCCATGGCACCCAAGCAACCCGAACAGGGAATCTGGTCCGCGAGGCTCGGCCGCCGGCAGTTGTTGAAAGGATTGGGCGCGGCCGGCTCGCTCATAGCGCTCGGGGGAGCCGGCCGCTTCGCCGAAGCCATGGCGGCGGACGCGCCCGCCGGCCCGTCCCCCGGCGAGATCCCTCAGCGCGCCTTGGGGAATACCGGCCTCAAGGTGTCGGCTCTCTGTTTCGGAGGGGCTCACTGGGGCCGTATCGAGAATGATGCGGAGGCCATTCGCCTCCTCCATGCCGCGATCGACGCAGGGGTGAACTTTCTCGACAATGCCTGGGAATACAACGGCGGGCGATCCGAAGAGCTGATGGGCAAGGCCTTGCAGGGCAAACGGCAGCAGGTGGTGCTCATGACCAAGGTCTGCTCCCACGGGCGCGACAAAAAGGTGGCGCTCCAGCAACTCGACGACTCGCTACGCCGTTTGAAGACCGACTACCTGGATCTCTGGCAGATTCATGAAGTCGTCTACGAAGACGATCCCGACCGGCACTTCAGACCCAATGGCGGAGCGGAGGCGCTGCTCGAAGCGAAGCGGCAGGGGAAGGTGCGGTTCATCGGGTTCACGGGGCACAAACACCCGAGCATCCACCTCAAGATGTTGTCGTACGACTTTCCGTTCGATACGTGCCAGATGCCGTTAAATGTGTTCGACGGCACCTATCGCAGTTTTGAGCGGGAGGTGCTCCCGCTGTTGAACCAGCGCGGGATTGCTCCGCTGGGCATGAAAAGCCTCAGCGGCAATGCCGAGCCGATCAAGCAGAAGATCGTTCAACCGGAGGAGGCGATCCGGTATGTGCTGAGTTTGCCGATCGCCTCGCTGGTCAGCGGCATCGATTCGGCGCAGGTCCTGAAACAGAATCTGGACATCGCGCGGCGCTTTACGCCCATGACCGCGGCCGAGATGGAAGGCCTGCGCGCGAGGGTGGCGATGTATGCGATGGGTGGGCGCTACGAACTGTTCAAATCCACGAATCGCTATGAGGGGAGTATTGGGCGGCAACAGCACGGCCTCTCGTAGCAGACCGATGAAAGCGGCCGCCAGCGGCGTTCTCGGTCGCACGGCTCCCTGCGACGTACCCGGAGGGTACGACTCAGTCGCCCTGCTCCCTGCGGCCTTGCTGGACGACCTCTTTGATCGGTCTGCTGGCCGGATCGATGAAAGAGTCCGCCAGCGGCGTTCTCGGTCGCACGGCTCCCTGCGACGCAGGAGTGATCAGCGGGACTACTGGTGGGGTTTATCCGTTCGCGAGGAACGTCACAAGAGGCGAACGGGTCGAACGAAGTTTGGTGTGTACCTCCTCAGTCGCCCTGCTCCCTGCGGCCTTGCCGGACGACCGCTTTGATCGGTCTGCTGGCCGGATCGCTGAAAGCGGCCGCCGGCGGCTGCGTTCCTCACCGCCATTCGACGGCGCCGAAGCCGGAATCCCCCAGGATGACGTACATCAAGCTCACGGCCGTGACCGTCTGGTTGCGATATTCCACGTTGGGATACCGGGCATCCCGCTGAGAGACGGTGTAGCGAAGCGCGATGCCATGCCGGTCGAAGAGCCGGAGGGTGAGAGACGATTCCGCGCGCAGGATATTTTCCTGCCCGTTCCGTTCAGGTGAGAGAAAGTCGCTGACATAGTATTCCCGCCCCGTGATGTCGAACATGGCGCGATTGGCGTAGATCAGCCGGAGCGCGACCAGTGCTTGCGGCGCCGTGCCGTAGTGATAGTCCCGTTCTTCCGTACGCTGGATACTCCCGGCGGCACCATATCCAGCGCCGCCCAGAATGGTCCCTTGCAGCGCGATGTCGTCCGACAACCAGGACTGCCAGACCGTCCCCAGCGAGAGCGCGGTGCTGGAGACCCGGAACACCTGCGGCGAAATGTAATCGTAACTACCAAAGAGCCCCCAGATACCCCGGGTCGTGTCGCCGGAGGCGTAGCTGCGACCGGCCAGCAGTCCGCGGGTGGTGATGGTTTCCAGCGTGTTGGCGGTGGCGGCCGAGACGTGAAAATCGAAATAGTCGAAGGGCCTGCTGTACCCGTACCCTTCCTTGCCGGGAAGCCCGTAGGTCAAGGTGAGTTCGCCCACCGCGCCATGCTGATTCACGTTGGATGACACGTTGTTGCTGCTCGACGTCAGCGTGCCTCCGCCGGCGAGCCGCAGGAACGTCGCGGGTCGATGACTCGGATAGATTGCGTCGAAGCGGTTCCCGAACAGGAGACGATTAAATCCCGTGGGCGGGGAAATGATCGCCGCGCCAAGCTCGCGCCAGAATCCGGGGCGGCCATCGTCCGACTCGAGCAGCAAATTCGCCATTCGGAAAAGCGGCTCGCCAAGAAACGCCCCGCCGATGGGTGTGGTGATCATGTCGTTGATCGAGGGAGGCGTCCGTTCCCCGGCAATTTCCCACAGAAAACTGCCTGCGACGCTATACAGCGACGATTCCCAGAAGTTCAATCCGGCTGAACGGGCCAGCCCGAAATAGACGCTGCCGCCGTAGGGATGCAGAAACTGATTGATGGAGAACTGGTCGTTGTCGAGAACCCATTTCGAATCGGTGAGGTTCTGGCGGATGGTGGTGCCGGTCGTGCGGTACTCCTCCATCGGTTCGGTGAAGTGCCGATTGAATTGGTTCAACAGGAAAAGATACGTGAGCACCTCTGCCGCCGGAATCAGATAACTGCGGCCCTCTCCCGTCTCCCAATTCAGCGTTGAGGAACGATCTGAATTCGTTGCCGGAGCTCCTGTCTGACCGGCATGATTCACCGGCCCGATCACTTCGCGGTTACTGATTTCCGCAGGGGGCCGAGGGGGGTGATCCTGGGGCAGGCCCGGGCGGGGCACCATGAAGACCAACGCTGATACCAGCGAAACGATTCGCACCTTCTGATTGGTCGACCACATGGCGATCATACTGGATCGGACACCTTCCACCGTGAGTTCATCGCACCGGTCCCATTCTGGACACTCGGGGAATCCCTAGCTGCCGGATCAGAACCGCCTAGCAATTGGGAAGTAACGGCCTAACGAGGTTTCACCAGCCGTTGGAGGTTGCCGCCGCTAGCGAGCCGGGCGAATTGTAGCCGCAAGCCGTTGACCCTGGCGAGATAGGTGGCGGCGCTGTGATCGCCGCATTTCTGGTGGGCAGTGAGATGAAAGCCGCGGGCGGCGAAGGCGTGGCCGGCTCCCGCCCCGCAAAGGTGGATGACGGCTGCCAGGTCTTGTTTCTGTTGCCGGGTAACGGAGGCCTGTCGCCGGGGGCCGATCGCCGCGGCGACCTGGCGATCGAGCAGGGCGGCAGTCAGTTCGATGGCATGGCTCGGGACGATGCGCGTATAGAGGCTGTTGAACCAGCAGGAATGCACATCGTTCCACGGGCCGTCCTCAACCACCACATGGTTGTGCACGCAGTACCGCTTGGCTTCGCGGAATGTGCCATCGGTTAGTTGGAACATTCCGACTGCGCTGGAGGCCGGCCGGTACCAATCGAAAGGGTTCCAGGACAAGCGCCAGCGCCAATAGGTCCGTGCCACGGGATTGCCCGCTCCCTCCACCTGGGCCAGCGCGGCGAGAAGATCCGGCGTGATCACAGTCGTCGAATGTTCACGAAACAGCGGCCCATATTCCCGCCAGGTTGCGGTGGGATGTTTATCCAGCGCCTCTTCCAGCGGAAACAGCATCTCGGTCGGCTTGTTGATCATGTGATAGGTCCAGTTCAAGGTCAACCAGAGACAGATCAGGAGGATGGCGCCGATGAACAGGCGCGGGACGGGGGCCGTCCGTCCCAACGCGCGGAGGAGCGCGCGGATCTCGTGCCAGCGGCGCCCCGCGAATCCGCGCATTGAAGCAAGGGCAGGCCGGCGGGAGCGATGTCTGGGGGAAGAGTAGGCGCCGGCGCGATGAGTCACTCTCGAAGCCATCACCTCACTATAACTGAAATGGACGCGCGGGCGATCGGGTAATTATCAAGGGAGATCGGTCTCGCTCAGCGACGACATTTCTGCCGGCGGATTGCCTGGTTGGAGTTGTTTACCGCCCGCGCAGGCCGCCATTGCCGCGGGAAAATCCACCTCCACCCGGCTTGCCATTGCCGCCGGATGAATGCGGGGCCATGCTGACCGGGGGATTGTGCTGCGGCAAAGAAGGGAGGGACTGAATGTTGGGAGGAGTGGGCCTCCAGAAATGGTTGGGATGAATCTGGTAGGGCTGCGCCTGTGGAACGGACTGACTTGCGACGGGCGGGACCGATCGTGGCGCAGGGATCACCACGACGTCACCCACCTTGGCAGGCAAGCCCTGCTGGTTGAGGAGCGGCGGAACCTGCGCGTGGGGTGCCGAACCCGGTTGGGGGGCCGGAGGCCGTTGGCTCATCGACCCATGAGGATGCGCGACAGAAGGTCCCCTCCCGTGAAGCCCCTTCATACCCGGGACTGCGACAAAGGGAACGGAATAGACGCCCAGGGTCGGATAGGTCCAGCTCGTCCAAGCCTGAGCCCTCAGCGTGTTCGCCTGCAACTCATCAAACATATCCTCGCGCTCCCGCCTGAACTGCTGGACCTCTTCTGCCGTGGATGCGCGGGCCAGGGCTTGGGTCGCGTTATCCAATTGCTGCTGTAACCGTTCAGTCGCTGCCTGGAGGGCGATCAGTTCATGCCGCGCGCTTTCGTTTTCGCGCAGCGCCGCAATGGCTTGGACGACTTCTTGTTCGTCTATTTCAGCCGTCAGCTCGATGCGGATCACGACCCGGTCCTGCTCCAGTCTGCTGGTGAGTCGCTGCTCCGCCACCGTGACGATGCCCGCCGTAAAGCTGCGAATCTCGTCGCGCGTGACCTGCCAATCCCGCACTTCGGTCAGACGCTCGACATAAGACGCGACCTGTTCCAACGCATCGGCTTTGGCTGCTTCGACCGCCAGCTTGACGGCATCGGCCCTGGTGTCGTGATCGCCCATGCGATATTCCGCAGTCCCAGTGACGATTCGCCGGCGATCGGGGGGCATGGAAGGGTGTGTAGCAGCAGGAGCCGTCTGCGGCTCCGAAGGCGATTCCGACTCACGCGGCGCAACCTGCCCGCGATACCGTTCGGGGATAGAAGCGAACTCGTTGGTGAATGTTTGGACTCCGGCCTCATCGATATAGGTATAGATCGGAGCGGAGGCGGAAGCGGCGGTTGCGCTGAGCGCCGGAGCCGTGATGCAGACGAAGCACCAGGCGAGGATGGTCACATATGTGCGGGAGTCGTGCATGATGAAGCCCCCCGTCATCCGGCCTATTCAGCATAACACAGCGAAACCGGTATGGAGGTGGCCGCGGCTTGGACAAGTTTGCGGTGGAAGAGGAGGCTTTGTCGGTATGGAATCAGGGGACGGGCAGTCTACCCGGGGCCGCGTAGGAGCCGGAGCGAGTCATGGTACGCGTAAACCACTGGTCCACGACCTGTTCGAGTTCTTTCGGGTCGAAGGGTTTGAGCACATAGGCCTGGGCGCCGAGGCTGATCGAGCGAACGGCCAGATCCTTTGATTCGGCCGCGGTGATCATCACGATGGGAAGTTGCTGGTTCGACTGTCTCACGCGGCGCAGCACTTCGAGGCCATCCATCCTGGGAATCCCGATGTCCAGGAGCACGCCCGAAAAATCGCCCTCCTGAAGCCTGGACAACGCCTCGGGGCCGTCCGCGGACGTTTCGACTTCGAAGCCATCGGCGTTCAGGCGATCGGCCAGCAGTTGTCTGATGTCGGGATCGTCATCGACGACGAGCAGGCGTTTCTTGCCGCTAGACGGAGCGATCGGCTCGGGAGAAGGCGGGATGACCGGCAGCATGACGGAGAACTCCGTCCCGACCCCCGGCTGACTCCGCACCGCCAGTTGCCCGTTATGAAGATCGACCAGCGTCTTGACGATGGACAACCCGAGCCCCAGGCCCTTCGAGCCGCTGCGCGGGTCCTGTTCCATGCGAAAAAAGGGGTCGAACACCTTTTCGAGAAATTCGGGCGGAATGCCGGGACCGGTATCGCGGACACAGAGAGTGGCTTGAGTCGGCTGGTCCGTGGCGACGTGGACGGAAACCAGGCCGCCCCGCTGCGTGAACTTGATGGCATTGTGGAGGAGGTTGGTCACGATCTGAATCAGCCGATCCCGGTCCGCCCAGACGATGATAGGGGACGGCGGATAGTCGGCCGTGAGGATCTGCTCTTTTTCCATGGCCAGGGGACGCAGTTGCTCGACCACCTCGGCGATGCAGCGTTCGAGATCGACTTCGGCGGGTGACAGCGCCAATTGCCCCGTTTCGATCCTGGTGCGGTCCAACAGGTCGTTGATCATGCGAATGAGCCGGCCGACATTGTCCACGATGCGGCCCAGGTACCGCTGTTGTTTTTCGTTGAGTGAGCCGGTGAGGCCGTCAAGCAGGTTTTCGACAAACCCTTTGACCGAGGTCAGCGGCGTTCTGAGTTCATGCGAGACATGCGAAAGAAACAGCGAGCGTGACCGGTCGGCCCGCTCTAACTCGGCGGTGCGTTCGCGGACTTTGGACTCCAATCCGACATTCATCTCCTCGATCTGCGCGTAGGCCGCGGCATTGTCGAAGGCGATGGCGACCTGATTGCCGAGCGTCACCATCAACTCCAAGTCTTCGCCCGTCAAGGTGTTGGGCGCCGTGCGATCGACCGTGAGTGTGCCCAGGATCCGGCCCTTGGCAATCAGCGGCACCCAGATCAGCGATCTGGTGCCGGTCAGTAGCGCCAATTCCTGATTGGACGGATGCAAGTGCTCCCAAATGGCGGCGATATCCTGGATGAGCAGTGGTTTGCCGTCGCGCAGGGCGGATGCCGGAAATCCATCCGGATCGGAAACCGGCAGTTCCCGCCGCCGGACGAATGCGGCAATCTCGTCCGAGACACCGAGGACGCGTCCGCCGTGTAAGACTTGGCGGTCGGCGTCGTAAAAACTGATCATGGCGCGGTCGTAATGGAGATCCTGGATGAGAGTGCCCAGGACCGTCTGTACCAGTGATTCGCGGTCCAGCGTGGAATTGAAGCCCAGCCCTGCCCGGTTCAGCGCAGTGAGTTGACTGACTTTCCGCCGGAGCTCCACCCGGATCTGCTCCTGCTCCACGAACGCGTCCCGCAAATCTTCGTACCGCGCGTCCACGAATTTCATTTGTTCTTGGATCAGCGACTCACGCCGGCGCGCCAGACTGCGTTGCCGGAGCTCTGTCACGAGCGCCGTGAAGGTGACAGGCACCGCAAGAAGGAGCAGCGCCTCCAGCGCCGACATGGCGGGATAGTAGCGGCGGAGGTAGGTCCATGCCAGCAGGGCGGGCAGCAGCGCGCCCAGAAACCAGTAGGACAATGCCGGCTCGGGATGCCACCGGACTTCCCATTCGCACCAGGGGTCTCCGTTCACGATGCAGGCGCGATCGGTGACGGTGGCGGGCGGACCGCCGTGCACCAGCGTGGGAGCCGCAACCATGCGGCCTTTCGTGGATGCGCAGACCTGGTGCGCGCAGGCTTTGAGGTACGGGCCGAACTGCCGGAGCGTATGATCGGTAAACCGCAGGCGGTAGATCATCGAGTGATCCGTCACCTCCGACACTTCACACTCGACCGTGCCTTGCGTATAACGCTGGGCCCAGTAGAGCGCCAGTCGAGAGAACTGCGACAGGTAAAAAGGCTTCGCCAGGACGCGGAAGACCGGCGAGATCACCTTGGTCAAGCCGGTGTTGAAATGAAAGTCCGGATCGCCCGAGAGTTGTTTGCACAACTCTCGCAAATAGCTGAGGAACTCATAGGAGTAACTGTTCCATTCTTTTCTGAGAAACGCGGGGGTGACGTGGTACGCCGAGTCCGGTATGCGATCGTTCAACAGGCGGCACAGCTGTGCGACGGCTGCCTCCGCCGCTTCCCGCCCGCCGGTCTTTTCCAGGCACTTTTCCAGATGTTGAATGCTGGATACCACGAGGGTGCCGCTGACGTCCGCGATCTTGTGCCCCTGCTCATCGAGGCCGAAGGGACGAAACGCCATCACCGGACGTTCCAGAATGGTGTGCTCCTTCGTCAGCAGCGTGCAGGGCTCCTCCTCGATTCTTTCGCGGCGGTCAGGCCTGTCAGCCGGGCTGTCCTTAGGCATTGATATTGGCCTCGAGATCGGCCGGGTATAAGGCCCACGGCGCCCACGGCCGGCGCGCCATTTTCCGTTGGAGACGAGTCAGGTCTTGCCGGAATCGGGCGAAGACGGCTTCCGCGTGCGGTTGACGGTCCGGACGTTCTGGTTCCGCCAAGGCCAGGCGAGCAAAATCTTGACGCAGGCGTGCCCGCACGACATTGAGGACATAATTGGAGTTGACCAGACGCTGGTACACATCCTCCGGCAGCCGGCGGCCGTCACGATAGACCCGCACGGGATGCGTCTCCGCCCACAGTTGATAGTTCCACAACTGGGTGCCGAATTGCTCATGCTGCACGGACGCGAGATAGATGAATCGGGCCACCACTCGCGCCAACGCCGCGCAGGTCAGCGGAGCCGATGCGAGGCCGGTCCCGTTCGGCAACCAGCGGTCCAGTTCAGCCAGCCAGCTGCGGATCGATTGATCCAGTGCGATCTCTTCGTCCGTAAAATACAGCCGCAGATACCGTTCTGCGTGAGCCTGGAACAGCCGAAAGATTCGGCGGCAGTTCGAGAACGTCGGCATGGGGAGGCCGCTGTCGAGCAGGCCGCGATGGCGCGCGTCCTCCTCCGGATCGCATGAGCGTAAATCGAAGTGCTCACTGGTTTTGCCGATCATCTGGCACAGCCCCGAATAGGTCAGGCTGTAGATGGCCTCAAAGTCGCCCTCGGGCATCAGTTGCCCGAGGATAGCCAGCCGATTACTCGCATGCGTGCCGACCATGTGGGGCCACAGGAGCCGGCAAAGGGGGTGATCCGGTGCCAGGTGAGTGCGGGTGGCCGCTGAGAAATATTCCCCTCCGACCATGTGCGTCCAGGTCCAATGCCGCACCAGCGCCGTGTGGGTCGTGGCGGCGCAGAGGGCAATCCGCGTCGCCAGAGGCCAGTTCGCGTCGCCGGGGCGGATGGACCCGAGTTCACAGCGTATCCGCAGGGGATGGAGTGCGGGGCGCCGGGAATCTGCCCGGAACAACACATGGGCCCAGGGCGCATAGAGGTCCGGCTGGTGGCTGTATGAACTGAGCTCCTGCAAATCCCATTCGAAGTCATCGGAGCTGCCCTGCACCCGGCGGAGATAGCCCGCATAGGGGCCCCGGAGGGCCAGCATTCCCAAGTCGGGATGCCCTTGGAGTTCGAGAGGTCTGGTCGGGGGACGGAGTATCCGTTGCGGATCGAGTCGGAGCGTGGACGCCTGCCGGAGGACAGTCTGGCGATGGCGCGGGCTGTAGGCCTTGTCCAGGGCCTGCTGGGGATTGGCGGCAATCTCCGGCCGTCCCGCCTGCATGGGAGAAAACCACGCGCTCAGTTGCGCAAGAAATCGCATCTTCCTCTCGGCACCCGACTGCCGTTCATCCTGCGGGACCTGCTCGGCGATGCGTAAGCCCGAAATGGGAATGGCGGGAAAGGCTTCACTCAGGGGAATCAGTGTCACAGGGGATCGCAGCGCAGGGACCGCCGTCACATCCTGGGGACGAGTCTTATGATATTTCCCCCTGGCAATGCCGTTCCACAGACCGTTACGGACCATCCATTGCAACGATGTAATCAGGGACATAGGACATCCTCTCTGAGGAAGTGAAAGCGGTGGCCATCAGCGCGCGATGCCGTCTGTTCGACGTCCTCCTACCATAAGTTTAGTACCGCACCGGCTCGTGAATGTTGTGCCAGGGGAGGAACGGATTCCCGAGGCCTCGCACGGCCGGTGCCAGCGACGGGTAGTGACGCAGCAACACGCTCGTCAAGTCCTGGTTCTGCACCCAGTCGATGCCGGCTGGCGTATACACCTCCGGTCGAAAATCGGCGGTGAAAAACCGGTCGCTCTTGAGCCGGCGCGGAGCCATCAAGGTAAAGATCCGGAAGGCCGTGTCGCTGATGGCAAAACCGGGCGGCGGTTCTTCGGCATAGAGGCCGACCATGAGATCCAGCCGTTCGAGGTCGCCCTGGTACAGATCGTTCAGCTTTTTGGCCCATTCGGGATTTAATTCTTCGAAGCTCTTGATCGGTTTCATGCGAAGCATGCGCCGGAAGGCATTGTAGCGAGGCACCCCGCGTTCCCGATCGCGGAAGATGTCGATGGCGGCGACGTCGAGGATCTCGGGATCCCCGTTCGGCAATGGCTTGATGCGGCGAATCTCCTGAAGAAAGCGCGGGAAGTTGCCGAGCGTCAATTGCCCGGGATGAGCCAGGCCGAACGAAAACCACACATTGTCGATGCCGACCTCGTCGATCGTGGATCGCGTCTGGTTGCCTTGGATGTCGGGGAACGACTTGTACTGATTGAAGGACGAATCGATCAGCGAAAAGAAACGGTACTCATCGGGGATCAGCGGATGGAGCCGGTAGACCGCGGCGAATTCCTCGGTCATCGCAAAGGGGGCCGCATGATGCTCGGTGGGGGAGCCGGGAATGCCGCTCCATACTTCGCTGTCGCTGAGCCGTCCCATGCGAGTCCGGATCTGCTTGCCGAGCAGCCCCCACCAGTTGGCCTTCATGCCGCTGTCGAGCGTGGGATGTTGCAGCAAGGCCGGCGTCCACTCCACGGTATGAATCTTGGCGATCAGGGCGGCATTGATGAGGCGAGCTTTCTGAAACAGTTGCTCATCCGTCCAGGAAGGATAACGCTGGAGCAGCATCTCGCAGATAACATTGTGTTCCAAGGCGAAGAGCGTATGAAATAGGCTGAGGCCGATCCAGTAGTTGTCGTTGAAGCCGGTGAGGTCGATGCCCGGGAGCGCCCCGTCGAGCGCCTCCATGGAAGGCAGGCGTCCCTGGGTCACCGTGAGTTGTCCATCACGGCGCGAGCGGACATCCAGTTGCCGCTGCGCGCTGCTGCCATACAGTTGCGAGGCATCCCACCAATGAGTTTCCGTGTTGAGAAAGATGGGGACTTTGGCCGGGCATCCGCGCGCGTCGCCTGACGCTGCTCTGGTCCGGCGCACCTTCATCGGATTGTCGTGCCACAGGTCGCCTTCGGCCAAGGCGATCGGGGCGGAGGCGTCAGCTTCCTGCTCGTGGCCGAACCAGTCGTGAACCTGAAATTGAATCCAAGCGGCGGCCAGGAGATTCAGGGAGGTGGCCGGAATAAATTGGGTCCGGGTCATGAGGAGCCGGCTGATCTCGCGGGGGCTCGGTGCGTCGAGGCCTGGTTCGGGAGACGCGGAGATGAGGTCGAGCGGCGCATTTCGGCCGAAGGGACATTCGGCCATGCCCATTGAGGGAGTCTGAAGATCGTTGTGCGACCCGTCGGCCCGCCGTTCTTCAAGGTCCTTGCGGTGAAACGGGCAGGGGGCTGCCCCGGTTCGAGCTACGAGGGGACCTGTGTCGAAGAGATTCCAGCGCCGCAGGTCATGCCGGAGCGCGATCAAATTGCCGATGCCGAGATACTTCGGAAGACGATGCCAGGGGAGAACGCGATTGAGCTGCCGGTAGCACCATGCCAGGATGTGTAACGCGCGATCCTTGCGCTTCATTGGGGCCTCGTGCCGGATAGGGTGGGACGGTTAAGGTGGTGATGATTGAATCTGCGTGATCATCTACTCAGCTCTTTTTGAAAAGGTGCGCTCGTTCATGAAATCTGTTTGGTCGGAAGGCAAGGGACGTACCTCGTATTCGACGCCGCAGCAGCACCAGCGCCGGGATCGGACTCGTGAGTTCTGACAGGGGCTTAGGAACGGCCGTTTGTCTCAGGGCACCAGAGCCGGCCAGTCGGAGCTCTTCTACCCGGCCGCGCGAGGTATCCGTTTTGATACAGGGTCAGTCGAAAAGGATACAGCTCTATTGCCAAAAAGAGTCGGCTGAGGGAGGAGACAGCTGACTAAGGCGCTGAGAATCAAGAGAAGAGGTTCAGGTGATTCTCAAGGGGCAGAGTTTACGGGTCAGGCGGCGCCCAATTTTGTTCATCTGCAAATCTCCAGAGGGATCGATCCAGCCGTCATCCCGCGACGGTAATCATAATTGAAGCCCTTAAGGGAACTTGTGTATCCTTGCAGCCGATTGCCGTCACCCTGGTTAACGAGGTAGCACGATGAGCCACTCCGTATCGTCCGTTCCTTCCGACCTCTTTCTGATCTGCATCTCCGGTCCCGATCTCGGCAAACGCATCGCGCTGCGTGCCGGTGAGGTGCTTATCGGACGGTCCCTGCAATGCGACGTATTGAGCGACGACCAGGATGTCGTGGAGCGGCACGCAGTCGTGGTGTGGCATAACGGGCAATTCGTCTGTCGGGCGATACAGGGGATCGTCTACCTGGATGGGCATAAGATGATGGAATCCATCCTGACGCCGCAACAGCAGGTACGGATGGGCCGTTCGCTGTGGCAGCTGAGCGGAGCATCAGCTGCACGAGGCACGGGCGGGTGGATCGAAGACTTGAGTGACCGCATCAGCGAAGTCGCCGGGGTCGAGCGCCTTCAAGGATTCAATGCGCGCGACATGTTCTCCGACGTGTTGCGCAAGCGCACCGATGAAGAAATTGAAGAGCATTTCACTGCGGGGACGTTAACGACCACACCCCCGATCGAGAAGGTCATGACCGGCTGGCCGAAGCCCTGGGTCTTTTTTAAGACCTTCATCCTCTCTGCGGTCGTCTACCTGGCGTTTGTGTTCGCCATGAAGGAATTCAACGAGCCCAATCTGGTGCCGGGTCTCATCATGACGGGCGCATTTCTGATTCCCTCGTCCTTGCTCATCTTCTTTTTTGAAATGAACGTGCTCCGGAATGTCTCGCTGTACCAGGTCGTCAAGATGGTGATGTTCGGCGGGGTGACCTCGTTGGTCCTGTCGCTCTTTCTCTACAAGTGGACCGACCTCAACAGTTGGATGGGCGCGATGGGCGCCGGAATCATCGAGGAGATGGGGAAGGCCTTGGCGCTGTTGCTCATCATCAACAATAAAAAATACCGCACGGCGCTCAACGGCCTGTTGTTCGGAGCGGCAGTGGGCACGGGGTTCGCCGCCTTCGAGTCCGCCGGCTATGCGCTCACGGCGGAGTTGTATGGAGGACTGCCCGCCATGCTGCACAACATCACCTTGCGGGGCCTGTTGAGCATGTTGGGTCTGCATATCGTGTGGACCTCGATGGTCGGTGCCGCGCTCTGGCGCGTCAGGGGAGATCGATCGTTCAACATCGACATGTTGTACGACAAGCGATTCCTCCGCATCTTCGGGTTGGCGGTGGCGCTTCATATGTTCTGGAACGCGCCGTTCAACCCGCCGTTCTATCTCAAGTACATCGCCTTGGGCTTCATCGCCTGGGTCGTCAACCTGGCACTGGTCCAGGTCGGCCTCAAGGAAGTGAAGGCGCTGCAAGAGGCAAGGGCCTCTGAGGCGCAGGAATCGAAATTGAGAACCGCCTAAACGGAAGAGTCGGCTATCGGCCGCAGCACAATAGATGACGAAACGGTTCAGCGCCGGGATTGTGCTCTATCGCAGAAGCGGTCGAGAACTGGAAGTCTTCCTTGTTCATCCCGGCGGCCCGTTTTGGGCGAAGAAAGATGCCGGGGCATGGTCCATTCCAAAAGGTGAGTATGGCGAAGGTGAAGATCCGGAAGCAGCCGCGCGGCGCGAATTTGCAGAAGAGACCGGCTGCGAGGTGAGAGGTCCGCTCCAGCCGCTGACCCCACTCAAGCAACCAAGCGGGAAGCTGATCTCGGCTTGGGCTATGGAAGGCGACTTCGATCCTGCGACGCTGACAAGCAACACGTTTCCGCTCGAATGGCCGCCTCGCTCCGGAAACATCCAACAGTTCCCCGAAGTCGACCGCGGCGCCTGGTTCGATATCCCCACCGCTCGTGAAAAAATTCTTATTGGGCAGCGGCCGTTCCTTGAGCAATTGTTGGGATTGGTGAAGCAGTGAGTTCCAGGTGATAGCCTTCGGAGGCCTGCCTCCACGGGAGTGACACATCCTGCCCTCTCAGCTTCAGTCGTAGATCGTCCGCTTGCTTCTGCCGATTACGCTGCGTATCTTGCTCCGGATACCGACCTGCACACAGATTCCTGAGAGGACAAGATGGATTTGGAAAATAAGTCCGACGCGGAAATTCTGGCGATTGCCGATCCCATCATGGACAATCTCATGGAGGCGTCGACGGCCATCGACCACGAACGCCATGTCCGGGACTTTACCGATCGCCTGAAAGCCATCGTGACAAAAGACTACCTCGAGCGGGTGTGCCGGCAGTATCAGACTGAAAAGGGATTCTTTGGGGCCAGAGCACTCGTCGCCATCTTCCGACGCCCCGGCTCCATCGCCATCCTGTGGAAACAGCAGTTCTCAAACTCGCCCGGTGACTACGTCGCCGAAATGGTCCTCGTGCAACAGGGCTCCCGCTACCTCGTCGATCATGTGTTTGTGCTGTGAATTGCCCATCTCGACTATACGGACATTTGTCCTGGGTGATGTATTCATCTGTGCGTGGAAGGGTGTAAGCTGGTCGTTGCGGCAAAGATCATAAACAGGTAGATTACGCGCATGATGTTGGACCGAATTCATATAGATCCGCGTGTCTGTGGTGGAAAAGCCACGATTCGGGGTCTTCGCATCACAGTGGATTTTGTCCTCAAGTTGTTAGGTGATGGGTACACGGCTGCTGATATTGCGCGGGAGTATCCAGAACTCCAAGTCGAGGATGTATATCAGGCGGCGAAGTATGGCGCCTGGCTTGCCAGCGAACGCATCTCCGCTGCTTCATGAGGCTATTGGCCGATCTGCACATCGCCCCTCGGTTTGATAGAGATAACATCCTGCTATCATGTCGGTCTTATAACTAGGAGACCGTTATGGCTCAGGTCCTTGTGCGGCAACTTGATAGCCATGTCATTGATCGGTTGAAGAAACGAGCGAAGGAGCATGGCCGCTCTTTGCAGTCCGAAGTGAAGACGATTCTGGAAGAAGCGGTGCCGGACTATCAAGCGGCCTGGAAGCGAATCGAGAGATTTCGCGAGCGACTCAGGAAGTCCGGAAAGACATTCAAGAATAGTGCTGACCTTATCCGGGAAGACCGCGATCGGTGAGCGGCTATGTCGTGGATGCCAGTGTCGCGATTAAATGGTTCATCCCCTCTCCCTTCCTAATCCGCCTTGTTTCCTTGATCGCAGGACAGAGCGGGACTCATGCGGCCTGCGTCCCATTTCCAGAACATGCAGAAGTCGGTGCGGTGCGATTCGTGGAAAATATCCCGGTAGCAGACCGTCCCATGGAAGTAGAGCGCTGATTTGGCGGTCTGGATCGCGGTGATCTCTTCGGCGGTGAAAGGCGTCTCCCGCACCGTTTCTGCTCGCGGCACCTTGCCCACGAACCACCGCCGTTTGTCGGGCTGTTGATCGTCGGGCGGGCAGGTGACTCGTTCGAAGTTCTTGATCAGCGGATAATCGGCCACGGTGACAAAGGTGTGGATGGCATCGTTGTACGCCGGCGTTCGACCGCTGTTCTGAATGGTGTCCCGGACGCGAGGGGACAGGCCTTCCTTCAGGGCCCCAGGCCCGGCTGCGCGGACATTCACGTAGGCCCGCAGTTCGAGTTTGGCTTCCTGCTGCGAGACGTATTCCTGCCAGGTGGGATACCCCACGAGCGCGCCGACCACCGCCGCAATGACCACACCAGCAAAGATCGCGACCCTGATGTGAAAACTCCGCTCGTCGGCAGCGGTTGGCGGAGAAGCGGGTTCAGACAACAGGGCGTCAGGGGAGGAAGGGCGGCTCGACTGGTCGGCATCCATGCGGCACCTCCTCGTTGAAGGCCGTAGCCTAGCGATTTTATGAGGTCTGATCAAGCAAGGATCCGGAGCGCGGGAGGACTGAACTTGTACCACCAGCGTGAGCACGGCTTTCCCCGGCTCGCCGAATCGCGTATCGTTGAGCATCATGGACAACAGCGGCGCACTACGTGGCAGGTCGATCATCGTGGCGGGAGCAGGGCTGGCCGGATTGGCAGCCGCCGTTCAGCTTCAGCGGCGCGGCGCAAAGGTCACGGTCGTGGAAGCCCGAGATCGCGTCGGTGGCCGGGTGTGGACAAGGCGTGACCGATTTTACGATGGACAACATGCCGAGGCGGGGGGCGACCTGATCGACCCGGATCAAGAGGCGATTCGAGGTTTGGCTCAGGAGCTGGGATTGGCATTGTCACCGATCTTGCGCGGCGGGTTCGCCTACGTCCGTCGGGCCTCTCGCGAGCCGGTGATTGAGCGGGCGGCGGCGGCCGGCGGCCTCTGGGCCCAATTGGCGCGAGCAGCGGAGCCCTGGGTGCAGGCCCACGTGGCGAACGAACGCCGGTGGGAAGGCCCCATTGCGCGGCGACTGGCGGACCGGTCGGTTGCGGAGTGGCTCGACGACATCAAGGCAGACCGGCAGCTCCGCGCGCGGCTGAACGGCATGCGCGGATTTTTTCTGGCCGATCCCGAGCATCTGTCGCTACTGGCCCTCGTCGATCAGCTGGCTGCGGAATCGCCCGCCTTGGACCATTTTTATCGGATCAAGGGCGGCAATGACCGTCTCGCCGCCGCGCTTGCCCGGGCACTGCGAGAGCCGGTTCAATGTAATTCCATGGTGCAGGCTGTGGCGCAGCGCGGGCGTCGGGTCCATGTGACCCTTCGCTGCCGTGGCGGGCAGGGCCACATGGCCGCTGATGCAGTGGTGCTCGCGCTCCCCGCCACCATTGTCCGGCGCCTCGCCTTCACGCCACCCTTGCCTGCGCCTCAACGCCAGGCCTTCCGAGATCTGCCGTACGGACCGGCGACGAAGACCCTTCTGCAGTTCGATCGGCGATTCTGGCGGCGCGCGGGAAAACCCCTGGCCTATGGAACCGATTTGCCGATCGGCGCGCTCTGGGATGGAAACGAAGCGCAGCGGGGGCGCGGGGGCATCCTAACCTTGCTCGCGGGCGGCTCCGCGAGTCGGGACACGCAGGACCTCATTGCCCAAGGAGGTCCGGAAGCGCTGGCGGCGAAGTTGCGGTGGTTGGGCGCGACGAAGGCCGTTCTACGCGCCTCGCACCAGGTGACCTGGGAAGACGACCCATTCGTGCGCGGCGGGTATGCGGTATTTCCGCCGGGGTATGAGCCGGAGCAACGAGCCTGGTTGTCCAAGCCGCATGGCCGGATGCTGTTCGCCGGCGAACATACCAGCCTGCGTTGGCAAGGGTATATGAACGGAGCCGTGGAAAGCGGATGGCGGGCCGCGTGGGAAGCGGAGATGCTGCTCAGCCGTTAGAATCGTACTCCCAGTGAGACCAGGGCGAAGTTGTACCAGCCGAAGGCATACCGTTCATTATCCACTCCGCCTTCAAAGACCCGGTAACCTGCCGTCATGAACCAATGGTCGGTCAGGTCATAGCGGACTTTGAGCGCGGCATCGATTGCGCGGCCTTGCGTGCTGACGAGCCCGTCGAAGTCGAGCAGCGCCGTCCAGCGCGGGGCGATGTCATATTCGAGACTGGTGCTGAGCAGCGGCACGAATCCGACGTTGCTGTCCGAGGCCACCGAACCCTGCTGGCGCAGCTCCACTCGCGCGTCTCGGATGAACGCCGTGGCGCCGATACGCCAGCGCCAACGCTCGGACTCGTGGATGAGATACCGGTAGGTCAGGCGGTAGGAATCGAACTTGTAGTCCGAATCCACGGGAACGCCCGGTGCAAACGTGCCGCCCGCGAACCGCAGGGGGAACCCGAACGAACCGCTGCCGGTGAAGCCCAGCGGCGCGTACACGAACCGGAGGGAGTGCCGGTGGGTCATGTTCCACGTCAGCTCGACGCGCCGATGCACCTCAGGGCCGTTGCCTTGAATATCCGTCAAGCCGAAGCGCGTGCCGTTGCTGCTGTCGGGAATCTGGATCTGATTGCGCGACTGCCACACGGCGCCTGTCTCGAATTCCAGGGAGAAGCGGTGATCGGGAGGCGAGGTCGTATCCGCAAAAGCCAGCAGGGGCAGAGCCCCGATAGTGATGACGAAGAGCCGGAACAGATTCTTCATTTGGCCCGCTGCACTGGTGGTCCACCTCTGCCAGAATTCTTGTCTCGTCACTGGATCGTCCTTTCATCCAGGTTCCCCTGTTGGACAAACTCGCCTCTCAGCATGCCGTAGAGTTCCACATCGATGCGTGTGCCGAGTCGAAGATAATGTTCACGCAATCGACCTTCGTGCGTCATCCCCACCTTCTGCAACACTCGCCCGGAAGCCGGATTGGTATGGAAATGCGGCGCGTAGATGCGATGCAGTTTCAGGCTCGTAAAGCCGTAGTCCAGTAACGCCCTCACCGCCTCCGTGCCATAGCCCCGGTTCCAATAGGCCTTGCCCAGCCAATAACTCAACCGTCCCTGTTCATGTGCAATGAGCAGTTCCAGACCGATAGAGCCGATGAGCTGCCCGCTCTCCGTCAAGGTCACCGCAAAGGTCACGCTCGTCCCGGCCGACTGGTCTGCCAGCCGGCCCGTGACCCACTCCTGAGCTGCCTGCCGGTCCATCGGATGCGGGAGAAAGGTACCGGCGGCCACGTCTCGCGATCCGGCCAATTGGTGCACGGCATCCGCGTCGGCCGGCTCAAACGGCCGGAGCAGCAGCCGCGCGGTGTGAAGGGTCATCGGAACAGACATGTCTTGATCTCACCATATCGCCCGGGCGTGACACAACTTCGGCGTTTCCCTTGATTCTTGACGCCCCGCTCTCTCGCGCGTAGGGTGGCCTGGCATTTCCGTAAGGGGATTCCATGGACGTGGCGCAGGTGTTGATAGCCATTGTAGGGTGCGGGGCGTCGGTGACGACCTACTGTCTCATGCGGTTTCCGCACATGCGCCGGGAGCCGTTCAGGCAGTATCCCGCCTGCTCGGTATGGATCTCCAGCCTGGCAGCGCTGGCGGTGTTATGCCTCTGCCTGCTGGCGCTCATCGCGCAATATGCCTGGCAGTCGGCTTAGCAGGATGCGCAAAAAGTCCGCCAGCGGCGTTCTCGCATCGCTCAGAGACTCAACGTACCGAAGCGTACACCTCGCCTCTTCGCTTGCTGCGGCCTTGCTGGACAGCCTTTTTGCGCATCCTGCGTGGCTATTCAGTTCGTCTCACCCCTCGATAGTTACAAGGGCTACAGAGGGCAAAATGAGTTTTTCCGCAGCCTGTTAGTGTGGCGCCGGCGAGGGAGTGGTTTCTTTAACAGGCGCCGTCCACCCGATGGCATGGGCTGAGACAGCCCGCCCTCGCATCAATCCGTCCGAAGGATTACAATCCCTCTCAATGCCGACCAGTCGCATGGCTACCACCGTCGAACCGAGGAGTGATGCCGATGTTGAAACCGGAACCGGCCGGGGGACCGACCCCGCAGTTGTTTTTTCAGACCGCCAACGCCTATCAGCGGTCGCAGGCGCTGAAAGCCGCCGTCGAACTCGATCTGTTCACCGCCATCGGGTTGGGCCATGACCAGGTGCCGGAATTGGCCGAACGTTGCGGCGCGGCCAAGCGCGGCGTGCGCATTCTGGCGGACTATCTGACCATTCAGGGTTTCTTGGCCAAAGAAGGCGAGCGGTACAAATTGACGCCGGACAGTGCCGTCTTTCTCGATCGGCGCTCGCCTGCCTACATGGGCTCCGTCTTAGGCTTTTTGCACGCGCCCAAGTTTCTCGCCGCGTTTGACAATTTGACGGACGCCGTACGCAAAGGCGGCACGGTGGCGGGGGAAGCGGGCACGGTGACGCCGGAGCATCCGCTCTGGGTGGATTTTGCGCGCTCCATGATCCCGATGATGGCCAAGCCGGCGGAAGAGATCGGCATGTTCGTGCGGCAGTCGCAGCCGAACGTGAAGAAGGTGTTGGACATCGCCGCAGGGCACGGTCTGTTCGGCATCGAGATCGGCAGCCGTTGCCCGCAAGCGGAGATCGTGGCCTTGGATTGGCCGAATGTGCTGACGGTGGCCAAACAACTCGCGCAAGAGGCCGGGGTCGCCTCGCGCTATCGGACGATTGAGGGCGATGCGTTCCAACAGGAGTTCGGCGAGGGCTACGATCTCGTGCTGCTCACGAATTTTTTGCATCATTTCTCCGTGCCGGCCTGCGAATCCTTGTTGCGCAAAGTCCATCGATGCCTCGCGCCGGGGGGCCGGGTCATTACGCTGGAGTTCGTGCCGGACGACAATCGGGTGACGCCCCCGCCGGTCGCGGAGTTCAGCTTGATCATGCTTGCGACGACCCCGGAAGGCGATGCCTATACCTTTCGAGAGTATGAGCAGATGTTCGCTGCGGCGGGATTTTCGAGGACAGAACTCCATCCCGTCGCCGGTTCGATCGAGCAGGTCCTCGTGTCGTCGGTGTAACTCTCGGTCGGCTATCTATCGGCTTCTCCCTCACCTCGGTGGGCTGAAGCGGCAAGATTTTTCCCCACCGCCCTCAGCTGCCGCATTCAGGCTGCCCACGCATCGGACCAACGCATCACTCTTTCACTGCCTGCCAAGGGCACTTTCTTCACTAGGGTTTTAGCAGGCTGCGGAAAAACTCGATTATTGCGTCATGCGTCGCGTTTCACACAGGGGCCCTCTCGCCCCAGAATAGCGCGCAGGATGCGCAAACAGGCCGTCCAGCAAGGCCGCAGCGAACGAAGAGGCGAATCGTACCCGTGCCGTACGGTGAGCCTCTGAATGATGCGAGAACGCCGCTGGCGGACTTTTTCCGCATCCTGTTTGGAAGGCGCGTGCCGGGCCCTCCCGTTGTCTAATGAAGCGGCTGGTATGATGAGCGATGATCGTTCGCCGGATACCCACGTCATGACCGACTTGGTCCGTTTGCAGCCCGAAGGGCTCGCTGGTCCCGGTAACCGGTTCCATATCGATGCCTGGGGACAGGCTGCCGTCAATCTGATTACACATGCCCATGGGGACCATGCCCGCGCAGGCAGCGCCGAATATTGGTGCGCGGAACCTTGCGCGGCGATTTTGCGCCACCGGCTGGGACCGGAGGCCCGTATCCGGCCGGTGCCGTACCGGGAGCGGGTGCGGCTCGGCGACTGCTGGATTTCGTTTCATCCTGCCGGCCACATTCTGGGCTCCGCGCAAATCCGTGTCGAACAGGCGACTCGCGTCTGGGTCGTGACGGGCGACTACAAACGCGACCCCGATCCCACGTGCGAACCGTTCGAACCCGTGCCCTGCGATACGATGATCACCGAAGCGACGTTCGGGTTACCCATCTACCGCTGGGCTTCCACCCAGGAAGTCACGCGGCGCATCGTCGATTGGTGGCAGCGCTGTCGCGAAGACAATGTGACGGCGCTCTTGTTTTGTTACGCCCTGGGAAAGGCCCAACGCATCCTCGCCGAACTGTCCCGCGTCACTCAAGACGAAGTGCTGCTGCACGGAGCGGTGGCGTCCCTGACGCAGATCTACCGCGAGCAGGGTGTCGCGATGGTGCCGACCAGGCTGGTGAGTGATGCGGAAGGTCCTACCGAAGGGCGGCTGATCCTGGCGCCTCCCTCCGCCCATCGCAGCCCCTGGATGAAGCGGTTCCGCCAGGTGTCCACCGCCTTTGCGTCGGGCTGGATGGCGGTGCGCGGCATCCGGCGACGGCGCGGATATCACCGGGGATATATCTTATCCGACCATGCGGATTGGCGGGGGCTGCTGGAGACGGTCGAACAATCGCGCGCGTCCCGCCTCTTGGTCACGCACGGCAGCTCCGACACCCTGGCCCGTTATCTTCGCGAGATGAAGGGCATGAAGGCTGAGGCCCTGGCGACGCATTTCGGAGAGGAGGAGGCCTAGTGCAGGCGTTTGCTTCCCTGTTCGAGCAACTCGACCAGACGACTGCCACCAACGAGAAGGTGCGGATCATGGCGGACTTCTTTCGCCGGGAGGATCCCGACACCTGCGCCTGGGTGCTCTATTTTCTCTCGGGGCAAAGACCGAAGCAGATCGTGGGCTCGACCAAGCTGCGACGGTGGGCGCAAGAAAAGGTCGGCTACCCCGATTGGTTGATGGAGGAATCCTATGCGGCGGTGGGCGATACGGCGGAATTGATCGCGCTCCTGCTTGCTGCGGGGGATCAGGCCGCCGATCGGGCGCCTGCACGCACATTGTCCTTGGGCGAATGGATGGAGCAGCGCATCCTCCCGCTCGCCCGGATGGACGATGACGCTCGCCGCGGGATGATTCTCGAATGGTGGGATGCGCTCGAAGCCAGTGAAACATTTCTCTTGAACAAGTTGCTGACCGGCTCGTTGCGGGTCGGTGTGTCGGAGACGCTGGTCTACCGAGCCCTGGCCGCCGTCTCTGCTCTCCCTCCGGCGGTGATTGCCTCCCGGCTCGTGGGAACCTGGAAGCCCAGCGCGGAGTTCTTCGTCCGCCTGAGTGCGCCGGCGGACGAGACAGAGGACGGGCGGGGCGCGGATGAGAACCTCCTGCCGCTGCCTTTCTGCTTGGCTGCCCCGATGGAGGGCGATCCGGAGGCGCTCGGCGAGGTTTCCGACTGGCAATGCGAATGGAAGTGGGATGGCATCCGTTGCCAGGTGGTGAAAGCGGGGGCGCGTATCGAAATTTGGTCGCGCGGCGAAGAACGGATCACCGGTTCGTTCCCGGACCTGGCGAGAGTGCTGCTGGCCGTTCCAGGCGATTGGATCATCGACGGAGAAGTCGTCTCAGGAGACTGGCATCGGCCCAGTTCCTTCCAATCCCTGCAGCGACGATTGAACCGCAAAAGGCCCTCGCCGGCCCTGATCGCCTCCAGTCCCGTCTCGTTCCTCGCCTATGACCTGCTGCACAGCGACGGCCAATCCTGGCGGCACCGTTCTCTTGCAGAACGGCGAGCGATGCTCGAAGGGAAGCTGAAGGCCTTGCTCGGGGAATCGCTGGGGATCAGCCCGCTGTTGGATCTGTCCTCATGGGAGGAGGCCAGATTGCTCCGGGAACGGTCGCGAGTGGAAGGGGCGGAAGGTCTCATGCTGAAAGCGAAGGCCGGCGAGTATGTGGCAGGCCGCAAGCGCGGCGTCTGGTTCAAGTGGAAGATTGACCCGCTGGCGATCGACGCCGTGCTGACGGCCGCCCAGCCGGGAACCGGCCGGCGCGCTTCGCTGTATACCGACTACACCTTTTCCGTCTGGTCGGATGACCGCCTCATCCCGGTGGCGAAGGCCTATTCGGGCCTCACGGATGAAGAGATTCGCGAACTGGATGGCTGGATCCGCAAACATACGCGCGAGCGCTTCGGTCCCGTCCGCACGGTCGAGGCGCAACGGGTGTTCGAACTCGGTTTCGAAGGCATCAGCCGGAGCGACCGGCACAAGTCCGGCTTCGCACTGCGGTTCCCCCGCATCCTGCGCGAGCGAACGGACAAGCGAGTGGAGGATGCGGACCACGTCGCGACATTGGATAGCTTGATCGAAACGTTGGGCTCGCGAGGAGGCCAGGCGGCGCGCGGCGGGTCGGCACATGCGTCTTCGGCTAATCACGAGCAATTGCAGTTCGATTTAGGCGGGGGAGACGACACTGCATGAGTCCCTCAGCCAAGGTCTTACGCGGCATTCAACGGCTCAATCGAACGCGGCCGCCTCGGCAGCAGCCGGAAGCCGGGGAGCAAGCGCGGGCTCGTGCGCGAGCCTGGCCTGGGCTGGCGCGCGAAGAGGCGCAGGTGCAGTGGAACGACTGGTTCAGCCGCCAAGGATGGACTCCCTTTCCATTTCAGACCGAGGCCTGGCAAGCCTTCGAAACCGGGCACTCCGGCCTGATCGCCGTGCCGACCGGCAGCGGGAAGACCTATGCGGCGGTCGGGGGACCGCTCCTGAGCGTGATCTCTCGTCCGATGCGCGGCTGCGATCCGGGCCTCACGCTGCTGTACATCACGCCCCTCAAGGCCCTCGCGCGGGATATCGCACAAGCCATTCAACGGCCGTTGGGCGATCTGGGCTGGCCGATTGCCGTGGATCTCCGCACGGGCGATACCAGTCCAGCGGCGCGCCGGAAATTCAAGGAACAACTACCCCACGTCCTTGTGACGACGCCCGAGTCGTTGGCGATTCTGTTGACCGATCAAGGCTGGGAGCATCGGATGCAGGGCGTGCAGGCGGTCGTGCTGGACGAGTGGCATGAGCTGATGGGCACGAAGCGAGGCAGCCTGCTCGAATTGACCCTGGCTCGACTTCGTTCGATCGCGAAGGAAGCCCGCGTCTGGGCGCTGTCCGCGACGATCGCCAACCTTGAAGAAGCCGCGTCGGTGGCCGTGGGAAGCGGCCATCACGCGGAGATCATATGCGCGGACCTTCCACGGCACATCCGCCTTCACTGCCTGCTGCCGGAATCCATCCAGCGCTGCCCCTGGTTCGGCTATTCGGGCTTGCGCCTCCTTCCGGAAGTCGTCACCCAGATCGACGTCACGCGCAGTACATTGCTCTTTACCAACACCAGGTCGCACGCGGAGCGCTGGTTTCAGGCGATCCTCGAGGCCAAGCCGGAATGGTCGAGTCTGATGGCCCTGCACCATGGTTCGTTGGATCAAGATGAACGGCAGCGGGTCGAGGCAGGGATCAAGAGCGGCAGCTTGCGATTGGTGGTCGCGACCTCATCTCTCGATCTGGGAGTGGATTTCCCGCCGGTTGAAAACGTCATGCAGATCGGATCGGCCAGATCGATCGCGCGGGCCGTCCAGCGGGCCGGGCGCGCGTTCCACCGGCCCGGTGAGGAGACGCTGGTGCAGCTTTGCCCGACCAACGTCATGGAGATTCTCGAAGCGTCGGCCCTGCGGGAAGGGATGCAGGCGGGCGTGTTAGAGGAGCGGATCGCGCCGGAAAAGCCGCTCGACGTGCTGGTACAGTGCCTGTTGAATGCGTCGTTCCACGAGGGATTCGATCCGGCCGACCTGTTTCGCCAGATCCGATCAGCCTCGTCGTTTCGAACCGTCACGAACGAGGAATTCTCCTGGGCGCTGGAGTTCATCCGGTCCGGCGGAGCCCTCGCTTCCTATCCGGAGTTTCGCAAGGTGGAAGTGGTCGAAGGGCGCTACCGGTTCGTCTCGGCGGAGGCGGCCCGCCGGCACAAGATGAACATCGGCACAATCCTCTCTGAGAGCGGCGTGACGGTGCAGGTGCGCGGCGGAGCCAGGCTTGGCCTGATCGATGAAATGTTCATCGCGAAGCTCCGGCCAGGCGATGTCATCCAGTTCGGCGGGCGCACCGTCGAGTTCCTCCACATGCGGGACATGACGGCCTATGTGAAACCGGCCCGACGGCGGAGGCCGGTGGCCGCCGTCTGGAGCGGCACGATCCTTCCGCTCAGCATCCAGCTATCCGCCTATCTGCGGCGTGAGGTGGATCGGCTCAGGGAGGCCGTGGAGGGCGCCGAGCCCCCGTCCCCCGAGATCCGCGCGCTCCTGCCGATTGCCCGCTTGCAGTCCTCCCGGTCGCGCATTCCCTCGGCGGCGCAGCAGCTGATCGAACGCTGCCATACGGCGGAAGGGCATCACCTGTTCGTGTATACCTGGGAAGGCTGGAGCGTCAATGAAGGCCTGGGGCATCTGGCCGCCTATCGCTTGTCCCAGCTGCGCCCGAACACGATTGCCGTCTCGGCGACCAACTATGGCTTCGAGCTCCTCTCGACCGAGCCGCTCGGCAATGACCGGGAGATTCGCCGGGCGCTGACTCTTCTGGAAGGGTTGGAGGAGGACATTCACGCCTCCCAGAATTTTCCGGAGCTGGCCAAGCGGGCCTTTCGCGAGATCGCGCGGGTGGCCGGGCTCGTCTACCAGGGTACGCCCTCTGCGCGGAAAACGGCGCGGCACCTGCAGATGAGCGCCTCGCTGCTCTTCGATGTCTTCCGGCAGTACGAACCGTCGCATCCGCTCTTGGCGCAAGCCTTCCGCGAGGTCAGCGGGCAACAGTTGCAGATCGACCGGTTGCGCGGCCTGATGCGTCGCATGGACGAGCAGCAGTTGTTGATCGTGCCCATCGCCCGGCTGACCCCTTTTGCCTTTCCTCTGTATGTGGAACGGATCAAGTCGCGTCTCTCCACCGAACAGCTCGAACAGCGGGTGGCGCGTCTGCAACGGGAGGTCTTTCGCTGAGTGAGACTCACCGTTTGCGGCGAGCATTTTGAATTGCTTCCCGAGCGCGCGCTCTTTTGGCCGTCGCGCCGCCTGCTCGTCGTGGCGGACTGCCACCTCGGCAAGGCGGAGACCTTTCAGCAGCAGGGCTTCTGGCTGCCTTCGCAATCAAGGCAGCAGGACCTCATTCGACTTTCCGCGCTGGCCATGCGAGTCGGGGCCAAGGAGGTGATCTTTTTGGGCGACCTGATCCATGCACTACGCGGAGTGACGGAAGCGGTCGTCGCGGAGTTCGCGCAATGGCTGCGCGAATTCGACGGATCGGTGCGGATCGTTCTGGGGAATCACGACGCCGGTCTGGCCAAACGGTGGCCGGAGGAGTGGCGCCGGGCCGCCCTCTGCGAGCGGGTCGATATCGAGCGATTCCGTTTCCAGCACCATCTCGCCGGCGGGCTGGGTGAAGCGGGACTGTTCTATTGGGTGGGGCATGTCCATCCGATGATTCGATTGGAGAGAGGGCCGGATAAACTCCGGCTTCCGGCCTTCGTGATCGGCGCATCCCAGGGATTGCTCCCGGCCTTCTCCAGCGTGAGCGGCGGATATGATGTCTCGCCGCATGACGAGGAGCGAGTCTTCGTGATCGGGGAAGGACGGGTCTATGAGGTGTGAATGCGCGATCCGGGCGACAGGTTTGACGCATATTATCCGGCCCTCTATACTTCGATCATGCTCCGGCTCACCTCTTCCCGGCTGATGGTCGTCGGTTGGCTTGCCGTCCTGCTCAGTCTCGCCACCGCCGCCGACTTCGTGGTCGACCTCGTATTCGAGGCTCCCGATCTCGTGGCTGAGGCAGCGGTGGATATCCCGGAAGGATTCCTCGACCCAGCCGAACATCTGTTGGTGGCTTCCGCTCGTTCCGCCGCCTTGTCACCGGATGCCTCTCCAGTTCTTCCCCTCGTCGAATGGTCCGGTAGCGAGGGCCTGCTTCAAGGAACAGGTCTCGCTCAGCTTCCTGTGATTCCCTTGAGTCATTCGCCGCCGCAGCGAGCGCCCAACTCCTTCTCCATCCCTCTCCGCATTTGATTCGCATCCAGCGTCTCCATGCCCTTTGTGCGTCCTGTTGAAGGATGCATAGGCTGTTGTTGGAGGAGGCTGACCATGCGTCTTGCCGAATATCCCTGTGCCTGGTGCCGTCGAACCCTGTCCGCCGTTCTTGTCTGGTGTCTGATCCTGCTGTCGCTCAATGAGAGCCCGATCGCCACCGCGGCGGACGGTCTTGCGGAGGCCGGGACTCTGTTCGTCGAAACGGTCGACATTTCCGGATTGATCCATACGAAGCGGGAGACGCTCGTCCGGCTGCTGCCCCGGCCGGTTCCGGCCCCGTTCACGAGGGCGGAACTTGAAGAGTTCGAACGCCGCATTCGAAATCTCAGTCTATTCGATTTTGTGCGGGTCAGTCGGGAGGGGGATCGGGTGACCGTGGCCGTTCAGGAAAAAATCACGCTGGCTCCGATCGTGGGATTCACGAGCGGCAGCAGCCTTCAGGATGTGAACGCGACAATCGGCTTGGTCGAATACAACATCGGCGGAACGGGCACGCAGCTCGGCGGGCAATTCAGTTACAGCCAGCGCGGCCCGAACGTGGAGTTGTGGCTCGGGCAACATGCGTTCGAGCCGGGCCGGTGGGCAAAGGAATTGAAGGGGGCCTATGGGTCCAACGGCATTCGCTTTTCCGATTCATCGACGTCCTGGACCAGGAATCGCCTCGGAGGAGAGTTTGAGATCAAGGGGCCCTATGGCTACGGTTCCCCCCTGCGCTACGAAGTCGTGCTGAGGACCTACCACGAGTCGGTCCATGACGAAATAGGCGCGTCGAAGCCCTCGGGCGGCTACTATGTCGGCCTGATTCCTGAAATAACTTGGGACCAGTATCATTGGCACGATCTGGTCCCCAAGGGCTACCGGATTACGCTGGAAGTCAAACCGGGATTTTTCTTCGGCGCCAATCAACAACGGCATGAAATTGAGCTGCAATACCTGCAGGCCGTGCCGCTCGGTGCGACCACCGTCGTGATGGTCAACCAGGTGTTTGAAGCCGTCAACAACAGCGGCAATCCCAATCACAGTCTGCTCATCGGCAGCATCAAGGGGGTGCGAGGGCTTTCCGACAACCTGTATCGGACCCGCGCGCAAGGCTATGCCAACGTCGAACTGCGGCATGCCATTCCGATCGCGACGCGGTGGGCCTTGCAAGGAGTCGTGTTTACGGATGTGGGAGGGTTTCAGGCGTTCGCGCCGGACGGCACGTTACGCGACTGGCAGACCGCCGTCAACGTCGGGACGGGCCTTCGCGTCATACCGACCTTCTTGTCCAACACGCTGTTGCGGGTCGACGCGGCCCGGCTCATTTCACCGGCGCAAAACTGGCTGGTTCAAATCGGAATCACGCAGTATTTCTGAAGAGGCCGGCCGCGAAGCGTTTCAGCTTCGGGTCTTGAGCATTCCCTTCCTGTCGGCTAGGATGGCGCCGCTCTTACCCTGGGATCATGTCCGTCGGAAGGGGCTCGATGCGACGTTGCCTCCTGTTTGTCGTTGTGCTGTTGTCAGCCCTCACCGGTTGCGGCAGCGACCGGCACCTGCCGTCTTTGAATCCGCCGGAATACGATCCCAAGCGCATCGCTCCACTGCCGGCGACCCCATCTTTGCAGGTCGCCCCGCCGGCTCAGCCGGCTCGCCCAGCCGAATTCGAACGTCTGAGGTCGAAGCTCGATTCACTTCAAGCCGCCGCCGGCGCGAAAGGCGCGGGCACACAGCTGGCCTTCGACCCGCAGACGCTGCTGCCCTTCCAGGGACTCACGAAACCTTGCGAGGTCCTGGCATCACTCCTGGCGGGTCTTGGCAGCGCCCAGCTGTTTGCCGGAGCAGAAGGGGCGGCCCTGAAGCAAGCCTTTGGACTTGAGGCAGAAGGCATCGCGCGTCGAATGGACGAGCAACTTGCTCATGGCCTGAAACAATCCTTCGGGGCTGGCGCGGCCGGTTGCCGGCTTGCCCGGCCTCCTGCAAGCCTCCCTCCCGCAAGGCCGGCTCACCAGGCTCGCCTGCTGAGCGCCCACCCCCGCTCTGACTATCGCCTCGTCTTCGCGCAAGCGACGATGCCCGCCGAGCCTCAGCAAGACTACCTCGTCGACGATCCCCCGATGCGCAAGGAGGCCGCCCCGACGGGATGGGTCGGCTGGAAAACGACCGATAGCATGACGCGGATCGGCAATCGGCCGCAGACGCAAGGCAACTACGAAAGTTATGAAATGGTGATCGCCCCCAAGGCGCGCCAGTGCCCGCACCTGGAAGGGCCTGACCGCGAAGGCACAGTGGACGGCACCTTTGAATGGTCCTTCGTAATGTATCGGCGAACGGCAGAGCAGACGATTCTCTACCGGCAGCAGGTGATCGCCCACCTCAAGGGGAAGGTCACCGACGAGGCCCAGGTCGATCATGTGGACTTCGATGTCACGGTCGCGCTGCAACATATCGGCACGGAGTTGGCGGCTTCTTCCCGTTCTTACAGAACCGAAGGCCAGTTCCGGATCGACCAGCGAGTGATGGGGCTGCCCCAAGACTTGCGTATCATCACCGTCTCGGGCTTTTCCGAAGGAGAGGCGGAAGCGCGAGACGCCCGGTTGATAGCCGGTCTTGCAGCGCTGGTCTCCTCCTTTTCAGGTCCCGAATATTACAACGCCCAACAGTACTGGACTCATCCGAACACCTGTGTGGAGTTATTGTTCACCCCCGCGACGAACACGCAACAGTTCGCCGCCGGCAAATCCTACGAGGTGAAAACCGAACTGCGGACGAAAAAGGCGCACACAGTGGTGCCCGCCAAGTTCAAAGAGGCGAGGGAGCGACCGCGGGAGGGAAACGGCACCGTCTCGCCGCGAGAGCAGGAATCGCAAGGCGCGACGCCGGCCATGTTCACCTATACCGCTCCTTCGTCCAGAGTCCGGCACAGCGGCTTCCGGCTGAGGGCGGTCTCCCGGGCGGGGGTCGCGGAAGCCAAGGATGGCGAATGGGAACTTGCGGAAGGGTTTGTGCTCGAATTCACATCGCATATCGTGCAGGGCCCGATGAATCTGGACATTCCCGGGATCGGCCGGCAGTTGAGCGCGAATGGATTCGATGCCCATGTCCGGGCGACGGTCCCGCTCCAGCACAGGGAGGATCGAGGATGGAGCGGCGAAGGGCCGATGCAATTTGACACTCGCACCACCACGCAACCGGCTCAATGCGAGTTCCGGGTACAAGGCGCCGGCACGACCATGTTCTCGGTGAAAGGCGGCGCCATCAATCTTGACCCGGCGTCCTTCTCCGTCAATCTGGTGATCCTTCCCAGTCCCACGGGGGAAGTGGTCGAGACCCACTGCTCCAGCGGTCAGACGCCGGACAAACTCAAAGAGCTGCTGGCCTCGCAAGGCGTCCAAGGCGGCGAGGCGCACCAGACCACAAAGGGGGGCGGCTGGAGTGCGGCGTTCAACGTCACCCGGTTCACGACGTTTAACCGGGCCCAGGGAGGATATGAGATCGGAGGCTGGACGCCGGTCAATGAGGGAGGCGTGGTCGCTAGGAAGATCCTGCGGATCGATTGCAGTCTGTCTCCACTGCAACCTTGCCGTGAAGTGACGGAGCTGACCCTCAAAGCCGCGCCGTAGAACGAAGCCTTCATCGTCCGGGCGACCACTGCAGATGGGTCGTCAGGGCAGAACTCGTCAGAATCCCCGCCCTCCTCCACCGCCGAATCCGCCGCCCGACGACCCGCCGCTGCTGAACCCAGACCCGCCGGAGCTGCGGGGCGCCGAGGTCATCGTCGAACCGGTCCGTGTCGCCATGTCGCTCATGCGGCTCGTGAATCCTCTGGTGTTGAATTGCGCCAAGTCGCTGCCCTGGTACCAGGCCGGAGCCGTCAGAACGATCGACTCGAAGGCGCGCGCCCAATTCTTCTCCACGCCGAGGGCCATGGCATAGGGGAGAAATTTCTCGAACAGTTCGGGCGTCTTGATCACCCGATCGAACCGGTCGGCCTCGACCCGCGTGAGAAATGCTTCAAACCCCAACACGCCTTCCAGGGCCCTCGCGCCCTGCTGCGTGCGAGCCGGCATAATGCGCCCGAATCCGGCGACGATCAGTCCCGACAGCAATCCGGAGAGGAGGAAGGTCAGAGGCGCGAGACCCCAACGGTCGGCCAGCGCCGCGAGGCCGAACGTCACGAGCATGCCGAAGATGAGGCCGCCGACCAGATACCCATGTTTCACGCGATCCGGCCGCTGGCTGTAGTAGCGGCGCGTCTGTAAGGAATCAAAAATCGCGTCGTGAATCGCCGGCAGAGATTTGTAGAACCGGTTTTCAAGTGCACTCAACGCGACGTCGCCCTCGCTGTCCTTGAACAGGGCTTCCAGCAAGAGCCGTTCGAAGGCGGGCAAGGCCGCCCAGTCTCCCCGTGGCTTCTCCGGGTGAAACACATAATCCATGCTCGACCAGAGACCGAACAGGTGCTCGGCCTTCCGCTCGGTGATCCGCAGATACCCTCGCACCGCCAGGTCCACAAGGGTTGCCGTGAGATCGCGCGTGTCGGGGCTTTCATCCACGAGAGTGCCGACTTCCGCCGGTGTGAGCCGATCCGGCGGTTCATACTTGGCGGCGATCGGCCGGAGCCGCGGGTCCTTTCCCCTGGTAGACCAGAGGTACGACATCACGGCGAACACGAGTACCGGGATACTCAAGGGCCAATTGCTCACGAGCGCGATGCGGAGGTGGTCGATGGGGGTGGGGGCGGCCACCAGGCCCTTGTCCCAGCCGACCACGGCGGTGAGCCCTTCACGAAAGCCCAGCGGGCGCGTCATCCGCATCTCGATGCCGGAACCGAGAATCGTCACCGTCGCCGCCTGCTCGCGCGCGCCGTAAGCCCCGGTGAAGGCCTGGGCGCGCACGCCGGTCGCCTGCGGCGGCAAGACGATCCGCACGGAAGCCTGCTCGATGGGCACATCCCATTCATCACCGGTGACGTTCCAATACAACTCGTCGTGGTCCTCAAAAAACTTCAGCCCGTTGCGGACCAGGTATTTCAGGACGAAGGTGCGGGTGGCATCGGTTGCGCCGGGAATCCAGATGCGGAAGTTCCGGTAGTGCCGCTCCCGGCTGCTTTCGAATCGGAGCGCAGTGCCCTGCTCGTCCGTGACGGAGACGCGATCCAGCAGCAGCCTGTAGTTGAAGCCTTGCGGCGTACGATATTCGACCGGGATCAGCCGCTCGATGCCGTTCCACGATCCTTCAAACCGGGGACTGACGGTTTCCGTGACGAGCAACTCGCCGCCGGACAGGACTTGCAACTCCACATCGAAGCGGCTGAGCACGAACGAGCGTGCATCCGCCGGAAGCGAAGTGCACATACTGAAGAGGAAGAAGAAGGGAACGATAAGCCTGTAACCAACAGGCCGTGATGGCCGTCCGGCTGGCTTGCTCGGACCGGCGAGGACGCCCACGTTAGAACTGCACCTTCGGGGGCTCGCGTTGACTGGTCTCCGTCAGCTCGAAGAATTGGCGGCCGGTAAAGTGGAACCATCCGGCAATGAAGTTGGTGGGCACTTCTTGCGTTTTCGCATTGTAGTCGCGGACCACGGCGTTGTAATAGCGCCGGGCGTTTTGCAGGGCGTCTTCGATCTGGTTCAAACTGCCTTGGAGTTGATTGAACGCCTCCACCGCCCGCAATTGCGGATAGGCTTCGGCCAGCGCGAAGAGAGATTTGAGCGACTGGCTGAGCTGATTTTCCGCCGCGGCCTTGTCTTGCGGACCCTGCGCCGACATCGCCTTGGCCCGGGCGTTGATCACCGCCTCCAGAGCGCCCTTTTCATGGGCGGCGTAGGCCTTGACGGTTTCGACGAGGTTGGGGATCAGATCATAGCGGCGCTTCAATTGGACATCGATATCGGCCCAGGCGCTGTCGCCGGCCGCGCGGAGCCGGACCAGCGAGTTATACATCCCGATCCCGGCGAGCAGCACGACAAGCAGCGCGGCAAGAATCATCCAGCCCATGGGTGGCCCCCTGTGAGATGAGGTGCGAAGGATCGGGCGGATGATAACGTGAGAGTCGAACCCTGTAAAGCAACCGAGCGACTTTCGACCGGCCGCCGGGATCAGTTCCGTCTCGCTTCCGTTTGGCCATCGTTGTATAATTCGTCTCCTGCTGCCATACCGCCCATTACGTACGACTGGATCCTACGTGCCATGTCTCCGGTCGGCGATCCGGGGGAGACGAGACCATGCGCTCGCGATTTCAGTTCTGAGCAACGACGCCCGTTTTCCTGCCGCATGCCGGCTTGGAATGGAGATGGACGGGCGCGCCGCTTGGCTGCCGGGAGAACATGACATGAGCGCCGCATCGAAAGACGACATGGATGAAGGATGTCCAACTGGGCCCGCGCCGCCGGCTGTGTTGCTCGTGGACGAAGCCGGCGCCAATCTGGCGGCGTTGCGCGATGCGGTGCGGAGCGAAGCCGTCGAATTGCTCTACGCCCAGTCGGCTACGGAAGGCGTTCATCTGCTCCGTGGTCGCGAGGTGGCGCTGGCGGTCGTAGACCTCCGCCTTCCGGGGACAGACGGGATTCACTTCGCGGAACTCTTGCGAAAAACGGAGGGCACGAGCCATGTGCCGCTGATTTTCATTACGGCGAACGGCGAAGGAGACCAGCGCCTCTTTCACGGCTATGAGGCGGGAGCCGTGGACTATCTGTCCGCCCCAATCGAACCGGGCCTGCTGCGTGGGAAAGTCCGCCTGTTCCTCGATGTGAACCGGCAGCGGCAGGAATTGCTGCGGCAACGCGATGCCTTGCAGACGGCGCTCGACGAGCTGCAGCGGACCCAGGCGCAGTTGCAGGCCGGTGAAGAGCGATACCGGCTTGCATTGGCCGCCACGCGCGACGCCGTCTGGGTCTGGAACGTGGAAACCGACAGCCAGGTGTGGAATCAAGCCGGCGCCGACCTGTTCGGTTGGACCGATATCGTCGAGCAGCCGCAATCGGCGCAGTGGTGGGTCGATCGAATACATCCAGAGGATCGTGACCGCGTGGGCCGGGTGTTTCACGCAGCGGTCGGCGATCCGTCGGTCACCCGCTGGGCGGACCAATATCGGTTTCTCAAGCGCGATGGAAGTTACGCCTGGGTCTTGGATCGCGGGTACCTCGTCCGCAACGAGCGGGGCCAGGCCCTGCGCGCCGTCGGAGCCATGCAGGACATCAGCGAACGCACACGCGCCCAGCAAGTCGCCTCTCATCTCGCCGCCGTGGTCGAGTCGTCGTTCGATGCCATCGTCAGCCAAACTTTGGATGGTCTGGTCACCAGTTGGAATGCGGCGGCTGAACGCATGTTCGGTTACTCTGCCGCAGACATGATCGGTCACACCGTCTACCGGCTCATCCCACCCGAGTTACAGAATGAAGAACCGCGAATCCTCGAACGGATTTCACGCGGGGAAAGCATTCATCACTACGAGACCCTCCGCGTGACCAAGGACGGCCGGCGCCTAGACCTGTCGTTGACCATTTCGCCGATCAAGGATTCTGAGGGCCGCATCACCGGCGTCTCCAAGATCGCGCGGGACGTGACGGAACAGACCAGGCAGCGGGCCGCGTTGAGTGAAAGCGAGGAACGGTTTCGCGCCCTGGCCGAGCAGATGTCCCAGCTGGCCTGGATGATGGACGAGACCGGCTGGGTCTATTGGTTCAACCAGCGGTGGTATGAATACACCGGCACGACGTTCGAGACCATGCAGGGATGGGGATGGCAACAGGTGCACCACCCCGACCACATCGACCGCGTGATCGTCGGCAAGCGCCGGTCGATCGAAACGGGCGAACCCTGGGATGAAACCTTTCCCTTGCGCGGTCAGGACGGCGAGTACCGATGGTTTCTCACGCGGGCGGTGCCGATCCGCGACAGCCGGGGGCGCATCGTGCGCTGGTTCGGCACCAACACCGATATCACCGATCGCAAGCGGGCAGAGGAGGAGTTGCGGGCGCACGAGCGGCTGTTGAGCGCCGTCTTCAAACAACAGTTCGCCTTCAGCGCCTTGCTGACGACCGACGGGCGCATCGTGCGGATCAGCGACTCGGTGGCTCAGAACCATCTCGGATCAACCCTGCCGCCGGAACAGTTCGTCGGAAGCCGCTTCGTCGACGCGCCCTGGTGGCGGGACGAGCCGGCGACTCTGCAGGAATGGACGCGGCAATTGACCGAGGCGCCGGCCCATGCCGGTCCCGTGCGCGGCGAGGGCGCCTATCGCGCACCGGACGGAAGCTGGCGCTATTCGCTGAACAGTGTGACCGCGCTACGCGACGAGAAGGGCCAGGTGGAATATTTGCTGGCAGAGGGCGTGGACATCACGCCGCAAAAGCTGGCCGAGCAGGCCTTGCGCGAGAGCGGGGAACGGTTGCGCAGCGCGATGGCGGCGGGCGACATGGGCGCCTGGGATATCGACCTCGCCACGGGCGCAGTGACGTGGGATGCCCAGCAGTATCACATTTTCGGCTTATCGCCCGAACGATCGCCCGTCGATATGGACGCCTTCTGGCGGCTCGTGCATCCGGACGATCTCGAGCGGGCGAAACAGGCCGCTGCCGAGGCGGAGCGGAGCGGCCGGTTCGCGGCCGAGTTCCGGATCATCCGACCGGACGGCGGCGTCAGATGGATCGCCGGGCGCGGGGCCGTGGTCGAACATGGCTGGAATGGCTCGCCCCGTTTGATCGGCATCAACTACGACGTGACCGAACGGAAGCGGCACGAGTCGTTGTCGGCGGAGCAGCGACGGTTACTGGAATTGATCGCCACGAACCGGCCCATCGGGGAGTGCCTGGAGGAGCTCACGGGAGCGGTCACGCGCTTGGAGCCGAATGCCCGCGCGGCCTTGCTCACGGTGGATGCGGAGCGCGCCGCGATGGCCGGGACCTTTTCGGCCTTGTTGCCGACCTCCTTCGGCCAGGCGATCAGCGGCGCGCCGGTCAACGAATCGCCCATCGGCACTTGCGGCACGGCAATCTTCAGCGGCCTCCCGATCACCTGCCCGAATGTCGAACGGGAGGGGCCCTGGTCCTCCATGTGGAGGACGTTGTGCCTGGCGCATGGCATCAAAGCATGCCATTCGCAGCCTGTATTCGGCCACGAGGGCAAGGCCATCGCCTCATTTTTTGTCTGCCTGGCCGAGGCGAGGGAGCCGAATCCCTGGGAACGGCGCCTCGCCGAGTTCGGGGCGCATCTGGCCGGGATCGTCCTGGAACGGGATCGCGTCGCCAAGGCCTTGCGCGAGAGCCAGGAGCGATTGCAGGCTGCGGCGGTCGAATTGGAAAAGCGGGTCGACGAGCGAACGAAGGATCTCTCCCGCTCACAGGCCGATCTGCGGGCGCTGGCCACCGAACTGAATTTGGCCGAGCAACGCGAGCGCAAACGGCTGGCGGGCGAGTTGCACGACCATTTGCAGCAGATGCTGGTGTATGGAAAGTTGCAGGTGGGACACGGGATGCGCCAGGCGGCGGAGGTGCCGGCCTGCGCCGAGGCGATGGACAAGGTCGACAGCATGCTGTCGGAGGCGCTCGCGTATACGCGGACGCTGGTGGCGGAATTGAGCCCGCCCGTCCTGCGGGAGCATGGGCTTGCGGCCGGCTTGCGATGGCTCGCGGAATACATGGAGCGGTTCGAGCTGACCGTCAGCGTCACGGCTCCGGACGAGCCGGGTCCGTCGTTGCCGGAAGATCGCGTGATGTTGCTGTTTCAATCGGTGCGCGAATTGCTGATGAATGTGTCTAAACATGCCGGCACGGGGAAGGCTGAATTGGTTGTGTCTCAGGAAGAGGACGCCTTGACCATCGTGGTTCGCGACAGCGGGCAGGGGTTCGATCTCGCGGCTGCCGCGGCGGCGGCTGCCGGACAGCCTCATGGAGGACTGTCCTCGAAGTTCGGGCTGTTTAGCATCAGGGAACGCATGCAGGCCATGGGCGGTGCCTTTAAGATCCGGTCCGCGCCCGGGCAGGGGACGACGGCCACCTTGATACTCCCCTTCTCAGCTTATCGTGCTCAGGCTGAACGTGCGGTCGAGACTGCAGGAAGCGGGATCGCGCGAGGCAGCCAGCCCACCCCGCAGTCGATCACGATCCGTGTCCTGCTGGTCGATGATCACATCATGGTCCGCCAGGGCCTCCGCGCCGTGTTGGAGGCCTACCCCGACATCGAGTTGGTGGGGGAAGCCAGTAACGGCGAGGAGGCGGTCGCGATGGCCGAGCGGCTTCAGCCCAACGCGATTGTCATGGACATCAGCATGCCCAGGATGAACGGGATTCAAGCCACCGGCGTGATCACCTCGCGTCATCCCGCCATACAAGTCATTGGGTTATCGGTGAACGCGGACGAGGAAAACCAGGTCGCGATGCTCGGAGCCGGCGCGTACCGGTTGCTGACCAAAGAAGCGGCGGTCGAGCAATTGTATGGCGCGATCAAGGAAGCCGTGACCTCCATCCGCCCCCGTCCTGGGCGGGAGACCTGACACAGAGAAGCCGGAACATCCACATCGAGAGGCAGGGTTGCGCAAGCCCTAGGGCGGAGGCTTATACTGGTGCCCATGTCTCGCACCGTGACAGCGCCGGTGGATCTGCCGGAGTCGGATCACCGTTCGGCCCTGCTCCAAGTAGCGGAGGTCATCGTCACCCATCGTGATCTTCCCTCGCTGTTTCGCGACCTCGCCCAGCGATTGCCAGCCGTAGCTTCCTTCGATTTCATCGGGCTCGTGCTCCACGATCAGGCCAAACAGGTCATGAAGGTGCATGTGCTGGAGACGGCCGGGACGCAGGGCGTCACGAAGCGTCTCGATGGCATGGAAATTCCCATGGAGGAATCCGCCAGCGGCTGGGTATGGGAACATCAGCGGCCCTTGACGATTCCTTCGCTGGCCGACGAATCCCGATACAAGCCCGGCATGGGTGCGCTCCTCGGTATCGGCGTCCAGTCCCTATGCCTCTGCCCCCTTACCACCGCGATGCGGCGCCTCGGCGCCATCGGGTTCGGCAGTGTGCGTCCCGATGCCTTCGGCGACGGGGATGTGGAGTTTCTCAACCAGGTCGCCAAACTTGTGGCGGTGGCGGTGGACAATGTGCTGCATCATCGGGCGCTGCGAGACGAGCGGGACCGGTTGCAGTTGTTGCTGGATGTGACGGAATCTATCGCCGCCCACCGGGACCTGACCCTGCTGTTGGAAGACCTGGCGAAGCGGCTGCCCCAGGTGGTTCCGTTCGATTTCATCAATGCCGTGCTCCACGATCCGGCGCGACAGGTCATGCGGTTGTGGCTGCTGGTCACCTCGGAGCCATCGACCATCCATCCGGGGCTCGAAACGCCCATCGACGAATCGCCCGGCGGATTGGTGTGGAAAACCCAGCAGCCGTTGACGGTGCACGATGTGGAGCAGGAAACCCGCTTCCCCGGCTTGATGGCGCTGTTCCGTGAAAACGGCGTGCGGTCGTTTTGTGTCGTCCCGCTGACGACGGCGCAACGCCGCCTGGGCGCCATGGGGTTCGGCAGTCTCCGCACGCGGGTCTATGAGAAGCACGAGATTGCCCTCATGCAGCAGGTGGCCAAGCAGGTGGCGGTGGCTCTCGACAATGCGCTCAACGGCGAGATGGCCCTGACCTATCAGGGACAACTCACGCGCGAACGCGACCGCCAGCGTCTGCTGCTCGAAGTCAACAACGCGGTGGTCTCTCACCTGGATCTCGATCAACTGTTTCCCGCGGTCAGCGCCTGTTTGCGCCGGGTCATTCAGCACGACGGCTCCAGTCTGCTGCTCTGCAATGAGGAGACGGGTCGGTGGCGCATCCACGTGCTGGATTTCGACCGCAATGAAAGCTTCATCGAGGAAGGGCTGATCGAAGAGAGTTCGCGCTCCCCCTCCTGCCAGGCGATCACGACCGGCCAGGCGGCCGTCTTCGGGGAAGATGAACTCCGCGCCATGGCCGCCTCATCTCCCATGGCGCAGGAGCTGGTGGACTTCGGCGCGAAGTCGTTTTGTTCCCTGCCGTTGCTCTCGAACCGGCACAGTCTCGGGGCGTTGAATGTCTGCCGCCGCGGCGAAGGCGGATTCACTCCGGAGGATGTGCAGCTCCTCTCGCAGGTCGCGAATCAGGTCGCCATCGCCGTGGACAACGCGCTCGCGTTCCGCGAGATCGCCGCGCTGAAAGACAAGCTCGCCAAGGAGAAGGTCTATCTCGAAGAAGAAATTCAGACGTCCTATAACTTCGAGGAGATCGTCGGCGACAGCCGCGTGTTGAAGCAGGTGCTCAAGCAGGTTCAGACCGTCGCATCCACCGATTCCACGGTGCTCATCCTCGGGGAAACCGGCAGCGGCAAGGAGTTGATCGCGCGCGCCCTGCACAATCTCAGCACCAGGAAAGAACGCACCTTCGTCAAGCTGAACTGCGCCGCGATTCCCACCGGCTTGCTGGAGAGCGAACTGTTCGGGCACGAGAAAGGCGCCTTTACCGGGGCGATCGCGACCAAGATCGGGCGATTCGAATTGGCCGACGGCGGGACGATTTTTCTGGATGAGGTGGGCGAAATCCCGCTGGAGCTGCAGGTGAAGCTCTTGCGCGTGTTGCAGGAGCAGGAGTTCGAGCGGCTCGGCAGCACGCGAACCATTCGCGTCAATGTCCGCGTGATTGCCGCAACCAACCGGGATCTCGACCAGATGGTCGAACAGCAGAAATTTCGCGGCGATTTGTACTATCGGCTGAAAGTCTTCCCTATTACCATGCCGCCGTTGCGCGAACGGGCAGAGGACGTGCCCGCGCTCGTGCGCCATTTCGTGCAAAAGTTTTCCGCGCGGATGAAGAAGCGGATCGAAACCGTGCCGACGGAGGCGATGAAGGCGCTCCAGCTCTATCCCTGGCCCGGCAATGTTCGTGAGCTGGAGAATTACATCGAACGCGCCGTGATTCTCTCGTCCGGATCGGAGCTGTTCGTGCCCCTAGCGGAATTGAAACGCCCGTCACCTCTGCCCAACGGGTCGGCCACCACGCTCGAGGCCGCAGAGCGTGACCATATCATCAAGGCCCTCCAAGATACGCAGTGGGTCATCGGCGGCGCGTCAGGCGCTGCCGCCCGCCTGGGCATGAAACGCACCACCCTCCAATCGAAGATGCACAAACTCGGCATCACCCGTCCCCGGTAGACTTCCCCCGCGCTTCCACCACTCATTCCATCTTCGTGCCGACTATCAGGCAGGTGCCGGAATGTCGGCGCGCCGGCGATCGTCACAGACGGTTCCGATAGGCTCAGGATGACCGGAGCGAGTCTCGCAATCCCGCATTCCACCGCTGTTTCGTGCTGAAGAGGGTCTTCCCACTCCTGCTGGAACAACCTGTGCTTCTCTTTCGCCTGTCTTGCGTGCATCGCGGCGATGTCGAAACAGAACGGCAAGGAGCGGCCATGGAAACAGTAGCTGAGTTGTTCGCGCAACATGGGGCGTGGCTGTTGTTCGCCGGGGTCTTGGCGGAACAGCTCGGCTTGCCCTTTCCGGCTTGGCCGCTGCTGGTCATGGCCGGGGTTCTGGTGGGCACAGGGCATCTGACCCTGACAGGGGCGGTGGCGGCGGCGCTCGTGGCGACCATCCTGGCGGACCTGATCTGGTTCATGGCGGGCCGATGGCGCGGCCGGCCGGTCTTAGGGTTGCTTTGCCGGATCGCTCTGGAACCGGAAGCCTGTGTGCGGCAGACGGAAGACTTCTTCCGCCGGCACGGCGCGCCTTCGCTGGTGGTGGCCAAGTTCATTCCGGGATTAAGCACGATCGCACCACCCTTGGCCGGCATCGTGGGCCTAAGTCTCCCGCTCTTCCTGCTGTATGACACGGTGGGCGCCGCCGCGTGGGTCGGCTCCGGCCTGGGGTTCGGATTGCTCTTCAGCGAGCAGGTGGATCAGGCCTTGGCCTATTCGGCACAAGTGACCCCGGCGTTGCTGTTCGGCTCGGCCGTCCTGCTCACTCTGTATCTCGCCTGGAAGGCGCGGGTTCGGAGGCAGTTGCGGACTATTCCGCGGATGTCGGCTGAGACATTGCTGCACAGACTTGAGGGCGATCGGGCTCCGTTGTTGATTGACGTGCGGGCGCGCGCGGCGGTGGCGGACAGACCGGGTCTGCCGGGCGCGTTCCACCTGCCGCTGGATGAGTGGGACCGGCATCGGGGAATCATTCCCTCTGATCGCGACCTGGTGTTGTACTGCGCCTGCCCGAACGATGGTGCCAGCGCGTTAGCTGCCACTCGTCTGCAACGAATGGGGATCAAGCAGGTCTGGGTGCTGCGCGGCGGCTTGGGAGCCTGGCAGACGATGGTGCGAGAGGAGGGGCTATGCAAGTCCTTACCTATGCATCCCGTGCCGGAGGGACAATGGACTATCGCAACGCATTGAGGTCGGTTTCGCGCGCCGAGGGATCTGCCGTTATTTCGGCAGGTGCCGAATAGCGGGCAGAGAAAGCTCGTCACTTGGCAGGGAGCCGAGTGATTGATGAGTGACCCAAAGATGGACGCCCTGTGGCGACGGCCCTTTGACCGGCCGAGCGTGCCGGATCCTGGCGGGAACGGTCGTTGCCTATACAAGTGATGAATCGATAGTAGCCGCGTGCAAGAGCGGACCTGTTAACCGGGAATGTTCGGGAAGGGGATTGATCATGAACCATCGTCGCTGGATCGGACCGACGCTGCTGCTGTTGACCGTGGCCGCATCGGGCGTCGGGTTGGCCGCATGGAAAATCGGGAGTATTCAGGCCGGCGCGGCGGCCTCGGCGAATCAGCCGGAGCCCATGGAAGCCGTTGCGTTTGCCGTCGCGAGGGCCGTCGAACATCATCACAGTGCCACGTCGATCGGCACCGTGCTGGCATTGCGGTCGATCACGTTGAAAAACGAGTTGGCCGGCACTGTCAGCCAGGTCAGGATCGTGCCGGGACAAACGGTAGAAGCCGGGGCTGTGCTCGTAGCCCTCGACGTGTCGGTCGAGGAGGCAGACCTGCGCGCGCAACAGGCCCAGGCCGTCCTGGCGAAGACCGTGCTGGATCGCCGGCGAGCATTGACGCAAGACCAGGCCGCTGCGCAGGAGGAAGTCGATCGCGCCCGCGCCGACCTGGATGTCGCGCAGGCTCAGATCGCCCGCACCAAGGCGCTGATTGCGCGGAAGACCATTCGCGCGCCCTTCCGCGCCCGGGTCGGATTAGCCGATGTGCATCCGGGACAGTATTTGAATGAGGGCACCCAGCTGACGACGCTCCAGGGCATCGACGAGGCGGTGCATGTGGACTTCGCGGTGCCTCAGCATGTGGCCTTGGGATTGCGGACAGGGGGAACCGTGGAAGTCTTCACCGGCGCGCCGTCTCCCGTGTCGGCGACCATTACGGCCATCGACGCCCGCATCGATCCGGTGACGCGCAACACGATGGTCCGCGCCAGAATCGAGCATTCCGCCGCCGTCCCCGCGCCAGGGGCTGCCGTGCGGATCAAGGTTCCGGTCGGCGCGCCGCGACCGGCCATCGCCATCCCGGTGAATGCGCTCCGGAAAGGGCCGGGCGGCGATCAGGTGTTTGTCATCGAGTCCGGCGGCGACAACAAACAGCGCGCCCATGTTCGTCAGGTGGAAAGCGGTGCGATGCTGGGCGACGACATCATGATCCATAGCGGTCTCGCGGCGGGCGAACTGGTGGCCGCATCTGGAGCCTTCAAGCTCCGCGACGGCGTGCTGGTGGTGGCCGCCGGCGAGCAGGCACAGCCGCCGCAACCGGATCATTCTCTCAGCCAACAGTGAGGAACAGGCCCATGCGTTCATTTACCGACGTCTTCATCAAACATCCGGTACTCGCCGTGGTCGTGAACCTCGTGATTGTCCTCGTGGGCTGGCGAGCCATGACGACGCTGCCGGTGCAGCAATACCCGAAGATTGAAAGTTCGTCGATCATTATCACTACCGTGTATTACGGAGCCGGGGCCGAAACGGTGCGCGGGTTTCTCACGACGCCGATCGAGCGGGTCGTGTCGGCCATCAGCGGGGTCGATTATCTCGAATCCACCAGCCGCGCCGGCATCAGCACCGTCACGGTCCATCTCAAGTTGAATCACAGCAGCACGGCGGCGCTGGCCGAGGTGACGGCGCGGCTCCAGCAGGTCCGGTCGGAGTTGCCCGCCGAATCGGAGCCGCCCGCCGTGGAGGTGCAACGAGCCGACCGTCCCTATGCGTCGTTTTATCTGAGTTTCACATCGCCGGAGCGGACGGTGCCGGCACTGACCGACTGGCTGCTGCGTACTCTGCAGCCTCAATTCGCCACGCTGGCCGGGGTGCAGCGGGTGACCATCGAAGGCGGGCGGCAGATCGCGATGCGCGTGTGGATCGACCCGGATCGGCTCGCCGCCTACAACCTCTCTCCGGGTGATGTGCAGGCTGCGTTGCGGCGCAACAATTATCTGGCCGCGGTCGGGCGGACGAAGGGCAATCTGGTGCAGGTCAATCTGCTGGCCAATACCGATCTGCGCAGCGCGGAGGAGTTTCAAGAACTCATTGTCACCGACCGGGGCGGCGCCATCGTGCGGTTGCGGGACGTGGCGCGGGTGGAGCACGGGGCCGAAGAGGCGGAAATGGTGGCCAAGTACAACCGCCTGGAAGGGGTGTATCTCGGTGTCTGGCCGCTCGTCGGCTCCAACGAGATCGAGGTGGCACACCGGTTGCGGGAGGAAATGGATCGCATCCGGCCGACCTTGCCGAAAGACATCGACATGCAGTTGGTGTGGGACGGCACGATGTTCATGGAAAGCGCCTTGAAGGAGATCACCAAGACGCTGGGCGAGACGATCCTGATCGTGGCCACGGTGGTGTTCTTGTTCATGGGATCGATTCGAACCGCGCTGGTACCGCTCGTAGCCATGCCCGTGTCGCTGATCGGGGCCGCCATCTTCATGTATGCCTTCGGGTTCAGCCTGAACCTGCTGACCATTCTGGCGATCGTGTTGTCGGTGGGCCTGGTGGTGGACGATGCGATCGTCGTCGTGGAGAACGTGGAACGGCACGTGCGCGCAGGCAAATCGAGAGTGCAGGCGGCTTTGATCGGCTCGCGCGAGTTGGTCGGCCCGATCATCGCCATGACCATCACCTTAGCCGCGGTGTACGCGCCGATCGGCTTTCAGGGTGGACTGACCGGCTCGTTGTTCCTGGAGTTCGCCATTACGCTGGCCGCGGCGGTGGTGCTGTCCGGTGTCGTCGCGATTACGCTTTCGCCGGTCATGAGTTCCCGGTTCGTTCATCCGGAAGGCAAGGAAGGCCGGTTGACGCGCCTGGTCAATCGTGGATTCGACTCCACGCGGGCGGTCTACGGGCGGCTGCTCGACGGGGCGTTGGAGATGCGCTGGGCGATCGTGGTGGCTTCCCTCCTGATCATGCTGGCGGCCGTTCCGCTCTACCTGTTTTCGCGCCAGGAACTGGCGCCCGTCGAAGACCAAAGCCATATCAGTCTCTTTTTGGAGGCGTCGCCTGATTCGACCGTGGCGGCGACCAACCGTGACTCATTGAACGTGGTGGACGCGATCCGGGCCTTCCCGGAAGCCCGTTTCATGTGGTCGCTGACTTCGTCGTGGGGCGGCTTCGGCGGACTGGTCGCCAAGGACTGGCGGGAGCGCACGCGGTCAACCGAGCTGATGTACGGTGAGGTGTTCGGGGCGGTCTCCCAGATTCCAGGGCTGCGGGTCTTTCCGCGCCTCGATCCGCCGTTGCCCACGCCCGGCCAATACGATGTGGAATTGATCCTGGCGAGCGAGGCCCCTCCCGAACAAATGCTGGAGATGACGGCCGCCGTGCTGGGCGCGGGGTGGCAGAGCGGGAAGTTCCTGTATGTCGATACCGATTTGAAGATCGATCTGCCGGAAGCGCGGGTGGTGCTCGACCGCGAGCGCCTGGCCGACCTCGGATTCGATCTGGCGCGCGTCGGGCAGGAGTTGGGCACCTTGCTCGGCGGCGCCTATGTGAACCGCTTTAATTTTTACGACCGGAGTTACAAGGTCATCCCTCAGATCGGAGATAAGGACCGTGCCACGCTGGATCCGCTTCTCGATCTGAAGATCAAGGCTCCCGGTGGGCAGCTGGTGCCGGTCTCGACGTTTACCCACATCGAGACGAGCACCGCGCCGCGGACGTTGAATCGCTTTCAACAGCGGAATGCGGTGCGGATCTTCGGGGGCGTCAAGCCCGGCGTGACCAAAGAAGAAGGATTGCGCGTGCTGGAAACGGCCGCGGCCGCGGCAGTCGGCCCGCGCGTCACGCTCGACTTCGCGGGCGAATCGCGCCAGATCCGGCATGAGGGCTCGGCCTTGACGGTCACGCTCGGCTTCGCGGTGGTGCTGATTTATCTCGTGCTCGCGGCCCAATTCAAAAGCTTCCGCGACCCGTTGATCGTGCTGCTGGGCTCGGTGCCCCTGGCGATCTCCGGCGCGCTGGTCTTCAGCTTTCTCGACCTGACGACGATCAACATTTACTCCCAGGTCGGGCTGATCACGCTGGTGGGGCTGATCGCCAAAAACGGCATCCTCATCGTGGAATTCGCCAATACACTGCAGGAGCGGGGGCGTTCGAAGACGGCCGCCTTGCGCGAGGCCTCGCTGACGAGGTTGCGTCCCGTGTTGATGACCTCGGCGGCGACGGTGTTCGGGCACCTGCCGCTGGTGCTCGTCTCCGGTCCGGGCGCCGCGGCCCGCAACAGTATCGGCATCGTGCTGGTGACGGGGATGACCGTGGGCACGTTGTTCACGCTGTTTGTCGTGCCGGTGTTTTATTCGTTGATTGCAGCCCGGCATGAGCCGGCAGCGGAGTCGGAGCCGGCCGACAGGAACACCTGGCAAATGGCCGGGGCGCAAGGATGACGGCGAACCCCCTGCCGAAACGGAAGAGGAGAAGCGGCCGATGTTGAAGATTACGTCCGAGCAGGCGTCCGGCTCCGTGCGCCTGACGCTCGAAGGCAGTCTGAGCGGGCCGTGGGTGAGCGAGCTCGAGCGGGCCTGGCGGCAGGTCAAAGAATCCGGGGCGAGCTTCCCGCTCGTGGAACTCACGGACATCACCTTCGTGACGGCAGAAGGCCGGGCCCTCTTGACCAGTATGTGGCGCGAGGGAGCGGTCCTGATCGCGAACGGCTGTTGCACCAGGCATATCGTCGAGGAAATCACGGGCGCCGGCGGGGGGCCGCCTGCTTCCTCCCTGCGTTGCGAAACCCCTTAGGACGGAGTTCCCATGCGTGTCATCACGATGATCATCAGCGCCTTGCTCTTGGCCGCCTGCGCCGCCGGACCCGATTACTCGCGGCCCGGCCTTCCCACGCCGGACCGGTTCCGCATGGGTCAGGCGGACCGGGACGCCGAGTCCTTCGCCAATCTTCCCTGGTGGGATCTGTTGCAGGACGAGGAATTGCGGCGTCTCATCCGCATGGCGCTGGCCGAGAATAAGGATCTGAAGCGGGCAGTGGCGTTGGTCGAAGATTTTCAGGCGCGCATGCTGATCGCGAAGATGGACTTCGCGCCGAAAGCCGACCTGACCGCCAGTGCGCCCTTGTTCGGCCGGAAGGCAAACTTTCTTTTTCCCGGTTTTCCCAATCCGTTCAACTACTATCTGCAGGGCAATCTGTCCTGGGAGTTGGACATCTGGGGACGCATTCGCCGATCGAATGAGGCGGCCAGGGGCGATCTGCTCTCGCGCGAGGAAGCCCGGCGGGCGGTGGTGCTGCAATTGGTCAGCGGCGTGGCGGAAGCCTATTTCGAGATGTTGCAGTTCGACATGCAGCTCGATGTCGCGCAGCGCACCCTGAAGTCTTGGGACGACTCGGTTCGGATTGCCGAGGCGCGGTTGCGGGAGGGTATGATCTCGAAAATCGACGCGGATCAGTTCGCGGCCGAACGAGCCAACGCCGCGGCGCGAGCGGCGGAGTTGACCCGGCAGATGGTGCAGAAGGAGAACCAGCTCAGCGTGCTGCTGGGACGCGCGCCCGCGAAGATCCCGCGCGGACGGTCGCTCACCGATCAGGTGATGCCGCCGGAGGTCCCGGCCGGTCTGCCGTCTGACTTGTTGCAGCGCCGCCCGGACCTCGTGCAAGCGGAACAGGAATTGGCGGCGGCCACGGCGAGAATCGGGGTGGCGAAGGCCGACCGGTTTCCCAAGCTGAGCATCACGGGCCTGCTGGGCGTCGCCAGCCCGCAGCTTTCCCGGCTCGTGGCCAATGAGACGGCATTTGGGGTGGCCGGGCCGGGGCTGGCCGGTCCCTTGCTGAATGCGCAGATCCTCGGGTTTCAGCAAGAGGCCGTGGAAGCGCAGAGCCGCGAGGCGCTCGCGCGGTACGAGCAGGCCGTGCTGGTGGCGTTCCGCGAGGTGGAAGATGCGCTGGTCGCCGTGCGGACCGTGCGCGAACAGCGGGGCGCCCAAAGCGAGCAGGTGGAAGCCTTGCGCTCGGCCCTCCGGCTGGCCAACCGGCGATACAAAGGTGGACTGGCCAACTATCTCGATGTGCTGGTGGCGCAGCGGAATCTCTTCGACGCAGAACTTGCGTTAACTAGCACCCATCGGCTACAGCTTGTATCGGTCGTGCAATTGTACAAGGCGCTGGGAGGAGGATGGTCTCCTCTCGATCGCGCCCAGCAACAGCCGGGGCAGGTGTCGCCCGTTTCGGCAGGACCGTCGAAGGCGGAGCGAGGCTGACGTGGGCAAGCGGCAAGGCGAACCACGAGGCGGAGGGATTTGGGGCCATGGCGCAGGAGGCAGAGGCAGGTCCTCTCACGCAGTTTCTCGCAAACGACCATCGGCGCCTGGATGCCTTATTGCAGTCGTCCACCGCCCAGCAATCGGGCCAGGTAAACCGCGAAGCGTACGATCTCTTCCGGGCCGGACTACTCCGGCACATCGGACTGGAAGAAAAAATTCTGTTTCCCGCGTTGCAGCGGTGGCGCGGCGGCGATCCACTTCCACTTACGGCCAAGCTCCGTCGCGATCATGGCGCCCTCGCCACATTACTCATGCCCACGCCCACCGCTGCGATCCTGGCGACCATCCGGCGTCTACTGGCGGACCACAACCAGTTGGAAGAGGGCGCGGGCGGTGTCTATGAACTCTGCGATCGGCTGGCCGGCTCCGAGGCGCCCTTACTAGTGACCGCCATGGGCGCCGTTCCACCCGTCGCAGTCATGCCGCATTCCGACAGTCCCGCGGTGATGACCACGTTGCGCCACGTGTTGGAGCGCGCCGGCTACGGCCTGGAAACAGCTCCAGAGCGGGCAGAGCCGGTGACGCCGGCTCAGGACGCCTAACAGGACAAGCATCCGGCTATGGTTGTGCGGCATCCCCAACGTCTTCCGCTCCTGGCTCTGGGAATGCTGGCGTTGCTCACCGGCCTCTGGGCGGGCCTGGCGCGTTTGGGCTGGGATGTGCCCCTGCCGCGCGGCGGGTTTTCGTCGTTGCATGGCCCGCTCATGGTGTCCGGATTTCTGGGGACCGTCATCAGCCTGGAGCGGGCCGTGGCGCTGGGCCGGCCATGGGCCTATGCCGCGCCGCTGCTGACCGGACTCGGCAGCGCGGGCCTGATTGCCGGCGTCCCGTTTCTTTTGGCGCAATGGCTCATCGTCGCCGGCAGTGCCGTCCTGGTGGCGATCTTCACGGCGATCATCCGCCGGCACCCGGCGCTCTACACCGTCACCATGGGAGGCGGGGCCATCGTCTGGGCGGTGGGCAATCTGCTCTGGTGCTTCGGCCGGCCTCTGTTTCTGGTCGTGTTCTGGTGGATGGCCTTTCTCCTCGTGACCATCGCCGGTGAGCGATTGGAACTGGCCCGGCTGCAGCAGGTGACCGGCGCCGCGCAGGCGACATTTCTGCTGCTCATGGGCCTCCTGCTCGCCGGGCTGATGCTGCTCGGCTGGTCATTCGATACGGGGGCGAGGATCTTCGGCGCAGGGTTGGCAGGCCTCGCGCTCTGGCTGGGACGGCACGACATCGCCCGGCGAACGGTCCGGCAGACCGGGCTGACGAGATTCATGGCGGTGTGCCTGCTCACCGGCTATGGCTGGTTGGGTATCAGCGGACTCTTCGCCATGTGGTCCGGCGGAGTGCCCGCCGGCCCGCTGTATGACGCGACATTACATGCGTTTTTCCTCGGCTTCGTGTTTGCGATGATCTTCGCCCATGCGCCGGTGATCTTTCCGGCAGTGCTTGGCGCGCGGATGCTCTATCGGCCGCTGTTCTACGCGCATCTGCTATTGCTGCAGGTGACGTTGGTGATGCGGCTGGCCGGTGATGCGACTGGGTGGGGAGCAGGGCGACAGGTCGGGGGGTTGCTGAATGCCGTCACGCTGCTCCTGTTTCTCATCAATACCGTGTCGGCGATGCGGAGCCCGCCGGCGCGACCTGAAGTCGCGGCTCGTGCGCCATCGTAAAAAAGCGTGATGGTGTGCATGTTGCTGGGTGGTGCATGCAGAAGGAGCGAGGGATGACGGCAGAGAAGGATGGGCCTGGATCTGATCCGCGCGTGATGGACGCGTTGCGCCAGGTGGTGGATCCCGAGTTGGGGATCAACATTGTCGATCTGGGTCTGGTGTACGGTAGCGAGGTGCGGGACGGACTGGTCCATGTCGCCATGACGATGACGACGCCTGCCTGCCCGATGGAAGAGCTGCTGATGGAAATGGTGCATCAGGCGATTCTGCGCGAGTTACCCGAGGCGCGATCGGTGGAAGTCGACCTCGTCTGGGATCCGCCGTGGAAGCCGGACATGATGAGTCCGGCCGCGAAGGCTCAGTTGGGCCGGACCTGACCGGCAGCGGATCGAGCACCGCGCCGCGCGAGTCGCGGAACTGAAAGGTGGCCGAGCGTGAGCGAAGTCCAATCACGGCAGGTTCGCGAGGTGGTGGAGTCGGTCTATCGCTCGGACTCCCGCCAGGTGCTCGCGACCTTGATCCGGTTGCTTGGGGATTTTGATACGGCTGAAGAGGCCTTGCACGAGGCCTTTGCGGTTGCCGTGGAGCAATGGGCGCGGGAGGGCGTCCCGGCCAATCCGCGGGCGTGGCTCGTCTCGACCGGGCGCTTCAAGGCCATCGACGGCATGCGGCGGCGGGCCAGATTCGATGCCTCTCTGGAAGAACTCGCCCGGGAACTGGAACGCGAGAGCGGCGACATCCAGACAGAATCGCCGGACGATCCGCCGGTCGAGGATGACCGGCTGCGCTTGATTTTCACCTGTTGCCATCCGGCCCTGACGCCCGAAGCTCAAATCGCGATGACCATGCGCGAGGTCTGCGGGTTGACGACCGAGGAGATCGCGCGGGCGTTCCTGACAAAGCCGGCGACCGTGGCGCAACGCATCGTGCGCGCCAAGGGAAAGATTCGCGACGCCCGTATTCCCTATGAAGTGCCCTCGGCGGCTGACCTGCCTGCCCGGCTCGACGCGGTGTTGCGAGTCGTCTATCTCGTCTTCAACGAGGGCTACAGCGCGTCATCGGGGGATTCGCTGACGAGGCACGACCTCTCCGCGGAAGCGATCCGACTGGGGCGCCTGTTGATCGAGTTGTTGCCGGAGGCCGAGGCCTTGGGTCTCCTGTCGGTGATGTTGCTGCACGACTCGCGCCGTGCGGCGCGCACCTCGCCGGAAGGGGATTTAGTTCTCCTGGAACATCAGGATCGTGCGTTGTGGAACCGGGCGCAAATGGACGAGGGCGCGGCTCTCGTCAGGCGGGCGCTGGCCTCGCGCCAAGTCGGTCCCTATACGATTCAGGCCGCGATTGCCGCCGTGCATGCCCAGGCGTCCGATGCTGCATCGACGGATTGGTCGCAGATCGTCGGTCTGTATGACTTGTTGATCCAAGCTGAGCCGTCGGCGGTCGTTGAGTTGAACCGCGCGGTGGCCGTGGCAATGCGGGATGGGCCGGAGGCGGGGCTGGCCCTGGTCGATGCGATTCTCTCCCGCGGCGAACTTGGCCACTATCACCTCGCCCATGCCGCCCGCGCCGACCTCTGCCGCCGACTGGGACGCGTGGGTGATGCGCGCGCCTCCTATGAGCGCGCGTTGCAACTGACGCAACAAGAGCCGGAGCGGCGCTTCTTGATGATGCGATTGGGCGAGTTGCCGGGCTAAGCCGGCCGCATCGGCCGGGATGACCGAGCAGCGATGGTGAACATTCGGCACGGTTTCGTCGGCAAGGGTGCACTGCTTACATGTCCACCCGTGGCCATCGCGCTGATCAAGACTTTCGCCGATGAATCACAATGGAATTTCCATCGGGGTCGGAGACGATGGCCATGTGGCAAGCAGGCGTTTCCATCGGCTCGAGCCGGAACGGGCATTGGTGCCGCTTCAGATGGGCGATGGCTGCATGGAAATCCTCGACTTCGAGGCCGACCGATCCACCGCCCGGTGACGGGGACCAATCGGGGGCGCCGTTGCCGATGCTCAGCGTGTTCGAGCCGAGATCATATTCGACGAATCCTTGGTTGTCGTCGCCGAAGGAGCGCGATCGAGTGAGCCCCAGCACGCCCTCATAAAACCGGCGCGCCCGCTGAAGGTCGGTGACGGGATACGAGGTGAATGCGACGTCGATGACTTTCATAGGATTCCTTTCTGTCAGTAATCAGGATATCAGCCATGCTGCGCTTCAGCGCGGTTGGTTGCAAGGGACTCTGCCGGTCGCACGGGTGATGGTGCAGGGACATTCGATGCGTTAACCGCTCGATTACACTGGCCATTCACCGGTCTGGCAGGCCCTGTCGAAATAGTGAGTCTCTGACGACTATCTTGTGCAACCGGTGAGAGATGGTACGGCGAAACGAGCCGCATGCCCGCGAATGAGAGAAGAAGGGAGTGGCCGCATGAAGTATCTCTGTCTGGTCTATGTCGAGGAAAAGACGTTGGATGGCTTGTCGCGCGATCAGCGGCTCGCGCTGTCGGATGAATCGATGGCCTATTGCGATGAGCTGCGCACACACGGACAACTGCTGGGTGCTTCGCCGCTGCATCCAGTCGATACGGCGACCACGGTGCGGGTGCGCGCCGGGAAAGTGTCCACGACCGATGGACCCTTCGCCGAAACAAAGGAGCAACTGGGGGGATACCTGCTAATCGATGTGAGGGACTTGAACGATGCCGTTCGCATCGCCTCGAAATTTCCTGCCGCGCAGTACGGCAGCATCGAAGTGCGGCCGATCAAAGAGGGTGGGTGCGCGTGAGGGAGGACGCATGAGGAGGAGGGATCCTGGATCATCGGATCACCGTTTCGCTCGACGGCTATGGAGCGTGCCATGGAACTGAACATTCTTCTCCGCATCGCCTCAATCTATATGGCCCTCGCAGGGCTCGGCTTTATCTTTGTGCCACAGATCATTGGCGTGGGCGCCGTACCCCCGGACGCCTCCGCGCCGCTGATTGCCTATCTACGTCTGTTCGGGAGTCCGTTTCTGGGGATTGCCGTCCTGAATTGGATGGCGCGGGACGAGAAGCCATCGACGGCGCGAAATGCCATCATCATCGGCAACGCTGTCGGGTTCGGTGCGATTGCGCTCTTGGACCTGTGGGGATTGTTCAGCGGTGCACGCCAGGCGACAAAGGTCTTTGCGCTCATGCATGGCCTGTTCGCCGTGGCTTTCATCTGGATCGGGCGGAAGAACCTGTTCGCGCATGCAGGGTAAGGTGTGCTGATCGGCGCGTGGCGTCCACGCGGGAGAGACCGATAGCTGATCCCTGACCGCTGACACCTGATAGCTGAAACTAGTAGCGATTGTGAGGTGAGCGATGAAGTTTATTCTACTGGTGCACCACGACGAATCGGCATTCGCGAACATGAGCGAGGACGTACAGCGGGGCCTCCTGACCGAATCGGTCCGGCTCTGCCATCAATTAGACGAAAAGGGGGAGTACGTGCATGCATCGCCGGTGCTCCCCGCCGCCACCGCGACCCTCGTGCGGGTGCGGGATGGCCGCCCGCTGGTGACGGATGGGCCCTTCATCGAAACGCGGGAACAAATGGCGGGCTATTTCCTCATCGAGGCGAAGGATCGGGATGAAGCCGTGACGATTGCCGGCCGGGTTCCCGGCGCGCGCATCGGGACCGTCGAGGTGCGAGAAGTGCGGGACGTGACGGGATTGCCGTGAAGCGGGAGGTAGACCGGGGAGCTGATGGCAGATGGCAGATAGCAGATAGCTGATGGCCGATAGCTCGGAGAAAAGCCGCGAACCGCGAGAGGCAGCGGGTTCTCCGAGATACGAGATACGAACGACGAGCGACGAATCGGACGCGGAGCTGATAGCCGAAAGCTGACGGCTGATAGCTGATTGCTGATACAGGAAGGAGCCTCATATGAGCCGGGTACGAGTGCTTGTCGGGACGAGAAAGGGCGCGTTTATCCTCACGTCGGATGGCGCGCGGAAACAGTGGGACGTGCAGGGCCCGCATTTCGGTGGCTGGGAGATGTACCACCTCAAGGGGTCTCCTGCCGACCCCAACCGCCTCTACGCATCGCAGAGCAGTAGTTGGTTCGGGCAGGTCATCCAGCGGTCGGATGACGGCGGCAAGACCTGGAACCCGCCGGGAACCAAACCGGAAGATTTGATGGGAGCCGACGGCATGCCCAACGGCGCGAGCAACATGTTCGTCTACGACACCTCGGCGGAAAGCGGGAAACCGCTGACGACACATCAACATTATGACGGGACGCAACGCCCGTGGGAGTTCAAGCGGGTCTGGCATCTGGAGCCCTCACTCAGCGAGCCGGATACGGTCTATGCCGGTGTCGAGGATGCAGCGCTCTTCAAATCCACGGATGGCGGGCGGACCTGGCAGGAACTGGCCGGTCTGCGTGATGCCAAGGGCAAGTTGTGGCAACCGGGCGCCGGCGGCATGTGTTTGCATACGATTGTTCAGGATCCGGCTCATCCTCAGCGCATGCATATTGCCATCAGCGCGGCGGGCGTTTTCCGGACCGACGACGGCGGCAAGAGCTGGCGACCGACCAATCGCGGACTGAAGTCGCAGTATGAGCTGCCTGATCCTGATGCGGAAGTCGGTCACTGCGTGCATTGCATCACCATGCACCCTGGCCGCCCGAACGTGCTGTTTATGCAGAAACATTGGGACGTGATGCGCAGCGACGACGGAGGCGATTCGTGGCACGAGGTCAGCGGGAACCTGCCGACGGACTTCGGGTTCCCGATCGCAGTGCATGCGCACGAACCGAATACCGTCTACGTGGTGCCGATCAAGAGCGACTCCGAACACTATCCTCCGGAGGGCAAGTTGCGGGTCTATCGCAGTCGCAGCGGCGGCAACGAGTGGGAGGCGCTGACGAAGGGGCTCCCGCAAGAGAATTGCTACGTCAACATCCTGCGCGACGCGATGTCCGTCGATGCCCTCGATCCCTGCGGCCTGTACTTCGGGACGACCGGCGGGCAAGTGTACGGCTCGGCTGACGGCGGAGAGAGTTGGGCGCCGATTGTGCGGGATTTGCCGGCGGTTCTTTCCGTCGAAGCCCAAACCTTATAACGGCGGCTGAAAATGGCCGCCAGCTGCGTTCTCGGTCGCGACTCTCACTGCGACGTACCCCGAGGGTACGCCTCGTTCGTGTCGCTCCCTGCGGCCTTGCTGGCGGACCATTTTGAGCCGCCGTTACCAGGGAGGCGTTCTCGCCTCGGCCGCGTCCTCAACGTAGCGCAAGGCTACGCCTCCGGCGCGCCCGTCGGCTGCGCCTTACTGGAGGAGCGTTTTGAGCGCTTGCTGAGTATGGCCGCCGGCTGCGTTCTCGGTCGCGACTCTCACTGCGACGTACGGTGCGGATAAATTCGTGAAACGTGAAGTTAATTGGGAGCTGATGGCCGATAGCCGATAGCTCGGAGAAAACAGCGAACAGGGAAAGCGGCGGGATTTAGCGAGATACGAGAGACGAACGACGAGAGACGAAAGTGGCCGACAGCTGATACCTCAGCCGGGTCTTGCCATCAGCCATCGGCTCTTCTGGGCGCTCTGGAGGTTTCCATGGTGCGCGTCATTTTGCCTCAACATTTGCGGACGTTGGCGAGGGTTCAGGGGGAAGTGCCGCTGGATGTCGTCGGACCTGTGACCCAGCGTTCGCTGCTCGACGCGCTGGAGGCGCAGTACCCCATGCTGCGGGGGACCATTCGGGACCATGTGACCAAACGGCGGCGGCCCTTCATCCGGTTCTTTGCCTGCGAGGAGGATCTGTCGCACGAGCCGGATGATGTGCTGTTGCCCCGAGCGGTAGTTGATGGCGATGAGCCGTTGTTGATCGTGGGAGCGATGGCGGGCGGGTAGACAGTCTGTTGAAAATGGCCGCCAGCGGCGTTCTCGCCTCGGCCGCGTCCTCAACGTAGTCCGAGGCTACGCCTGACTGCCTGTCGATGTCCGGCTGTTGCCGCGACTGGTGCGTAGAAGGTGGACGGTGGCTGGCGAACTCGCCAGACAGCACTTGCGTGAGAACAATGATCGATCGCATGGGGAGAACGATCTTTCACGGCGAATGTAATGAAGAACTCGCGTTGCGTGCGCCTGACATCGAGGCTCGTACAAACCGTGCTGGCCATCTTGGCGCTGACCGCCGGTTTTGGTCCTACCGTCCGGGCCGAGTCCGTGGCGCCCAGCGTACATTGGGGTGCGATCGGCTACCCGGATCAGGAACGGACACTGCTTGCTGGTGTGACACTGAATCGCTTCACGGAGTTCAATTGGGAAAGGAAGCGATTCGGTGCGGTCGACGAGTCGGCGGGGTTTAATTTTGCCACCATCACCTGGACTGAACGGATCGAGCGGTTCCCAGGATGGACCACCAACCTCACGATCGGTGCCGGGCCGACGAGTCCGGAACCTACCCGCTCGCTTCAGAACGATTTTGTCCATCGCTGGTTGAGCAGCGAGACGGTGCCCGTCGGGCAGCGACGGGAGGAGTCAGACTTTATGTTCAACGGGTCCGTCTCGAGATGGATGAAGTTGTTCGGCGATCGTGAGGTGGGCTTCGTCAGTATTGGGTTCGCCTCTGGGTCAGTCTATCATGAAACATTCGGTCGGCTGGGCGTGCGCCGCATCTCGCTGGCGGACCTGCTGGAGCCTGTGATCGGCACGAGCCCGGCGTTGCGAGGATTCTCTCGGTATATTCGATTTTCCGGGATGGGACAATATGGCCGCTTGTTCGGTGGCGCGGCATACGGGAATTCCGTGCTTTCGGAGCAGTATGTTCTCGGGCAAGTCTCCGTCTCGCTGGCCTCTTACGGGGAACGCACCCTTCCGCCAGACTGGGAAGTGGAATTTGCCGCCACCATCGATTCCGGCATGTTCGCCACGCATACCGGCCGGTCCATTGAGCGGCGGTTCGGGTCGATCGCGTTGCGGTTCCCCTATGGCCTGTTGGAAACGTGGAACGATTTGCCGGGCGGCACGGACAGCGGCCCGACCTATGGGGCTCAGCTGATGTTCGACGTGCGCAGGATCTACGACTGGCTGGCCGGTTCGTGACACCCGGTGCGTTGTTCGTCATCTGGGAGCAGGAAACCCGTTTGGGCTGGAAATGCGCGGCATTAAACGTGGTTGTCGATGTGAGACCAGCGGTACGAGTATGAAATGTAGGGCGGATTGAGTCGGATAGGTGAAAGTGATGAGTCTCGTTTGCAGCATGTACAAGATGGTCGGCGGGCAGTGTGAAAAGGGCCCGACAGACCTCAAGACCCTCGCCGTAAAATAAAGGAGATATTCTATGCACTATGTTGATGGTTTTGTGTTGCCGGTGCCGAAGAAGAACCTCAAGGCCTATATTCAGATGTCCAAGAAAGCCGGTGCGCTCTGGCGTGAACACGGCGCATTGGAATATCGCGAATGCGTCGGCGACGACCTTAAGGTCAAGATGGGTTTGCCGTTTCCTCGGTTGGTCAAACTGAAGGCCGGAGAGACGGCGGTGTTCTCGTGGATTCTCTACAAGTCACGGGCCCATCGCGACCGGGTCAATGCGAAGGTGATGAAGGATCCGCGCCTCAACGAGATGTGTGGCGACAAGGCGATGCCGTTCGATGTGAAGCGGATGGCCTACGGCGGTTTTTCCGTCATCGTCGACGCGAAATAATCACCTGCCGGCAACGAAGACTCGGCCCGATGACCGGCTGGGATGGTTGAATGCGAGGGAGGACACACCATGACGGATTGGCTTCTTTCCAGTCTCCACTATCTCTTGGCCTTCACCCTGGTGGCGATGCTGGCCGTTCAACACGCCGTCATCAGGCCGGGCATGACCGTCACCGGCCTGCGTCTTGCCGCGCATGTGGATCGGATCTACGGCGCGAGTGCCGTATTGTTGCTTGGTGTGGGATTCGGCCGCGTGTATTGGGGTGCTAAGGATGCATCCTTTTATCTGTCAAATCCTCTTTTTTGGACCAAGATTGGCCTCTTCGTGACAGTGGCCTTCCTGTCGGTTTCGCCGACCGTGCGGTTACTTCAATGGATCAAACAGGCACAATCGCACACGGCATTTCTACCATCCGATGAGCAGGTTCAACGTCTTCAATGGTGGTTGCGCGCGGAAGTCTTCGCGCTCTTGTGTATTCCCCTGGCCGCAGCAGCCATGGCGCGCGGAATCGGTCTGTAAAGTTTTTCAACGTGGATCACATCATCGACGATCAAAGGCGATACCCAAGCAAATACTAGTGGGGAGGCATCCATGGCCGATCGAGCGAGGGTGACCGAGATCGCACCGGATCACTATTCGATCTCAATCTATGTCCCTGAATTCAATCTCCGGTTCAATCACTTTCTGATCAAGGACGATGAGCCGCTCCTGTTCCATACGGGCATGAAACACATGTTCCCGCTGGTGCGCGAGGCGGTGGCGCGCATTCTCGATGTGAAGCGCTTGCGCTGGATTTCGTTCAGCCATTTTGAGGCCGATGAATGCGGCGCGCTGAACGACTGGTTGGCCGTGGCGCCGCTGGCCGAACCGGCGTGCAGCCTGGTCGGCGCGCTGGTCAGCGTGAATGACGCGGCTCTGCGCCCGGCCCGGGTCCTGGCGAATGAAGAAGTGCTCGTGACGGGCAAGTACCGCCTGCGGTTCCGCCACAGCCCGCATGTCCCGCACAATTGGGAAGCAGGCCTCTTGTTTGAGGAAACGACTGGAACGTTGTTCTGCTCGGATCTGTTTACGCATGAGGGTGACGTTGAGCCGGTCATCGAATCCGAGGTCGTCGATCGAGCCAGGCATTCGTTGATCCAAGGTCAGGCGGGTCCGTTTGCCAATGCCTATCCGTACACGCCGCTGACCGGACCGACGCTGCAGGGACTGGCCGACCTCAAGCCCAAACGATTGGCGCTCATGCATGGATCCTCGTTCGTCGGAGACGGCGAACGGGCGCTGCGCGAGTTGGCGAGTACCATGCAGGAACTGCTGGGTGGTCGGGCGTGACAGCCATAGGCCTTCTTGCTCGCAGCGCGCGCCCGATCGGAATGTACTCGCCCGATGCACGCACAGGACGCCCACGACTTTCGACGGCTCCTCCATCTTGCGTAGAGGAGCGGCCGTCCCTCCTCGAGCGGACATTTTGTCCCCTTCGAGACAATGTGGACTTCGGGCAAGGACGAATTGTCTCCGTAGCTTGATCTTCAACCGGCATGCGCTTTGCGAGTTGATCGAAAGGAGCAATGCAGGGAGCTGAAGTGAAGGCCACAATCGAGCAAAACCGTATCTGTCGATTTTTCGGATGCCCAACGACTATTGAGTGAAGCGTGAGAAGGGCTTTGGGTCTCACGCGAACCGAGAGCAGACGGATGACAGGGGGCTGTGCCGGCGGCTATGAACGAAAGGAACTCTGCATATGAACAACAAAGCCTGCTTCTTTGAGATCCCGGCGACGGATTTTCAAAAGGTCAAAACATTTTACGAAGCCATATTCGACTGGGAGGTTCAGCTGGAGGGCAACGAAGGTGCGATGGCGCTCACTACGGCCGCGGACAAGGACTACAACCCGACCGAAGTGGGAGGCATCAACGGCGGGTTTTATAAGCGTAAATCCAAGGACGATCACCCGTCGGTGGGCGTCGAAACCGATTCGATTGACGACACGCTCAAGGCCATCGAGAAAGCAGGCGGGAAGGTCGTAACCCCGAAACATGCCATCGGTGAGTGGGGATTCATGGCTGATTTTTCCGATCCGGAAGGCAATGTGATGGCGTTGTGGGAGAAGCAGAAGAAGCGGGGGTAAGGTGTGCTCCCGAGGAACGGCGATGAAGGAGATCAGGAATGACGAATACGTCGAAAATTGCGAATTGCCTGTGGTTCGATCACGGCGAGGCCCGCAAAGCGGCGGAATTTTACGCGAGTGTATTTCCTGACAGCCACGTCGGGCCGGCGATGCATGCCGCCTCCGACTATCCAGGAGGAAAAGCGGGTGACGAGTTGACGGTCGACTTCACGGTGCTCGGCCGGCCCTTCGTCGGCCTGAACGGCGGGCCGCAGATCAAGCCCAATGAAGCGGTCAGTTTCCAGGTCTTCACCGACGACCAGGCCGAGACCGACCGCTATTGGAACGCCATTGTCGGCAACGGCGGCGCCGAGAGCGAGTGCAGCTGGTGCCAGGATCGCTGGGGATATTCGTGGCAGATTGTCCCCAGGGCGCTGATGGCCGCGATGAACCATCCTGACAAGGCGGCGGCGAAGCGGGCGATGGCCGCGATGTTGACGATGAAGAAGATCGACATTGCCGCGATTGAAGCGGCCGTCGCGAATACGTAGCGGCGACGCGCTTGTCGATTGTCTCACAGGCGGACGACTAGCTGACGAGAGATGGGGCACTGCCCGCGGCCGGAGCCGTCATTGTCCACGGACGTGAAAGGAGAGAACCATGAACCGAACAGTCAAGCCGATCCCGGAGGGTATGCGCACGGTCACCCCACATCTCGTCTGCGACGGCGCTGCCGCTGCAATTGAATTTTACAAGAAGGCGTTTCATGCTAAGGCGCTGGGCACGGTGCCAGGACCGGGGGCCAAGCTGATGCATGCGGTGATCCAGATTGGTGATTCCGCCGTCATGCTGGTCGATGAATTTCCCGACCACCAGACCTTGGGGCCGAAGTCGCTCAAGGGTTCGCCCGTGACGATTCATCTCTATGTCGAAGATGTGGACAAGGTTTTCGCCCAGGCCGTGGCAGCCGGTGCAAAAAGCATCACCCCGGTTGCCGACATGTTCTGGGGAGATCGCTACGGCGTGATCGAAGATCCGTTCGGGCACCACTGGTCCATCGCCACCCATGTGCGAGATGTGGGCCCACATGAAGTACAGGAAGCAGCACGCAAGGCTTGCAGCCCAGATCTGAGGTGACATGAAGATCACACACATAACCGTCGAACCGGATCCGTACAGACCGTTCCGTCTCGCGCAAGGCTATCGGGTCGGAGATCTTCTATTCATTTCCGGGCAGGCCGCAATCGACCCACAGGGCCGGATTGTCGGCGTCGACGACTTCGATGTACAAGCGAAGCAGGCGTTTCAAAATCTTGATCGCGTGCTCCGAGCCGGAGGCTCGAGCCTCGCAAACGTGATCAAAGTGACCATCTTCCTGACTGACATGAGGTACTTCGACCGGATTGTCGACTTGCGCGGCCAGTGGTTCACACCGCCTTATCCGGCGGACACGATCGTCGAAGTCAGTTCCCTCTACTCTCCCGAGGCAATGATCGAGATTGAAGCGATCGCCGTTGCAGATGAAGCGGCTGATCGAAACTAAACGGGGTTGATAGGGACCTCGTGGCACTGCGCAGGGTGTCCTGATCAGGCCAGGACTGACTTCTTCGAGTCTGCGTCTGGCCGTGAACTTGGATCGAGCCTGTGGTGCGAGCGCTGTGTTGTTGCTGGGCGCGGGATTCACCGCGTCTATTGACGGCACGTGGCGCTGGCTCATCGGCGACCCATTCACTGCTGGGAAACAGGTTGCCTGTCAGAGCGAAGCGGGTTCAGGAGCAAGCGGCCTGGTCTCCGAGGGGGCAGGGACAAAGTGATTTCCGATTGTCGATTCTACGGTCTCTCGTTCGACTAAGAAGTAGGAAGGTTTGTAGGTCGTAAATCATTCGACGAAAGGAAAAGCAGATATGTCTACGAACAACACCGTCCGTTTACATCGAGTCCTGGCCGCCAAGCCGGACAAAGTCTACCGCGCATTCCTCGACGCCGACGCGATGAACAAGTGGCTGCCCCCGAACGGGTTTACCGGCAAGGTGCATCATCTGGATGCGAAGGTCGGAGGCACATACAAGATGTCATTCACCAACTTCACCACCGGCAAGAGCATCGGGTTCGGTGGCGAGTATCTCGAACTGGTGCCCGATGAACGTCTTCGCTACACGGACAATTTTGACGATCCGAACCTGGCCGGCGAAATCCGAGTCACGGTCACGCTCAAGGACGTGTCGGTCGGCACGGAGCTTCGCATCGAGCAGGAAGGGATTCCGGATGTGATTCCGCTGGAGGCCTGTTATCTGGGCTGGCAGGAATCACTTCGTAACCTGGCGCAGCTCGTCGAGCCTGAGATCAAGGAGTAACTCGCACGATCTATCTGAAGGGCGATGGCCCGAGCCGCTGGCGAGGCCTCAACCGCAGGGAGGCAAACAATGCCACGTCGATTCGACCATATCGATTTGCGAGTCCGTCGGCTTTCAGGGGTCCGACATTTCTACGAGAGATTACTGCCGGCGCTTGGATTCACGCGCGAAGTCGGCATCGAGGGCTGGCTCACGTATGAGGCTGAGACGTCCGGCGGCGTGCCGGAATTTTTCGGTGTCACCGAATCTGCGCAACACGTGCCCAATGAGTCTCGGATCGCGTTCTGGGCGGACAGTATTGAGGAGGTGAACCGGCTGGCCCAGATCGCCGTTGAGGCAGGCGCGCAGCACGTGGAAGGCCCCATGGTGTACGACGATGAGAATTATTATGCCGTATTCTTCGAGGATCCAAGCGGGAATCGGTTGGAAATTTGTTACCGCCGTGGGTGATCCGACTCTCTATCGATGTGGGCATCACCCTATCACCGAAACGCATCAACAACCGGATGGCGTCGACCGGCGTCATCCTCACCGATAAGGAGGCCACTATGCGACGTCTAGCAGTTCTACTTGCCTGTGTCTGCACGGTCATGCTGACTCTGCCTGTCTCCGCCAAGGAGAAAAAGTCCGACAAGGCCATGGATCCGCAAGCCATGATGGAGGTGTGGAAGAAAGCGGCCATGCCGGGCGAGCCCCATAAGTTGTTTGCCACGCTTGCCGGCAGTTGGACGACTCAGACGAAAGAGTGGATGGAGCCGGGGAAGCCGCCGTCCGAATCATCCGGGACCGCCGAGATGAAGATGTTGCTGGATGGGCGTTTTCTGTATCAGGAATTCAACGGCACCATGATGGGACAACCGTTCGCCGGGATCGGCATCGACGCCTACGACAACATGACAAAAAAATATGTGACTTCCTGGATGGATACCATGGGGACGGGGATTTTCATCATGCAGGGCACGGCCGGTGCCGACGGCAAAACGATTACCTTGAAGGGCTCGCACCCGGAACCGGGCGGAGGACAGATGCAGCACCGCGCGGTCTGGAAAATCATCGACCAGAACTCGCAGGTCTTTGAGATGTACGGGAACCATGGGCACGGGAAAGAGATGAAGCTGATGGAGATTACCTATACGCGGAAATCATAAGGCCAGATGCGGGCGTGGGGCATCGAGGCAGATGGATGCCCCGGGCCCCATGAGGGCCGGGCTGCGGGGCTGCGCGTTCTTGAGTGAGGGGTGGCCCCGTGGCCGGCCGGCGTGGGCCCCGTTTATCAATGGGGGCGGTTTTCACGTGTTTTGAAGCTGCGGCGATTCCGGTTGATCTTCGGCGAGTCTCTTGTTCGCAGTCGGAACATTGCCATCCCTCACTTCCCCCTCTTCTCCGATTCAGAAGCGAAAGGCCTGCCCCGGTTTTCTCCTCGATGGATAGCCGCTCCGTTGCTTACGTGTCAGCCAATCAGTAAGATAGGTTGCAGCGAAATCCGACACACTGCGTATTGCTTGTCATCAGGAGCGAACATGACCTGGCGATCATCATTCTCGACCGTGGCTCCGGCACTGTGCGCGTGGCTCGCGCTGACGCTTCTGCCGGGGTGTAAGCCGGAAGCCGGTTCGTCTCCCCCTCCTCAGGTTCCGAAGGTCGGCATCGTAGTGGCGACCACGCAGGATGTGCCCGACGAACCGGAGTTCATCGGGCAAGCGGAATCGTCACGTCCCGTGGAAATTCGCTCCCAGGTGACCGGCATTCTGAAGCAGTGGTTTTTCAAAGAAGGCCGGGATGTAAAACAAGGCGATCGCCTGTATCAAATCGATCCCGTGCCTTTCCACGCTGCGATGTTGAGCGCTAAGGCAAAAGTCGCGCAGTCCGAGGCGCGGCTGGTCCAAGCCAAGCAGAATTTGGCTCGTGTGAAACCGCTGCTGGCTGAACAGGCCGTCAGCACCAAAGACGTGGATGATGCGGTGGCCGAAGAGCTGGCGGCGAAGGCGGCCCTTGAAGGCGCGAAGGCGGAACTCGTCAAAGCCAAATTCGACCTCGACAATACGCTGATCCTCGCACCGAACGACGGCATGATCGAGCGGACCCGGGTCTATGAAGGCCGATTGGTCTCGGCGCAAACAGACTTGCTGACCATGATCCATCAAGTCGACCCCATGTATGTCATCGTCAGCGCGCCCGAGAGTTTTTTGCTGAAACGCCGGCGAGATACCGATGCGAAACGCCTTCAGCACCCCGGTGTGTACGAATTGCGCGGTGTCCTCACCTTTGTCGACGGAACGACCTACCGGCATGAAGGTGTGCTGGACCTGCTTGATGTGGGATTAAAAACCGATACGGGCTCCAGGCAGGCCAGGGTCGTGTTTCCCAATCCGGACCGGGTGCTGTTGCCTGGACAGTTTGTGCGGGTGCGGTTCAAGGGCACGCTCAAAACCGGCGCCATCCTGGTCCCGCAACGTGCGGTGCAGCAGGGGGCGAAGGGTTCCATCGTCTTCGTCGTCGGCAAGGACGATAAAGTCGAAATGCGGGAAATCGTGGCGACGAGTTGGCAAGGCACTCAGTGGATCGTCGAGGAGGGATTGCAGGTCGGCGATCGCATCATCGTGGAGGGCCTGCATAAAATCGCGCCCGGCGCCCCGGTGAAGCCTGTGCCGGTCCCCGCCGCCGGCGCGACGACCGTTCCGACTGCCCCCCCGACGCAGCCGGAGCGCGCCTCGTGATCTCACACTTCTTTATCGATCGCCCGATTTTCGCCTCCGTGTTGTCGATCATCATCATGGTGATCGGCTTGGTGGCCTTGCAAGCGCTGCCCGTCGCGCAGTTTCCTGAAATCACCCCTCCCGTCGTACAGATCGAAGCCGACTACCCCGGCGCCAACGCGGAAATCCTGGCTGATTCGGTCGCCCGCCCGATTGAGGTGCAACTGCCCGGCATCGACAATCTGCTCTATTACGATTCCACCAGCACGAACGACGGGCACATGTCGATCAAGCTGACCTTCGAGATCGGCACGGATGTCGATATCGCGCAGGTGCAAACGCAGAATCGCGTCAAACTTGCTGAGCCTCAGTTGCCGCCGGAAGTTGTCCGGCAGGGTATCAGCATCAACAAGGTCTCGCCGGACCTGTTGGCCGTCGTGGCCTTAAGTTCCACCGATCCGACGCATGACACGGTCTACTTGTCCAATTATGCGATTCTTCGCGTCCTCGACAATCTCAAGCGTCTCCGCGGCGTGGGCAATGCGGTGGTGTTCGGTTCCCAGAATTACTCGATGCGGCTGATTCTGGATCCGATCCGCATGGCCCAACTCAGCCTCACGCCGACGGATATTGCCAATGTGGTGCGTGAGCAGAATCGGGATTTTCCGGCGGGAACCATCGGCCGGGAGCCGGCGCTGAAGGGCACGGAGCTGACGATTCCCGTCATCACGCAGGGCCGTCTGACGGAAGTGAAAGACTTCGAGGACATGATCGTGCGCGCCATGCCCAATGGCTCCATGGTTCGATTGAAAGACGTGGCGCGCGTGGAGTTAGGGGCTCAATCGTACACGCTGGAAGGGCGCTGGAACGGCAAGCCGAACGTCTTTCTGCTGACGTTTCTTTCGCCCGGCGCGAACGCGCTTGAAACGGTGAAGCGGCTTCGCGCTGAATTGGCGACGGTCTCCAAAGGCTTTCCCACCGGTGTGTCGTACGATATTCCCTATGACACCACGCGGTTTATCGACGTCTCCATTAAAGAGGTGGTGAAGACGCTGGCGGAAGCGATGGTACTCGTCATCCTCGTGGTCTATCTCTTTCTGCAGAGCTGGCGCGCGACGTTGATTCCAGGCGTGGCGGTGCCGGTGTCGCTCATCGGCACGTTCGCAGGGATGCAAGCGCTGGGCTTCTCGATCAATACGCTGACCCTGTTCGGGATGGTCCTGGCCATCGGTATCGTCGTCGACGATGCAATCGTCGTCGTGGAAAACTGCGAGCGGCACATGACCGAAGGCAAACTGTCGGCCAAGCAGGCCGCGAAGCGAGCCATGGAGGAAGTGACGGGGCCGGTGATTGCCATCGTGCTGGTGCTGTGCGCGGTGTTCGTGCCCGTCGGTTTTCTCGGCGGCATCACCGGGGAGCTGTACAAGCAGTTCGCCATTACCATTTCCATCGCCGTGATTATTTCCGGTTTCGTGGCCTTGACGCTTAGCCCCGCGCTGTGTGCGCTCGTGCTGAAGCCGGGAGAAGAACGGCGCCACGGGTTCTTCGGGCTATTTAACCGAACCTTTTCATGGATGCAGGGGCGATATATCTCGACGGTGGGGACGGCGCTGGCACGGCGGGTCTTGTCCGTTGCGGTGTTCGCCGTGCTGCTGGCCGGCGTGTTTGTCTTGTTCAGAATCATTCCCGGCAGTTTCCTGCCCGAGGAAGATCAAGGATATTTCATCACGATCGTGCAACTTCCGGATGGGGCCTCGAAGCAGCGCACGGATACGGTGTTGAGCAAGATCGAACGCTATTTCTTGGCGAATCCGGCGATTCATTCGACCGATGCCCTGTCGGGACAGAATTTCGTGTTCAGCACGCGCGGGCCCAATGCGGCGACCATGTTTGTTCCTCTCACCCATTGGGACGAGCGGACGGCGCCGCACCAGCATGTCAAATCGTTGATCGGTGCGGCCTACGGCGAATTTGCCAAGATTCCTGAAGCCTTGATTCTGGCGTTCAACGCCCCGTCCATTCGCGGGCTCGGCGCGACGGGTGGATTTTCCGTGCAGCTCCAAGATCCGAGCGGCGGTGATTTCAATAAGTTCTCGGCGGTGGCGCAGGAGTTTGTCGCCAAAGCGCGGCAGAACCCGGCCATTGGCGCCATCGGCACCAGCTTCCGTGTCAGTGCTCCGCGAATTTTCGCCAGAGTGAATCGCGAGCGCGCCAAGGCGTTAGGGGTACCGATCTCCGAGGTGTTCGATACGCTGCAGGCCTATTTCGGAAATTTATACGTCAACGACTTCGTCAAGTTCGGCCGGGTGTTTCGCGTGCAGACCGAGGCGGAGGCGCAGTATCGATCAACTCCCGACGACATCTCGAAAATTTATGTGCGGGCCGTGGGCGCGCAAGGGCCGACCATGATTCCCTTGGACACGGTGGTGAGCACGGAGTTCAGCAGCGGTCCCGATCCTGTGACGCATTTCAATGGGTATAATACGGCGCTTGTGCTGGGCTCGGCGGCTCCCGGGGTAAGCTCCGGGCAGGTATTGGAGGCTCTCGATCGGTTGGCGAAGGAGGTGCTGGTGCCGCAGGGATACGGGATTGATTGGAGCGGCATTTCCTATCAGGAACGTATGGTGGGCAATCAATCGCTGTATGCCTTTGGCTTCGGGTTGTTGATGGTGTTCCTGGTCTTGGCCGCACAGTATGAGAGCTGGGTGGTGCCTTTTGCGGTGATTCTCGCGGTTCCCATCGGGCTGTTCGGCGCCTTGAGCGCCGTCTGGCTCAAGGGGATGACGAATGACATCTATTTCCAGATCGGCCTGGTGACACTTATCGGACTCTCGGCGAAGAATGCGATCCTCATTGTGGAGTTTGCCAACAAACGATATGAGGAAGGGGATCCCTTACTGGAGGGCACCATCGAGGCGGCCAGACTCCGGTTCCGTCCGATCGTGATGACATCGATGGCCTTCATTCTGGGTGTCGTCCCGTTGGTGATTGCCACGGGCGCCGGCGCAGCCAGCAGAAATTCGATCGGGACGGGGGTATTCGGCGGCATGCTGGCAGCCACGTTTCTGGCCATTTTCTTCGTGCCGCTGTTTTTTGTCTTGATCCGTTCGCTGCGTCGCGGCCGCACAAGTCAGCCTCCTCCTTCCATCCAGGAAGATCCGGATGCACCTCAAAAGGAGCGTGATTATCAGCATGCGTAGACTGGCATTGATGCTTTCCTCGACCCTTCTGGCGGCCTGTGCTGTCGGTCCTGATTTTACCCGGCCTGATGCGACGACGCCGGACGCATTCCGCATGGCAGAACCGGGCGGCGACGCGGCCTCGATTGCCAACACGCCCTGGTGGGAATTATTGAAGGATCTAGAGCTGCAGAAACTTATCCGGACGGCGTTGGATGAGAACAAGGACCTCAAGCGCGCGGCGTCGGCAGTCGAAGAGTTTCAGGCTCGGCTGTTCATCGCGAAGACCGATTTTATTCCGCAAATGAACTTGACGGCCAACGCGCCGCTCTTCGGTCGTAAAACCAACTTTCTCTTCCCCGGGTTTCCCAACCCGTTCAACTATTATTTGCAGGGAAATCTGTCCTGGGAGATCGACATTTGGGGACGCATTCGCCGGTCCAATGAGGCCGCGCGCGGCGACCTGTTGGCTCGAGAGGAAAATCGGCGTGCCATCGTTCTGCAACTGGTCAGCGGCGTGGCGGAGGCGTATTTCGACTTGCTCCAGTTTGATATGCAGCTTGATATCGCACGGCGTACGCTGAAGTCATGGGAGGAATCGGTCAGAATTGCCCAGGCCCGCTTGCGACAAGGCATGATCTCGAAACTCGACGCGGATCAGTTCGAGGCCGAACGAGCGAATGCGGCGGCGAAGGCGGCGGAATTCGAGCGGCAGAAGGTGCAGAAGGAAAATCAGCTGAGTGTCCTGCTGGGACGAAACCCCGGCGCGATCGCGCGAGGCCACTCCCTTACCGAACAGGTCATGCCGCCGGAGGTGCCGCCGGGGCTTCCTTCCGAATTGCTTCAACGCCGCCCGGATATTTTGCAGGCCGAACAAGATCTCGCCGCGGCGACGGCTCGAATCGGGATGGCCAAAGCCGACCGGTTTCCCAAACTGAGCATTACGGGGATCTTGGGTGTGGCGAGCCCACACCTCTCGCGATTGGTGGCGAATGAGACGGCGTTCGGGGTTGCCGGTCCCGGTCTGGCTGGTCCCTTGCTGAATGCGCAAATCTTAGGATTCCAACAGAAAGCTGCGGAGGCTCAAGCGCGGCAGGCCGTGGCCCAATACGAGCAGTCCGTGCTGGTGGCATTTAAGGAAGTCGAGGATTCCCTGGTGGCGGTGCGGACCGTGCGTGAACAGCGGACTGCGCAGCTGCAACAGGTCGAGGCTCTCCGATCAGCGCTGAGTCTCGCCAACCTGCGTTACAAGGGCGGGTTGGCCAATTATCTGGATGTCTTGATCGCGCAACGCAATCTCTTCGAAGCCGAGTTGGCACTCATGGGCACGCATCGGTTGCATCTGGTGTCCATTGTGCAACTCTACAAAGCGCTTGGTGGAGGGTGGACACCTGAGGAGCAACCGGCTGCGCCATCCGCGACCGACAAGAGTTAGCGCCGTAACGTGAGCAGGGTGGCGAATATTCCACCCAGGGTAGCCATGAGGATCAGGGTGAAACCACTGCGAATCCAGGAGGCGCTCGTTTGGATGCCTAAGGCAATGTGTGCGAGATTAAAGATCCAGACTGTCGCCGCAACCCATGCCAGATGTTCCGTTCGATGGCGTGACATGCGGATACCTGCGACGCTGAAGCCCAGTGCACCGGTTAAGAGATTGGCCGTGTAGGTAGTCGACGGATTACTGTCTAGGTTCACTCCGGCGACAGCCATCCCGAACCCCGCCGCGAACGTCAGACCATACACGAGTGTCGCATCGCGCAGAACGACTTTTGCGCCGACCGTCGTTGGAGGCGGCCCTTCATCTGTTTGAAGGGCCGCACGCATGTTCCCTGGTGTCATCACAATCTTTTCTTCGGTGTGGAGGCGCATACCGTGGGAGGATGAGAGAGGGATTTTCGATTTCGCATCCAGCGACTCAGGCGCTTGGATATCGCGTAAACCAGGTTATCAATTGCGAGAACCAGCGCACCGATCGTGAATAGTCCCAGTACGAGAGCCAGCTCTACATCGATGGACATGCTCGGAATTTCCATGGTCAGATGGCTGCTGCCATTTATGCCGCTAGATCAGCCATGCCTTCTTTGTTGGTGAAGTGAACGTCCGTTTTGACTGAATGGGCGGGACAGGTGGTTTTGGCTCCTTGCGTCTGCCGGTTTCGCTCGAATACGCTCTCCGACATATTCCCGCAGTTCATGCAGCGCCATGCCTGCAGCCACATAGGCCCAGAAGAGTCTTCCATATCGAGGAGAAAATCTTCGACCATGCATCCGTTACAGCGAGAACAGCTCATGTGGTGCCTCCCTTATTCCGTGCCTGTGTCTAAGCGTAGAACCTCAGCGGCGTCCGGGGTAGACCTGTCTGTAGTACCTCCTTGGTAGTGTGGTTCACGGTGTGAGGATCGTCTGGTGATGATCATGGGTCTTCAGGTCCTCCTCCCGGCTAGTCCATAGCCCTAATCGTCAATTCAGGAGGCGTATTCCGGAACTCCAATTCAGGAGGAGATTTCACTTGCAGGAACCGGTTGAGGCGAGTGCGTTCATCGACATCCATAACAAGCAGTTCCACGCCAAATCGTTCTCCTTGCATCCAGCTGACTTTTGCCAGCCTAACTGAGACGGGAGGCCCTTCGTCGGGAATTCGAATCTTCACAGCAAGATGATCTCCATCGATGAGATGGTGGAAGGTTGTGCGCAGGGTTTCGTGCTGCCCGATTTCAAAAATCTTCCCTTGTTCCGCGCAACCCAGAGACACGTCTGAAAGGATGCAATGAACGAGCAGCCGTATTTGCGATGAGCGTGTCATTCTCCCTCCCCCGCCTTGCATGGCGTCGTATACCACTGCTGCGGAGAATATCTCGCTGACTCCGGGTCAGATAGTCTTCGAACAGGGTACTGCGATCGAGGGGCACGCGCGGTAGAAAGATTCGCCCTGCGGCCCACGTGGGCATGTCCTGTCGGCCTGGGAGAACTCAGGTGTGAGGGAATGTGAGGAGGTTGTTCAGTCCTTCATTTTTGGGTCTGTAGGGCGGCGTGTTAATGAGTCGGGCGCGTACTGATCCGTCCAGAACTTCTGTGCCTGTGCCTGTTTGCATCACCGGCCGATAGAATCGCGGGTGAAGCCATTTTCGAAATCCGACAAAACTTTCACAAAAAGAGTCATGAATGGGGCTTAACACGTTCAGCGTTTCCGGTATTCCGCTTGGCTCCATGGCCAGCCCCTTCGCCGCCGAATTTCGCTGGATCCAGGCTAAAGATACGTCAGCCGTTTGCCGGTCGGGATAGATTCCGCCGAGATCCCCATGGGATCCGGCAAACCACCGCTGTTCAATAACTTGCCCGCTCTTGGCCGGCGATGTCCAGAGTGTCGCATTGTGATCTGCTCGATGTTCGTCAATCGCAAGGGCGTGACAAGCCTGGTGCACAATCGGACTTAATTCCGTGTCGCGAAAATTGTACCGGTGCTCGTTTAGCCATTTGAGCGCGCTCGTTGGAATACCAAGCGGTCCACGGTATCCCAGAGTCCCAACACCGTGACGGCAATCTCGACAGAACCTCTGCGCCGGCTGAGGGCACGCCTTGAAGCCTCCGGTGTGTGCGGCAAAGCACGGTACATCCGATAGGCGTCATTGATGACATGATCGTCAGGATCGATGATCATGTTGGTGAGGCATTCGTGCAGATGCGCGACTGCCTCGCCTGAAGAAGAGAGCGAGTGAGCCGCTTCTCGCGCAAGCCCAGCCTGGCGATTATTGAGCACTGTCGGCGGTGGGAGTCCGGCGAGCGTGAGCAGGCCGACAAGCGAGCGCGCGGTGTAGGCCCCTCGGCTGAATCCATAGATATACACCTCATCACCAGGATCATATGTTGCGGCAAGGTACGCGTAGCCCTGGAGAATTGTGCGATCCAGCCCGTAGCCGAACGCACCTTCTCGGAACCGGTGGAACCAGGGGACAGCGGTACCCGGTTCGTACCATTTCTGCTGCAACCGTCCGTCGCTTGCGTGAGGAAGAATCGATTGGTACAGCTGGAAGACGTTTGTTGCCGGACGCACAGGGGATTCGGTTGCGGATCGGGACTGCCCGAGAATGGTTTTTGATGACACGGCCTGGGCGCCGGTGTCTGGAGGCCGGTCCCATTCACCATCGAAACACAGAATCACGCGTTTGGACACATAGGCACTTTCTCCACGACAAGCGGGAGCCGTCAGTCTCGCCGCGTGAGTCGCCTCCCAGGTCAGGAGTACTCAACGTCAATGGTGATCAGGGTTGAACGCCGGCAGCGGAGAAAGCAATCCTGATGCCAGTCATGCACTACGTCGTGACCGCAAGGAGATACAAGGATCTGCCATCGAACGGCCCAAATGCCGCTTTGCGCGCGAGGAAGTCTGGAACAGGGCTGCAGCATGCCTCAAAGTCTGTATCGGATGTGATACGCAGCAGTATCTAAACGCATACGCGATCCTTCGTAGCGAGGGACGATAGCGTGGCGAGTGTTGGACCAACACGTTGCGTCCCGCATCATGGCTCAGATGGTGCAGGGTCGGGTATGCGAGTGAAGCTCCGGAAGCCGCGAAGTGGGACGAGGGATGGCCTTACAACCGGGTGCCGCTGCCTACCGGCCTTTGCCACTCAGGATGAGGTCTCGATCCTGCTCGATGTGAGCGGCTAAATCTTGGAGGGCCTGAGTGGTGGCTTGTTCAATGGGCTCTTGGTCTGAGGCCGTGACCCACCGCACAGAGGATCCCAAGGCCTCGCCTTCGGCAGCATAGGTTTTGAATGCCGCCTGCCCTCTGTAGGAGAGGTCGGCTTCCAGGTGCATTCGATAGAGATACCGATCCGGCGCTCGCAGAGTCAGCCAGGCCTTTACGACCAGCTTAAGTTCGGCCGGATCAGGGCCGATCGCCTTGAACGTTTGCCGTTCAGCAAAGTACTGGATGATGGCTTGACGCAGGTCTTTCGTGGGCCAATCGAGCATGGGTATGCCCGGCATGTGGTCAGCGCCTTCGATGGCGAGAAAGGGCACTTCAAGCTGTGCATCGACAGGGATCGTGCCGGGGGCTCGTCCTTGCGATGAGGGCGTGACGTGAATGTGATGCACGCAGCCTGACAGGAGCAGGCAGGCACCAATCAGCAACATCGTCAGTCGTGGAACAGGATTCAGCATGGCGCGCGTCTAGTGGTTTGTGCCTCGTTATCGGGCGGCAGGGGAAGGACTGAGCATATCCAGATCGCGAATGGCTCGTGCGGCTTGCTCCCGGTAGGTTCGTTCGCTTGCGCCGGTGTAGGTGTCGATCACGCGTTGATAGGTTGCCCGCGATTGAGCATAGTGCTTTTTGATCGAGAGATACTGCCCCAGCGCCAACCAATTTTGTGCGGCGGTTTCATTAGCCGTGCGGAGGTCCGTCCATTCACGATCGATCTGATTGCTGCCTGGTTGATTGACACGCCGGGTTACCGTTTCTCCCAACTGAGTGGAGAGCTGCTCGATGGCTTCGTTCTCCCGAACGGCGGCGGCGACTCGATCGTGCTTCAAATGCTCATAGAACGATTCGACATGCCCTTTAATGACGTCGGCGCGTTTCTCATGAATGTCGTGCGAGCAATGCGGGAGGGAAAGGCAGAGAGCAATCAGCAGCAGGCCTTGCCACATGACACTCGTGCGTGAGCGAATCGCCATCATCGCCTCCTTCATAAACCGAATCGGTTCTTCCGTTCGCGCCGGGATGGATGCCGTGATCCTACCTGAGCCACAATAGAAAGGCGAGCGGTGAGGGGCACTACGATGCGGACTTCAAAAACAGGACCGCCAGGGGAGGCAGGGTTAAGGTGAGCGAATGGGCCCGGTCGTGGGCAGGCACAGGCTCGGCCGAGACACCACCGAGATTACCCAAACCGCTCCCGCCGTAGATGGATGCATCGCTATTGAGCAGTTCCTTCCAATATCCGCCCTGCGGGACGCCGACTCGATACTGCAGCCGCGGGACCGGCGTGAAATTACAGACCACGGCAATACTCTCCCGCGAAGACCGTCCTTGGCGGAGCAGGCTGATGATGCCCGCGTCCACATCCTGGCAATCGATCCATTCGAATCCGCGTGGGTCGAAGTCGAATTCGTGCAAGGCCGGTTCGGCGCGATACAGATGATTGAGATCAGCGACCCACCGCTGCACGCCTTGATGCGGCGGATAATTGAGCAGGTTCCAATCGATACTGTCGTCGTGCGCCCATTCCCTCCATTGACCGATCTCCCCGCCCATAAAAATCAGCTTCTTCGCCGCTTGGGCATACATATACCCGAACAGCGTGCGGAGGTTCGCGAATTTCTGCCAATCATCTCCGGGCATTTTTCCCAGGAGCGAACCCTTGCCGTGTACAACTTCGTCGTGCGAGAGCGGGAGTAAAAAATTCTCCTGGAACGCATAGAGCATCCGGAAGGTCAGGTTGCGATGGTGATGTTTGCGATACACCGGATCCAAGGCCATGTACTGCAGCGTATCGTGCATCCAGCCCATATCCCATTTCATGCCGAATCCCAGCCCGCCGGCATAGGTCGGACGCGACACGGACGGCCACGAGGTGGACTCCTCCGCGTAGGTTTGCACGTCCGGGTGCCGGCGATAGATTTCTTCATTCAACTGGCGCAAGAAGGCAATGGCCTCCAGATTCTCCCGGCCGCCATGTTTGTTCGGGATCCATTCCCCTTCCTTGCGAGAATAGTCGAGATACAACATTGAGGCCACGGCATCCACCCGTAGTCCGTCGGCATGATATTGCTCCAGCCAGAACAGCGCGCTGCTGATGAGAAAGCTGCGCACCTCGTTGCGGCTGTAATTGAAGACCGCGGTGCCCCAGTCCGGATGCAGGCCCTGGCGAGGATCGGCATGTTCAAACAGATGGCTGCCGTCGAACCGGCTGAGCCCATGTTCATCGGTCGGGAAATGCGAGGGAACCCAGTCGAGGATAACGCCGATCTGATGCTGGTGGAGCTGGTCGATGAGATACATGAGATCTTGCGGCGTACCATAGTTGCCGGAGGGCGCAAAGTAGCCGGTGGTTTGATAGCCCCAGGAGCCAAAAAACGGATGGTCCATGAGAGGGAGAAACTCTACGTGTGTGAATCCCAACCGCTGCACATACTCGATCAGTTTCGGCGCGGCTTCGCGATAACTGAGGGAGCGATGGCCTTCGCCGGGCACTCGCATCCACGAGCCGAGATGCACTTCGTACACACTGATCGGGGCCTGAAGGGCATTGTGCCGGGCGCGGGTCTGCATCCAGTCGCCGTCCTGCCACGAATAATTCAGATCCCAGACCACGGAGGCGGACTTCGGCGGAATTTCATTCAAGCGGGCAAAGGGGTCGGTTTTGATGAGCACGGCCCCATGATTTCTGGATCGAATATGAAACTTATAGAGCGCGCCGATTCCTACGCCGGGAACAAACCCTTCCCAAATGCCGGATGAGTGGCAAGGGCGAAGCAGATGGCGAGTCGGATCCCAATGGTTGAAGGTGCCGAATACTGAGACCTGTTCCGCTTCCGGCGCCCACACCGCGAAATACGTCCCTTCGATCCCCTGAACGGTCGTAGGATGTGCACCCAGTTTGTCATACAGATGAAAGTGCGTGCCTTCGTTGAAGAGGTACAGATCTTCCGATGAAAGGAGGCTACCGGCCTTCACCGACGGTGCCGAGGCGGGGGCCACATCCAAGGATTCGCCCGGAGCCGAATTCTGAAAATGATCCATAGGCGCAGAGTACTGTGGTTCGGGGCGGGGCGTCAATCGGCGCGTTGTTCGGCAGGAAGGGTGGGATGGTGGCGACGTTCACGAGGATCTTGGTTCAGACTAGTGACACCTCTCGATCAAGTATGGTATGAATCATCCCGCCGATACGGATCTTTCTTCGTCCCCATCGTCTAGCCTGGCCTAGGACATTGCCCTTTCAAGGCAGTAACACGGGTTCAAATCCCGTTGGGGACACCACACTTCTCCCTCATCGTATTTGCCTCGCCTCAGCCCCAGAAGCTGCTTCGGCTTCGAGTCTTAACCCTTTTCATGTTCCTGCCAGACCCTGACATCCTCGCGGCTCGACAGGGTGGAAGACGAACTTCACGGGGCAGAGGTGTGGGAAAGTGGCGCACGATTCCTGCCGGTTTCAGAAGCCGCTGATCGACGGGTACGAATGAGGTCTGAAACAGCAAACCCGAGTTGCGTGGCCTGCTGAACCAGCCCTTGGTAGGTAGCCTCGTCGAGTTGGGGCGAGCGCGACAGGATCCAGAGATACCGGCGATCGGGTGTGCCCACCATTGCGGTTTGGTACTCAGAGTCAAGCGCGAGGATCCAATAGTTGCCTTCGCGCGACGAGCCAAAGAGCCGCGCAAAGAAATTGTCAAAGACCACTCTCAGGCGGGCATTCGTGCTCCGATCCACCACTGTGGCCACACCTCTGACTTCGTCACGCTCTCCGGTATCGGTGATGCATTCGTTGTGGACTCCGATGGCACCATCAGCACGTACTGTGTAGGTGGCTTTCGATTCTACACAGTGCCGTTGAAACCACATCGGCAAGCGCGCGATTTCGTGCCAGGTTCCGGCGTATCGTGCCAGATCGACTGAAGGCACCGTTGCCAAGGTGTTCGTGGAACTCGCTCCCGCACAGGCGGATAAGGCCAGGCATAATGAAGTGACAGTAGCGAGCGTGCGTAGTCTGGTCGGACGATTGACGACTCTTCGCATCGGAGCCTCGTAGTACCTCAACGATTCTCAGTCTACACCGGGCGGACATCGGCAGGGAAGGCTGGACAGGCGCGCTGAACTTCGTGACGACGGAGCTGGAGGGGCCTCTAAGCCTGCGTATTCGTGAGCACAACGTCATTGCTCAGAAGTTCTCATCTGTCGCATTTCTGTGTGCTGTGGCTTGGTGCCGATCCCGTCTATTCATCCTAGCAATGAAGTCTCGTGGACTAAGTATATGCTTGGACTACCAAAGTTTTCGCCAGCGCCCATCCTCCGGGGAATAGTCCGCTCAGCGACCTTGACATACCATCGCCCCTGTCCAGCGCGAGTCGGCAATCCACTCGATGCACGCGTCACTTGTTTAAAAGGAGGAAACGCATGGCCGTGGGCAGCAATTCCACACAGAATGATGATAGGTCAGTCACGGTGAATGTTCGTCTGAAGTCCACCGAGGAGTCCCACCAGCCGACTCTGGCCAACTATTCCAATGTCAGCCTAGCACAGGGGCTGGCATACCTTGATTTTGGTTTTCTTGAGCCGGGATTGCTTAGCGCCGTCGCTCAGCGGGCACAGAAAGGTGAAACGGTTCCAAAACAGCTTGAGGGTACCAGAGCCGTTCGAGTGGCCTTGCCCTTTGATGCCCTGATCCGTTTGCACCGGCAGCTTCAGCAGATGGTGGCCGGTCTTCAACCCTCCCAATCGAACCTGTCCTAGATCACCAGTTGCCGTACCATCATGGATGTTGTGACTCCTCATCTCGATTCTTGTTCAACGACGACCCCTGTGCCGGATACCGGGTTATTAAGCCTCCTCTTGATCGCGCGGTTCCATGATGTGCCCATGGACAGTGGCCAGATTCGGCATCAATTCGGCCAGTCTGGCCACGCGTTGACGGGCAATGCATTGGTGCGCGCCGCGAAGCACATCGGTCTCAAAGCCGGTTTTGTGACGGCCGCGTGGGATGAATTGGCGGCGATGCCCCTTCCGGCGATCGCCCAACGCACCGATGGAAGCTACTTTCTTGTCGCGAAGGTGCAAGACGCCAAGGTGCTGCTTCAGGATCCGCTGCAGGAGCGGCCCCTTATTCTCTCCAAGGATGATTTCCTCGCGGTCTGGAGCGGGAGTCTACTGCTCTGTACCAAGCGCGCAGGCTTACGAATAGAAAATCTCGCCTTCAATGTCGCTTGGTTTGTTCCCGCTGTGCTCAAGTACAAGCGCTTGCTGGGCGAGGTCGTATTGGCTTCGTTTTTTCTTCAGCTGTTTGCACTGCTGACTCCGCTCTTTACGCAAGTGGTCATCGACAAAGTGCTGGTGCACAAAGGCTTCACGACGCTGCACGTGATGGCCGTTGGCATGTTGGCGCTGGCAGTGTTCGATGTGCTGCTCGGTGGACTGCGTACCTACCTATTCGCGCACACGACGAATCGGATTGATGTGGGGCTTGGCGCCCATCTGTTTCGCCATCTACTTGCGCTGCCGTTGTCCTATTTCGAAGCTCGACGGGTCGGCGATACGGTGGCACGGGTGCGCGAACTCGAGCATATCCGCCAGTTTCTGACCAGCAATGCTGTGACGGTCGTGTTGGACGTGGTGTTCACCGTCGTGTTTCTCGGCGTGATGTGGATCTATAGCGCCACGCTCACTCTGGTCGTCATGGCCTCGTTGCCGCTGTACGCTCTGCTGTCGGTGCTCATCACGCCGACAATTCGCGCTCGGCTCCATGAAAAATTCAACCGCGGTGCGGAGAACCAATCATTTCTGGTCGAGGCAGTGAGCGGAATTCAAACCGTAAAGGCGCTCGCGGTCGAGCCGCCGCTCCAGCGTCGCTGGGATGAACAATTAGCCGGGTACGTGCGAGCGAGTTTCCGTGCGACCAGCCTCATCACGGTAGCCGGACAAGTGGCGACACTGATTCAAAAGTGTACGACGATTGCCATCATGTGGGTGGGCGCCTACCAGGTCATCGACGGCGCCCTCAGCATTGGGGAGTTGATCGCGTTCAACATGCTCTCGGGCCAAGTCACCGGCCCCCTGCTGCGCATGGTGAACCTCTGGCAGGAGTTTCAACAAGCCGGGATCTCGATCGATCGACTCGGCGATGTGCTGAATACCAAACCGGAGCCGTCCTACAATCCCAACCGCACGACGCTTCCGCAGATTGCCGGGCAGATTACGTTCGATGGCGTAGGGTTTCGATATCGCGCCGATGGCCCATTAGTGCTTCAGCATGTCTGCCTCACACTGCACCCCGGGCAGATCGTCGGCGTGGTCGGGCGCTCTGGGTCGGGAAAAAGCACGATTGCCAAATTGATGCAACGGCTCTATGTGCCGGAGCGCGGCCGCGTGTTGGTGGACGGCGTTGACCTCGCGCAGATCGATCCCGCTTGGTTGCGGCGCCAAGTCGGCGTTGTGCTGCAAGAGAACTTTCTCTTCAACCGGTCGGTCCGGGACAACATTGCGCTGACCGACCCGGGGCTATCTATGGATCGTGTCATGTATGCCGCAAAACTCGCCGGCGCACATGAGTTCATTCTTGAACTACCTGAGGGCTACGATACGATAGTCGGAGAGCATGGCTGCGCGCTGTCCGGCGGGCAACGTCAGCGTATTGCCATCGCACGCGCATTGGTGGCCAACCCACGGATTCTCATCTTCGACGAAGCGACGAGCGCCTTGGATTACGAGTCCGAAGCGATCATCCAGCGAAACATGGCTCAGATCTGCAAAGGGCGTACGGTGATCATCATTGCTCACCGGCTCAGCACGGTTCGACCGGCTCATAGAATCTATGTCATGGACCGAGGGCAACTGATCGAGCAAGGCACGCATGATGAATTACTTACGCGCAATGGGGTGTATACGCGACTACATCAGCATCAGGAAGGGCGGGCAGCATAATGGTGGACACCCTCCAACGAACACTCTCAGGATGGCGAACGGGACGGCGTGTCCATCCGCCTCAACCACCTCGAGCCGAACCCCACGGACAAGCGCTCGAATTTCTTCCAGCGGTCCTTGAAATTCAGCTTGCACCGCCATCGCCGATCGGCCGTGCAATCCTGTGGACGATCATGGTGATGTTTGCCTCGGCTGTGTCATGGGCCTCGCTGAGTCACATCGATATCGTGGCGGTGGCGCCGGGGAAAATTATTCCCAGCGGCCATTCCAAAACCATCCAGCCGTTCGAGACTGGCGTGATCGCCGCCATTCACGTTCAAGACGGTCAAGCAGTCAAACGGGGTGAGGTACTCATTGAGCTGGATGCCACGCAGAACGGCGCCGATCGTGATCGAGCCTCGAGCGAGTATCGAGCTGCCTTGGTTGAGGCGGCTCGGTTGCGCGCATTGATCGCCCGGCAGGGTGCGTTCATTGCCCCTAGCGATGCCGATCCAGCATTCGTCTTGCTCCAACAACAACTTCTACGGGATCAAATCGCGGAATACTCGGCTCGGGTCGATGCCACGCGACATCTGATCAGTCAGCGTCAAGCGGCTGTGGATGCGACAAAAGACAACCTGCGGCGCCTTGAAGCCACTGTTCCGATGGAAAATGAGCGGGCCGCGGCCTACCGGGCGCTGCTTGCACAGCAGTATGTGTCGAAGATGGATTACCTCCAATTCGAGCAACAACGCGTCGATAGGGCGCAGGAATGGGCTGGACAGAAGAGCAAGTTGCGCCAGGATCAGGCGGCACTGGCCGAAGCAGAGCAGAACTACCAGGTTCTCATCTCGGAATTTCAACAGAATAAGCAAGCGGAGCTGTCAACCATCGAGATGAAAGCCGCGTCGCTCATTCAGGAGATTCGCAAAGCCGGACAGAAAACGGACCTTCAGAAACTCCTCTCTCCGATCGACGGCGTCGTCCAACAGTTGGCGGTCCACACCGTGGGCGGAGTGGTGACGCCTGCTCAACCGCTGCTGATGGTCGTGCCTCAGGATCACCCGGTGGAAGTCGAAGCACAGCTTGAGAATAAAGACATCGGATTTGTGAGAGCAGGGCAATCTGTAGAACTGAAGATCGAAACCTTTCCGTTTACCCTGTACGGAACGATTCCGGGAAAGGTGTTGACCGTCTCGGACGATGCGGTACCGTTAGATAAAGAGAAGAACGCTTTGGTCTACACGAGCCGAGTGAGCATGGATCGTGCCTCGATGCAGGTCGATGGAAAGCAGATTCGGCTCGTACCCGGCATGGCGGTTATGGTCGAGATTAAGACCGGGCAACGACGGGTGATTCAGTATGTGCTGAGTCCCTTGTTGAAATCGGCGAAGGAAGGACTGCGGGAGCGGTAGCAGCATCAGGATTGCGCAATGAACCTTCAGGAAGAAGGATCTTTATGAAACACAACACAAGACTGCCTAGGCTGCTGGTTCTTGCCGGTCTTGTCTCGCTGACCATGACAAGTCTGGGTTCCGCGGGCCTATTCGACAAGGACGAGACTGTTGGTGAGCGATTCCGGAAAGCCATCGAGAAGATCCGGCAGAGCTGCGAAGGCCGGATGCTGGCCAGGGGAGAAATGTGCGGGGAGGTAGCCAAGTTGAAACCAGCAGACCCCCTGGCGACCGAAGAAGGGCGATTTGCACACTCGCTCAAGATTCCCAACCCCGTACCAAAAGACAGCGGGTATAAACCGGGGATGACCTCGGAACAATATTTCAATCATCTGTGCAAGACAGAAGCAGGGGAATTCATCTATAAGACCGCGGAAAATGTCGAAGGCATTTTTATGATGCGGCCAAGAAAAGCGGCGACAGATTGGGATCTGGAGCATCTATATGCGTTGGAGGATCCGTATGGATACATGGACGCAGAGGCCCACGATCCAGAATTTCTTTTCGTTGGTCCGGTACGATATCGATTTTTTGAACAGGCTATAGCTCACGATAAAAAGTCTAGTTGGAGTGGGCAATTCCTAAATCCGTCATACTTTGTGCCACCTTCCTCGGATGCTCAGTATGAGAGGTATCTAGGATCTGACGGACGAAATCCTCAGTCCATGATCAAACAATACGCAACGAAACGGAGCACGAGATATGGGTACACGTGGCGCGGAATTGTCAGGCCTCACGATCGAGAAATGGGAATAGCTGGTGGGGAACTAATAGTTCTCAACGTGGACACTCAAGAGATCCTCGGCGTACGACGCGGATACATTCGGACGGGCAACGTTCGTAACAATTCCACGGGTGTATGGTGGCTTACGGGACAAGCTTGTCCGAACTATGATTACAGGGGACGTCGCAGTAGGGATTTTGATTTTTCTTACTGGTTTATTGGGAAAGTCGTTAAGCCCGTTAACTACGAGATGAGCTTCAAGGAGTTGATGAATGCCAAGTAACACGACGTCATTGTTGAATTTTGCTCTTCAGCAAATGGCTGCGGAATCTTACCTTCAAGGAATCGAGTGGAATAGCCCTCTTCAGGTTCGCCCTCGCTTATTACTCGGCAATAACAACGTGCCGGGTGTCGACCCGACAGAGGCAACTCTCGCGGGCAACACGAGATTTACAGGCGCGTTAGTGGAACGCTTCCTTAAGCAATACGACATACTCGATCATCACGCCAATGATGCCACGGGGTTCTCAGCGACGTTGATGCGCGATAAGACCACTGGGGAGTACACGCTCTCCTTCCGGAGTACGGAGGCAAAGCACCAAGCTGACGGCGGTGATTGGGAGCGGGATGGATTATCTGGCGCCGATGGAGAAATCGCCCAAACAGGGTTTGCGTTGGCACAATTGGTGAGCATGGAGAAGTATTACCGTTCGCTCAAGGCCGATCCCAGCAAACTTCCAGCGGGGGCTGTCCTCAATGTCACTGGCTATTCTTTGGGTGGTCATCTGGCGACGGTATTTACCGAACTTCATGCTAATGAAGTTCAAGCTGCATTTACCTTTAACGGAGCAGGGCGTGGGCGGATCAACGGCGGCTCGGCCGGACTTCCCGAAGGTGAACGGATCCGACAAATGCTGGAGGTAGCCGAAACGCAGCTTGATGCAATTGATCCCAGCTGGTTTAACAGTGGGAACATGGTGAATGTCTATACGGATCAGCGGTATCTAGATGTTTGGCAAAGTATCGTTCGAAGTTTTCATACTACCCGTTCGCTTTCTCCGCCGGGTGAGATCGGGACAGGCCCCGGTTTCGATCGGATCACTCAGCTGGTGGGGCTGGCGACCCATAACGATGGCGTTATTGTAGCCAATCCGGGAATTCACGGTAGGCCGACCACGATCTTCATCGAAGACCAGCCTAACGTCGAAGGTTTCAGCATGGGCCTTACGCACAGTATCACGCTCATTGTGGACTCGCTGGCATTGAACGAATTGTTCCAGAGCATTGATGGTAGTTTGCAGAGAAGCGTTGTTGAGGAGATATTTGCAGCGTCGTCCAGTCAATCTGCCTCAGGCTTTGTTGGGATGTCGGGCGTTGCAGAAGGAAATTCTCTCGAGCAAGCGCTGGACGCTCTCGGAGGTATCCTCGTTCCGAACTACACGCCGACGTTGTTTGGTCGAGGAGCGTATGATTTCGGTAACCTCACGTTCAGGAACTCCTTTTACGACAATATCCAAGCGGTCAAGGCAGCCGTGGGAACGGAGAAGTACCAGATCGTCAGCGTTGCCACCAAGAGCAGCAGTGAGATCTTTGCCGTAGCCCGACAGGATGACGCTTCTGGCCTCGCGTATCGATATGCCCTCCGCGAGCTGAATCCATTTATCGTAACGGGTGTCGACTATCTCACGGTTCACAATCAAGATCACTCGCTTGATCTCTATGATGGGAGGACCGGGGCTGGTGTGTGGACTCAGATGGCACTCAGCGACCGCGCCGAGCTGTTGGTCGAAAAATTTCGATTCAATCAGGCCAATGGATCTCCGGTCAGCCAGACGTTGTTCGTTGATGAAGCCACCTTCTTCTATAACCTTCGCGGGGCTACGGCGACAGAGACCGTCATCTTCGGGGACGCCGAAGGCCGGGAATATGTTGGGAGGAGGGGCGCCGATCATATATACGGAGGGGCTGGAGAGGACACGATTCGCGGTGCCGAAGGACAAGACTATCTTGAGGGAGGCGACGGCAACGACACTCTCTTTGGCGAAGCTCATAAGGATACCCTAGTAGGACAGCAGGGCGAGGATTTCCTGGACGGAGGTCGTGGCGCTGATCGCCTGACAGGAGGTGTCGGGGATGACAGGTACATTGTTGACGATCCAGGTGATCAAGTCGTGGAATTTGAGGGCGGAGGAACTGACCAGGTACAGGCCGACGTCAGTTTTGCGCTGAGTACAAACGTGGAGCGCTTGATCCTTACAGGATCAGACAACATTGCTGGGACCGGCAATGACCTTGATAACCGCATCATAGGCAATAGCGGCAACAATAAGCTGGCAGGAGGAAGAGGCAACGACCTCCTTGAAGGCGGCATCGGCTTTGACACGTACATTTATAATGCCGGTGACGGACTGGATCGGATTGAAGATAGCGATGCGCAGGGACAGATTATTTTTGACGGCCATTTGTTACAGGGAGGTATTCGTCGTGCAGGGGATGCCACGAATACCTATACGAGTCTCGATGGAAAAACGACCTATGCCATGTCCGGAACTGACCTGATTGTCAACGGGATACTCATTGTCAACGAGAACTTCCAAAGTGGCCAGATGGGGATTGAGTTGCGAGATGTTTCGGAGATGCCACACGACGCGGGTGCTCCCACAGGGTTTTTCAAAGACACCTACATAGGCAATGCAGATGGTGTGGAATATACTCCAGGTTCTGGTGCAACAGAAATTTATGCGAACGGCGGAGATGATACGCTCTTTGGAGATCATGTGCCAATTTTGGGCGCCTTCAATGATCTGTTGGATGGTGGCATCGGAAATGACGTATTTTGGGGTGGATTCGGAGAAGATTATTTGATCGGTGGTCCTGGAGATGATTACGCATTCATGACTGAGAGGGATATGTTCCTGGGTGGAGACGGCGACGATTATGCAGTAGGTCTTGCCGACTATTGGGATTTAAGAGGTCTTCGTATAGATGGCGGGGCGCACTATGCTAACGGTGGGGCAGGTAGCGACACGTTGATGGGGGAGATGGGAGCGGATGTGCTCGTGGGAGGAGATGGTAATGATGTCCTCCGCGGAGAGAATCGGCCAGCGGGCTGGATCAGTCTTTACTATGACAATTTTACGTGGAATCGATCACCACAGCCCGCCATGATCTCCTTTTCCGGAGCCGACGATTACCTCGACGGCGGTGCGGGAAATGACCTGCTCGTCGGCGACGGCGGCAATGACATTGTACTCGGCGGGGCCGGAGAGGATCGGCTCTATGGGGAGTCGGATTTCACTCAAACTTTTCCTGGGGATGATTGGCTGGATGGTGGTGAGGGCAATGATCAGCTGTTCGGTGGAGCGGGCGTGGATTCCCTTTCGGGAGGGGATGGCGACGACCTCTTAGTCGGAGACTTTTCCGAGGATCCCGGTGCTGAAGATGTTCTTGATGGAGGCGCCGGAGCGGATGAGCTCCAGGGGGGCGGGGGTGACGACATTCTCTATGGTGGGAGCGGGATGGACCGGCTGGGCGGGTTTGGTGGAGATGATTTTCTGGATGGCGGGGCTGACAATGATGAGTTGCAAGGCGGCCTCGGAGATGACGCGCTTTTCGGTGGAGTTGGTCATGATCGCATGATCGGGCAGGAAGGTGATGACACGCTCTTTGGTGACGAAGGAGATGATGAGCTTGATGGAAGCGTCGGCAGCGATTTGCTTTTTGGCGGAGCCGACAATGACTCGCTCTTTGGTCAGGACGGACAGGACCTGCTTTCCGGCGAAGCCGGCGACGATCTGTTGAATGGGGGCGCGGGGAATGATGAGCTGGACGGAGGCGATGGCATCGACGATATGCAGGGCCGGGAGGGGGATGATGTCCTGGTAGGTGGCACAGGGAACGACTTCTTATACGGCGATGGCAACAATCCTACCGTTCTGAGTATCACGGGTGGACACGATACATTAGACGGTGAGGATGGGGACGATCAGTTGTGGGCCGGTGCGGGAGAGGATCAGTTGTTTGGTGGTGACGGACATGATCAGCTGGTCGGTGACGTAGGTGACGATCACCTCTACGGTGGAAGCGGTGATGATGTTCTCTTTGGGGATACCCCACTCTTTGTTGCCGAAGCCGGGGCCGATGTGCTGGATGGTGGTGATGGAAATGATGTGCTTCAGGGCGGTGGCGGCGATGATGATCTGCACGGTGGAGTCGGGGACGATCGCCTAATCGGCGGAGGGGGGCTCGATACCTATCGGTTCAATCTAGGAGACGGCATAGACTCTATCGAGGACAATGCCGTGCAGGCCAACATACTCATGTTTGGAGCCGGAATCACCCTGGACTCGCTGAGTCTGGATGTGGCTCCAGCAGACACTCTGGTGCTGCGCGTACGCAACGACGATGCAGTTCATATCACCGGGTTCGGGTTGAATGCTCCCCCCGAGTTTTACACCATTCGGCAGATAGAATTTGCCGATGGTACGGGGGTGACGGTCGGCGAATTGCTTGCCCGCGGATTTCAGTTATCCTCCCCAGCAACTGGCGGATCGCTACAAGGAACGAGCTTTGCCGATCATATTCAAGGCAGCCAGGTCGGGGATTGGCTGTACGGGCGTGGTGGCAACGATGTAGTGGTGGGCGGTTTGGGTGATGATGTCCTAACCGGTGAAGAAGGGGACGATGAGTTAGATGGTGGCGCTGGAAACGACCGATTGTATGGCAACGAGGGACACAACCTGTTGCGTGGTGGCGAAGGGAACGACATTTTACATGCGGGGGGGCCTGGAGACCAGCTCTCCGGTGGTGCGGGGGATGATGCATACCATCTCTGGTCAATGAACGGTCATGTCATCACCGAGGAAACGAATGCGGGCCAGGACACGGTTTACCTGACGTCGAATGAGTCGCTCACCTTTCAGGCTCCAATCAACGTCGAAAACGTGCGGATTGAGGATGATGTGCCCCTTGATCCAACGATTCAGGTGAATTTGGTTGGCAATGCTCTGGACAATGAACTATCTGGCTCTCACAGGCTCGACGGACAAGCGGGTAACGACACGCTAATAGGGACCGGCGACAATACGTTTGTGTTCGGACCTGGGTACGGTCAGGACGTGGTGCGGATGGGGATGCAAATGTATGCCCGTTCGGGCCTGGATCAAGTGCAATTTCTTGCAGGCGTGACACCGGCCAATCTGAGTTTCGAAGGGCAGGCGAACGATCTGGTCGCGAAGGTGACTGGAACTGCCGACGAGTTGCGCCTGAAGTCCTATTTCGAATCTCCTGCAAACAAGGTTGATCAGTTCATCTTTTCCGATGGGACCATCTGGACTTCTGAAGAGATCGATGCCCGCGTACGCACCCGCATCGGCATCGAGGCCGACGAATCATTCTACGGCTCGACTGGCGACGATACGATTCGAGGCATGGGAGGAAATGATCAAATCAGAGCCGACGTCGGAAATGATGTCCTCGACGGAGGCACAGGGAACGATTTCTTAGAAGGGTTTAGTGGAAATGATGTCTATGTCTTCGGTCGTGGTTATGGGCAGGATTCGATTGACGAGCAAGGCGACAGTGATGATCTAGATATACTCCAACTCATCGATGGAATTACGCCGGGCGATATCACCTTGCAGGCAACGCCTGATTTTGGAACTACTGCTCTTCTCACCATCAAGAATACTGCAGACCAAGTCGCCCTTGGAGGATTTTTCTTCTATGAAGGGGCTCGCGTTGATCAAATCCAATTCAGCGATGGAACGATTTGGGACTACAGCGCCATGCTGGCCCGTGTAGAAGGCGTCAATCTTGTCGGCACCGAAGATACGGACTATTACTACGGAAATGTGACGAACGATGTGCTGTTTGGCTTGGGCGGGGACGACACTCTCTCAGGTGGCGCAGGGAACGACACCCTGGACGGAGGCAGTGGCGCGGATTACATGACGGGTGGAACCGGAAATGATGTGTATGTCGTCGACGATATTGACGACATGGTGACGGAGCAAGGCGGACAGGGTACGGATACGGTACAGAGCAGTCGGAGTTACCTACTGGGTGCGAACCTAGAGAATCTCACTCTTACCGGAAGCGCCGCCATCAATGGTACCGGCAACTCGCTTAATAATATCCTAGTTGGAAATAGTGCAACGAATCTGCTGGCCGGCGGGGCGGGGAATGACACTTATATAGTGGGCTTCGCCGACACTGTTGTGGAGGCAGCCAGTGCGGGGACCGACACCGTAAAGTCTGATATGAGTTGGACGTTGGGCGCGAATGTCGAACAACTTGTCTTGACGGGCGTTGCTGCTGTCAATGGGACCGGCAATAGTCTGGCAAACACCATCACCGGTAACAGCGCTGGAAATATCCTTAGCGGAGAATCCGGGGCGGATACGCTGATCGGGGCGCAGGGGGATGATCTGTATATCGTGGACAATGTCGGCGACAGAGTCACGGAATTAACCGGTGAAGGGTTAGATACGATTCAGAGTTCCGTGACGTATACCTTGGGCGCCAATGTAGAGAATCTTACTCTGAACGGTACGTCTGCGATCAACGGGACCGGAAATGGATTGGACAACGTGCTGGTAGGAAATAGCGCTGCGAACCGGCTGACCGGAGGGGCGGGACACGATACGTATGTCGTGGGTGCAGGCGATACCATCGTCGAGGGCACAAATGCCGGGATCGATACTGTTCAGAGTTCTGTGACTCATACGCTCGCAGCGAATGTCGAAAATCTCACTCTCCTAGGCACAGGAGCTATCAACGGTACAGGGAATGGGCTCAACAATATTCTTGTCGGCAATAATGCCGTGAACACACTGGCCGGCGGTGCCGGAGATGATACCTATGTGGTCGGCGCGGGCGACACGGTCGTCGAAGCAGCGAACGCCGGCATTGATACAGTGCAAAGTTCGGCGACCTGGACATTGGGAGCGAACGTCGAAAATCTCAGTCTTTCCGGGGTAGCCGCCATCAACGGAACGGGCAACACGTTGGCCAACGTTGTAACTGGGAACGCCGGAAATAACATCCTAACTGGTGGCGATGGCAACGATACACTGTCTGGCGGTAAAGGGAACGATGCGCTTAATGGCGGGACGGGCAGTGACGTGTTTCAGCTCACTCGTGGAGATGGTCAGGACACGATTATCGATGCCAGTGGGACCGGTGATCGATTGAGCTATGCGACGGGAATTAATCCGCTGGATCTCATTTTAAGTCAGAGTGCCAATGATCTGCGCATTGCGGTATATGGCTCGACGGATCGAGTGACCATAGCCAACTGGTATGCAGGCGCAGCCAACCAGATTGAAACGGTTCAAGCCGGTAATGGGCAACAACTGATGAGCACGCAAGTGAATCAACTCATTCAGGCCATGGCGGGATTTACCCAGCATACCGGCCTAAGTTGGGACCAGGCTGTTGCCCAGCGACCACAGGACGTCCAGCAGATTCTCGCCGCAAACTGGCAGTAGGGGCGAGCCTTCGCCTCGCCTATGAGGCGGGGCGAAGGCTCCCTTTTCGCTCACCTTCTCTCCTCAGGCCTATCAGTTCAAATCCGCCATTGCGACAAATCGGTCACGAGTACGATGAATGTGCGACGGAGTCCATTTGCCCCATACCGAAGAGGTACAGCCTCCGAGTAATGGTCGGAGGGAAGGTCGATGGTACAGTCGGAACATCGCTGCAAGTGCGGCACATCAGAATGTGATCGCCCCCCAGTCAACGGGGCGGATGAGGAGGTTTACGATGTCGACACGCACGGTACTCTGCGTCACCTTTAGTATGATGCTCGTCGGCGGGATCTCGGGATGTACAACGGTGAAATCTGGCTCTTCCACCATCCTCCCGAGCAGCGCATTTTTCCAGCTCGACCCCTCCGAATTGAAGCCGCTTCAAGCGATTGCTCATGTGCAGGATGTCAGAATGAAGAGTTGCCATAAGGGACCAGCCTGTGAGGATGCCTACTACACTCGGGCCTTGGTCGCGTTGTTTGAAAATCGAGCCGACGCCATCACCGTATTTCAAGAGTTACGAACCGCTATGCCCAATAGTCGGTATGAGGTGGCCACGAAGGGCTGGTTGAATTTGCTTCAAGATGCATCGCTCTCTTCCAACCATAACAAGGCCCTTATGATTCAGTTAAGACAGGAAGTGCTCCGCAACCTATTGGACCGGTCTGAACCTACCACGGCAAGAGCAGTAAAAGATCAGGACCGGCGTGTCGCAGGGCTCGTTCGCTGACCGACGTACCGACCTCTCTTTCCCCGCCGGCCGGCAAGACGCATCTTGCCGGCCGCGCTTCTTCTGGCGGTGATACCGCAATTTTCACATCCATCAAGGCTCAGGAAGCATTTCCAACCAACATCGCTATCGGCCCCTTCACTGTTGTGAGGTGCATTCATGCAGTTGAGTTTGCCTGCCGGCACGGCTACACTTTGCGCGTAAGTGGACTTGACCTGCCTCTGGACCTATCGCAGATGGGAGGACTGTATGCGACTCGTTAGTGCAGCCGCCGTGCTGGCCGTCATCATGCTTTTTGACTTGGGGATGGCTTCGGCGGCCGAACCACAGATTACCCCAGGAGGTGCCGCTTCGGAATCTGCCAAAGGTAAGGATGGTGCGCCGATGGTGCTCATTCCTGCTGGGGCATTTACGATGGGAAGTAACGACGGACTCCCTGCTGAACGACCGGAGCACGTCGTCACTCTCGACGCCTTTTATATCGACCGCTATGAAGTTTCAATGGCGCATTACCGGTCATTTCTCGTGGGTGCGAAGCATGATGCCCCTCCCACCTGGGACGATGAGGCCGCAGAGACGGTCGGCGATCGCCCGGCAGTCGGAATGGGCTGGGCTGATGCCAAGGCCTATTGTGCATGGGCCGGGAAACGGCTTCCGACCGAAGCCGAATGGGAAAAAGCGGCGCGAGGTACCGACGGTCGGCGGTACCCTTGGGGGCAGATGCAACCGTTCGTCGACATTGCGAATTACAATCGCGGGGTATGGGTCAATGAGGCGGTGACATTAGTCGGGGTGAGCGGTGGCGTGGAAGGAATGAGTGTGCGTCATGGATTGAAGGAAGGTGGGCGTAGCCCATATGGCCTTCATCACATGGCAGGGAATGCCGCTGAATGGGTAGCCGATTGGTATGACCGCGAATACTATTCGAAGAGTCCTGAGAATAATCCTCCTGGTCCGGCAACCGGGGAAAAGAAAGTGATACGGGGAGGAGCCTGGTCCGATCTGCCGGTAGCTTTGCGATCGTCAGCGCGGGTGTCCGCAGAACCGGACTTTCAGGATCGGGCCATCGGATTCCGTTGCGCAATGAGTCAGGCACGGTAGCTGTTGCGTGGGAATGTTTGTCTTCAGGAATGTCCCGATACAGGGCGGAAAAGCAAATTTTCAATGTGTTTGGGAGGTTCATGATCCGGGTATATGAGTGCTTCAAACGTTTCCCCATCCCGTCCCCCTTCACAGCACAACAATAAAGCGATTGCGGCATTAGTTGCCGGATTGGTGTTGCTGCTTGCCCTGGTGGGAATTCAGAATGCCCCGCCTCCGTCCGCATTCGCTCCGGCTATTCCAAGGATAGATCCGAATCTGGTTCCGTTGGTGACGGGGGAGGAGCCGATTCAGGAGCTCTTTGTGAGAGCCGGTTGTGTCGTCTGCCACCGGATTCCGGGTATTGCGGGGGCTGATGGGAAGGTCGGCCCTCCGCTCTGGCTGGGGAAGACCGGAGCGGCTCGCCTGGCTGATCCTCAATATCGGGGGCAAGCGCAGACCGTGCGAGAGTATATTGTCGAATCAGTCGTATCACCCGGGACCTATGTGGTGCCGGGCTTTCCTGCTGACACGATGCCAGTGTGGTATGGAAGGAAATTGACGGCTGGAGCGCTGGATAAGATAGCCGCGTATCTCGAACTCGCAATGGATGAGCCGTAGCGTAATTGGTATTTGCTGATGGCTTGACGATGCCTGAGGCGGAGGTTCAGCGCTTCGCGGCCATTCTAGAGAGGCATTCGCGAAAAGATCACCGTTTCTTGACGATGCCCTGGCTCATCTGTCCCTGGATCTGAAAACCCTTCTCATCTCGTTCATTCTTGTCGAGAAGGGCTGCCACTGCATCGTCCCCTTTCAATCCCGCCAGCTTAATCTTGAGACGAAGATTGTTTGCGCTATCAGCGTTGATGAGAGCTTGCTCAATGCTGATTTTCCCTGCCTTGTAGAGTTGCAAAAGCACGTGGTCAAAGGTCTGGCAGCCTTCATCAATGCCTTGCTCCATCGCTTCCTTTAACGTATCGATTTCCGAGCGCTTGATCAGATCTTTGATACGGGGGGTATCGAGCATGATTTCCAACGCAGGAACCCGGCGGCCATCAAGTGAGGGAATGAGGCGTTGAGAGATGATGGCTCGCAAATTGAGCGAAAGCTGCAGATAAATCTGCGCGTGCCGCTCCACCGGGAAGAAATTCATGATGCGTTCGATGGATTGGTTGGCATTGTTGGAGTGCAGGGTTCCGAGGCAGAGGTGGCCCGTCTCTGCGAAGGTGATGGCCGCTTCCATGGTTTCCGTATCCCGGATTTCGCCGATGAGAATGACATCCGGGGCTTGGCGCAAGGTGTTCTTCAGGGCATTTCCGAAGGAATGGGTGTCGAAACCGACTTCACGCTGGGTCACGATAGATTTCTTGTGGTGATGGACGAACTCGATCGGGTCTTCCACGCTGATAATATGGCCGGCGTGTACGGTGTTCCGGTGGTCGATCATGGCCGCCAGCGAGGTGGATTTACCGGAGCCGGTCGCGCCGACGACGAGGACCAGCCCTCGTTTCGTCATGGCGATATCCTTGACGATGGGCGGCAGATCCAGTTGCTCGACCGTCATGATCTCTGCCTTGATGTGTCGAAACACCAACCCCACATTTCCCTTTTGCCGAAAAATATTCACACGAAACCGCCCCAAGTCTTTGTAATACAAGGCGAGGTTCATTTCCATTTTCTCTTCAAACTCGCCCCGCTGCTGGCCGCGCATGAGCGCCAGCGCCAATGACTCCAACTGTTCATTCGTAAACGGCGGCGCATCCGTACGATGGGTCGAGCCATGAATCCGATAAATGGGCGGGGCATCGACGGTGAGATAGAGGTCGGACGATTCCTGTTTGACCATCACTTCGAGGAGTGTGCGAACATCCATGAGACGCCTCTTATCCTGCTACCGGGGGACGGTTACGATGCACAGCGGTCTTATGCCGCGCCTGCCGCGTTGAAGAGGTTCGGATTCATACTGCGCGACTGCGCTTCGGCTTTGGTCACCATGCCGCGTGTGGCGAGATCGATCAGGGCCATGTCCATGGTCTGCATGCCGTCCTTCTGGCTTGCTTGCATGATGCCGGGAATTTGATGAAGTTTGCCCTCGCGGATGAGGTTGCGCACGGCTGTGGTGCCGACCATGATTTCCACCGCCGCAATCCGGCCGCCGCTTTTCTTTTTGAGCAGCGTTTGGGTCAGCACCGCTTCCAACGTTTCCGACAGTTGCGCGCGGACCTGCGCTTGCTGGTTCGGAGGGAACGCGTCGATGATGCGATCGATGGTTTTTGGAGCGCTGGATGTGTGGAGTGTTGCAAAGACCAAGTGTCCGGTTTCAGCCGCGGTCAGGGCCAGCTGAATCGTATCCAAATCGCGCATTTCGCCGACGAGAATAATGTCGGGATCTTCGCGCAGTGCGGCACGGAGCGCATTGGCAAAGGACAGGGTGTGCACGCCGAGTTCGCGTTGGTTGACCAGGCACTTTTTCGATTTGTGAACAAACTCCACGGGGTCTTCAATCGTCAGGATGTGGCCTTCGAAGGTATTGTTCAAGTAGTCGATCATGCCGGCGAGCGTGGTGGACTTTCCGGATCCGGTTGGGCCGGTGACGAGAATCAAACCTTTCTCGCGGTCACAGAGTTGGCGGAGAATGGGCGGCATACCGAGCTTTTCAAGGGGGAGAATCTCGGTCGGAATGGTCCGGAACACCGCGCCTAAACCGCGCCCCTGGACAAAGACGTTCACGCGGAATCGGGCGATGTCGCCGAGGTCGAAGGAGAAGTCGCATTCCCGATGTTCCTCGAAATTCTTGCGCTGCGCATCACTCATCATGTCGTAGATGAGCGCGTGCGTTTCGTCCTGAGTCAGGGGCGGATGGTCCAGTTTTTTAAGATCGCCATGCAAGCGAATCATCGGTGGTTCGCCGGCGCTGATGTGACAGTCTGAGGCCCCTTGCTGGACACCAAAGGTCAACAGTTTCGAAATGTCAATCATCGGGTCGCTCCGTAAATAAGAATGTAAGCGGATAAACGAGCGTGGTTATGGTCTATTGATCAGGCTCTGCAGGACACGCTCGATCATGCCATAGGAGAGAGGGAAAGCAAGAAAATACCCAGAAGAGGCGCCGAGCAAATGGCTCGACGAGCACTGCGACGCGCAGGCCGTCAAGACCTGATCGGCAGAGTGGTCACATCACATTCAAGGATCGTCCCGCCCGCTCCAGCGCTGCCAGCGCGCCATCAATGTGTTCATTCGTATGATCCGCGGTGATGGTGAAGCGAATCCGGCTGGTGGCGGGCGGAACCGTCGGTGGGCGAATGGCAGGTGCGTACACGCCGTGGCTGAGAAGCGCCTGCGCCAGGTTCATAGCCTGATCTGGATCACCGACGATCACGGGAAGGATCGGACTCTCGGAGGCTGCGAGACGGAAGCCCAGCCGAATTAGCCCTTGCGCCAGACGATCTCGATTACGCCAGAGACGGGCTCGCCGCTCCGGTTCCTGCTCCAGCACCTGGATCGCGGCCGTCGCCGCAGCCGCACTGGCAGGCGGAGGGGCAGTCGTATAGATAAAGGCGCGGCACGTGTTGACGAGATAGGCAATGAAGCTGGCAGAACCAACCAGGTATCCTCCGGCGCTGCCAATGGCTTTGCTCAAGGTTCCCATGTGGTAGGGGACGCGCGATTCCACACCACAATGTTCGAGCGTGCCACGCCCGGTGCGTCCCAGAATCCCCGTGCCATGCGCATCGTCCACATACAGCGCTGCGCCATACTGTTCCGCCAACTGCGCCATGTCCTTCATCGGAGCAATGTCTCCGTCCATGCTGAACAGCCCGTCGGTCACGATCAGAGTGCGCCGGGCCGTGCGCCGGCGTGCCAGCAGCTGCTCCAGATGATTCATGTCTCGATGATGGTACACGCGAAAGGTGGCTCCACTCAGACGGCAGCCGTCGATGAGGCTGGCATGACACAGCCGGTCGGCGAAGATCAGGCCGTCTTTTCCGATCAAGGCAGGGATGGCGCTGATGTTGGTCTGGTAGCCTGCGGCAAAGGCAAGCGCCGCTTCCGTACCTTTAAAGCGGGCGAGGGTGGCTTCAAGCGATTCATGCGGCGTGAGGGTACCGCAGACCAACCGTGCTGCGCCTGAGCCGGCACCATATCGGCGAGTCGCGTCGATGGCGGCCTTCACCACTGTCGGATGCGTGGCCAAACCGAGATAATTGTTGGATGAGAGCAGGATGATCTCACGGCCGTTCAGCATGACCGTTGGTCCTGTCGCCGATGCAATGGTTTGAAGCCGGCGCAAGAGATGCTGGTCGTCTAATTTCTTGAGATGTTCTTCAAACATGGGTGCTCGACTTCGGCTAGGCCAAACAATTGACAAGGCTGACTGGTCCCTAGTATAAGGCGCGAGGCTCTGAGAAACGACCGTCTTTTTCACCCAGACTCCTGTTCCGGCTATGAGTTATCGAATCAGGGTTCCTACAAAAGTTGACCCGCTCGACGAAGCCCATCTCCTGACCGGGGTGGATCGGTTCCTCCATGTGCTGCAGGAACAGCGGCGCGCGGTGTTGGCCGGGCTGGGGGTCGTTCTGGTGGCGGGGGCGGTCGTCGCCGGTGTGATGTGGTACGACTATCAAACCACATTAAAGGCGCGAGAGCTGGATCACGAGGCGACGCTGCACTATCTCACTCGGCCCGCAGACGATCCGAAGAAAAGCCAGGAGCAACTGTCCCAAGCCATTACGCTCTATAAGCAGGTAGTGGAGCAATATCCCAGAAGCCCCGCCGCGCCTTTGGCTTTGTTTCACCTGGGCAACGCCCAGGTGCTGGCGAATCAAGTTGATGCCGGGATCGAGACGTACAAACGGTTCATGTTGTTATATGGCTCGAATACCTCGCTCCTGGGGCTGGTCCAGCAACGGCTGGCCTACGCCTACTTAGCTAAAGGTGATCGCGACCAGGCAGTGAAAGCCTTCACCGGCATTCTCGACATTCCGGGTGCCCTCAATAAGGACCATGTGCTGTTCGAACTGGCAAAACTTGAAGAGTCGCAATCCCGCCCGGAGGGGGCCCTCGCGCATTACCAGGATCTGATGAAGAATTACCCTAACTCGCCCTTCACCAGTGAAGCGGCGGTGCGGGTGAAAGTGCTGGAAGTGAAAAAGACTCCAGAGACTACGCCGGCGGCTCCCGCGTCAGCTCCTGCCGCCAGCGCCCCTGCCGCTCAGCCTGAGCAACCTGCCAAGGCTTCATCCGGCAAGTCAGCTGCACCCGCCTCCAAGAAAAAGCCGTAGCGCCTTCTCCGAAGAGACCAATGCGTCGCGCTAGTTCGTGATGACCAGGCGGCTTCCTGCCTTGATGGTAGGACCAGTCAGGTGATTATTGGACTTGAGGGTTTTGACGGAGATGTTGAATCGTTTGGCAATCTTCTCAAGCGAATCACCGACCCGGACTCGATACCAATGTCCGGTTTCAGGCTCTGGTTTGACGTGCCGTATTTTGACCGGAACCGGCAACGGGGGGAATTTGTGGGTCGGAGCCCGTTCCAGCAATTGTTCCACTTTCTCTCGCGTACCCACGGGTACCTTCAGGTGATACTCGGGATCGTCAGGCGGCGTGGCGTCGCGCCGCAATTCCGGGTTGAGCACCTTGAGTTCCTGATAGGAAATTCCGGTCACATTGGCAATCGCTTTGAAGTGGATGGGGCGCCGCACGATGACCTCTTCAAATTGATGCGGGCGGACATCGTTTTGCGGGAAGCCGTACCGATCCGGGTTCTTCGCGATGATGGTGGCGGCCATAAATCGAGGGACGTATTCTTTCGTTTCCCGGCGAATGAGTCTGGTTTTCGCAATGTCTGAAAAGCTTTCTGCTTGTGCCGTATGCAGGGCCCGCATCACCTTGCCCTCTCCGGCATTGTAAGCGGCCATCGCCAGCGGCCAGGTGCCGAATAAATCGTACAGGTCGCGCAGATAACGTGCCGCGGCCACAGTCGATTTCACCGGGTCCCGGCGCTCATCCACGTAACTATCCACTCGCAGGCCGTAAACCTTGGCGGTGCCTTTCATGAATTGCCAGGGGCCGGCAGCCCGGGCGCGCGAGTATGCATGAGGGTTAAATCCGCTTTCGACCAAAGACAAATAGATGAGATCACTCGGGAGCTGAAATTCGGAGAAGATGCTGTCCACCAGCGGCCGGTAATGGCTGAGCCTGATGAGCCATTGCTCGAATCGGTTGCGAATCGACACGTTGAAGAACCGGATATGGCCTTGGACCGAAGGGTCGAGCACGATCGGGACGTTGTACTCGGAGGCCTGTTCCGTTTCGGATCCTTGCTCGGCGGCGGCCTCCTGAAGAACTTCGGCCGGAGGCGTCAACAAATCGGCAAACCTGGCCGTCGTCCCGCTGAGTGGCTTGAGTTGAAGCAACGCCTCGGCGGGTGGCACTTCCGTGGATGGTTCGCTGGCAACGGTTGCCGGAGCTTCCGCGCTCTCAATCTCTGCGGCTGCGCGATCGTCTTCATCCAGAAGCATGTCCGGTTCCGGTTCTTGCGCAGTTGGCTGGATGACTTCTTGCGGAACGGCTTCCGTTGCGACGGCAGATTCGGATGGCATCGGAATAGGCGTCTCAGCGCCTACGGGAACAGTCCATGAGAAGGACAGCAGGAAGGTGAACAGAAGCCGAAAGGGGGGAACACCGACGCTGGAAAGACGTGCACGCATAAGGTACCTACTTAGACGGTTCAGGAAAGGGGAGAGGAGCGACTCTCGATGGGTAGCCTATCGAGGAGGTGACAACTTGTCAAGAAATTGAAGGAGTTGGAGCCGCGTCGCGCAGCGTATGCCGAACAGGATCACGCGGCAATGTTCTGTGAAATTTTTTGGATGCGCCACCGTTTCTCGATGTAGAGAAGTGGCTGATAAAATGAGCATCTTCGTAATCCCTTACCTTGACACCTCCGGGGGGCTATGGTAGCGTACGCCCCTTCTAAATCCCTGACATTGTTCGTTCCGTACAGCGAGGAGGATCGTCCCATGCTCAAACGGTATTTGCTGGCTCCCGGCCCCACCCCCGTTCCGCCGGAGGTGCTGCTGGCCATGGCCAGGCCGATGATTCATCACCGGGCTCCCGAGTTCGATAAATTGTTCGCGGAAGTTCGTGAGGATCTCAAGTGGCTCTTCCAGACGCGCAATGACGTGCTGATCCTCGCGGCATCCGGTACCGGCGGCATGGAAGGTTCGGTGTCAAATTTCCTCTCCCCCGGCGATAAGGCTCTGACGATCAACGGCGGCAAGTTCGGCGAGCGGTGGACGAAGCTGTGTAAGACGTTTGGCGCTCAGGTGACTGAGTTGAAGGTGGAGTGGGGGCGCGCCATCGACCCGCAAGCCGTTGCCGACGCATTGAAGAAAGATCCCTCCATCAAAGCCGTATACGTTCAAGCGAGCGAAACCTCCACGGCGGTCGCGCACGATGTCAAAACCCTGGCCGAAATCGTCAAGCAGTACGAGGACACGATTCTCGTCGTGGATGCGATTACGGCGCTGGGAGTACTTGACCTCAAAACCGACGCTTGGGGCCTCGATGTTGTCATCACCGGATCGCAGAAGGCGTTGATGCTCCCCCCTGGCTTGGCCTTCGCCAGCGTGAGCGAGAAGGCCTGGCGTTTGGCCGACAAAGCCAAGAATGCCGCGTTCTATTTCAACTTCAAACGCGAACGGGAAAATCAGCAGAAAAGCACCACCGCGTACACGCCGGCGGTGTCCCTCATTCTCGGCCTGAAGGAAGTGATGAACATGCTGAAGGTCGAAGGATTGGAGGCCGTCTTTGCCCGTCACGCCATGCTGGCGAAGGCGATGCGGGAAGGCGTCAAGGCGGCGGGGCTTTCCATTTTTCCACAGGAGCGACCCAGCGACGCATTAACGGCCATCTCGGCGCCGGAGGGAGTGGACGGTCAAGCGGTCTATAAGAATCTGCGCACCCAGTACGGCATGACGGCCGCTGGTGGTCAGGACCATTTGAAAGGCAAGATCTTCCGCATTTCGCATATGGGCTATATCGATAGTTTCGACGTCATTACGGCCTTGGCTGCCGTCGAGATGGTCATCAAGGGGCTGGGGCATCCCGTCAAGCTCGGCAGCGGGGTCGCCAAGGCCCAAGAAATCATTATGGGCAAGTCATAGACTCACCTTCAGGTAAGGCGCCACGACAATGAAAATCTTGGTCAGCGATAGTCTTTCAAAGCAGGGTGTAGAGGTGTTGGAAAAGGCCGGATTTTCGGTCGTGGTGAAAACCAAGCTGCCGAAAGAGGAGTTGCTGAAGGAAATTAAGGATGCGGACGGTCTGATCGTCCGCTCCGGGACGAAAGTGACGGCAGAACTCATCGCCGCTGCAAGCCGACTGAAAGTGGTCGGCCGGGCCGGTTCCGGTCTGGACAACGTCGATACGCCTGCTGCAACCCGTCGCGGTATCGTGGTCATGAATACGCCGGGCGGCAACACCGTGACCACTGCTGAGCACACGATGGCCATGATTTTTTCCATGTCGCGCCGTATACCGCAGGCGACCGCCTCCACGAAAGGGGGCAAGTGGGAAAAAGAAAAGTTCATGGGCGTGGAACTGTACAACAAGGTGCTGGGGATTGTCGGCGTCGGTCAAATAGGGGGCTATCTCACGAAGCTCGCCCAGGGAGTCGGCATGCAGGTGATGGCCTACGACCCGTACCTGGCGCCCGAGCGCGCGCAGAAAATGGGCGTCTCCATCGTGGAGCTGGATGAATTGTTCCGGCGGGCTGATGTCATCTCGGTCCATACCCCACTGACGCCGGAAACCAAGTCGCTGATCAACGCGCAGGCAATTGCCAAAATGAAGACCGGCGTGATGATCGCCAACTGCGCCCGTGGCGGGATTGTGCATGAAGGGGACCTCTGCGAGGCGCTGAAATCGAAGAAAGTCGCCGCCGCCGCGTTCGACGTCTTTGAAGATGAGCCGGTGAAACCGGACAATCCACTCTTGGCGCTGGATAATTTCATTTGTTCCCCGCATATCGGTGCGTCGACGACCGAGGCGCAAGAAAATGTTGCGGTCGGGATTGCCGAGCAGATTGTCGAGTATTTCACGAAGGGCATCGCCAAGGGGGCGGTCAACATTCCTTCCGTGTCTCCGGAGCTCTTGCCGCAGCTCCAGCCGTACCTTTCCTTGGGTGAGCGTGTCGGCTTGTTCCAGGCTCAATTATTGGAAGGCGGATTAGAGCGATTGACCGTCGAATACAGCGGTGAAGTGGCGGGATTAAATGTCGCCCCGTTGACGATTGCGGTGTTGAAAGGGCTCCTCACGCCGATCCTCGAAGATCCGGTCAACTATGTGAACGCGCCGGTGGTCGCCAAAGAGCGAGGAATCGAAGTCAAAGAGGTCAAGATTAACGATGCCGGCGATTTTACCAGTGTCATTCGTGTACGGGTCGAGGCCGGGAAGAAATCGCATCAAGTGGCGGGGACCCTGTATCACCGCAAGGATCCGCGGATCATTGAAATTGATGAGTTCAAAGTCGAGGTCGTGCCGGACAATCATCTGTTACTGATCCTCAATGAGGATCGTCCGGGCGTGATCGGCACGGTCGGGCATATTTTAGGCGACCACAACATCAATATCGCGCGCATGCAATGCTCTCGCGAAGAGCGAGGCGGCAAAGCGCTCTTGATTTTCGGGTTGGACGCGCCACTGCCTGCGCCGGTGCTTGATCAGATCACGAACAGCAAGCATATTCTTTCCGTCAAGGTCGCCGACCTGTCGAAGGGTCTGTAGATTGCCCGGCCGTCGATCATGGGCTCCCTTTCGTTGAAGGCGTCTGCATCCTCCACCTCTCCGGTAGCCGGTCGGGAACGCTCGCTTATTCCGGTCGGAATGAGCACGATCCTCCCCGCCGCGGCTCGGCGTATCCGCCATCTCGAGCACACCCTGCTCGCCGTGCTCGCCCGCGGTGGGTATGAAGAAATCATCCTGCCGATGTTCGAGTATCTGGACGTTCTTGCGCCGGGGCTCGAGCGCGAACTCCTCGAAAAATGTTATCAGTTGGTGGATCGGACGACGGGCCGCCTGATGGTGCTGCGCCCGGATGCAACGGCACAGATCGCCAGAACTGTCGCGATGGGAATGATGGGCGCGCGGCTCCCGCTGCGCCTCTGTTATCGCACCTCGGTCTTTCGATACGAGCGGGAGCATGCCGGCCGTGACCGTGAAATTTTCCAAGTCGGCGCTGAGCTGATCGGAATCGATGGGGCGGCCGGCGATGGGGAAGTGCTGACGCTTCTGCTGGACTGTTTACATCAAGTGGGGCTCAGCTCGTTTAAGGTTGCCGTCGGGCATGTGGGATTTTTTACGGCGCTGCTTGTCCGGTCCGGTCTCTCGTCCGAAGGGCAGAAACGCGTGGAACAAGCCGCTGCCCGCAAAGATATCCCGCTCCTTGAAGAATTGCTGGCACGCGAGGGGCTGGCCCGATCGACAGGGCGCGTCATTCTCGAGGTCCTGGAATTATGCGGCGGTCCGGAAGTGTTGTCACGAGGCCGCAAGCTGGTCGGGCGCGATAGGACGTTGCTGAAACCGCTCGATCGGTTGGCGCAGGTCTATGAACGGTTGGCTTCGCCGGGGCAAAAATCGGTCTTGATCGATTTGGGAGAGTTCCGCGGGTTTGAATATTATGACGGGATTGTCTTTGATGTCTTTGCGCCGGGCATCGGGGCGGAATTGGGCGGCGGAGGCCGCTACGACCATTTGATGGGCCGCTTCGGTCGCACGGCGGCCTCCTCAGGATTTGCCCTCGATGTCGATCGCCTGTTTCGAGCCATCGATTCGTCGGCCCACTCGTTACCGTCCGACGCGGCTGCAGTCGAAACGGGTCGCAAGACATCCACTTCGGTCGCCCCGCGACGCACAAGGAGCCGGGCATGAAATCGCTCTCAGCCGTTGATTTGGCGGCGCCCCGACTTCCGCCGCAGAATCTCGAGGCCGAACAGTCCGTCCTGGGCGGGATTTTGTTGGACAACACCGCGATGGCCAAGGCCATGGAAGTCCTGACGGATCAGGAGTTCTACCGGACCGCGCACCGCAAGATTTACCAGGCCATGCTGGAATTGTCCGACCGTGGCGAAGTCATTGATCAGATTACGTTGACGGAATGCCTGAAAGGACGCTCCGAGCTGGATGCGGTCGGGGGTTCAGCGTACCTCGCCGAGCTGGTGCAAGCCGTCCCTACCGCTGCCAACATTCGTTACCACAGTAAGATCGTGCGCGACAAAGCCCTCTTGCGGGGACTGATCGAAACCTCCACGGAAGTCATCACGCGGGGCTACGACGGCACGGCGGCAGTCGACGAGTTGCTCGATTTTGCCGAACGCTCGGTCTTTGGACTCGCCCAGGGCAAGCTGGATCGCTCGTTTACTCCGGTCAATCAGATCATCAAGGAAAGCCTTGACGTCGTCGACAAGTTATCCAAGCGGAAAGAGCGGGTGACCGGGGTGCCGACCGGCTACATCGACTTGGATGACCTGACGGCCGGGTTGCAGCCGTCGGATCTCATCATCGTGGCCGGACGGCCGAGCATGGGGAAAACCAGTTTGGCGCTCGGTATGGCGCAACATGCCGCCTTACATGCCGGAACGGTCGTGGGAATTTTCAGCCTTGAAATGTCCAAGCCGCAATTGGTGCTGCGTATGCTCAGCTCCGAGGCCCGTGTCGATTCCCACGCGCTTCGCACCGGTAGACTGCAAAAAGAAGACTGGTGGCGATTAGCTGAAGCGGCCGGGAAGCTTGAGCAGGCGCCGATCTTTATCGACGATTCCGGGGCCGTGACGGTGCAGCAGATGCGCGGCAAGGCCCGGCGGCTGAAGGCCGAACGGGGGCTCGATCTGTTGATCGTCGACTATCTCCAGCTCATGCAGGGAAAAAGCGACTCCGAATCGCGGCAGCAGGAAATTTCCGACATTTCGCGATCCTTGAAAAGCCTGGCGAAGGAGTTGAACGTCCCGGTCATCGCCTTGTCGCAGTTGAGTCGAGCGGTCGAGGCCAGAAAACCGCCGGTGCCCATGCTGGCTGATTTGCGCGAAAGCGGCGCCATTGAGCAGGATGCCGATGTGGTGATGTTCATCTACCGCGAAGAGGTCTACGAGCCGGCCACGGAACGGAAGGGGATCGCGGAGATTCTTGTCAGCAAACATCGCAATGGGCCGATCGGCAAACGGGAATTGTTTTTTCACGATCGGTTCGCCAAATTTGAGAATCTCGAAACGCGCGAGTCGGTTTGACGCGTTCTTTCACGAGCCGGTATAATTCCGCAGCGTGTTCGTGACCTCGACTATTTCCCCTGCAAATTGAGCGAATGGATTGTGCAACGATTGAGTGAAGAGCGCCGGCGGTCCTGCACCCTCGGCCCATCCATGGGGACGAGAACCGCAGCCGTTCTGCTGATGGCGCTCTCGTGCGTGACCGCCGCTTGTCAGAGCACTCCCCCTGCTCGCCCCGATCCACCCGTCGTTCCGGCGTCCGTGCCGCAGGCTCCCCGCGCCATGCCTCCCGCCTCTGATTCCCGCGCCTCCTATCACTTCCTGCTCGGGTATCAGGCCGAGCTGGAGCAGGAGACGGAACAGGCCATCAAAGAGTATCAGCTGGCTCTGCAGACAGATCCATCTTCGAACTATCTCAAGGCGCGATTGGCGGTCCTCTACTTCACGGCAGGTGATGTGCCGGCCGCGGTGCGTTTTGCCGATGATGTCGCGGATGCCCCGGGACTGGATGCGCAGATGCTCGGCCAAATCGGCGGAATGTATGCGGCCGCCGGGAAGCCGGACAAGGCTTTACGGCTGTTCAATCGGGCGATCGAGCAGGAACCGCAACGCAGCGAACATTTTTTCGCCAAAGGGCTGTTGCTGGCGAATCAAAAACAGTATGCCGAGGCAGATGAGACGATTCGGTCAGGCATCAAAGTCAGCCCGGATTCGGCGGTCGGGTACTACTACTTGGGCCGCATCGGCGTCGAGGCCAGGGATTTCGACAAGGCGACCACGCACTTCGAGCAGGCAGTGGCGCTGAATCCGGCGTTCGAGCCGGCTTATGTCGCTCTGGGCTCAGTGTACGAAGCCAAGCAGGATCGCGGGAAGGCCATCGATATTTACCGCCGCTACTTGCAAGGCGTGAATCCTAAAAATCGTGAAATCCGGCATCACCTCATCCGGCTCCAGGTGTCGGCGAAACAATACGACGAAGCGTTGCGGGACTTGCAGGAGATGCTGGAGGAAGACCCTTCCGATCTCGATGCCCAGTTGCGAATGGGACTCGTCTACGGCGAACAGAAGAATTATCCGAAAGCGATTCAGCAATTGACCCAGATCCTTACCGTGCGTCCGTCCGAACTGAAGGTGCGCGACTATCTGGGCTATCTCTACGAGGAGACGAAGGATTATCCCCACGCGATCGAGGCGTACCGTCACAATCTCACGCTGGAGCCCTCGTATTTCGAGGGCCACTTACACTTGGGCGTGTTGCTCTATCGCACCAAACAGTATCCCGAGGCCATTCAGCATCTCCGGGAAGCCAGCCGGTTGAATCCCAAGCAACCCGAGGCCCACATCGTGCTGGGACTGTCGCATTTTCAAGTGGAAGAATATGAGCCGTCTCTCCAGGCCTTCCTGGAAGGGATTCGCCACAATCCCGACAATGCCGACTTGCATTTCAATGCCGGAACGGCCTACGACAAATTGAATCGTTTTGACGACGTGGTCAAGTCGATGGAAACGACGCTCACGTTGGATCCCCACCACGCGGATGCGATGAATTACCTCGGGTATAGTTACGCGGAGCGAGGAGTCAAGATTGAGGAGGCCATTGCGCTGACCAAGCAGGCCGTCGCGCTCCGGCCGACCAATGGATACTACGTGGATAGTCTCGCCTGGGCCTTCTTCAAAAAGGGCATGCTGAGCGAGGCGTTGGCCGAAATGAAGCGCGCAGTGGCGCTGGTCGGCGACGATCCGGTGATCTATGAACATCTCGGCGAAATCCATCTGAAGCAGCAACACCTCTCGGATGGTCGGGAGGCGTTGCTGCATGCCCTCGAACTCGACCCTTCCAATGACAAGCTCATGCAGCGCTTCCGCGAACTCGGCTTAGGGGATCCTGCCAAGGAAGATCGAATCCGCCAAGCCATCCGGCGTGTGACAGAGCGTAAAGCTGCCCCCTCGGCTCAGTAGATTCCCGCTCCCTTTACAGCGTGTTCGTACCGCGCTCCCTCAACTCCCTGATCTCCTCCTGCCGATCCCGCTAGGTTCTCTGCATCAAAACTAAGGGCTGTGCCTGTTCGATTCAGTCAATTTTTGGCACTTTACCGGGGCCGGTCATCTTTCCTGCATCGGTGATGACTGCCTGGATTTTCGCCCCAAGCAAAAATATCTCATTTTGTCGGTGTGTTACGAGGAGGGGCCTGAGGGATCCTGCCGTGGCATGGGGCCTGCTTCTAGGCGGGCTGTCCATGCGGGATGGGCGGCTGGCAAGCAGCAGGAACATAAGCATCCGGAGCAGACGCAATCGAGCTGAATGGGGACTGACTCAAAACAAGCAGGCTTCACACTGATCGAACTGATGGTCGTGGTCGTGATTGTGGGGATACTGGCCGCATTCGCCATACCGAACTTTCTCCGTTACCGGGCGCAGGCCATGCAGGCAGAGGCACGAACAAATCTGGCGGGAGTGTTTGTCGCTGAAATGTCGTTCTTCACTGAACGGAAAGAATTTGGAAACCTTACCGATATAGGGTTCGCCATCACTGGACCAGGAACGAATCGCTATACGTATCGAACGGGGCTCGGCCAGGGGGCTGGCCTGGGACCAAACGGGGGAAATCTTTGCGGGTCTGCCAGCAGTTGCGACACGATTCAGACGGAAATCCCGTCAGCGGGCCTGATCAGTTTTACCGGCAGCGCTGGTATCGCCACGACATCCTCGGCAGGTTTTACTGCCACGGCTGCTGCCGATCTCGATAGGGATGCCACGCATGACGGCTGGTACGTCAACGATTCGAAGCAGGGGCTGTCTGTCGCGGACCCGAATGATGTGTCGAGTTAGATACCGGTGCCAAAACTTGTCACCCGATGACGGAAAAAGGAATGGGATTCAGGTGATGGTTGAAAACGCCCGGATCGATCGCAAGGCTAACCGATTGGAAAATAGGCAGAATGATACGCAAGTCAAGGAAGGAGGTGTTGGGCATAGAATCTGCTATCCCCAAGATCTGTCGGGCGTGAACAGGCAGTGTTCAGTACAGAGAGAGGAATCGAGAACGTGTCGTATGAAGTGGCAACAATAGGAAAGGGAGGACGTATGTTGAAGCAAATCAAGGGTCAGAAAGGTTTTACGTTGATCGAGTTGATGATCGTCGTGGCGATCATCGGTATCTTGGCGGCCATCGCCATTCCCAACTTCTTGCGCTATCAAGCCAAGTCGCGCCAGTCGGAAGCCAAGACCAACCTGGGCGCGATCTTCGTGGCTGAGACGGCCTATCTGAGCGAAAACTCGCGCTACGGCAGCTTCTCGGAAATCGGATATGCCCTGGCTGGGGCAACCAATCGGTATACGTACCGCAGCCCGGCCATCCTGGGTAACGCCGCATCGTCGAACGCCGTGGGTGTCGATCAGATTCCCTGCGGCGCGCCGGTCGGTTGCACCGTTCAAACTGATGCCGCTCCTGCAGTGCCTTCGCTCGCCAGCTCGGCGGCCGGTACAGTCGGCTTTACGGCCTCAGCGGTGGCCAGCATCGATAATGACCCGACTATCGATGGTTGGTCGGTCAACGATATCAAGGGCGGTCTGACCGTGGCCGTTCCCGACGACGTGATCAGCTAACGATCACGCGTAGAGTGCTCAGACGCGGGGGAGGAACAATGTTCCTCCCCCGTATTCATTTTGAATGATCCGACGAAGCCTGCTCTTGAAGAGATTGCGTGACTTTCCTGCCCGGTTGTCTCTGCCGCAGTAGCCAATTTCAGTTTCACTTTGCCAAATCGGCGGTCTCTGATAAAGCAGACAGTATCGGTTGAGCCACGTCAACGAACTGCTCCTATGCGATTTCTGTCTTTAATGCCACTGGCCGTGATCAGCGCGCTCGTGATCTTTTCTCCTCTGCAGGAAGGCGGGACCACGCATCCGGCCCAAATGATCATACGTCTTCTGATCGTGGCCTGGTTGGGCCTGGTCCTGATGGAGGGCATTCGAGCGGGCCGTCTCGTCGTCCCGCGGGTGGTCACCAGGTATGTCCTCTTGACGTTCCTGGGCCTGGCAGTCGCCGCCACGATTTTTTCGCCTTACGTGAATCAGAGTCGGCAGTGGCTGTTCGTGATTACAGGGTATGCCATCTTCTTCTATCTCCTGGTCTCGTACGTGAACCGATGGGAATCTATTCGCACGATAGCGCTGATCATTGTGGTGATGGGGGTGGGAGAAGCCGCCTGGGCGATTGTGCAGGGGATGGTCTTAAATGTCGCAAGACCCAGTGGAACCTTTTTTAATCCGAACTTTCTTGCCGGGTACCTCACTGTCAGCTGGGGAATCTTGTTAAGCATCGCGGTGTATGGCCATCGGAAACACGCACTATTGTTCCGGTCGGGGCAGTCGGCCGCGTACTGGTGGGCTGGCGTGAGTTCGATATCAGGCATCCTCTTCGTCGCGATTGTCTTCACCCAGTCGCGCGGAGGCATGGTCGCATGGTTCGCGGCAACGGTGTGTATTCTCGCGGCGAGATATGGATGGAAGGCGACCGGTGCCGTCGCTGCCGGGCTGTTGCTCGCCGGAATCCTGTTGCCGACCCCGCTCAAAGAACGAGCCCTGGCTGAACATGAACAGAACCCCGTCTCCTACGCCCGCTGGCACATGTGGCAAGGAGCAGTAACCCAGATGGCCGATCATCCGTTCGGCATCGGGCTGGGCCTCTATCAGTATACGTATCCCCAGTATGCGTTCCCCGTTGAAGGGGAGATTACTCGGTACGGAAAGGTCGCCCACACGCCACACAATGACTACCTTCAACTCGGTGTTGAGATGGGAATCGTGGCGTTGCTTGCCGTGCTAGTTGGGATAGCCCTGGTGGTACGGGAGTGTATGCAGGTGCTTCGAGCCAGACTTTTGCGCTGGCAGAGAAGCCTCATGGTAGGGATCGGAGGCGGAGGAATAGCCCTGCTCGTCCATGCCGCGCTGGACTCCAGCTTGCGTGAGTCGGCGCTGGCGATTCTGCTCGTGCTCTGCGCCGGCCTCGTGGCATCGGCTGCCCGTTTGACCGGTCACAACAGCGATGCCATGCATGTTATTACCATTCGATCGCGCCTACTGTGGGGAGCGGGTGCGGCCTGCCTGGTGCTGTTGCTGGGCGCGGAAGTCGGTCGGATGGGGATTGCGTGGATGACGTTCGATGCCGCCTCGCGCCGGGCCATCGCAGGAGAGACCGATGCGGCGATTGAAGGGCTGAAACAGGCGATCGTATGGGACCCAGGAAAATCGCTGTACCACCATGGTCTCGGATCGGTCTACGCGAGAGCGTTCGACGCGTCTCGCGATAAGGACATGTTTCGGCTTGCGCATGCGGAGTTCAAAGAGGCGATTGAGTTAAATCCGTTGGACAGCCGATTGCTCGGACTTCTGGCTCAACTGTATGTATCGGCGGCGAAGCCGACGTCGATGCCAGGCGACCTGGACGACCAACAAAAATTTTGGTTGCGGGCGGCAATGCGCGTGTATGAACGGGCTGTCCGGCTCGCGCCATTCTCCGCTCCCTATCAGTATGAACAGGCGCGACTCCACTGGCTGCTTGGCGAGCGAGCCGCGGCCGAACAGCGGGCGAAGGAAGCCGAACGCCTGGAGCCGAATTTTCTCCCTGCGCGCGCCTTGCTGGCGCAATTGTGGATCGATGCAAACCGCCTCGATGATGCCAGGCGGGAGCTGCATGAAATTCAATCGCGGCAGGCCAGGTATGAGCAGTGGAATAAAAACAGTCTGGATCGAGCCTTCTTACAGATCGATGTGGCGCCCTTGCGGGCAGCGGTTGAAGGAAAGGGCATTGCCGGGTGAAACCACGTCAATCCAGCAGGGCCAAGAAGTCCCTTGCCGCGCAGGTCTTGTGCGGGCTGGCGTTGCTGGCCGGCGCGTCGAGCTTGCTCCATGTTCTGGATCAGGACCGGACCGCCGTGGCACGCGCCGAACAATTGGCCTATCTGCCCAAAGGAGACTATTTGAAATTGGCCGTGCTCGGGTATCGGCAAGTCGTCGCCGACCTGATCTGGCTGCAGGCGGTTCAGCACATCGGCGCAAAGCACGATACGCAGCTGGGCTATACCTGGACCTATCACGCCGTGGACGTCCTGACGGATCTGGATCCGACCTTCATCCCTCCCTACCAGGCGACGGGGCTCTTCCTCGGTGTGCTGGTCGGACGCCAGGATGAAGGCTTGGCCATCGTCAGGAAAGGCATCAGCCATAACCCCTCGAACTGGCAGCTGCCGTTCCTGGCCGGCTACATCTCCTACTACGAGCGCTGCGATGCGGCTGGAGCAGGAGAGTTCTTCCGGATGGCGGCGCAGGTGCCGGGTTCGCCTGCCTACCTGCCCCGGTTAGCCGCGCGTATGACGGTAGTAAGCGGAGACCCCACAGCCGCCTTGGAGTTTTTGGACCGCTTCTCCCGGAGCGTAGCCGATGAGCGAATTCGGGAGGCCCTGTTTGAGCGCAAGAAAGAAATCGTTCAAGAGCAGGATTTACGTGTGCTCGAAGAAGGCATCAAGCGGTATCGGCTCAAGTATGGCCAAGGCCCGGCGAAGTTGGACGATCTGATGTTGCGCGGAATCATTCCGCAGCTTCCTGAGGATCCTTTAGGCGGGCGGTATGAAATCGATGGTGTGACAGGCGCCGTCAGTGCCTCTTCAAAACGCGACCGGCTCCGTATCCATGAAAAAGTCGCCTGCCGTGTGGGACCGGCGAAGTCTTCAATAGATTCTCCTGCAACCGGAACGCCGCTGCCAGCTGCATTGTAAGGACGGAGGAGCCATGGACGATATCGTCACAGACAATCTGAGCAAATCCTACGCATCTGGCTGGCCAGGACGCCCTCCATTCGTGGCGCTGGATGGTTTATCCCTCACGGTGGGACGGGGAGAAATTTTCGGATTTCTCGGGCCGAACGGGGCGGGAAAAACCACCACATTAAAAATTCTGATGGGACTGGTGCGAGCCACGAGTGGAACGGCTCAGTTGCTGGGACAACCGGCAGGGGATGTCGCGACGCGCCGCCGGATCGGCTTCCTGCCGGAATCGCCCTACTTTTACGACTATCTCACGGCCGAAGAGTTCCTTGGCTTCTATGGGCGCCTGGCCGGATTGAATCATGCGGCCCTCGCTCTGCGGGTCGCGGAGCTTCTGGAACTCGTGGGGCTTGTGGAGGCGCGCACCAGACAGCTGCGAAAGTTTTCCAAAGGCATGCTGCAACGTATCGGGCTGGCGCAAGCGCTCGTTCACGATCCGGAGTTGATCATTCTCGATGAGCCCATGACCGGTCTTGACCCGATCGGACGTAAACAGGTCCGCGATCTGATTTTAAGTTTGCGCGATTGCGGGAAGACGGTGTTTTTCAGCACGCACATTCTGCATGACGTCGAGATGATCTGCGACCGTGTCGGCATCGTGATGAAGGGTCGTCTGGTCGCCAGCGGCCGTGTCGATGAATTGGTTCGTCAGGATCTTACCCAGTCCGTCGAAGTGGTGTGCCAGCAACTGAAGGTCGAAGGAAATGCATTCATTCACTCACTGGCCACGCGCGTGCTGCAACAGGGGCAGCAATGTCTGATCGTGTTGCCGACTCCCGATGCCGTAGACGCACTGGTGGGAGAAATTCGTCGCCAGGGGGGACGGCTGCTTTCGGTCACGCCGCACAAAGCGTCATTGGAGGATCTGTTTTTTCAAGAGGCGACGCAAGAAGCCACGCGCGTCTTGCCGCACATGACGAGTGGGAGGGCGTCCTGATATGGGTGCGATCGGGGTCATTGCAGTCAATGCATTCCGTGAAAGCTTGCGGGATAAAATCCTCTACAACCTCGTGTTGTTCGCGGGATTGCTCATCGGATTGTCGGTACTGCTGGCGGACCTTTCCATTACCGAGCACCACAAGGTGATAGCCGACATGGGCTTGGCGGCCATCAACGTGATCGGCGTCATCATTGCCATATTCGTCGGGATCAGTCTGGTGAATAAGGAGATCGAGCGGCGGACGATTTACACGATCATGGCCAGACCGATCAGCCGGACTTTTTTCATCATGGGCAAATACCTTGGCTTGGCGCTGACGCTGTTCGTGAACATGGCCATCATGTGGGCCGTCTTCCTCCTCACCCTTTGGCTCTATCATGTGCCGATTCACACGTCGCTGTTTCAGGCGGTCGCCCTGATCTTCGTGGAAGCTCTCGTGGTGACCGCCGTGGCACTCTTTTTCTCGACGTTCACGTCGACCACGCTGAGTGCCATCTTTACCCTGGGCCTCTATGTCATCGGCCATCTCACTGCGGATTTGCGGTCGATGGTGGCCAATCACGAAAGCGGGCCGATAAAGTCGCTCGTTGAGCTGCTGTATTATGTCTGCCCCAACCTCGACATGTTGAACATCAAGGGCCAGGCCGCGGTGGGCATCGCCGCGGCGCCGGAGTACGTGCTGATGGCGTCGCTCTACGGGCTGGTGTACGCCGGCTTCCTGCTGACCGGAGCCTGTCTCGTGTTCCAGCAACGGGATTTTTAAGTTACTTCGCGAAGTGCATGTTTTCATGGCAGGTCGGGAGTGCACCGATCATCAGCGCCACGGTACGTTCGGCAACGTCTTCAGGTCCTAGTGCATGCCTCTTACTAAAGGCTAGAAAATGGTCTCCCCGCAATACGGCCTCTCCCCATTCATGGTCCTGACAAGTATATCCGCGCACTGGAATCTGATTCGCCAACTGACCAAGCGGGAAATCGCCACCCGTTATCGCGGATCTGTACTGGGAATGTTGTGGGCATTCCTCCACCCGATGGTCATGCTGATGGTCTATACCCTGGTGTTTCGGGGAGCATTTGGCATGCGGTGGGGACAGGAATCGGAAAGTGCGTACGATTTCGGATTGTTGCTGTTTTCCGGGCTGATCGTCCATGCGCTGTTTGCGGAAAGTCTCCACCGGGCGCCCTACTTGATCGTTAATCACAGCAATTATGTCAAAAAAATCGTCTTTCCGTTGGAAATACTGGCGTGGACATCTCTGGGTTCAGCACTGTTCCATGCGGCGATCAGCGCACTCGTGCTGATTGGTTGTTATGGCCTTCTCCATCACGCGCTGCATTGGACGATGTTGTTGGTGCCCCTGTTGCTCCTGCCCCTCGCTCTGGTGACCATCGGTATATCCTGGTTTCTAGCATCCGCCGGAGTGTTTGTGCGCGATATCGGACAAGCGAGCGGGCCGTTGACGACCATCATGCTGTTTCTCTCACCGGTGTTTTATCCGGCCTCGGCTTTTCCAGAGACATACCGCATCTTGCTTTACGCGAATCCGCTGACGTTTCTCATTTCGCAGGCACAGGATCTGCTCATCTGGGGAAAGGCCCCGTCCTGGATCGGTATCGCTCTGTATTGCGCGGGAAGTTATCTCATCGCATGGTGCGGGTTGCTCTGGTTTCAGAAGACGCGGAAGGCGTTTGCCGATGTCCTCTGAATGGGCGATCCGCGTCTGCCATCTCTCCAAGACCTACCGTGTATACGACCGTCCGCGCGACCGGGGGAAACAATGGATCCTCCCCCCGCTCCAAAAAGTTCTCGGGCGGTCTCCCTCGCAGTACTACCGTGAAGTGCATGCTCTCGAGGACGTGTCGTTCGAGGTCAAGAAGGGGGAAACGCTGGGGATCATCGGCCGGAACGGATCAGGTAAGTCGACGCTTCTCCAACTGATTGTCGGGACATTGAGCCCGACCAGTGGCACGATCGAAACCAATGGCCGCATCGCCGCCTTACTGGAATTGGGCGCTGGATTCCATCCCGAGTTTACAGGTCGCGAAAACGTACTATTAAACGCCACCTTGCTGGGTCTGTCGCAGGCAGACATTGATACCCGGCTGGACGATATGTTGGCGTTCGCCGATATCGGGGCCTCCATCGACCAGCCGGTCAAAACCTATTCGAGTGGAATGGTCGTGCGCCTGGCCTTTGCCGTGATGGCGCACGTAAGTGCCGACATCCTCGTGATTGATGAGGCGTTGGCCGTCGGTGATGCCTTTTTTGTTCAGAAGTGCATGCGTTTTCTCCGTGTGTTTATGGATCAGGGCACGGTGTTGTTCGTGAGCCATGATTCGGCGGCCGTGTTGAGTCTGTGCCGAACGGCCTTGTGGATGGAGCAGGGGAGGATCGCCGGAAAGGGGGAAACGAAGGAGATCTGTGATGGCTACTTACACGAGCCCACCGCAGAGCCGCTCCGGCAGCATGTTGAGGAAGCAGTCGCCGTATCACGTGTGCCCGAAGCCAAGCCTGCACAGCAGGATTCGTCGAAACGGCCGGCCCTCCCCAATCCTCATAACCACGCAGGTACGAGTGGACGCCTCGCATGGATTGAATCCTTCGCCCTGCTCAATGCTGCGGGCCGCTCGATTCATACAGTGACGCACCGGGAGCGGGTGACACTTCGCGTCTGTTGCGGGACATCTGCCGGCCTGGCGAGTCCCATTGTCGGCTTCCTGGTGCGTAATCGGTTCGGCCAATCACTGTTCGGTGTCAATACCTGCCTGGCGAAAGAAGCAGCTGATCGCGCGGTTGCGCGGGGTGCGCGCTTCGTGGCCGAGTTGGAGTTCCTCATGCCGGTGCTGCATCCGGGCGACTACGCTATGAGCATCGCGCTTGCCGATGGGAATCAAGAAGAACACGTGCAGCATCACTGGATGCACGACGCCCTGGCCTTCACGTCTGCGCCGTCCGAATGGTGCTTTGGCTTGATCGCCGTAGAAGTCGTTCGCGCGCAAATCTGTGGCATTGAGGCTCAGGACTCTCGACATGAATCAGTCCATAATTCCATCGCCTTGTAAGGTCTGTGGCGGCAGCGCCTTTTCTCATCATGACGTGTTATGGGATGAGCTGATCACCCAGTGGGGCCTTGCGCCGCGCGAAGCGGAATACATCAACGTTCAGCAGGGAACTGCTTGCACCGGTTGCGGATCGAATGTGCGGTCCATCGCTCTGGCCGAGGCATTGCTCCGATGGACTCGTGCCACGGCGACGTTGCGGGAGTGGGTCGATACACCGGCGGCCCGCCGGTGCGATGTGCTGGAGATCAATGAAGCCGGATCATTGACCGGCACGCTTTCGGCCCTTCCAGGGCATCGTCTGGTGCGATATCCCGAACACGACATGATGGCCTTGCCGTTTGCGGATCGCTCGTTCGACGTCGTCCTCCATTCCGATACCTTGGAGCATGTCCCGGACCCGATCCAAGGACTGCGGGAATGCCGGCGCGTGCTTCGCCCGGGAGGTGCCTGCCTGTTCACGGTCCCTGTCGTGATGGGGAGGCTGACACGAGGAAGAAAGGGGTTGCCGGTGAGCATGCATGGAAGTGAAGGCTCTAAGGACAGCTCCTTGACTGTGCACACGGAGTTCGGAGCGGACGTCTGGTGCCAGGTGCTGGAGAGCGGCTTTGATGAATGCCGAATCGTGCCCTACCGGTATCCAGCTGGAATCGCGCTGATCGCCGAGGTGTCCGAATCAAGTCGGTAAAGGGGGCCAGAGGTGAACAACACAGCGAATCAATCGACTGAACTCGAAGCGACCGGGGAGCGATTTCTCCCGGACATGCAGGGAACGATCGCACTGGAGCATTTGCACCGCTACGCCTGGGCGAAGGATCTAGCCGCCGGAAAAGTCGTGCTCGATATCGCCTGCGGTGAAGGGTACGGCTCCGCGCTGCTGGCAGGAACGGCGTCGCAGGTCTACGGCGTGGATATGGCGCCGGATGCGATTGCCCATGCCAAGGCTGTCTATCAGCGATCGAACCTGAAGTTTCTAGTTGGCCGATGCGCGGGGATTCCGCTCCCGGACGGTGCCGTGGATCTGGTGGTAAGTTTCGAGACGATTGAGCACCACACGGAGCATGAGGCGATGTTTGCGGAAATCAAACGCGTGTTGCGACCAGGCGGGTTGTTGGTCATGTCCAGTCCGGACAAGCTGGAATATACGGAGCGAACCAATCACGCCAACCCGTACCATGTCAAAGAACTCTATGCGGAAGAGTTCCAGCGACTCGTCGAGCGTCACTTCAGCCGAGTCGCAGTGCTCGGGCAGCGGGTGCTGTATGCATCGGCCATTCTCCCGCATTGCCTGCCGGGGACCGCGGTTCACTACTACCGCGGAGAGGACTCGGCCGTTCAGAAAGTTCATGGACTCATGCGCCCCTGTTATCAAGTAGCGATAGCCTCGAACGGTGCTTTGCCTTCCGCGGTCTCCAGCCTGTTTGAACAGCTCGGCGAATCGGATCCTGAAATTCGCGCGCTCCAACACCGATTGGAGCATGCCGGGAAAAGAATTGCGGGACTGGAAGCAGAGGTGGCAGGGCTCAAGACGGCCATCGAGTTGATGATGAATTCACACTCATGGAAAGCGACCAGGCCTCTCCGCGCCGTGGCCAATGCACTGCGGACCGTCAGCGGAAGCCGGCACGAACACGAACGATAGAGCGTGCAACCAGAGGGGCATGAGAACGGCACGTTCCTGCCTGCGCGGCGATCGAGTCATGGCGCGCTGCCTGATCGACCGACTTGTCGTGACACCATGAAACGTCTCATTCAACGATTGATCAAGTCATGGCGGTTTGTACACTTCTCTGTCCGCGAAGGCCTCTGGTGGTATCGGCGTCATGGTCGTCTGCCGAGGAGCGCCGAGTGTGTCGATTTATTCCGGAAGGCCTTTTTTCGATTCAACATTCTCGCCCAGCGAACGTCGCCGGCTCCCAAAACAATTGAGCCGGTACTCCTGCCCTACAAAGCCTGGCTGCGAGTCAACGTCTGGAACAGGCGGATGCGTGATGACCTGCTCGAACGTTTGAGCCGGCAGGCCGGCCGTTTGCCGACGATTTCGCTGGTCATGCCGGTGCACGATCCGCCACGGGAGTGTCTCACCAGAGCCATAGAGTCGGTACGGGCGCAGGTCTGCGGGGAATGGGAGCTCTGCATCGCAGATGACTGCAGTACGAATCCCGCCATCCGGGCTGAATTGGAACGATTCCGGGCGGAAGACCCGCGTATTCGCCTGATCTTCTTGGAGCGCAACCTCAATATCAGTCTCGCGACCAACCGCGCTGCCGAACTGGCAACCGGCGACTTTCTGTTGTTCCTCGATCACGATGATGAACTGACGCCGGACGCGGTCGGCGAAGTGGCACTGTATCTTGCGGAGCATCCGCAGACCGATATGCTGTATTCGGATGACGACAAGATCGATCTGTCAGGCCACCGATACGCGCCGCAATTCAAGCCGGACTGGTCGCCGGAGTTGCTGCTTTCCTACATGTATCTGAGTCATCTGTTCGTGGTGCGACGGTCATTATTCGAGTCTGTCGGCGCGATGAGGGCGGGATTTGAAGGCGCTCAGGATTATGACCTTGCGCTGCGGGTCGCGGAGCGGACAGGCATGGTCGGGCATATTCCGAAGGTGCTCTATCACTGGCGCGCGTTGCCTGGCTCGACGGCCTCGAGCGGTGCGGCGAAACCAGCCAGCCTCGAGGCGGGTCGGCGGGCGGTTGCGGAGGCCTTTACGCGGCGAGGCATCGCGGCCCGTGTGACGCAACCGGAATTTGCTGCCGCAGGAAACCTGGGTATCTATGGTCACGAGTTCCCTGATGAGGGCCCAACCGTGACGATTCTGATTCCGACAAAAAATCAGGTGGCAGTGCTGCGTCAATGCATAGAGTCTCTTCGGGCGACCACCTATCGAAATTATGAGATCGTCATCATCGACAATGAAAGCGATGATCCCGAAACGTTGAGCTATCTGCGTTCGCTTCCGCATCGGGCCATTCGCATCGGCAACCCATCCGGACGGTTTAATTTTGCGGCTATCAACAATCGGGCCGTGGAGCAAGTCACCGGTGAGTTCGTTCTGTTCTTGAACAACGATACGGAGGTGAGGGCCCCGCGCTGGTTGAGCCAAATGGTGGGATACGCGCAAATGCCGGGGGTTGGTGCGGTCGGAGCCAAGCTCATCTTTGCCGACGGCCGCATCCAACACGCCGGTGTCATTCACGGACTCTACCACGGCATGGCCGGCCCTGCCTTTAAGCTGACGCCCTCATGGGAACATGGGTATCTGGCGTATGCCTCCGTGGTGCGTAATTATTCGGCCGTCACGGCGGCCTGTCTGCTGACAGCCCGCCGGCGCTTTGTGGAATTGGGCGGCTTCAATGAAGCCGAGTTCGGCGTCGCTTACAACGACGTGGACTACTGCTATCGCCTGATCGACCAGGGATATCGCTGCGTCTACTGTCCCGATGCGCAACTCACACACTACGAGGGCTACTCGAGAGGATTCGCGGACGATCCGGCGGAGGTTGCTGCATTCAAACAGAAGTACAAACTCCGTCGCGATCCTTGGTATAGCCCGCATCTTTCACTGGTGGACGAGAGCTTTTGCTTCGTGCCGCGTACGATTGCGGTGCGGCGGCAGAAGCCGATTCCAATCGTCATGACCGCATTGAGTCTCAATTGTGAGGGCGCGCCTTGGAGCCAATATGAATTGACGAAAGAGCTGGTTCGGCGAAAGGTCATTCAACCGATTGTGTTTTCCCCCCTGGATGGTCCGCTGCGGGCACTCTATGAAGAGGAGGGAATTCCAGTCATGGTGGATCGGCATCCACTCTCGGGTGTGACGACCTTGAAGGAATATGAGGAGGCCGTGAAGGTCTTTTCCTCAAAGTGCCTTTCATGGGGCGCAGAGCTCGTGTATGCGAACACGCTACAAAGTTTCTACGCCGTCGCGGCGGCGCAAGCGGCCGGTATTCCCGCCGTATGGAACCCGCGGGAGAGCGAACCCTGGCAGACATATTTTGATTACTTGCCGGACGGCGTCGTGCAAAAGGCCTACGATTGTTTTGCGTCACCCTATCGTGTGGTGTTTGTCGCTGATGCCACTCGCGACGCCTATGCGGCGCTCAATACGCGCCACAATTTTACCGTCGTGCGAAACGGCCTCGACAGGACACGCATCGACCAGGCAAGTAGAGAGTGGACGGCCGCGCAGGCACGCCAGTCCATCGGCGCAGGTGATGGCGAAGTCGTGATCTTGCTCCTCGGCACCGTCTGTGCCCGCAAAGGGCAGCAGGATCTTCTCAAAGCCTTGTCTCAATTGTCGCCCGAGCTGCAAGCGCGAGTGCGCTGTTACATCGTGGGGGACCGGCCAAGCCAATACAGTGCGGAGTTGCATGCTCTTGCAGCACAACTGCCGCCTGAACTGCGCAGCCGGGTGCATCTCATTCCGGAAACCCGTCAGACCGCACAGTATTATCGTGCGGCTGACCTCTTCGTGTGCACATCGAAACTAGAAAGTTACCCAAGAGTCGTACTGGAAGCGATGGCCTATGGTCTGCCGATCGTGACGACCCCGGTGTTCGGTATTCGCGAGCAGGTCCGAGAAGGAATGAATGCCTTGTTTTATGACGCCGGGAATAGCGTTGCCTTGGCCGATCGACTTCAGCGTGTCCTTCAGGATGACGCGCTACGGGCGCGATTGGCGTCCAAGAGTGTCAGCGTCCTAGCCCTTGGCACAGATTTTGATGAAATGGTCGACAGCTACGCCGACATCTTTGTAGAGGCCTGGCTAAGCGGAGGGCCGTTATCATGACAGTACGGTTCAATCTCGAGACGCCGGGCGGCTCCCAATTGGATACGATCAACCGGTTTTCTGGTTGGTATATTCCGGACCATGGCCGCCGGCCGCAGTTGTATGTTGCCTGTAACGGAAAACGAGCCGCGGCGCTGGAGTGGGGGAGTATCCGACCTGATGTGTCCTCGGTGTATTCGATGTCCGCTCAAGCGATCATCAGCGGTTTTCAAGGCGATCTCTTGATCGGGGAGCAGGAGCCTACGCCGGTTGAGGTGGTGGTCTTCGATGCGGCGGAGCAGCAGGATCGGGAATTGTTTCGCCGCACGTATGCGGTGAGGCCCTGTTGCCAGCCGGTCGCTCGCGATCGGTTTTTCAACTTATTCGACCTTCTCGTGTGCCCGGAATGCCGGTCTCCTCTGGCGAAACAGGACCTGAGGTGGGTGTGCGCCCGTTGCGCTAGACGAGTGCCCGTAGAAGGAGGCGTTCCGCACTTTCTTCAGGACCAGGGAACGCCTTGCCTGCATATCACTGAGCGAACGAATACCCATCCCTATTCCGCCGAAGTCCTCGACATCTTGGGGCGCCACAGGGCGGGGTTGGTGCTGGATTTCGGGGCCGGGCATACGCCGAAAGAATTGCTGTGCCCGCATGTGGTCTATCTTGATGCGGTCCAGTATGAATGGACTGATGTGGTCTGTACGCGCGCCCGGTTGCCGTTTCGCGATCAGACGTTCGACGCGGTCGTGAGCCAGGCCGTATTCGAGCATCTTGAAGATCCGCATTATACGGCGCGAGAGTTGTGTCGCATTCTTCGTCCAGGCGGGCTGATTCACCTCGACACCGCATTCATGCAACCGCTACACGGGGACCCGTGGCATTTTTTCAATATGACCCAGCACGGCCTGCGGAAAGTGATGGCTCCCTTTGAGGAAATCCGGTGCGGGATGAAGAGTTATCAACATCCCTCGGCAAGCCTCTTGATGCAATTCGACGCGATTACCCCCTTCATCACATCCAGAAAGTGGCGCAATACGATTGCAAAATGGCGCAAAGAATTGCAGGCCGGCGCCGGGGAATTCGATGTTGCGCTCGGCGAAGCGGGACGAACCACCCTTGCGGCGGGATTTTACTTCGAAGGCCGCCGCCCATCGTGATCGTCAAGCGGTTACTCTCCGGCACGTTCTTATTGCAAGGCAACTTTTCGGAGTAGAGCGAAGTCACGTCATGAGCGCTGTTGCTACTCAGGGTCGAAATGTAGGTCTTGATGCGTGCCGAGCTCTGGCGATCGTGCTCGTCGTGTTTTCTCATGGCGCCGGATATTTGGAACCCTTACTCCCCAACGTGATTACGACGCTCGCACGTGTAGGATTCATCGGAGTCGAACTATTTTTTGTCTTGAGCGGGTTTTTGATCGGCGGGATGTTACTCCGTGCTGCGGCTGAATCGCGGAACGGTTGGTTTCGGACATTTTATTTGAGGCGCCTGTTCCGGACGATGCCGAATTATCTGTTATTTGTGTTGATCAACATTGCGCTTGGGGTGATGCTGATGCGGCCTCCGGTCCCGGACAACGGCTGGAGATATCTGTTGTTTATACAGAACGCGACCTCCCCACATCCGAACTTCTTTCCCGAGGCCTGGAGTCTGGCCATCGAGGAGCTATTCTACATCGGGTTTCCCCTATCCTTTCTGGGCATGTCTTGGTTTTTGGGCATCCCTCGTAAAACGGCGATTCTGGTCACGGCGCTGGGCGTGATCGTCGGATCGGTGCTCGCACGCGGGATGCTGGTGAATGATCCCCTATCGTGGGATGAGGAGGTACGCAAAGTTGCCGTCTTTCGCTTTGACGGATTGATGGTCGGGGTGCTGCTCTCATGGGTGCATCAGACTCATGCGTGGATACTCAAGAATAGGATCGTGCTCGGGCTTCTCGCGGCGTTGCTCTTGTTCAGCGGCATGCACGTCGCTCTCTCGCCGATGGATGCCATGAATGTGTCGTATTTCAGCAGGACCTTCTTGTTTACCTTCACGTCTTTAGGATGTGGGGGCCTGCTGATCGCTTCTCTTGATCTGCGGCTGCCATCCAGCCTTGAACCGCTCGTTGCCCATCTCGCCAAGATGTCCTATTCGGCCTATCTTGTGAACCTTCCCGTCCTCATTGTGATCAATCAGTTCGCCGTCAATGAAGGTATCGCAGGGCTGGCATGGTTTCTCGTCTTCCATGTGGCGACCTTTTCGTTGGCCGGTGTGCTCTACCAACGCTACGAACTCGTGTTTTACCGAATCCGAGATCACTATGTGCCTGAGAAGGAACGAACCGACCCCATGCAGCTTCGACTCGCTGCGTAGGAATTGATCGTGTACAGGCACAGACTGTGCGCGGAGGAGATGTATGTCTAGGGCTCATTTGTGGGAAGAACAGCTGCGCGTTCTTCTTAGTCCAGGAATCAGGCGGCTGGGTCTGGCGCCTCTGCTCCGGAAGCTTCGCGCAGGATTTCAGCGTCCTCGGCAGGCTGAGCAGGTTGCCGCCGGCCAGGCCGGAGACGATCCACAGCGGGTTTCCGATTATTGGGGACAACAGTTTCAAGCGATGCGAGTAGACCATTCCTACTGGCTCAATAACAGGGTGGTCGAAGAGGCTACCTATCGCTTGATGACCGATACCCCCCGGCATTGGTTGGATTGGCTTCTCAAGGATTATTTTGCCGATCGCACATTCGAGCGGTCTCTGAGCGTATGTTGCGGTGACGGGGCCCATGAGATCCAATTGTACACGTCCGGCAAAGTCCGTTTCGTGAGCGGAATCGATATTTCATCAGGGGCGATCAAGCAGGCGATGGAAAGGTTTCAGGCAGCCGGCGCACCGCCCGAGAGCTATCAATTCGAGGTGCGGGATGTCAACGCGCTGCAACTAGAAGAGAACTACGATCTGATCTTCTCGACCGGCGCGCTGCATCACACAACCAATCTCGACGGCCTCCTCAGAACGGTGGCGCAAGCCTTGGCGCCGGACGGCTGGTTCGTCGTGGTGGAGTTTATCGGGCCCAATCGATTTCAATGGACCGACCGGCAGATTGACATAGCCAATCAGGTATTGAGCGCTCTCGATCCTGCGTATTTGCGGAATGGCAGGAACACGAAATTTGAGAGGCCGACTATAGAAAGCATGCTCCGGTGTGATCCCTCAGAAGCCGTGCGATCAACCGAAGTCTATCCGTTGGTAAGGCAATACTTTGACGTCCGGTACGAACGGTTCTATAACGGCACGCTACTCCATCAGTTGCATCCGCTCCTGCGAACCGAATGGGCCAATCAGGGCAGGCGAGATTTCGATTCGATTGTGAGATTGATCCTTCTTTTGGAAGACCTGCTGGTCAAAGGCAACGTCCTGCCGTCAGACTTCGTGTTCCTCATCTGTCAGAAGCCGGTGCCGGGCGGCCGGCGGGCAGTGTAAGCGGGGACAACAACGCATGTGTGGCATTGTCGGCCTGTGTGATCGCATGGAGCCCCAGCAGGCGCGCCGTGTGTTGTCTTGCATGCTGGGCACTATGGAGGCGCGCGGCCCCGATGGCGAAGGCCAGTTCATTGACGCGGGGATCATCATGGGGATGCGTCGCTTGGCGGTGATCGATGTCAAAGGCGGCGGACAACCTCTTTCCAGTCGAGACGGCCGGATCGTGGCCTTTCAAAACGGAGAAATTTATAACCATGCCGCGCTCCGCCAGGAGTTGTTGCAAGAGGGAGCAGAGTTTCGAACGGCCAGCGATACAGAGGTCCTCGCCCATGGATATGATCTCTGGGGCATGGAGGGGTTGCTGGCACGCCTTGATGGCATGTATGCGATCGCCATTCTTGATCGGCGCAATCACCGGCTGCATCTGGCGCGCGATCGGTTTGGAGAAAAGCCCCTCTTTTATAGTGTTGCCGGCAGGAAGTTCGCGTATAGCTCGAACACGACCGCGCTGGCATGGTTGCCTTGGGTCGATCGTGATATCGATGCCGGCAGCGTCGACCGGTATCTGGCGCTGCATTATGTGCCGGGCCGTCGCACGATTTTCAAAGGGATACAACGTGTCTTACCTGGTGAACGGCTCACGCTCTCTCTAGATTCTTTTCAAATCACCCATAAGCAATATTATCGGCCGGCTCTTGGACCGATCGCACCGGTAGAAACAGGCACACTTGTCGAGCGGATCGAGTCTGCGGTCACGAGTCGATTAGTCGCGGACGTGCCGGTCGGTGTCTTCCTGTCCGGTGGTCTCGATAGCTCGATTGTGGCGGCGGTTGCCGCGAAGCATCACCCCGCCATCGATACCTTCTCGATGGGATTTAAGGATGCACGATACGATGAGTCACTTCATGCCCAAGCAGTGGCGCGGTCCATCGGTTCGTCGCACCATCATTTCACGTTTGATGAAACGGCGTTTCACCGATTGTTGCCCGCCGTGATCGATGGATTGGATGAACCGCTCGGGGATCAGGCCTTGCTGCCAACCTATTGGCTGTGTCGAGAAGCCAAGCAGCACGTCACTGTGGTGCTGTCCGGAGAAGGAGCAGACGAATTGTTCGCGGGATATGAGTACTACGGCAGCTGGCTGTCACGCCGATCATGGCGCGCCCGCCTGAAAGCCTGGATAGCCGAGCGAGGAACAACGGCGTTGCCGCAATATCTCTGCGACAACGTGTGGCCGGTGACCCCGTCAGGGTTTCCCCTCGTTATGGATCTTGAGGGTCGGCGGCGGTTGCTCGGCGGGTATGTTCCAGATCGTGATCCCTGGGAGGACCTGTTGCGGTCCGCAATCCTCGGATCGCAGAATTCCCTCCAGCGAGCCACCCTGGCCGACATCCTGACCTGGCTGCCGGATGATCTCCTGGTCAAGCTGGATCGCATGGCCATGGCGAATAGTCTCGAGGGCCGCGCGCCATTTTTGTCACCGTCGCTGGCCGAGACCGCCCTTCGGTTGCCTGAATCCAATCGAATGACGACGACGCAGAGTAAGGTTGCGCTTCGTGAAGTTGCTGCTCGGCTGTTGCCGCCTGAAATCGTTCAGCGGAAGAAACAGGGCTTTGTCCTTCCCATGGCGATGTGGCTCCGGCAATGGCTCCGTCGGGTGGAAAACCTGTCTGAATATTTCGATCTGCAACGCATCGCCGTTTTTGATGGAAAGGCGGCGGCCTCGCTGGTCGAGCGAGAGCTGATCTCAGATCATCCGAATGAGCGACTGTTGTTTGCACTGGTGATGTTGGCTGAATGGCATCACTCGTCTTTCCGCCGCATTCCCTCCTCAACATTCTAGAAAGCCGGGCAGCCGACCATCGGCCAGGATTCAACGAAGTAGGCGCTCTGTCCCCCGCATGGCGATCGTCAGAAACATCGAAAAATCTATCCTTGCCGGTGAACTCCGGTAGTATCTGACTAGCCAGTGTTGCCTGCGTAACCGGTGAATTTGTCGAGACAACGGGGCGGAACGCCGCGCCATGACCGTCACCTATTTTTCCAAAAGCTCCCCCATCGGCCCCAGCAGTCGCTACCGCCTGTATCAATTCCTGCCGCATTTCCAAGACGCGGGCATTGAGTGCCGTGTGGATCCACTGTTCGGTGCCACATATTTCTCGATTCTGCAGGTCCGCTCATCGGTCCTTCAAACCTGTCTGAAAATTCCCTATGTCATGGCTCGGTTTTTCAAACGGCTGGGAACGCTCCTGACGTTGGGCCGGCGAGACGTGATCGTGATCGAGGGGCAGCTGTTCCCCTATGCGCCTCCGCTGATCGAACGGGTGTTGGCCTGGTTGCGATATCGCCTCGTGTTCGAGATGGATGATGCGATTTATCTGACCCGCGGTCACCAACGAAAAATGCCGGTGCTCTTCAGGATGGCGAGCGGCGTCATAGTCGGAAACAATCGCTTAGCTGCTTACGCCGCTCAATTTACATCGCGGGTGAAAGTGGTGCCCACAGTGGTGGATACGGCGCGGTTTCTTCCCCAGCCGGTAGAAGGGGCCGCCCGGCGCACACAGGGCGATGACCCCATCACGCTTGTCTGGATCGGCCTCGCCTGCAACCTGAAGCATCTGAATGTCTTGGCGCCCGCACTCCGCCGTTTGCAGGAACGCTATCGTGTGAAGCTTCGCGTCGTCTGTTCCGAGCCGCCGGTGCTCCCTGGCGTGGACATCGAGTTTCGTTCCTGGGAGTGGCAGCGTGAGGTGGAAGATCTCCAGCATGCCACTATCGGCGTGATGCCCCTGGAGGATACGGAGTGGGCGCGGGGCAAGTGTGGGCTCAAGCTGTTGCAGTATCTTGCCGTCGGTCTGCCTGCTGTGGCGTCGCCTGTCGGGGTCAACAGTGAGATTCTCGTGAACGGAGAAAACGGATTTCTCGCCTCCACGGAACAGGAATGGTATGAGCGGCTTGAATCACTGTGCCGGGATCCGCAATTGCGCACCCGCATGGGGCAGGCGGGCCGCCGCACTGTAGAGACTCGATACTCCCTGGCGGTATGGGGTCCTCGGCTGGTTGAGGTGTACCGCACCTTTAGCCAGGTTGAGCCCGACCCTTTGCGTCACCGGACTCTGAGCCACCCGGTGTCAGGTCGTGGGCAATCCACTGGTGCGCGATGATCCTCCTGGCGCTGACATTCCTGGTCGCGGTCCTGCTGTCGGTCTATGGCGTGCCGATTGCGCGCCGTGCCGCCTTGAAATTCGGCATTGTCGACAGCCCGGACGGCCGGCTGAAGCGTCAGGGCGAGCCGGTTCCTTATTTAGGTGGATTGGCGATCTATCTTTCCTTCCTGGTGAGTCTGGCGTTTACCTTCGAGTTCCGGCAGGACGTGCTGGGGATTGTGCTGGCGGGAACCTTGATCGTCATGCTGGGCCTGATCGACGACTTCGGCGTGTTGTCGCCGGGCACCAAGTTGGCGGGGCAATTTCTGGCGGTGTTCGTCTTGATCAAGAGCGGCATCCGTATCGAGATTGCATCGCTTCCCGATTGGGTCGATCTCATGCTGACCCTGTTCTGGATGATCGGCATCATCAATGCCTTCAATCTTCTCGATATCATGGACGGATTGTCGGCCGGCGTGGGCGTCATCAGCGCGGCGTTTCTGTGCGTCGTGGCGATTCTGAACGGGGATCAGGCGACGGCGTTCATGTTGGCGGCGTTGATGGGCAGTCTGCTGGGATTTCTGCGCTACAACTGGAAACCGGCATCCATTTATATGGGGGATTCCGGGGCCATGTTCATCGGTCTCATGCTGGGCGCGCTGTCGATGATCGGCAAATACACGGAGGGTCATTCCGTTTCGCTGCTGACACCGGTCCTGATCCTGGGTATGCCGATTTTCGACACGCTGTTCGTCATGTACATCCGCTTCTTGCGCGGGTTGCCGGTTTTTCTGGGCAGCCCTGATCACCTCGCGATACGCTTGCGCCATTGGGGGCTGTCGGTCACGCAAGTCGTCCTGCTCAGTTATCTCGGGGCGGGGTTGTTGGGAGGGATCGGGCTTCTGGTCATGGCCGTCCCGCAGGATCTCGCCGTGATCTTGAGCGGGGCGACCGTGGTGGGTCTCGCCGTGGCTGCCGTGGCGCTGACGCGGGTCAATGTGTCCGGCGGAGTCGTCGCCGTCAGTCCTGAGGAAGTCCCGGCTCGTTCGACGGAAAGGACCGGCGCAGTATGATTGTGATCGTGGGGGCTGGATTGGCCGGGCTCAGCGCGGCCTATCACTTGCGCGGAATGCCATACAAGATCCTGGAGCGGGAACGCGAGGTCGGCGGGCTGTGCCGCTCCTACGTCAAAGACGGCTTCACCTTCGATTACACGGGGCATCTGCTGCATTTTCGCCAGACGGCGATCAAAGCGTTGGTCGAGAGCCTGCTCCCGGATCGGTTGCAGCGGCACGCGCGGAAATCCTATGTCTATTCTCACGGCACCTATACCGAATATCCGTTCCAGGTGAATACGTACGGCCTGCCGCCTGAAGTAGTGCGCGAGTGCCTGTTAGGATTTATCTCCACGTTGTCTCCTTCCTCATCGCCGCCGCCGGTCGAAACCCCATCGTTCAAGCAGTGGATCATCGAGAGTCTGGGCGAGGGGATCGCGAAACATTTCATGGTGCCCTTCAACGAAAAGTTATGGCAGGTGCCGCTCGATGAACTCACCTCGGACTGGGTCTCGTGGCTCGTGCCAAAACCGGATATCAAAGATGTCGTCAGCGGGGCGCTGGGCATTAAAGATAAGGCTTTTGGCTACAATCCGTCGTTTCAATATCCGGTCAGCGGCGGCATCAAGGTGCTGCCGGAGGCGTTTCTGCCTTCAGTGGAAAACCTGGCGTACGATTCGGAATTGGTGCAAATCGAGACGGGCAGACGCCGCGCCGTCTTCCGCAGTGCCCATGGGGAACGGACAGAGGAGTATGAACGCCTCATCTCGACGATCCCGCTGCCCGAGCTGGTGCGCCGGTGTGTCGACCTTCCGGCGCCGGTGCGAGACTTGGCGGGCGTGCTGCGTTGGGTCTCCGTGTATAACGTCAACCTGGCCGTCGCGCGGGAACGTGTGTCCGACAAACATTGGATTTATTTCCCGGAACACCGGTATCCGTTCTACCGAGCCGGTTTTCCCATGAATTTCTCTCCGACCATGGGACGGCCGGGATGCAGCTCGCTGTATGTGGAAATTTCGCACCAGCCGACGCAACACGAATCGGAGGTCGCGCTGATCGAGCGGGTTCGCCGCGGGTTGGAGGAAGCCGGGGTGCTAGAGCGCGCTGATGAGCTGGTCATGTCGGATGTGAAGGATTTGTATTACGCCTATGTCTTGTTCGACCGGTATCGCAGCCGCGCCGTGAAGGAGTTAGTGGCTGAATTGGAACGGCGCGGGATCTTTTCAGTCGGGAGATATGGATTATGGGAACACACGTCCATGGAAGACGCGATTGCCCAGGGACAGCAGGTGGCGACGCGGTTGCGCATGAGGGCCGCGGCCTGACCGCGTCGAACCTATGGATGTAATCTGTCACGTCATCACCAAACTCGAATTGGGTGGCGCGCAGGAAGTAGCGATGCGTGTGGTGTCGAGTCTGGACCGCCGGCGATTCCGACCGGTGCTGCTTGCGGGGCCCGGCGGCTTGTTGACCGAGGAAGCGCATGCGCTCGACGGCGTCGAGGTGCGCGTGATCCCGTCGCTCGTTCGAGACATTCACCCCGCACAAGATCTGCGCGCCTTGTGGGAACTGGTCGCCACGTTCCGTCGCCTGCAGCCGAAGATTGTGCACACCCACAGTTCAAAAGCTGGTATCCTAGGGCGATTGGCCGCCTGGCTCGCCGGGGTGCCTTGTATTTTGCACACGGTTCACGGGTACGGCGTGACGCCCGCCCAGCCATCGTGGCTTCGACATATGCTGATCGGGCTGGAGAAAATCGTGGGGCGCGTCACGACCCATTGGATTGCCGTCTCGCAAGCCGATCGCAGGCAGGGACTTGAGTGGGGTCTCTTCACCGCCTCCAAGGTGTCGGTCGTCCGGCCGGGCATTGATCCCACGGCCTTTGCGGCGCGGGTTGAACCGGCGGAACGAGATCGCCTGCGGGCCGCGCTGGGTGTGGGGCCCGATCAGCTGCTCGTGGGGACGGTCTCGTGTTTGAAACCGCAGAAGTCTCCCCAAGACTTTATCCGCGTTGCGGCGCTCGTCTGTCAGCGCATGCCGGCGGCAAAATGCGTGCTGGTCGGGGACGGCGCATTGCGGCCGCAAATCGAAGCGATGATTCAGGCGCAGGGGCTTCAGGAGCGGGTGGCGCTCCTCGGCTGGCGCCGGGACGTTGCATCATTGCTGAAGGCGTTCGATGTGTTCGTCTTAACATCCCATTGGGAAGGGTTGCCCTGCGCGATGCTGGAAGCCAGGGCCAGCCGCATTCCGATTGTGGCCACGCGCGTCGGGGGCTCTGCCGAAGCGATCATTGAAGGCATCCAAGGGACCCTCTGTCCGGCCGGCGATGTCCGGGCCATAGCCGGTCGAGTCTGTCAGATCCTGGGGGACAAGCGACTTCGGGCGGACCTCCGGGAAGGGACGGATGTATTGCCGGAAGAGTTTACCATTCAGGAAACGGTGAAACAGCATCACTCGCTCTATACGTATCTCCTGCATACCACGCGGCCGGCGGAAGATATGATGAAGTTGCAACCCAACCGGTTGTAAAAAAGGGATTTCGGACGATGAACATTCCGCTGCTTGATTTGAAGGCTCAATACCAATCCATGCGCAGTGAAATCCTGGCCGCCATCGAGGCGACCTGCGATGAGCAGGGTTTTATCCTGGGCCCGCGGGTGGCGGCGCTCGAACAGGCGGTGGCGGCCTATGCAGGCAGTACACACGCGGTGGGCGTGGCTTCAGGCAGCGATGCGTTGCTGCTGGCATTGATGGCGCTGGGCGTCAAGGCCGGCGATGAAGTGATCACGGTCCCGTTTACGTTCTTTGCGACCGCGGGTGCCATCTCCCGACTGGGCGCGAAGCCGGTGTTTATGGATATCCGTCCTGATGACTTCAGCATGGATCCGGCGCTGCTGGAGCGGGCCATCACCGCACGGACCAGGGCGATTATACCAGTGCATCTCTTCGGCCAATGCGCGGACATGGGGGCCATTCACGACATTGCGCGACGGCACAAAATCGGCGTCATAGAAGATGCCTGCCAGGCTATCGGCGCCGCGCAGCAGGGGCGGCGTGCCGGCGTACTGGGCGATCTCGCCTGTTTCAGCTTCTTCCCCTCCAAAAATCTGGGCGGGTTCGGTGACGGCGGCATGGTGACGACGAACGACCGGGAGCTGGCGGAATCCATCGCCATGCTGCGGGTCCACGGCAGTCGCGTGCGTTACGTGCATGAAGCGATCGGCATCAACAGCCGGTTGGATGCCTTGCAAGCAGCCGTCCTGCTGGTGAAATTGAAACGGCTCGATCAATGGGCGGAAGGTCGCCGCCGGAATGCCGCGCGGTATGCACAGTTGTTTAAGGACGCGCAGTTGACCGACCATGTTACTCTGCCGGTGACGCACGCGCACAATTTCCATGTCTTTAATCAATTCACGCTTCGCGTGCAGAAGCGCGATGAGTTGCGGGCGTATTTGAAGGATCACGGCGTCGGAACGGAAGTCTATTATCCGTTGCCGCTCCACTTGCAGAATTGCTATCGCGATCTCGGCTATCAGAAAGGCGCGTTCCCCCAATCGGAACGTGCCGCGGAAGAAGTGTTGTCGGTTCCGATTTACGCCGAGCTGACGGATGAACAGCTCCAGTATGTCGTGCAGATGATTGCGTCCTTCTATCGTAAGCGATAGTCGAGGCTCCTCTCGAGCGCCTGTCCGCTGCAGGCGCCTCTTTCTCCCGGCGGTCACACTTGCTGCCTCTTCCCCGCAGAACGTGTCACGCGTCTGGCGCAAATTTCGAAGAAGGCTTCAAGAACGCGTGGGAATAGACTATAGTAGCACTGCACCTTCGCAGACCGACTTGTGACGAATCCTAGCTCGAACACTCCCCAGTCAGGTCCCTTGAGGATCGCGCTCATCGGCGCCGGTCGCCACGCGCAGCACCACGCCCGCGCCATCTTGCGGTGTCCCGGTGTGCAGTTGGTGGCAGTAGCCGACCCGTCCGATGTGGCGCAAGCCGCCATGCGCGATATCGTGCCGGGCATCGGGTGCTTTAAGACGCCGGAAGAACTGTTCGCCTCGGAACCCCTGCAGGTCGTCCATATCATTACTCCCCCGGCCACCCATGCTCCCCTGGCTCGCATGGCGCTCAAAGCCGGGTGCCATATCTATGTTGAGAAGCCCTTCACGGAATCGGTCGAAGATGCGCAACAGATCCTGGATGAGGCGAACGCAAAAGGCCTGCGCGTCTGCGCCGGCCACCAGCTGCTGTACGAACCGCCGACCCGGGTGCTGACGCAATACCTGCCTTCAATCGGCCGGGTCGTGCACGTCGAAAGTTACTTTTCCTTCCGGACCGTCCGGCATGCTCCGGGCGGGCGAAAAGTGCTTCGCGCCGACCATCAATTGCTCGATATCTTGCCGCATCCGGTCTATCTGCTGCTGCAAGTATTGGAACAAGCCGCGGCAGGCCGCACGGAACTTCTGTCGCTCGAAGTCAGCCAAGCCGGGACCGTGCATGCGCTGGTGCGCCGCGGGGGTCTCACGGGAACCTTGATCGTCACGCTGGAGGGACGCCCGGTCGAAAGTTATTTGCGGGTCATCGGGCGCAATGGATCGTTGTTTGCCGATTACGTCCGGAGTACGACTCAACGGGCCATCGGGCCGGGATCGTCGGGCATTGATAAGTTGTTCGCGCCCTACAGGCAGGCCTGGCAACTGTTGATCGGCACCACCTCGGCGATGGCGAGCCGGTTCCTCAAAAGCCAGCGGAGTTATCCGGGATTGGCCGAACTGTTTTCGGCTTTTTACGAGTCGGCCCGCACCGGTAATCCGTCGCCCTTGTCGCCGGAGAGTCTTTTGGAGACCGTGCGAATTTGCGAGCGAGTGGCAAAGGCACTCAAGGTGGGGGAAGCGAAGGCTCTGGCGGACGCCGCGCCAAAACCGGTCGAGAGCCGAGGCGTGCTCGTGACCGGTGGAACGGGATTTCTGGGGAAGGAAATCGTTCGCTCGCTGTTGTCGCGCGGACGCCCTGTTCGTGTGGTGGCACGGCGCGACCCTTCTCCCTGGGAGCGAATTGCCGGCGCCGAATATGTCGTGGCCGATGTGGCAACCGGAGCTCCCGCGCATCTGTTCAAGGGGGTGGATACGGTCATTCATGCGGCCGCGGAAACCGCCGGCGGGTGGCCTGAGCACCAGCGTAATTCGTTGGATGCCACGGAGCATATGGTTCGCGGCGCGGCCGTGGCGGGGATCAAACACGTTGTCCACGTCAGCAGCCTCGCCGTACTGGCGCAGGGAACTGGGCGGCCGATTCCCGACGATCACCCCTTGGAACCGGACAGCAAGGGCTCGGGCCCTTATGTGTGGGGGAAGCTGGAATCGGAACGCTTGGCGGTACAGCTCGGGAAGGAGCTGGGCCTTTCGGTGAAGGTCGTTCGCCCTGGAGCCTTGGTCGATTATCGCGATTTCGATCCCCCCGGCCGTCTCGGCAAGCGCCTGGGAAATATCTTCGTCGCCGTTGGGTCGGCGAGTGACCGTCTCGGAGTCGTGGATGTCGGATTTGCCGGTCGTTTCCTCGGCTGGATGACAGACGCCTGGGACACGGTGCCCAGTCCCTTGAATCTGCTCGACCCCGTGTCTCCCACCAAACGTGAGTTGCTGGATCGTCTCCGCCAGGCTAATCCGGACCTCAGCCTCATCTGGCTGCCCAGGTTTGTGCTGGTGCCGCTCTCGTGGGCGGCTACGCTGGCGCAAAAGGTGCTGCGCCCGGGGAAGCCGGCGATCGATGTGGCCAAAGTTTTCAGCGTATTGCCCTACGATACCTCCGGCATCGCCAGGCTTGCCCCGCGCGTGGATTCTCCCCCCGAACAGCGATAGCCTGCTGCCTCATCTCCATGGATAGCTCCTTCGTTTGTCAGGCCGCTCCGCCGTGGGAAATACGTTGAGGCCATAGGGGCTAAGTGTCTGAAATAATAGAGTGTGGAATTGACTGTAGAAAAAGTTCTCCTCGGGGTTGATTTGAGCCTCAGGAGGGGGTAAGTCTTAAGGTATTCCGCGAGCAAGGGTAGTCTCCAAACGGCAACCGCCTCACCACACAGAAGAGTCAACTATCATGAACATGCGATCGAACGCGCGGGCATTCACCCTTGGTCTGGCCTTGCTCGGGCTTTTTTCCGGCTGCGCTGCGGACCATCGGTGGCGTTCGGCAATGAACGAAGGCAATACCGCGATGCGTTCCGGCGACTATCAGCATGCCGAAGAAGCATTTGTCGCGGCGCGTAAAGAAGCGGAAGTGTTGGACCCTCAAGGCAAGCGTCTCGCTGAAACGTTGGGCCAGCTCGGCGAGGTGAACCGTGAACTGGGCCGCTATCCGCGCGCTGAGGCGTTGTTCCAGGAGGCCCTGGCCATCCGGGAGCGCGTGTATGGCCCGGCCCATGCGGAGACGGCCGCGAGTTTGACGGACTTGGGAGAACTCTATCGCCTCCAGGGATTGTACACGCAGTCGGAAGCGCTCCATCAACGGGCGAAAGAAATCCGTGAGAAAGTCTTCGGCGCTGATCACAGCAAAACGGCCGAAAGTCTCAACAACATTGCGGTCGTCTATCAGGATCAACGGCGATTCTCCGATGCGGAACCGCTCCTGCAGCAAGCCCTTGCCATTTTTGAGAAGCAACTCGGCCCGGAGCACAGCCTGACGGCGATCACACGCGATAATCTGGCCAAAATGTATCAGGCGCAGGGGCAACATCCCCGTGCCATGCCGCTTTATCAACGCGCCCTCACGATCCATGAAAAAGCGTTCGGCCCCAATCATCCGATCGTGGCAAGAAATCTGGAAAATCTAGCCGACACCTATCGGGCGCAGAATCAATATCCTCAGGCCGAGGCGCTCTATCAGCGGGCGGTCAGCATCTTCAAGAAGTCGATCGGGAGCGACCATGTGGATACGGCCGAGGCCATGAGTCGCTTGGGGCAACTCTACGAGTTGCAGGGGCTCTACTCGCAAGCCGAGCCCTTGTTCCAGCAGGCGATTGCCATCCGGGAGAAGCAGCAGGGGGCCGATAATCCTCAAGTGGCGGGCGAGATGAAGAATCTGGCGTCGCTCTACCAGTCACAAAATAAGCTGGAGCAGTCCGAAGACCTGTACAAACAGGCCCTGGTCATTTACGAGCAGGCTGCCGGGTATGACCGGGAAGCCTATGTGAAGACGTTGAAGAGCTACGCCTCCTTATTGAGACGTCGCCAACGCTCCGGCGAGGCCGACCGGCTGGAGGAACGAGCGAAAAGTGTCTTGAAACGCCTCTCGTTGGAAAACCAAAGCCAGGGGAAAACGGCGGCGGACATGCCGCTTGCGCCTGTCGCCCCTGTCCCGTAGGATCCGCAGCACGTTCCTGCCTGTATCCATTCTCTCTCGTGCCTCTCTTCAATCCTCTGCGGATCGCATATTTCCTTGGCAGGCGGGGTTCGTCCGCCCACGCACGCTCCCCTTCGTAAGTATCGATTGAGACGCAACGTAGAATCTCCTACACTGTGGCCGCCGAACCGGTACGTGCGACCCACCCAGAGGACGTTCTATGAAACGACTAATGATCGCGATGGCAGCGGTTGCGTTGTTGGTGAATGCGGCCTGTGCGAGTAAACCAAAGAAGCAGTTTCAGCGGCTAGCCGGAGAGTTTGTCTCACCCGTTCACATTACCAAGCCGGTCGATCAGCAGAGTGCGGTGATCGGAATGACGATCAAAAGTTCCGCCTGGCAGCCGACTACGGAAGACCGCTTGTATCTCGTGAAGATCGAGCATGATCGCGATCTGTTCGAAGGAACGAAACTGATTCCGACGAGCATCGTGATTCCTCCTGCGGGAAGCGGAGGCGGCGGAACGGTCTACGTGCAGAATGTGCCGCCTGGTCGTTATGCCGCGGTCGCGTTCAGCACATCGGAAAAAGGGTTCGGTAAGGTACGGGAAGTCACGTTATTTCTGTTGCCGAAGGCGGTGGTGAAGCAAAGCGACACCACCGTGACACCGGGAAGCCTGCATTTCATGGGTGAGTATGAAGTCGGCGCCTCTACCATGGTGCTGCAGGAAAACGCGGCCGATGAGGTGCAGGCCCATTATTTCGAAGCTTTCTGGGGGAAGCCTTTATCGCAAGTGATAGCCGATCTTCAAGTCCTCGGCACGCCCGCGTACTTCGCCGTCCATACGGTCGGCGTCAAACGGGGAAGCCGGGATGCAGAGGCCGAAGCCAAATTTCAGGCCGCTGCCGAGCGTGATCTAGAGCCTTCGTGGGCACCTCTCATCGAACGGTACCGGGCGTCTGCGAAATAACACGCGTAACACAATATTTACCTTTTCCGGACGTCGCCGTGATCTTCCAGCGGTAATCTGGTGTGCATCGTCCACCTCACCGCCAGCGCAGGAGGAATCGTATGCGACTTGTACAGGGAAGTCTGCGGATCTATCGATCTCGTTCCCGCCGGCAGGATGTCTTAACGCTTCGCCACGGTGTGCCTAGAGGCAGCGGCATGTGTCGCGAGTGCAGAAGCGAGCTTCGTGCCGCGGCTGAAGCCCGCAGGTTCCAGGCAACGCTCTGCCTAGGGTGCATCACCGAACGACTTGAACGCCTTTCGGCCGACGCGTTATAGGCGGGGGGAAGACAGGCCGGATCGTCCGGAGCGGCGTTAGGTGACGAGGCGGTTCATCAACCACTGTTGGGCGGAACGCGCCGCTCGCCGGCCGGGCGTTTGCCGCTTGTAGGTGCCGTCTCGATGCAGAATCCAGGCGTGGGTGTTGTCCTCCAGGTAGGGACGGAGCCCTTCCTCGATGATTCTCTGGCGGAGGATCGGATCCAGCACCGGAAACGCGACTTCGATCCGCCGGAAAAAATTGCGATCCATCCAGTCTGCGCTGGACAGAAACACTCGGTCGTCGCCGTCGTTGAGGAAGTAGAAGATCCGGCTGTGCTCCAAAAATCGCCCGATGATGGAGCGCACCCGAATATGTTCCGAGAGCCCGGCGATCCCCGGTCGCAACGCACAGGGCCCTCGGACGATCAAATCGATTTTGACGCCGGCTTGAGAAGCCTTGTACAGCGCGCGAATAATCTGCGGCTCCAGCAGCGCATTCATTTTGGCGATGATGTGTGCCGGTTTGTCTTTTCTGGCACGGTCGGTTTCACGGGCAATCCATTTCAGTAATGTCGTATGCAAGGTGAACGGCGATTGGAGCAAATGCTTGAGTCGTCCCGGTTGTCCCAGAGAGGTGAGTTGCTGAAAGACAGTCCGCACGTCCCGGCCGATGGCCGCATCGCAGGTGAGTAACCCGAAATCCGTGTAGAGCCGCGCATTGCGAGCGTGATAGTTCCCCGTGCCGAGATGGGTATAACTTCTCAGAAGCCGGCCTTCCCGCCGGAGCACGAGGCTCATTTTCGCGTGGGTCTTGAGCCCCACCACTCCGTACACCACATGGGCGCCGGCCTCTTCCAAATCGTGCGCCAACTCGATGTTGGCTTCCTCGTCGAAGCGGGCTCGCAATTCGATCACCACGGTGACCTCTTTGCCGCCGCGCGCGGCATCCACGAGAGATTGCACGATGGCCGAATCCGCGCCCGTTCGATACAACGTTTGTTTGATGGTCAGCACGTGCGGATCGGTCGCTGCCTGGCGGAGAAACTCGGTAACCGGAGCGAAGGACTGATAGGGATGATGCAAGAGGATGTCGTTTTGGCGGATGGCATCGAACCAATCCTCGCTCGGCACCGGAGTCGCGGGGACGCCGGGTGTGAACGGCTGGAACTTCAGATCCGGCCGATCGACGAGGTCGGGCACGGCCATAAGCCGGTGCAAATTGACGGGCCCATGGCATTGATAAATGTCTCGCGCATCCAGGTGAAACTGCTCGCGGAGAAAATAGACCAGATCCGGCGGGCAGTTGTCCGCCACTTCCAGCCGGACCTCATCGCCGAAGCGGCGGTCCGGTAGCTGGCCTTCAAGCGCGCGGCGAAGGTCGTCCACGTCTTCTTCATCGACGAATAGGTTGCTGTTGCGCGTCACGCGGAATTGGTAGCAGCCGGTGACATGCATGCCGGGAAAGAGTTGGTGTACGAACGCATGTATCACCGACGACAGGAAGGCAAAGTCGTGGGGAAAGGCGGCATTGCGCACAGGGAGGTGAATCACGCGCGGGAGCGACCTCGGGACTTGCACGATGGCCGTGCCATTGGGGCGCCCGAACGCATCGGTCCCTTCCAATGTCACCAGAAAATTTAGACTCTTATTGAGGAGTTTTGGAAAGGGATGTGCGGGATCCAGGCCGACCGGGCTCAACAGCGGGAGCAGTTCGCGAGAAAAAAACCGGCGCATCCATCGAATGTGCGACGGCATCCAATCGGCTCGCTTCAGGAAGCGGATACGTTCGTCGGCCAGTTTTGGAATCAACGACTGGTTCAAGACGACGTACTGTTCCTGCACCAGCTGATGCGTGAGGGTGGCAATACGGGCCAGCAACTCCGACGGCGTCAGACCGTCGGCCCCCCGCTGCTCGACTCCATGCGTGACCTGTTCTTTGAGGCCGGCGACACGAACTTCGAAAAATTCATCGAGATTGGAGCTGACGATGCAGAGGTATTTCAAACGTTCCAGCAGGGGAACTTTCTGATCCTTGGCCAGATCCAGCACCCGGCGATTGAATTCCAGGAGGCTTAGTTCGCGGTTGATGAACCATTCGGGGCGGGAGAGGTCACTGGTGACCGGGCGTCCGGAAGCCGCCTTGGGCGACGCTGCCGGAGGCTGGCTTTCTACAATGGTGGAACGTAATGCCATACGTAATGGGTGGGCAGTCTACACCAGCCGGGCGTCACGGCAGATCAAGAAACGGTTAACTTTTCCGATCACCGGCCGGATGCCTCGCCGGCGTTCCAATCATCTCGCGCATCCGATTCGAGCGGTGGACACGACGAAGTTGTCGAAGTAGCGTTGTTGCACCTGACTGAATGGGACCGAGGTCCAATACTGTTCCAGGTACACGGCATTGATGCCGTATTCGGCATAGCGGCCGATCCAATTCACGTGGGTCCGCTGCGCTTCTAATCGCCCGTCTATCCAATACTCGAACAGGCCGTCGTCTGCCCCGCCATGATTCAATGTCATATGCACTTCGATGCAGAACCATTTGCCGATGTTGGCAGGGCTGAACAGCGCCGTCTCGCCGCCGGCGGCGCCGAGCCAGCGCAGGCGTGGGAAGTCGTTGTACGTGGTTGTGCGCAAGAGGCCTGATTCATCGGTGCCGGATGCGGGATCGAGGTAGAGACGTTCAGGATCGGAACCGGGTGGGCCACCGCTCCACAAATGGCCGATGGCCGCCTGGGCAAACCGGTCGCTGGACAGGATCGTCGCGCGGGTGAGTTTGTCGGCGCCGCCGCCGGTCCAGCCTGGTTGAAGCCGCAGGTCGAAGCGCCAGTAAATGTCGCGATACTTGGCCGTCCCCGCGTCGACCGGCCTCATATATTTGCTCGGGGTCTTGCCGAAGGCCAGATGGAGGGAGCCGGCATGAGGATCACCGGGCAGGAATTCTGCGCGCATGCCGGTCGATGCGCCGACTCCCGCTCCGGCCTCACGCACGAAGCGGCCATGCCGGATATCGTACTCGAAGTAGTGGCTGAGGCGATCGATCTCGAAATCGTCGCACCAGATCCATTCAGGATGCCGGCTCTCCCGGTCTGCGCACAGGGCCTGCTGTAGCTCGTCTGCGTGGCTCAGGCTCAGCCCGATGAGGCTGGCGGCGGCGCACAGCGCCGCCGCGAGACGCCATCGAGCTTGCATCGCCATGGCTAGGTGGTCACCGCGCCTTCGGAGGCGGAGGAAACATGGCGGGCGTATTTTCCCATGACGCCGGAGAGATACCGCGGAGCAGGATGCTTGACCTTCTTCAGGCGCGCCGCCATCTCTTTCTGCGACACGTTGACATCCAACCGCCGTTTCACAATGTCGAACGTGATCACATCCCCGGTCTTCACGGCGCCGATCGGGCCGCCCTTGACGGCTTCAGGGGCGACATGTCCGGCCATCAGGCCATGTGTCGCTCCGGAGAACCGCCCGTCGGTGAGCAGGGCGACGGAATCGCCCAGTCCTGCGCCGACGATGGCTGCCGTCACCCCGAGCATTTCCCGCATGCCCGGGCCGCCGGAGGGGCCTTCATATCGAATCACTACGACATCACCGGCCTTGATCTTGCCGGCCTGAACGGCTTTGAACGCATCTTCCTCGCGCTCATACACCTTGGCCGGCCCGCTGAAATGCAAGATGGAATGGCCGGCGACTTTGACGACGCAGCCATCCGGGGCCAGGTTGCCCTTGAGAATGACCAGGCCGCCTGTCGGCTTGATCGGTTTGGACAGGGGCCGCAAGACCTGTTGATCTGCTTTTTCCGTCGCGGCGCCGGCCTCTTCGCCGATCGTCCGGCCGCTGACGGTGATCTGATCCGGGTGCAGAATCTTCGCATCGATCAGGCGTTTCGCCACCAGGGTGGTGCCTCCCGCCGCATAGAGATCCGCCGCGGTGAAGTGACCGCCCGGTTTCAGATCGGCGAGCAACGGCACCTTGCGGTTGATCTTGTCGAAATCGTCGATGGTCAGGCGCACACCCATCTCGCGTGCCACGGCCAGCAGATGGAGGACGGCATTCGTCGAGCCGCCGGTGGTCGCGACGGCCGCGATGGCATTTTCGATCGAGCGCCGGGTGATGATTTGTTTGGGGCGAATGTCTTTCTTCAGCAGGTCCATAACCAGTTTGCCGCATTCGAACGCCACGTCGTCTTTCTTTTGGTCCATGGCCGGGACGCCGTTGCGTCCCATCGGCGAGATACCGAGGAATTCAAAAGCAATCGCCATGGTGTTGGCGGTGAACTGGCCGCCGCAGGCGCCTGGACCCGGGCAGGCATGGTCTTCCAAATCCTTCAACTCGGCATTCGTCATCTTGCCGGACGCATGTTTGCCGACGGCCTCGAACACATCCTGAATGGTGACGTCATGTCCCTGGAATTGCCCCGGCATGATGGACCCGCCGTAGAGCATCAGGGACGGCACGTTCAGCCGGCATAGCGCCATGACGGTACCGGGAATGGTCTTGTCGCAGCCTGAGAGGGCGACGACGCCGTCGAAGAGATGTCCGCGCGCGACGAGTTCAATGGAGTCGGCGATGACTTCGCGGCTGATGAGGGATGCCTTCATCCCCTCGGTACCCATGGAAATGCCGTCGGAGACCGCGATGGTGTTGTACTCGATCGGGGTCCCGCCTGCCGCGCGAATGCCCGCCTTGACCCGCTCCGATAACCGGCGCAAGTGAAAATTGCAGGGCATGACTTCAATCCAGGTGTTGGCGACACCGATCAGCGGTCGTTCAAGGTCGGCATCGGTAAATCCCACGGCTTTCAGCATGGCGCGGGCCGGTGCGCGGCCCGGTCCGTCGAGCAGATTGTGACTTTTGTGTCGAGGGTCGATGGTCATGGAAACTCCTTCAGTTACGGGACGGGACAGCGCGTCAGGGTGTTTGCGCAGATAGATCGCAAACTTTCGCATAGATGAGCGTGGAGGGTCAATCGAGCTAAAACAGCGCGCGAAACGTCACCGCGCCAGCATGGTTGGTCGTACGGTAGGTTCCATTCACGGTTGGGTTGGGGTTTCCGGTTACCAGGCGGGTGTCAAACAGGAAGGCTTGATAAGCTACGTCGATACCGACCCCGCGTCTCGCAAATGGTGCATGCCTGGAACTCGTACAGTCCACGAGACCTAAAAATTTTCCGCTGCCATGGCACAGGACACCCAGACCGACAGATGCCGCATGCACATCGTTGTCGGCAAAGGCGGGGTCGAAGTTCAAATCGGTGACTGGTGTATGAGAACGGCTGTACCCGGTGCGGATCGCAAGGTCCCAGGCACGGCTGTCTGAGAGGCCCAGCCACTTGTACTCTGTGCCGACATTGATCGTGATGGCATTCTTCCACTGTTGTGGACTCGGCAGGATGTTTCCATTTGAAAGGTGCACGTCTGCGCTTCTGATGGCTTGCCATCGAACATAGTCCACGTCAACTTCCAGCTTCCACTCGCGGTCTTGCCCCCGCAATGGCCAAAAAGCGAGGCCGCCGGTCCACACTTCAGGCAGTCGTGCTTTGGTTGAAGCGTCGGCGACTAGTGTGCCATTGGCATGAAGGTTTCCGTTCAGCGGAAGCACAGCCTGGCTGCGCCACACGGCTCCGAGGGAGAGCTTTGGTTTACCGTCTTCAGTGCGCCAAGGAGTCCATAACACACTGGCGTTGAGGCCTGCGGTGGTCCCTTTTCCACTTAACTCGAGCTGAGTTCCGGCGGGGAATCCCGAAATCGGTGAAGCTTGAGATCGTCGTTCAGCCTGTCCCTCCCCCAGAAAGCTTGCGAATGTGTAAATGTCCGTTCCTAAGCCGACCGAGAGAGCATCGGTGATCTTGTATGCCAGCGTGGGTTTAATCGCAAGAAGCGGCAGTTGCGCGAAGGTAACGGCTGTATTAAAAGGGCCTCCGTCAGGAAATTTGGCTGCGAACCCGTAGAGATTCTGCACGCCGAGGCCGATACTGAGATTCCCGAATGTCTCGACGCCTAAGTCTTTCAAACGCGCCGCGATGAAGAGCTGAGCTGGCGGGGGCAGGCCGATCGTAGGAGCTGTGTTTGTCGTCGTAGTTCCAGTCGGGCTTGTGAACTTCGTGTTGACGCTGACAAACTGTGCCCCACCGGCGACGTGGACTCCAGATAGTTGGGTCATGCCGGCAGGATTATAAAAAACGGCGGAAGCATTGTCGGCCTGTGCGGCAAACGCATTGCCTTGCCCGATGGCTGCGGCGTCATGAAAAGGGTTACGGAAGCCGTCGGCGAAGGCAAGGGCCGGAATTCCAACCAGCCAGCCCGCCGTGAGCAAGAAAGAAATCTGTACGGCCAGAAGATTGCGGAATAGATTGAGCTGCGCGGCCACCGAAACCCTGGCTATAAATGATACGCATCAATACGGACAATGGACTTTGCTTGATGCGAAATGTACATTACGCCTCTGTCTTTTGCAAAGTAGTCGTAACCGATTTTTGCAAAGCGAGTGACCGGCGACACCGCTTGCCAAGAATGGATGGCTATGCCGGAGCGAAAAGCTGCTGGTAAAAGATCTGCGCAACTCGCCAAGCTGACAGCTCCGATCTTGCCGCTCGTCCACAACCGGAAGCAATTGTTCCGGCTCCTTCATCGATCTAGAGCATGCCCCCTGACATGGATCTCCGCGCCTCCCGGCTCGGGAAAGACGACCCTCGCGGCAAGTTATCTCAAAGCATACCGCTTGCCGGTGCTCTGGTATCGACTGGACGAGAGCGATGCCGACCCGTCGACCTTTTTTCACTATCTGAGTGTGGCCACAAAATTCTTGGCTCCGCGATACCGGAAGCCGTTGCCGGTGCTTACCGCTGAATATGCGCTAGGGCTTCCCACCTTCACGCGCCGATACTTTCAAGAGCTGTGTGCACGCTTGCCTCGGCGATGTGTCCTGGTCCTGGATAACTATCAGGAGGTTCCCGCGAGCGCGGCGTTGCACCATCTTCTTGCCTGCGGGCTTGAAGAATTGCCCAAGCATGTATCGATGATCGTGATGAGCCGTCAGGCGCCTCCGGTTGTGCTGGCCAAATTGGAGGCGAGCCGTCGACTTGCCGTGATCGGCCCCGAGCAAATCGAACTGTCGAAATCCGAGGTTCGGGCCCTCGTGTCGCTTCATAAGCGGCAGAACTTGGCGACGATCACGGCAGTCGTAAATCAGCTCTACGGTCGGATGGGGGGATGGGCGGCGGGGATTGTGCTCACTCTGGCGCATGCACAAAGCAGCGGTGCATCGTTGACTCTCCAAGCAGGTGAAGCACCGGAAATCATCTTTCAATACCTCGCTGCCGAGGTGCTGGAGCGGCTTGAACCGGATGTGCAGAGCCTGTTGCTCAAGACAAGCATCCTCTCCGATATTAGCGTCCCAATAGCAGAGCAGTTGACCAATGTCTCGAATGCCGGAGCCATGCTCGCATCGCTCCATGCCAGACGCTATTTCACGGAGCGCCGCGAAGGATCAGAAGAGTGGTATCGGTACCACCCCTTGTTTCGTGAGTTCTTGCTCGAACGAGCTAGGCTCAGTATTGGGCTGGCAGAATTGCGCGTTCTCCAATCGACAGCCGCCAGGTTGCTCGTGAATGCCGGTCAGATCGAAGAGGGCGTGACGTTGTTGCAGGCAGCCGGGGACTGGAACGGCCTGATTCACGTCATCCTCGCCGCAGCAGGGAGTCTGGTCGCACAGGGGCGTATCCGAACACTAGAGGAGTGGATAGGGATCGTACCGGAGGCGATTCGCAAGGAAACCCCATGGGTAACGTTTTGGCATGCAACTTCCCGAGTGGCATTTAGCCCTGATGAAGCCTATCCCTTGTTTGAGCAGGCCTTTGACCAGTTTCGATTGCAGGGAGATGCTGCCGGTCTGTTGTTGGCTTGGTGTGGAGCGATCCGGGCCGTCCTCATGCGTTGGGAAAGCATGAATCGGTTGGATCGATGGTTGAGCATGTTTCCGATGATCCATCCCCAGGGAGCGCCCTATCCCTCGAGGGAGGTGGAGGCGAATGTCGCGGATTGTATGGCGGGTGCCATTATGCAACGGCAGCCCTATCGACAGGACGCCAAGAAGTGGTTGGACCGTGCCGTTCTCTTGGGCGAACACCTTCCTCCCGCGGTGCAGACCGGGTCACGGTATATGACGGATATTTACTATTTATGGACCGGGGATCTTTCCTCCGCCAAGCTAGGCCTGGCTCATTTTGGCCGCCTATCGCAATCTCAGCCAGGGAATCCAGTTACCACTATTTTTTTTCATGCCACGAGCGCAAGTGTTGCGTGGTTTGAAAGCGAGTATGATCGGTGTCGTACCCACATCATGAAGGCACAGGACGCCATTCGCCAATCGGGTCTTCATATGTGGGATGGCCTCATTTTGAGCCAAGGGGTTGCGGGCGAATTGCTGGCCGGCAATCTGTTCGCTGCCAAAGAGCTGTTGCTGCAAGTAGATGCAGGCACGGCTCCGCTGGGAGGGATTCATCGGGCACACTTCTTACACCTCAGCTCTTGGCACGATCTCTTGCAGGGCGATGCGCAAGAAGCTTGGAATCAGATACAGCAGTCGTTGAGCTTGGTCGCGATGGAAGGCGGACATATGTTCGGTGAGGCCTCCAACGCTATTGTTGCAGTTCACGCACTCTGCGTCCTGGGTCGGCAAGAAGAAGCCGCTTGCTGGCTCGAGCAGGTGTTGCAGATTGGCGACCGGATGAAGAGCGAGCTGTTGCGATTCGCGGGATGGGTGCTCACTGCGCAGTTGATGATGGACCGGAAGGATGAGGCCGGAGGATTGGAGGCATTCCAAAAGGCCTTGTTGATCGGTGAACGTGTCGGGCTGATGCAGTACCCGGGCATGCAGCGGAATGTCATGTCGCAGCTCTGTGCCAAGGCTCTGGAAGCCAATATCAAGGTGCCGTTTGTGCAACGCATGATTCAGAAGCATCGGTTCCCGGCGCCACCTGAGGCCAGGACACTTCAGGCCTGGCCCTGGAGAGTGAAAATTCAGACGTTAGGGGGATTCAAGGTTGAGATTGATGGTCAGCCATTGGAGAAATGCCGCAAAGCTCCACACCGGTTGCTCGATCTGCTGAAAGTGATCATCACACGCGGCGGCGAAGCGGTGCCGGCCGGGCGATTGGCCGATGTGCTTTGGTCTGAGGCCGACGGAGATGCAGCCCAGGAGAACCTGAAAAAGTCCATCGCGCGCTTACGCGGACTGATTGGCGTGGAGGAAGCCATCCAATGGCAGCAAGGCGCAGTCTCGCTCAATCGTGACGTCTGTTGGGTCGATGCGTGGGCCTTCGAATATTGCATCAAGTGCATTGAATTGGCGGCGGTGAATTACAGCTGCCAGGATCGCAGGCGTTCCGAGATGCAGGCTCTGGGGCTGTATATCGGCCCGTTCTTAACTCTGGACAATGTGCCCACATGGGCGGTGTCTTACCGAGAGAGGCTTCGCAATCAATGGGTGCGGCTGATCACAATCCGGGGTGATCGGCCTGAGGAGGACTCGCCTTCCGGCGGGGTCGTGCGCGAACTGGAACAGGCCATTGATGTGGATCCGGTCGCTGAGCCTCTGTACCAGCGCCTGATACCGCTTCTTTTGGCGAACGGGCGAAAACGTGATGCGGCCGCGCAATACCATCGCTGTCAATCGGCGTTAGCGCGTTGGGCTGATCGCCTGCCTTCAGTTGAAACCCAACAGTTGTTGCAGGGCTTGTCTCCACGTGAACATTGAGTCCACTCGTGCCTGCCCGATGTCTCTAGTTTGATTCACTAGCTGCATGAAAATACGTGGTCGTGCCATCCTCACAAAACTTCTCGTAGGCAAGATGGTCTTGCTGCCAGATAAAGGGGTGTGCGAGGATCTACGCCATACCTAACGATGAGGCGGAATGCGGGCACGGTTCCGAATCTTGGCGAAACTCACGCCGCCGACATTGCCGGCGGTGCTTCCTCGACCTCGTCTCTTCCGCCTTCTTGATCGCGCGAGGCGACGACCTCTTGTGTGGATCACTGCGCCGGCCGGTGCGGGAAAAACCACAGTGGTGGCGAGCTACCTCAAGGCGCGCCGCTTGCCGGTGCTATGGTATCGACTCGATGAAAGTGATGCCGATCCCGCCTCGTTTTTTCATCATCTCAGTAGTGCCGCAAGGAATGTGGCACCAAAATGCCGGAGGCCGCTGCCAGCCCTCACGCCGGAATATTCGATGGGTCTCTCGACCTTCGCACGACGGTACATTCAAGCTCTCGGTGCCCGTCTGCCGAGGCGCTGCATTCTTGTGTTGGATAACTACCAGGAGCTGCCTTCCCAATCTGCGCTGCAAACCATGCTCGCGGATGGACTTGATGAACTTCCTGCCGGTACGTCCGCTATTGTGATAAGCCGACAGAATATCTCGGCACCCTGGGCGCGTGTGCAGGCGGAACAACGGATGGCCTGGATCGGGCCAGACCAGCTGCAACTGTCCAAGGCGGAATGTTCAGGCATTGTCCGGCTTCACCTCAGGCCTCTCAAACGACGGGTCGCTCAGGTCCTCATCAATGAAATTCATGAGAGGGTTGAGGGGTGGGCGGCAGGTCTCATGCTGCTTCTTGCGCAGATCAAACAGCAGAATGCGATGGTCCCCGCGTCGGTAGGAGAGACGTCTGAAAGTGTATTCCACTACTTGGCCAAGCATGTTCTGCAACAGTTCGACGACGAGGTGCAGGACATTCTCGTGAAAGCTTCCATTCTTTCCGACATGAGCGTGCAATTTGCGGAGCGGGTGACAAATTCCAGCAGGGCTGGAGAGGTTCTCCGGTCTCTTCACTCGACACGCTGTTTCATTGAACGACGCCACCCGGCAGAGCCTTGGTATCGGTATCATCCTCTGTTTCGAGAGTTCTTGCTCCAACAACTCGCGACCAGGTACTCGAAGCAGGAGGTGCAGGAGCTTCGTCGCCAGGCTGCTATCTGCCTCGCTGAGGCCGGTCAACATGAGGAGAGTATTGAGCTACTCCGTCTGGCGGAAGATTGGAGGGCTATGGGCGGCCAGGTGAGCGCGCTGGCTCCTGTGATATTGGGGCAAGGGCGGTTAGCCACCATGGATTCATGGATCTCGTCGATTCCATCGGAAATTATAGATGGGGAGGCGTGGCTGCAGTTTTGGTTGGCTTGTTCCCGTATGTTTCTGAATGTCGCGGAAGCACAGATGCTGTTTGAAAGAGCCTTTGAACAATTTCTGGCGCGGCAAGAGCGGGCCGGTGTCTTGCTGGCATGGACGAATCTGGTCCGATGCATCTTGTTCCAGTGGAGTGGTCTTCCTCGTTTGGATTCCTGGATCGACCGATTTGCCATGATTCATCCTAAGGGCACGCCCTATCCTAGTATCGAGATCGAAGCGCAGGTAGCGGAGGCGATGGCTGGTGCGATGGTATGGCGCCGTCCGGCAAACCCGGAAACCGGATACTGGTTGGAAACCGCCATTTCCCTCAGCGACAGACTGGTCGGGTCAGGCGCGGGACACGCGATCTTTTTGACGGAATCGTACTTGGTGTGGTTGGGCAACTTGGCCGAGGCACGGAAAGGCCAGAATCGACTTTTGGAAAGAGCATCGAAACCAAACGCGGCGCCATCGTTGAAAATTCTGTATTGCTTATCGGAAGCGCTGCTAGCTTCGATCGAAGCTCGGGTTGAGGATTGTCGAACAGCCGTGCAAGAAGGCCTGGCACTCGCAGAGCGAGAGGGTATTCATGTCTGGGATGGATGGTTGGTGGCACAAGAAATTCATAACTGCTTGTTTGCCGGGGAAGTGAACACAGCGGAAGGATGGCTGAGAAAAATAGCGCCTGTCTGGGAACGGCTGGGTGGGCTCTATCGGTGCCAGCTCCAGTACCTATCAACTTGGTCTAAGATCCTTGCAGGAGACTGGGAGCAGGCGATGGTTTCGGGGGTGCAGGCAGTAGCCATTTGCGAACAGGAAGGCGGCCCATTTCCTGAAGCTCTCTGTTGCACACTCTCAGCTGCTGCCTGTCAATCCAGCGGGCACCACCAGCAGGCGGAAATCTACCGCGAGCGTGCTTACGCGATCGGCGAAGCCATGAATAGTGATTTTCTGCGTTATGGAACCGGGTGGCTAACCTCCCAGTTTGCTTTTGATGCCGGCGATCGAAGCAAAGGCTTGGATGCACTGCGGCAGACGTTGGCTATCGGTCGCAAACGCGGGCTGAGTGGTTACGTGGGGTGGCAAGCGCAAGTGATCGCGCGGCTTTGCGCCACGGCCTTGGAAGAAGACATTGAGGTGCCGTTTGTTCAGGGTCTCATTCGTAGGACGTGGCTGCCTATCCCTCCTGAAGAACGACCAGCCAACTGGCCGTGGGCCGTGAAGATTTCTGTGCTCGGAGGGCTGCGTATAGAAGTCGGCGGGCAACCGCTGTTGAAACAGCGCAAAGCTCCGCATCGACTTCTTGAGTTGTTGGCGGCCATTGTTGCCTTTGGGGGTGTGGATGTTCCAGTCGCTCGCGTAACCGATGCGCTTTGGCCGGAGGCGGATGGAGACCAGGCGCAGGAAAATCTCAAAAAATCAGTCGCGCGATTGCGGAAGCTGCTGGTGGTCGATGACGCCATTCTCTGGCAGGAGGGAAACGTCTCGCTTAATCCGGAGCTCTGTTGGGTCGATGCTGTGGCTTTTGAGGCTCTCTTAAAACAAGACGATCGCGGCGAGGCGATGGAAGGCGCCCACGGGTGCCTTCCTGTCCCACAGGCGATTGCGCTCTACCGCGGGGCATTTCTCGGCTCAGGGGACATACCCGTCTGGGCGATTCCGTACCAAGCTCACCTCCGCAATCGGTGGGTCACAAGGGCGCTTCGCCAGAATGAGTACATTTTCTCCAAGGCCGGTCTGGATGATGCTGTGCGTGATCTCGACCACGCCATACGCATCGATCCAATGGCAGAGCCCCTCCACCGCCGGCTCATCTTGCTGCTTCTGAAAAATGACCGGCGAGCCGAAGCGGGGGCATGTTTCGATAGATGCCAAACGGAAATGGCGAGAGCCGGTCGCTCTCCGTCTGCTGAACTGTTCGAATGGGCTCGAACCATCCTCTCGCGGTAATACTTACAGTTCGTTTCCCATCGCCATCAGCCGTTCCCGCCAAAAATCTCGATTGCCAGTATTCTTTTCTTGAATTTGTCCCCCGATCGGTCCCCCTATAAGGCGTAGAGACCTCCTGCGTGACGCTCATGGATGTCCTCATGAAGACATCTCGTCACAACTTGGCAGCCATTTCATTAATTGGATCTGTAAGGAGGTCGCGATGCCTACAAAGAGGTTCAGGGTCAGCGTCAATGGATTCGCGTGTTCAGCTCAAACCTGGGATGACGGTTTGAATCGGGATGGTAAGGCGGACGAAGTGTTTATTGCCGTCGGGTACAAGAAAGCGAACAAGGCTGGAACCATTCTCGAATCTGTTAATCCCGATCAGACGCCACTCATGGGCGATAGGTGGAACAATCTTAATCGGATTCAAGCAGGTACCGCATGGGGAGGCTGGGGTGGAATTCTTTCCGGCGACTCTTTCCCGACGAGATCTCCATGGATTCGGTCACAGCCGCTCCAGGACGATAGGAATTGGCCACCGTATAAGGTGTGGGAAGGTGATCTGACGAAGGGCGAAGACGTAGTGTTCATTACGCCGACTATCTGGGAGTGGGATGAGGGCAAGAGTTTTTGGAACGGGCTTATCGAATGGTTTTCCAAGATTGACGATAAGTTTGGGAAGAAGGCAAAAGAAGTCGTCTCAGGGCAATTGCCTGCCTATGGTTGGATCTTTGATGCCGCTTCTTTGGGCGTTCAAGTTCTGGCAACGCTTCCTGGCATGTGGTCGGTTTTTGGCGAGCCGATGACCCGTCCTATCGGCACACAACGAAACCCAACAGACCCCAAAGGGGTTCTGTTCAATCCACAAACTCTGGCATTGACCTACGAGACAGCAGAACTCTTAAGCACAACGGAAAACCCTCACGGTAAAGGGATCGGCATACTGAGCTTTCGCTATGTGGACGATCCACATCTATGGGGAGATTATAGTCTCTATCTCCAGGTGGAACTTGCGCGACCTGAGAACGCGCTGCTCACAGAAATGTCGGTTGTTCGAGAGATTTCCCGACCTGAAGTTTACGTGATCGTAGGCGATGCCAAGTTTTGGATCCCAGACCCTCCGACGCTGTTCCGACTGTACGGTGGATGGGCGGCAGTGCGCGTTGTGCCTGATGGAACCCTCACGAACGTTCCGACGCTTCCCAAAGAGGGAACGATTCTTAGGGAGGAACACGCACCTTTCGTGTGGCGAATCGAAGGTGGCCAGAAGCGCCACATTGCAACACCAACCGTGCTGTTTCGATATGGCGGATGGAGCATGGTCCGTGTGGTTCCGGACCATTCGCTGGCGATGATTCCAACGGGTGCGCCGATCGTTTAACGATGCTTACCTGTGGAATGAGCCGGCAATAGAAAGAATTGTCGCGACAGGGGAGTGGCCGGCCGAAGGATGTGCAACTTCAATCGGTGGCCCTCCCCTTAGTCATTGAGAAGTTCCTCCGTCGCCTTGGGAGCCTCGCTATCAGGGAGTCTGGATAAAGGAGCATTGTCCCCTCCTGAAGACTCTATTGCTGACAAGGAGTCGAGGAGGCACTTATCTGTGGGAGAAGTACGGCGATGAATAAAATACTACAATCTATGAGGCGAATGGTATTGAGGCGCGTCCGATATCGACTTCTGCGAAGCGGCTTTTCTGGAGGGGCTAATAGATATGGTTGCAACGGCTACAGTCAGAAGAACGCGATGTGTCGCTTAGGGGCTGGCCAAGTAACTACTCCAACTCCACAAACGGCAGACTGGATTGGCAAACTGGTCCGAGTCTGTATGATGTTTACTCTGTTTCTTTTTACCCATGCATCCAACTCATCCGACGCGCAGGTTCAGTTTCCTAGCAATCCGGCCCAGAAAGTCCATTCATTTGCCTGCGGTCCGCATCTCCTCACATATGAAGTGTATACAGCGAGTGGACAGCGCGGGAAGGGGGGTCCGTTGTGTCAAGATGAAGCAGTTGCCCCCCAAGAATCCAGGTGTTCCGACACAATTTGATTTTGCTTGGTACGGCGAAGGGGATTGGGGTTCAGGACCGTATCGCCATGTCGGGTATGCATTTAACAGTCCTGAATTGCCGAGCATTTCAGCTGCGGATATTTTTGGAAATGGTGAAAAATTCAGGGCGGCTTATCCACGCATGGGCGCTAACTCAGCAGCACGCATAACGCTGAAACAAATCGTTGGTAATTGGCCGGCTCCCAAGGAGCTTCATTTCGAAGGCGCGTGGAAAGAGATCTGGAAGCATGTCAATGCGACCTCCTATCAACCACTTCCCCAAATTACTACTTGTGGTTCACACTTTCACGAATATCAGGCACAACGGCCTGATTCCAATGTTGGAGATCAGGGAATTCGCTGCCTGAGTAAATATGGCTCCGTGTGGGTCGGTTCAGGGAAGTGGGGGGGCAAGGAATACCTGCATCTGGGCATTCATGAGTGGGGCCAGGATGAGAATGGTGTGTTTTTTTCTTTCGGACCAGGGGAGGCCAGCGACATTTGCGCCTCTACAGGGGGATCATTCTGCAACGCAACGTCCCCCAGGGCTATTCAATTCTCCAAGCAGGGGAGTGGTATTAGTGTGAGCGGGGCATGGAATGAACTTTGGGGCGCACGAAAGAGTCATAGCATTTCCATTCTTGCGATCAATCTCCGCGGTGTAGTGGATGTGCCATGTCGAACCGGAGTGCGGTGGGAAGATCGGTTTCGTCGGATTGCCTCATGGATGAAAGAAACAGGGAATAAGCCTGATATTATTCCATTGCAAGAAGCCGTGGGATGGATATGGTGCCCCACCAATTTCGAAACAATACAGGATTATGCGGCGCTCGATTTGTTACTCGACGCGATTCGCGACGCGACAGGTGAGCAATACCGGCTTGCGTATCTAATCGATACTCAAGTGCACGGGGGATTGGGAGACTGTGGCATCGGCGGTGGCGTATTAGGTGGCTGTCAAGTGTGGGGGACGAGGGCGTTGCTCTACCGCCCGTCACAGCTTCGTAATGTCCTGGCTACAGTCTCTGCTGCTGCAGTTCCTCATGATGATGAAACGACTACAGGACCCCATTTGCGTCGCAGTCTACCGGCTTGCAACTTGGCTCAGGGGCGTGCTGATGTGGTCAATGTAATTGATGGTCCTCCGCAGTATGATAAGTGCAATCAGGCTACTCCGAGTGGGTACACGTGGGTCCAGCGTCAAGGTGGATCATCGAAGGGCTCATTCGATGCAGCCTTCAGCAGGTTCGAGCTCATTAATCATCCGGACCATTACGTCCACATCTACAATGTTCACCTCAGTTGGACGCCTCCTTCACCAATCAGGACGGATGGTTCCTCTGAAACGCCCGCAGGGTCCGGGTTGTGGAGCACACCCAAACCAGGTGTTGAGAATATAGCGTCGTTAGTCACCACGATGGAGGATAGATTTGCCACTGCTCCGGGGGACCGTCTCTATGCGCCTATTGTCGTGGGCGATTTCAATTTTCCTGAGGATGGCAGCACGCTCTTTCCAGGTTTTCGTGTGGCAACATGGACGCCGGAGGTTGTGGGAGCATTAGTGGGAAAAGAGGCCGTTTACCCTTCGGCGCAGAGGGCCTACATCAAGAATCCGGAAGTATTGCCTGTACCCAATTGTGCAGAGAATGCACCTGGAGGAATTCCAAGCGGGGGAGGGCCGATCGAACGGCTGTGGTCCGACCATTGCGCATTGTTTTTTCGTGTTGACGCGGCGCCGTAAAAAACACGACGCCCCATTCTCCATACTCAGAGAAAGAGTTTATGCCAGTGGAGATTGTGTTGATAGGGATTTTCTCGTTAGATGCTGTAAGGCTACGCGTGATCGATAATCGGGGTGTATCTTCGATCTGGTGCGAGTACTGCTAACCCAACGGATGCGTTTTTCTGCCAGCCCAACCATTCGTTTGTCACGAAGCCTTCGATGACGGATAAGCGCACGCTTCTGAAAGATCTCCTGCTGGAAGATTACCGCTATCGGGCGGAGGCGTTGCGCAAGAGTGAACAGGCTGGAGAGACTCGCCTCAACATTTTCATGGTCCTGATCGGCGGGGCGGTCAGTGCATTTGTGGCTATGGTGAACGCAGAGCACGGGCCTAAAGGCGATCTTTTGCGACTGATCATGCTCGTGGCTCTCGGGTCGCTTGTGGTTGTGGGATGGATGACGTTCGCTCGACTGATTATTCGGGATGAGCGCACTGACGAATGCAAACGCGACCTCGATCACATTCGCCAGGTCTACCAGGATTGTTTCGATGGTGAGGGTGTCCTAGCGCAGTACCAGCCTGTGAGTAGTTATGTCAGAGGTGCTGGGAACAATCCGCAGCTGGCGGCCGCTGGACCGTCCGCATCACAGCAAGACTCCCTGCCGAACCGGAACCGAAGCTTTGGCGGGCTGGTTCATTTCATGGCTGCAATGAACAGCCTGCTTATGGCCTGTATCATTGTGGTTCTGATGATGTACCTTCTTCCGCCTAATGGCGGCGTAGAATGGAAGCTTCTCGTGGCCACCTTCGTGTTTGCTGGTATGGGCTTTGTGTGTGGAATGTTCCTGCACTTAGGTTACAACCGGCGTTGTGCAGACGACCAGGGTTCCCGTTCTGAGAAACAAATCGTGACTCATGCAGGCGGGGTGGTGTTTAAACGCGAAGGTGCGGAATTCCGCTATCTTGTCGTCTCGTCTCGCCAGGGAACAGCAGAGCAGTGGGTTCTTCCCAAGGGACACATCGAGCAAGGAGAGACCTATCAAGGGGCAGCGATCCGTGAAGTTGAAGAGGAAGCCGGCGTGCTCGTTTGTGTGAGAGGAGAGCTGGGGGTGGTCCGTTTTTCAACAGCATCATCGGATACTCGGTCGGATATCGTTGTAAAATTCTACCTTATGGAATGGCTAACTGATGCATCGGAGCTGAGTAGCGAGCAACGTCGGTGTTGTTGGTTGCCGTTTCCCGAGGCGATCCAGTCGCTGATCTTTCTCGAGAGCAAACGCATGTTGCTCTTGGCTCACGCAAAAAACACGCCGTAACGTGGACGCAGAGGATTCCTGAGAGCCTTCCCGCTACTGGCCTGCTACACCAATACATCTGCATGAACGGTTAGTGGCGAGGCCAACTAGAGCAAGCACGAGGAAGAATCGGACTGGTCCTGCCTCCTTTCCCGGAAGAATCAGACTTATTATATGTGCTCAGTGAGCGCGTCCTCCAATTTTCTCCGTACTTTCTCGAATTTGTCCTCTCACTTGTCCCCTGGCGCTATGGTCTCCTCGCGATAGGCTGGGCTGATGCATTTGCGGGGATGTAGCGATGGTGCACATGAACAGACGAATAGTCATGGCTGTTGAAGCTGGTGCACTCGCGGTGGCCTTAATGCTCTGTGCGGCAGATCGATTCATCGCGTGGAAAGCGATATTGCCTGAGACGAATCTGCAGCAAGATTTACAACAACTGTTTTTGTTGTTGAAGGAAGAGATGATTGTATTTGATGAATATTCTCGATAGTAGGCGTATCAAAACATTCTACCATCATTCCTGCCGATACCAGCAGGTCGCAGACTTTCCGCAAGTCACCAAGAGATTGAAACCTATGATTTTCTTCACCGATGCACGTATGCGTGTGTGGTGCCCAGGGGGAGGTGTCCGTGGAAAAAATCTTGCAATCTCAAAAGGGGATGGGCATGAATTGAGATTGGCGATGAAAGATGCGATATCAGCGGCCCTGGGCGACCGCTTGAATGCCGATTGTTTGAAGAGCGCATTCATTGCAGCGGTTCGTGTTGTAGCGTTGATTTAAGTGGATGCCATGTTATTCAAATTGTCTAGCAATATTAGGTAGGCTAAGCAGACCTCGTTTCTTGGGATACTAAGGCTGCAAGAGTTTGTTCGCCGTTTTCGATGCGCGTGCCAACTTACCTCGGAATTTTTTGCGCATGAATCTGATCAATGTTGAGGTCTCGCTAGGCACTGTCCGTACTCTTGGACATCTGGCGCGATCGCAAGAGCAGGCAGATGCAGTGGTGAAAATCTAAGCTAGAGCAGAAGAGGGAAAGAAAAAGGTCCGAAAACTTGCCGGCCGGGCAAGATCCGTGAATCTTGCCCGGCCGTAAAAGGTTAGTGCTTGTCTTTCTTCTCGTGTTTCTCGTGCTTGGCTTCCTTGTCGATGACGGCGCCTGTGGCTGCGTCGATATGCACTTCCGTCATCTGGCCGTCGGCGCCAAGCACTTCAACTTCCCAGACCGTCTTGTCGTGCTTCTTTTCGAGTTCAGCTTCGACTGCCGTCCCGGGTGCCGCCTCCAACGCGGTTTTGATCGCCTGGTCGATCGTGACTTTGGCGTCCTTCACCAGGTCGGCGACGTCGCAGCTCTCGCCCTTGCCCTTATGGCCCTTGTCACTCCAGGCGGGCGTCGTCGTAAGACAAAGCGCTGCAATCATCAGGGCCGAAACCGCCAGGTGCTTGATCATCTGTGCCCTCCGATTCAGCAGGTGAACAGGTTACTGGGCTTTTGCTCCGCCATGCGGGTTGGCGCCATGCGGATTTGCTCCGTGAGGATTCGCGCCATGCGGATTGCCGCCATGAGGATTTTTGCCCTGCGAGGCGCCGCCCATACCCTTGTGCTGCTGCATCATCTTCTCGTGTTCGGCCTCTTCCTTGGCGCGCTGTTCAGACGTCAGGATCGCGAGGGCATTCCGCCTCGTTTTGACCGACAGCACCCGGAGCCCGACCTGTACCTCGGCGCTCTGCTTCAGTTTCGCTTCGATCGCCCCGATGTCGGATTTTTCGTCCTCGGTCAGCGCCTTGACCTCGCGTTCGGCGACTTGAATGTCGGCTTCCATCTTGATCCGGTTCTTGTCGAGATTGAGCTGCAACTCCTTCAGCTTGGTCACCTGGTCGGCGCTCAATCCGATTTCCTTGTCATGCTTCAAAAGGTGACGGATGAGGTGGCCGGCGCCTCCGTGCAGCATCATCTCCATCATGGCGGCGCCCATGCCGTGCTGCCCCTTCTGATAGCTGCCGCTGTGCCCGCCGTATCCGCCTTCGGGATTGGCCCAGGCGGGCGAGATCGTCAGCGCGCAGGCGATGGCCGACGCGGTGGCCAGCGTGAACAGTTTCGTCGTCATTCGGGTCCTCCTTCGTTGAAGTGCGATTAATGTCCTGTCAGCCCACGTAACAAGCCCCGGTCACCGGTGAGGGCATTCACCATAAATTGAACGGCCAGCGCAGCCAAGAGCAGCCCCATCAGTCGGGAAATAATTTTTTCGGCGATGGGATTGAGCCACTTCGCGCTGCGCGCGCCGATCGCTAATATACTGTAACTCGCCAATCCGATCAGTACAAGGCATCCCAGCAATACGGCCCGCAGCAGCCAGGTGGTGGCCTGTGTTTCCAGGAGGATCACGGTCGATATCGCGGCCGGGCCAGCGAGCATGGGAATGGCGAGGGGTGTGATGGCGATATCATCCTTGCTGGTCCCCGCGGCGGTTTCTGCCGGAGTCTCCTGGACGGTGGACCGTTGCGCGCGCAACATGTCCAGGGAGACCAATAGCAAAATGAGGCCGCCGGCGATTTGCACCGCGGGTAAGGAAATGCCCAGCAGGCTGAGCAGGGTTTGGCCGAAGAGCGCGAATCCGCTCAAGGAGCCGACCGTCACCAGGCAGGCGACGCGCGCGGTGCGCAGGCGTTGCGCGACCGAATCCCGCGGGGTCATGGCGAGGAACGCCGGAACCACGGCAATGGGATCGACGATCACGAAGAGGGAGCTGAATGCCAAGAGGGCATATTCGACCATCGTCATGGCAGTGGCCGTCATCAGGGTAGTGTTGATCAGGACGAGCTGCGTCTGGACGCCGCGAGGATCTCGGCTCGGGGATCACCGTGGCGGCCGTGGCTCAGCTGTTGGTAGAGCGCCCGTTCTTCGTCGGAGAGGCCGGTAGGCATCACGATTTTCAGCTTCAGAAACAGATCGCCATGGTCGCCGGCGGCCGTCGGCAGGCCTTTGCCTTTCAGGCGCAGCTTGCTGTCGGCTTTGCTGCCGGCCGGAATTTTCACCTTGACCGGTTCGGCCAGCGTCGGCGCCATCACCTCGGCCCCCAGCGCCGCTTCCCATGGCCAGACCGGGAGCGTGACGTGAATGTCTGATCCCTTCTGCCGGAAGACCCCGTTGGCTTGAATGTGCACGCGCAGGTAGAGATCCCCCGGTCTGCCCCCATTGATTCCCGGTTGACCTTTGCCTGCGATGCGGACGCGGGTGTCGTGCTGAACGCCCGCCGGAATGCGCACTTCTATCGTCCGTTTGTCGGTCTGGGTGCCGCTGCCGCCGCACACGACGCAAGGGCGTCCTCGCACAATGGCGCTGCCGCCGCAGGCTTTGCATGTGACGCGTTCGGTGAGATCGATGCGCCGGCTGACGCCGGTGGCCACGTCGCGGATGCTGAGTTCCACATCCGTTTCCAAATCTTCGCCATCGACGGCAAATCCCGCAGTTCCTGCGCCGCCTCCGCGCGCGCGGCCACCGAAAAAGGTTTCAAAAATGTCGCCGAAATCGCCGCCGAACCCGCCGGCTTGGCCCGCGCGTCCCGCTTGAGCCCCGGCTTGCTGGCGGGCCTTTTCGTAGGCCTCTGCCTGTTCCCAATTCTGCCCGTATTGATCGTATTTTTTCCGCTTGTCGGGATCCGACAGCACCTCATGCGCTTCGTTCAGTTCCTTGAACTTCTTCTCCATCTCCGTCTTTTTCGCGCCGGTATGGAGGTCGGGATGGATTTCACGCGCACGGCGGCGAAAGGCCTTCTTGATGTCGTCGGCAGAGGCGTCCCGCTGGATGCCGAGAATGTCGTAATAGCCGCGTTGAGCTGTAGCCATCAGGATCTGTCCGTGGAAAATGGTGCGCTGCGCGCAGGCAAAGAGTGCAATCCTTTCCGGAGCTTACGAGGTCTCCGGAGGCATTGCAAGCGAACAGTCTGATTTTTCTCAGCCTGCTGTCGCGCCTGTTACTACACAGATAAGAAAGCCGGGGCCACAGTCAAGGCCGGTGGATGATGGCGCTCACCGAAGCTCTGTCCCCGCGACAGAGCGCATCACAAAGGCGGCGAGCACCTCGTGTCCCAGATCATTGAAATGGGTGTCGTCACGCCACCACAGCAATTGCTGCGAACGATCAAACATTCGTTTGGCCTCTGATTCGAGATAGGCCCGGCTGTCCAGACAGGTCAATGACATGCGCCGGCAGACGGCCAGCACGGCTTCGGCAAACCCGGATGAGGTCGGCCCATCCGGGGAGTCCGGATTCAACAACCAGCGATACACTTCTCCCTTGGTCGGCAAAATAATGATGGTCGTCCGGATTCCCAGCCGGGCGACCGTCTCATCCATGGCCCGGAGTGTGGTCTGCAGTTTCGCAAAATTGGGATGCCGTTCGACCTCGGCGCGCCCGCGCAGGCCCCAGGCCTCCTGGGGCCCATAAAACAAGATGGGGCGACCGTCAGGCAGAGAACGGACGACGACATCCTGAGAGATCCCGCTCCAGCGGCTGCGTATCGAATCCCACGCCTGCCTCAGCGGCGAACGACTCCGGAATGTCCGGTAGTTCACGAGCGCCGCAGAGAGGCCCGTATGCCAGGGCAAGGCATCGAGGTTCCAGGTGTCGCCGCCCGTGTCATCGAGATCGTTGCCGGTATAGAGGGTCCAGATCAGATGCATGCCCGGCGTCAGACGCAGGTCGCGGGTTTCGATGGAAAAATTCAGGTACTGCTCATAGGGACCGCCGGGATAGGCCAAGTTGTAGATCGACCAACCTAATCGCTGCCCGAGAACGGAGGCCCAGGTTTTGGTTTGCGTTACGCCCACGCCGGCCGTGAAAGAATCACCGAGCGCAATTGCGGTGAGCGGAGGTCCGAGGGGATCGTTGCGAAAGCCCTTGGCGTCGGTCCGGAACTCCACGTGGCGTGGCTCTCGATAGGACGGCTCGCCGGTCATGGCTGCGAGATCGCCATAGGTCTCGCCTGAAAAGCTCACTCCGGCGTCCCAGCGTCCCAGCATCGGCAATGCCGGCAAGCGGCGCTGGTGGAGGTTCATCGGCGAATAGTGAAGCCGGTCGCCGATCACCGGCCGCAAGATGAGATCGACCAGCGTGAGGGTGATGCAAAGACTGGTCAGCACCAGGACCGAGCGCAGGGCATATTCGCGGGTGCGCGAGGCGACCAGGAGCCAGGCCACCGGCAGGAGGAGCAGAACTTCCAGCAAACCATTCTTGAAAACGCCTTCCGCAAAGGGCAACGCCGTCGCCAAGACCGCCGCCGCGGCCGCTCCCACTGACCTTCCTGGACGTTTCACCAATCACGAACTCCGGGGTGATGAATCACTGCATGACGATGCGGCGCCCTCTTCTCATCTTGCGCGTGCAATGTCAAGCACGTTCGGGTGGCGCCACTGTTGAATCTGGGACTGTGATTACCGGGAAATCCACACGGCGTTGGTCGATGAAGACATGCAGTTTGTTGACGGGGAAGAAGAGGGCGATCTGGCTCCCGGTGGCAATGCCGGTGTGCCGATGGGTGCGAGCCACCAGCTTGACCTGATCAACCCGGCAGTGGATCAGCAGATCGGCGCCCAGATCTTCAATCAGATCCACCGTTGCCGTCACAGGAACGGATTGTGCGAACGTCTCCATTGAAATATCTTCCGGGCGGATCCCAACGGTCAGCACGGATGGATGCGGCGGGAGCAGGGAACGAACCTGTGCCGGTAACGGGAGCGTCAGGTCACCGGCACGGAAGAGGGCATTCGCGCCTTGCGCTTCGATCGTGCCCTCCCACAGGTTCATGGGCGGCGTGCCGATGAAGGACGCCACGAAGGGATCAGCCGGCGCGCTGTAGGTTCGCTGCGGATCATCCGCCTGTCTGATGCGGCCGCCTTCGATGACGACAATCCGGTCACCCAAGGTCATCGCTTCGACCTGGTCATGGGTGACGTAGATCATGGTCGCCTGCAGGCGTTGCTGTAATTTCTTCAGTTCGATGCGCATCGATGTGCGCAACTGCGCATCCAGGTTGGACAGCGGTTCGTCGAACAAAAACAATTTCGGTTTGCGCACGATCGCGCGTCCCATGGCGACCCGCTGCCGCTGCCCTCCGGAGAGGTCCCTGGGTTTGCGATCCAACAGCGGCTGAATCTCCAGAAGTTGCGCGGCTTCGGCGATGCGATCGTCGATGACGTGGCGCGGCGTGCGGCGCATCTTGAGCGCAAAGGCGAGATTCTCGCGAACCGAGAGGTGCGGGTAGAGGGCATATTGCTGGAAGACCATCGCGATGTCGCGCTCCGCCGGCGGCAGGTGGTCGACCACCTTGCCGTCGATGAGGACCTGGCCTGCTGTTTGGGCATCGAGTCCGGCAATGATCCGCAAGAGCGTCGATTTGCCGCAGCCGGAAGGCCCGAGCAGAATCGTAAAACTCCCATTGGGCACGCGCAGCGAGATGTCACGCAACACGGCCTGCTCGCGAAACGATTTGGAGATGTGACGCAGCTCTAGTTCAGCCATCTTGGTATCTTTCGAGGCGCAGGGTCCACACTGGCTTCAGCAGGCTGTCGATATCTTCTATCTGAACGCGTTCATGCCTAAGGCCGGCAGGCACAGGCTATTCAGAATGGCGGTCCAGCAAGGCCGCAGGGAGCACGCCGACTGAGGCGTACCCTTGCGGTACGTCGCAGGGAGACGTGCGACCGAGAACGCCGCTGGCGGCCATTCTGGATAGCCTGCTAGCCTTTGACGGCGCCGGCGGAGAGCCCGCTCACAATCCATCGTTGACACAACAGCACGACCCCGATCAGCGGCAGGGTGGCGACGACCGAGGCGGCAGCCAATTCTCCCCAGGGCATGGTGAATTCTCCCTGAAAGAGGGCAATCCCCACGGGCAGGGTCTGCTGCTCGGGCTGTGTGAGAATCAACAGCGCAAAGAAGAATTCATTCCAGGCATAAATCAAAATCAAGATAGCCGCCGTGAAAATTCCCGGCGTGGCCAACGGAAGCGTGATCCGGAACAGGATGCTCCAAGGGCCGCAGCCATCTACGCGCGCGGCATCTTCAAGCTCGGGCGGGAGTTCCTTAAAGAAGCTGGCGAGGATCCAGATCGCTAAGGGCAAGGTCAGCGCAACATAGGGCAGTACAACGCCCCAGCGGTGGTTGAGGCCGCCCACCCCATCGAGCAACCGCCAGATCGGTCCTGCAATGGCCATCTGCGGAAACATGGAGACACAGAGGAGCACGGCCAAGATGCCTTGCTTGCCGGGGACGGTCAGCCGGGCCAGCGCATAGGCGGCAGGGATCGCGAACAAGAGCGCCAGCAGCGTGGTGGAACCGGCGACCACGGCGCTGTTCCACGCGTAGTTGAACAGGTGATGGTCGAAGAGCGCCGCGCGGTAAAACTCCAGACTGCCCGATGGCCACCAGGCAGGGGGGGCGGCCTCGATTTCAGTTTGCGACTTGAAGGAGGTGAGGACAAACCAGAGAAACGGCAGCAGGCTCAGTCCCACCGTCGCAAGGATGCCCACTGCGAGTAAGAGCCGGCCTTTCATGCGCGTCTGCGCTCCAAAAGACTCGACCCGATGGCACGTAGGTACGTCAACGACAGCGCCATGATCATGAGGAACACGGTGACGGAGACGGCAGAGCCGTAGCCGACGCGGCCTTCCGTGAACAACGTTTGGTAGCCGTAGAATTGCAGGACCTGTGTGGCGTCGCCGGGGCCGCCTTGTGTCATCACGAACACCAGATCGAATACGCGAAACGCGTCCATGGTGCGGAAAAGCAGCGCGAGCAACAGCGCCGGTTTCAGCAGCGGCAAGGTAATGTGCCAAAAGCGCTGCCACATCGTGGCGCCGTCGACGCGGGCGGCGTCGTACAGGTCGCGTGGAATGACCTGCAACCCGGCGAGGATCAACAGGGCGGCGAAGGAGGACGTTTTCCATACATCGGCCAGCACGACCACGGCAAAGGCCACACTTGGATAGGCGAGCCAGGGAAGGTAGTCCGTGACACGATCGCCGAACAGGAGCAGATTTGCGAATCCGTACTGGTCGTTGAAAATGTACCGCCAGAGTTGCGACGCGACCACCGTCGGAATGGCCCAGGGAATCAGGATGGCGGCGCGTACCAGGCCCCGTCCCTGAAAGCGTTCGTGAATCACCAGCGCGATGATGAGCCCGCAGGCCAATTCGAGCAGCGTAGAGAGGATCACGAACGCAAGGGTCACGACGAGGGCTTGCCGCGCCACCGGGTCATGGAACAACGCGATGTAATTCTCGAAGCCGACGAACGGGCTGCCGAGTTGTGGAATGCCCACGAAGATGTCATGCAGGCTGAGCCAAAGGGAATCCAGCACGGGGTATAAGGCAAAGATCATCGTCACCGCGAGAGCGGGCGCCACCATTGCCCAGGCGGCGAGACTCTCCCGGCGCCGTGAAGCCGGATGCGCGCGGATCATGGCGCGGCCTTCGTCAGTGCCAGCAGCCGATCGATGTGCGCGTCGGTCAGGGCGGCTTCTTCCGCGAGATCGAGCCCGTCAACGGCCAGGGCGCGGCTGAAGTAGCGCTGCAGGAGATGCGAGATGGCGGGATACAGCGGCGATCGCGGGCGAGCCGTGGCGGCCTGGAGCACGGCGCGCTGGTTCTTGAGTTGCGGCGAGCGAGCGAGGACATCGGGGTCGGAGAAGAGCGCTTCCCGGGAAGGCGCGATGCCGGCGTCGCGAGAAAACTTCTTTTGCACGGCCTGGCTGGACAGATATTCAATGAGCGTCCAAGCCTCGTCCGGATGCCGGGAATAGGCGCTGATGCCGTACAGCCAGCCGCCGAGCGCCGCCGCCGTCCGCCCCGGCGAAAATCCCGGGAGGGGCGCCACGCTGACCTGCCCGGCAATGGTCGAACGTGCCCCGTTGTTGGCCAGTTCCCAGGCGTAGGGCCAATTCCGATGAAAGATCGCATGCCCCTGCAGAAACAGGGACAGCGCTTCCGGTTCTTGATAGGTGAGGGCGGCGCGTGACGTGACCCGGCCGATCACGGCGTCACGGACGAATTGGACGGCTGCCAGTGCCTCAGGCGAGGATAACGACGACCCGGTTCCGTTTGGGAGCAGCAGGCTTCCGCCATGCCCTTCGACGAATTCCAGCATGTTGCAGACCAGGCCTTCATATTGCTTGAACTGCGCGGAGTAGCCTTGCAGCAGCGGGTTGGTCGGACGTTCACCGGCCAGGATGGTCTCGGCCTGGTGGATGAGTTCCGGCCAGGTCGTAGGGGGGAGGAATCCGTACTTGGCGAGCAGGTCGTGGCGATAGTAGAGCAGGCCGGCATCGATGCGGCTCGGGACTCCGTAGTAATGGCTTCCGTACCGGCCGACCTCGACGGCGGCAGGGAGAAACTCCTGTCGCATGGCGGGCGAAAAGAAGTCGTCGAGCGGGCGGGCCCAGCCGGTTACCGCAAACTCCGGAACCCAAATGACATCGATAAAAAAGACATCGACCGTGGCATCGCGATTCTTCAGTTTTTGCGTGAGGAGATCGTGATAGGCGGTGGAACTGTGCGGGGCCAGCTCGCGCGCCACCGAAATCTGCGGGTGCGCACGAGTGAAGTCCGCGAGCACCTCATCCCAGACAGGCGCATGGTCCGGTTTCCACGACACAAACCGGAGCGTGACCGGCGGCGTTGAAGCGGCAAGGGCAGCGTCGGCTGGTGCCTCAGCGCACAGGGTGCCGGGGCTCCAAACAAGCAGAATAAGAACGAGCAGGCCGATCCAGCTGGAGGCGGTTCCGGTAGGCGGCTGCGGGGACCGCTCGATGCGTCGTCGTGAACAGCTCCATCGCATCACTCTGTGAGGTTATACACAGTCACGCGGGGTGATGCAAAGAACCAGGAGCGGCCGGGAGTGCTGTGCGCACCGGATCGGCCCGTCGCTTATTTCTTGCTCTGCACGGCGAGTTCCCACCGGTACCCGTCTGGGTCGGTAAACCAGATCCCCATGCTCTTCGATCCCGGCGCCACGGGCCCGATTTCATCTCCGGGATCCTCTACCGCTACCTTCAACTTTTTCAGATGGGTCAGGGCTTTTTTCAGCGCAGTCATCGTGGGCAGGTGGAACGCCACATGCCCAATGGTTTTGGGCGATGGCTTTCCCTTGGAGAAGACGATCAGCGTATTCGCATTGCCGATTCCCACGCCGCCTTCGTAGTCGAATTGTTTGCTGAGTCCGGACACCCGCATGAACCACCGGGCGCTCGCGCGGGGATCGCGAACCGCCAACCCGAAATGCCACACAGGGCCGAGCGTGAACGGTACCTTCATGTTCGTCACCTCCTTGTGGGGAAAAAGGGCCCCATCCTACCATGGGAGAGCAAGGCTGGACGCCAGAGTATCCTCGGCGCCTGTTCCGGCTCGGTTCTCGTGATCTAATAACCAGCGTTTACGATTCAGGCCGCCGCCATAACCGGTGAGCGACCCATCGGCGCCGATCACCCGATGGCAAGGGACGACGATATTGATGGGATTCGCGCCATTGGCGAGGCCTACCGCGCGCACGGCGGCCGGTTGTCCGATGCGTTTCGCCAGGCCGGCATAACTGAGCGTCTGTCCCGGGGGAATCTGGCGCAATGCAGCCCAGACGCGCGTTTGAAACGGAGTGCCTGCGGTCGCGGTCGGGAGCGCGTCGACGGCGTTGAGTTCTCCTTCGAAATAGGCGGCCAACGCCAGCACTGCTGCGGAGCGCTGGGATGCCGCAGCCACGGTCATCGGCGCCCCTTGGAACTGGCGTGCCAGCAAGCGGCGCATGCGCTCCTCGTGGTCCGTCCAATCGACGGCGCGCAGGTTCCCCTCTTCGTCTGACAGGATCATCAACGTGCCGATGGGCGTGGTCAGGATCTCCGAGAAAAGGTGCAGTTCATGAGACATGATGACGCTCCTCGTGTGGCAGTGCTATCGATTGACGGTCCAGAGATACTGGGCCGCGTAGGCTCGCCATGGCCGCCAGGCCTCGCTTCGCTGCAACAGGCTGGCGGCGTTGTGGCGGTCCTCTCCCTTCAGGCGCCCGGCGCCACTGAGAAGGCCGACGTCGGTGGCTGGAAAGGCGTCTGGTTCACGAAACGCGCGCAGAGCGATGTAGTTCGCCGTCCAGGCTCCAATGCCTGGGATTGCTCGCAGTTGCGCGAGACGTTCCTCGATGGGAGCTCCCGGCGTGAAGAGGCTCGGATTGGCGAGGGCCGCTTGCGCCAGCGCGGTGATCGTAGCTTTCCGGGCGGCAGGCATGCCCAGACGGCGCAGGTCCGCAGTGGCGAGACAGCTCGCCGTTGGAAAGGTTCTGGTGAGGCGCGGGTGATCCGAATTGGGCAAGGGTTCTCCCCACAGACCGACCAGGCTCGCGCCCAGCTTGCGGGCGGCAGCGAGCGAGATCTGCTGCCCCAGCACCGCACGGACTGCGAGCTCAAAGCCGTCCCAGCAGCCGGGCGCGCGTAATCCCGGCCGGGCGGCGATCAGAGGCGCGAGGGCCTCATCCTTCGAAAGATGGACAGCGATGGCATCGACGTCGGCTTCTACGTCGAACTGGTGGCGGATGTGGCAGACGATAGCCTGGAGCGCGCGGACGGAAGGAAAGTCGATCGTCGCCAGAAGGCCGTGCCTGTCCGCCCGGTGCTCGATGGTCACGCTACCCGCCAGTCCCTCATGCGTGATGCTGCGGCGGTAGAGGCCATCCTCGACCATCTCCAGGCCGTCAATGGCACGGGCTTGGAGATAGTGCAGCATCCCGGTCCAGTCATAGGGCGGTCGATACGGAATGTGAAGCATAACCGGGGCCGTGGCGGGAGGCTTGGGAGTGGCGGCGACGGCGGCACGGCGTAATGCCCGGGGCGACCGGTGATAGAGCGAACGGAAGGCATGATTGAACCGGCGGACACTGCCGAATCCTCCTCCCAAGGCCACGTCGGTCATCGGGAGACTCGTGTCGTGGAGCAGTTGTTTCGCGAATAAGAGCCGTCTGGACTGAGCGATCGCCACCGGCGCCACGCCGAGATGCTGGTCGAACAGCCGGCGCAATTGTCGTGCGCCCATCCCGACCCGCATGGCGAGGGCCTCGACCGTGCCACCCTCACGATCCAGGAATCCGTCGGCGATCAGCGCCAGCGCACGTGAGACGGTATTCGAGGTGCCGCGCCAGCCGGGCAGTTCCGGAGCTATTTCGGGACGGCAACGCAGGCAGGCGCGGAAACCGGCCGCTTGGGCGGCCGCGCTGCCGGGGAAAAACCGGCAATGTTCCCGTTTCGGCGTGCGGGCCGGACAGATCGGCCGGCAATAAATCCCGGTCGAGGTGACGCCGACGAACAGCCGGCCGTCAAACCGCGGATCGCGTGTCTGCAAAGCGCGATAGCTGCTCTCGGGATCAAGCGCGTCCATGCCCCTACTCTGCCATATCCAGCCGAGAAATTCCGGCCGTTTTCGGACGCGACCATGATCGGCGTCCTGGATCATGGTTTGTGGAAATGCCCGCAGGATTCGCCGGTTCCGCTCGCTCTCAGGACCGGCGCAGCGGCCGGCCAGTACTGCGAGAATCGACGACCCGTCGAATGGGCGGCGGCGTCGGCGGCAGAACGACATCTGATCGTACAAAACACGTGGCCAAATGGGTGGGGCAACAATTTCATTTGGTTTCTCAGCCGAAGAGGCTTAGTGTCGTCGCTAATTCTTACGTACATTAGACTATGCGAGAAACCTTTTGCTCTAGAGCATCGGCTCTGCCCTTTCACCCAGGAGGTCGCCATGCCTACCACCGTAGAGCCCCCTCAGCAGGTTCTCCCCGTTCCCTCTGACATCAACGACTGGAGCAATACGGCGATGAACGTCATCGCCAGCGCCTTGGGCATGGTCCCTGAGGTGGGATCCCTGCTCAGCGGGTTGGTCTATATCTTATGGCCGAGCGATCAGGAAGACGTCTGGGATCAAATCAAAGATCAAGTGCAAGCGCTCGTCCAGCAGGATCTCACGCAGCTGGTTGAAAATTTGGAAGCCCAAACGTTGAATGGTCTCAAGGGCTCGATCCAAGATTACCAGGATGCGATCACCACCAACGACCCGTCGAACATCTCGCAGAATTGGACGAGTGCGAAGCTCAATTTCGTGCAACAGCTGCCGCAGTTTCAGACGAAGGGTTACGAGGTAGCATTGCTTCCCTACTACGCCCAAGCGATCAATCTCTATTTCGCGCTGCTCAGAGACGGCGTGTTGAACGGGAGGGATTGGGGATGGACCGAGGCCGATGTGGCTATGGCAACGAAAGAAATGAATCAGGCCATCCAGGATGCCTGCCAGTGGGTGGACACGACATTCGGGCAGGAGTACGGGCGGCGCACGAGCGCATTCGGTGCGGCGCAAGATGACTATGTGCAATTCTGCAATGCCGGCAACAATCCAATCAACTATTCCTTGGGGTCTCACTACAATGTGACGGCGTGGAACCAGCAGAATGCTTTCCTCACGTGGATGACGCTGAAGACCCTTGACTTTCGGAATCTCTGGCCATTCTTCACTTCAACGCAGGTCGATGCGGTCCTGCATCGCGAGCTGTATAGCATGGCCTTTGGCTCGTCGGACTACGCCCCGATACCGATTCGGCCATGGTGGAGCCTCAATCCGCCGGCGCCGACCCAGCCGCTCACGACGATCGAGGTGTTTGCGGGAGACCGGATCAACGGCGTGCGTCTCAACTATCCGTCCGGTGGCGGTCCCGGGGGTCAAACGCAGGTTGTGTGCGGCGCGCTCAAAGACACTCGTGTCACGGTCTATGCCGGTGCAGACCCGATTGTTGAAGTGGATTTTTACGCCGGTGATATCGTCAGTGCGTTGGGGTTCGTCGGGCAGGATGGCTCATCCACCGGTCAGATCGGAGGCAATAATCCTCCGGCCCGCAGCCCCATAGGTTTTGCGATTTGTGAGAATTCGATCCTCTCAAGTCTCTATATTCACGGCACCAGCGAGTTTTACCAAAGCGCCGACCTGATCATTGCAGGATACCAGTATCAGCAGAAGACCACCGCCGACCTGACCGCATTGAGACACCTGTACGTCGTGTCGCCATCGCAGATCGATCTCCCGCACTTGGCTGCGCGCTGCGTGACGAAACCCGTGTCGATCGAGGCGCTCACCGAGGTGGCCAAGCGCGAGGGATGGGAGACCCAGCGGGAACAGTATCGGAATACTGCAAAACGTCGGCGCACCGACGCCACACCGTCGCGGAGGGCATCATGACCATCGTCGCGTCTCCTGAGGTCGTGTCCGCGCATAAGCTGTTGCAACTTCCGTCCACCTTCGCCTGGAACTTCGACCCAGGCCATCTGTCCGCGATTGGATGCATCGGAGACATCGACGGAGACGGGCAAGACGAGTTTATCGTCAATACCGTGCAGGCGACGAGCTCCGTTGCCTGCCTCAGTGTCGTCTCATACGTTGAATTGAGCACACTCGACCCCGGTTGGAGTCACCTTCAAGAGCCGAGGCTGGTGGTTCAATGGTCATCGACCGCCGGCATTCCAGACTGGGCCTACCCGCCGTCCGCGGCGCCACAGTCCTGCTCCAATTTTTCCTACTGGTCGGCTGATGTCGACGGCGACGGGATGCAGGAGATCGTTGCCTTCTTCCCCGGCTACACCGGGGCCTCCGCCAGTCTCGGTGTCCTGAAGTGGGCCAACAACGATCTTCGCTGCGTGTGGCAAACGATGGGAGTCGTTCCAGGCACCCCTGGACCTCAACCGAATAATTGTCCGCTGGCGGCCGGATTGCAGCTCTATCCCGTGCATGGTCCGGCCGGTGAGGGCGGTGACAGGCTTCTACTTGTTCAACCCGTCCCAGGCATGGGCACGGTCGTCGGGATCCTCGAATGGAACGCGGAAGGATTGAGGTGTGTCTGGCGGAGCATCGGTTCAATCCCGGGGACTGGGACTGTTCCTGCTTGGATGCTGAGCGCCGTCGATCAGCTGGCGGTCGCGGATGTGGATGGCGACAAACAGGATGAACTGCTTCTTCTTGTTCCAAGCTGCATCAACAAGGCCACCCAACCGAATCCCGCTATGGCGGTCGCGAAATGGACCCACGGAGCCTTACAAGTGATTTGGCACGTCTCTTCGGAGGCCGGCAATGCCCCTGATTACGTCACTCAATCGGCCAGTCTCATTGTCGCCGATTTGGACGGGACAGGCGTCGCCAAAATCATCGTTCCGTTGGCGGAATATAAGGGGATGGTCGTGGCGGAGTGGATGGACACTCCCACTCTCAATGTCCTCTGGCGGTGCGGCTTGTCGGTTCCGGGTATCCAAGGCGTTCCGGATTGGGAAGTCAACGCCGGAGGCTTCTTCGGCGCCTCGGATGCATTCTATGTGGCGAATATGGACGGTACCGGCGATGCACTGTTCATCATTCAAGCCACTTATGGGTCCGGGGCCGGTGTGTTGAAGTGGCAAAACGGCGGCCTGTGCTGTGTGTGGCAAGGCACTGCCGATGGATGGAGCCTGTCGTTCTTCAATCAGCACTATCGAGCGCATCTGAGTGGGTCCTACGAGTCGATCCTGGCCTTCGCACCCGGTGCAGCCATCGGATTGTTGACGTGGTCGCCGGGAAACCTCAATTGCCTCTATCAATCTCAATATTGCGTGCCTGGTTGGAACATAAGTTTTCTCGCCGGATCACCTGCCATGCCGTTCACGCCTTTCACCGGTACTCAGTTCCAGCTCTACCAACAGATTTGCGAGAGCCTCACTCCACCGGCCTTCGGCGCGGATGGTCAGAGCGGCGATATTCGGTATCAGTACGGCAACTTGACCAATGCCGATACATTTGCAGGATGGGCTACACAGATCAAAGATATGACGCCCTTGCCGGATTACTCCCAGGAAGACTGGGAGGCGGTCGCCCCGGTGATTTCCAGTGAAGTGGGGTGGGTCGGAACGATGTACGGTTTCTCCCAGGATATGGTCGGTCTTGCATTGGCGATCAACGTTCAGCAGGATAGTGATCTGAACCATTGTTTCGGCAATCTCACCCTGGATCCGGTCACGTCGACTGCTCCGGTACCGTATTGGACCGGTGCGGTCATCGATGCCGCGCTGTGGGGGCTGGCGGCGGCGCCGTTGGGACCCGTGATTCAAGCCGGTCTTGCCGTAGCGGCTTCGCTGTTCGGATCCTTCGTCGGACAGCCATCTTCCGGCGACCAGCCGACCACCGTCGTCCAATATCAGGATTTCAAGAGCACCGTCGATACGTTATTCAGGGATGCGTTGAGCGGTGCCTATCTCGACCTGCAGGCCTTGGTGACTGATCCTGTGAAACTGCGCGTCACCGGACGTCTTGTGGAGGGTCCCTGGTATTGGGGGATTGCCGACAATGCCACTGTGGCGACGAACGGCACGAATCCCAACCGCATCATGTTCTACCAGATGCTGATGGCCGCCGAGTTTTCGGTATTTGTGTGGACGAATGTGACAGAGAACTATCCGGCACATCGGTGGGTGGATTGGTACGGTGGACACGAAACCACCGTCATCCAAGCGCCGAGCTGGGCATGGTGGAGCATCCCGAACGCGGACGGAACGTATACGGTCTGCCTGCTCGCGCAGGGAACCATCGGCGAGGGCGGGCAGGGTGTGGATCTCGTCGCGTTCCCGATTCAAGCGCTCATGACCGATTTGTTCACGAACCTGCAGGTGCAGCCCGCCGATATCGCGTTTCGGCGGTTCGGGTGGGACAAGATTTCGAATCCCCCCAGTGGTGACGCTTGGTGACAGGCGGGGACACGCAAGCATGTGAAATACGTTCAGGAATGGCACCATGCCGAAGAACATCATCGTCTGTACCGACGGCACGTGGAATCATCCTGCGGCGACCGACCTGGGGTCGCAGGATTTCACGCCGGCGGACACGAACGTGTATAAGTTCTTCGTATTGTTGGCCGGCGAGGCGCAAGCGCGTTCGTCCACCACGCGTGTCAAACAGGCGTCGGGTCAAGTCGCACTGTACGATGACGGCGTCGGCGCCGATGGAGTCTGGGCCGTGCGAGTCGCCGAAGGAGCGACCGGAGCCGGTCTCGAACTCAAGCTGCGCGACGGGTATCAATTTGTCAGCGAACAGTATGAGCCCGGAGACCGGCTCTACCTGATTGGGTTCAGCCGGGGCGCCTTTACGGCCCGGAGCCTCGGAGGTATGCTCATCCGCTGCGGCGTACCATCGAAATTACTCCAGAGCGAAATGTCCGCGAGTCACGCCTTTGATGTGTATCGCCGCAACAACCCGGCGGTGACTGTTCAGTACCGCGCAGACTATCAATGTCAGGACGTGACGATTGAAGTCATCGGCGTGTGGGATACCGTCGGAGCGCTCGGGATTCCCCTTGGGGTTTTTAGTCCCCTCGATCGTCTCCTGTTCCAGTTCTACGACACCTCGCTGCATCCGAATGTGCGGTTCGGCTATCACGCTTTGGCGATCGATGAAAAACGGGAGAGTTTTGCGCCGACGTTGTGGGATGCTCGCGAGGGGATCGAACAGGTGTGGTTTGCCGGCGTCCATGCCGACATCGGCGGCGGGTATAAGGAAACCGGGCTCTCCGACCTTGCGCTCGCCTGGATGCTCACGAAGGTGCAGCCGCACGGCATCCTGTTCGGCGACCGCGCGTTCGCGCCGAACGGCGCACCAGCCATCAGCGGTGATCCGCTGATGGTGCCGATGCACGACTCCTATAAACCGCCTTTTGTCACTGCACGTCCAGCGGTTCGTGCCATCCCTCCATCGGCTGCGATCCACGCCAGCGTCCAGCGACGTTGGAGCGAGGTCCAGCCGTCATATCGTCCGGGCAACCTTCCGGCGGAGCCACGCAAATATGTGGAATGAGAAGGATTGCCGAATAGGGAGGTCAGCGCGGCGCGGCCGTTTTGGCCTTCGCCATCATCTTGCAATAGGAACAAGTACCGGCGGTGGTGGGTTGACCGCAGGCGGTGCAGGGCAGGAGGGTGCGTTGATCCTTCTCGGCCATGGATTCGCTGCCGGCCTCGGGCTTGGTTTGTTTGTCTAGAAAGCCCCAGTAGAAGCGCTGCTTGGTCCCCGGCGATTCCGTTTCCAGCCGGTTGAGCACTTCCTTATAAAGAATCATTTTTGAGCCTTTGGCCATGGGGCATTCTTCGACGATGTAATCGATGCGATTGACCACGGCATAGGCGGCGATTTCCCGTTCGGACAGCCGGCAGAGCGGTTTGACCTTTTTGGCAAATCCTTCCACCGAAGCCGGCAGGGTTGGGCTTTGCTTGTCCAGATAGTCGTCCTGCCAGTGCAACACATTACCCAGCAGGCGCGCCGCTTCGTCGTCGAGATTATGGCCTGTGGCCATGACGTCATAGTCCTGCTCCACGGCTGCGCGGTTGAATTGATAACGTTTGATGGTGCCGCAGGTGGAACAGGTTGGACGGTGAAGGATCGTGGCCAGCTCGCGGATGCCGGCTCCCGCTTCTTGTTCCACGACATGCACCAGCAGTTTCGCCCCATGCGAAGCGGCGACCGTCTCGGCATAGTGCCGCACTTTGCGGTGCGACTCTTCCGAATAGGCGCCGATGCCGAGATTCACATAGAGCGCGTCGGCCCGATATCCGAGCGCGAGCAGGATATGCCACAAGGCCAGGCTGTCTTTGCCGCCGGAGACCGCGACGAGGATCCGGTCTTCGGGGTTAAACATCTTGAAAGCCTTAATGGCGCGCGCCACCTGTTCGTGGACAAAGGTGGTGAAGCAGGCCTTGCAGAAGGCGGCATTGTGCCGCGGCAATCCGATGACCGCGCGTGTACTGGTGGGGCACTTGGTGCAATTCATGGTGTCACAAAGCGATCGGCATTCAGGTGTCAGGTTTCAGCCGGGCAGCGTTCAGCGACAGCAGCGATCGAGTGACATCGCTCCCTGAGCTGAGGGCTGATTGCCGACCGCTGATGGCTAGGCTCCTCCCGAGATGACCGGCCGGATTTCGATCCGATCGGCATCGGCAAGCATTTCATCTTCCGTGACGAGTTCATCGCCCCGGATGACCAGATGCGCCTCCATCACCAGATTGAGCTCGCGCAGCAGTTCCTTGGTACGCTTTGGGCCTTTGATTTCGACTTGTCTGTAGGGATGACTCAGTTGCACGAGCATGCGCGATGATACGGCTGATGCGCGCGGGATTGCAATCGGAGGAGGCGCTCCGTGGTGACTTATCCTGCGAGGTTGGCTTCGATCACGTTGGTTGCGGTTAGAGCGCGGCATCCCTCAGGCAGGCGGCCGCTTCTTCCGGCGCGACAGGGTTGATGTAAAAGCCCGTGCCCCATTCGAACCCTGCCACTTGCGTGAGCTTCGGAATGATCTCGATGTGCCAGTGATAAAAGTCCCCTGTTTTTTCGTGCAGCGGCGAGCTGTGCAGGATGAAGTTGTAGGCCGGCCTCGCCAATACCGCATCCATACGCCGGAGCGCTTCGCCCAGCATCGGGGCCAAGAACTCGAACTGGGTGCGCTGGCATTCCTCGAAATATCCGGCGTGCCGCTTGGGGAGAATCCACATCTCAAAAGGAAATCTGGGTGCGTAGGGCGTGAGGCAGAGAAATTCCGGGTTCTCCAAGACCACGCGCGTGCCTTCGGCGGACTCCTGGCGCATGATATCGCAGTAAATACAGCGTTCTTTCTGCAGGAAGTGTTGTTTGCAGCCGTCGATTTCTTCGAGCACGCTGGTCGGCACCACCGGCAAGGCGATGAGCTGAGAATGGCTGTGTCCCAAGGTGGCGCCCGCTGAACTTCCGTGATTCTTGAAGATCAGGATATACCGGAGCCGAATGTCTTTCTTCAGGTCGAGAATCCGGTCGCGATAGGCCCACAGGACGTCCTCCACCCGTTTCGCCGGCAGGTCCCCGAGGCTTTCCTTGTGGGTCGGAGTTTCAATGATGACTTCATGGGCGCCGATGCCGTTCATGCGATCATACAAGCCGAGGCCTTCGCGACCCATGTCTCCTTCTACCTGCAGGGCGGGAAACTTATTCGGAATAACTCGCACGGTCCAGTTTGGGCTGTCCGGTTCAGAGGCATGCGGCCGGTACGCGAGAATTTCTCTCGGGGTCAATCGTTCCTGTCCCGGGCAAAACGGGCACAGGGCTGCCGATGGCAGCGGGGCGGAGGGCATATGGACATCCTGCGGGCGGCCGCTCCGTTCTGTCGAGATAATCACCCAGCGGCCGACGATCGGATCTCTTCTCAATTCGGGCATCTGAACTCCTGTTGTTCGTCACACATGGTTCGTCCTATTCACTGCGCGGAGCAGGAATCGTTGCGACCGATTCCTTGTACGAGGCGGGTGAACCCGTCCGTTTAGACCCGCCACATCGTGGCCTCGAAGTCGTCTCCCGGCCGGGTGAAGGTGGCCGGGCTGTGATGGGGATACCGCGCGATTTCCATGCCATGCTCCGACACTGTCAGTGTCACGCGTAGTTCTTCGCCGGCATCGATCTCCAGATCTTTGAACGGGATTCCCAGTTCGAGAATTTTCCGCCGGCAAATCGTGCTGTACGCGCCGATTTCGCGATAGGCGCCGGCTTCATCGGCCCGGGCGAGCTGGTAGCGATCGGCTGCCCCGGGCGTCAAGGCGAAGGAGAGTTTGTATTGCTGGATGCCGGAGCCGATGTACAGGTCTGCCGTGCATTGCTCCTGGCGGGTTTCGGACCGCTCATCGAAATCGAGGCGAAGGTACAGGTGCGCGCGATCGAAGCCGAAGAAAATGGCGCGGAAGAGTCCTTCGGATTTCCACATCGCTCCCAGAGGCGGCGTCGGATTGATGGTGCCGGCGCCGCGCCACTCGAAAAAATTCGACGCCAGGCCGTCCAGGGTCGGGGTGATCAGAGCCAGCGGCAATTGCACGAGATCGAAACCTTGCGGCGTGCGGGCTTCCACGAGGGGCTGATTAAGGATTTCCGGCGGCGTCATCCCGGCATAGGTCCAAACGTTGCGCAGATGCGTGCGGAAGAGGCGGTCGAATTCCTGTTTGTAGTCGGTGTCGAAATCATCGCCGTACCACCAGAACCAATCGCTCCCTTCGGCGGCGTACAGTTCGTCCCAGGCGGCGCGTGCCTTCTCCGGCGACAGCGAGGGCGTCAGTTCGACGAGACGCGCGCGCGTGTGTTGCAGGAGATCCCAGCCGCGATTGTCCTCCTGGTGGCCGATCCAGATTTTGAAGTCCTGGTTGATCCAGGATCCTGAATGCAGCTGATCCAGTCGCTGAGTCGGCGGCGTGGCATGGATGGCGTTGCTGATGGTGTTCAAGCGCACCCGGATGCCGTGGCCCAGTTGAAGCCCGTCCCGCTCGAAGGCGCGGAAGAGGAGGGACAGAAATCGTTCGCCGCCGTCGTGGTAATGCTCCCAGGGGTTTTCGCCGTCGAGAATGACCGCGATCGTGCCATTGTCCAGCCGGATGTCATAGGCGAGGCTGCGGATTCTCCGGAGCACATCGTCCGCGGCGGCTTCCGGAGTGGTCTTATGGTAGACGAAGCCGAATGCGTCGGAAATGTCCCGGTCACGGAAGAGGATGGAGAGCGGATGCGTGTCGGTGCCGACCGCATAGGGCTGATAGAGATGATAGTGCCGGTTCCACTCTTGCCCGGCCATCTGCAGAGAACGGTAGAGGATGCCTTCATCCGTCGCCAGCCAGCGGATTCCCGCTTTTGCCACCATCGGTAACAATTCGGGGCAGACCGATCCTTCAGAGGGCCAGAGTCCCGCCGGCGCGCGGCCGAACGTGCTTGTGTGGTACTCGATCGCCCGCGTGACTTGCGCCTCGGCATCAGCCGGCGCATGAAAGCGGGCGGGAAGCGGCAGGTCCGGTCTGGCGCGGCGCGTGAATTCTGAATCAATGACGAGCGGAAGGATGGGGTGAAAAAACGGCGTCGTGGTGAGTTCGATTTGCCCGCGATCCTGAAGGGCCTGATACATGGGCACGATCTTTCGGATGGCCGTTTGCTGCAAGGCCAGGACGTCCTGCTTGTCCTCTTCGGTGAAGCCGCGATTCTTTGCGCGCAGCTCCGCCAGGCGGGGGAAGTGTTGCAGGCTGCCGTAGCCGAACCAAGCGAGATTGTGCCAGACCTGCAGGTCCAGGAGTTCCTGGGTGGAAAACTGCCGGGCCAGCCGTTCCAAATCCTGCCCGTGCACGTCGACGCCGCGTTTGACCAGCAGTTCCTGGTACCGGGGGAACGGCCGCACCATCGTGGCCCAATTGGCCGAAAAAAAGTGGCGGATGAGGAAGGCTTTTTCCGTAGGCGTGAGGTCGGCAGCCGGCCGTTGCGCATGTTCGAGGAAGAGATCGCGGACGCGTCCCGCCGAAAATTCCTCGAGTTGGAGCAGCAGGGACGGCGTGAAGTTGAAGGTCGACCGGGCTTCCGGGAATTGATCAAGCAGGAAGGCCATGTCGTAATAGGCCTTCGTGGCATGCAGGCGCACCCAGGGCATGCTGGCGGACCCGGTGAGCGGGTCCGTGTAATACGGCTGGTGCATATGCCAGAGGAAACAGAGCTGTATGGTTTTCATCGGGAAGTTTCTTGCAGACTCACGGGCAGTATGTCATAGGGGTATAGGCGTTGCAATGAATCGGCCGATTGATGACGCAGGATCACAGGCGTGGCCGCGCGCCGGCCATGGCCGCCACCTCACTGGGCAACACGATGAATTCCCAACATGGCATCTGATCAGATGGTCTCGTCGATTCTGCGAGGTGGATCGTCTATCACGCCGCTCTCGATCGTTCGGTACTGGGGGCCGGTCGTTCTCTATGCCGGCCTCATTTATTTCGGCTCATCGATATCGACCCCACCCGAAGTGATCACCTCGTTGCTCAAGGAGGTTTCCGACAAAGTCCTGCATCTCAGCGAATATGCGCTCCTCGGGGCCTTGATCTACCGCGCCTGCCGCCATGGGTCCGGTCCATGGCTGGCCCAGCATGCGCTGTTGGCGGCGGTGGCCGGCTCGGCCTTGTATGGTGTGAGCGACGAAACGCACCAATGGTTTGTGCCGTTTCGTGAGTCCGATGTTTTGGATGTGATGGCCGACACGGTCGGCGGCACTATGGGAGCCTGGGGCTGGCGGTGGCTTGAACGGCGTGCGGATCGGGGGCAGATTTCTTTGTCTCGATAGTTCCGCACCCGCACATGCCGGTCGTTACCAGGCATAGGCTTCGGGGGCCGCTCCTCCGGGGCCGGGGAAGATCCCGTCCAAGGCCTTGAGCTGTTCAGCCGTCAATCTCACCTCAAGGCTTCGCATCGCGGTGGTCAGTTGTTCCATCGTGCGAGGACCGATGATCGGCGCCGTCACCGCTGGCTGCTGCAACAGCCAGGCAAGGGCGACCGCTGCGGGCTCGGCATTGAGGGTTCTGCACCACTGCTCATACGCCTCCAATTTCTGACGGTGGAGCTCGATGTCCTTGCGGACGTCTTCTTCCGCCCGGCGACCGCTCGCGCTTTGATTCACGGCGCCGCCGAGCAGCCCTCGCGCGAGGGGACTCCAGGGAATGATGCCGATACCGTAGGCTTGGCAGGCCGGAATCACTTCAAGTTCGATGGTTCGCTCGAGCAGGTTGTAGAGGCTCTGTTCGGAAATCAAGCCGAGAAAATGGCGTGAACGTGCCGCCTCCTGCGCCTGAGCGAGGTGCCAGCCCGCAAAATTACTGCTGCCGACGTAGAGCACTTTACCTTCCCGGCACAGCTGCTCCATCGCCTGCCAGATTTCCTCCCAGGGACAGTCACGATCGATGTGGTGCATCTGGTAGAGGTCGATGTAATCCGTCTGGAGACGGCGCAGGCTGTCTTCGCACGCGCGTTTGATATGCAGGGCGGACAGGCGCGACTGATTGGGCCAGTCGCCCATGCGTCCGTAGACTTTCGTGGCGAGCACCACCTTCTTGCGCCGCCCGCCGCCTTGGGCCAGCCAGCGTCCCACGATCTGTTCCGTGACGCCTTCTCCCACCTTCCAGCCGTACACATTGGCGCTGTCGAAGAAATTGATGCCGAGTTCGAGCGCGCGATCCATGATCTGCCCGCTGTCGGTCTCGCTCGTGTGAGGGCCGAAATTCATGGTGCCGAGACAGAGGCGACTGACGCGCACTCCTGAACGGCCGAGGTGAACGTATTGCATGGGGGCCTCCTTGGCTAGCACCTCAGGATACCGGCTTCTGACGGAGGCTGACAACCAATCACTGCCCGCGCATGCAGAACAATCGGCGGTCGCCTGCAGCAGGTGACTTTCTGCTGGTAGTCCGGAGCCGTTTGGCTATAATGCCGATCGTATGAGCACGACAAATCCAGCCCCGCCCGCGGCACCGCTTGCCCCTCCCGACCCTGTACGTATTGCCCGGACGGTCGCTACCAGACTGCCGTTTCCGGCTGAAATGGCCGGCCTCAGCCCGCTGGCCGGTGATGCGTCCAATCGCCGCTATTTCCGGATTGCCTTGAAGGGCTCGCCCTCCGCGTTGATTCTCATGCAGCTTGCCGATCCGGAAGGATTCAAGAAATCCGAAGAGGCCGTCAGCGGCGCTTCCGCCCAGATTGCAGAATTGCCGTTCACCAATGTGCTGAGCCACCTGCAACGGACCGGCGTCACCGTGCCGGCGTTACATTATTTTGATCGCGACGCCGGGCTGCTCTATCTGGAAGATTTCGGGGATCTGACACTGGCGGAGGCCTGTCGGCATGCAGAGGCCGCCCGGCTTCAGGCCTTGTATCGCCAGGCGATCGATCAGCTGGTGTTGCTGCAGGTCAAAGCCACCACACCGCCCGCGCCGGGATGTATTGCCTTTCACCGGCGATTCGATGTGCCGCTGTTGATGTGGGAGTTCGACCACTTTCTCGAATACGGCGTGACGGCCCGTGTGGGGCAACCGATGAAACCGGCAGACGACGCGGCCGTGCGCGGGGCCTTTCAACGTATTGCCGAACTGGTGGCCGGGCAGCCCCAGGTGTTTGTCCATCGCGATTACCATTCGCGCAATCTCATGGTGGATGGATCTCGCATGGGCATCATCGATTTTCAGGATGCGCTCATGGGGCCCGCCACCTACGATCTGGCCTCGCTGCTGAAAGATGCCTATATCGAATTGGATGAGGGGGTCGTGGACGGCCTGGTCGAACATTTTCTCGACGGTCTTGCCGGGCTCGGTAGCAAGGTCGATGATCGCCCCGCGTTTCGCCGCCTGTTCGATCTCACCAGTATCCAGCGCAATCTGAAGGCAGCCGGCAGATTCGTCTATATCGATCGGGTGAAACACAATCCAAAATTCCTTGCCGATATCCCTCGTGTGCTTGGCTATGTGAAACGGAATTTGTCCAAATACCCCGAGCTGGCCACAGTACGTCAGCACTTGTCTCCCTACGTGGTCGAACTGCAAGAGGCGTGAAACGGGCTTTTAGAGAACGATCTCGTGTTGCGGCGAGTCACGCTTCACGAGTCACGCTTCACGGTTGTTGTACATGAAAGCCATGATCCTCGCAGCGGGTCTCGGCACCCGGTTGAGGCCTCTGACCGATAGCACCCCGAAACCGCTCCTTCCGGTCTCCGGCACACCGATGATCGTCTGGAATCTCTTGCTCCTGAAGCGGCATGGCATTCGGGACGTCATCATCAACCTCCACCATCTCGGCACGATGATTTCGCAAGCGCTGGGAGACGGCCGGACGCTCGGGATGCGAATCGTCTATTCCCACGAGCCGGTCATTCTCGGCACCGGCGGCGGGATCAAGCAGGCTGAGCCGTATTTTCACGGTGAACCGATCCTCGTGCTCAACGGCGATACGCTGTTCGAATTGGATCTCGATGCCTTGATGGCATTCCACCGCGAGCGGGAGGCGGCTGCGACGCTGGTCTTGCGGAAAGATCCTGAGGCGGCACGTTGGGGGCTTGTGGAAGTGACGGATCGCGCTGAAGTGGTGCGCATCACGGGGCGAGGCCGGACAGAAACGGCGCCGGCCTCCGCGCGCATGTTTGCGGGCATTCACATTCTGCATCCGCGTCTGTTGCGGTACCTGCCTGCCGGCAAAGAATGTTCGATCATCGATGCCTATGTACAGGGCATCCAGGAGGGAGAGCGGATCCTGGGGTACGACTTCGACGGGTTTTGGAGCGACGTGGGAACGCCCGAGCGCTACGCGCAAGTTGAGCAGGACGCAGCAGCAGGACGGCTCAGTTTGGCAGCTCGCTCAGCCGGGGACTGAGCTAAAAATCTTGATGGAAGCAATCGCAGAGATGTCCGGACTGCGCGATGCTGTACGACTTTAAAGGATGGTCAAAACGGCCGTCCAGCAAGGCCGCAGCGAGTGAAGGGCCGAGGCGTACCCGTAGGGTACGTTGAGGATCTGAACGACGCGAGAACGCCGCTGGCGGTCGTTTTCACCATCCGCCTGACTACTCGCCGGTGGGCTTCCGCTGCTTGATCAACCGCGCCAAATAGGTTCGCTGCAGGTCCAGAAACTCCGCCGCCTTCGTCTGATTACCACCCGCCTTTTCCAAGGCCCGATCGATGATATAGGCGCTGTGCGCTTCCATGGACTCATGGTAGGTGAGGTTCATGTACGGAAGCGCGTGGCCGGCTCCGCCTTTACCTGAGGTGTCATCGGGAGAGAGGGCCAGGAATTCCGGTTCGATGACGTCGTTGGGGCTCAGCACGACGGCCCGGGACAGCACGTTGTCGAGTTCGCGGATGTTTCCGGGCCAGGAGTAGTGAGTGAGCGCGGCCCTGGCTGCAGGACTGAGGGTCACACCGGGACGTTTCGCTTCGTAGGCATGCCGTTTGAGAAAAAATTCTGCGAGCTGGACGATGTCTTCGCTCCGTTCCCGCAAGGGAGGGAGGGTGAAGCTGACGACGTTGAGCCGGAAGAACAGATCCTCCCGGAATTGTCCGGCTTTGACCGACTGCCGAAGATCCTTGTTGGTGGCGGCCACGAAGCGAATGTTGACGGATACCGACCGTGAGCCGCCCACGCGCTGAAACTCCTTATCCTGGAGGACGCGCAATAACTTGGCCTGTAACGGCAGGGGCATGTCCCCGATCTCGTCGAGAAACACCGTGCCGCCTTCCGCCATTTCGAGCTTGCCTTTTTGCAGCCGGTCTGCCCCGGTGAAGGCGCCGCGTTCGTGCCCGAAGAGTTCGTTCTCCAGCAGCGTTTCCGTGAGCGCGACGCAATTGATGACGACCATGGGCATGCTCTGCCGCGGGCTCCACTGGTGGATAGACCGCGCGAAGAGTTCCTTGCCGGTCCCGCTTTCACCTAACAGGAGAATGCTGGCATCCGACTTGGCGGCACGCTGGGCCGATTCGATGATGCCCCTGATCTTCGGGCTGTCGCCGACAATGGTGGCGTAGCGATTCTGTACGTCGGACTTGAGCGCCGCGACCTGCCGCTTCAAGGTATCCCGCTCCAGGGCCTTTTGAATAACGATGAGGAGATGATCTTTTTCCAGCGGCTTGGTCAGAAAGTCATAGGCCCCGTGTCGCATCGCTTCCACGGCATCCGGAATCGTGCCGGCGGCGGTCATGACGATCACCGGGATGTCTTCGCACTGTTTGTTCTGGGCCATGCGCTTCAGGACGTCCATGCCCTTCAGTCGCGGGAGATACAGGTCCAGCAGCACCAGGTTGGGAGATTCCTGCTCGATGAGTTCGAGGCCGCGCTGGCCGTCGCCGGCGGTGAAGGTTTTGTAGCCGCCGGCGTCGAGACGATCCTGTAGCATCGTCACGATGTCTTGATCGTCGTCGACTATGAGCACCTTGGCTTTCATCGCGTCCTGCCGGTCAGGCCTAGCCTTCCATCACATTCATCACCAAGCCGGTGAGCGGCTTCGGAAAGAAATAGGTGGACTTGTGGGGCATTCGCTCGCCCGCGGAAGCGACCGCTTTGACTTCGGCCACTTTGGTCGGGTTCAGCAAGAGGGCGGCCGTGCCGGTGCCCTGGCGCACCCAGTTCAAGGCCTCATGATCATCCTTCGAATACAACATGGCTTCCTGCTCCTGCTGGGTCGGGCAGAGTGTGGCAATCACATGTTGCTGCAGCAGCGACACGTCGAGCCGGTCGCGCGGTGACGTGGAGGCCGTCGGGCGATGCGAGGCCCGCAAGGTCAGCAGGTAATAGTGCGAGTCATTTTTCAGCGCCAGCCCGAACATCGGCACGGACTGTCCCTGGCTGCGCAATGTCTCGATGAACTGCGCGCGCACCTGCGGTTCATGGCCCGCTTGGAAGGGGAGCGCGGTGACTTCGAATACGGGCTCGAACTTCCCCAGGAGATCCTTCGGCGCGGGTACCGGCGTCGTCAGCACGCGATGGGTGGGCAATACCGTGAGTCCCTTATCCTCCAGGCTGGCGAAGAGCATCAGGACGTTGTCGTAGGATTGCGGCGACGATGCCGCGGCGGCCTGTTGCCGTCTGGCGCGGCGGTAGTTCAGCGCCGTCTCGTAGCGATGATGGCCGTCGGCGATGAACAGTTGTTTCGTGTTCATGATCCGGACGACGTTTGCGAGCACCTTCGCATCGGTGACGCTCCACAGCCGCTGCCGGAATCCTTCGTCGTCCTGGAAATCGATGCGCGGTTTCTCCGCGGCGATTGCCTGTTCAAGCAAGCTGAGGACCTCATTCTGGGGATCCGAATAAAGCGAAATGATGGCGCTGAAATTGGCGCGGCAGGCTTCGAGCAGATTTAGCCGGTCGGTTTTCGCCGCCGCGCGGGTGTTCTCGTGCGGGTAGATCTTGCCCGATCCGAATTCTTCCAGCTCCACCGTGGACAGGAATCCTTTGAAGACCTTGGTCGGCGTCCCGGGCGCCGAATAGGGCGGCCGGTATTCAATGGTGTGATAGTAGACGGCCGGCTGCGAATCCTTGCGCAGGGCGCCGCTTTTGAGCCAATCGCCGAGGGCTCCTGCGGCGCGCGTGTATTTATTGTTGGTCGGCGTATCGCCCGGCTGCTCGTAGCCGAGTTCCAGCCGGACGACGTTGTTCGGGTGGCGATCATGCAAGGTCTTTTGCAGTGTGCTGTCGATGATGTCGTAGGGCGGTGCGACGACCTGCCGGACATCGCCGACCGTCGCAGGATTATAAAGGGTGCCGTGAAAGGGGATGATCTGTGCCATGCGGTCCTATCCTTTTTTTGCGATGGGTGCGGTGTGGCTTGCGGGCTTTCGTGAAAGATCGCCGGCGGTGGCGGCCGCTGTATGAGGTTGTGAGTCGGTGAGGGTCATCGGGCCGCCGCGGTGGTCGTGTTGGGATTCAGCATTTATGGGTTCATCCGGAGGCACGTATCGGCGCCCTCGCTCAACGAATTCCTACGGTCGGCAGAGCCTGGGCGTTGTGGAGCCGGGCGGCGGCAACTCAGCGGTCGCGAGTCACCATATAGTCCGCGGCGATGGACAGGGCGCGCTTGGCGGTGTTGTCGTGGAACAAGTCGAGATCGCGTTTGGCGGCGGCGACAAACGCATGCGCCCGCTCCATGGCGTAGGCGATGGACCCGTACTCCTGCATCAAGGCCACGATGCGGCGCAGTTCCTCATCGGTCAAGGTTCTGGTTTCCATGCGATCTTTGATCAACTGCCGGTCCGATTCCGGGCAGTGTTGCAAGAGATGCAACAGCGGCAGCGTCGCCTTGCCTTGCCGAAGGTCCTGGCCCAGTGTTTTGCCCAGATGTTCGCCGTTGGCAGTGTAGTCCAGCGTGTCATCCGCCAATTGGAATGCAATGCCCAGCCGCTGCCCGAAACGGAACAGCGCCTGCTGTAATTCCTCCGTGGCTCCGCCGACAATCGCGCCGATCTTGCAGGAGGCCGCGATCAAGCCGGCGGTCTTGTGCTCGATGATGCGGAGATATTCCGGTTCCGGCATCAGCGGGTTGCCGTTGTAATACAGTTGCAGCACCTCGCCTTCGGCCATCTTCCGGCAGGCTTCCGACAGTGCTTCGTTGATGCCTTGATTGCGAAAGTCGACGATCTGGCAAATGGCTCGCGAATAGAGATAATCGCCCACCAGAATGCTGATCTGGTTGCCCCAGACCTTGCTCGCGGTACGGCGGCCCCGGCGCAGGTCGGCATCGTCGACGACGTCGTCATGCAGCAGGGTGGCGGTATGAATAAATTCGACCAAGCTACCGAGAGCCTGATGATCCTGGCCGGCGTATCCGCAGAGATGCGCGCTTAGGAGGACAAAGAGGGGTCGGACGCGTTTGCCGCCGCTGTTCAGAATGTGGGCAGCGACCGTATTGACGAGATCGACACTGGAGTCGAGATTTTTCCGGATCTGATCCTCGACCCCCTCGAGCTCTTCGCGGTACACATCCCAGACATCGGCCATGCTGTGGAGTGTGAGGGTGGTCGGTCCGTTCGACATGGGGCGGATAGTAGGGCAGGAAACTCCACTAAGTCAAGCACTGGTCGGATGGTTTGTCGCTCAGTTTGCGTCCCCGTTCTCTTGACAGTTTCACGGCCCATCCAGTAAGGTGACTTCTCGCTGATTTCCCCGAATGAATGGTAGCAGTCACCGTGGTCGTGCGACAGCTTCAATGTCCCCGCAAGGGGAGTCTGTTCCCCGGTTCATTGCCTGCCTCTAGACGAGAATACGTGCCATGAATGTACCAGGTCTTCCTCCCAAACAAGGGCTTTATGATCCGCAGCACGAGAAGGACTCGTGCGGAGTCGGGTTTGTCGTCGATATCAAGGGCCAGCGCTCGCACCAGATCGTCCAGCAAGGGCTGCAGGTCTTAGAAAGCCTGACCCATCGCGGCGCGCAGGGGTGCGATCCCTGCACCGGAGACGGCGCGGGCATCCTGCTGCAAGTGCCGCATGAGTTCTTCAAGCGCGCCGCCAAGGACAGCGGCATCAAGCTGCCAGGGGCAGGAGAGTATGGTGTCGGCATGGTGTTTTTACCGCCCGATGCCGACGCCCGCGCGCAGTGCGAGACGGTGTTTACCCGAGTGATCAAAGATGCCGGCGCGAAGTTGCTCGGCTGGCGCGATGTGCCGGTGAAGAGCGACGCCATCGGCGCTTTGGCGCGTACGACCGAGCCCTTCATGCGCCAGGTGTTCATCGCTCGCGGCATCTTCTCGGACGAGGAATTCGAAAGGCGCTTGTATGTCATCAGAAAGTGCGCGGAACGGGCGGTGCGCGAGTCCGCCATCGAAGGGCGGGACTATTTCTATATCCCGAGCTTGTCCAGCAGCACCATCGTGTTCAAGGGGCTCCTGCTCCCGCACCAGATCCCGCAGTACTACCAGGATCTGACCGACAGCAGCCTGACGAGCGCTTTGGCCCTCGTCCATTCGCGCTTCAGCACGAATACGTTTCCCACCTGGCCGCTGGCCCATCCCTACCGCTACATTTGCCACAACGGTGAGATCAATACGTTGAAGGGCAATGTGAACTGGATGCGCGCGCGGCAGGGCCGGCTGAACTCCGAGCTGTTCGGCGAAGACATGAAGAAGCTCTTCCCGATCGTCTACGAAAACCAGAGCGACTCGGCCAGCTTGGACAACGCGTTGGAGTTTCTGGTGCTCGGCGGGCGGTCGTTGCCGCATGCCATGATGATGTTGATCCCCGAGCCCTGGGTCGCCAATCCGCAGATGGATCTGGATCGCCGTGGATTCTACGAGTACCACGCCGCCATGCAGGAACCGTGGGATGGTCCCGCGGCCGTCTGTTTCACCGACGGCAAATTGATCGGCGCCACGCTGGACCGCAACGGTTTGCGTCCCTGCCGCTACCAGGTGACGACGGACGGATTGGTTGTGCTGGCGTCGGAAGCCGGCGTCCTACCGATGGATCCGCAGCGCATTCGGCAAAAGGGCCGGTTGATGCCGGGCCGCATGTTCCTGGTCGATACGGAGCAGGGCCGCATCATCGACGACGAGGAGGTCAAAGCCGATATCGTTCGCCGCAAGCCGTACCGGTCATGGGTCACGGAACATCGCATTTCTTTGGATGAGTTGCCCGATCCCATCAACGTGCCGCAACCCGATCATCCTACGATCCGGCAGCGCCAGCAGGCTTTCGGCTACACCATCGAAGAGCTGAAGATGGTCATCACCCCCATGGTGGTGGAAGGGCAGGAGGCCATCTCCTCGATGGGCACCGATACGCCGCTTGCGGTGTTGTCCGATCGGCCGCAATTGCTCTTCAAGTACTTCAAGCAACTCTTTGCTCAGGTGACGAATCCGCCGATCGATCCGATCCGCGAAGAACTCGTCATGTCGCTCACCACCAGCATCGGCCCCAAGCCCAACCTCATGGACGAGCATCCGGAATCGGCCCGCCGCATCCGGGTGAAGCAGCCCATTTTGACGAACGCGGATCTGCACAAGATCCGCGAGATCGCCGACCCGCATTTCAAAAGCAAAACCTTGAAGATGTTGTTCCGCGTCGCCGAGGGTCCGGAAGGGCTGGGGGCGGCGGTGGATGATCTTTGCCGGCAGGCTTCGCAGGCCATTCGCGAAGGCTACAAGTTCCTCATTCTCAGCGATCGTGGCGTGAATGCTGAATGGGCGCCGATCCCGAGTCTCCTGGGCGTGGCGGCGGTCCATCACCATTTGGTGCGGGAATGCACGCGAACCGAAGTCGGCCTGACGGTGGAAACCGGCGAGCCGCGCGACGTCCATCACTTCGCCTGCTTGATCGGCTTCGGAGCCGGGACGGTAAATCCCTATCTGGTCTTCGAATCGCTGGTGGATCTGGAGCGGGACGGTTATTTCCCTGAAGGCCTGGACGCCGCGACTGCCGAAGGCAAATTTATCAAAGCGATTAACAAAGGCTTGCTCAAGATTTTCTCGAAGATGGGAATCTCCACGGTGCAATCCTACTGCGGCGCGCAGATTTTTGAAGCGATCGGGCTCAATCATGAATTGATCGACCGGTACTTCACCGGTACGCCGTCGCGTATCGAAGGCATCGGCGTCCGTGAGATCGGGGAAGAGACCTTGCGACGCCACCGGGTGGCCTATGAGCCGGCCCCTATTCGTCAGCTGGATTTCGGCGGCGAGATTCACTACCGGATTCAGGGCGAGCACCACAATTGGAATCCGGATACCATCTATAAGCTGCAGCATGCGACCAAAAATAACGATCCGAAAACGTTTGCCGAGTTTTCCCAGCTGGTGAATGACGAGAGCAAACGTCGTTCGAACCTGCGCGGACTGCTGGAGTTCAAGTTTCTCCCTGAGCCCATCGCGCTGGAGGACGTGGAGCCGGCCAAGGACATCGTCAAACGGTTCACCACCGGAGCCATGTCGTTCGGCTCCATCAGCAAAGAAGCGCATGAGACGTTGGCCATCGCTATGAACCGGCTGGGCGCGAAGAGCAATACCGGCGAGGGGGGCGAAGATCCGGAACGGTTTGCGCCGCTTCCGAACGGGGATTCGCGTAACAGCTACATCAAGCAGGTGGCGTCGGCGCGATTCGGCGTGACGAGCCATTATCTGGTGAACGCCAAGGAACTGCAGATCAAGATGGCGCAAGGCGCCAAGCCTGGTGAAGGCGGTCAGTTGCCAGGCCATAAGGTCGATGAAAACATCGCGCGGTTGCGCTATTCCACACCGGGGGTGCAGCTCATTTCGCCGCCGCCGCATCATGACATCTACTCCATCGAAGACCTGGCGCAGCTCATCTTCGACTTGAAGAATGCCAACGCCGATGCGGCCGTCTCGGTCAAGCTGGTGTCTGAAGTCGGTGTCGGCACGGTCGCAGCCGGAGTGGCCAAGGCCCACGCCGACAAGGTGCTCATCAGCGGCGACTCCGGCGGGACCGGAGCCTCCCCGCTGTCTTCCATCAAATATGCCGGTGTGCCTTGGGAATTGGGTTTGGCGGAAACGCATCAAACGCTGGTGCTCAATGATCTGCGCGGCCGGATCCGTGTGGAGACCGATGGCCAGATGAAGACCGGGCGCGATGTGGCCATTGCGGCCCTCTTGGGGGCGGAAGAATACGGATTTGCCACGGCCCCGCTCATCATCGAAGGCTGCATCATGATGCGCAAGTGCCACCTCAATACCTGCCCCGTCGGCATTGCGACCCAGGATCCGGTCTTGCGCAAGAAGTTTACCGGCCAGCCGGAACATGTCGTGAATTTCTTCTTCTTCATTGCTGAAGAGTTGCGGCAGATCATGGCCAAGCTCGGATTCCGCACCATCAATGAAATGGTCGGCCGCGTGGACAAGCTCAAGATTCACAAGGCTGTCGAACATTGGAAGGCCAAGGGGCTGGATCTAGCGCCGCTGCTGAAGATGCCCGAGGTTGGCCCTGAGGTGGCGCGCTATTGCGTACAGCAGCAGGATCATGGCATCGCCGAGATTCTGGACCGAAAGCTCATCGAGCAATGCAAGCCGGCGATTGAGCGCGGCCAAAAGGTCACACTCGAACTGCCGATCCGGAATCTGAACCGGACCGTGGGCACGATGTTATCGAGCCAGGTCTCCAAGAAATACGGTCAGGATGGATTGCCTGCCGACACGATCACGATCAAGTTCAACGGATCGGCCGGCCAGTCGTTCGGGGCCTTTCTCACGCGCGGCATCACGCTGATTCTTGAAGGGGAGTCCAACGACTACATCGGCAAAGGCCTGTCGGGCGGCAAGATCATCGTCTTCCCGCCGAAAAACGCGATTTACACGCCGGAAGAAACCATTCTCGTCGGCAATACGTCGTTGTACGGCGGGACTCAGGGCGAAGCCTATTTTTACGGCATGGCCGGGGAGCGGTTTGCGGTGCGGAACAGCGGCGTCCGCGCCGTCGTCGAGGGAACCGGCGATCACGGGTGCGAATATATGACCGGCGGAGTTGTGGCGGTCTTGGGCCGGACCGGCAGGAATTTCGCGGCGGGTATGTCGGGCGGCGTCGCCTTCGTGTTGAACGAATTGGATAAGTTCCAGTCTCGTTGCAACCTGGGCATGGTCGAGTTGGAGCCGGTCGCGACCGACGAGGACAAGCGGCTGCTGCACGACATGATCACGTCGCACTTCCTCTATACCGGCAGCCGGAATGCCAAACGCATTCTGGATGGCTGGGAGGCGATCCTGCCGAAGTTCGTCAAGGTCATGCCGATCGATTACAAGCGCGTGCTGGCCGAGCGGAAAGCCGCAGCCGCAAAAGCAGTCAAGTAACCGTGAAACGTGAAACGTTCCTCGTGACCCATCAGGCGAGATACGAGAAACGAACGACGAGAGTCGAGTAAGACATGGGTGATCCAAAGGGCTTTCTGAAATACGCGCGTGAGGGACCGAAGCGGAAGCCGGTCGAATTGCGTGTGCTCGACTGGAAAGAGATGTACGAGCCCATCCCCGAGGAGAAGCTCAAGGTCCAAGGCGCGCGTTGCATGGACTGTGGCGTGCCCTTTTGCCAGGGCAATACCGGCTGCCCTGTCGTGAATCTGATTCCCGAGTGGAACGATCTCGTCTATCGCGGGCGCTGGAAGGACGCGCTCAAGGCGCTGCACACCACGAACAATTTTCCTGAGTTCACCGGCCGGCTCTGTCCCGCTCCCTGCGAAGGCGCCTGCGTGCTGGGCATCAACAGCGACCCGGTCTCAATTCGCGTGCTTGAATGGAACATCATCGATCGCGGCTTCAACGAAGGGTTGGTTGAGCCGGCCATGCCGGTGAGAAAGACCGGGAAGACAGTCGCCATCATCGGATCAGGCCCGGCCGGTCTGGCCGCCGCGCAGCAACTGGCGCGCGCCGGTCATAGCGTCACCCTGTTCGAGAAGGCCGATCGTATCGGCGGTTTGCTGCGCTACGGCATTCCTGATTTTAAGATGGAAAAGTGGGTCATCGACCGGCGGCTGGAGCAGATGAAGGCCGAAGGCGTGGAGTTCAAGACCGGCGTCAATGTGGGCAAGGACATCACCGCCGAACAGTTACGCCAGGAATTCGACGCGGTCGGGCTGACGATGGGCGCGGAAATGGCGCGCGATCTGCCGGTGCCGGGACGTGAACTCAAGGGCATCCATTTTGCCATGGAATATCTCACCCAGCAGAATAAACGAACGGCGGGAATCTCCGTCTCCGAAGAACCGATTACCGCCAAGGGCAAGCGGGTGGTGATCATCGGTGGCGGCGATACCGGGTCCGACTGTCTGGGCACTGCGCACCGCCAGGGCTGCAGCGAAGCGCATCAGTTTGAAGTGTTGCCTGAGCCGCCTCCATCCCGATCGAGTTCGACGCCTTGGCCGCTGTGGCCGATGCAGCTTCGTACGTCGCATGCGCACGAAGAAGGGTGCGATCGTCAATGGAGTGTGTCCACCACCAAATTTGCGGGGCACAACGGTCATGTGACCAAACTGCATGCCAACCGGGTCAAGTTTGAGGGCGGCCAGTTCGTTCCCATGCCGAGTACGGAATTTGAGTTGGATGCAGATCTCGTGCTTCTGGCCATGGGCTTCACCGGGCCGGTGCGCAATGGATTCCTCGACGGCCTCGGTGTCAACTACGACACGCGCGGTTGCGTGACGGTCGACGAGAATTTCATGACCAACCTCGACGGCATCTTTGCCGGCGGAGATACCAAGCGCGGTGCCTCTCTCATCGTCTGGGCCATCGCCGAGGGGCGCAAGATGGCGGCGGGGATCAATCAGTATCTGCAAGCGGGTAAGTCTGCAAAATCAGGCCGCTGAAAACGGCCTCCACCTTCGTTCTCGCTTCGCTCAAACCCTCAACGTACCAAAGCAGTACGCCTCGGATTGTCGCTCGCTGCGGCTTTGTTGGAAGACCGTTTTGAGCGGCCTCAATATCCCCGCCCGAGCCTATCCCGTTTTCATTCCCAGCCATTGTCAGATCGGCTGCTAATTATACGCGTATCCGCTAGAATGGCACCGTGTCGGTCTTCGAACCCATGTTTCAAATACTAAATTCGGCAAGAGTGCGTTATGTCGTCGTGGGCGGCCTGGCCACTGTGCTGCACGGCTATGCCAGGTTGACGGCGGATGTCGATCTGGCCGTCGATCTTGCTCCTGAAGAAGCAACCAAAATGATTCGAACCTTGGTGACAAATGGGTTTCGACCTCAAGTGCCGGTGTCGCCTGAGGCGTTTGCAGATCCCGACGCACGGGAAGTATGGCTTCGAGACAAGCATATGATGGCCTTCTCCCTTGTTGATCAAGCTAATCCGATGCGGGTGGTAGATTTGTTGTTGAAGCCGGACGTGCCTTTCGAAACGCTTTTTGCGCGCTCAGTTGAAGTGGCTCTAAATGACACGATGATTCGCATTGCATCCGTCGATGACCTTATTGCTCTGAAACGGCACGCCGGCAGGCCGCAAGATCTGGCGGACATTGAGCAGTTGGAAGCGATTCGACGACGAAAAGGAGTTTTTTAATATGGCTCACGAGTCATCGAAGCAGCCGCATGGGACGTCATCAACCAATTGGACTGCGGACGAGCAAAATCTGCTCGCGGCGACACTCGCTGCTACGCCCGCCCAACGGTTGGCCTGGCTGGAAGAGGCGCTTCGACTGGCTTACGCAAGTGGGGCTTTGAAACCAAGGTTACCGATTACCCAACGTGATTGGGACGCGATATCTTCAGAGCGTTGTTGATCGTCTGGGCCAGGGACGTGTGAAGTCACACCTTACCCACGTTTGCTCTTCTTCCACGGAGACGCCAATCGCATGGCGTCTAAGGTCCCCACTTCATCATAGCGCAGCATGTGACGTGTGGCAGTTGTCATGAACTACTGGCTTCCTCAACCATCAACCCGACGTCCTCGCTGCTTGCTTCCCTTGAAATGTGTGTGTGCTAATTTAAGAATCGTACAGATGATCAGCGGAGGCGTTATGCGCACCAATATCTTGATCGACAATGACTTGATGCAGCGAGCTATGAAGGCTACTGGGCTTTCGACGAAGAAAGCCGTTGTAGCGGAGGGCCTCCGATTATTAATAAGGGTAAAGGAGCAAGAGGGCATTCGGCGTTTGCGTGGCAAAATTGAGTGGGAAGGAAATCTCGGCACCATGCGCGAAAGCCGTATCAAAGCCGCATCATGATTATCGTCGATACGACGATATGGGTAGATTATCTGCGAGGCACACGGAGTGCTCACGCCGAATGGCTGGACTCCCCGTTGGCGAGCGAGCGCGTTGGTCTTACCGATTTGATCCTGTGCGAAGTATTGCAGGGGATCACCAGTACAAAACAATTTCATCTGGTTCAGAAAGAGTTGCTGAATTTTGCCGTGTTCGAAACAGGGAAGGTTGAGCTCGCTATCGAGGCCGCGCAGAACTATCGGCGGCTCCGTGCGGCCGGGCGAACAGTGCGCAAGACAATTGATTCCCTCATCGCAACATTTTGCCTGGTTGAAGGTCACAGTCTTCTTCATAATGATCGCGATTACGATTCATTTGATGATGTGCTTGGATTGAAAGTTATTCATCCTTAGGAAGGAAGGTTTCATGGCCCAAGACCAATATCCCCGCAGCCCCAAAGCTCTCCTCGGCGGCATCGCGCATCTCGGGCGCTTCATCGATAAAGTCCGCTTGCGGCATGCCGGCAAGATTCAGGACTATAACTACATCACCGTCGGGTTCGATAAGTATCTGATCGATTTTTTGCAGATCGATGCGAAGGCCTTTGAGCAGAAAGTGTTGAAGGGCGAGAGCGACGAGCAGTTATTGAGCTGGGTCAAAGCCAACGGCCGCAAACATTCCGATGCGGAGATTGCGCAATGGTCGGCGGGGCTTCTGGCCGGCGGCCCGAAGGACGATGCGGCAAAGCAACGGTTTCAGGGACGAGTGCAGGATATCGCCACCAAGCGAGGGGTGCCGCTGGCCTCGTTGCCTCCTGTGACGACGTGGGCCGATGTGATCGAACTGGACGAAGGGCGGATGTAGATTTGAGACCGGAACAAGCGACGACGACTATCGTACTTCAGTCCACCCGGTCGATTGCGATTTGAAGATCACCGTGCGGGATGACGTGCGGACGACCATGCCGTTCTGACTGCCATCGACGGAAACCACTCGTTCATTCGGCGTCCAGGCGATAGGGAAAAATCCGCCGGTGTAGGTCGAAAACCCCAGCGCGCGTTCGTTGGTGACGGCGACGGCCACATGCCCATGACCGCGTAGTTGGGAGACGATCTCGTTCGGTCCCAATGAGACAGTGGTCCAATGACCGCGCGTTTCCTGGAAGCCAAAGACCTGCTGATTACTGTGCGCGAGGATCAGAAATGGCAGGACCTGATGCCGTCCGATCCGTTCTTCCACTCCCATCGACACTTCCCGCCATTGCCGCAGGCCGGCGGAAAATCCCAGCAGCCTGCTCGACGTCTGCACGAACCCGGTGTGCCCGCGCGCGCCGGAGGTGATCACGGACTCACCGGGTTCCAGCGATTCTTCGACTCCTCCCCCTGCGGCGGACCAGGCAATGACTTTGCCGGCGGTGGGCGTGACCGTTACCTGGCCCCCTCCGCCCTGACTCTGTGAAGGGGGTGCGATAAGGAGGCTTCCGGTTGCCATCGTCGTCACGAGAAGCGCAAGAAGGGTGGGTCGGCGCACAGGGTGTATCCTTTCGGTCAATCGAAGCTACCGTATCATATCGTGGGGCATAAGCGAAGTTGAGAGACAGTGCAGGGATCGTCGTTGGACATCATCATCACGGCGAGAGAGGGAAGCGGGACAGGGCGGGGCAGTTCACGACTGGCCCCGCCCAGCATATGAGCCCTATGCTCTCGGTTTGATCGTGAGCACGACGACATCCAGAACCAGATGTTTGCCCGCCAGCGGGTGATTAAAATCGACTACCGCCGAGTCATCCGTGAGCGACACGACAGTAAACGCTCGGCCTTCAGCGGTGGTGGCCATATCCCCTCGGGCGATCGTGTTCGGCAATTCAGCCCGCGGAACGGTCATCTTTTTCGCAGCATCGTATTGGCCAAAGGCGTGATCCGCGTCGAGCTCAACTCGTCTCGTGTCGCCCGGATGGAGACCAATCAGAGCCTGTTCCAACCCGGGCAACAACTGTTTCGCTCCATGGGTGTATTCGCTCGTGTGCGGAGGGATAATCAGATGGTCGTGGGGCAGGGTAATCGTCATTTGAAGCGTGACCCGTGAGCCCTCTTCGATGGTCGCTGCACCCTGTTGCGCCAGGGCAGGACGAATCAGGAATGCGAGACCCAGGAGAATCGTCGAGGCGGTGAATAATGCGCGTGTCATGCGGTACCTCATAGGTTGCGGCTAGAATTGAGATGAACTGGACACCTTTTCTCTGCATTTACGGTGAAACGGCATCGATTTTGACGATTTTGGTGACCCGGTTGTCCACGTCGATTTCCAGGCTACACGTGTCGCCTTTGTGCAAGCCGCTTAGGATGTCGGGGGAAAGGGCGGCGAGAGTCCAGACTTCGCCTTCCACGGTTTTGAAAGTAAGACTGCGGCTCGCTGCATCGACGGCTTCGACCCTCACGCGGGTGTACGTCAACGCGGCCTGGCTCTCTTCGGGGGGCATCAGCGGTATGACGAGCATGAATAGGAGACTGGCGATTAAAATGAACGATTTCATGGTGTCATCCTCCTTGTGAAAGGCAGATAGATCGAAGTCATCACTTTCAAGCAACAGGCCTGGTCTCCAAGCCGCGGCCTGCCGAGAGAGTGCCAAGTTTTTCGCTGCTTAGGGCCGCCGACGTTTGGCGAGAGTAACCGGCGGCCGCGCATCTTGTCCCTGCGGGACATGTTGTCCCGTCCTTCGAGAGGAGAAGTCGCGGAGCGATGTCGCAGAATAAGGCACCGTTCTCACATCCGGGTTCGCGCGGGATCACGATTGCATGGGCACTGTCCGCAGTCGTCTTGCTGCCCTTGCTGGGCCCGTGGCTCGCTGGACGATCGCTTCAGCCGTACCTTGAGTTTCCACCGCTCAGCACAGGGAAGGCGACGCATGCGCCGTTTTCGTGGCCTCTTTTCATCAGTCTGTCCGTTGTGATTGTCGGCCTGCTTTCGCCATGTATTGTGCGCGTGTTGCGAACTAATCTTCGCCACCTGGCGGCAAATACGCCGGTTCGCACAGCACCAGCCACCACTCATCAGCGCCCCGTCGTACGACGCCGGTTCCCCTGGTGGGGTTGGCTTGCAACTGGTTGGACGCTCTGTGTCTGGGTACTGGCCTGGACGCGATTCGACTGGATGGAGGCATGGCAGCCACATACGTTCACTCCCGTGTGGCTGGGCTACATTGTGGTGATGAATGCCCTCACGTACCGCAGCGCCGGACATTGTATGGTGATCAACCGTCCACGTTATCTGCTCTCACTTTTCCCGCTCAGCGCTTGTTTCTGGTGGCTATTCGAGTATCTCAATCGCTTCGTCCAGAACTGGTACTACGCGGATGCCGGAGCATTGACGCTCTGGGAGTATGTCCTGCGCGCGACGCTGCCCTTTGCGACGGTGCTGCCGGCGGTGCTCAGCACGGCGGAATGGCTGACGGCTTATCCGCGTCTGTCGGCGGGGCTGGATCGTTTCGTGACGATTGATGTCACCTGTCATCGCGGATGGGGGTGGGTGATGTTAGGCGGCGCTGGGGCCGGACTCCTTGGCCTCGGCCTTTGGCCGGACTATCTGTTTCCTCTGGTGTGGGTGGCGCCGCTGGTGCTCATCACGGCGCTGCAGCTGATGCGTGGCGAATCGACCATCTTCAGCGATGCGGTCTGTGGTGATTGGCGAACGCTCTGGGTAGTCGCGCTGGCCGCGCTGCTCTGCGGGTGGTTCTGGGAGATGTGGAATATGTACAGCCTGGCACATTGGGAGTACGCTGTGCCATACGTGCAGGGTCTAGCGCTCTTTCACATGCCGTTGCTCGGCTATGCCGGATATCTCCCGTTCGGCCTGGAGTGTCTGGCTGTGGCTGACATGTGTCTCGCGAGGAAGTTTTCGGGCGGCGTGGCCTATTATCGCAAGCTTGAGCCCGGCACCGATTTGGCGCAACGGAAACCGACGGTCGCAGAACGCTGATCGGCGGGCGCGCCGCTGCGCGTCGCGGTACGGAGCATGATCGGACGGCTTTTCCAGGACCCGCCGCGCAGGCTCTTGTATCGGCCGCTGGTAGGGCCGGGCGGGTTGCGTTCCGGCATGTAGGCGTAATAGTCGAATCCGAACCAATCATTGACCCATTCCGCGACATTGCCGGCCATGTGGTGGAGCCCGTAATAACTCTTGCCCGGCTCGCCGCTGCTCACCGCCGCGAGAATCGGAATCTCATGCACATGATGTTGCCCGAACATGGCCAGGGAATTGTCGGGGAACGACTCGCCCCAGGGAAATCGATTGCCCTCCGGCCCGCGCGCCGCCTTTTCCCATTCGGCTTCCGTGGGCAACCGTTTGCCTGCCGCCCGGCAAAGGCTGTCGGCTTCTTTCCAGGTGACATACAGCGCAGGCCACTGTGCCAGCGTGTCATCGTTGACCGAATGCACGGTAATGACGTGCCAGATCAGATGCTGCAGGTCTTTCGACGGGTGAAGCTTTCGCGCATGCAGATAGGTCAGGTATTCAGCGAGGCTGACTTCGTCCCGATCGATTTCATAGGCATCGAGCCAGACGCGATGCTGCGGGAGTTCCGTATCGTCGAACTGCGTGCCCATGCCGTAGGGGTCGTCATCCACCCGGATGCTGCCGAGTAAAAACGGTCCCTCGGGAATGAGAATGGCCGGCGAGACAGCCGCTAATGCGGCGATCGCGGTCAGATGTTTGGCCAGTTCCGCAGTAGGCGGAGGCGTAGGCGCACGAGCGGCGATCGAGACGACCGGGTGAAGCCAAGTGGCGGCGATGGCCAGGATCGCGATGCCGAGAGAGAGGGGCAGGAAAGCCGTTCCCGATAACGATGCGCGCAACTTCATTACGACTTACTCGGCGAAGAGACGGCTTTCCCGATTTCAGCAATGAGCCGGCGTTCAATCTCTGCAATTTCTTCCGCATCCACCGCGAGCACACGGCCCCCTTGCGCGACTCGTTCGAACTCGGCCTTTACACTTAGCCGTGTGACGTTCGAGGGAAGCGCCTGCAGTGAGACGACATATTGATTCCGTGACCCGGCGGTTTCCAGTGAAGTCGGCGTGGAGATTTTCCGCTCGGTGACGAAGACCGCTTTTTGATCGGTCTTGACGGTGACGCGTACCCGGTATCCGTTCCGCGCCAAGGCTTCTTCTGCCGCTTTCCCGACGGCGGGCAGCGGGCGCGGAAGATCTTCGGTCTGCGAGCCCTTCTCTTCGACGCGGATGCTCTCCGTGACCTGTGCGGCTTTGGCGGCAGTGCGTTGAATTTCTCCGGAGAGTTTCTTGGCTTCGGCCAGTTGCGCGTCGAGTTTGACCCCGAGCGTCTTGGCTTCCGTTTGCAGCGTCTTGGCTTCGGCTTGCGCGTGCTCCGCCTGTTTCTTAGCGTCCCGTAGTTCTTGGTTTAAGAGATCGATCTGCTGCTGCATGACCTTGTTGCCGTCCTGCAGTGACGTGAGGAGCGATTCCTGTTTCGCCAGCTGCTTACGCAGGTTTTCGTTTTCTTGCCGAAACGGGGATTCGTCGGGAGCGCATCCGACACACCACGATAGTACCGCGAGGCTGAAGAGGGGGGCGAGCGATCGCTGGGAGGCCTTGATCATAGTTTGAGCAGACAGCCTGACTAGTATCAGAGTTGAGCCCCCCTTGTCCATCTTCAATCATATTCCTGCCGGTTTGACCATGGGAAATGGAGCGGCTATTCTGTCCGCATGTGGGCCCGGCTCTGCATGGCATTCGTCTTGAGTCTGCTCGCGTTTCAACCGGCGACTGAGTCGGTTTCAATCGCGGCCTTGCCTGAGCAGGCGGAGGCCGTGTCCGCGGAGGAGTATGCGTTCTATGACCTCGCGGTCGAGGCCAAATTCCTGACCTCTCAGACGAAGGTGGTCGTGATCGAACGGATGTCGGTCACACATCTCCATCCGGATGAGCCGCAACTCCCCACCCTTGCCTGGTTTGCCGAGCGCGACTCTTTCGACGGCCGGTTGCCACAGGAATTGATTCGTGACTTCGTCGGGAAGAATCAGCGCTCGTCGCGGCTTGACGCGAGATTTGGTTTCGGCGTCCGCTACCGGTTCGTGTCAGGCGAGGGAGGCGCGGATGCCGAAACATCCCTTCCGGCCCTTCCCGCCGCGTGGCGTGTTGAGCGTGAGGAGGGCGCGCCCGACATCATCGACCGCCTGGCCTTTTCACGTGTCGGCCTGAACTTGCGAGCCGATCAGGCGCTGCTGTACGTCGCCAACCTGCGTCCTGATGGAACCGGCGCGGGATTTCTATTTTGGTTTGTACGGCGCCAGAAGGATTGGCGTCTGTATGACACGGAAGTCCTCTGGGTTGCGCGACCGGACGAACCTTCTCCGGGCCGGCGCTAGCCTGATCGCTTGGCGTAGTAGTTCTGATTCGATGTCATGAGGAGCGCATGATTCGCAAGACCTTTTCTGTTCCGCCGCTTGGTTGTAATTGTTCGATCATCGGAGATCCGCTCACGAAGCAGGCGATCGTGGTTGATCCGGGAGGGGAGCCTGAGCGCATCTTGCAGGAGGTGCGTTCGCTGGGATTGACGGTGGTAAGCATTCTGCACACTCACGCGCACTTCGATCACTTCCTGGCCTCCGGAGCGATGAAACAGGCGACCGGCGCGACGCTGTGTCTGCATCCCGATGACCTGCCGCTGTGGAACATTCTCGAGATGCAGTGCCGCATGTTTGGGGTGCCCTATGTGCCTGCGCCGCCCCCCGACTACTGGCTCAAGGATGAGGAACGTGTGGCCATCGGTGGGATGGAAGCCATCGCGCTGCATACGCCGGGGCACACTCCCGGGTCCATGTGTTTCCACGTCCCCGCCGCAAAACTACTGGTGGCGGGCGATACGCTGTTTCGCGGTGGCATCGGCCGCACCGATCTCTGGGGCGGAGACTTCGACGCCATCGAGCAGTCGATCCGCGAACGGCTGTACACCCTCGATGAGGACACCGCCGTTGTAACCGGTCATGGAGCCGACACCGAGATCGGCCGCGAGCGAGAGACGAATGCGTTCGTGCGTGCGTAGCAGGATGTATCCATCTCACGCACGGTGAACCTTCTGCGGGTCGCGGGAGCGTTCCTCCGGCGGCCTTGATCAGAGCCGCTCATATGGGCCTCCACAAGACAGACAGGAGGGAATTATGATCGCGACGGCACGGCGCTCGCTCACCTATACGCTGTTGTTTCTGCTGCTGGGGTGCCCCTTTGCCCTGGTCCTCGTCTATGCGGACGAATCGGCACCGTCCTCTCAGGTCACGATCAGCCAGGTCCGGGTAGGCTTGTCCGATCACGGGCCGGTGGTCTTGCTCTCGGCAGATGGGAAAACCATTCCCGTCTTTGTCGACCATACGGTCGCCGCCTCCATTCAGGCGGCGCTGACCGGCGAAAAACTGCCTCGCCCGCTTTCTCACGAGCTGATGCATACGATTTTGGAATCGCTTGGCGGCCGGGTGGTGCGGACGGTGATTACGCTCAAGGCGGGCACCTACTACGGAAGTTTGACGGTGGCGTTCCAAGGACAGGAAAAAGTGTTCGACAGCCGGTCTTCAGACTCGATCGCCCTCGCGATACATTTCCATGCGCCGATCGTGGTGGGGCGTGACATGTTGGAGGCGGTCGGGCGATCCTCCCTTGAGCCTAAGCCGGAAACGCTCTAGCAGGATGCGGAAAAAGTCCGCCAGCGGCGTTCTCGTATCATTCAGTGGCTCACCGTACGCAGAGGCTCACCGTACGGCACGGTACGATTCGCCTCTTCGTTCGCTGCGGCGTTGACTGCGGAATGGCGCGTCTTGGCGCGCCGGGGTTGGGCGGGTAAGAATCGTCGCCTTTTTGCGCATCCTGCGGGATATTGTGACGAGAAACGACCCCTGTGGAAATGCGATGTATGACGCATCATCGAGTTTTTTCCGCAGCCTGCTAGAAAGCGCCGGCAGGTTAGCCATGGTCGATGGCGTGGTCGAACTCCCGCTCCTGCAGCCATGCATCCGTCCTCGGCACGATCCCGGACAACGGGCGCGCTGCGGGCGAGTGCCCCTCACGGACGGTAGGGTGTTCGCGAAGAAGTGGGCAGTGCTGGCCTTTTGGCCGGTTCTGTCCTATCGTACTGCTGGTGCGCAGAAGCCTGGCGTAGCGGCAGGCACGGAGGCCAGTTGCACGATGAAGAACCAACGCAAACATGAACGGGTGCGCGTCCAGTTTCGCAGCCATTTCTCGATGAAGGGCAAGATGCTGGCCGGCGACGGAGATCTGACGGATCTTTCTCCGGGAGGCTGCCGCATTATCAGCCCCGTTCAAGTGGCGGTGGGAGCGGAAGTGGAGCTCTGCATTTTCCCAGGTGACCAGGCCAATCCCATTCTCATCGATGCGGCCACGGTGCGCTGGTGCCGCCCGAACGAGTTCGGGCTGTCCATCACGAAGATTCGTGGCCCGGTTCAGCGCCAACTCACCGATGTCTGGCGCAAGCTGGCCAAACCTGCCTGATTCGTTTCCTCCGAGTTTAAATCTTCATCGCCTGACGCACCTCGGCCATGGTCTGAGACGACACGGCCGTTGCGCGGCGGCGCCCATCTTCTGCGATCTCATCGAGACGGCCGGGATGTTGCGTGAGCGTCGCGCGCGCCTCCCACATCGGCGCCAGTCGTTCCACCACGCGGTCGGCCACGAGCTTCTTGCAATCGATGCAGCCGATGGCAGCCGTGCGGCAATCCCGGTTCACCTGCTCGATGACCGGGAGCGGCGAAAAAATCTTGTGAAAGTCGTAGACGGGGCAGACATCGGGATTGCCAGGGTCGGTGCGCCGGACGCGCGCGGGGTCCGTGATCATGGTCTTGAGTTTCTGGCGCACGACCGCTTCCGTATCGGACAGGTTGATGGCGTTGCCGTAGCTCTTGCTCATCTTGCGCCCGTCGGTGCCGAGCACTTTCGGAAATTTCGTGAGATGTTCCTGGGGTTCGGGAAAGACGGAGCCATAGAGGCTGTTGAAGCGTCGTGCCAGTTCGCGCGTCAATTCCAGATGGGGCAATTGATCCTTGCCCACCGGCACGAAATCAGGCTTGTACAGAAGGATGTCGGCGGCCTGCAGGACGGGATACCCGAGAAATCCGTAGGTGCTGAGGTCTCGCTCCTTGATCTCCTCCTGTTTTTCCTTGTAGGTCGGATTTCGCTCCAGCCAGGAGACCGGAATGATCATGGAGAAGAGGAGATGCAGGATGGCGTGATCCGGGACCTGGGATTGAATGAAGACGGTGGCCCGCTTCGGGTCGATGCCGGCCGCCAGCCAGTCGATCAGCATTTCCCGCACGTATTCGCGAATGCGGCTGGTGTCTGCGTAGTTGGACGACAGGGCATGCCAGTCAGCGACAAAGAAAAAGCAGTCGTATTGCTCTTGCAATGCCTTCCAATTTTCCAGTGCTCCCAACCAGTTGCCGAGATGGAGCAACCCGCTCGCCTGCATCCCGCTGAGTACTCGCTTACGAGCCGTCGTCATGCCGTATCACTCCCATATCCTGGACCGATGTGTTGTTGCCCCCTGGCGGTAAGACTACTCCAGCGGGACGAACTTGCCTTGTTTCACTTGAATGAGAAAGACGTGACGATTGAGGGTGCCGTCGGGGCTAAATCCGCTGGGGCCGCTCAGGGTCGGCAGGTCATGCTGCATCATTAAGTAGTCGCGAACCGCTTCTCCGCTGGCGGCGCCTCGCCGGATCGCTTCCACGGCCAGTCGTGCGGCGTCATAGCCTTGGGCCGCGAAGAGCGAAGGCGTCGCTTGGAACCGTTTGCGATACCGTTCCACGAATTCCTGCACCGCCGGGCTGGCGCTGTCGGCAAAAAACCCGTCGGCAAAGACGCTGCCTTCGACGCTGCGGTCGGCCACGCGCGCGAAATCGGGCTGGTTCCATCCATTGGCCCCTAGGAGCGGAACGGCGATGTCGAAAAAGGCCAGTTGCGCGGCCAGCAGGCCCACGTCCAACGAACGACCGGGGATGAACACGGCATCGAACCCCGGGGAGTAGAGCAGGCGCTTGCCTTTCTTGCCCGTCCCCTGCCTGATCCCGGTTTTGGCCGGATCGTTCTCGACTTGAACTTCAACGCCGTACTTCCGCAGGTCTTCGCTTTTGAGCTTACCGATGACGGCGCGGAAGTCGGCATCACCCTCCTTGTAGGGTTCGCTGGCAATCAGTTCTCCATCTTGCTGCCGGATTTCTTGCGCAAACAGGCGTGCCAGCTCGCGGCCGTAAGGCGTGTCAGGGTAGAGTATGGCGAACCGCTTGAACTGTTGCTCTTTGACCGCATAGTCCGCCACGCGTTTCGCCTGGTGCCCGTAGGTCAACGCCGTGCTGAAGACATAGTTGCCGAAGCGCCGTAAGTTCGGGACGGTCGCGCTCGGGGTGATCAGCGGGATATGCGCGCGTTCGGCCAGCTCGGCCATCACTGGTAGGTTTTTCGACAGCAAGGGCCCGATCACGGCAAGGGGGCGGTCGTCCGACAAGACCGAGGAGAGTTCATCCAGGAATGCCGCGCGGTCGGATTCCGTGTCTTTGACGATGAGGCCGATCGACGGGCTCTCGCCCCCGTCCTTCGATCGCTCAAGCGCGAGCTGGATTCCATTCAGCACTTCCGTCCCGAAGGGCGCGAGTTTGCCGGACATCGGGAAAATGGCGGCAATGGAGTAGGGGTGCGATTTGAATTTGGTTCGCACCGTGGTCTGAAGATCGGCGGCTTTCGCGGCGTAAGGATGGTTGGGGAATCGGGTGAGGAAGAGGCGCAGGTCTCGCTCGACTAAATGATCTTCTCCCGCGGCGGTATGCAGCTCAATGAGCTTGATGGACGCCACGTCTCCGGGAAATGTTCGCGGGTACGCGTCGCGTACGCGCATAAGCGCCGGCGCGTCGAGTTTGTCGTTCACCAGATCCCGGATCTGCGTCTCGGTTTCGCGCGCCTGGTCGCCGGCATCCAGCGGCAACTCATCGAGCCAGGCTTGAATGGCTCGCAGAAAATCTTTCTTCTGGGCTTGAAACTCTCCGGTCAGCCGTAGGGCGTCGCGTTTGATGGCAGGATCGGCCGACAGGCTGCGCACTTCGGACAGTAGGGGAAGCGCGAGATCCAGATTGCCGGCCCTGGCGTGGGATTTAGCCAGGAGCAGTTTCGCCCGATCCACGAGGTCCGAGTTGGGAAATTCCCCGAGAAGCTGATTGACGTAACGGATGGTTTCCGCATGCTCCTTCATGCCGTACATGGCGGCGGCCATCAAGAGATAGGTGTCGTCCAGGAGATCAGGCGCAGGGCCGCTTTCCAGGAAGCGGCGCAGCATGACGGCTGCGGCTTCCGGTTGTTCGGCGTCGATCAGCCGTTTGGCTTGATCCAAGGCGGATTGCCCGGTCGTCGCTGGTGGTTTTGCCTGGCTTGAACGAGGGGGTGCCGGCGTTTTGGGCGCAGGGGCTGCTTCGCCGAGCGTGGTGACGCCTACGAGGAGCGCCACCGCGAGGGCGACGCTGCACGCGGGGAGATGCGGGGCGCGGGATACTGGTCGAGGACCCATTGACTCCTGTGCATGGCGAACGCTCTCGCCGCGATGGTGGCTACTATAGGAAACAGGTGCGGGGGTGTCAAGGCAAGTCGAGCTCATTGCGTTGTGTTCGGAACAGGGCTTGGCTATAGTCGATCTGCATGCATTCAGCCGTCACCATGGAGGGCCTCATTGAAGCGCCGTGATGTCGTGGGCCGTATGGGGCAGGAGTCGGAGCCCTTGCCGCTGGACCCGCTCGTCGCGCGATATGGCGATGATTTGCGGATTGCGCGCGGTCTGTCGCGGCATACATTGTGGGCTTACCGGCGGGACGTGAAGATGTTTCAGCAGTATCTTCGTGATCGACAGATCCACGATCCGTCGCAGGTGTCTCCGCCGCTGCTCGCGGCCTTTTTGGAACGGTTGCATCGTGGAGGCCTCGCGCCTTCGTCACGCGCGCGGGCGTTGGCGGCGGTGCGCAGTTTCTTCCGCTTTCTCAAACAGGAAGGCGTCGTCAGCGCGAATCCGGCGGTGAGCCTCCGTAGCGCATCGCGTGCGCGGCGCTTGCCGAAAACACTGAGCCTGGAAGACGTGACCACACTTCTGGATCTGCCGGTTCGGGCGGTGCCGGAAGATCATCGCGACCGCGCGATGGTCGAGGTGTTGTATGCCGCGGGGCTGCGTGTGTCGGAGTTGATCGCGTTGCGCGTAGATCAGTGCAATCTCGATGTGGGCTATATCGGCATTACCGGAAAGGGCGATAAGCAACGGGTGGTGCCGATCGGACGGCCGGCAGTGGAGGCGGTCGAAGCGTATCTGTCGGGTGCGCGGCCGACGCTGTTAAAGCATCGATCGTCACGTTTCGTGTTCGTCACTCGCCGCGGCACGCCGTTGACCAGGCAAGCATTCTGGAAACTGTTGCGCGCGAGGGCGCAGCGGGCGGGCATTGCGCGTCTTCCTTCACCGCACATGCTGCGCCATTCGTTTGCCACTCATCTCTTGCAGCGGGGCGCCGACTTGCGTTCCGTGCAGGCCATGTTGGGACATGCCGACATCGCGACGACGCAAATTTATACGCATGTGGACGCGGCGCAGTTGAAAAAAATCCACACAGCGTGTTTTCCGCGCAACAAATCCCGCCGCTGAGCCTGAGCTGCTATCGATCAAGGGTCTTTACGTGCGCAGGACGAAAATCCTGCAAGAACAATGCATGGTTCTTGGTTGACACTGCCTGATGGAGTTGATAGCATCCCAAAAATCTGCCGGGAGCAAGAAAAAACGGGCGGATAGCTCAATTGGGAGAGCGCTGCCCTTACAAGGCAGAGGTCACAGGTTCGATCCCTGTTCCGCCTACCAATTAGAAATACAGGAAATTGTGCGCAGGGCATTGCCTTATCCATTAGTAGTGATGTACAAGAGTACGCGCTACTGTATTTAGACAGTTTGATTCTGTAGATCTGAATTCTTCTTCCGCCATCTTGGGTTGCGTGGGGCCGTCGTTCAGCCTGGTTAGGACGCCAGATTGTCAATCTGGAAGTCGCGGGTTCAAATCCCGTCGGCCCCGCCATTCCCCCAGCTTTAGGTACAATCCATGCTACCGTTTTCATGCGACGCCATGTGAAGGGAAAGGTCTAGGCTCATGTTCCAGTCAGGCGTGATGGGGTTGGTGGGCTCGCTGGGAGCGGTGTCGAAAATCGTGCTCCTGCTCCTGTTTATCGCCTCGATTCTTTCCTGGGGCGTGATTTTGTATAAGTGGCGGACGTTCAAGGCGGCTGATCGCGAAGACCAGCGGTTTTTCAATGCGTTTACCAAGATCCGCGATCTGGATGAATTGTATCGGCAGTCCAAGCGCGCGGAGGGCAGCCCCAGCGCGCGGGTGTTTCAAGGCATTATGGATCGGGTGGTGACGGCCTCGGGAGATGGTGTCGTGAGCCCATCCCATGCAGCCGCCGGATTAAAAGAATCCGCCCCGCCTTTCGATCACCAATATATGGATAAAACCGTTTCGTACCTGGTGCAGAATCAGGTGTCTCACTTGGAGTCGTACCTCCCGGTGCTGGCGACCACGGGCAATATCACGCCGTTCATCGGTCTGCTCGGCACGGTCTTGGGGATCATCGATTCGTTCCGCGAGATCGGCATGCAGGGGACCGCAAGCATCGCAGCTGTGGCACCCGGCGTCTCCGAGGCCTTGGTGGCGACGGCGGCCGGCTTGTTCACGGCCATTCCCGCGGTGATCTTTTACAATTATTACCTGACGCGTATCCGGAAAACGGTCTTTCGGATCGAGTCTTTTACCGTCGAAGCCATGCGTTCGTTGCAGACCCGCTTGAAGCAGACCCAGGCCGGAGTTCAGGGATGACCTCGGAAACCCGCCACCGGCGGTTCATGGCAGAGATCAATGTGATCCCGCTGGTGGATGTGGTGCTGGTGTTGCTCGTCATTTTCATGGTGACGGCGCCGATGCTGTATCGCGGGATGGACATCAACCTTCCCAAATCCGCAAGCAATACGATTAAGCCTGAAGCCAGAGCGGTTTTGTCCATTGAGCGCGATCAACGATTGTATTTGGATAAGGATCCGGTCAGCGTGGTGCAGCTGGAGCGAAAACTCCGGGCTCTCAAAGATCAAAGCCCCGATGTATCGTTGTATCTGCGCGCGGATCGGGATGTGCCGTATGGAATCGTGGTGCAAGTCATGGATAGTGTCAAGAAAGCCGGCATTGAGAAGCTTGGTATGGTGACGGAGCCAGCAGGTGCCGAGCGGGTCAGCGAGTCGGTCTCGACGCCCTCGCAGCCACGCAAGAAGTAGCGGCGCCGCGACTCGCGCGCCATACGGTCGTATCGCAAGTCATGACGTTCCAAGCCCTGCCAAGACATACCGCGCTGTCACTAATGGGAGATATGGGTGAGGCCGGAGGTGACCGTCTGCGCAAGACGGTCATCGTATCCCTGCTTCTGCATCTGTGCGTGCTTTCCGTCATCATGGGTGCCAAGTTCTTCAAAAAAACAGAACGCCCGTTATCGGCGGTCGAAGTTTCCTTGGTAACCCTGCCGCCGATGGAAGCCAAGCCTGAGCCGCAGGTGGAGAAGGTCGAGAAAGCGGTCAAGCCCGCGCCAAAACCCGTGCAGTCGGCGCCGATTCCCGTGCCTCCCAAGCCGGTGCAGGCTCCCACGCCGACCCCGCCGCCGGTGCAATCGGCGCCGGTCGCCAAGCCGGCGCCGCCGGCACCGGCCCCTGCGCCGGCTCCGCTTCCTGTTCCCAAGTTAGAGGCCCCCGTCTTGACGGCGCCCCAACCGATTCCGCAAGCGGCAAAGTCACCGTCTTCTGCCCCCGTCACCAATCGGGCCGATGTACTTCGTGACGTGATGAAGGATGTGGAATTGCCGCTCAATGCTCCCAAATATGGTGATCTTGCGCCGATGAAGCCGGCGGAAGTCAGGAAATCGGCGCAGCCGAAGTTGGGCGCGCCGGAGCGATCAGACCTCGATGCCATGCTGAAAAAGCTCAACGTGCCCGACATGGCGGCGCCCAAGGCGGAAGTGCCGCCGGAGCCTCCCAAGCCGAACGTGGCGCCCGCGAAACGCAGCTCGCTGTCTGAGGAAATGACCAGCGATCTCGACCGCGAGCTCCAGGATTTAAAAAAGCTTCAGGCGCCTCCACCGGTCAAAACGTCTGAGCCGGTGCGAGAGGTGAAGCCGATGTTCCACGAACCCCAACCTCCCGCCACGGCTCCGCCGGTTGCGGCGAGCATTCCGCGGACCAAACCCACCCCCATGTTGCGTGTTCCCGGCATGTCGGGATCGAACCCGTACCTGGCGCGGGTTCAGGCGCGGATCAGTGGTTTTTGGACTGCGCCGCCGGTGGATATCACGGGCAAGGCATTGACGGTGACCGTGCGATTTCGTTTAGAGCGGGATGGTCGTGTCGGCTCGATCGTCGTCGAACAGTCGTCGGGCAACGACTACTACGACATGGCGGCTCAGCGTGCCGTGCAAAGCGCGATTCCGTTGCCGCCCTTTCCGCCGGACTTAACGGAGTCCTACTTCGATGCGCACTTCACTTTTGCCGTAGGCGAGGCTGCAGGATGAATCGTGTGATCATCGGTCTTATGCTCTCCCTCTGTGTCGTGGTCGGGGCCGGACTGTTCGGCATCCTGGACTCCCGCGCGACCGATGTGTTCCTCGAAGCCACCAGGCCGGATTTCCAAAAAATCCCGATCGGCGTCTTCGGCTTTCAGAACGGCGGCGGGCCTGAATGGCTCGGCGGACGGTTGGAAGAAGTGTTGAAGGCCGATCTGCAGAGATCCCTCGTGTTTTCGCTCGTGGATCTGCCGGGAATCGGCGTCAAAGCCCGCGAGGTCACGGCCACGGACAAGGCGGTGTTCAAACAGGCGGCTGAAAATGGGGTGTCCGTCCTGGTCTGGGGAAAGTCCGGGCAGAAAAACGGCAATAAGGACAGCGAGCTGTTGATGGACGGCTTCGTCTACGACAGCGGCAGCGATGAAGTGGTCGGCGGTAAGCGTTACGTCGGCTCCACGTCGGTGGTCCGGTTGATGGCGCATCGTTTCGCCGATGAGCTGGTCTTCCGGTACACGGGAGAGCCGGGCATCGCCAGAACCAAGATCGTCTACGTCGCGGAGCACGGGAATGCCCGCGAATTGTTTGTGATGGACTACGATGGGTATGAACCGAAACAGATCACGGCCGATGGTTTTCTGAATTTGATGCCCAGATGGTCGCCTGATCGCCGGTTTATCGTGTTCACCGCGTACCGGAGCCGCAATACCCAGGATATCGATATTCTGGAGCTGGCGACCGGCAAACGCTGGACGCTGGTGACCATGGCAGGGTTGAATATCACCCCGGCCCTCTCTCCCGATGGAAACTTCCTGGCATTTGCCAGCAGTCAGGACGGGAATTCCGAGATTTATAAGCTGGACACGCGAACCAAGACGCCGCAGCGGCTGACGGTCAATCAAGGCGGAGATCTGTCGCCCAGTTGGTCTCCGACCGGGCGGGAAATTGCGTTTACCTCCGATCGCGGCGGCGCTCCCCAGGTGTTTGTGATGAGTGCCGACGGGTCTAACGTGCGCCGCCTGACCTACGAAGGGGATTACAATGCCGCTCCGGCCTGGTCGCCGCGCGGAAACTGGATCGCCTATGTGTGCCGGACAGCCCAGCGGTTGTACAAACTCTGCATCGTGTCGCCTGACGGTCAAAAACGGGTGCAGGTTACGACCGGACCCGGCATCGATGACTCGCCGTCCTGGTCACCTGACGGCAGGCACCTGACGTTCAGTTCGACCGTTGACGGCAAGAGCCATATTTACATGGTGGACACGGACGGAAAAAATCTGGAACGCATTACGTTCGGCGGCACCCACAATAGTTCGCCGTCTTGGTCTCCGGCACTGTAGCGTTGCGCATTCGATTGACAGGATTTACAGGCAGATAAACCATTCACCAGTCATGAGGAGTAACGATATGAGGATACGGGTAGCGACAATGGGCCTGACCATGATAGTCGGGATGTTGTTGGTCGTTCAGGGCGGCTGTTCCAAAAAATCGATTCAATCAGGCGGCGATGCGCAGTCCTCCGACCGCGGGATGGCGAAGTCCGGCGGGCCGGCCCCGAGCGCGATGGGGTCGACGGGGTCGATGGGGGCAACCCCTAACTTGGATGCGCCCAGCGCCACGTTCCCAGACTTGTCCCTTTCAAGCAAACCGGAAGATCCGGAGACCGGCGGTCTGCGCGGCTTTGACTCTGTGTCGGGCGGCAAGGCCCCATCCGAAGAGCGGCTCGGAGGCGGCGGGACGATGCTGGCCAAGGTCGAGCCGTCGGAAAGCACGGCGCGCCAGATCGAAGAAATTCGACGGGAGCAGGCGAAGGAGCAAGCGGCCTCCGCGGAAGCCGGTTTGCGCGATGTGTTTTTCGGCTACGATAGCTGGACGATTACCGAGGAAGGCCGGCAGTCGTTGACGCAGGATGCCCAGTGGATCAAGGCCAATGCCGGGGCGCTGGTCAAGATCGAAGGTCATTGCGACGAGCGCGGCACGCTGGCCTACAATCTGGTCCTGGGCGAAAAACGAGCGAAGGCCGTGCGGAATTATTTGGTCGAGCTCGGCATCGGGGCCAACCGGTTGTCGGTGGTGTCCTATGGTAAAGAACGGCCGTTCTGCAATGAGCGCAATGAAAGCTGCTATCAGCAGAATCGTCGCGGGCATGTGGTAGTCCGGTCGAAATAACTGTTCCAATCATGGATGATGTGACATGATTCTCCGGAACAGACGCCGGTCAAGGAGACCTGTCATGGACAGTGCAAAGCCTTTTCGGACCCAGATGAGCGACCAACCGTCGAACGCGACCCGGATGACCATCGCCGGCCCCCGGCGACTCGGCGCCGGGGCCATCGTTGTGACCTGTTTCGCCCTGTTGTCGGGATGTGTGGCGCAGCAGGCGGATCTTAAACAGACGGAACGAGAGCTCCAGCGCCGCATTAAGCAACAGACGGAAGAGCAGGCCCAGAACAGGGCCCGCCAAAATCAGGAAATCGTGTCCTTGCGCGAGCAGGATATTCCCTCTCTGCGAGGCGATGTCGAGAAGGCCCTTCACCGCGCGCAGAGTCTGGATGCGCGGCAGGATGATCTGCTGGCCAAGCTGGCCAATCAGGAAGCGAAATTCGAGCGACGGATCGGCGAGGCCGAGAAGCGTTCGACCGAGGAAGGCAAGCGCCTGGGCTGGGTCGAAAAGCAGCTGGTCGATCAGGACGCCATGCTCAAGGGAGAGCGGGACCGCAGCCGCGCGGAACTCAGCGCGGTAACGGCTCGAGTGGAGCAATTGAACGGTCACATCGATGCCATTCAGAAGAACGTGCTCGAGGCCATGCAGAAGAGCACGACGGGGCTCGCGCAAAAGGTCGATACGCGTCTGGAGGAACAGCAGAGGTTGCTGCACGGATTGGAAACCCGGTCACAGAACGTGGCCCAACTCGATGCGCAAAACAAAGCCCTGGGAGATCAGGTCACCAGGTTCAATCAGGCGCTGGTGGACTTCAAGCAGGCTCTGGGCAGCCTGGGTGAGCGTGTCGTGCAGCAAGACCAGACGGTGAAGCACCTCGCCGCGACCCTTGAGCAGGAGTCGGCCGCGTCGAGTAAGCGGACGGATGCGCTGGCCGGGAAAATCGATGCCGACAATAAGGTCACCGCGGAGCATTTTAATGAGGTCAACCGGAGTGTCGCCTCCGTGGCCAAGGCGCTGGAAAATGCCGGCGGGAAATTCGTGTCTCGCGAAGACGACCATGAACGGCGCCTGGATGATACGACGCGCGAGCTGACACACGTCCAGGCGCAAATCCAAACACTGGACAAAAATCTCGAAAATCAGCATGCGTTCTTGAAACAGGTCGAACAGCATTTGGTCGCCCTGCGCGCCAGCGCCGCGCAGCGCACCGAACCGCCTCCTGCCGTCGCCGAAGCGACTCCGCTTCCGCAGGCGGCCCCTGCCCCGGTTCCGTCCCCGTCTTCGACCCCGGCGCATGACTTCTCGCCGTCATCGGCGGCGGCCATCACGCCCCGTGCAGAGAGCCGCGCAGCGGCCTTGATGGCGGACCGGGAATCGTATGAACGGACATTGACCCGTTTCAAAGATGGGGATTTGGATGGGGCGCGCCAGGGATTTGCGGAGTTCCTTGTGCAGCATCCGCATTCGGATCTCGCTCCGAATGCTCGCTTCTGGTTGGGTGAGTCCTACTACGGCAAAAAGGATTATTCGCGCGCCATCGATGCCTATGATCAAGTGCAGTTGAATCATCCTGCCAGCGAAAAGGTTCCGGCCGCCCTTCTGAAAAAGGGGTATGCGTACCTGGCGCTGAAGGATCGGAAAAAGGCGGCGTCCGCTCTGAAACAGGTGATCGACCTGTATCCGAGGTCTCCGGAAGCCAATAAGGCCATGGACAAACTGAATCAACTAAAGGAGTCGCACTAACGATGAAGCTCCGATTCGTGGGGGCATTGCAGATGGGTGTCATCTTGGCCTGCGGGCTGGTGGTGGCGGGATGTGCCAAACATGCCGATTTCCTGGAGATCCGGGATCAGATGTCCATCATCGCCCGAACGCAGGATCAGGAACAGAAGCGGTTTGAGGCGATGCAGCGCAGGCTGGAATCGCTTGAGCGGGTACGCGAGCCGGAAGGCGGAAAATTGCGGTTGGACGATGCCCTGGCCCGTCTTCAGAAACTCGAGGGGCGATTGGCCAAGGTCGAGGAAGCGCAGCTGGCGCAAGCGGCCTCCATCCGGTCGGATGCGGCGTTGGCGGAAGCCAGCCGTCAGGCGCGCGTGTCAAAACCATCGGGCCCCATTGAACCGCTCCCGATCATGCCGGGCGTGCCGTCCATCACTCCGACCTCGGCGTTCAACCTGGCGTATAACGACTACCTCAACGGGAAGTTCGATTTGGCGGTGAGCGGATTTCAGCATTTCATCAAAGATTTTCCGTCGACCTCACTGACGCCCAATGCCCATTATTGGCTGGGAGAGTCCTATTACGGTCAGAAGGATTACATCCGTGCCATGCAATCATTCGAGCATGTGGTCAATGAGTACGCGGGCAATGAGAAGGTGCCGGCCGCACTCTTCAAGCTCGGCCTCTCGGCGGCTGAAACCGGAGATACCGCAAAATCTCGCAAGTATCTGAAACGTGTCATTGAGGAGTATTCTACATCGGATGAAGCCAAGCTCGCGAAGACGAAGATGGCCGAAATTCGATGACCCTGGGGTGTCTGTCCGGTCTCCTCTCCGCTGAGTCTTCCTCCACTCAACTCGCAGGGGGCGCCTCCTCCCATGGACATAGCCAGTAGCGTGGGAAAGATTCAGGTTCTCCCCAGCGATGTCATCGGCCGTATCGCAGCCGGCGAGGTGGTAGAGCGCCCGGCTGCGGTCGTCAAAGAACTCCTCGAAAACAGCCTCGACGCCGGCAGCAGCACGATCACCGTCGAGATCAAAGACGGTGGCCTCGGGCTGATCCGGGTCAGTGACGACGGCGAAGGGATGTCGCGTGGCGATGCGTCGCTGGCCTTCGAGCGGCATGCGACGAGCAAGCTGCGATCTGATCAGCAGCTCGGCGCCGTTCGCACAATGGGGTTTCGAGGAGAAGCCCTCCCGAGTATCGCTGCGGTGTCGAAGGTCCGTCTGACGACCGTGGCCCGTCACGATGTCGTGGGCACACAGCTCTGGCTCGCGGGAGGAACCATCAGTCGCGTCGAAGATGCGGCGGCGATCCCCGGGACCTCCATCGAAGTGTCCGAGTTGTTTTTCAATACCCCGGCCCGCCGAAAATTCCTCAAATCGACCACCACTGAGTTCTCGCATATCAGCCATGTCGTCCAGCAGGCCGGGTTAGCCTGGCCGCACGTACATATGCGCCTGGTGCACAACGGATATGAAGTGTTTGCTCTGCCTGCCGTGTCTTCGCCGCGCGATCGCGTGCTGCAGGTGTATCGCTCTGCGTTCGGCGAACGAGCCTTGGCGGTCGATGTCGAACGGGATGGCCTGATGCTGAAAGGGTTCATCGTTGATCCGGTCCGGGCCCGCGCGGGTCGCACGCCGCAGGAATTGTTCGTGAATCGTCGACCCATTAAAAACAGTACCGTGCAACATGCCGTTCTCGACGGCTACAGTTCGTTCCTGGCCAAGGGCCATGCGCCGTTGTTCGTGTTGTTCCTGGATGTCGATCCGCGCCGGGTGGATGTGAATGTGCATCCGACCAAACGTGAGGTCCGTTTCGCGGATACCGAGCAGATCCACCAAATGGTCCGCTCCGCTGTCCGCCAGACGCTTGGGCGGGCACAGGTGGAATCGTCGATGGCGGGAGTTGTCCATGCTCAGATGACGGGCGTAGTCCCGCAGACCCCATCTTTCCCTGAACGCGAGCAGGTTCATCAGACCGGCGCTCCCTATGAGCCGAAGGCCGGACAGCAGGCATCCGCGATGCCACCTGACTCGCCGGCGAGGCAAACCTCCTTTGTCGGAGAAGGCGCCGCCGCGTATGCCGTGAATGCATCCCCGGATATTCTTGCTCTCGGGCAAATGAACCGCACCTATCTCATCGCCCAAGTAGGGAATGAACTGCAGGTCGTCGATCAACATACGGCGCATGAGCGGGTGCTGTTCGAACGACTGTGGCGAGCCTGGCAAGGTGGGACGATGGCGTCTCAGCCGCTGCTGTTGCCGGAACCGCTCGAATTGCCTGTGCAGCAAGCCATGCTGCTGCAGCGACATCTGCCGGAGTTGGAACGGCTGGGACTGCTGATCGAGCCGTTCGGGCCCGCGTCCTTTTTGATCCGCAGTCTGCCGGTCATGTTGGGGCATCCCGATTTGGCGGCATTGGTGCAGGACCTGCTCGACGATCTCGAACAGTGGGATTCCATTTCTTCGCTCGAAACGAAGGTAAAGCCCATTCTGGCGTCGCTGGCCTGCCATGGGGCGGTGCGGGCTGGCCGGGCGATGGCCTTACCTGAGATCACGCAGCTCGTGCAGGATTGGGTGGCTGAAGGGCTGATCATGACCTGCCCGCATGGACGGCGCGTGGCATTCCGCCTGTCGAGTGACGAACTGGGGCGTTTATTCGATCGCCCCTAGGAGGAGAACGCGGAGACCTATGATCCGGCTCACGGAATCCGTCCTGGCGTGGCGGCCGCTGGTGGTGCTGGTCGGTCCGACCGCCGTAGGAAAAAGCGCCATCGGCCTGCTTCTGGCCCGCGCCCTTGATACCGATCTGTTGACGGCGGATTCGCGTCAGGTCTATCGCGGGATGGATATTGCGACCGATAAGCCCACCATGGCGCAGCGGGAAGGTGTGCCGCATCGCCTGCTTGATCTGGTCGATCCGGATGCATCGTTTAATGCCGGGCAGTATCGCGATCTGGCCTTACAGGAAATCGAACGGCTCTACGGCGAACGGCGGCTGCCGTTGATCGTCGGTGGTACCGGGCTCTACGTGCGGACGCTGATCCATGGACTCTGCGATGCGCCGCGGGCAAATCATGGGTTTCGTGCCTCCTTACTGGAAAAGGCTCAGGGACAGGGGCCATCCTTCTTGCATGCGCAGCTGGCGCAGGTGGATCCTGAATTAGCGGCGCGGCTGCATCCCCACGATGAAGTGAAAATCGTCCGGGCTCTCGAGGTGTTTCACCTGTCGGGACGGCGCCTTTCGGAGGTTCAGCAGGAGCATCGCTTTGCCGAACAGCCGTTCTCGGTGCTGATGATCGGATTGAACCGCGATCGCGCATTGCTCTACCGGCTGATCGATCAGCGGGTGGAGGCCATGTTCGCGCGAGGAGTCGTCGAGGAGACCGCGCAGTTGCTTGCCAAGGGTTATACGCGTGAGACAGGAGCCATGAAGGGGTTGGGATACCAGCAGATCGCGGGGTATCTGGCCGGCGAGTATGACCGCGCCGAAGCGCTCCGTTTGTTGAAGCGCGACACCAGGCATTTTGCCAAACGCCAGCTGACCTGGTTTCGAAAGGAGCCGGGGCTCGAGTGGTGGTGGCTCAGTGAACAGGACAGGGCGGAGGACGTGGCCGGGCGTCTGCTGGAGACCGTTCACTCATTTATCCGGAGTTTGGATCAGCGGCGTCCGCCGAATAGGGCTGTGCCGCTCGCCAGAGAAATGGAATCGACATCATGACGAAATCGAAGAAGACCGTTCAGCCTACGGTCGGTATCATTGGCGGGAGCGGGCTGTACCATATTGAAGGGCTTGAGCAGGTTCGCGAGGTGCGCCTCCGGACGCCGTTTGGCGCGCCATCGGACGCAGTCATTGTCGGGGTGCTGGGAGGCATGGGCGTCGCGTTCCTGTCGCGCCATGGACGCGGGCACAGGATCAATCCGAGCAGTATTAACTATCGTGCGAATCTGTATGCGCTCAAATCGCTCGGGGTGACGCAAGTCATCTCAATTAGTGCCGTCGGGAGCATGAAAGAAGAGATTCAACCTGGCCACGTGGTGTTGCCCGACCAATTTATCGATCTTACGAAACGGCGGATCTCCACCTTCTTCGACGAGGGCATCGTGGCGCATGTCGGATTCGCCGAGCCGGTCTGCTCGTCCTTGGCCGATGTGTTGGAGGAGGCGGGACGGTCCTTGGGCGTGACGCTCCATCGCGGTGGCACCTATGTGTGCATGGAAGGACCCCAGTTCTCGACCAAGGCGGAATCCCGCCTGTATCGGCAGTGGGGAGTGGATGTGATCGGCATGACCAACATGCCGGAAGCGAAACTCGCCCGCGAAGCCGAACTCTGTTATGCCACGATGGCGCTGGCCACCGACTACGATTGCTGGCACGAAACGGAAGAGGCGGTTACCGTGGGAGCGATCCTGGCCACCCTGCACCGGAATGTCGCTCTGGCGAAGGACCTGTTGAAGGCGGCGGTGCCCAAGCTGGATCCCGACCGGGCCTGTAGCTGCCGACAGGCCTTGGCCACAGCGCTGGTGACCGCCCCCGACCAGATGTCTGCTTCGGCAAAACGACGGTTGAACCTCTTGATCGCTCCCTATGTGCGGACGCGGAAAGGAAAACGGTGAGGCATGGGTAAATTGCTGGTAGTGGGTTCGGTGGCGCTGGACACCGTGAAGACACCTTTCGGTGAGGTCGCCGAAGTGCTGGGCGGGTCTGCGACGTACTTTTCGACGGCGGCCAGTTATTTCACTTCGGTTGACCTGATCGCGGTCGTGGGCGACGATTTTCCCGAACAGCATGTCGCGTTTCTCAAGAGCCGCAAGATCGATTTAACGGGGTTGGAGCGGCGGCCTGGAGCGACGTTCCGGTGGAAGGGCGCCTATTCCCATCAATTAAACGAAGCGCAGACGCTCGATACCCGGCTGAACGTCTTTGAAACCTTCCGTCCGAAGATTCCTGCCCAGTACAGTTCGCCCGATGTGCTGTTTCTCGGCAATATCGATCCGAATTTGCAACTGGACGTCTTGCAGCAGGTGAAGCGGCCGGCGCTGGTTGCCTGCGATACGATGAATTTCTGGATCAACGGCAAACGCGACGCGCTCTGGAACGTCTTGCAGCACATCGACATTCTCATCATCAACGACGGGGAAGCGCGGGCCTTGGGTGAGGATACCAATCTCGTCAAGGTCGCCAAAAAGATTCTTGCGCGCGGCCCGAAACACCTGATCGTCAAACGCGGCGAGTACGGCGTGTTGATGTTCAACGACAAGCAAGTGTTCGGCGCGCCGGCCTTCCCGCTGGATGATGTGCGTGATCCGACCGGCGCCGGCGATACGTTTGCCGGAGGGTTCCTCGGATATCTGGCGGCCACGGCAAACCGTTCGGCCGATGCCATGCGGCAAGCCATCATCTTCGGCAGCGTGATGGCCTCATTTACCGTAGAAGCCTTTAGCCTTGACCGATTGCGGATCCTAGATTACAAAGAGATTGAAGCGCGGTTCAAAGAATTCAAGCGACTCACGCATTTTGAGGATATCGGCGCATGATGGGAACTGGTCGACATCACATCTCCGAGCACCGGGCCGGCGGCGTGCTGAGTTCTGTCGGCCTCCTGCTTTCCCTGACCGTGCTCGCGGGCGGGTGCGCCAACGAGGAGAACCTGCGCAAGTCGAAAGGGTTTTATCAGGAAGGTGTGGCCCGGCTGAGTTCCGATCAGCAGCAGGCCTATGTGTCGTTTCAGAAGGCGGTGAAACTGAACCCTGATAATAAGGAAGCGCATTACGGACTCGGGCATATCTACGCCTCGCAAGGCCGGCTCAAACTGGCCGAGGAATCTTTCCGCGAGGCGATTCGCATCGACGCCGATTATGCCGAGGCCAATACGTACCTCGGGCAGGTCTTGGCCAGCCAGGACCGGTGGAAGGATGCCATTGCCGCCTACCGGCAGGCGCTCAGCAATCCGCTCTATCCCACCCCTGACCTGGCGCGGTTTCAGCTGGGGAAGGCCTTGATGCACGAAGGTGATCTGCAGGGGGCGATGGAAGTCTTGGAAGATGCGACCACCGTGACGCCGCCGAATGTGCCGCCCGCCATGCTGCAGCTCGAGCTGGCGCGCGTCTATCACAAGCTGGGGTTCGATGTGCGGGCGCGCGAGGCGCTGTCGAAGGTGTCGACGTTGGATAAAGGTGGAGAGCAGGCGGCGGCGGCGCAGGAACTCCTCGGGAAGCTCAAACCATAGGCGGATATCATGGAATCAGTGGGTGAATTTTTTCGGCAGGTGCGAGAGACCAAGGGGCTGACGGTGGATGAGGTCGCCTCGAAGACCCGCATCCGCACGGACTTTGTCAAAGCACTGGAAGAAGGAAATTTCGCCAAACTGCCCGATCAGGTCTTCGCGCGTGGGTTCGTCCGGTCGTATGCGCGGTCACTGGGGCTTGATGAAGAAGATGCCATCCATCGATTTGTCCAGTCCGCCGGAGCCTTTTACGAAAAGCAGGGTGAACGGGAACGGTTGCGGCAACGGCAGGTAGAAGAGGAACGCCGTCGGCGGGCCAATCGCAAAGCCGTAGGAGTGGCGATTGCCGTCGCTATTGCGACGTTGGTCTTTTTATTGAGTCGCGAACAAACGTCCACGCTGGTGCGCCGTTCAGGGCCGGATGCGCCGACCATCAGCAAGAAGAGCGCCCCGTTTTCCAAGGAAACGAAAGAGCCGGCCTCGCGCCCGGCCGCCGAGCTTCCGCCTCCCGTCGCGTCTAACGTGAAACCGGTTGAGCCGCCCGCAGTCCCGGTCAAACCCTCGCAAGAGAAAATACCGCCGGTTTCACAGGCTCCGGCGCCGGTTGCAGTGGCCAAAGCGCCGGTGCCCGTACCAACAGATGCAGCTGTTCCTCAACCAGCAGCCTCCATGGGATCGGACGGTCCACTCGCAGGATTGTCGGTGGACGGACCGGTGGGGTCGGAGGGACCGCTGGTTCTCGATCTCGCCGCCACTGAACTGAGCTGGGTCGTCGTACAAGTCGATTCCGGCAGTCATCAGGAAGCCTTGCTCCGTCCCGGCGAAAAAGCTCAGTGGAAGGCTCAGGATCAGTTTACAGTGACGCTCGGCAACGCCGGTGGAGTTCGCGCCGAATTAAACGGGAAGCCGCAAAAACCGTTTGGTCCCAGCGGCAAAGTCGTCCGGGACGTCGTGATCAAACGTTGATTGCATTGCCTGCGCCGGCTGCTCTCTCTCCAGTAGTCTGCATACGCCTCCTCCCCCTCGTCTCCTCCCCATCTTCCTGTTCCACTCGGCCTCAGCGGTGAGGCCCATCTATCGCTGACCTTTCTCCAAGCGCTGATGAGGCGAGGAGGAGACAACTGAGGCCCAAAGATGTCACGCCTGGAAGCCACTACGTACCGGCCTGCGGCGCAAGGTTCAGAATGCGCCGAATTCCGGGAGATTTCTCTCTTCTGCCGCTGGCACGGCCCTTGATTCTTCCTCAACTCAGCATGGAGGGAAACAGGCAGGATGGGCGGGCCATTCGCTTGACAAGACAGAAAACGCGTTGCTATAGTTCGCCTGCTTTATCGGCCTTGTCATTGGTTTCTGTCCATGCTGCATCGGACCGGCGAGTCATTGTTCACGCGGTGGGTTCAACACAAAGGAGGAGTTCTGATGGGGTATCTTTCTAAGTTCGTTGGAGTGTGTGCGGCCGTCACCTTGTTGTCCGTGACGGTGGTGGGCGCAGAAGAAAAGGATCCGCTGAAGCCCCGTGTTGCGCCGGATCAGATAGCGGACGCGAAGGCGATGAAGAACCCGGTGGCTTCGACTCCGGAAAGCATTGCCAAGGGCAAGGCACTGTATGAGGGCAAGGGCACTTGCTTCAACTGCCATGGCAAGGAAGGCAAGGGCGATGGTCCTGCCGGCGCGATCCTGAATCCGAGCCCGCGTAACTTCACCAACTGCAAGTTCCATAAGAAGCGGAAAGACGGCGAGCTGTTCTGGGTCATCAAGAACGGCAGCCCGGGCACCGGCATGGTCTCGCTGGTCCCTGCGGCAATCACCGAAGAAGAAGCATGGACGATCATCAATTATGAGCGCAGCTTCTGCAAAGGTGGCGACGAATAGTTACGATTCCCGGCCGAGAGGCTGAATCGGAGGGGCGGCGAGGGTATCCTCGCCGCCCCTTTTCTTTTGTGCAGGGGGCTTGATCACGAGGTCGATCCCGGGTTTGAAAGAGACGATGTGATCAAAGGAATGATGTGATCAAAGGAGGGAATCGCTCTCAGCGTCCGCCACGCCCCCATGCCGTGATGGAGGAAAGCGGCCCCGGCTGTTGGTTCACGGCCGGTCAGGGGGTAGGCATCACCGTTGGTTTCGTGAGTACGGTGTCGAGGCCTTTCTCAGTCGCGCGTGGCCCCGGCAGGACCTGGGGTTGTTGGTCCTGCTTAAAGGTGCTCCGCGCCGCTGCCGGCACTTTGCGAGCGACATAGGCCGTGACCTCGCCGATGGTCACCTCGCCGTTTCGATTCATATCTGCCTCACCACGCAGGCCTCGCAGAAGGTAATACGTAAATAATCCATGGTGCCACGTGTCGGATTCCAGGCTCTTGCCGAATCCTGTGGTTGAAATCATGTGCACCACAGATCCGATGGTCGTCGCCCATTTGGGCGGAGCGGTTTTGGTACGGCCTTCCGCCCCATTCCTGAGCACGTTCCCGTCAAACAGAAACAACACTTGTTTGGCTTTCAATCTTCCCAAGGCGGTTTCAAGATCCTTCAGTGGATAGAGGCGCGCGGGCGATCCCAGTGAGCCGTCATACGGAATTAGGAATGTCTCTCCGGATGAAGTGACAAGAGCTTGGCCGGCGAAGTAGACCGTGACGACCGAATCCTTGGTGACTTTCGACGGGAGCCAATCAAGCAGGGCCTCTTCGATATCCGGGCGCAGCGCGCTCCAGTCTCTCAAGAGGCGGACGTTGTTCCGCGGCAATCCTCCCAGGGACTGAAAGTAGGCCGCCACCATTTCTGCGTCAAGGGTCGCGTACTTCCGCGAGCTGATCTCCGGTTCGCGGTAGCTGCTGAGCCCGATCGCGAGAAGATAGTCCCCAGGGCGCTGAAATCCGGTCCCGGCAAGAGGAAGGTGATCGACGTCGTCCGTCTCGGCGGCGGAAGCCTGAACAGATGCGAGAAGTGTCTGGGCCGGTGCAATCTGCCGGCCTGTCCCATTGAGTATCGCCACGTGGAATTCGGCCTGCTGTGCGGGCGGTGATTGGGGCATGGTGGCGACAAACTCGAGTGATTTTGAGCCGCCTGGCGGAAGGGTTCCCGTGGCCAGTGTGGTGGCGGGGAATTGAGCGATCAGCGCCGCCGGGCCGGTCAGCTGCACCGACAGATCCGGGGTCGCTTGGGGGCCGGGATTGACCACATCGACTCGCACACGAATGCGTTCGCCGCTTTCGAGCATCAGGTTGCCGTTTTCATCCAGCAATGTGGCCTTGAAGGAGACCGGCTGCACCGGTGCCGCCGCCGGCGCAATCGGGAGTGCAGACGCTGCCGGGGCGGTCGCGGACGGCGCGGGGGTCGCTCCAGCTGCCGGGACGGGCGTCGAGGGGGCGAGAAGCAGCCTGGCCTCTTGCATGAATTGGGTGGCCAGCATGGTGGACGTATCTTGCAGCAGTGGATCGATGACGTAATCGCAGCGCTGCTGTGTGAGTTCCAGTTGCACCCGTTCTTTTCGCGTCGCTTGGAGCGGCCGCTCGCCGAGCGAGGCGCCGGCGGCATCGAAAAATTCCGCCAGCGCATCCAAACTGAGCTCCGCGGGGGCGCGATCGTAAAGCGCATCGGTTTGCAGTTTGAAACGTGGTTCCAGCATGCGCACGCGTATGGTCACGTCGGGTGTTAGACCGGCTGCTCGACTACCCGGAATCACGACGGAACGAAAGGTTTGATGCGCGGCCTGGATCAACGTGTCTTCCACCGTGGAACCGATGGGCAAGGCGTGGATATGGCTGCAGCTATCGATGTACTCCGTCTTGGCTTTGGAGAGCGAGGGGTCGATCTCCATTTGAACGGTGAGAGGCACCGGAGGGCCGAGATCCGGCAGGGCTTGGCGGGAAAAACGGGATTTAATCGCTTCGCAGCCGCCGAAAGCCGGCAAGAGGAGCAAAACCATTCCAAGCATGATTGCGCGGTTCGTGTTCAACCCCGGGCCTCCTCTGCGGCAGATTTCGAAGGGGAGACGGTACAGGAATGAAGGGGGCATTGCAACCAACTCCCGTGCCGGCTTGCGACCCTTACCGGCCTCGTTTATCCTACCGCCGCGCATCCCGCCTGGGCGCATCGAAAGGAAACAGATTCCCGTGGTGGTGCTGGGTTTGTCCAATATGCGAGATGCGGCGGCCGCGCTGGTCGTGGATGGCTGCATCGTGGCCGCGGCAGAAGAAGAACGATTCGCCCGGCGGAAGCATGTGACGGCGTTGCCGGTCCAGGCGATTCATTATTGCCTGCGCGAAGCCGGCATGGCTCTGCGCGACGTCGAGGCTATTGCCGTGCCCTGGAAGTACTGGCAGGTCGGGCGGCGTCTTGGCCTTGCCCTGACGGCCATGATGCGCTCGAGGCACCTGTTCCGGGTGAAGGGCACACGGTCGCTTGAACGTGCCAGCCAGGAATGGAAGGAACTGTTCCGGCTGCGGCAGGAACTGAACTACCGGGTTGAGCAGGGAGCCTGCCGCCCGGTGTTTCTCGATCATCATCTGTGCCATGCGGCCAGTTCATTTCTCGTGTCATCCTTTGAGCGGGCTGCGATACTGGTCGTCGACGGGGCGTCCGAGGCGGATACGACCTTGCTGGCCGAGGGCGAGGGTACCCGGATTACCGTGCTGGATCGCATTCCGCTCCCCCATTCACTCGGCCAGTTTTATGCCGCGATGACCGCGTTCTTGGGATTTCGCCCGGATCAGGATGAATATATTGTCATGGGCCTCGCCTCTTCCGGCGAGCCGACGTTCGCTCCCGCGCTCCGTCGGGAAATCGTGCGGACGATTCCTGATGGCCGGTTTGAATTGAATACCCGCCTGCTGGATTTTCACCTGGCCAGGGCTGGTTATTTTGTGGAGGAGTTCGTCCAACTGTTCGGCCCGCCGCGGCGGGCCTCCGACGAGATTACGCAGCGACACCGCGATCTCGCAGCCAGCGCTCAATTAGTTCTGGAAGATAGCCTGTTGCATCTGGGGCGCCGCCTCCGTTCGCTCACGCGGGCAAGCTCACTCTGCCTGGCGGGCGGAGTGGCCTACAACTGTGTCGCCAACAGTCGTCTGCGGGCCGAACTCGGGTTTGATCATGTATATGTGCCGCCGGCGGCAGGGGATTCCGGGGCGGCGCTTGGAGCGGCCTTGTGGTGGACGGTGAGGCGCGGGCCGGAGACCAGGAGACCCCTGTTGCCCGATGCGTACCTCGGTCCGCAGTACGATGAATCCGCCTGCCGTGCCGCCTTGTCGAAGGCGGGTCTCGTTGCCGAACATGTGCCGGATGACCGGTTATGCGAACGGGTCGCCTCGGAATTGGCCCATGGCCGATTGGTGTTCTGGTATCAGGGCCGGATGGAGTGGGGGCCCCGCGCTCTGGGCAACCGCAGCTTGCTCGCGGACCCTCGGCGGGAAGACATGCGCGAATTGATCAACAGCAAGGTGAAACATCGAGAGGCCTTTCGGCCGTTCGCGCCCTCCGTGCCCGCCGAGCGCGCGGAAGAGTTTTTCCAGGTGCCGGCGCCTTCTCCGTTCATGCAATTTACGGTGACGGTGAACGCGTCTGCGAAAGGGCTCCTTCCGGCAGTAACCCATGTCGATGGCACGGCCCGCGTGCAAACGGTGACGCGCAAGGCCAATCCTCGATTTTACGATCTCCTGACGAGCTTTGGCCGACTGACCGGCGTTCCGGTGCTGCTCAATACGTCCTTTAATGTGCAGGAGCCGATTGTCTGCAGCCCCGAGGAGGCGGTGCGCTGTTTTCTGCGCACGCGCGTGGACTGGTTGGTTCTCGGCAATCTTCTGGTGGGACGGCCGGCACCGGCGCAGCCGCGGCATCATGAGGGTTGAAGCGGCTCATGCCCCATCGTCCTGCGCTCGCCCTGCCGTTACAGTCTTGCTGGACCTCTTGCTGGTCGCCTTTGTCCTGAATCTGACGCTTCAGCCGCTCGTCGAACCGGATCTCGGCTGGCATCTGCGAGCCGGGTTGGATTTGATCGCGCAAGGCTGGCGCGTGCCGCATACCGATCCCTATTCCCATACGATGCCGGACTGGCATTGGGTGGAGCACGCCTGGTTGACGGATGGAGTGCTGGCATCCATCTACCAGGCGGCGGGGCCGTTCGGTGGTGTGGGGCTGATCGGCATTTTCGGGGCACTCACGGCTCTGGCCTGGTGGATTGCGGCAAGACTCGCGCCCGTCCACCGCACGTACAGGCTCGTTGCGATCGTCGCAAGCCTCTGGGTGGCTTTACCGTTTCTCGGTGCCCGCACGCAGTTGATCAGTCTTCTCGGCGTCGCGATCGTGCTCACGATCTGGAATCGCCTGCAGCTGGGGCAACGGCAATGGCTGTGGGCGCTGCCGCCTCTGTTTCTCCTCTGGGCCAATCTCCACGGTGGATTCACGGCCGGTCTCTTTATCCTCACCCTGTTGCTGTCGCTGTCCTGCCTTATGAAGCTCTGTACCGAGTGGCAGATCTGTCAGGCACCGCGCGATGAAGCGGTGCTGAGTTGGGCTGATCTCCGGCGTTGCTCCATTGCCATTCTCCTCTCTATCGCCATCACCCTTCTGAATCCCTACGGCTGGCGTCTCTATGGAGAAATTTTCGATTCATTGACCGATCGTTTCATGATCGACACCTTGCGAGAGTGGCAGCCGGTGTCGTTTCAGGGCTGGGCCGGCCGGGCCTATGGGCTCTACCTGCTGGGGCTCACGGGGATGATGGCCGGGTGGTATCGGCGAGCGGAGCCGGGCCGGTGGGTACTGCTGCTGGTGATGTTGGGATTGTCCTTGCTGCATTGGCGAAATGTGACCCTGTTTTTGGTCGTCAGTCTCCCGCTGGCAGCGGAAATGTGCGCGGCGGCGGGAGAGGCAGTTCTGCGCCTGGCGCCGGTCCTGAAAACCCATGCGACCGGCAGTCGGCTCGCGTTAGCCATGATCGCGTTCATGGCCCTCTCTGCCCTTGGGACCGAGCACCTGGAACATGTCTGGCAATCGGGCCGCACGCCCGAAGCCTATTTCGAACGGACCGAGTATCCGATCGAAGCCGTGCGGTGGATCCGCACTCACCGCGATGAAACGGGGACGCGGCTGTATAACGATTATGGCCACGGTGGATTTCTGCTGTGGCAGCTTCCCGGAGAGCGAATCTTCATCGACGGGCGGATGCCGGCCTGGCGGATCAAAGACCGGTGGATCTTCCATGATTATGTGGCGCTTAATCGGCAGGACTCGCCGCAGCTGACGCTATTGGATCGCTATGGCGTGGACTGGGCCATGATCCCGCGCGGAACTGCATTGGCGGGAGCCCTTGAGACCCATCCGGCATGGAGGACGATCTATACCGATGCCAAGGTGGTCATTCTCCGCCGGCCCTCGTAACTGCGAGAAGGGGTCGCTTAGAAATGCGTCGGTTCGATCGTGGCCAGGGCCGGTTCGACGGCGCTTGCGGCCGGCCGGCTGCGAGGTCGGTAGAGGCCTTGAGCCTCTCGCTTCCGGATGGCCAGAAGTTCTCGGACCATGAGCGATCCGTCGCGCCAGAGACGGACCTTCGATCCCGGCTGATCGGTCCAATTGATGGGGACTTCCGCGATGCGGTAGCGCCGTTGGCGGGCGATGTGCAGCAATTCCAAATCGAATGCATATCCGTCGACACAGGATACGGCAAACAGGTCTTGGGCGACCGGTTGCCGGAATAATTTGAAGCCGCATTGCGTATCGGCAATGTGTTCAATGCCCAGCCGTCGCACCAGGTTGTTGAAGAGGCTCCCCAGGAGGCTCCGGTGCCAGCGGGCCTGTACCGTGAAGGCCGGATTGTGTGAAGCCAGAGCCCGTGATCCGATCGCCAGGTCAGCCCCGGCGATGAGAGCCGCTTCCAGCCGTTCCAACTCTTCGATCGGCGTGGCACCATCCGCATCTGCAAACAACTGGATGGTTCCACGGGCGGCCTGCATGCCCCGTCGAACCGCGGCCCCCTTGCCCATGTTGCGCGCCAGTTGAATCAGCCGCAGATGAGGGCAGGTCTTCGCCGCCATCCTGGCGGCGTGAGCGGTCTGGTCGTGACTGCCGTCGTCGACCACGAGAATTTCGTATGGGTGACCGCGCCCGTTCAGATGGGCAATCACGCGAGGCAAAAACAGCGGGAGCCGGCGCGCCTCATTGTAGGCAGGGATGATGACGGACAGGTGCGGCGTCTGAGTCGGGCACAGAGTCACGTTGAGACAGTCCCTGTGAAGTGCGACGCAACCGCTTCGTCCCGGGACGAAGGGTGCACCACGGTAGCTGAGCCCTGATGGAAATGCAAGCATCGGCCGGCCCATCTTGACAGAGGGTGAACGCGGGAGTGATCGTATCGGAGGCACATCGATCTCGCGGGTGCCCACCCGGCGGAGGACTGTCATGAGACTCAACAGGATCTGGTCCGCCTCGCTCGCCGGCCTGCTGATGTTGTCGAGCTGTGTGGCGGCCAGCCCTCCGAGCCGTCTGACGAACTATGTCGGGCCGGCGGTGACGGATGAGTCGGCTGCTCCGAGGCTTCCGCTGTCCCGTCCTCTACGCGCGGCGTTGGTGGTGGTGGCGGATCGGTCGGCCCCGGATTCGAGCCCGGCTCTCCCGGACGAAGCTCTGGCACGTGTGGGGGAGCTCCTCGCAGGAGAGATCAGCCGCGGGTTTCCTCTCATCATTGAGCAGGTGATACAGCTGGATGGAATGGCCCCCGGGAGAACGCCACCAGCGTGGACGGACCTCGCCAGGCAACAGGCCGCGCAGCATGTGGTCGTAACGGTCTTATCCAGCACCGAGCAGGAATACCCCGTGTCTCTCTTTCTTGGCTGGACAACCCATCGCCAGCCTGGGTTCCGGCGCGACAATTGGTCGCTCGCCGAGGCCGCCTTGATCGACGGAGCAACCGGGAGGACGGTCCTGCGAGCGGAGGGACGGGCCATGGCCTCGCTGGAAAGCCCGACGGCGCCGGGGATTTCACAATGGTATCCCGTTATCTACCTGCCCCGGCAGGATCCGGAGCGGCGCATTCGGCCGCCCAGCTACGACGAGGCGCCTTTGACGCTTCGTGTGGTCTCGATGGAGCAGGCGGCGAAGCGATTGGCCGGAAATCTGCAGCGCGCCTGGGTGGAACAGCGGGATCTGGAGCTGGCGTCGGCGCCGAGGTTCTGAAGCATCATCATCCGATTCTCTGGTCGCGGCATCGCCGGACGAGCTGATGTGGAATTCGACCTGGGTCCCGCTTTTCCTCTTTGAAGGCGATTCTGTGATTAGTGTAGAATAAAACGTTCAACGTTGGCGCGGAGGATGGTCCCTCAATCTCAGGTTTGCAGAGGAGTACACATGGCGTATCGACACGAGCGCAGGAAAGTGCTGTCCGTACTCGCAGTGACTACCATGGTTGCTGCCACATGCTTGTCCGGTGGCTTACCGACCCGGGGCGATCAGGCCGAGGCGGCTAGTGTTCCGCCGGCGTTCGCTCAAGGGTTTTCTGAAATCGTGAAGGCTGTCACGCCTGCAGTCGTGAACATCGCGGTGACGGGCGGAGGAGAAGGGCGCCGGGAAGGGCGCCGTCAACTTCCCCCCGGTGGCCCATTCGGCGGTCCGCCTTCCGGCCCCGGCGGACCCGGTGATGAGCCTCCCGGCATGGAACCACCCGGCGGTCCCGGAGGTCCTCCCGGCGGCGGGCCCCATCGCCCCGAGCAAAGCGCAGGGTCCGGCGTGATCCTCGATTCAAATGGGTACATCGTCACCAATAATCATGTGGTTGAAGGTGCCACCCAAATTACGGTCACCCTGTCTGATCGCCGCGAATTCCCCGCCAAGATCATCGGCACCGATCCCAAGACGGATTTGGCCATCATCAAGATCGAAGCGAAGGATCTCAGCTCCATGAAGTGGGCGGATTATGACGAACTGCAGGTCGGCGATGTGGTGCTGGCCGTGGGCAGTCCGTTCGGGCTCAGTTCGACCGTCACCCTCGGCATCATCAGCGCCTTGGGCCGGGGGAACGTGGGCATCGCCGACTATGAAGACTTTATTCAGACCGATGCGGCCATCAACCCGGGGAATTCAGGCGGGGCGTTGGTCAACATGCAAGGCAAGTTGATCGGCATCAACACCGCCATTTTCTCGCGTACGGGCGGATCGGAAGGGATCGGATTTGCCATCCCCAGCAGCATTGCGACGGATATCGTCGAGAGTTTGACGAAGACCGGCAAGGTGGTGCGTGGATGGATGGGGGTGGCGATTCAGGAGATTACCCCGGCATTGGCAAAATCCTTCAAGCTCCCGGAACAGCGCAAGGGCGTGTTGATCAGCGACGTCAATGAGAACGGGCCGTCTCATACGGCGGGCATGCGGCGCGGTGATGTGGTCATTTCCTTCAACGGCAAGGAAGTGCAAAGCGTCAGTCAACTGCGCAACCTGGTCGCGCGTATGGGTGTCGGTAAGGATGCCGACATCAAGATCCTGCGTGAAGGCAAAGAGCAGGTGCTGAAGGTGAAAGTGGCTGAACGCCCGTCGGACGAAGTGCTGGCGAAACGTGAGCCTGCTCCTTCTGCTGCGCCGTCCGAGACGGTGAAGCCGCCCGACAATGTCTTGGCGGCACTGCGCGTTCAGTTGCTGGATGCCGCGATGCAGAGCCAGTTGAACATTCCGGCCAAAACCACGGGGGTCGTGGTCAGCTCCGTCGAGGCAGGAAGCGCCGCGGAGGCGGCGGGATTGCAGCGCGGGGACGTGATCCAGGAAGTGAACCACGAAGTGGTCAAGAGCCTCGACGATTATCAAAAGGCGTCAGCCAAGGTGAAAAAAGACGAAATGGTCGTGCTCCTGCTGAGCCGGCAGGGCAACAATCTTTTCGTGGCCGTCAATCCGAAGTAAGGCCTTGATGAAGGAACGATTCGTCGGGTGTGCGGGAATGTGTCCTGCTCGCCCGGCGGAGCGCCTCGCATCAAGTTTGTGAACAGGCATGGCTGACGGGTTCAAGTTTCAAGAGTGGCTGCAAGACACGGTCTTTAAGCCGCTTGAAGATAAAAAAATGCCGGTCATGGAGCACTTGGTTGAGCTCCAGGTCCGGCTGACCCGTGCGGTCATTGTCACGGCGATCATATTTGTCGGCACCTTCTTTTATGCCGATACCCTGGTGAAGTGGATCAGGGTTCCTTTGCAGAATATGTTCGTGCCCGGGTCGCTCTCCTGGATTCCTACGGATCTTCCCACCGTCCCCTTCGTATTTCTCGCGCCGGCTGAAGCCTTGTGGCAGAACGTCAAGGTGGCAGGGCTGTTTGCGCTGGTGCTCGGAACCCCCTATATCCTTATAGAGTTCTGGCATTTCGTGGTGCCGGGGTTGCACGCGCAGGAACGGAGGTTTGTCGGGCCGTTTGTGATTTTGAGCACCCTCGCGTTTTATCTCGGGTTGTTGTTTTCATTCTTTTTCGTACTGCCCTTCGCGTTGAACTTTTTGATTTCGTACGGAGTCAATGCCGGATTTATTCCGCAACTCTCGATTGCGCAATACGTCGGCTTCGCCTTGTGGTTTCTGCTGGTCTTCGGTCTCATTTTTGAAGTGCCGCTGGTGATTACGTTGCTCGCCAAGCTCGGTTGGGTGGATGCCCCGCTGCTGAAACGGTATCGCAAGTGGGCCTTCCTGACGGCGTTTATTTTCGCCGCGATTCTCACCCCGACGCCGGATCCTTTCAACCAGTGCCTCATGGCCTTGCCCATGTACATTTTTTATGAAGTCGGCATCGTGAGCGCGGGCATTTTCAACAAGAAGAAGGCTGACGCTCAGGAAGAGACATTGGTGCCGGCGGTGGTCGCGGCGGGACCGACCCTCTCGAAAACGGGGCCATCCCTGGCCTCAGGCGGTGGAGATGACGACTATGTCGGTGTGCCGACCGGCGGTGGTCGACGGTGAGCGGGAGAGAACTTCAGCAAGGCGGCGAAAGGATGCTTTCGTCTTGGGCAGCATGATCTACGTTGTACGAGGAGTCTAGGATGCCACGCGAGTTACACGTCATTTCACAACCCGGTTCCAGCAGCAGCGGCGATGCCTGCACCTACATGTGGGCCTGCGCCATTTGCGACGAAAACGAAACCTGTCAAAAGGATAAGGAAGGCCACAGCCGGTGGCTGGTCGCGAAGCGCATGGAACGGATCGAATATAAAGTGCTCGTCATGAGCAACAAAGGCGGAGTGGGAAAAAGCACCTGCACCACGAACCTTGCCGTCAGTCTCGCGTTGAAGGGCTGGCATGTCGGCATTTGTGACATGGATATCCACGGCCCCAATATTCCGAAGATGGTGGGGGCGGAGGGGCAAAAGCTGAAGATCAGCACATCGGGCGGGATCATTCCGTTTCAGGCCTACAATATGAAGATCGCCTCGATGTCGTTCCTCTTGCAGAACTCCGACGATCCCATTATCTGGCGCGACGCGTACAAGTATGAATTCATCAACCAGTTACTGGGAGGAGTGGAGTGGCAGGATTTGAATTTCCTGCTGATCGATCTTCCTCCGGGGACGGGCAATGAGTCTGTGACCACCATCGACCTGCTGGGCGGTGTCAGCGGGGCGGTCATCATTACCACGCCGCAAGAGGTGGCCCTGCTTGATTCCCGTAAGTCCGTCACGTTCTGCAAGGACAGCGAAGTGCCGATCATCGGCATCGTGGAAAACATGAGCGGGTTGGAATGCCCTCACTGCCACAAAGAGGTGAATGTCTTCCGCAAGGGCGGCGGAGAGGCCTCGGCGGCGGACATGGGTGTTCCGTTCCTGGGACGAATTCCGCTCGATCCCGAAGTGGTCACGCAAAGTGATGCGGGCGAACCGTTCGCCCTGTTCAACTCCGATGCGGCCACCGCTCAGGCCTATCATGATATTGCCAACCAGGTGGAAGCCTTCTGCAAGAAAAGCGGGTCGCTCATCAAGCCGGCCCCGCGGCAGCCACATTGACGGGACGGTGACCTGTGAAATCTGCCGATGCGACAGTCGGATTGACGCCGCTGCATGAAGCCCAGCGCATTGTGCTGGACGCGACCGCTCCATTGGGACTGGAGAAGGTCTCGATCATGGACGCCTTGGGCCGCGTCCTGGGGGAAGACATCGTGGCGGAACGATCGAACCCGCCGTGGGACAATTCCGCGATGGATGGGTTTGCGGTGCGAGCTGAAGACATTGCCCAGGAACACGCGATCTCCAAGCCCGTCACGTTAACGGTCATTGAAGATGTGCCGGCGGGGAAGATGCCCACCAGGTCCGTAGAAAAGGGACAGGCCATTCGCATCATGACGGGAGCGCCGATTCCCGCCGGGGCCGATACCGTCATCAAGGTCGAAGACACCGAGCATACGCCCGATTCCGTGCGTGTCTTCAAGGCAGAGCCGCGCGGTTCGAATATCCGCCCGCAGGGGGAGGATGTGCAAAAAGGCGACTGCATCATTCCTAAGGGGACCCAGATCCGGTCCGGTGAGGCGGGCATGCTGGCCATTCTGGCCAAGTCTTTTGTGTTGGTCTACCAGCGCCCGCGCGTGGCCATTTTGTCGACCGGCGATGAACTCGCGGACCTTGATGAGCGCTTCAGCGAAGAAAAAATCATCAACTCGAATAGTTATGGCATTGCTGCGGCGGTGCAAGAAGCCGGCGGCGTGCCGCTCCTGCTCGGAATTGCACGGGATACTCCCGCCGCGCTGAAAGAAAAAATTTCTCACGGGTTGAACGCCGATATTCTTGTGCTGTCCGGCGGGGTGTCGATGGGCGACTACGACTTCACGAAAGCGGTGTTTCGCGACCTGGGCGCCGAGATGAATTTCTGGAAATTGGCCATCCGGCCAGGCCAGCCGCTCGCCTTCGGGAAGATTCAGGGCAAACTGGCCTTCGGACTTCCGGGAAATCCTGTGTCCTCGATGGTGACCTTTGAGCAACTGGTGCGCCCGGCCATGCTGAAATTGTCCGGGGCGCGGAGCTACGGCCGCCCGCTGCTGGAGGCGGTCTTTCAGGAGAAGTTCTCCAAGCGGACCGACCGCCGCCACTTCCTGCGCGGGGTGCTCTGGCGCGAGGATGGAGTGTTCAAAGTCAGGACGACCGGCGACCAGGGGTCCGGGATCCTGACCTCCATGGTCAAAGCCAACTGCTTGATCGATATTCCGGTCGAGGTGGAACGTCTGTCTCCCGGTGATCCGGTGACCGTGCAACTGCTGAGCGGATCGGTGTGGCTGGATCAGGCCGCTCCGGCTGCATCGGCAGGCCACCGCCCCTCCTGCTGCTGAAGCCGCGAAAGGAACGTTGTCATGTCCGTGCCCATCCTGTCATTTGTCGGCCGATCCAACAGCGGCAAGACCACGTTGATTGAGCGCGTGATCCCGGAGTTGGTGCGGGCGGGGTATAAGGTGGCGACGGTCAAACATGCCGGCCATGGCTTCGATTTGGATACGGAGGGGAAGGACAGCTGGCGGCACAAGCAAGCCGGCGCGAGCAGCGTGGTGATCATTTCGAAGAGCAGCCTGGCGATGTTCGCCGACGTGTCGGATCATATGAATGTCGAGGATGTGCGCGAGCGATATCTCGATTCCTCCTATGATCTGATCCTGGCCGAGGGGTGGCGGAGTGAAGGGTATCCGAAGATCGTCGTCGTGCGCGACCAGATCGGCGAGGTACCGGTCTCACAGGACGGCCTGCTGGCGGTCGTGTCCAACAAACCGGTGGAAACCTCCGTGCCGCTGCTGGATCCCGATGATGTTGCGGCGGTGGCGAAATTGATTATCCGTCATTTCCCCAAGCCGCAACGGGACGATGCGTAGAACTCGCGCCATTGTGTTCGGGGCGATCCTGGCCGGCGCAGTGGCTTTCGGGGGAGTTGCGGTTCCGCTGACCAACCATCCGAAATTCTGTGCCAGCTGCCATACGGTCCAACCGGCCTATGAAAGCTGGCTGAAATCCTCCCATAAAGAGGTGGAATGTGTGGCCTGTCATGTCAGGCCTGGTGTGGTCGGCTGGTTGCACGATAAAGCATGGCACGGGACGAGGGATGTCGCGATCTACCTGTTCGGCACTCCGACGGAGCCGCACAATCTGCGCGCGGAGGTCGATTCCGCCGTCTGTCTCGGGTGTCACCGGAACATCCTGCGTGTGTCGGAGGTCGCGCCTCGTGATCTGCCGGCGCCCGTCAAGGACGTGGGCCTCATCATGAGCCACAGGAAACACATGGCGGCGTTTGAACAGCGCGCGCAAGGTGAGGGCTGCACCACGTGCCACGCCGCAGTGGTCCATGAACAGCCGATCAAAGGGTATCCGATCGTGATTCCCCGCGGGCATGTTTCGGCGGATAGTCGGCCGTGGAACTCGACTCATCCGGAAGGCTCGGTCTTGCACAAGCGGGCGCAGGCGGATTGCTTTCGATGCCACGATAACAAGACCGAATATGAAGGACGAGTGCTGAGCCGCAAGTGCGAAACGTGCCATCTGCCTGAAAAGCTCTCGGAATTCCTGTCGTTCTAGTCCACGGAACCATCCGCCCCATGTCAACGCCGGTCGTCGAAGTACGTAATTTGAGCAAACAATTCGGCGGATTTACCGCCGTGGACGGGATTTCCTTCGATATTGGGCGGGGCGAAATTCTCGGCTTGCTGGGTCCTAACGGCGCCGGGAAAACGACCACGTTTCAGATGATGTTGGGGCTGGTGACGCCTACCTCCGGCTCGATCCGGATGTTCGGTCTCGACTTGCAATCGAACCGGGAGGCGATTCTCCAACAGGTCAACTTTTCCTCGACGTACATCTCGCTGCCGTTCTCCCTGACGGTGGAGGAAAATCTGCGAGTCGTCGCCCGCTTGTACGGCATGGCGGATATCGCGGCCCGGGTCGATGATATGGTAAAGAAATTGGACATGGGCGCATGGCGGCACAAGCTCACGCGCAAGCTCTCCTCAGGGCAAATGACGCGATTGACGCTGGCCAAGGCGCTGCTGACGGAACCCAAGGTGTTGTTTCTGGATGAACCGACGGCGAGTCTCGATCCGGACATTGCCCATAAGATCCGCGCCATCCTGTTGGAAGAACGGCAGGCGACCGGGCTCAGCATTCTGTATACCTCGCACAATATGCGAGAAATGGAAGAAATGTCGGATCGCATTATCTTTCTGCAGCGGGGAAAAATTGTTGCGGAAGGCACGGCCAAGGACATTGCGGACCGGTTCGGTCAGGCAGACCTGGAGGACGTGTTCTTGAAACTCGCGCGCGAGCAGTAGCGGCCCGGGATGTCGTGACGGGCAAGGGAGTTAGGCGTCGTCATGGTTGATGCAGGATTGTCATTGGGCGTGGGCCTCCTGGGCGGCGTCCTTACTCTGATGCTGGCATGGGGATTGTTGTGGCTCGTGGTCGGGGCGATCGGATTGGCGCGGCAGACGAGCGGTTGGCCGATTTTCATGAGCAGTGTCAGCAGCACCGTACTGGCGGGAGGAGGCCTGGCGCTGCTGTTGTGGGCCGTTGATGCGGCGCGGCTCACCAGCCCGGCGTTTCATGCCGGGCTGGGGGCAATCCCGCTGGCGCTCTTCGCGGCCGCAGCCTGCCGTCTGCAAGACGGCCGGCGCATCGGTCCGGCCTTCGTGGAGGGAAGCCGCTTGATGTTGCATCAGCTGCTCGGCTCGCATCAGGAAGCGGGCGGGTGCGGTCATTGCCACGAACAGCCGGTTGAGGAGCATCCCTGCCACCAAAAACCCTGTTTCGAGTCGTCCTGCCACGAGAAGCCTTGCGAAGGGAAGCTCTAGCAGACGATGGCCTACCACCGTATTGCGGCTCTGGTCATCCGCCACGTGTATCTCTACCGCCGCAGCCTGCCGAGGGTGATGGAGATCATCTATTGGCCGTTTCTGGATCTGGTGGTGTGGGGCTTCATCACGGTCTATCTCGCGACGTTTCAAGGGCAGATGCCGGCGGTCGTCACGTTTTTGCTCGGCGCCCTGATCCTGTGGGACGTGTTGTTCCGATCGCAGCAGGGGATTACCATTTCGTTTCTGGAAGAAATATGGGCGCGCAACCTGATGAATCTGTTCGCCAGTCCCCTCACGCCGAGCGAATTTCTCGCGGCGACCATGGTCATGAGCCTGTTCAAGGTGACCGCCGTGTCGATCGTCATGTCCCTCTGCGCCTGGGTCTTTTATGGGTACAATGTGTTCATCATCGGTCTGTGGCTCATGCCGTTCATCGTCAATCTCGTCTTAACCGGGTGGATCATCGGCGTGTTCACCACGTCGTTGATCATGCGGTTCGGACAGGAGGCGGAGGTGCTTGCCTGGAGTATGGTGTTCTTGTTTCAGCCGATCTCGTGCGTGTTCTATCCCATGAACGTCCTTCCGGCCTGGTTGAGGGGGGTGGCCTCCGTCAATCCGGCCGCGCATGTGTTCGAGGGAATGCGCGGATTGCTCGCGACGCAGGCCGCTCCTTTAAGCCATCTCGGCATGGCCAGCGGATTGAATCTGCTGTATCTCGGGGCGGTGGTGCTCTGGTTTCACCATACATTCAATGTCTGTAAAGAGCGGGGCTCATTGGTGCGAGTGGGCGAGTAGGTGATTCGGCTCGGGCTGTTCGGGTAGCAGGAGTAGATCCATGAAGATTGTGTCGGGACAAGTCGGGCGCGCGGAGACTCCGTCCGAGTTGGAGAGTTTTTCATTTCATCGCACGCCGGTTCTGGTGATCGAAAATTTCTGGTCGGCGGAAGAACGAGGCCTGTTTCGGGAGGCGATGGAGCGCGCCAACTGGAATCAACTGCAGGACATGTCCTACGTCCGCCAGGATTTCCCCAATTCCGGCAACTGGGCGAAGGCCGAAATTGCCCAGCCACAGGGGCGTCTGCTGCTGAGCCGGTTAGAGTTGCCCTGCATTCAGCACTATATCGAATCGTTTCCCAATATTGTCCGCCGGCATATGGGGTTCAGTTACTACTCCTATGGTGCCGGGGATTGTCTGTTGACCCATGATGACACGGATCAGGGCCATCCGGCCGGCGGACGGCCGGCGCCTCGCCGACGCATCGCGCTCGTCAGCTATTTTCATGAACGATGGGACTGTGACTGGGGCGGGGAACTGATGATGTATGCGTCGAGGGGTGAGGGGCAAGACGGGAAACCGGACCTGGCCATCACCCATTGTATCGCGCCGAAACCGGGCTCGTTGGTAATGTTCACCGTGCCCCGGTTTCACCGGGTGTGCCGGGTGGATGAAACGGCCGGGGAGCATCGACGCCTGTCCATCGCCGGGTGGTTCATGACCCAACATGCCTAGCAAGATGTGAACAGGCTCGCCGCGTTCGCCTCACACCGGTGTGAATCGCGTGCGCCACTGCAGCAGCGGCCTGACGACACCGGGCCAACGTCCATGAAAGTCGCCTCGCGCCGAGTCACCGTCCCCGCTGTCGTCCACCCGAAATCCAAGTGCTCGCGGCGCGTGCGCATGGAGACGAAATGGACTCTCGGTCATCAACACGGCGCTCACAGTCATCGTCCCTTCGGCCAAAAAATTTCCCGGAATCCTGGCGGTGGAGACGTAGCGGCCGGCGGGGCGAGGATTCCGCTGCCATGCCGGGTCACGGTCATGCGCGATGAACACAATAACATCCTCTTCGTTGTAGAGCTCAACGACCGGGACAAGAACGTGTCCCGGCTTGATGACGTCAAATTCCACCTCGAAATCAATCGGCCTCCTGATATCGAAGCGACCCATGACGACCCCTGATTCCGTTTGCGCGCGTACCGCACGGAGGCGAACGACCTCGTTGCCCGGTGCGCTGGCCGGGTCCGGCCACTCGGCACAGGGCTGGATATGCCCGGCGTGCAGATAGTGATTGACCACGTCGTGCGCCGGCCCGGCTTCCACCACCTGGCCCTTGTTCAGCAGAATCGCTCGCGAGC